>JAAUYD010058942.1_pt1 | contig 494238 bp, 456 predicted proteins | sample 7278101 | NCBI WGS metagenome assembly JAAUYD01 (sample SAMN14350128, study PRJNA611818) | marine sediment metagenome | isolation source: surface marine sediment (0.6m) | place: French Polynesia: Moorea | collected 2018-08
AGACGGGGCTGATCCGAGGCCGCCTGATCTCGCGCCGCCAGGCGGCGTCGAACGCGTCCCGATCTCGGGCGAGGTCTTCCGTCGCGAAGGCGCGGGCGCGCCGGTCGAAATCGGTCCAGTCGATCCGGTCGGACCCGACGGCGGCGGGCGCTGCCGCGATCGGGACCATTCCATCGGGGCCCGCCTTGGCCGCGCGGGCCGCCGCCTTGGCCGCTTCCGTGAGCGCCGCCCTGCGGTCGAAGCGCGGCCGGTCGGCGAACGGGCCGGCGAATGGATCGGGCGCGCCCTCTGGCGTCGCGGCCGGACCCACGCCCGGCGCCCGCCATGCGAGCATCCGACCGCGCACCGAGGCGCGCGCGGCGCGGCGGTCTTGCAACAGCTTCAGGAACGGGTCGGTCTCCGCCGTCAGGCTCGCGGGATCGGGCGGCGCGTAGGGCGGGGCGGGATTCGGCAGGTCGCGCGACAGCAGATCGCCCATCAGCGGATGATCCATGTGACGCGCCGCGTCCTTGTCGAGTATCCGAAGCATCGGGTGGATTGACGGCCCAGGCTGCAGCGGGCGCGGCTGCATGACTGGCGGCGCGATATCGAACAACGGATCCGGCCGGACCGCACGGCGCCGTCGGGTCGAGGGCGGCTTTTTCACCGCCGCCCGCCAAGCAGGCGTGGGGCCATAATGCGGGCCGGTCGTGAAATCCGCGATGGGCGGGCGGTTGGGTTCGGCGGCGCGGTCGGGCCAGCCGAAGGGGGACGGGAAAAAGCGCGACATGCCGCCTCCTGCAAACAAAAAGGGGCCCCTCGATGGAGGAACCCCTGTTGACTATTGGTCTTGTGGGACTGGGATGAGCCGCGGTCGGCGGGCTACTTTCTATTTTTATATCAAGTCGTAACGAAGGCCCGGACGCACAACCGCATGCTCAATTTCGTGCAGATTAGGCCGGCGCGCGTTAGATGTCAAACAGAAAATGACATTTTGTTTGTTTCTGTTTGTCTGTGCTTGCCCTCGGCCGGCTTTCAGGCGGCGAGCGCGCACCAGACCGGCGTGTGGTCGCTGGGTTTTTCCTTGCCGCGCGGGGTCTTGTCGATCTCGCATTCCAGCAGCCGGTCGGCGGCTTGCGGCGAGAGCAGGAAATGATCGATCCGGACGCCTTCATCCTTCTGCCAGCGGCCTCTCACATAGTCCCAATAGGAATAGTGATGCGCCTCTGTCGGGTGCAGCGCCTTCCAGGCCTCGGTCAGGCCGAGATTGAGCAGCGCCCGGAACCGGGCTCGGCTTTCCGGCCGGCACAGCGCGTCGTCCGCCCAGCCGACCGGGTCATACACGTCGTCGTCACTCGGGCAGATATTGTAGTCGCCGCCCAACACCAGCGGGGCCTCGGTCGGCAGCAGGCTGTCTCGGATATGGTCGCGCAGCCGCGCCATCCAGGCGAGTTTATAAGGGTATTTCGGCCCGTCGGTCGGGTTGCCGTTGGGCAGATAGATGCTGGCGACGCGCAGCCCTTGGATCGTGGCTTCGATATAGCGGGCCTGTTCGTCTTCAGCATCGCCGGGCAGGCCGCGCCGGACATCCTTGATCGGATGTTTGGAGAGAATCGCGACGCCGTTATAGCTCTTCTGGCCGAAGACGGCGCTCTGGTAGCCCGCCGACTCAAAGGCCAATAGCGGGAAATCCGCCTCTTGGCATTTCAGCTCTTGCAGCAGTGCGACATCGGGTTGCGCGTCGGCCAGCCATTCCAGCACGCGGTCCAGCCGGGCATTGATGGAATTGACGTTGAAGGTGGCGATCTTGAGCGCCGCAGTCTGGCGGTCGGTTTGGGCGTCGGTCATGGGGCCTCACAGGTGCGGCGCGGTCGGACGGCGGAAGGGTCGACCCGACCGAAATAGACCGCGCCCCGCGCGCGCCTGTCAATCTGTCCAAACCGGCTGTCCAAACCGGCTGTCCAAACCGGCTACCCGAACATGTTCTACATGCCCGCGGCGCGGCCGGCCGCCGCAACGGGCTCAGATCAACTTCATATCCGCCCGGAAACCTTCGTCGAGATAACAGACCGAACAACCCAGCACCATGTCGATCTCGGCGCCGGTGCTCGAAAGCGGCGCGGCGATTCGCTCAATCAGGCCTTGGTTGCGCGCGCTGGGAAATACCGGCCGCCCGGCATGGTAGTTCGGAACGCCGGTGTCGCAGACCGCGGTCGCCAATTCCTTGACGTTCGTAACGGTGTCGTGATCCAAAACTTCGTCGATATAGAGCCCGGGTTTGCCCAAGGCCCAGACGCGCGCAATGGCCTCGCCGATCAGGCGCATTCGAATTCGCAGCGGATCGCGTTCGACATCGAAAAGCCAGAGATGCGGCAGAGCGCGCGGATTGATCCTGGCCAAGTCGATCGGATCGCACGCCGCCCGCGTCGGAACGCCGCCGGCCTTGGCGGCGGCGTTGCGCCAGAAGAGATAAAAGTCCTGGACGATGGGCCCGGCGTCGGGGGGAACGGCGGCGTCCAACTCCGCCTCTGTCGGGGTGATCATCATTCCTTGCTCAACTCAGCCGGCGGCCCGTTGGGGCCGGTCTAGCAATTACCCGAAAGAATCAGCCGCACAAGGAGATTGTGCCTAATCCTAGGGTCCGGGAAAGAGTCGAACGCGCGATCTAGAGGGAGAAGGAAGTGCCGCAGCCGCAAGAGGAGGAGGCGTTCGGATTGTTGATCGCGAAATAGGACCCGACCAACTCGTCCTTGTAATCGACCTCCGACCCGGCCAGCAGGTCCATCGATACGGAATCGGTGACAACGCGCACGCCATCCCGCTCAAACACCAAATCGTCCGGCGTCGCGCCGCTGTCGAAACTGAAACCATATTGATAGCCGCTGCAGCCGCCGCCGGACACGGTGACGCGCAGCAACAGCGACGGGTCCTGCTCCCGCGCGATCATATCGGCCAACCGTTTCGCCGCCGATTCGGAAATCAGCAGCACCCGCTCATGCGCAGGCCCTCGGTCCGCAAACGGATCCTGATCGAACGTGGTTTCAGTCATCGACGCCGTCCTTCGCTGTCGGTGTCATCCTGGACCCGCCAATTCTGGCGGAATAGCCGCTGTTATGTAAGGGGCGTCGCGGCGTTGTCAACGAAACGGGGGGCCGCGACGGGCAGAGCGCTCTTGCGCCCGGATGGACCCGGCGGTACCTAGCCGGTCATGTTTCGACGCGCGACCTTCGCCGCCTCGAATGGCGCAGCGCCAACCGCGATCCTAGGTGAGACGGGGCTCGGTCGGGCGGTTTGCGAGGCTGCGTCGTGAGCCGGTCGGACCTTGTCGCTCGGGGGGCGGCGTCAACCGCATCGCAGCCAGGGCCGCTGTCGCCTCCCAGGGCGGCCTATGCGACATTGTGGGAGCAGAGCCGCGGCCGCCTGCATCCGGAGGCCGATTCGCCTTCGCGCACCCCGTTTCAGCGGGATCGCGATCGTTTGATCCATTGCACCGCCTTCCGGCGCTTGATGCATAAGACGCAGGTTTTTGTTTCGCCGACCCAGGATCATGTGCGCACGCGCCTGACCCACAGTCTGGAAGTCGCCCAGATCGCCCGGTCGATGGCGCGAACGCTGGGCTTGGACGAAGACCTGACGGAGTTCCTGGCGCTCGGCCACGATATCGGCCACCCGCCCTTCGGGCATACGGGCGAAGAGGCGCTGGACGCGGTCATGGCCCCGTATGGCGGCTACGATCACAATGATCAGGCCTTACGCGTCGTGACCAAGCTGGAGCATCGCTATCCCGACTTCGAAGGCCTGAACCTGACCTGGGAATCGCTCGAAGGACTGGTCAAGCATAACGGCCCGCTCATCGGAGATCGTCCCAAGGCCTTTCCGGATGAAAGTGCGCTGCCGCGCACGATCCGGGCCTATAACCGTCGGCATGATCTGGACCTGACCCGGTTCGCCGGGATGGAGGCGCAAGTCGCGGCGATCTCCGACGACATCGCCTACAACCATCACGATCTCGATGACGGGCTGCGGGCGCGCCTTTTCAGCATCTCCGAAGCGTCCGAGGCGGCGCCTCATGTTGGGGCCGCTTTCCGCCGCGCCGCGGACGCCCATCCGCAATTGGATGTCGGCGGCCGCCTGGCGCACCGCCGCGAAATCCTGATCTCGGAAGCGGTGCGCAGTTTGATCGGCGACATGGTCGGCGATGTGCTGGCCGAGACGAAACGGCGGCTTGCGGCGCTCCGGCCCCAGACCGTCGACGACATCCGTGGGGCCGACGCACCCGTGGTTGCCTTCTCCAAGGATATGGCTGTAAAGGAACACGCACTGAAGGCGTTCCTATTTCGGCGCATGTATCGCAACGATCTGGTGAATGGCAAACGCCGCCGAGGTCGGCAGGTCGTCCGCGCACTGTTCAAGCACTATATGATGCGGCCGGATGAATTGCCGCCGCCGAGGGCCGCAACGGCGTCCGCAAGCGACGAGGCGGATCGGGCGGTCTTGGTCAGCGACTATATAGCGGGGATGACGGATCGCTTTGCGATGCGTGAGGCCGAGCTTCACACGGGCCTAAAATCTGGATTGGTTTAATGAGTGTTTTCAATAGGCTGGCGTCGCTTCTGCAGGAAGTGCTGCAACGGCTGGAGCGGGACGGATTGTTGCCGGACGGCGTCGATCTCGCGCGCGCCGGGGTCGAACCGCCGCGCGACCCGTCCCATGGCGACGCCGCGACCAACGCCGCGATGGTGCTGGCCAAGGCGGCCGGTGTGAAACCGCGCGAACTGGCCGCCGCGATCGCCGACAGCCTCGGCCAGGATCCGATGATCGCTCGCGTCGAGATCGCGGGGCCGGGCTTCATTAATCTGAGGCTTGCAGACTCGATCTGGCGCGAGGAGACCAAAGCGATCCTCAAGGCCGGCGTCTCCTACGGCGACAGCGCGCTCGGGGCCGGTGAGAAGGTGAATGTGGAATATGTCTCGGTGAATCCCACCGGACCATTGCATATCGGCCATGCGCGCGGCGCCGTGATCGGCGACGCCCTGGCGGCTCTGCTCAGCAAAGCCGGTTACGCCGTGACGCGCGAATATTACATCAACGACGCGGGGAACCAGGTTGATGTCCTGGGCCGGTCGGCCTTTCTGCGCTATCGCGAAGCGTTGGGCGAGACCGTGGAGATCCCAGAAGGCATGTATCCCGGCGACTATCTGAAGCCCGTCGGCGAGCGGCTGAAATCGGTTCATGGCGCCGCCCTGGCGGCGCTGCCGGAAGACGATTGGCTGCCGATCGCCCGCGCCGCCGCCATCGACAGTATGATGGCCCTAGTGAAGGATGATCTAGCGCAGCTTGGCGTGCATCAGGACGTCTTCACCAGCGAACGCGCGTTGGTCGAGGCCGGCAAAGTGGACGATGTACACTCGATCTTGGAGGAAGCCGGTCATCTCTACACAGGCGTGCTCGATCCGCCGAAAGGCTCGAAGCCGGACGATTGGGAGCCGCGCCCGCAACTGCTGTTCCGAGCCACTGATTTCGGCGACGATGTCGACCGGCCGCTTAAGAAATCGGATGGAAGCTGGACCTATTTCGCGTCCGACATCGCCAATCATCTGGACAAGTATCAGCGCGGCTTCGCCAAACAGATCAATGTCTGGGGCGCGGATCACGGCGGCTATGTCAAGCGCATGAAGGCGGCGGTGACCGCGGTCAGCGGCGGCGCCGCCGCGCTCGACGTGAAGATCTGTCAGATCGTCCGGCTGACCGAGTCGGGCGAATTGATGAAAATGTCGAAACGCGCCGGAACCTTCGTGACCCTACGCGATCTGGTCGACGCCGTGGGCAAGGATGTCGTTCGGTTTCATCTGTTGACCCGGAAGAACGACGCCCAGATGGATTTCGACCTCACAGCGGTGAAGGAGCAATCGCGCGACAACCCGGTCTTCTATGTCCACTACGCCCATGCGCGCTGCTGTTCGGTGGCGCGGGCGGCGGCCGAAGCCTTCCCGGAAGCGGATCTGTCGGTCGCGGCCTTGGCTGCGCAATCGATGGAGGCGCTCTCCAGCGAGGCGGAGTTCGCCATGATGCGCAAACTGGCCGACTGGCCGCGCGTCGTTGAAGGCGCGGCGTTGGCGGAGGAGCCGCACCGCATCGCCTATTATCTCTATGAATTGGCGGGCGTTTTTCACGCCTGGTGGCATAGCGGCAATGAAGACGAGACCCTTCGGTTCATTGTGCCGGGCGAAGAATCGCTTACCCTGAACAGGCTGGCTTTGGTCGCGGCGGTGCGGACGGTGATTGCTTCTGGGCTCGACGTGTTCGGTGTGACGCCGCGTGAAGAGCTGACCTAGCTGCAACGGCGCGCCGCTGTGCGCCGCGCTGAAAAAGACGCGGGTGACGCGGCGAAGAACTCGGTGAAAAGATATGACGTCGGAATTGGACGATCTGGAACGCGAATTGGCGGAGATCGAGCGCGACGGCCGATCGAGCGAGGCGGGCGCACGCCGGCGCAAGGGTTTGGGACTGCTGCCGGTCTTGGTTGCGGTGCTGGGCGTTTCCGGCGTCGGCGCTGTTGTCTATTACGCCTATAATTCCGGCGTGCGCGAAGGCAGTGAGGTGGCCGCGCCGCTCTTGACCCCCGACGGACCGATCAAAGTAAAGCCGGACGATCCGGGCGGGCTTGTGGTCCCGCACCGCGACAAGTCGGTCTTCGCCGTGGTTCAGCAGGGTGGCGCGCCGACCGATGAGACGGTTGAAACGCTGTTGCCGCCGCCCGAAGACCCGATGCGTCCCCCAGCGCCGCAATTGGCCGCCGCCGATCCGGGCGCGGAGCCGGCGGGCGTCGAAAACGGGACCGACACTGCGGCCGACACTGCGGCCGACACTGCGGCCGCGCCGCCGATCCCGAGCATCACGGAGTCGCCGCCTGATCAGCCGGCCACCCCGCGACCGCCGACGCCGACGGAGCCGGTCTTGCCGGCGGCCGGATTGCAGGCTCCGAGCGCGCCGCCGACCCTGAACGCCGCCGCGCCGGAGCAGAGCGACGCCGCGCCGGCCGAGGCCCCCGCACCACAGGCGGCGACGCCCGCCCAGCCCGATATGGCGCAAGAGACGCAGGCCGTATCGCCGATTTCTTCGCCTCCTGAAAGGGCGGCGAGTCCCGATGCGCCGGCCGAGAGTGCAGCGCCCCAGAATACGCAGGTGGCCGGCGCCGATCTTTCATCGGCTTGGCGCATCCAGATCGCCGCTCTGCGCTCGCGAGAAGCGGCCGAGCGCGAATGGGCGCGGCAGGTCAACCGGCACAGGGACCTGCTCGGCGCGCTCAGCCTGCAGGTGCAGCGGGTCACGATTGAAGGGAAGGGCGAGTTCTTTCGCGTGCGCGGCGGTCCGCTGCCCAATAAGGCGACGGCGGACGATCTTTGCGCTCAACTCACCGCGCAGAAACTCTCCTGCTTGTCCGTAAGGCCTGGGGCGTAGCGACGGTTGCGCGTTTCCGCCGCATCGCGCTTGCTTGAGCGCGCCTTGACGCGTACGCCTAGTTGATCATTCGGCCCCAGCGTGGCCCCGCGATTGAAATCCATGAGCGACGAAACCGACAGTCCCGATGCGAAGATCAGCGAGTCCGGCGGGACTGCTGGGCGCGCGGCGAACGATGATTTCCAGCCGGATCAGCCGGACTATGCCAGCGCTGTAGGCGACGACGCGTTGGTGTTGGCCTTGGACGGGTTCGAGGGGCCGATCGATCTGCTGCTGACCCTCAGCCGCGAACATAAAATCGACATTACCAAGATCTCTATCCTCGCCCTAGCGGAACAGTATCTCGCCTATATCCAGCGCGCCCGCGAGCTGCAGCTCGAGATCGCCGCCGATTATCTGGTGATGGCGGCCTGGCTGGCCTATCTGAAAAGCCGCCTCTTGCTGCCGGTTCAAGGCGAGGATGAAGACGGAGAGGACCCGGCCGAACTGGCGGCGCGCCTAGCCTTTCAGCTCCAGCGTCTGGAAGCGATGCAAAATGTCTCGCAGAAACTGTTGGAGCGGCCGCGTCTCGGACAGGATTTCTTCGCGCGCGGCATGCCGGAGCAGGTGGTCGTCAGCAACCGGGTGCATTGGGACGTCTCGCTCTATGAACTCCTGCGCGCCTATGGATCGATCCGCCAGCGCGAGGTTGGGGCGACGCTGCGCATCGCGCCGACGGCGCTGTTTTCGATGGATCAGGCGGTGCAGCGTCTGCGCGCGGTGCTCGGCGACATGCCGGACTGGAGCACGCTGGAGCAGTTCCTGCCGGAAGATCTGAACGATCCGCTGGTGCGGCGCTCGGCTTTGGCGTCCACATTCGCCGCCAGCCTGGAATTGGCGCGGGAAGGCGTCTTGGATATCCAGCAGCAAGGCCTTTTTGCGCCAATCCTGATCCGGAAAGCCTCGGTCGTCCGGTTGGCCGAGCCGCCGGCCGCGAAAGAGACCGATGCGGACGACAGTGGCGCGGACCACCCGGCGTCCTAGGGCGCCCATCGACGGTGTAAGTGAGAACGGACCCGACCATGGATCGATTTCAGCAACTGCGCGTCTTGGAGGCGCTGCTTTTCGCCAGCGACACGCCTTTGTCGGAAAAGGCTTTGGCGGAGCGCATGCCCGACGACGCCGACATCCAGGGCCTGATCGAAGAATTGCGCGGTCTTTACGCCAATCGCGGCGTGACGCTGCGCAAGGTCGGCGATGGAACGCAGGGCGGCTGGGCCTTTCGCACGGCGGAAGACCTGTCGACCTATATGACGATCGAACGGGTGACGCCGAAGAAGCTCTCACGGGCGGCGATCGAGACCATGGCGATCATCGCCTATCATCAGCCAGTGACCCGCGCGGAGATCGAAGAAATCCGGGGCGTGGCGGTCAGTCGGGGGACGATCGACCTATTGCTGGAGGCCGGCTGGATCAAGCCGCGTGGCCGCAAACAAACGCCGGGACGCCCGGTGACCTGGGGCACGACCGCCCATTTCCTCGATGAGTTCGGGCTTGAGGATCTGAAATTGCTTCCGGGCCTAGAGGAATTGAAGGCGGCGGGCCTGCTCGATTCACGGCCCGGCGCCGGCGCCATCTCGATGCGCGAAAGCGAGGGCGAATTGGCGGAGTCGGACACGCTGGAGGAAGACGTGATCGATCCGTTCGGCGACGAGGAGCCTTACGAGGCGCTTGAGACCGAGGACGCGGTCGCGCTCGACGACTGATGAGCGCCGCTGTCGCACCGATGGCTTTCGCACTTGTTGCGAACGCCTTTCATTCCTACTATGCAGCCGGAAATATTCTGCAATTCATCCGGTGACGCGTGATACTGACCGCCCCCGAACAAGCCGACGACCGCGCCGCGTCCATGTCCGACCCGGCGTCCCCCGACGCCTTGGCCTTCCTGCATGTCCATCATGACTATGACGGCGTCGAGGCGGTGCGCGAACTGACCCTGTCCATCCGGCCCGGCGAGACCGTGTGCCTGCTGGGTCCGTCGGGCTGTGGCAAGACGACGGCCTTGCGGATCGCGGCCGGGTTGGAGCGGCCGGCGCATGGCTCGGTCTATCTCGATGGCAAATTGGCGAGCGGCGGCGATGTGTTGGTTCCGCCGGAGAACCGCCGCGTCGGCCTGGTGTTTCAGGATTATGCGCTTTTTCCGCACCTGACGGTGGCGCGCAATGTCGGTTTCGGGTTGGACGGCAGGCCGACGCGCGAGATCAAAGAGCGGGTCGCGGCGGCCTTGAGCAGCGTCGATATGTTGGACTATGGCGACGCGTTCCCGCATCAGCTGTCGGGCGGTCAACAGCAGCGGGTCGCGTTGGCGCGGGCGCTGGCCCCCGAACCGGCCGTCGTCTTGCTCGACGAGCCTTTCTCCGGTCTGGATGCGCGGCTGCGCGACGCGGTGCGGGACAAGACGCTGCATGCGCTGGCGCGGACCAAGACCGCCGCGCTGCTGGTCACCCACGACGCCGAAGAGGCGATGTATCTGGCCGACCGGATCGCGGTGATGCGGGACGGCCGGCTGGTTCAGATCGGCGCGCCGGAGGCGCTTTACAGCCACCCGGTCAACGCTTTCGTCGCGGGCTTCTTCGGCGAGGTGAACCGCTTCATCGGCCGCGCGTCGGCCGGTCGGGTCGAGACCCCGGTCGGCGTGCTCGAGACCAACCGCGCGATCGCCGGCGGCGCGGAAGAGCGGGACGTTGAAGTCGTGGTCCGGCCGGAGGCGCTGTCCTTGTCGCCGGCGCCGGATCACGCGATGGGGCCGGGATATGCGCGGGTGCTGGCCTCTCGCCTGTTGGGGCGGACGTCGCTGGTTCACCTTTGCACCTGTCGAACGACCGGCGAAGAGCTGCATTTGCACGCGCGCGTACCCGGGCCCTATTTGCCGGAGCCGGGCAGCATCCAAGAAATGATCCTGGACCGACGGCAGGCCTTTGTTTTTCCCGTCGAGGCCGCTACATAAGGCGCGACTGTCTCGCATAGAGCGGGTTTGAAGACGCGGCGAGAAGGCCGAACCGGCGCGCCAAGCGTATGACGAAGAACGAAATGGAACGGCGCGGACGGTTCCGGCGCCATGAATCGAGGATTGTTTCTAATGGGTGCATTTAGCATATGGCATTGGCTGATCGTTCTGGCGGTCGTGCTGCTGTTGTTCGGCGGCCGCGGCAAGATCTCCCAATTGATGGGCGATTTCGGCAAGGGCCTGAACGCGTTCAAGAAGAACGTGAAGGACCAACCGGCGGACGATGATGACGGGGCCAATGACGCGAAACAGCTGAACGCGGAAAAGACCGCGACTGAACAAACCAAGGATAAGGCCGCAAACGGCTGACGCCTTGCCGGGCGCGGGCGCTATAGGCGCGCGCCGCCCGTTTCGACGACCGCCCCGGTCCGCTCGCCGCGCCCGCGCCCGGTGAGCCGCCGGATGGGGACCTCGCCTTATGTTGGATTTGGGTTGGAGCGAACTGATGATGGTCGCGGTCGTCACCGTGATCGTCGTCGGCCCGAAGGAACTGCCGCGTGTGTTGCGGACGGTGAACCAGACGGTGCGCAAAGTCCGGAAAATGGCCGGCGAGTTCCAATCCAGCATCGATGAAATGGCCCGCGAAGCAGAGCTGGACGACCTGCAGAAAAAGCTGCGCGATCAAGCCAACAGCGATATGCGGGATCACTTAAATACGATCGACCCAAGCGGGGAGACCGCCAAGATCGTCGACGATGTCAAAAAGACCGTCGAGACCGAGTCCAAGGAAGCCAACTCGGTGGCGGACGGCCTGCGCGAACAGGATTTGCTCGGGGACGCGACGCCGACGAAACCCGCTGCAGCGGCCGAACCAGCCGCGCCATCGCCCGCGAAGGCTCAGAAGACGGCAGGAAAGAAGGCGCCTGGGAAAAAAGCGGCGGCGAAGAAGACGAGCGCAAAGAAGGCGACAGCCAAGAAAGCGCCGGCGAAAAAGGCGGCGAAGAAAAGCGTCGCTAAGAAGGTCGCCGTGACGACGAGCGCCGCAAAAAAAGCCGTCGCCAAGAAATCCGTCGCGAAGAAGCCGAGCGCGGCCTCGCCTGCCGCTCAGTCCGACAATCTGGCCGCAAAAACTGCTGACCGGGAGGCGGGCTCGTGAAGGATGCGGCGGACAGCTCCGACGGTCGGGACGAAATCGACGCCTCCAAGGCGCCGCTGATGGATCACCTGGTCGAGTTGCGGACCCGGCTGATGTATTCGGTCGGCGCGCTGATCGTGTTTTTCTTCATCAGCTTCTATTTCGCCGGCCCGATCTTCGATTTCCTGGTCGCGCCGTTGCGGGATGTCTGGGAAGGGCAGACCGGCCGGCGGCTGATTTTCACCGCTCTTCACGAGAAATTCTTTACCGAAATCAAGGTCGCGTTTTTCACCGCCTTCTGTCTCGCCTTTCCGATTATCGCGGGCCAAGTCTATATGTTCGTCGCGCCGGGCCTCTACCGGCACGAACGCTCAGCTTTTATTCCGTTCCTGGTCGCCACACCGATCCTGTTCACCATCGGCGCCGCATTTGTCTATTATCTCGTGCTGCCGGTCGCCTGGCGGTTCTTCGCCGGTTTCGAGCAGCTTGGCAGCGCCGACGCCCTGGCGATCGAATTGGAGCCGAAGGTCAACGAGTATCTCAGCCTGGTGATGCGGTTGATTTTCGCCTTCGGGCTCAGTTTCCTGTTGCCAGTGGTCATTACGCTCTTGGCCCGCGCCGGTTTGGCGACGCCGGACGGTCTGCGCAGGAAGCGCCGCTACGCGATCGTCGTCGCCTTCGTCGCCGCCGCTATTCTGACCCCGCCCGATCCGCTCAGCCAACTCGGCCTCGCGATTCCGATCATCTTCCTCTATGAGATTTCGATCTGGTGCGCCGTCCTGGTCGAGAAGCAAAAGGCCGAACGCGACCGCATCCTGAACGCAGAGGCCGGCGTCGAGGATTAGAAGCACTCACCCTCAGACATTCCAGTAATCGGCCCGCACCGCCGCGCCGATGGCGTTCAGGAAAATCCGACCCGCCGTGATGCAGCTGATCTCGTTGACGTCGCGCATCGGCGTAATCTCGACCACATCCAAGCCGACCAGCCGTCCCTTGCGCGCCAAGCCGTGGATCAGCGTTCGGACATGGTGATAAAGGAGGCCGCCTGGCGCGGGCGCCGCGACCGCCGGCATTTCTGTCGGGTCCAGACCGTCCGCGTCGACGGTCAGATAATATGTCCCGCCGTCCGGAATTTGGTCCAGCACCGGCGCCATGCCGTGTTCCAAGACCTCATATGAGTTGATCAGGCGGGAACCATAGGCGCGCGCGTCATCCACTTCGCCCTGGCGCGCACTGCCTTGGGCGCGCAGTCCGATCTGGATCATGGCGCCGATATGCGGCATCTCAGCCGCGCGACGCAGCGGGTTGCTGTATCCTTCTTTCACGCCGTTCACATCGTCGCGCCAATCCAGATGCGCATCGACATGCACCATGGTGACGTTTTGATAGACATCGAGCGCACGAAAGATCGGCACCGGCACGCCGTGATCGCCGCCGATCGACAGCACCAGCGCACCCTTCTCGAACAGGATGCGCGCCGCCTTTTCTGCGCGCTTGTAATGCAGCGTCAGGTCTCGGGCGTCGGCCAGCACATCGCCGCAATCCAGGACCCGGATCGGTCGGTTGTCCAACACCGGACCGCCCAGGTCGAAATCGTAATGGTCAAGGCCGATGCTCAGCCGATGGCTCGCTGTGCGCACGGCGGTGGGCGCGTTGGTCTGATCGTTGGTGACTTCCTCGATCGTGTAGGGGTCGCTGAAAGGCAGTCCGAGGATGGCCACATGCCCGTCGAAATCCGTCACATCCGGGCAGTAATCGAACCCCATGAAGGTCGGCGCGTTTCCCCGTGGACGCTGCGTCAAAGGCTCCATCTTGTCTCTCCCCTGTTCCTGCGGATCGGCTCAGCAGACGCCGTCCGGCGGGCGTGGTCAAGCAGGCCCAACGGTGCGTGCGCGCCGCCTAGACCCTGCGGGCAAAGCCCCTTATAACCCGCGCGGCCTATCCTGGCCGTGCAGCAAGAGAAGTGAAGTCGATGCATGATCTGAAGCTCATTCGAGACAATCCCGACGCATTCGACGCGGCGCTGGCCGCGCGCGGCTTGAGCCCGCAGGCGTCGTCGGTTCTGTCTTTGGACGAGCGCCGTCGCAACTCTCAGACCCGGCTTCAGGAAATGCTGGCGCGCCGGAATATGGCGTCGCGCGCGGTCGGCGAGAAAAAGAAGGCCGGTGAAGACGCGACCGATCTCGTGGCCGAGGTCCAGCAACTGAAGCACGATATCGCCGCCCTTGAAGAGGAAGAGCGCGGCTTCGCCGCCGACCTGACGGGAATCCTGGAGGTCTTGCCGAACCTTCCGGCCGAAGACGTGCCGGTCGGGCCGGACGAAGACCATAATGTCGAGGTGCGGACCTGGGGCGCCCCACGTGCGTTCGACTTCTCGCCCAAGGAGCATTTCGATTTGGGCGAGGCGCTTGGGCTGATGGATTTCGAGACCGCCGCCAAACTGTCGGGCGCGCGTTTCGTGGTTCTGAAAGGCGCCCTGGCGCGGCTCGAGCGCGCCCTGGCCGCCTTCATGCTCGACAAGCACATCAACGAGAACGGCTATACCGAGGTGGCCCCGCCGGCGCTGGTGCGCAGCGAAACGCTCTATGGCACCGGACAACTGCCGAAATTCGCCGACGATCTTTTCCGGGCCGAAGAGGATTATTGGCTGATCCCAACCTCGGAAGTCACTCTCACCAGCCTCGTCGCGGGCCAGGTCTTGGAGGCCGCCGATCTTCCGCTACGCTACACCGCCTGGACGCCCTGCTTCCGACTTGAGGCGGGCGCCGCCGGGCGCGACACGCGCGGGATGATCCGGCAGCATCAATTCTCCAAAGTCGAGCTGGTCAGCATCACCCATCCCGACCGCTCCGAGGAAGAGCTGGAGCGCATGACCGACTGCGCCGAGGGGGTTCTCAAGGCGCTGGGGCTGCCGTTTCGCACCGTGGTGCTCTGCACCGGCGATATGGGATTCGGCGCGCGCAAAACCTATGACATCGAGGTCTGGCTGCCGGGTCAGGATCGCTATCGCGAAATCTCGAGCTGTTCCAATTGCTGGGATTTCCAGGGCCGCCGGATGAAGGCGCGATTCAAGACGCCGGGCGAGAAGGGGACGCAATTCGTGCATACCCTGAACGGCTCGGGCCTCGCTGTCGGCCGTACCCTGATCGCGATCTTGGAGAATTATCAGCAGGCTGACGGGTCGATCGACATCCCGGATGTGCTGCGTCCGTATATGGGCGGCGCCGCCAGCATCGGGACCGCGTCAGAGAGCGGCGCCGGTTGATGAACGCGCGAGACGAGTGGCCGCGCCGGGTCGACCTGTCGCAAGCCTGTGTGCTGCTGACCAATGATGACGGCGTTTCCGCGCCAGGGATGGCGGCGCTGGAGGCGGCGATCCGGCCGCTTGCGCGCCGCACCGTCACCGTGGCGCCCGACGGCAACCGCAGCGGCGCGGGCCACGCCATCACCGGTTTCGAGCCGATCGCCGTCAGCGGGACCCCGCATCGCGACCGCTGGGCGATCAGCGGCACGCCGGCGGATGCGGCGATGATCGGACTGCAGCATGTCTTGCGCGACGACCCGCCGGAGCTTGTGATTTCCGGCGTCAATCGCGGGGCCAATGTCGGCGACGACTATTACGCGTCCGGCACGATCGGCGCGGCGATCCAGGCATGCTTGCAGGACGTCCCGGCGCTCAGCGTCAGCGCCGCCTATGCTCGGCCCGATCAGGTCGATCGGACCGGGAGCGGGCCGCATTGGGACATGGTGCGACAAGCGCTGCCGAATCTGGTGCGCGACCTCTGCGCTCATGGTTGGGCCCGCGACGTTTTCTACAATATCAACCTGCCGAATCTTCCCTATCCTGATATTCTGGGCGTCCGCGCGGCGCGGCAAGGACGCATCGACGGCGCGCCGAGTTTCTATGTCCAGCCAAGCGTCGAGGTCCAGGAGCCTGAAAGCGGCTCTGAGCGGGTTGGCCTCGCCCATGCCTGGCCCGATCGCGCGCGCGGAGTGGATAATGAGTACGCGTTGCTGAAAGCGGGCTATATCTGCGTCACGCCGGTGCGGGTGGAGATCACCCATGCCGAGGGCCTGTCCGCGCTTGCGGCGGCGATGAACAAAGATCTGCGCGACGCATGAGCGCCGAACCCGACGCGTATGCCGAAGACCGCGCCCGGCTGGTTCTGGATCTGCGCGGGTCGGGCGTGCAGGACCAACGCGTGATCGAAGCGATGGAGCGCACGCCGCGCGAGATGTTCGTGCCCGAGAGTTTCCGCCGCCACGCTTATGACGATACGGCGCTGCCGCTGGCGCTCGGTCAAACCGTGTCGCAACCGTCCATCGTCGGCATGATGACCGAGGCGCTGGAGCCGCATCCCCGCGCCAAGGCGCTGGAGATCGGCTGCGGCTCCGGCTATCAGGCCGTCGTGCTCAGCCAGCTCGTACGCCGCGTCTATACGGTGGAGCGGATCAAGGCGCTGCTGCGCGAGGCGGAACGGCGTTTTCACGAGTTGGGACGCGGCAATATCACCACGCGCCACGGCGACGGCATGAAAGGTTGGCCGGAACAGGCGCCTTTCGAGTGTATCCTGGTGACGGCGGCGGCGTCCGACCAGGTTCCGCAAGCCCTGATCGACCAGTTGGCTGTTGGCGGGCGGCTGGTGGCGCCGGTCGGCGGCAATCCGCTGTCTCAGCGCCTCATCAAGCTTGTGAAGCAAGAGGATGGCTCAACGGTCGAGACAGAATTGTGCCTCTGCCGGTTCGTGCCTCTGCTCGGCGGCGTCGAGTAACGGACGGGCATGCGTCGGGCGCGCGCCTGTTGGAAGACGATCGCGGCGGGGCTGTTCGCCGCCGTTGCGCTGGTCGCCTGCGGCGCCGATGACGGTCCGCGCATTCGTCTGTTCGATCCGAACGCCGCCTCGTCGGCGCCTTCCCAATCTCCCCCTGCAACCTCCCCGCGCGCACCGATTTCGCAGGAGGCGGCGCGCCGGACCGCGACGGCGCCGGCGGGGGGGCATGTGGTCCAGGCCGGCGACACCCTCTACCGGATCGCGAGACGCTACGGCGTTCCGACGCGGGCCCTGATCCTGCGCAATGAGTTGGCGCCGCCTTATGTCCTGTCGGTCGGTCAGCGCCTGGCTATTCCGGCGGCGCGTGTGCATACGGTGGCGCCGGGCGAGACGGTCTATGCGGTGTCGCGGCGCTATGGCGTTGATATGAGCGCGCTCGTGGCGCGCAACGGCATTCCGCCGCCCTATACGATCCGTGTGGGCCAAAGGCTCGAGATCCCCGGTGAGATTGCTGAGATTGCGCGCGTGAACAGCCCGACCGCCGTCCGCGTGCAGACCACGCCGCCGCCGCTCGATCTGGAGAACGAGCCGTTGGACGCGCCGATACAGCCGCCCGTCGTCCAAACAGCGCCCCAACCGGCTGCGCCCCAACCGGCCGCGCCTCAACCGGCGGCGCCGCAAACGGCCGCGGCCCAGCCCGCCGCTTCACCGCCGGCCGCGTCGCCGCCGACGCGTGAGACTGTCGCTCAGGGCGCGGCGGCTCTGGGGACGCCTTTCCGAGTGACCGAAGACGGGTTTCCCCGGCCGCCCCTGCGATCCGGCGAGCCGCCGCGGCGGTCCATCGTGCTGGCCGATGACAATAGGGTCATTCCGAAACCGGCTCCGCGCGCCAGCGACACGTTCCTATGGCCGGTGGAAGGGCGGGTGATCTCGCGTTTCGGCCCGAAAGCCGGGGGGCTGCATAATGACGGGATCAACATCGCCGCCCCGCGCGGCGCGCCGGTCCGGGCGGCGGAGAATGGCGTCGTCGTCTATAGCGGGTCGGATCTGAGAGGATTTGGCCGGATGGTGCTGATCAAGCACGCTGACGGCTATATCACCGCCTATGGCCATAACAGCGAAATCTTGGTGCAGCGCGGCGATCAGGTTCGGCGCGGCCAAGCGATCGCGCGGGTCGGCTCGACCGGCAATGTCGAGCGGCCGCAACTGCATTTTGAGATCCGCAAAGGCCGACGCGCGATCAATCCGCAGACCCGGCTGGCGGCTTGAGGCCGTGCATGCGGTCGTTTACAGCGGCTTGCCCAGCCCGCCGGCCAAGTCTTGAATGAACTGCCAGGCGACGCGCCCGGACCGGGACCCGCGCGTGACCGTCCATTCGACCGCGCGCGGCCGCCATTCCTCTTCCGCGATCCCGAGATCGTAGGCCGCGACATACGCGCGGATCATCGCGAAATAGGTGTCCTGGTCGGCGTTGTGGAAGCCGAGCCAGAGGCCGAACCGGTCGCTCAGCGAGACTTTCTCTTCGACCGCCTCTGACGGGTTGATCGCGGTCGAGCGCTCATTCTCGATCATGTCGCGGGGCATCAGATGGCGTCGGTTCGAGGTCGCGTAGAAGACGACATTGTCAGGCCGGCCTTCGATCCCGCCTTCCAGCACGGCCTTCAGCGATTTATAGGCGGCGTCTTCGCCGTCGAAGCTAAGATCGTCGCAGAACAGCAGAAACCGGCGCGGCGTCTCGCGCAGCCGCTCCAGCAAGATCGGCAGGGACGGGATGTCCTCGCGATGGATCTCGACTAGGGTCAGGGTCGGGTGGTCTTGCGCCACCGCGGCGTGCGCCGCCTTCACCAGCGAGCTCTTGCCGGACCCGCGCGAGCCCCAGAGCAGGGCGTTGTTCGCCGGCAGCCCCGCCGCGAAACGTCGCGTGTTCTCCAGCAACTGGCGGCGCTGAAGATCGATCCCTTGCAAGAGATCGATGGCGACGCGGTTCACCTTTTCCACCGGCGACAAATAGGCCCCGTCGGCGCGCCAGACGAAGGCGTTGGCCGCATCCATGGCGGATTCTGCCGGCGGCGGCGGAGCCAGCCGGTCCAGCGCGTCGGCGATCCGGGTGAGGCGGTCGAGCAGCGTGTCGTCCATGTCGCGTGTCTTGCTCGCATCGGGCGGTGTCTTGGTCATGGCGGAGCCCTGGGATGGCGGCGTAAATCAAGTGGGCGGCGGACGGTAGTCAGCCCGGCGGGCGCGGTCAAACCGCTTCGCGCCGCCCCCGAACTCAGGCCCCTTTGGCGGCGCTTAAGAGCGGCTTCATTGGCCCGCGACGGACCGTTGCAAATATGGCGGTCACGGGTATATTCCGCCGGCCCAACTCAGCGAGACTGCGGGTCCCGCGCGCGGGCCGACTCGGCCCGGCAAGCGATATTCATAGACAGCGATACTCAGCGACAGCAGCGCTAACGACAGGAGATACGAATGCTCATTTCCCCGGCCTGGGCTCAAGACGCGGCGGGCGGCGCCGGCGGCCTGGACATTATCGGTTCGTTTCTTCCGCTGATCCTGATTTTCGCGATTTTCTATTTCCTGCTGATCCGGCCGCAGCAGAAGAAGCAAAAAGATCATCAGGCCAAGATCAAGGCGGTCCGGCGCGGCGACCGTGTTCTGACCGGCGGCGGCATCTATGGCACGGTCACCAAGGTGATGGACGAGACCGAGATTCAGGTTGAGATCGGCGAGGGCATGCGGGTCCGCGTTGCGAGCGGAACCCTGATGGATGTCATCGCCAAGCCCGAGCCGGCGAAAGGCGGCGGCGGCCGGAAACGGGGTAAAAAGCAAGACGCCAAGAAGGACGCCGCCAAAGAGGATGATAAGGCGGAGACCGACGAGGAAGCGGCCGAGGCGGACGCCGACAAGAAGTAAGCGGCGAAGGCCGCGGACGTCGGACTGGGCCGATTGCGACGCCTAGCCAAGAGATCGACTAACTACGAGATCATCTGTCGATGCTGAATTTCCCGACCTGGAAAAAGGCCCTGATCGGCCTGGTTTGCCTACTGGGCGTGGCCTACGCCTTGCCCAACTTCTTCGATGAGGGGACGTTTGAAGGCTTGCCGGATTTTGCGCCCGGCAAAACCCTGAACCTGGGATTGGACCTGCAGGGCGGGTCCCATCTGCTGCTCGAGGTCGATACGGACGCCGTGATCACCGAGCGTTTGGACGCGACCGTCGATTCCGTTCGGCGCGCGCTGCGGGCCGAACGGATCGGCTACCGGGGCTTGGGCGTGCAGGGCCTGACGGTGCGCTTCACCCTGCGTGAGACGGCTGACGCCGCAAGGGCGGCGGAAGCTTTGGTCGATATTGACGACCAACTCACCGTGGAGGAAGCCGAGAACGGCGCCTTTCGGATCGCCTTCGATGACGCTGAAATGTCCGTCGCGCGGGTCAACGCCGTGGAACAGTCGGTCGAGATCATCCGTCGCCGGATCGACGAGCTGGGCACTCGCGAACCGTCGATCCAGCGTCAGGGCGAGGACCGGATCGTCGTGCAGGTCCCGGGTTTTGACGATCCCGGCGCGCTTAAATCCGTGATCGGTCAGACCGCCAAGATGACCTTCCACTTGCTGGATGACAGCGCGCCTGCGGGCAGCGCGCCACGGACGGCGCCGCCCGGGACGATGATCCTGCCGTCCGCCGAAGAGGGCGAGGACCTGAGCTATCTGGTCGAGCGTCGAATTCGGGTCTCCGGCGAGCGGCTGGTCGATGCGCAGCCCAGCTTCCAAGACAATCAACCCGTTGTGTCTTTCCGGTTCGATTCTCTTGGCGGGAAACAATTCGGCGAGGTGACCTCTGAAAGCGTCGGTCGGCATTTGGCCATCGTGCTTGACGACGCGGTGATCAGCGCGCCCGTGATCCGCGACGCCATCCTCGGCGGCAGCGGCATCATCTCGGGTTCGTTCTCCGTCGCGGAGGTCAACAATCTGTCGCTTCTGCTGCGCGCAGGCGCCCTGCCGGCCCCGATCACCTTCCTGGAGGAACGCACGGTCGGGCCGGGCCTCGGTCAGGACTCCATCGACGCCGGGCGGATCGCCAGCATCATCGGCCTGGTTCTGGTGATCGCCTTCATGATCGTCAGCTACGGTCGGTTCGGGGCGATGGCGAATGTGGCGCTCGCCATCAACATCATGCTGATCATCGCGATCCTGTCGGGCCTGCAAGCGACCCTGACCCTACCGGGCATCGCCGGGATCGTCCTGACGATCGGTATGGCGGTCGACGCCAACGTGCTGATCTTCGAACGCATCCGCGAGGAGGCGGCGGCGGGGCGCACGCCGCTCTCGGCTGTCGATAGCGGCTATCGCCGCGCCTTCACCACGATCATCGATTCGAACCTGACGACGCTGATCGCCGCGGTGCTGCTGTTCGCTTTCGGTTCGGGGCCGATCAAGGGCTTCGCCATTACGCTGTCGGTCGGGATCGTGACCTCGCTGTTCACCGCCATGATGGTGACGCGGTTCCTGGTGGTCACCTGGCTGCGCACGAAACGCCCCAGCGCCTTGCCGCTGTAACGGAGGTTAGAGAGGCCGGAGGGCGCACGGGCGCCGTCCCGGGCTCGGAGAGACAAGATCATGCTGCTTCGTTTGGTTCCGACCACGCCGAACATCGATTTCATGCGGTTTCGAAAGTTTACTTTCGCGCTGTCGGTCGTTCTGGTCTTGGGCTCTCTCGCCTTGTTCGCGACGCGGGGCCTCAATCTGGGGATCGATTTCCTCGGCGGCGTCCTGATCGAGGTGAAGACAGACGGCCCCGCCGATATCGGCGCGTTCCGATCGAACCTGGGCGGGCTTGGCTTGGGCGAGGTTTCGATCCAGGAGTTCGGCGAGCCCGACGTGTTGCTGATCCGGGTGCAACGGCAGGAGGGCGGCGATTCGGCCCAGCAGGAGGCTGTCGCCCGGATCAACGCGGCGATCGCCGACCAGATCGTCGAAGTTCGACGCAACGAAGTGGTTGGGCCTACGGTCGGCGACGAACTCAAACAGGCCGCGCTCTATGCCGTGCTGGCGGCTATTGGGGCGATTCTGATCTATATCTGGTTCCGCTTCGAGTGGCAGTACGGGGTCGGGGCCGTTCTCGCCCTGGCGCATGACGTGATCACGACCATCGGGCTTTTCGCGCTGTTGCAACTGGAATTCAATCTGGCGACCGTCGCCGCGATCCTGACCATTGCCGGTTATTCGATCAATGACACGGTCGTTGTTTATGACCGGGTGCGCGAGAAGATCCGCAAATACAAGAAAATGGCCTTCGACGAGCTCTTGAACTTCGCGGTCAACAAGACCTTGTCGCGCACGATCATGACCTCGGTGACGACCTTGCTGGCGTTGCTGGCCTTGTTCATCTTCGGCGGCGAAGTGATCCGGGGATTTGTGATCGCGATGATTTGGGGCGTTCTGATCGGCACCTATTCCTCGATCGCCATCGCCGCGCCGGTGCTGCTCTATATTCAGCCGCGCCGGGGCGACGAGGACGATGCGCCGTTCAAGGAACAAAGCGCCGCCGAATCTGGTCCCGCCGGCGAGAAGGCGTAGGCGGCTTCATAGGTTGATCAGAAGAGGGGCCGCTTTCGGCGATGGATATTACGCCCGCCATTCCCGAAGACCGGCAGGTCATCGACTCCTATGGGCCCGGGCGTTTCCAAGTCGCGATGACCGCCTTTCACGGCTCGATCGTCGTCTTCCCGTCGGAAGTCGTGCCTTGGGCGCTCAGCGCAACGGAAGACTTGACGGCGGAGAGCTTTGATTTCCTGCAGGCGCGCACCGCCGGTTTGGAAGTCTTGTTGCTCGGCACGGGCGCTGGTTCTGTCTTCGTCAGGCCGTCGCTGCGGGCCGAAATCAAGGCCAGGATCGGCGTCGGTTTCGACGCGATGGACACCGGCGCCGCCTGCCGGACCTACAACATCCTCTTGTCAGAAGGCCGTAAAGTCGCAGCGGCGTTGATCGCGGTGTGAGAGCCGACGGCTGACCGCTAAGCCGCCCTGGCTACGCCTTCGGCCAGATGCACGCTTAGATCCTGAAGCTCGCGCGCCGCGGTCGCTGTGAGCGGGCGATCGTCTTCGATCCGGCGACCTGCGATGTCCGACACGGCGTTCAGCATCGGCTTCAAGCGTTCTTGTCCGAGCAATTCAACGGAGTTGGCGAGACGCCGCACCGTATGCAGAATTCGCGTCTGCGAGCGTTGTGCGGCGTCGTGCGGCGCGTCGCCGTCGCTTCCATTCTCGTACGCTTCGATCCGCATCGCTTCCCGTTCGATCCGATAGGCGTTGTAGGCGAACAAAGCCTGGTTGATCTGAACCCGATGGGCCAACGGATCGAAGGCGCCGTTCTTTTTGGCCTTCAGCGTATTGGGAACCGAAACCCGGCGTGTGAATTTCTCGTCGCGTGGGGCGCGCCGCCTTTCCGGTCCTGCATAGTTGGCCGTCACGACAAAAGTGCGCGTCTGTTCGTACAGCCACGCTAGGCGCTTGCCCATGCTGTCATTCGAAAACGGGCGTACCACGAACGCATCGCATCCGGAGGCCAGAATGGCCTGGGCGTCGCTCGCATTGGGCGGTTCGCCATTAATGACGAAGACGCCGAGCGGGTCCGCCTCGCAGACCTGATCGCGCGCCGCTCTGATGGCTGTCATGATGGCGGACATGTTCTGGGAGCCGTCGAAGAGCATTAAATCGTGTCGCCCGGACGCCATGGCGCGCTTCGCCTCTTCGAAATGGAAGGATGATTCGACATGACGAAATCCTGCTTGGCGCAGCCCGGTCGCCAGAAACTGCCGGATCCCGGCATGGTGTTCCTGCACAAAGGCCGATAGGCCCGACCCGGCGCCGTCAGCCAAAGGGGTTCTATGCATCGTCGCTCCAAGCCGGTTCGATCCGCGTCACCGCGAAAGGCAGGTCACAAATGAGCTTTCCCCTCAAATAAATGGCCTACTCAAGGGGGCCGCTCTGAAAACACCCGTATCAAAGATGTGTAAATGAGCCGTTAATCTGTCGGACGTTAACAAGCGCCTTTGGCGCGCGACTTGATACATTCGTCGGCCCGGAAGGCCATCGGACTTGTAGCGGCCGGCGATGGCTTGATGGCTCAAGGCAAAGCCTTGAAATAGAGGCCGGATAGCTCAGCGCATAGGCGTTTCATCTCGCCGAGACTGGCCCCGGATGGGCTGGCGTGGCCGACCATGAAGGGTTTAACGCCCTGGACGAGCGCCCGGGTGGGCGGCGCGGCGGCGGTTTGCACGCCGATCCTCAACGGCTCGTCCAACAGCGCTTGAGCCATTCGGTGGATTTGGCGCATTCCAAGTTGGACCGGCGCCAGGAAACGCTCGCGGTCGCTCTCGGAAGACTCTCTTAAGTGTTTGGCGATCGCGTCGATCGTGCGTTCGATGAGCCGCGCGCGATAGGCGAGGCTGACCCGCCAGGCGCGCAAGGCGAGCGCCTCCGGGTCGAATGAAGCCGCCGCTTTCTCACGAACAGGATTGGGGGCCGGGATCAAGGGGGCGCCGGTATGGGCGCGGTCGGCGGAGCGCCGGTCGGGGCCGACATAGTTGGGGGCGATCACGAAAGCGCGCTTCAGCGTCAAGAAATTGCGCAGGGTCTGGTCCAGCGCGCCTTGTGTGAAGGGCCGCGCCAGATAGGCGTCGCAGCCGCAATTCACGACCAGGGACGCCAACGCCTCGGTCGGTTTCGGACCGGTCAACAGGTGAAGCGCGAACGGATCACCCTCGACCAGCCCCATGCGGAGGGACGTAAGGTGTTTGAGCCAGCCTTCCGGTTCTGCGCTGATATCGAAGAGAAAGACGTCATGCCGCCGCTTGGCCGCCGTTTCCCGGGCTGCAACGCCGTCGGCCGCGACCTCGGCTGAATTTACGCCCAGCGCTAAAAGCCCGGCGCGCAAATGGCCGGCGATCTTTGGGTTCTCGTCATGGATCAGCACCCGCACGCGGCCGAATTGTCGCCTGTCCGACGCTTGCGCCGGCGGATTGGGATCCGGCGACTCGGCGCCTTCAGGTTTGGTTTCCGCGTCGCTCTCGCCGTCTTCGGGCGCGCCTTGTGACGAGGGCGGCATGTTGGCTCCTTATTTCGTCAGTTCGGAGGCGGCGATCTCGAGCATACACCATAGTGGGAATTGCATGCGGACGCCACAGTCGAGGCGCGTGGTGCGCGGCCTTTGCGCTTGAGCTGCATCAATGATGCGGACCGTGGATCGGCGCGACTGTCACGAGCCGGCGCCGACAAGCCGGCGTCTTGTTGCGGAACGGGAGGACGGACGATGTGTCGATGGTTGGGCTATTCGGGCGCGCCGCTCTATCTTGAGGAATTGCTCCTCAAACCAGAGCATTCGCTGATCGACCAAAGCCTTGAATCGAAACAAGGGGCGGAGACGACCAATGGCGACGGTTTCGGCCTCGGTTGGTACGGCGAGCGGCCGGAGCCGGGAGTCTACAAAGACACCGGTCCCGCCTGGAACGACCGGAATCTGGCCGACCTGTCGCGGCATATCAAATCGGGCCTGTTCATGGCGCATGTGCGTGCGACCACAGGCACGCCGATCCAGCGGACCAACTGCCACCCCTTCCACTATGGCGCCTGGCTATTCGTGCATAACGGCTTCATTCGCGACTTGGACCGGCTGCGACGGCCGCTGGCCTTGGCGGTCGATCCCAGCCTCTATTCAGCGATGGAGGGCACGACGGATTCCGAGATCATGTTCCACCTGGCGCTGACCTTCGGTCTTGAGGACGATCCGTTCCCGGCGCTTGAACGCATGGTGGGGCTGGTCGAGGCGACGGCGGCGGAGCATGGGGTTGAAACCCCGATGCAGATGTCGCTGGGAATCACCGACGGGGCGCGGCTCTACGCCGTGCGCTATTCCAGTCAGCGCGACTCGAGAACTTTGTATCACAGCGCCGATATGTCGGCCTTGCAGGAACTCTATCCTGACTTGCAGCGTTTTTCACCGGACGCGCGGGTCGTGGTGTCCGAACCGCTGCGGGATCTGCCCGGCGCCTGGGAAAGAATACCGGAATCGACCGCTCTGACCATCGAGAGCGGGGCTGTAGAAACCCGCCCATTCGAGCCCAAAGCGCCCGCCTGACGGCCTGCATCCACCCCCTGCGCGCCGAGCCTATGCGAGCGGGTATGGCGGCGACAGAAAAACGCCCCGGCCGCACGATGCTGACCGGAGCGTCTGTCCGTGTTCTTCCGTCCCGGCTCGGATGAGGCCCGGGCGCCGCGCGATCAGGCGGCGGCGAGATTCTGGTTCGCGAAGTCCCAGTTCACCAGACTGTCCAGGAAGGTCCCGATATAATCAGGGCGGCGATTCTGGAAGTCGAGATAATAGGCGTGCTCCCAGACATCGAGCGTCAGGATCGGTGTCTGACCATGCGCCAGCGGGCTGTCGGCGTTGCCGGTCTTGGTCGCTTTCAAAACACCGCCGTCAAGCACCAGCCAGGCCCAGCCGCTGCCAAACTGCGTCGTCGCGGCGGCTTTGAACGCCTCGACGAACTTGTCGTAGCCGCCGAAATCGGCCTCGATCTTTTCGGCGATCGCTCCGGTCGGCGCGCCGCCGCCATTCGGCGACATCGAATGCCAGAAAAAAGTATGATTCCAGACCTGCGCGGCGTTGTTGAACACGCCCGCCTTGCTCGCATCGCCCGCCGTCGCCTTCATGATCTCTTCCAAAGACTGATCCGCCATGTCGGTGTCTTTGGTCAGATTGTTGAGATTGGTGACATAGGTGTTGTGATGCTTGCCGTGATGGAAGCTGAGCGTGTTGGCCGTGATGTGCGGCTCAAGGGCGTCCTGGGCGTAGGGAAGGGCGGGAAGTTCGAAAGGCATGGTCATATCCCTCTGTCTGCGATGGGTTCGGCGATTGGGGCCGCCGCCGGGCTGGCGCCGGCAGGGCCGCCGTAGCCGACCGGCCACGGTTGAAATCGGCGCTGTATTTGGGCGCTTCGCCGGCAATAAGCAAGGTTTTTCCGGGGTCTTTAGAGTCACAGGCGCCGTGTGCGCCGGGCCGGTAAGCCGCCTCGGTCGGTGGGGCGGAATAGGCGTTGCGGCGTCTGCTCGGATCGTGTTGCTTTCACCCGGATGCGGAACGAGGCGATAGAGGGCGAGGGGCTCGCGGCGATGACGGCCGAGGAGAAGGCGCGGCGCGCGGCCGCCTATTGCCTGGAGGCGACGGGGCGCGGCGGCTCCAACCTTTGGCTTGTCAGCCGCGGCCTGCCGGCGCGCCGGCGGGCCATGTTCGCCGCCGCTTACGCTTCAATGCGCGAGATTGACGATTTCGTCGATGACGGTTTCTTGGCGCTCGAACCCTATCGCCGCGCCGCCGAACGCGCCGCCGCGCGGCGGCGGGTCGAGAACTGGCGCCGGCAATGCGCCGCCGCCCTGTCCGGCGATCCCCTGGACGGCGATCCCCCAGACGACGAGGCGGTGGACGGCGTCCATCCCCTGATCCGCCAAGCCCTCTCAGACACGCTCGGCGCCAGCGATCTCGGCGCCAGGCCGTGGGACGCATTGGCCCAGGCGATGCGCCGCGATGTCGATGAAACGCCGTTCCAGACTTGGTCGGACTTCGATGCGTATTGCGAGGGGGCGACGGTCGCCCCGGCGGCGATCTTCCTCTATGTGCTCAGTGCGCGGTTTGACGCCGATCGGGCGGTGCATACGCTGCCGGCCGCTATTGAAGACTGCGCGCGCGATATGGCGGTCTTCTGCTACCTGGTGCATATCGCTCGCGATCTGACCAAGGATGCGGCGGCGAGCGCCAATTTGATCACGCTGCCCCAGGATGCGCTGGCCGCGTGCGGACTGACGCGGGAAGGGTTGAACGCCCACTGGTCGGGGCGTTCCGGACAGGCCGACAGCGATGACGGCGTCGTGGCGCTGGTCGCGACGCTCGCCGACCGCGCCGCCTCCTATCGCGATCGGGCGGAGGCCTGGCGCCGGCGCGTCTCGGAAGGTCTGGGGCTGCGCGAGAAGGCGGCGCTGACCGCCTTGATGAGCGTCTATAAGGCCTTGCATGAGCGCATCGCAGCCAACCCCGCCATCGTCTTGTCGCGCGACCCCGCGATACAGGCCCGGCTGAAACAAGAGGCGCTGGCGGCGGCCTCGGTCGCGCCGCCCTGATCGTCCTATGGCGTCCGATGATCCCCAGACCGGCCCGGCGCTGAGCCATTGCGGGCGGCTGACCCATGATCGGGACTATGACCGGTTCCTGACGGCGCTGACGGCGCCGCCCGACCGACGCGAAGCGCTTTTCGCGCTCTACGCCTTCAATTTCGAGGTCGCGAAAGTCAGCGATGTTGTCTCGGAGAGCCTTTTGGGCGCGATCCGCTTTCTATGGTGGCGCGAAGCGCTTGAAGAATGCGCCGCCGGGACGCCTCGGCGGCATGCGGTGGTTCTTGCCTTGGCCCCCGAAATCGCCGAGGGGCGGATCCCAAAACCCCAGTTGGATCGGATCATCGATGCGCGCGAGAGCGATCTTGAGCATCGGCCGCCCGCCGACATGGCGGCGATGGAACGCTATGCGCGCGAGACCGGAGGCGCGCTGACCCTGGCGGCGCTCGGCGCGGTTGGGGCGGCGGAAGAGGGCGCGGCGCAGGCGCTCTTGAACCGGATCGCCGAAGATGTCGGCGCCGCCTGGGCGCTTGTCGGACTGATGCGGGCGATGCCGCATCAGTTGCGCGCGCGGCGGCGCATGCTGCCGGACACGCTGCTCGCCGAGTTCGGCGTGGCCGAGTCCGACCTGTTGGAACTGCGCCCGGTCCCCGGCCTGTCTTCCTGCGTCGCATCGGTCTGCGCCCATGCCGAAACGTTGCTGAATACCGCGCGCGAGGACGCAAGAACGCTTCCAAACCCATTGATAAAAAACGCGTTTCCGGCCTTGTCCTCAGGTGTACTAGCGCGCGCCTACCTGACTCGATTGCGGCGCGCCGGCTTCGATCCCCTCAATCAGGCCGCCGCCAGACCGCCAGTCGGGCGCGGCCTGCGTCTGCTCGCCGCCCGATGGCGCGGGTCGCTCTAGCTCATGGGCGATAGATGGGATTTTAGCAAAATCCGCCTTCTTAATGGAAAATCAGGGCTTTCGGTGATACATTAGAAAATGGAGAGAGTTGGGAGAACCCAATTTAGGAGAGAGTAGAATGACTGATGTGTCTCTGACGGCCGCCCAGCGGTCGTCGTTGCTTGCTTTGCAGCGGACGGCTTCCGCAGCGGACGACGCCAATCGAAACATCACCACGGGCCGACGCGTCAACGAGGTCAATGATGACCCTGTCGCGTTCTTTATCGCCCGGCAATTGACCGAACGCGGGGCGGAATTCACTGAGGCGCGCGAGAATATCGATCAAGGCATCAGCGCCGCGCGGGTCAGTATCGAGGCGCTGGACACGATCGAGGATTTCACCAATCAGTTGCGCGGTCTGGCGGAGGCGGCGCGGTCGACGGACGATCCCGGCCGGCTGGCTTCTCTGCAGCAGCAGTTTGAGACGATCGGCCGGCAGATCTCGGAAGTGGCGCGGGACGCGTCCTTCGGCGGTCAGAACCTGCTCTCGTCGGACAATAACGATCTGACGATCAATGTCGGCGCCAATGACAGCGCGCAACTGACCATTGAATCGAACAATCTGGTGGCCGAGACGGCCGGTTCGGGCACGCTGTTCGATGCGGACGCCTTCACCGCCGAGGGCGACATCAGGCTGGAAGAGCTTGGCGTGACCGGCGGCGACTTCACCAGCTTCCTGACCAACCCCGGTGAGATCGACGCCCTGATCGGTAATCTGACGGAAGGGGTCGACCGGGCGCGGGCCCAAGCGCAGAGCTTCGGGTCGACCATCGCGGTGCTGCAGGAACGCGCCGAGTTCGACGCCGCGGCGGCGAATGAGCTGCAGGCGGGCGGCGACGCCCTGACCTTGGCCGATCTCAATGAAGAGGCCGCGCTGAGCGTCGCCGCGCAGACCCGCAGCCAGTTGGGGACGCAGGCCCTGTCCATCTCCGGCGGCCAGCAACGCGCCCTCCTGTCGTTGATCGAGGGTTCGGTCTAAGCGAACAGTCGACGCCGAGATCGTGTCGATCCATTCGGGCCGGCCACGCGCTCTCACCGATTGAGACCGCGTGGTCGTGGACCCACTGCGCAATCATGCGGTATTCGCTTTCGCTCTCCCCCCGGCGTTGGGCGTCCAAACTGTATACGATTGTCTAGACCGCGGTTAGGATCGCAGTATCGCTCACCGGGAGGTTCATATGCGCTCTGTATTTTCGACTCTTGCGTCAGTGGCGCTCGCTACGAGCATATCGCTGTCTGTTGTCAGCGGCTTGGCTGCGGCGGCGAACTCGCCCGCCAAGGACGCGGCGCTGGTCGAGTTGATGGACGAAATGAACATCGACGGGATGTGGGGGGATATGGTTCGCGCTATGGCGGACCCAGTAATGGCCCAGTTGAGCCAACAGTTTCCGAACGCGCCCGACGACGTTAAACGTGGAATAAACGACATCGTGCTCCAGTCATTGGGTGAGCTTAAGCCGTTGGTCGTCTCGTCGGTGGCGAGACTCTTGACCAAGTACTATACGGCGGAAGAAATGCAGGACCTCGTGGCGTTTTATCGCACACCGACAGGCCGAAAGTCATTGCAGCTTATGCCTGCGTTGAACCAGGAGATAATGGCGTTGACGCCGCAGATACAGCAGGAGGTCATGCCCAAGATGGCGCGGCGGCTCGAAGAATTCCTCAAGGGGCGTGGATTGCTTTAGAAGGCTGGAGGGCGAGCTTCACGGCGAAGGGTTCGAAAGAACACGCCGCCATCACAGCCTTGCGATGCGCGCCTTTGCGCGTTGCGGAACGCCTGGGTTGGCCTATATTTCTTGCATGACGCTTTTCCGAAAGCTCTTCCGATGAGGCGCGCGCTGCGCATCCTGCGCGGCACGCTCGTCGTGTTCGTCGCAATGCTGACCGGGCCGGCGGCGGTCGCCGTTTCGGCGCAGGACCGCTCAAACGATTGGCGCACGGCGTCGCGCGAAAGCGCCCAGATGGCGCCCGACCCGGCGACCACGCCCGAAGCGGTCATTCAGGTCTACGGCGCAAGGGCCTTTCGCTGGCGCGGCGCGTTCGCGGTGCATACCTGGATCGCCGTGAAGCCGGAAATGGCGTCGCACTACACCACCTACGAAGTCGTCGGTTGGGGCGTGCGGCGCGGCTATGGAAACGCCATTCGAGTCCGGCGCGGCGCGCCTGACCGCTATTGGTTCGGCGCGGAGCCGGAAATCTATGGCGATCTACGTGGCCCTGAGGCCGAGGCGGCGATCGTCAAGATCGAGCAGGCGATCGCGGACTATCCCTATCGCAGCAGCTATACGACCTGGCCTGGACCGAACTCCAACACCTTTGTGGCGCATGTCCTGCGCCAGGTTCCGGAAGTCGGCGCCGATCTGCCGCCACACGCCATCGGCAAGGATTTCCTGCCGGGTCCGGCGCTGGCGGCGACGACTCCGTCCGGCACGGGCGCGCAGCTTTCCTTCTTCGGTTTGCTCGGCGTCGCCGTCGGCGTCGAGGAAGGGTTGGAAGTAAATGTGCTGGGCCTGAATTTCGGCTTCGACCCGAACGATCTAGCTCTGCGGCTGCCCGGCTTCGGCAAAGTCGGCTTCGGCGACTAACCATCTAAGGAGCGGGCGTTCGATCCCTCGGCATCGCCGCGCGAACCGCCGCCAGTTCCGCTCGCAGCGCCTTAATTTCACCTGCCAAGTCAGCGTCTTCGGAGGCTTTCCGGCCCTCCGCCTCCTTTTCATGAAGGGTCTGCAGAGAGTTCACAATCAAGGCGATGAAGAGGTTCAGGACGGCGAAACTGGTGACGATGATAAAAGGCACGAAAAAGGCCCAAGCCCAGGGATGCGCCTCCATCACCGGGCGCACGATCCCCATCGACCAACTTTCCAGCGTCATGACCTGAAACAGCGTGTACATCGACTCGCCAACCCCGCCGAACCAATGCGGATGGCTGGCCCCGAAGAGTTTGGTGGCCATCACCGCCGCGATATAGAAGACCAGCGCCAGAACGGCGGCGATCGAGCCCATGCCCGGGATCGAAGAGAGCAGGGCGCCCACGACGAACCGCATCTGCGGCACCACCGACAGCAGGCGCAGCGCTCGCAGGATCCGCAACGCCCGCAGCACGGAGAAGGGGCCCGAGGCTGGCACCAGCGCGATCGCCACGATGACGAAGTCGAAGACGTTCCAGGGATCGCGGAAGAACCGTCGGCGATAGACCAACAGTTTCAAGGCGATCTCGATCGTGAAGATCGACAGCGCCACACGGTCGATCGCCAGCAGCAGCCCGCCGGCCCGCTCCATCCAGAACGGTGATGTCTCCAGGCCCAGCGTGACCGCATTGACGGCGATGACCGCGCTGATGAAATGACTGAAACGACGATGTTCGACCAGGGCGGTCAACCGGCCGATCGGTGAACGGTCGGGTTTCGGGGTCTCGGACATAGCGACATGCGACCTTTGGGGAATTGTGACGGTGTTCGCGGACGCGCCGACATATAAGACCGACCGGGCGCGCCGCAAGGGTCGCGCTTTCGTGCGTTTGGCCGCGCCCTACAAGAACCCGCCGTCGACTCGGAACTCCTGCGCCGTGCAGCCGCGCGCCGCGGCCGACGCCAAGAACAGCGTCATTTCGACGACATCCGCCTCGATCATCGGGCGCTTGAGGCATTGCCGCTCGAGGATCTCCGCCTCGCGCTCGGCGTCGATCCACAATCTGCGCTGTCTTTCGGTCAGGATCGCGCCGGCGAAGAGGGCGTTGACCCGGATTCCGTCGGGTCCGAAGTCTCGCGCCAAAGACCGGGTCAGCCCCAACACGCCCGCCTTGCAGGTATTATAAATGCTGAGATCGCCGACACCGATCCAGGGCGCGATCGAGCCGAAATTCACGATCGAGCCGCCGCCGCCCGCCTTCATCAGCGGATGCGCCGCGCGCGCAGCCATGAATTGATGCTTCAAATTCACGGCGACGCTGTTGTCCCAGAAGGCGTCGTCCGCTTCCGCGACGCTGTGGCGCGCATCATTCGCGGCGTTGTTGATCAAGGCGTAAAGCGCGCCGGTAGCCTCGAAGGCTTTTGTGATCGCCGCCTCCAGCGCCGGCGTGTCGGTCACATCGCAGCGCGTGAAAACAGGTGGCGATTCCGCTTTGGGCGTCAATTCGGAGACCAGCGCCGCGCCGGCCGCCGCATCAAGATCGACGAAATGGACAAGCGCGCCTTGGCCGGAGAAGCCTCGGACGATTTCCGCGCCGATTCCCGAAGCGCCGCCGCTGACAAAGACCGTGCCGCCTCGCAGGTCTGGATAGCGGGCGATGATGGCGTCCGTCGGGGCCGGATCAGCGATCCCGGCGTTTGACTTCGACATCCGTATCGCCTTTTCGGATCAGCTCGTAGCGCGCGTTCGCCGCGACTGTGATCCAGTCGGTGCGCGCGCCGCCGGGCCAAAGCACCCGAACCTGCGGCTCGGACGCGGCGCCGAGCCCGACATGGATGGGCGCCGCGCCGCCGCCGCCGGCGTGACCGCCGCCGACCGTAACCATGCGGCGCTGCAGGCGGCCGTCTTCGGTGACGATCTCGACACTGGCGCCGACGGCGCGTGTGTTGATGGCCGCTTGGCGCAGCGACAGCGTAAGCCAATTGGCGCCCTCGTCTGCGGCCCGACGATTCTCGAACAGGCTGGTCGGCTGATTTCGATTCACGACGACAATGTCCAACAAACCGTCCCGGTTGAAATCGGCGACAGCGCCGCCGCGCCCCTGGGTGTTCAAGCCGACGCCCGCCGCCTCGCCGGCCTCTTCGAATAAGCCGTCGCCGCGCCCGAGCAACAGCGAGTCCGGATCGAAGGCCGCGAATTGCGGCATCGAGTCCACATTGCCTTTCACAATCAACAGGTCGGCGTGACCGTCATTGTTAAAGTCCGCGAAGGCGTTGTGCCAGCTGGTGGAGGGGCGCGGGTCGCCGCCGGTATAGGGTCGTTGCGCCGCTGCGCCGCTGGCCCAGGCGACATCCTCCAGCACCGGCCGGCCGGAGGTCGGGTCCTTCAGCCGATACAGGCGGTTCTCCGCCATGTTCGACACCGCGATTTCCGGCCGCCCGTCGCCATCGACATCGCTGGCGGCCAGCCCCATGCCCCAGATCTTTTCCTCCATCCACCCGTCATCGGGGCCGAGAAAAGCCGGAACGCCGGTCTGGAAAGTCACCAACTGCTCCGATCCGTCCGGATCGTAATATTGCCGATCGTTGGAGATCCGCAGATCGGCGGCGCCGTCGCCGCGCCAATCGACAAACAGCATCGACAGCGGACAATGGCTCGGCTCGAGCGTCGTTTCGACATAGCCCGGCGGGGCGTTGCGCGGCGTCAGCAGACGGTTGGCCTCGCAATTGCCGGTTTTGTCCAGCGGCCGGTCGCGATCGACATAGTTGCCGATCACCAAAGTCGGCCGGCGGTCCTGCGCTCGCCAGAAAGCGGCGAAAGCGGTCGTCCAACGACCGGAGGCCGCGACGCCCGTGTCGGCGCGGCGTTGGAACTGGCAATCGCCCTGATTTTCAAGCAGAGCGTTGCGCCCGAACCGCATGACGAACAGGTCGAGATCGCCGTCATTGTCGAAATCCAAAGCATAGGCGCCGCTGACGCGGTGCGCGCGACGGTCGCCGAGGGCCAGGGCGACGGCGCCGCGCCGGTCGGCGAAGGCGATGCGGTCGCCGGGCGCGGAGATATTCTCAAACAAACGCGCCGGTCCTGCGCCGCCGGCGAGAAAAAGATCCTCGTCGCCGTCTTGATCGCAATCGAAAGCGGTCGCGCCGCCGCCAACCAGAAAATCGGCGTCGCCGACAAAGCGGTGGGTGACGCCGGCGGCGACGGCGCGCTCTTCAAACCAGGAGTCGGATGCGGCGGTGGCTCCTCCCGACGCTTGGACGTCAGGTCCGGTCGAGCCGCCAGATTGAGCTGAGGCGCAGGCGCTCAAGGCGAACATGACCAGCGCGCCGATCGTGCTAACCGCGCCAACGCGAATTGAGATGAATTCGCGGTTCAAGCCTGTCGTCCCCCTGCCTCGGCGCGAAATCCCACAATGGGCGAATGGTTTTCTTGAAGTATCGGAAATCCCAAGATAATTCGCCATCGCCCAAGTCTTACTGTTGACGAATGAGCGAGGCCCATTCAAGGTAAAACTAAGGATCGAGATCAAATAGTCGACGGCGTGGGGTCGTCGGCCCGAACTTGGTCGGATGAGCGCGCGCAAAGCGCGGCGATTGAACGTCGGCCTTGACGCCGCTCTGCAAAGAACATTGGGAGGGATATGGATGTCTAAACAGGGTACACGAAACGTCTTGCTCGCGGCGGTTGCGGCCGCAGGCGTTTCAGCGGGCGTCGCGTTGAGCGGCGCAGCGGCGACAGCCGCCGATATGGTCGTCGGCGTCAGCTGGTCGAACTTCCAGGAAGAGCGTTGGAAGACCGATGAAGCGGCGATCAAGTCGGCGCTCGAAGCGGCCGGGGCCGAATATATCAGCGCCGACGCGCAAAGCTCGACGGCCAAGCAGTTGGCGGATGTGGAGAGCTTGATCGCCCGCGGCGCCGACGCCCTGATCATTCTCGCGCAAGACGCTTCGGCCATCGGCCCGGCGGTCGTGCGCGCGGTGAATGAAGGCATCCCGGTGGTCGGCTATGACCGGCTGATCGAGAATGAGGACGCGTTCTATCTGACCTTCGACAATGTGGAAGTCGGTCGGATGCAGGCGCGCGCCGTCTTCGCGGCGCAGCCGACAGGCAACTACGTGTTCATCAAGGGGTCGGCCCAGGATCCGAACGCAGACTTCCTGCATGGCGGCCAGCTTGAAGTGCTGCAAGCCGCGATCGACAGCGGCGCCATCAACGTTGTGGGCGAACAATATACCGACGGCTGGCTGCCGGCGAACGCCCAGCGCAACATGGAGCAGATCCTGACCGCGAACGACAACAACGTGGATGCTGTCGTGGCGTCAAACGACGGCACCGCCGGCGGGGTTGTCGCGGCGCTGACCGCGCAAGGCATGGAAGGCATTCCGGTCTCCGGTCAGGACGGCGACCACGCCGCGCTGAACCGGGTGGCGCTGGGCACGCAAACCGTGTCGGTCTGGAAGGACGCGCGCGAGCTTGGCAAACGCGCCGGCGAAATCGCGGTCGAACTGGCTTCCGGCACGGCGATGACCAATGTCTCCGGTCGCGTCGCTTTCAAGAGCCCGGGCGGCAATGACATGAACGCCGTGTTCCTGGCCCCGGTGCCGATCACCCAAGACAAACTCAATCTTGTGATCGACGCCGGTTGGGTCGCCAAAGATGTCGTCTGTAAAGGCGTATCGGGCGGCGTCGCGGCCTGCAACTGAGCGTTCGGCATCTGGAACGTGTGATCTGAAACGGCGGGGTTTCCAATTCGGACCCCGCCGGTTCTTTGTGGGGGAGGGGCGCGGCCGCGGGTCCGGCCGCCGAATGGCGGTCACGAGACCGCATCACAAGGCGGTTTCCGATCGTCGCGGCCTTCTTCGTCGAAACTCCATCGGCTAACTTCACTGGCTTAGGAACGCACCGTCATGGCTGACGCCGCAGACCGACCCACCGACAAGACCGCCGCCCCTGCGGCGGATACAGCGCTCGACGAGTCGGGCGAACCCGGGCTTGAGAGGCAGAACGCCTTTTCCCGCGCGCTGCGGGCGATGGAGGTGGACACCCGCCTCTTGGGCATGATCGCGGCGCTGTTGGTGATCTGGATCGCCTTCGACCTTCTGACCGGCGGCCGGTTCCTGACGCCGCGCAACCTGTTCAACCTGTCGGTCCAGACCGCCTCGGTCGCGGTCATGGCGACCGGCATGGTGTTCGTCATCACCGCCCGGCATATCGATCTGTCGGTCGGCTCCCTGTTGGGCGTGATCGCCATGGTGATGGGCCTGCTGCAGGCGGAGATTCTGCCAGAATATCTCGGCTTCAACCATCCGCTGACCTGGGTCATCACGGTCGCCGTCGGCGTCGCCATGGGGGCCGTGATCGGCGCCATGCAGGGGTTCGTGATCGGCTATCTCGCGGTCCCCGCCTTTATCGTCACCTTGGGCGGATTGCTGGTCTGGCGCGGCGCGGCCTGGTTCGTGACCGAGGGACGCACCGTCGCGCCGCTCGACGGCACATTCATGCTGTTCGGCGGCGGGGTCGCCGGCACCTTGGGCGAAATGCTCAGTTGGGTCGTCGCGGTCATCGCGGTCGCCGTGATCGTCTATGCGGCGCTACAGGATCGGCGCCGCCGCCAAATATTCCAGTTCCCGCTCAAACCGGTTTGGGCGGAATGGACCAATATCGGACTGCTCGCCGTCATGGTCTTGGGCTTCACCCTGGTCATGAACCTCTATCCGGTGCCGCAGCGCGCGGCCCAACGGATCGCCGAGGCGGAAGGGATCCCGATCCCGCCCGAGGGTTTCGACTGGATGCACGGCATCGCGATTCCGGTTGTGTTCGTCGCCATCGTCGCGGTGATCATGACCCTGGTCTCGAAGCGCACCAAGTTCGGCCGCTACGTCTTCGCCATGGGCGGCAACCCGCAGGCGGCGGAACTGTCCGGCATCGATACGAAGAAAATGACCATGCTGATCTTCATGGTGATGGGCATTCTCTGCGCTCTGTCCGCCGTGATCGCCTCGGCCCGCTTGCAGTCGGCGGCGAACGATCTCGGCACGCTGGATGAGTTGCGGGTGATCGCCGCAGCCGTTATCGGCGGCACGTCGCTGGCCGGCGGGGTCGGGACGATCTATGGCGCCATCTTGGGCGCGCTTGTGATGCAGAGCCTGCAGAGCGGCATGGCGCTGGTCGGCGTCAACACTTCCCTGCAATCGATCGTGATCGGCCTGGTCTTGGTCCTCGCGGTTTATGTCGACCACATCTATCGCAGCCGGTCCAGCGACTAGGCCTCGGCGCGGAGGAGCCTCAGCATGAACGCCCATCCAGTTCCCAGAGACTACACGCTGGACGATTTCGCCGGTCAGACGCCGCTCGTCGAGATGCGTGGCATCAATGTCGCTTTCGGCGGCGTGAAGGCGGTGAACGATGTCGATTGCACGCTGTTTCCGGGAGAGGTGGTCGGCCTGCTGGGCCATAACGGGGCGGGTAAATCGACCCTGATCAAGGTGTTGTCCGGCGCCTATCACATGAATTCGGGCGAGATCTACATCAGGGGCGGCAAAGTGAATATCCAGAACGCCCGCGACGCCCGGGAGTATAATGTCGAGACGATCTACCAGACGCTTGAACTCGCCGACAATCTCGACGCCGCCTCGAACCTCTTCCTTGGGCGCGAGCTGACGACGCCGGTGGGCGCGCTCGACGATGTGAAGATGGAGGCGGAGACCCGTGAGGTGATGGGCCGGCTGAATCCGAACTTCCGGAAATTTTCCGCGCCCGTCTCGGCGCTCTCCGGCGGCCAGCGTCAATCGGTGGCGATCGCGCGCGCGGTCTATTTCAACGCCAAGATCCTGATCATGGACGAACCGACCGCGGCCTTGGGCGTTCAGGAGACCGCGATGGTCGCGGACCTGATCCGGAAGCTGAAATCAGAGGGCATCGGCATTTTCCTGATCAGCCACGACATCCACGATGTCTTCGAACTGGCCGATCGGCTGACGGTGATGAAGAACGGCCGCCTGGTCGGCACGGTCAAGACCAAGGATGTCAGCGAGGACGATGTCCTGGGCATGATTATCCTGGGCAAATACCCAGAGCATCTGCTCGAGCCGGTTCCCGCCTGACCTTTGCTTCGAAGAAGTCCAGCACGGTTTCGCCTGAATCAGACCTTGGTTCGGCCTTGTATGACGTCGAGCGGTTTGATCGAGGATTGGACTCCCAGTTTGTCATAATTCCGGTCGAGCCAGTCCCCCGCCGCGCGGCGTCCCAGGTCGAACAGATGCTTCAGAAACGCCCATTCGGAGTTCAGTTTCGATGAGGCCCCCAACGCCTTCAGCTCATCGTTCGAGGTGATGAGATGCAGGTATATGCTGCGGTATTTTTCCGGGTCCAGCCGCCCTTCTTCGAGCAGTTCGTCGACGAAGTTGATGGCGCGGAATTCCTTCAGAAGGCTTGAATTGAAGGTGATCTCGTTCACCCGTTGGAGGATCTCCGGGGCGCTGCGCGGGGCGCCGGGGCGATAGACCGGATTGATCTGCACCACCAGAATGTCTTGTGACTTGCTGCGGTGGAAGAACGGATACAGGACCGGGTTGCCCATATAGCCGCCGTCCCAATAGGGCGTGCCGTCCACCTCGACCGCCTTGAAGATGAAAGGCAGACAGGCCGACGCCATCACCATTTCGGGCGTCAGGTCGTTGCGTTCGAACACCTTGACCACACCGGTCTCGACATTAGTGGCGCTGATATAAAGCGCCATTTGCGTACAGCGCCGAACCCGCTCGAAATCAACCTCCTGCTCCAAAATGTCCTGCAGCGGGTTCAGGCCCAGCGGATTGAAGTCGTAGGGCGAAAACAGCCGCGTCATCATGTCGAACGCGACATAGACGGGATTGGATTCCAGGCTCCAATTGCCCATCCAGATATCGATCGGCGAGCGTTGGATCGGGCTCAGCTTGCCTTGCTCGCTGACCGCCTTCCAGAAGCGGTGCAGCGCGGCCCGGGCGCCGTCTTCGCCGCCCTCGACCAAACCGTCCGCTGCGACGACGGCGTTCATCGCCCCGGCGGAGGTCCCGCTGATCGCTTCGATATAGACCCGGCCGTCCTCCAGGAATTTGTCCAAAACGCCCCAGGTATAAGCGCCATGCGCGCCGCCGCCCTGCAAGGCCAGGTTGACCCGCTTCTCGAAGACCTTGCCGGCCCGGCGCGCCGGCGCGGCCTTAGCGGCGGGCGTCTTCTTGCTTGAAGCCTTCTTGGCGGCGGCTTTCCTCGTGACTTTCTTGGCGACCATCAGTGCGCCGTCCAGCCGCCATCCACTGGCAGCGCAATGCCCGTGATCTGGCCCGCCGCATCGGTGGTCAGGAAACTGCAGGTTGCGGCCAGTTGTTCCACCGTGACGAACTGCTTTGTCGCCTGCGCCTCCAGCAACACATTGCGCTTGACCTCTTCTTCGGTCATGCCGCGCGCCTTGGCGGTGTCGGGGATTTGCGCCTCGACCAGGGGCGTCAGGACATAGCCCGGGCAAACGGCGTTGACCGTCACGCCATATTCCGCCGCTTCCAGGGCGATCGTCTTGGTGAAGCCGACGATGCCATGCTTGGCCGCCACATAGGCCGATTTATAGGGCGAGGCGACAAGCCCGTGGGCCGAGGCCACATTGATGATTCGTCCCCAGCCGCGATCTTTCATGCCCTTCACCACCAGCCGTGTGGTGTGGAAGGCGCTGGTCAGGTTGATGGCGATGATCGCGTCCCATTTCGCAACCGGGAAGTCCTCGACCGGGCTGACATGCTGGATGCCGGCGTTGTTCACCAAGATGTCGACCGGACCCAGTTCGGCTTCGGTCTCCGCCACCATGGCCTCAATTTGGTCGGTTTTCGTCATATCCGCGCCGCTGTAGCGGACCGTGACGCCGTAGTCGTCGGCGAGTTTGGCCCGGGTCGCCTCGATTTCGGCCGCGTCGCCAAAGCCATTTAGGACGACATTAACGCCGTCCTGGCAAAAGCGCGTTGCGATTCCCAGCCCGATGCCGCTGGTTGATCCGGTGATAATGGCTGTTCTAGGCGTGTTCACGGACATACTCTCCTCAAATTGCCGGCGCTGCGGCCTTTGCTGTTGGACTGCTGCTTTGTTCGCTGTCATACCTATGCTGCATCGCAGCAATTTAAAGGCCTTTTGCCGCGGCGGGCTTGAAAAGGGCGCCGCGCCGCCCCGAATATGAGGTGCTTAAGGCGGTTGCGTCTGTCGGCGTATGGGCGGACAGTCCTTTTTGAGCGACCGTTGGGCTGCGCTAGGCTTGCATGCTGCGCGTCCGCGCACGGTTTTCGCATAACGGGCGCGCTATGGTATGGAGTGGCGATGTCAGCCGGATGGAGTGAGGACGTCATGGCGTTTGTAAGGAGGCGCGCGCCTCTAATCGTGTGTTTGCTGGGCGTCGCGATCGGCGGCGCGGTCGGCTGTGTGGGTGTGGGCGGGCCGGATGCGTCGTCGCGCGCGGCGGCGAACGAGCTGGCCGGCCAAATCGAGGCGCTGGAAAGCTCTGTCGCCAGCGGCGAAGGCGGGGCCGTCTCGCGCGGCGATCTGAGGCTGTTCGCCCGGGTCTTCGACCGGGTGAAAGCCGACTATGTCCATGAGGTCGAGGATGAACAGCTGATCGACTACGCCGTCCAAGGGCTGCGCGACGCGGCGGTGCGTTGGGAAGAGGGCGAAGCGTCGCCGGGCGTGCCGCGGGAGCGCGGTCTGGTCTATGCGGCGACCCATTCGATGCTGACAAAGCTGGACCCTTACAGCGATTTTCTCGAACGCGAGCAGTACAAGTCGCTGCGCGAGGAAATCCGGGGACGCTTTGGCGGGCTCGGAATCGAAATCACCAAGCGCGACGGACTGTTGCGCGTCGTCAGCCCGATCGAGGGCACACCGGCGGAGGCGGCGGGGATTCTATCGGGCGATGTGATCGCCTATGCCGACGGGGTCGAGATCGAACCGTTAAGCCTACGGGATGCAGTGAAATTGCTGCGCGGCGAGCCGGGCACCGATGTTCGCCTGACGATCCTCAGAGGCGAGACCGAGACGCTCGACATCACAGTGACGCGCGAGATCATCGCCGTCGTGTCCGTCCGCAGCCGCCTGGAAGGCGATGTCGGCTATGTCAGAATCAACACATTCAGCCAGACAACGGGCGACGACCTGTTATCCGCGATCGCCGACCTGAAGGCGGAAAGCGGCGGGAATATGAAAGGCCTGGTGCTGGATTTGCGGAACAATCCGGGCGGCGTGCTGGAGCAGTCGGTCTCGGTCTCCGACGCATTCCTGGACGAAGGACTGGTGCTGTTCACCAAGACCCGCAGCGGCGGCCAACAGTTCTTTTCCCGCAAGGGCGACGCGCTGAACGGCGCGCCGGTCATCGTCTTGATCAATGGCGGCAGCGCCTCGGCCTCGGAAATCGTCGCCGGCGCGATGCAGGATCGCGGCCGTGCGACCCTGCTCGGCGAGAAAAGCTTCGGTAAAGGCTCTGTCCAGACCATCTTCCCGCTGGATTCCGGGCGCGGCATGAAACTGACGACGGCGCTCTATTACACGCCGAGCGGCCGCAGCGTCGAAGGCGGGATCGGTCCGGATGTGGTCGTCGCCGACGATCCCGACACGGAAGAAGACGAGCAGCTTCAGGAAGCCCTGAAGATGGCGGTCGATCTGGCCGGCGGCCCCTCGATCTTTTGGAATTCAGGCTCGGTGCGTCAGTAGCGCGGCCGACCGCGTGGCGTGGTGCTATGTCGCAGATTCGGTTGCTGACGGCCGGGGACCTGCCGGCGCTGATCGCCCCGCTGCGGGAAATGGGCGCTTTCTATGACAAGGAGCCGCCGGCGGGCGAGGCCGCGTGGCTGGCGACCCTTCAAGCGGATGGACCGGACGGGGGTGAGGCGTTTGAGGTCCTGGCGGCGGTCGAGCCCGCAGGTTTGGAGGACGGCTCTGAGATCGTCGCGTTCCTGACCTTTAGTCCCGTCTATGATCTGTCCCGACCCGGCCGCTATGCGCTGATCAGAGACCTGTTCGTGACGGAGGCGCGGCGTCGCCAAGGTCTGGGTCGTGCGCTGATGGCGGCGCTGGCGGCGCTGTGTCGAGAACGCGGCTGGGCCCGGATCGATTGGCGCGCGGACCGGCTGGATTTCGACGCCCGAACCTTCTACGACACGCTCTGTCCGGAGAGTTTCAAAGTGGATCGTCTGTCCTACCGCATCGAAGGCGACGAGATTGCACGGCTCGCCGCGCTGGCGAAGGTCAATCCGCTCTAGGCTGGTCTCTCCGACCATGACATAGTGCAACGGCGGTTAGACGAGGCTGACGGTCGGTCTGCGCTCAATCGCTGATCAAGACATTGGGGGAAGGCGCCATGGCGGTACAGACCGAAATGCCGACTGTCGAAGGCGGTCGCGGGAACTCGCCCGCCAGCCGTGACATCGACTATGTCATGCATCCCTATACCAACCTGGACCGGCACAAACAGACCGGCCCGATGATCATCGAGCGCGGCGACGGCGTGTACGTTTGGGACGACAGCGGTCGCCGCTATATCGAGGCGATGGCGGGGCTATGGTGCACCAGCCTGGGCTTCAACGAAGAGCGGCTGGTCGAGGCGGCGGCGCGGCAGATGCGGGAGCTGCCCTACTATCACGTCTTTGCGCATAAGAGCACGATGCCGGTGATCGATCTGGCCGAGAAGCTGATCGCGCTGGCGCCGGTTCCGATGTCGAAAGTGTTCTTCGCCAATTCCGGATCGGAGGCGAACGACACGGTCGTTAAGATGGTCTGGTATTACAACAACGCGCTGGGCCGGCCGGATAAGAAGAAAATCATCTCGCGCATCAAGGGCTATCACGGCGTCACCGTGGCGTCGGCCAGCATGACCGGCTTGCCCTACAATCACAAAGATTTCGACTTGCCGATCGCCAACATCCTGCATGCCGACTGTCCGCACTATTGGCTGTACGGGGAGGAAGGCGAGTCGGAGGAGGATTTCGCTACCCGGATGGCGGCCAATCTGGAGAAAATGATCCTGGACGAGGGGCCGGACACGGTCGCCGCCTTCATCGCCGAACCGATCATGGGGGCGGGCGGGGTCATCCTGCCGCCGAGGACTTATTTCGAGAAAATCCAGCCGATCCTGAAGAAATACGACATCCTGATGATCGCCGACGAGGTGATTTGCGGCTTCGGGCGCACCGGCAATATGTGGGGCTCGCAGACCTTCGACGTTTGGCCCGACATCCTGACCTGCGCCAAGGCGCTGTCATCCGCCTATCTGCCGATCTCGGCGGTGATGGTGAATGAAGCGGTCGCCTCGGTGATCAGCGCCAACGCCGGCAAGCTAGGGACCTTCGGCCACGGTTACACCTATACCGGCCATCCGGTCTCGGCGGCGGTGGCGTTGGAGACGCTCGCGATCTATGAGGAGCGGGACATCGTCTCGCATGTCCGTGCGGTGGCGCCGCGCCTGCAGAACGGCTTGCGCCAGTTCGCCGATCATCCGCTGGTCGGCGAGGTGCGCGGGACCGGCTTGGTCGCCGCGGTGCATCTGGTCAAGGACAAGCAGACCAAGGAAATGTTCGACCCCGCGATTCAGGCGGCGCCTACCCTGTTCTCGAAAGTCCAGGCGCATGGCGTCATCACCCGCGCGATCGGCATGGACGCCGTATCCTTTTCACCGCCCCTGATCATCAGCGCCGAACAGCTTGATGCGGTTGTTGACGCGTTCGGCAAGGGGCTGGATGAGACCTGGGACTGGATGCGCGCGGAAGGTCACGTCTAGCGCAACGCGCTCAGCGGCGCGGCGCAGCCACGCACGGCGGCCCCTGTGACAATGCGCGACGCGACCGTTGGGTTGAAGGACACGTAGAACGGGGTCACCTATGGGCTCGGGAAGGGGCCTGCTGTGTGGGCGCGATTTGGAACGCCCATGTTTTGGGGAAGAGCGTGAAGAACAAAAAAGTGACGGACAGTAAAAAGATGATCAATTTCGAAGGGGCCTATGACGCCTTCTTTGACGGTAGTCTCACGGCGCTGAAAGAGGCCGGAAACTATCGCTATTTCGCTAACCTGGAGCGCTTGGCGGATGCGTTCCCCATCGCGATGCATCATGGCCCTGACGGGCCGAAAGAAGTGACCGTCTGGTGCTCGAACGACTATCTCGGCATGGGCCAGAACCCGATGGTGCGCGACGCTATGGTCGGCGCGATTGGCGCGCAGGGCGCTGGCGCTGGCGGCACGCGCAATATTTCCGGCACCAACCACTTGCATGGCGCACTGGAGCGCAGCCTGGCTAATTTGCATCGCAAAGAGGCGGCGCTGATCTTCACCTCCGGCTATGTCGCGAACATGACGACGCTCTCGACGCTGGCCGGGCGGCTGCCGGGCTGCATCGTCTATTCCGATGAATTGAACCATAATTCGATGATCGAGGGCATTCGGCATTCGAAAGCGCAAAAGCGGGTGTTCCGGCACAACGACCCAGCGCATCTCGACGAGTTGATGGCGGCGGACGATCCGGCGGCGCCGAAGCTGGTCGCCTTTGAATCCGTCTATTCGATGGATGGCGATATCGCGCCGATCGGCGCCATTCTGGATGTGGTTGAGAAGCATAACGGCCTGTCCTTCCTCGACGAGGTCCACGCGGTCGGCATGTATGGCGCGCGGGGCGGCGGGGTGGCCGAGCGTGACGGCGTCATGGACCGGGTCGACATCATGCAGGGCACGTTGGCCAAGGCTTTCGGCGTCATCGGCGGCTATATCGCGGCGAGCGAGAAACTGGTCGATTTCGTGCGCTCCTTCGGCAACGGCTTCATCTTCACCTCGGCGCTGCCGCCGGCGATTGCGGCCGGCGCGCTGAAATCGATCGAAATCCTAAAGAACGGTCAGGCGATCCGCGCCCGGCATCAGGAACGCGCCGCAACCCTGAAGCGCCGACTGGCGGAGGAGGGGATACCGGTCCTGCCGTCCGTCACCCATATCGTACCGGTCTTTGTCGGCGATCCGGTGAAATGCCGGGCCGCTTCGGACATGCTGATGGATGTGCATGCGATCTATGTGCAGCCGATCAACTATCCGACGGTGCCGAAAGGGACGGAACGGTTGCGCATCACGCCGACGCCGTTGCATGACGACGCCTCAATGGATGGGCTGATCGCGGCGCTGAACAAGGTTTGGGAGGCGTTGGACCTGGAGCGTTCCACGATCGACGCCGATCTCGACCAGCGCGTGTTGAAGCACGCGGCTCTCTGACTAGATCTTAAGTCTGGTCCAACCCTTCGCTGATCAGGCTTTTTCATGTTCGGTCAAAAACCGCTGACCGCCGCGGAGACGATGCGGCTCGCCGTCTTGGGCGTCTTGACCCAGGGCGATCTCAGCTACGCCGATCTGGCGGTTGCGGCCCGCCGCTTTGTCGAACGGCTGGTGGGGCCATCGCTCGATCTGCTCGGCTCGTCGCTTGAAGTTTTGCGTCTGGAGGGGCTGATCGAAGGGCGCGACGGCGCGTCGGGCGATGCGGCGATCATGACGCTGACCGATGCGGGCCATTCCGCCTTTGAGACGCTGATGGCGGCGCCCTTGCGCGCGCCGCTCAACGATATTCAACGGCTCAGTCTGGCGCTTAAGATGCGGTATCTCGACGGCATCGCCGAGGATGACCGGCTCGACCAGATGGAAATGGTGCTGGAAATCGCGGAGAGCGAAATCGCGCGGCTGGAAGACATCGCCGATGCGGCGGGCCCCGACGTGTTCTCGGAATGGCGCGCCGCCGAACTCGGTCGCGCCCAAGCGCTGCGCGCGATGGCGGCGAAGGCGCTTAACGGCGAGGTCGCCTGACTGGGCTAGCTGGATACGGCCTCGGCCCAATCAGCGCCTGTCTGTTGTCGCGGCCTCACCGTCTCCGATCTCAGCCGCCAGCGCCACGGCCGATGCCGGGGCTTGCGATGCGTGATCGGGCTCGTCTCCATCGTCCATTCGGATCCGCACCTCGCGGCCGGCGAAGTGGATTCCCTCTTTTTCGAACGCCTCTTGGATCCTGGCGTAGACGATCTTGCGTAGCGTGAATTGATCTCCGGGTCTCGTCATGTATTTGACCCGGATCACGATGCCGAAATCGTCGAGCTGCAACACGCCCTGCGATTTGAGCGGCTCTAGGAACTGCGGGCCGAGCTCAGGATCCTCCAGGAGTTCAAGGCCAAGCTTCTTGATGATCCTGCGCACTCGATCGGGGTCTGTTCCGAAGGGGACTCGGATTGGCAATTTCATAATGACCCAATCCCGGGAAAGGTTGGTCACCTGCTGGATTTCGCTGAACGGAATCGTGTTGAGCGGGCCGTTATGATGGCGAAGCTGGATGGAGCGCACGGAAATCTTCTCCACCGTTCCTTTCGCCTTGCCGGTCTGGATATATTCGCCCTCGCGGAAGGCGTCGTCGATCAGAAAGAAAACGCCGGACAGGACGTCTCGGACAAGCGACTGAGCGCCGAATCCAATGGCGATGCCGCCGACGCCAAGACCAGTGACGATCGAATAGACCGGAAACCCGAAATCCTGACCCGCCGCGACCAGAATCCCGACAACCACCAGACCGACGATCACCCAGCTCGCCAGATGGATGAGCCTGGCGCTTGCGGCGGTCGGGTCCAGTTTTCGCGCGCGTATGACCAGCTTCGCGCAGAGGGTGATGAGCAAGCCTGCAAGCCAGGTCAACGCCGTGTAGCGAAGCACCGCGAGCGCATAGACGGCGAAGACCAGAACACCGCCGGTGATGTTGATCACTTCGTCGATGAACCATTCGCTCGCGACAATCGCCGCGGTCCCGAACGCCACGGCGATCAGGAGCAATGGTCGCAGCGGCGCCGCTTGAAATCGGTCGGCGTCGCCAGCGAGCGGCGATGGCCTTCGGGCGAGCCAGATTGCGGGGGCCATCGCCAAGACCAGCGCAAGGGCGGTCAAGAGCAGAGCGATCCATTGCCAATATGTCTGGCCGGCGAGAACGCCCTTGCTCCAATCGGGAAAGAAATCGCTCCATCCGAGCTCCAGCCCTCTGCCGGGCGTTGTCAGGTAGGCGGTGTAGATGCCGGGCGTCGCCGTGTCTTGGTAAGGGTAGGCGCGCACGCGATCATAGAATTCACGCGCCCGCGCGACCGTTTCGGGGGTGAACAGATACTCGCCGGCGCGCGGACCGTCCGCGACGCGACGGATCTTGATTGGCGTATTCGGAACAGCCCAGCTTTCGGGCGCGTTGGGGCCGGCTGTCGGGATCGCGCTCTGGTCCAGCCGCTCCAGCCGATCCAGCACTTCCTTAAGCAAGAGCGCGGCTTCAATCCCGGTATTCTCACGAAGCTCTGGCGGAACCGCTGAGAGGTCGAGGCAGCGGACCGCGCGCGCAAGCGCCTCAAAAGACCCGGAAGCGCCGGGCGTTCCCGCGATCCGATAGGCATCCTCCAGGCTTGTGATGAAAGCCTCCATCGTGTTGCGCGGACCGCTGGTGTCCGGCGGCTTCAAAGGATGCGCGCTCAATGCTGGGTTTGCCTGAACAGGAGAGGCAGACACGACGCCAACGAAAATAAGCGCTAGGACCTGGCGCATTGGCGTCATGAGAGCGTTTTGATCGATCATCGCTGTTCCATCCTTAGGGGGAACTCGAAAACGCCGGGGCGCGCTAACCTAACGCCGGAAAGCGTCGGGGCCGCTCGGCGGCAGGTCGTAACCGCCGCCGCTGGCGGCGAAAGAGAACGGATAAGCGTAGATCGACACGCCTTCGCTTCCGAACTCGGCGCGCGCCAGGGAGGCTGCGACATCGGACGGGGTGATCCGCCTGAGGCCCGGTTCCTGATAGGCTTCGATCCCGGTCCAGATCGGCGTGCGTCCGACTTGGTAACGAGCTTGCGTCTGAACCCGATCGATCCAGGCGGCGGGCTCGCCGACCAGGCGGTTGTAGGCCATGGGCAAAACGATATCGAGCGCGGGGGCGAGCCTCGCATAGTCTTGTGCGTAGGCGTCCCGGGCGCGGAAATCCGTGGCGGCTTCGCCAAGCAGCGCGGCTGAGAGTAGAACCCCGTCCGGCAGCGTCGACTTGATCTCTTCGACCAGCCCGGCGATGGCGTCGGCGCGCCATACGGTCCAGGTCACGAAGTGATCGGCGAGGATTTGTGTCGGCGTCAGGTCGGCGCTTAAGTCGTGCTCCGTTAAGAACCGCTCGATGACGCCGGCGGAGAAACCGGCGTTCAGGCCGGGATAGCGGATATAGTCCAGATGCAGCCCGTCCAATGCATAGTCGGCGGCCAACCTCTTCACCGTATCGAGCAATTGGCGGCGCGCGTCCGGATGATGCGGCGACAGCCAATCCGCTAGAGGGGCGCCCACCGCGTCACGCATCGCCCAGTCCGGATGAGCCCTCACCAGCGTATCGTTTTTCAGAACGGGCAGCCAGGCATGCACTTTGATCCCGGCCTGTTTCAGCGTCGACAGCATGGATTCGAAACGACTCTCTCCGTCCGTCGTTTGGGTGTAGTCCTCGCCCTCCGGGCTGCGCGCCATCAGGAATGCATCGCCGATCCCGGCCTCAGTCAGGGATCGCGCCGCGTGCTCCGGGTCGAGCGGTCCATGCGCCAAGCTGATCCAGGCCGCGCGGTTCTCGCTTCGAACCGCCTGGACGCCCGCCATATAGGCGTCGGCGCTGAGAAAGACGCCATCCTGCGCCTCGACATGGGCGATAAAGTCCGCGAGCACGCTCGGGTGGCCGCCGATGACGCTCGGATGCAGCAGGATGACAAAGGGGCGGCCGGTTCGCCGGCGCGTTTCATAGCCACGCTTGAGCCAATCCAGAACCTCGGAATCGGACATGTCCAGGCGCGTGAACAGGTCGTAGTCCGAGGCCAGGATGTCATCCTGTGAAATCGGCAAGCCGGTCAGCGGCCCAATGTCATTCCATCGCTCCAGGCCGGATGATGTGTAGCTGAAGCCCTTGCGCGCCAGCGTCGCCTCGACCGTTTCATTGGTTGCCAGATAGGGCGCGCGATACCAGTCTGGGGCGCGGCCCAACACTGTGCGATGCGCGTTGATCGCCCAGTCCGTCTCGGTCGCCAGCCGTTCTGGCGTCAATTCTGTGGCGTTATCGTGGGTGAAGCCGTGGCTGCCGAGCGCGCCCTTCTCGGCCAGGCCTCGGGCGAAGTCCGGGAACATTTCGACGAGCCAGCCCAGCATGAAATAGGTCGCCGGAACCTGCAGATCGAGCTGGGTTAGGGTTTCGATATCCTCGACCGCCTCGACGTCGATGGTCAGCAAGACCGGCGTCTTGCCGCCCCAAATCGGTTCAGCGCGCGCCGGGATCGCCGCTGCCGCAAGCCCCGCCAGCACGGCGAACGCCGCGCAGAAATGGCGTCTTTGGTCCCATCCTATCACCATGCCCGCCTCCCGCCGCGCAACTCACTGTACAGAGCCTGTAGTCTAACGAAAGCGAGAAACAGTTTCATCGGCTTTAACAGCCCGCACCATACCAAGAATCGCGGGGACCGTTGGCCGGCGAGCGCCAGCGCCAAGGCCATCAGGCCGGAGGCCAACAGTTCGATCAGCAGGATCGAGATCAGGATCTGCGCGAAACCGACGGCGCCAAGACCGGCCGCCAATCCCAACGCCGCGATCACCGCCAATAAGACAAGGTCGAGCGCGAGCATGAAGAAGCCGCCTATCAGGTAGGTCGGCAGCCAGAAAAGCGAAAACAGCCCGTAGCGCGCGCTGGACCACATGCCGCGATGAATCATCAGGGTTTGAAGCATGCCGCGGGCCCAACGCAATCGCTGGCGATGAAGATCAACCCAAGTTCCAGGCGCGTCCGTCAGGGCCAAAGCCTCTGGCGCATAGGCGACGTGATGACCGGCCTGGATGATTTCCAGCGTCGCGTCGAAATCCTCGGTCAGTGTGCGTGCGCGAAAGCCGCCGATCTGCTCCAGCACGGCGCGCCGCACCGCCAACAAAGGGCCGGGCAATATGGCGATCGGGCAATCGCTGCCGGCCTGGGCGGTTTTGATCACCTGCTGGCCATAGGCGTATTCCAAGTCTTGCAGACTGTGCAGGAAGCCTTTGGGCGAGAGCAGGCCGACCCGACCCGCGACAGCGCCGGTCTTGGGATCGGCGAGCGGTTTGACGATCTGTGACAGCGCGTCGGAGGCGAGCGCCGTGTCCGCATCCGTTGTGACGATCAGTTCGCCTTGGGCCTCGGCGACGCCCGCGTTCAACGCCTCTGCTTTGCCGCGATTGCGCGACAGCGAGAGCACCCGGACGCCGGCCGCTTCGGCGCGGTCTCGGGTCCGGTCCTGCGATCCGTCATCGACAACGAGGATCTCGTAGTCCGGATAATCCTGACTTTTCGCGGCCTCCAGCGTTTCTGCGATGCAGGCTTCTTCATTGTAAGCGGGGATGATGAGACTGATGCGCGGCAGTTTCTGGTCGTCGACTGCGCTGTATAGCGGGCGGTCGCGCCGGAATCCGCTCCACGCCATGTAGAGCAAGGCGGGGCAAAGCGCCGAAAAAGCATAGAAGGCGAAGAGACCGGCGAACACGCCGCTCAAAGGCGGCGCTGAGGGGGGCGGGACAAGGCCGAAGGGCGTCAAGGCTTCGGCCAGGGCCAGGCCGACAAAGGCGGCGGCGCCGAAGCATACGCCCAGCGCCGCCAAGACCGCGCGGTTCACGCCAAAATTGCGCGGCGGATGTCCGGTTCGGATCAATCGGTCGGTCTGGTCACATGGTTCCGCGATAATTGCCGCCATCGAGCAATAGGTTCTGGCCGGTGATAAAGCCGGATTTGGCGCTGCACAGGAAGGCGCAGGCGTCGCCGAACTCTTCGGGCTGGCCGACTCTGCCCGCCGGATTTCCGGCGCCGATTTTTGCAACCGCTTCGGCGACATCGCCGCCCGCCGCGCGAACAGGTCCGGTCAGGCGCTCTGTTTCGAACGGGCCGGGCAGGATGTTGTTGATCGTGACATTGTGCTTCACCGTTTCGCGGCTGAGCCCCGCGACAAAACCGGTCAGGCCGGCGCGCGCGGCGTTCGACAGGCAGAGATCGTGGATCGGCTGGCGCACGGCGGCCGAGGTAATGTTCACAATGCGGCCGAAGCCGCGTTCCATCATCCCGTCGACGACCGCGGTGATGAGTTCGATCGCCGTGATCATATTGCCATTGACCGCCGCCATCCAATCCTCGGCGGTGAAGTCGCGAAAGTCGCCGCGCGGCGGGCCACCGGCGTTGTTGACCAGAATATCGGGGTTCGGGCAGGCCGCCAGGGCGGCGGCGCGCCCCTCTGGCGTCTTTATATCGCCGGCGACGGGCGTCACGGTTACACCTGTCTCGGCTTCAATCTCCCGGGCTGTGTCGGCGAGGGCCTCGGCGTTCCGGGCGGTGATCACCAAATCAACGCCTTCCCGAGCCAGCGCCAGAGCGCTCGCCTTGCCAAGCCCCTTGCTCGCCGCGCAGACGATCGCCTTTTTTCCTGTCAAACCCAGATCCATGCTTACACTCCTCACTGCGGCGCAGATGATGCTCGAAAACGCCGAAACTCCGATGAACGAGCGCCGAGTATGTCGTTCCCGCCCTCGCGGTCAATGCGCGTCAGAATAACGGCGTCGGCGCGGGGCGGGCAAAAGGCGAGGCGCGCTCTTTAGAGCTTGCCTTTCCAGGTCGGCCCGCGCGACCCTAGGCGGCAGAAAAGGTTCGTGCGATCGCGCAATGGACCGGTAAAGGCGCTTGGCGGTCTGGTCCGGCCGAGCGAGACAGGAGCACTTTGGGAGCATGATCATGCAATACCGAAAATCACTGTTGGCTGCAGCGGCCGTCGCGGGGGTCGCCTTTGCGGGTCTCGGCGGCGCGCCGTCGGTCGAGGCGAAAACCTTTAAGTACGCCTTTCAGGGCAGCCTTTCGACCTTGGACCCGCATGGGCTGAACGAAACCTTTCTGCTCGGCACGCTGGGCAATGTCTATGAAGGCCTGACGGCCTATGACGCCGATCTTCAACTCGTGCCGGCTTTGGCTGAAAGCTGGGAAGTGACGGCGCCGGACACCTGGGTCTTCAATCTGCGCAAAGGCGTCAAATTCCACGGCGGTCAGGATTTCACCGCCGATGACGTGATCTTTTCCTGGCAAAGAGCCGGCAGCGACGGCTCCGACCAGAAGGTGCGCGCCTCTCTGATCAGCGACATTCGCAAGATCGACGATCATACGATCGAGGTGAAAACGGCGGCCCCGAACCCGCTTCTGACCCAAGAAATGGTCCAATTGCTGATCATGGATAAGGAATGGTCGGAAGCGAACGGCACCGTCACCGCGACCAGCGTCTCCGGCGGCGAGGAGGGCAATTTCGCCAACCTGAACACCAATGGCACCGGTCCGTTCATGGTGACCGAAAACACGCAGGACGTCCGCACGGTCTTTCAGCGGTTCGATGGTTATTGGGGGACGACGGACACGAACGTGACCGAAGTGGTCCTGACCCCGATTGCGCAGGATGCGACCCGCGTCGCGGCGCTTCTGTCGGGTGAATTGGATCTGGTCTATCCGGTGCCGGTTCAGGATTGGAACCGGCTGGAAGGCGCGGCCGGCGTTCAGCCGCTAACCGGGCCGGAAGCGCGGACCATCTTCCTCGGCATGGACCAGTCCCGCGACGAGTTGCTCTATTCAAGCGTCAAGGGCGTGAACCCGTTCAAGGATCAGCGCGTACGCGCCGCCTTCGCGCACGCCCTGGATCTGAACGCGATCCGCGACCGGGTGATGCGCGGCGCGGCGACGCCGACCGGCGTGATGGTCGCGCCGCAAATCAACGGTTTCAATGAGGATTTGAATACGCCCTATGAGTATAATCCGGAAAAATCGAAAGCGCTGTTGGCCGAGGCCGGCTATCCGGACGGATTCGAGGTGACGATCGACTGCCCGAACGATCGCTATGTCAATGACGAGCGGATCTGTCAGGCGGCGGCGAGCATGCTGGCCAAGGTCGGCGTCAAGGTCGAGGTTTTCGCCCAGCCGAAATCGAAATACTTCGCCAAGGTGTTGCAGCAGAACGGCTATGACACGTCTTTTTATCTACTCGGCTGGACGCCCGGCTCGATCGACAGCCATAACGTGTTGGCCAACCTGTTGAGCTGCCAGAACGTGGAGAAGAAGATCGGCCTGTTCAATTTGGGGAACTACTGCAACGCCCGAGTCGATGAGATCACAGCTCTGGTCGAAAAAGAGACCGATCCGGCCAAGCGCCAGGCGCTGATCGACGAGGCTTTCCGGATCGTCCAAGAGGAGGTCGGTTATCTGCCGATCCACCAGCAGCCCTTGAGCTGGGGCGTGCGGGACGGCGTCACGGTCGCGCAGCGCGCAGACAATGTTCTCGACTTCCGGAATGTCGTGGTCCCCTGATCCCGGCACGGACTAAGCGCGCAGTAGCGACGGCGGCGGGCATGGGTTTTCCCCCGCCCGCCGCCGTTGCGCCGCATTGAACCGTCGGGCGCGCCAATGTTTTCCTTTGTCGTCAACCGCTTCGTGCAATCGGTCCTCGTCATGCTGACAGTGGGGCTGATCGCCTTTGCAATGTTCCGCTTCGTCGGCGATCCGATCAACAATCTGGTCGGACAGGACACAACGGCTGAGCAGCGGGCCGAGTTGCGGGAGAGCCTTGGACTCAACGATCCATTTTATGTGCAATACGCTCGCTTCGCCGTTAACGCCGCTCAGGGACAGTTCGGGCAATCCTATTTCCATCGCCGTCCGGTGTCCGAGCTTCTGGTGGAACGGCTGCCGGCGACGCTGGAATTGTCCCTGGTCGCCGCGGTGCTGGCTTTGGTGCTTGGCGTCCCGGCGGGCGTCTATACGGCGCTGCACCGGCGCGGGGTCCTCTCCCAGATCATCATGACGGCGTCTCTATTCGGGGTGTCCATTCCAACATTTCTGATCGGCATCATCCTGATCCTGATCTTTGGCGTCATGCTTCAGATCCTCCCGACCTTCGGACGGGGGGAGGTGATCGATCTTGGCTGGTGGACGACCGGAATGGCGACGCCGTCGGGGTTGAAGAGCCTGATCCTGCCGGCGCTGACGCTGGCGCTGTTCCAACTGACGTTGATCATGCGGCTGGTGCGGGCCGAGATGCTGGAAGTGCTGCGCACCGATTTCGTGAAATTCGCGCGGGCGCGGGGCTTGAGAACGCGCAGCATCCATTTCGTGCATGCGCTGAAGAATTCGCTGGTGCCGGTCATCACCATCACCGGACTGCAATTGGGCTCGTTGATCGCCTTCGCGATCATCACCGAGACTGTGTTCCAATGGCCCGGCATGGGACTGCTGTTTATTCAGGCGGTGATCGAGGTCGATATCCCGGTCATGGCCGCCTATCTGGTCGTGATCGGCTTCGTCTTCGTGCTGATCAATCTGATTGTCGATATCCTGTATTTCGTCGTCGATCCAAGGCTGCGCGTCGATCGCGGCGCGGCCGGCGGTCATTAGGCGGGGCGCGGGCCGGGTATGGCGACGACCGAGGAAAACGGTGATGCGGTGCGCGATCTGGCGCGCCTGCGCGCGCGGGAGGGCGGCTTTCGCGGCTGGCTGAAGCGGACCGCAGATAGCGATGTCTGGTACAGTTTCAAGACCTCGCCGGTCGCCGTCGCCGCCAGCATCGTCTCGATCCTAATGCTGCTCAGCGCGATCTTCGCGCCCTGGATCGCGCCGACCGACCCGTTCGATCTGGCGCAGATCGACCTGATGGATTCGGAATTGCCGCCCGCCTGGATGGCGCAGGGCGATCCCCGTTTCATCTTGGGCACCGACGATCAGGGTCGGGACATCCTGTCGACTATTCTCTATGGATCGCAGATATCCCTGCTGGTCGGTTTCGCCTCGGTTCTGTTCTCCATGGCGATCGGCATTCCGCTTGGCCTGATCTCCGGCTATGTCGGCGGCCGGCTCGATGCGATCATCATGCGCATCGCCGATATCCAGCTTTCCTTCCCGGCGATCCTGATCGCCTTCCTGATCGACGGGATCGCCCGCGGTGTATTGCCGCGCGATCTGCATGACGAACTGGCCCTGTACGTCCTGGTCTTCGCCATCGGCGTTTCCGGCTGGGTGCAGTATGCGCGCACCGTGCGAGGCTCGACCCTGGTCGAGAAGAACAAGGAATATGTCCAGGCGGCGCGCGTCATCGGGGTCCGGCGCGGCCCGATCCTGATCCGTCATATCCTGCCGAACGTGCTGGGGCCGGTTCTGGTGATCGCCACCATCCATCTGGCGATCGCGATCATCACCGAGGCGACTCTGAGCTTCCTCGGCGTCGGCGTCCCACCGACCCAGCCGTCGCTGGGGACCCTGATCCGGATCGGCTACGACTTCCTGTTTTCGGGGACCTGGTGGATCACGATCATGCCGGGTGTGGCGCTGATCGTCCTGGTGTTGGCGATCAATCTGGTCGGCGATTGGCTGCGCGACGCTTTGAACCCCAAGCTCCGCTAGATTCTGCGGTTTTCGGCGATTTCGCGTGCGAATCCACGGCGAAGGAGCGGTTTCGGCTCGACAATAGAGGGCCGCTGATTAATCCTCTTGTATGAGCAGGAGGTGGAATGCGTCTGGATGACAGAATAGCGCACGCGCTTTTGCGCGGACGCCGCCGCCGCAACCTGTCTTTTTTGAAGAACTGGGAGACATAGAACCATGAAAACCGCTACCTTTTTGAAAGGCGCCGTACTCGCCGCCGCTCTGCCGATGCTGATCGGCGCGGCGTCGGCCGAGAATGTGCTGCGCTGGACCAGCCAAGGCGACGCCTTGACCCTGGATCCGCAATCGCAGAATGAAGGCCCGACCACGGCCATGAACCAGAACATTTACGAGTCGCTCGTCAAGCGCGACTGGAATTTGGTGCTCGAGCCGGGTCTCGCCGAATCCTGGACTCCGCTGGATGACGGGAATTGGGAGTTCAAGCTGCGTCAGGGCGTGAAATTCCATGACGGCGCGGACTTCACTGCCGAAGATGTGGTCTTCACCTTCAACCGCGCGAACGCGGCCAGTTCCGACTTCAAGGAATACCTCAAAACCATCACTGAGGTGAAAGCGGTCGACGACTACACGGTGCATATCATCACCGACAACCCGAACCCGATCCTGCCGAACGAGCTGACCTCGATCTTCATCGTCGATAAAGGTTGGGCCGAACGGAATCGTGTTGTCGAACCGCAAGATTACGCGGCGAAGCAAGAGACCTTCGCCGTGCGCAACGCCAATGGCACGGGCCCCTTCATTGTCGAGCAGCGCTTGCCCGACGAACTGACCGTCCTGGTTAAGAATCCCGATTGGTGGGGCTTGGAAGACCAGCCGCACAATATCGACAAGATCGAATACCGTCCGATCAAGAACGCGGCGACGCGCGTCGCCGCGCTGCTGTCGGGCGAGGTCGATTTCGTGCTCGATCCGCCGTTGCAGGATCTGAAACGGATCGAAGCGGCCGATGGGCTGGGTGTTAAGACCGTCAACCAGATCCGGACCATCTTCTTCGGAATGGATCAAGGGATCGACGAGTTGCGCAGCTCGAACATCAAGGGCAAGAACCCGTTCGCCGACAAACGCGTGCGCCAGGCGATGTATCAGGCGCTGGATGTCGAAGCGATCAGGCGCGTCGTGATGGAAGGCCAGAGCTTCCCCGCCGGCATCATCACCTCGCCCGGCGTGCTCGGATTCACCGAAGAACTGGATGAGCGCCTGCCGTTCGATGTCGAGGGCGCAAAGCAATTGATGGCCGACGCCGGTTATGCGGACGGTTTCTCGGTGCAGCTCGATTGCCCGAACAACCGCTACAATAACGACGAGAATATCTGTCAGGCGGCCGTCGCCATGCTGGCGAAAATCGGCATCGACGTGAAGCTCGAGGCGATTCCGAAATCCGAGCATTTCCCGAAGCTGCAGAACCGGGTCACCGATTTCTACATGCTCGGTTGGGGCGTGCCGACGCTGGACAGCGCCTATGTCTTCGACTTCCTCTATGACTCGGAAGGCAGTTGGAACGTGACCGGCTTCTCGAACGCGCGGTTGGACGAGTTGGCCGAAACCATGGCCAGCGAGACCGATCTCGACAAGCGCGCCGCGATGATCGCCGAGGCCTGGGCGATCGCCAAGGACGACATCGCCTATCTGCCGATCCACCATCAGGTGATCGCCTGGGGCATGTCGGACAAGCTGGATATGCCGATCGTCGCGAACGATTCGCCGCATTTCCGCTGGGCGCGCATGAACTGACGGCCTGACCCGGATGGCGGCCCGTCCCTTTGAACGGCGGGCCGCCGTTTTCTTTCTTTCTGTCTTCGCTGAGATTGGGTTTCGCGGCCGATGCTGAGCTTTATCGCCAGACGCGTTTTGCAAGCCTTCGTGGTGATGGCGGTTGTCTCTCTGGTCTCGTTCTCGCTGTTCAATTTCGTCGGCGACCCGGTCAACAACATGGTCGGCCAAGAGGCCTCGCGGGAAGACCGGTTGCAGATCCGCGAAGAGCTGGGCCTCAACGATCCGATCGTGATCCAATTCGCCCGCTTTCTCGGAAACGCCGTTCAAGGCGAATTCGGTCTTTCTTATCGGATCCGGCGTCCGGTCTCGGAGCTGATCGCCGAGCGCATTCCCGCGACCCTGGAACTGGTCTTCGTCTCCGCCCTTGTCGCGCTCGGGCTGGGCATCCCGTTTGGCGTCTATACCGGCATCAAGCGCGGCACCTTCGCCAGCAGCACCGTCTTGACGGTCTCACTGGTCGGGGTGTCGCTGCCGACGTTCATCATCGGCATCGGCCTGATTTATCTCTTCGCCGTCTATTTGGGTTGGTTGCCGTCTTCGGGCCGGCGCGGCGTCGAGGAGATCGGCTGGTGGCGCACCAGTTTCCTCAGCATAGACGGCTGGCGCAGCATCATCCTGCCGGCGCTGACTCTCAGCCTGTTCCAGGTCACCATGATCCTGCGGTTGGTCCGCGCCGAAATGCTGGAGGTGATGCGCACCGACTATATTAAATTCGCCCGCGCGCGCGGCCTGTCGGAACAGAAGATCAATTACGGCGTCGCTCTGCGAAATACGCTGGTGCCGGTGATCACCATCGTCGGGCTGAACGTGGGCGGCCTGATCGCCTTTTCAGTCATCACCGAGACAGTGTTTCAGTGGCCCGGCACCGGGCTGATGTTCATCCAGGCGGTCGATTTCGTCGATATCCCGATCATGGCGGCCTATTTGTGCTTCGTGGCGCTGATTTTCGTGCTCATCAATCTGGTCGTCGATATCCTGTATTTCGTGATCGATCCGCGGTTGCGTCTGAGCGGAGGGCGCTGAGATGGCGCGCGAAGAGATCGGCAAGTCTGAAGCGGCGCCGGCATCGTCCCTCGAGACAGGCTATGAACGGCTCGGTTTCTGGGCGCGGATCGCCGACAATGACGTCACCTATTCCTTCCTGCGCTCGCCGCTGGTGATGGCGGCGGCGGGGATCACCGTCACCTTTATCCTTGCCGCTGTTTTCGCGCCGTTGGTCGCGCCGTTCGATCCGTTCGATCCGACCCAGATCTCGCTGTGGGACGGAAAACTGCCGCCGGCCTGGGTCCAGGGGTCCAACCCGGCCTATTTCCTGGGTACTGACGATCAGGGACGGGACCTGTTTTCGACCATTCTCTACGGCGGGCGAATTTCGCTTCTTGTCGGATTCGCCGCCGTTTTTCTCAGCATGGCGCTCGGTATCGGTTTGGGCGTCGCGGCGGGCTATCTGGGCGGCTGGTTCGACGCGTTCGTCATGCGGTTGGCTGATGTGCAGCTCACCATCCCGGGCATTCTGACCGCGATCCTGATCAACGGCATCGCCCGGTCCGTGCTGCCGATCGAACTGCGCGACGAACTGGCGATTTATGTCGTGATTCTGGCGATCGGCTTTTCGGACTGGCCGCAATTCGCGCGGGTGACGCGCGCCGCCGCCCTGGTCGAGGCCGAGAAGGAATATATCCAAGCGGCGCGCGTGATCGGATTGCGGCCGTTTATCATCATCGTCCGACATATCCTGCCGAACGTGTTGCGGCCGGCGCTGGTCCTGGCCACCATCGGACTGGCGCTGGCGATCATCGCCGAGGCGACCTTGAGCTTCCTGGGCCAAGGCGTGCCGCCGACGACGCCGTCGCTGGGCACCCTGATCCGGATCGGCAACGACTATCTGTTCTCCGGGCTCTGGTGGATTACGCTCTTCCCGGCATTGGCGCTGGTCACTTTGGTCCTGGCGGTCAACTTGCTGGGCGACTGGCTGCGTGACGCGCTGAACCCGAAACTGCGCTAGGAGGAAAGCCGACCGCATGTCTCTGCTCGACATTAAGAACCTGCAGGTTGATTTCCCGACCCGTCGCGGCGTCTTCACCGCCGTGCGCGAGGTGACCCTGTCGGTCGAGCCCGGCGAGATTCTGGGCTGCGTCGGCGAATCCGGGGCCGGCAAATCGACCATCGGCAACGCCGTGATCGGGCTCTTGGAGCCGCCGGGCCGGATGGCGGAAGGCGAAATCGACCTGCGCGGCGAGCGTATCGACAATCTGCCCTATGAGGCGGTGCGGCGGATTCGCGGGCGTAAGATCGGCATGATCTTCCAGGACCCGCTGACCTCGCTCAACCCGTTGCAGACGATCGAGCGGCAGTTGGTCGAGACCATCACCACCCATCTGCCAATGTCGGAGGCGGAGGCGCGCCAGAAATCCATCGACCTGCTGGATCGTGTCGGCATCCCCGACCCCGAGATCCGTATTCAGCAATATCCGCATCAATTTTCCGGCGGCATGCGCCAGCGCGTGGTGATCGCCTTGGCGCTCTGCGCCGATCCGGAAGTCATCATCGCCGACGAGCCGACAACGGCCCTCGATGTCTCGATCCAGGCGCAAATCCTTGATCTGGTGCGCGAGCTCTGCCGCGAACGTCAGGTCGGGATGATCATCATCACCCACGATATGGGCGTCATCGCCGACATTACGGACCGTGTCGCGGTGATGTATCGCGGCAAAGTCGTCGAGACCGGGCCGACCGCAAAAATCCTCGGCGATCCGGATCATCCCTACACCAAGAGCCTGATCAGCGCGGTGCCCCGGCCCGATGTGCGGCTGAAACGCTTCCCCTTGGTCGAGTATATCGAGAGCGCGGGCGACGCGCGCAAAGCGTTGGACATCTCGACCCACTGGCTCGGCCAGGCGCGTGATTTCTCGAAAATGGACGGGCCGCTGATCCGGCTCAAAGACCTGAACATGCGGTTCGTGACCAAGAATGCGATCCTGCCCAAGAACCGGGTCTATCTCGACGCCGTCAAGGACGTGTCCTTCGACATCGAGCAAGGGGAGGTCTTCGGCCTGGTCGGCGAAAGCGGCAGCGGCAAATCCACCGTCGCGCGGATGATCGCCGGGCTCTACAAGCCGACAGGCGGGGCCATCCATTTCGCCGGCGGCGAGCTGACCGCCATCGCTTCGGAGCGCGAGAAGGACATCTATCGCCGGCAGATGCAGATGATCTTCCAGGACCCGTATTCGTCGCTGAACCCGCGCATGCGGGTGTTGGACATCGTGGCCGAACCGATCCGCTTCCATGGTCTCGCGGAGGATAAGGCGCATACGGAAGAGATCGTGCTCGACTTGTTGGAGCATGTCGGTCTTGGCGCGGCGGCCGCGATCAAATACCCGCATGAATTCTCGGGCGGCCAGCGGCAGCGGATTTCCATCGCCCGCGCCCTGGCGACGCGGCCGCGCTTCCTGATCTGCGACGAGCCGACCTCGGCGCTCGATGTGTCGATCCAGGCGCAGATCCTCAACCTTTTGAAGGATCTTCAGGAAGAGTTGGGCCTGACCATGCTGTTCATCAGCCACGACTTGCCGGTGATCAGGCAGATGTGCGACCGGGTCGGGGTGATGCGCAACGGCATGCTTTGTGAGATCGCCGAGACCGAAGACCTGTTCGAGAATCCCCAGCACCCGTATTCCCAGCATCTCTTGGAACTGATGCCGCGCCTTGAAGTGCTGTCGCAGGAAGGTTTAGAGGTCGAAGCGGACCATCCGACAGGCGCGGCCTAGAAAGGCTGAGACGATGCCGGCATGAGTTACGATCCCCGCATCCATCCGCAGATCACCGCGCTCTTTGACGCCATGAAAGAAGCCGGCCTCAAAAGGGTGGAGAGCCTGACTCCCGACGAGGCGCGCTGGCAGCATCGCATGCTGGCGCGCGCCCGGCTGGAGCCGGAAATCGAGATGGGGTTGGTCGAGAATTTCGCCATCGACGCGCCGGGCCGCCGGATCCCCTGCCGCCTCTACTATCCGAAAGGCTATGAGGATCAGGGGCCGCTGCCGCTGTTGATGTATTTCCATGGCGGCGGCCATGTGATCGGCGATCTCGACACGCATGATCAGGCCGTGCGCAATCTCAGCACGCGTGCCGGCTGCATCGCCGTCTCCGTCGATTATCGCAAAGGACCCGAGAACCCGTTCCCCGCGGCGCCGGAGGATTGCTTCTTCGCGACCCGGTATATCGCCGATCGCGCTGAGCGCTACGGAGCGGACCCGGCGCGCATCGCCGTCGGCGGGGACAGCGCGGGCGGCAATCTGGCGGCCGTCACCGCCTTGTTGGCGCGCGAGCGGGGCGGACCGTCTCTCTGTTTCCAACTGCTCGTCTATCCTGTCGTTGACTATCGCGGCTCATTTCCCTCTTACGAGGAATATGCCGAAGGCTTCGGCGTTCTGGAGGCCAAGACAGTGGCCTGGTTCCGCGAGCGCTATGTCGAAGACGAGGCGGATTTGCTGGATTGGCGCTGCTCGCCGCTTTTGGCGCAGGACCTGAGCGGCTTGCCCCCGGCGCTGGTCCTGGTGGCCGAGCTGGATGTGCTGCATGACGAAGGCGTCGCCTATGCGGAACGGTTAAAAGAAGCCGGCGTTCCGGTCGATCTGATCCGCTATCCCGGCCAGATCCACGCTTTTTTCACCTTCACCCACGCCGTGGATGATGCGCACCGGGCGCAGCAGGACGCCGCAGCGGCTTTAAAAGCCCGTTTCGAACTCGGGTATTGCAAGTAACTTATAACCTCTCTAATTTAGCAAGATGTTAATAATTCCCGTGCTAAATAGGCAAATCGGGAATCGCCCATCGGTCTGTGTGATCGATTCCTTGGGGGATGCAGGGAGGGCGGAATTCTCAAATCAGACGATGGGTGAACATCCGTTTTGTGAAGGAGTTCGCTATGCGCATCGGACGTCGTTTCAAGATTTCGAGCCTCATGTATGCCGGCTTCGCAGCCGTTCTGTGCCTGTCGGCCTTGGTCGGCGGGGCCAGCCTCTATGGCAAGTCCATCATTTCCGGCCTTGTTCACGAGTTCGAAGTCCTCGTGAAGGCTGTTCAGGGCGTCGCGACATTCGAGGAGAAGATGCTGCGAACCCGCCTTGCGGCGAAGGATTTCGTGCAGCGCGGCGATGACCAAGCGGCGGCGGATGTCGACCGGTTCGGCGCCGAGGCGACGGCGTTCATCGAAACACTGGCGGCTGATCCAGAATTGGCCGGGCAAAAGCCCGCCCTCGACGCTCTGGCGACGGAAGCGAGGGCTTATTTGGACGCGTTTCGGGATGCCGCGGCGTTGCAGAACCGTCTTGAGACCCGCGTGGATGGCGCGCTAAATCCTGCGGCTTCCGCGGTGGATATATCGCTCGCCAGACTCATCGACGGCGCGTCGAGTAGTTCCGACGGTATTGCAGTGCAAGCTGCGGGGCGGGCGAAGGCGAGCTGGTTGGCGGCCCGGCTTGAGATTGAGCGTTTCCTGAAGACCGGCGATCCGACGCAGGCGGAGAGCGCCCTGTCCGAACTGAACCGGGTCGATGATGAGATCAATGCGATGGCGACCGGTGGCGCGGGTGCGCAAACAGCCGCCCTGGCGTCCGGCCTGGAAGCGGAAGTTGCGGCCTATCGCGAGGCTGTTCAGGTCATCGCTGATATCAAGACGCAGCGTGATCGATTGGTCGCGGACCGGTTGGAAGTGATCGGCGGCGAGATCGTCACCCGTGCGCGCGCCATTGTCACCGAAAATACGGAACGGGAATACGCGGTTCAGGACGAACTGGATTCGACCAACGCAACGATGACTTGGATCGTCGTCGGCGTCATCGTCGTCGCCGTACTCATAGGCGTGGCGCTGGCCTCGACCATCGCGCGCTCGATCACGGTTCCCGTGTCGGCGATGACTGCGGCGATGAAGCGCCTCGCCGATAAGGATTTATCGATCCCGGTGCCCGCGACCGACTATAAAAACGAGATCGGCGCCATGTCGGCCGCGGTTCAAGTCTTCAAGGACAATATGATCCGCGCCGACGAATTGGCCGCCGCCGAGGAGGCGCAGCGCGCCGACCGGGAGCGCCGCGCGCGTCAAATTGAGGATCTGACGCGCGGTTTCGACAGCTCGGTCGCGACGGTCCTGACCTCGGTCGGCTCGGCCTCGAACCAATTGCAGCAGACCGCGCGTGATATGAGTTCGGTGGCCACCCAGACCAATGAACAGGCGACGGCCGTGGCGGCGGCCTCGGAAGAAGCGTCTGTCGGGGTTCAGACCGTGTCCTCGTCCGCGGAGGAGCTGTCCAGCGCCATCCGCGAAATCTCGTCGCAATTGTCCGATGCGCGGAGCATGACCAGCAGCGCGGCGGGAGAGGCGCGCGACACGGGCGCGATTGTCGAGAATCTAAGCCGGGTCGCGAACTCGATCGGAGACGTGGTCGACTTGATCACCGATATCGCGGAGCAGACGAACCTGTTGGCGCTCAACGCGACGATCGAGGCGGCGCGCGCCGGAGAAGCCGGCAAAGGCTTTGCCGTCGTCGCGAATGAGGTGAAATCTCTGGCCTCGCAAACCGGCAAAGCGACGGAACACATCGCGCGGCAAATCTCTGAGGTTCAGGTCGAGACCGGCCGCGCCGTCACCGCCATCGCCTCGATCAGTTCGGTGATCGAATCGGTCGATGGCAGCGCCGCGGCCGTCGCGGCTGCGGTTGAGGAGCAGGCGGCGGCGACGCAGGAGATCGCGCGCAGCATCAGTCAGGTCGCCACCGGCACGGACGAGGTGAACCAGAACATCTCCGGCGTCTCGCAGGCGGCGGGCACGACCGGCGAGTCCGCCGGGCAGGTGCTCGACGCGGCGGGTGATCTGTCGCAACAGTCGGACACGCTGAAGCGCTTGGTGGAGGATTTCCTGACTCAGGTGCGCGCGGCTTAGCGCGGAAGTTGCGAGCCAGCAGGCGGCGGCGCGCTTTGACCGGGTTCGATCTGGTCAGCCGATAGCGCGCGCCGCCTCCAGCGCTCGGGCCCGAAGCCAGCGATTAGCGGGGGTCGCGTGCCGGGTAGGATGCCAGGCCATGCGCACCTCGAAGCCGGGGATCTCGAGCGGCGGCGGGTGGATCGACAGCGTCGCGCCATAGGCTTGGGCGATCCTCTTAGGCATGGTCGCCACCAGGTCCGATCCCTCAAGAAACCGGGGGGCGAGGACAAAATTCTGCACTGACAAGGCGACGCGCCGCTTCATCCGACGCTTGGTCAGTACCTTGTCGACGAACCCTTCGAAACCGCCGCCTTGCAGCGAGACGAGCAAGTGATCGGCGCGCCGGAACTCGTCCAACGTCAACGGCCGGCCCGCCGCCTTGTGGCCCCGGTCGACGGCGGTGACGAACTCTTCGTGCATAAACAGCGCCTGGCGCCAGTGGTCCTGCAGAGTCGAGGGCGTGCCGATATAGAGGTCGATGTCGCCGCGCTCCAAGCCCTGATCGACATCCGTCGCGGGCGCCTGAAAGAACGCCAGACGGCATTTCGGCGCGCAACGCCGCAGCATCGCTGCAAAGGGGGCGCCGACCACATGCTGCAGCGCGTCGCTGGCTGCGATCCGGAAGTCGATGGCGGAGGCCTCCGGGTCGAACCGGTCGTCCTTGGCGACCAGCGCGTTGAGACCGTCGAGATGATTGCGCAGATCGGCCCTTAGCGCCGTGGCGCGGTCGGTTGGGACCAGTTTCTTGCCAACCTGCACCAACAAGGGATCGTCGAACATGGCGCGCAGCCGCGCCAATTGCGCCGACAGCGCCGGTTGCGTCAGCCCGACGCGTCGCGCGGCCTTGGTCACGCTGCGTTCCTCGAGCAGCGCGTCGAGTGATCGCAACAGGTTCAGATCGGCTTGCCGCATTCGGGATTAATCCTGGTTATGCATCGTATACTATTAATCGATTGGTAGGATGCATCAATTATCTTCATATCTCGTGTCAAACGCGCCGGCGTCGCGGTGGTCCGGCCGTAGAAATACTCGAGCAATCGGAGGCGTGTCATGGAGCATGTACTTAAAATTAACGGTCAGGAGCATCGGGTCGATGTCGATCCCGACCAGCCGTTGCTGTGGGCGATTCGGGATGCGGTCGGCCTGACAGGAACGAAATACGGCTGCGGTGTGGCGCAATGCGGCGCCTGTACGGTTCACCTGAACGGCGTCCCGGTGCGGTCCTGTCAGACCTTCGTCGAGGACGCGGTCGGCGCCGAGATTACGACGATCGAAGGGATTGGCGACAAGGTTGCGACCGCCGTTCAGGAAGCCTGGGCCGATCTGGATGTGCCGCAATGCGGCTATTGCCAGTCCGGGCAGATCATGTCGGCGGCGGCGCTGCTTTCCGAAACGCCGAAGCCGACCGATGCGGATATCGACAGCGCCATGTCTGGCAATCTCTGCCGATGCGCGACCTATCAGAGAATTCGCGGCGCCATCCATGAAGCCGCCAAGCGGTTGGAGGCCTAATTATGCTGCCGAAAAAACTCCAAGCTATGAATTTCGCCGCGTCGGAAAGCTCCGTCGCGCCGACTCTGTCCCGCCGGGGCTTCCTGATCTCCGCCGCCGCGACGGCGACAGGCCTGGCGATCGGGTATCAGGTCCTGGGCGCGAAGGCCTCGGCCGGCGCGGCCGGCGGACCGCTTAGCCCGTTCGCGTCTTATGTCGAGATCTCCGAGGATGGCGTCGTGACGGTGCTCTCCTCGCAGTTCGAGATGGGGCAGGGCGCCTATCACGGCCTCGCCACGCTGGTCGTCGAGGAACTTGGCGCGAATTGGGATCAGGTCACGGTTCGCGGCGTCAGCGCCAACAACGATCTTTATGGCAACCTCGCCTGGGGCGGCGTCGCCCAAGGATCGGGCGGATCGACATCGATGGCGACCTCGTGGGACCGCTATCGGAAAGCCGGGGCCGCGGCGCGTGAAATGCTGATCGCGGCGGCGGCTCAATCCTGGGGCGTGCCGGCGGCCGAAATCTCGGTCAAGGAAGGCGTCGTCTCGCACGCTTCGGGTCGATCAGCCGGTTTTGGCGCGTTGGTGAAGGCGGCCGCCTCTCAGCCGGTTCCGACCGATATCGCCCTGAAGGCGCCGAGCGAGTGGACCGAGATCGGCTCGGAAAGCACGAAACGCTATGACCGGGTCGGCAAGACCAACGGCGCGCAGGATTTCACGATCGATGTGAAACTGCCGGGCATGCTGACGGCGGTGATGATCCATCCGCCCAAATTCGGGGCCACGGTGGCCGGCTTCGATGCGGCCGAGGCGAAACAGATCGCCGGGGTCCATGACGTCATCGCCATCCCGCGCGGCGTCGCGGTCGTGGCCAAGGACATGTGGACGGCGCTGAAAGCGCGCGACTTGGTTACGGTGTCCTGGGACGAGAGCCAGGCCGAGACTCGCGGGATCGACGAGATCTTTACGGAGTACCGCGCGCTGGCCGAGCAGGCGCCGACAGCGATGGCGCGCAACGATGGGGACGCCGCGGCGGCCATTGGCGCCGCCGAGACGGTGCTGGAGGCGACCTATGAGTTTCCGTTCCTCGCCCACGCCGCCTTGGAGCCCTTAAACGCGATCGCCCACCGCGATGCGGACGGCGTGTTGAACATCTATGGCGGCCATCAGATCCCAGACCTCTATCACTACATCGTCTCTCAAGTGACCGAGACGCCGATGGAGCAGATCCGCATGGTCATCATGAAGACCGGCGGCGGCTTCGGGCGCCGGGCGGTCGGCGACGGCGATGTTGTGGCGGAGGCGGCCATGATCGCGCGCGCCATCGGCTACGCCGCGCCGGTCAAGGTGCAGTGGACGCGCGAGAACGACATGCGCGGCGGGCGCTACCGGCCGGCCTATGTGCATAAGATGCGCGCGGGCCTCGACAAGGACGGCAAGCTCGTCGGGTTTGAGAACCATATTGTCGGCCAATCGATTGTCGCGGGCACGCCGTTCGAAGGTCTGATTCAGAACGGTATCGATCAGACCTCGGTCGAAGGCGCGTCGAACCAGCCCTACGCCATCCCGAATGTGGCGGTCGGGCTGACCACAACGGATGTGAAAGTGCCGGTTCTCTGGTGGCGCGCCGTTGGATCGACCCACACCGCCTATGCGGTCGAGACCTTCATGGACGAGATCATCGAGGCCACCGGCGGCGACCCGGTTCAGTACCGTCTCGATCTGTTGAAGGACCATCCGCGCCACGCCGGCGTTCTGAAGCTGGCGGCGGAAAAGGCCGGCTACGGGAAGAAGGCGCTGCCGGAAGGTCACTATCACGGCGTATCAGTTCATGAGAGCTTCGCGTCTTATGTCGCTGAAATTGCGGAAGTTTCTGTCGAGGGCGGCGAGGTCGTGGTGCATAAGGTGACGGCCGCGGTCGATGTCGGCACGGCGATCAATCCCGACACGATCAAGGCGCAGGTCGAAGGCGGCGTCGGCTTCGGTCTCGGCTCTGTCCTGCAAGAGGACCTGACTCTGACCCAGGGCGCGGTCGATCAAGGCAACTATGACAGCTACATGCCGCTGCGCATCGACCAGATGCCCGAAATCGATGTGCATATCGTCGAAAGCGACGCGCCGCCGACCGGCATTGGCGAGCCTGGCTTGCCGCCGATCGGACCGGCGGTGGCCAACGCGGTCTATCGGGCGACCGGAACCCGCGTGCGGATCCTGCCCTTCGCCAAGGGTATGGTCGCGTAAATCGACCTGAAGACGACATGACAGGGCCGCTCCAGTTAGCTGGGGCGGCCCTTTTCTTTTCGGCTATAACGCGGCGCCGCCGCTGTCTTTGTCCTGCGGTGTGAGGGACGGGACCTTTGTCTCTTTTCCGGCGTCGCGGAAGACCGGCGCGATCGGCATGGGCGAGGCGGTCATGCCGACGCCGCCCCCGGCGGCGATCCGATCCTGAAACAGCCCGCGCGCCTGAAACAGCGGGTCGGCCCGCGCCGCGGCGATATCCTGCACGAGGTTGGCGCAGACATCCTTCCCCGCGAATGCGGCGCGCCAATGGGCGGCGGGCTTGGCGCCGATCCGTTCCTGCACCGCCTTGATCGCCGCCTTTGGGTCGGCGTCCTCATCTCGCAGCGCTTTCGGCAAATCGATGATGTCGCAAAATAGCCGCCAGAACCTGTCCTCCAGTGGCGCGGCCGCGATATAGGCCTGATCCTGGGTCTCGTATATCTGATAACGCGGCGACCCGCCTGTCAGCAATTCTGCGCCGGGTTCAGGCGTCGCGCCGGTCAGTTCCGCCTGCGCCTGGCCCCAGAAGGACCAAGCGAACAGTCCGTCGGTCATCGAAATGTCGAGATGCGCGCCTTGGCCGGTCGTCTCGGCCCGCCTGAGCGCTATCAGGATATTGATCACCGCCGGCAGGGCGCCGGCGCCGATATCGGCGATCAGGCCCGGCGGGATCACGGGCTTGCCGGTGGAATCTCCGCCGATCGCCAGCAGGCCGGCGCGCGCCAGATAGTTCAGATCATGCCCGGCCTCGTTCCGCGCCGGGCCCGTCTGCCCGTAACCGGTGATCGAGCAATAGACCAGGCGCGGGTTGGTCGCCGTCACCGCCGCATACCCCAAGCCAAGCCGGTCCATCACCCCGGGCCGGAACTGTTCGATCAGGATGTCGGCTTGTTCGATCAGGGGCGTCAGCCGCGCGACGGCGTAGGGCGCCTTCAAATCCAGGGTGAGACAGGATTTGCCGCGATTCAATTGAGCGTAGTGCGCGCTGGTCTCGCCGAAGCGCGGTTGGAAGCCGCGCATGGCGTCGCCGTCGCCGGGGCGTTCGATCTTGGTCACCGCCGCCCCAGCCTCCGCCAGGATCAGGGACGCCAGCGGCCCCGGCAGCAGGGTCGAGAAATCCAGGACCCGCAGACCGCTGAGCGGCTTCGCGGCTGGGTCAGCGTCCGCGGGCGACAATTGCCGAGTCCACGCCGGCGCGGAGACGATAGCGCCGGACGGCTCTTTGATCGGATATCATGACCGGGGATGTGAGCGCGTCGAGCAGAAGCGGCCCGTAACGCGTGCGCTGCGCCGCTTCTTCATCAGCCACACCCATCCGGATTGTCAGCATCCCTTGCATCATGCGTCATCCGTTTCCATCCGCCCGTCACACTATCGGACAAAATCGGCGATCTCCACCCGACGCGCCGGAACGCGCTTGAACTGACGGCCTAGGCGCGTGATATGACACGGATGCAAGACCAGAGCTACGCCGGGCTTCGCGTCCTTATTGTCGATCACCACCCGCAAGCGCGTCAGTGGTGCCTCGGTCTGCTGGGACAATTGGGCGTCGAAGAGGTCGAAATCGCCGAGGATCGCGCCGCAGCGATTGAGGTGCTGAACACCCCCGGGGCGCAGCCGCTGGACTTGATTTTGGCGGAGTTGCATCTTCCCGACGGCGACGGCGTGGATATGCTGCGCGAATTGGCGGAGCATGGCAGCCGTGCGGCGGTGATCCTCGTGACCGGCGTCGATCCGCGTATCCGAGAGGCCGGTGAGGATCTGGCGCGGGCCCGCGGCCTTCGCGTCTTGGGCTCGCTCGCCAAGCCGCTCACCGTTAGCGGACTGGGCGACCTGCTGTCGCGGCACGCCTTTGAGCGGCCGGCCGACACGCCGAGCCGGCGGATCGCCTTTTCGCCCGACGATCTGCGCCGCGCGGTCGAAGGCGACGAGTTGCTGATTTACTTCCAGCCGAAGGTGGCGGTCGGGACGGGCGCGGTTTCAGGCGTCGAAGCGTTGGTGCGTTGGCTGCATCCGGAATACGGCATCCTGCAGCCCGACACGTTCATTCCGGCGGTCGCCGATGCGGGTTTCATCGAGCCGATGACCTATGTCGTGCTCGATAAGGCGATGACGCAATTGAACGCGTGGCGTGAGGACGATCTTTCGCTCACCATTTCAGTGAACATTCCGGCCGAATGTATGGACAATCTCATTCTGCCGCGACTGGTCGAAGAGCTGATACGGGTCCACCGGATACCCGCGAGCGCGCTGATCCTGGAAATCACCGAGAGCGGGATATCCCATGACCTGGCCAATGCGTTGGACGTTCTGACCCGGCTGCGCTTGAACGGCGTCGGCGTCTCGATCGACGATTTCGGCACCGGCTATGCGACGATCTCCCGGCTGGCGAAGCTGCCCTTCGATGAGTTGAAGCTGGATCGCACCCTGGTCACCGGGGCGCATGAAACCGAACGGCTGCAAACCATACTCCGCTCAACGATCTCCCTCGCTCAGGACCTTAAGATCCGAACTGTGGCGGAGGGCGTCGAAACGGTCACAGACTGGCGCATGCTCGAGACGATCGGCTGCGATTCGGCGCAAGGTTTCTACATGGCGATGCCGATGCCTGGCGACCAAGTCGCCGGCTGGATGACGCATTGGGCGCATCATCGGACGCGGGTTCTCAGCGGCGCCCCGATACTGGACGTCTGACATTTCGGGCTTGCGCGCCGGCGCAATCGATCCTACCGGTCAAAAACGAGATCATTGGAGGCGGCGGCGGCGGATCAGCAGCCGGTCCGCCTGTATAGGGGCGCATCGTGAAACGCCGTCTTCCTTCCCTCAGCGCGGCCAAGGCCTTTGAGGCCGCGGCGCGTCATCTCAGTTTCCGGGCGGCGGCGGAAGAGCTCTCGGTCACCCATTCCGCGATCAGCCATCAGGTCAAATCATTAGAAGCGCAGCTTGCCGTGCCGTTGTTCCGGCGCGGTCCGCAGTCGGTCAGCCTGACGGAAGCCGGCAAGGTCCTGTACCCGATCCTGCGCGAGGCCTTCGACAATATCGCCGATGGCGCGGATCTGGTGCGCTCGGTCGAATCGCCGCGCGAGGTCACCGTGCAAGTCTATATGACGACCGCGGTCTACTGGCTGATCCCGCGCTTGCATGAGTTTCAACAGCGCTATCCCGATATCAAAGTCCGCCTGGCGACCTCGCGGATCAACTGGGAGTTCGATCCGGAGCAGGCGGACATCGGAATCGTGCTCGAGGCCCCGACCGATCCCAGCGTGCATCGCGAGGTCTTGGCGCCGGCGCAATTGACGCCGGTCTGTAGTCCGAAACTCTTGAACGGCCCCATTGCGATCGCCAAGCCGACGGATCTTCACAATCATCGCCTGCTCTCGGTCTATACGTCGCCCGGCGATTGGGCGACTTGGTTCGAAAAGGCCGGGCTCGACCCGATCAATGAAAGCGATGCGGTCTCGTTCGACGGTTACATCCTGGCTTTCGAGGCGGCGATCGAAGGGCAGGGCGTGGCGATGGCGCTGAGGCCGTTCGCCTCGCCGGAAAAAACCGTCGAGCCGCGCTTGACCGCGCCCTTTGGCCTCGTGGCGGAGCGCCGCAATCCCTGGCTTTTGGTATGCCGGCCGGAACGGCTTGATCGGCCGGCGGTTCGGGCCTTCCGGACCTGGATTCGGCAACAGGCTGGCGGCGATCATACGAAATTCAAATAGTCCTTATTTATGAGATGCTTATGGGGCGGTCTTTCTGGTCAGAGAGGACTCGCTCTAGCCGGTCGACTCGGATATGGTGATCCGAGTCCGCGATCGTGCGGCGGGAGGGGGAAAACTGAACCAAAGGCGTCGCGGAGCGGCGCCTTGTCATTGTCATTTTTCGCTCGACGGCCGCCTTTGCAGCCCGGCGAGCGTCGGTAAGGAGTTTGGTGTGAGGGGCGATGCGGCTGGGCGCCATGGCGAGTGGCAAGGGGATCGGCGGTTATTCAGAGATCGAGAACTCATCATCCGATCCGACGGGCGGGTCGTTTATTTCCGCCTTACGCGGGGCCATCAGATTGTAGCCTCGGCCATCCTGGGCCTCATGATCGCTTGGGGCGCTGCGGCCACCGGCGGCGCGGTGCTGCAACAAGGGATGATCGCGGAGAAGCGACAGGAAATCTCAGAGGCCAAACTCGCCTACGGCCAATTGCGGCAGGATCTCGATTCCTACCGCTCCGACATGGCCCAATTGACGCAATCTTTATCCCGCCGGGCCGTCGCCGCGCTTCAGCCCAATCCGAAAGACGCGGCCGCGTCGGTGCAAATCCAGTCGGAATTGCAAGCGCTGGCGGGCTTGAACCGCAGCCTGGACAAAGCGTTCCGGCTGATCTCGACGGATCTCGACATACCCAGCGAGGAAAGCGGCCGCATCATCGCGTCCCGGCGCGCCCTGAATGAAGAGATCGAACTGCTGCAGCAGAACCTGGTCCAGGCGCGGATCGAAATCGCCGCGCTGTCAGAGGAAAACCGAATGCAGGCCGCGCGGGTCGATGAGATTCACTTGGAGCGCGTCAGATCTGATGAGCGCCGGGACGCCATAGCGCGCCGCGCCGCGAATCTCGAAAAGTTCCTGTCGGAAAGCCGTGGCGAATCCGGTGCGCTAACCGAGGAAATCGATGACCTCGAAACGGTTTTGGCGCGCGTGAATCGCCAGAACCGCGCCGCCGCCGACAAAGAGCGGGACCTGCGTGATCGGATCGCCGGATTGGAGAACGCCTTGCAGCAAGCCCGGGCGCGCGGCGACGGGCTCGCCACCGGTTTGGCGTCGGTGCGCCGGAAGTTGGGTGAAGAACAGGAACGCCTGGCCGAAATCACCCAAGAGCGGGACGGCTTCTCGACCCAGGCGGCGCGGCTTCAGGGTCTCTTGCAAAAGGCGCGGCTCGATCGCCGTAAGGTAGAGCGGACCTTGGCGGGCCTTGTCGATGACCTGGCCGCCTTGGAGATCGACCCGCCGCCAACGCTTCTTGTTTCAGCCGCGCCGAATATCGAAGACGCGGATGTCGTCGCCGAACTCAAGGCCATGACGAAGGGTTTGTCCCTGTCGCTGAAAGACAGCCGTGACAGACAAGCCCGGATCGAGGGTGTGATTGACGATCTGCTCGAAACCTTGACCGTGGTCGCAGGCGAGGCGGTTGAGGGCGCGACCCTTTCCGACGATCCGGTTGATCGGACCGAGGCGCTGGTCTCATCCATCGGCGCACTCCATGAAGAGCAACGCGCGGCTGTCGCCGAACTCACCGAGCGGGCCGACGCGCATATCGCGCGCGCCGAGCGCGCGCTGACGACGGCGGGTTTGGGTCCGGTGGAGTTGCAGACTCTCGGGATTGCGCCTGAAAAGGGTCAGGGCGGCCCGTTCTTCGCGATGGATTTCGCCGGCGGGGCTGTTGAGGAGTTGGAAGTGTCGGTGGCGACCCTGGCGGAACGCGCCGAAAGGCTCGCCACATTGGAAGACCTCATGGCCTGCGCGCCCTGGATATCGCCGGTCGACCATTACCATTTGACCAGCAAGTTCGGGAAGCGGAAGGACCCGTTCAACGGCCGGATGGCGATGCATAAAGGGATCGACCTCGCCGGATGGCCGCGTACGCCCGTTTACGCCTCTGCGCCGGGAGAGGTCTCTTTCGCGGGCGTGCATGGCCGCTATGGCCGGATGGTGGAAATCGATCATGGCTGCGGCATCCGCACCCGCTATGGGCATCTGCGCAAGATCATCGTGAAGAAGGGCGAAACGGTCGGACACCGAGATCAGATCGGCACGCTGGGATCGACGGGCCGAAGCACCGGCCCGCACGTGCATTATGAGATCAGGATCAATGGCGAGCCCGTCGATCCGTTGAAATTCATCGAAGCGGGACGATACTTCTATAAAAGCTGATAGGGTCTCGGGTCGGCGGGCGCCGTCCGGCGTCGCGCGCCGGGTGTGGATTCGCTGAACCCGGCGTTTCCGCTGTTTGGTAAAGGTCATTGTCATGGCGTCTAGGAAATCCGCGGCGGTGGCGACGAAGCCGGTCGCTCCCTCGATTATTTCAACCGATCTTCATGTGCGCGGCGATTTGGTCAGCGCGGGCGACATTCATATCGACGGCGACGTGGACGGGGATGTGCGCAGCGCCCGGGTCACGATCGGCGAGACCGCCGCCGTGAACGGCTCCGTTTTCGCCGAGCAAGTGCATGTCTCGGGCGCCGTGAATGGCGAAATCTCAGCGAAGACGGTCATTTTGACCAAAACCGCCGCGGTTAAAGGCGACGTCAATCATGAAAGCCTGTCGATTGAGGCGGGCGCGTTCATTCAAGGGCTTTGCAAGCGGGTCCAGATGGAAAGCCCGCCGCCCGGGCCGGCAGACGCCGGCGACAAAGGCGAGGCGGGGCCCAAGGCCGCCTGATCCCTCCGGTTGGGCCGATCAGGCCGATAGGCATCGTTGGTAGGTCGCCGCGTCAACATTGCCGCCTGAAATGACGGCGACCACGGTACGTCCCTTTGTTTCGATCTTGCCAGACAGCACCGCCGCCAAGGCGACGGCGCCGCCCGGTTCAGCGACCAGCTTCAAATCCGAGAAGGCGGCCTTCATCGCCGCCAAGGCTTCATCGTCGCTGACGGTCAGAACGCCGGTCAGCCGTTCTCGCATGATCGCAAAGGTCATCTCCCCGGGGCTCTGGGTCAGCAGGGCGTCGCAGATCGAGCGCGCATCTTCCCGAATTGTCTCACGCCGGCCGCTCGCGAAAGACCGCGCGGTGTCGTCGAAATCCTCCGGCTCGACGGCGTAGAGCGCCGCATCGGGAAAATGCGCGTTGACCGCGATGGCGGACCCGGCGGTCAGCCCGCCGCCGCCGCAGCAGAACAGCGCGGCGTCCGGGACCGCGCCGATCGCCTGACATTGCCGGGCGATCTCAAGCCCGGTCGTGCCTTGTCCGGCGATGATTCTGGGATCGTCATAGGGACGGATCAGCACCGCGCCTGTATCATCAGCGCGTTGCGCGGCCATATCCTCCCGGCTTTCGCTATAGCGGTCGTAATGCACGATTTCGGCGCCGTAGAACTTGGTGTTGGCGATTTTGATCGCGGGCGCGTCGCGCGGCATGATGATCGTCGCCTTGACGCCCAGCAACTGCGCCGCTGAGGCGACCCCTTGGGCGTGGTTGCCCGACGAATAGGCGATCACCCCGGCCGCTTGCTCGGCGGGCGTCAGGCTTGAGATCGTGTTATACGCGCCGCGGAACTTGAAGGACCCGGTGCGTTGCAGACACTCCGGCTTGATCAGAACACGCCCGCCGGTGCGGGCGTTCAAGAGCGGGGATTCCAGAAGCGGGGTGACGACCGCTGTTCCGGCCAATCGCTCAGACGCCGCTTCAATGGCCGTCAGATCCACCAGTTCGTCGGTCGCAACGTGAGAGGAAGTCATAGAGCGCCTTTCGTGAGTCCGGTTCATTGAGGGTCGGCGTGTGGCCCGCCCCTGGAATGGTCGCGGTCGCGGCGCTGGGATGCGCCGCCGCCATCGCCTGCAGGGTCTCGTCCGTGAGTATGTCCGAGAATTCGCCGCGCAGCGCAAGCAGCGGAACCCGGGTCACGGCCTTGAAATAGCGCCAGAGATCGGGGATCGGCGCGCCTTTGGTCATGGGGGCGGCGATTTGCGGGTCCCAATCGACATGATAGAGCCCGTCCTCGCGCTGAACGAAGGTCGCTGCGGCGGCGATCCGCCAATCCTCATCCGACCAGCCTGGCTGTTTGAAGATGGCGCGCAGCTCCGCCGTCGCCGCCTCGAGGCTTGGATGCCGGCGCTCCGTCTTGAGATAGTCGATGATCCGGTCCATGCCCGCGCCGCCGATCTCCGGTCCGACATCGTTCAAGACAAGCCCGGCCAGCGCCGGCGGTGTCGCAACGCCGAGCCCCATACCCAACAGCCCGCCCAGCGAGGCGCCGATCACGATGACCCGGTGCAGCCCCAGCGCCATCAGCAGATGGCGGATATCGTTGAGATAGGTTTCGGGCGTGTAGTTCATAGGGTTCGGATCGCGATCGGACCGCCCGCGGCCGCGATAGTCCGGGCAGATCACGCGCCGCGGCGGACCCACGTCGCCGGCGGCGATCTCCGTGGCCAGAAAGGCGAAATCTTTGGAGTTCCGCGCCAGACCCGACAGACAAAGAACAGCGGTCTCTTCTTTCGCGTCGGGCGGCGTCGGATAGTCCCGGAAATAAAGCGAAATTCCGTCCTGCGCCGTATAGCGCCTTTCCATGTAATCGCTCATGGGTTCCGCCGCTGCGCGCTAGGCGCCGGCGCCGATGAGGCGCGGCACATCGTGTAAGGAGGACAGAACCTTGACCGGCGCGCCCGGCAGCCGTTCCGTCGGCTGGCCAAAGCGGTTGACCCAGCAAACCTGGAAACCGTACTGCGCAGCGCCAGCCGCGTCCCAGCCGTTCGACGACATGAAACAAACCTCGTCGGGCGCGACGCTGAACTGTTTCAGGACCATCTCGTAGGTTTCCGGACGCGGTTTGTAGAGCCGTAGCTCGTCCACCGAGAGCACCGCGTCCAGAAGCCCGCCGATCTCGGCCGAACTGACCGCGCCGTCCAGCATGGCGGGCGCGCCATTCGACAGGATCGCCGTGCGCCGGCCCGATTGCTTTAACTGGCTAAGCACCGCCGCGACCTCTGGATAGGCGTCGAGCCGCCAATAGAGATCGAGAAGCCGCTGACGCAAATCACGGTCTTCAAGTCCCACGGCCTGCATGGCGAAATCCAACCCGTCCTGGGTCACCTGCCAGAAGTCGGTATAGGCGTCCGGCATCAGGGTCCGCAACCAAGTATATTGCAGTTGTTTGGCGCGCCAGATCTCCGCCAGTTGCGCGTCCTTGCCGTATAGCTCGTCCTTCAGATGCGCCGCCGCCGCGTTCACATCGAACAGGGTGCCATAGGCGTCGAAGACGCAGACTTTGATCCCTTCGATTTCCGGCATGATCGACCCCTCCGCCCGCCTCTTTATCTCTGGCGATTTTATCGCTCGCGTGTGCGGACCGGCGCGCGGGGGTATTCCGACCAGGCCGGCGGCGGGACGGTCTTCCGCTCGGCTTCCTCCGCCAGTGTGGCGACGACTCGCGCCCTAGGTATGACGCCGCCGCTGGTGAAGGAAAGCGCGGCCGGCCGATCGGTCAGGCGGGTACGGTAGATCGTGATATTCTCCAGCACCCGCTGCACGTAATTCCGCGTTTCCGAGAATGGAATCTGCTCGATCCAATCCAGCGCCTCGTGAACGCCCAGCCTCGGGTCGCCGTTGCGGTCGACCCAGCGCCGCACCCGATGCGGGCCCGCGTTATAGCCGGCCAGCGCCATGATCAGCGAGCCGTCGAAATCGTCGATCAGTTCCGCCAAATAGTGATCGCCCAGACGGATATTATAAATCGGATCGACGGTCAGCGCCGATTTTCGGTAGGACAGGCCGACCGAGCGCGCCACCGACTTGGCCGTCGCCGGCATCAGTTGCATCAACCCGCGCGCCCCGGCGCTGCTGATCGCCGCCTGGTCGAACGCGCTTTCCTGCCGGATCAGGCCGAACAGGATGTCGGGGCCGAGCCGGGCCTCGCGCGCAATCGGGGCCAGCGGATAGCCGGCGCGCGGCAGCAACACCTGTTTCTTGATCGCCTGCCGCGCCGCATAGACCGCCGCGTCGGGCCGTCCCAAAACGCTGGCCAGATCGGCGGCCATGGCCATCTCCTGCGGCGTCTCGACCGTGGCGCCGAGATGGCGCAGCACGGTGCGCAGGGTCTTGCGCGATTTCACCTCCGCCAAGAGGCGCGCCAGACGCACCAACTCCCGCTCTTCGAACGCGGCGCGCTCGGCGGCGCTGGGCTCGACCGGACCGGTCAGGGCAGGGCGGTCCGTTGGCGGCAGGCGCGCAGCGGCGGTCTGACCGTAGAAGCTGCCGCCATATTGCGCCGCCTCGCGATACCATTGCGCGGCGATCTCGGGCTCGCCGCCGGCCTCGGCCGCGCGCCCCGCCCAATAGGCGGCGCGGCTGATCGAGACCGGGAAGCGCACCTTCGCATACATGTCGCGGAAATGCGGAAAGGCCAATTGCGGGTCGTCGAGCAGGCGCAGCGCGGTCCAGCCCGCGAGCCACTCGCCTTCAGCCATCGGCAGGCCGGTCTCGGCGCCATGCTCGGCTGCGATCCGGTAGGCTTGCGAGATCCGACCGTCCGCCAAGGCCCGGCGCGCCAGAACCGCGCGTTCGCGCCACCAGAGCGCCGGATTGGCGCCGCTGTCGATCGGCTGGTTCAGCAACAGGTCGATGGCGTCATCGTCGCGGCCCTTGCGCCTTCGCCAGCGCAGCCGCTCATAGATCAGACCGGGATCGTCCCGCAATTCGGCGGGAACCCGGGCGATAGCGCCGTCCACCCCACCGGAAAACCGCCGCAGCGCGATACGCGCCTCCGCCAGCCGCTGACGGTCCGCTGTCGCGCGGCGGGCCTGCCGAGTCGCCTCGGTCGTCCGACCGTCCCAGATCAAGCGCTCCAGACGGGCGTCGTGATGCGCGTCCGTGATCAGACCGCCGAAACGTTTCAGGAACTCGCGCTCTTCGGCGACCGACAGGTTCAAGGCGATCCAGGCCTCCGGGGCCAGCCGGTCGATCTCGCGCCCCCGGTTCGAGGCCTCGAGCGCAGCGGCGTATCGGAAGAATCCTCGCGCGGTCCGCGGCGGCGTCGCATCGAACCAGCGTAGGACCGCGCTATCCGACGCGCCTGCGCGGGCTTTTTCCTCGGCCCGCCGGCTGAGCGTCTTCAGCCGGGGCCAAGTCGGGTTATCCCGGATGAAATCTGTCAGGGTCTCGAAGGCGGCGTCATTCCCAGCCCGTTGCCACACGAGCCAGTCGATCGCCTTATCCAACAGCGGATTGCCGCCGCGCGCGGCGTGGCGGCGGGCGGCGGTCAGTTTGTCGAGCTCGGCCGCGTGGAACGCCGCCTCGTAATGGCCGCGATCTTCGTCCGAAAGTAATTGCGCCCCCGCCCCATCGCTCACCGCGAGCGAGAGCGCCAGGCCGACGCCAAAAAACACGCCAGACCAGACCGCGCGCCGTCGCTGTGGCGCCTGTCCGAATGCGCGGGGTGTGCCGGTTGGGTCGGTCCTCATGGCGGCCGCAGTGTAGTGTGATCCGCGAATCGCCCGCAACAGGGGATTTATGACGGTTTCGTGGGCTGGCGGGGACGGGGAATCCGCCCGTTTCGGCGCTTGTTCCGGTTCGTGCATGGGGCTAATGTCCGCCGCTTTCCAATCAGAGCCTTTTGCGCCCTCCGCTTACACAGCGCCGGGTTTGGAGTCAGACCGATGCCGATGTTCGAAGGATCCATGACCGCCTTGATTACGCCGATGCAAGAGAACGGCGCGATCGACGAGAAGGCGTTTCAGGATTTCGTCGAGTGGCAGGTCGCGGAAGGCACGGTCGGACTGATCCCCGTCGGCACCACCGGCGAGTCGCCAACCCTGAGCCATGCGGAGCATGAGCGCGTGGTCAGCTTGACCGTTGAGGCGGCGGCCGGCCGGGCCAAAGTGATCGCCGGCGCCGGATCGAACAACACGGCGGAAGCGGTTCAATTGACCAAACATGCGAAACAGGCCGGGGCCGATGCGGTTCTGAGCGTCACGCCCTATTACAACAAACCTACCCAGGCCGGGCTCTACGCCCATTTCGCGGCGGTCGCCCAGGCGGCAGACATTCCGGTCGTGCTTTACAACATCCCGCCGCGCTCGATCATCGACATGTCGGTCGAGACCATGGCGCGGCTGGTCAAGGACCACCCCAACGTGGTCGGGGTGAAGGACGCGACCAACGATCTGAACCGGCCGGTCGACACCCGTTTGGCGATCGGCCCGGATTTCAGCCAGCTTTCCGGCGAGGACGGCACGGTCGGCGCTTTCCTCGGGCAAGGGGGGCATGGCTGCATCTCGGTCAGCGCCAATGTCGCGCCCAAGCTCTGCGCGCAACTGCATCAGGCCTGGCAAGCCCGCGATCTCGACGCTTTCGAGACCCTGCGCGACCGCTTGATGCCGATCCATAAGGCGATGTTCTGCGAGGCCTCTCCCGGCCCGGCGAAATACGGGGCCAGCCTGTTGGGCAAATGCACGCCCGTCGCCCGCCTGCCGATCGTCGAGATCGCCGAGAGCAGCAAGGCGCAGGTGCGCGCGGCGATGGAAGGGGTCGGCCTTCTCTAAGCAGAGGGCGGCCGAACGCCGGGATGGCTGGTAAAAACAGAGGTAAAAACAAGGGCTTGTCGGACGGTCTTGTGGCCGTTAATCGGCGTGCGCGCTTCGATTACGCGATCGAAGAGACGCTGGAGGCGGGGCTGGTCCTGACCGGGACGGAGGTAAAATCCCTCCGCCATGGCGGCAGCAGCCTGGGCGAGGCCTATGCGGGTCTGAAAGCCGGCGAGCTCTTTCTGTTCAACGTCCAGATCCCGGTCTATGAGAACGCGCCCAAGGCCTTTCAGCACGAACCGAAACGCCCGCGCAAATTGCTGGTCAAGAAGCGCGAGCGCGACAAGCTGATCGGCGCCATCAAGCGCGACGGCATGACCCTGATCCCGCTGCGGATGTATTTCAACGATCGCGGCTTGTGCAAATTGCAGCTCGGCCTGGCGAAGGGCAAAAAGACCGTCGACAAACGCCAGACCATCAAGGACCGCGACTGGCAACGCCGCAAAGGCCGCCTGATGCGCGAGGCGGGGTAGAGCCGGCTTCCGACGATCTGCGCTATCTGGTAGAGCGGCCTGATCGAATGGGCAAACCGCCTTCGTCGCCGACCCGCTGAAGGGCAAATGCTAGCTGCTTGTTGAAGCGGCCTGAAGATTAATGGCCTGGTTCGCTGTGCCAAGCTATTGGGCGAAACGCTTGACCTCTTGTTGCGTGCGATGATTGGGTTTTTCGCCAGAGCCTCTACGTTGCCGCAACACTCTTTTCAGGAGCGCTTTACAAGTGACCGATCCTAAAAAGGGACTCGGCCTGGACGATTCGACGTCCAATGACTCTGTCGAAGATGCTGTATCGATTGCTCGCAGCAGATTGCATTCTTGGGAGTTGGCCAGGGCGGAGAATGACATCGCGCTGTGCGACGCCTTGATGCAGGAACTGCGGGATCTGGCGGCGGCGTTTGGTGATAACAGCGCGGTCCGGGAGCAGCTCGTCAAAGGGCTTTTGGAGTCCTTGGACTACGCGAACGAGATCGACGATTCTGCCCGAAGTCGTTCTTTGTTGCAGGAGATACGCGACCTTGAGGCGGCGCATTTGAGTGACGCCTCGGTTCGCGCGCGGCTCGCAACGGCCCAGTATTGCGAAATCTATTGGAGTTCAAAAAAGGGGGATTGGAGCCGGTGTGACCCCGTGTTGCAGGACCTGCGCGATCTCGCGTCGGCTCATGAGGATGACGCCACCGTTCGGGCGGCTCTCGCCATGTGTCTTTACAACGTGTTGACCAATAGTGAAGGCAGAGGTGATCCGCAGTTACGCGATACTTTGATGCAAGATCTGCGCGGTTTGGCGGCGGCGCCAGGCGACGACGGCGCGGGTCGACAGATGCTCTCAAGCGCCCTCTTCAACGCGCTGTGCCAGGCGACGGAGGACCGTGACCTACAGCGACGCGATGCACTGCTGCAGGAACTGCGGGATTTGGCGGCGGCGCATGAGGACGACGGCTCGGTAGGCGCTGATCTGGCAATGGGCCTGTTCAACACACTGAACCACGCCAAGGCGGAAGGGGATCTGGCGCGTCGGGACGCGCTGCTGCAGGAGTTGCGCAGTCTGACGGCGGCGCTCGCGGAAGAAAGCCCAATTCGGAAACAACTCGCCATGGGTCTCTTCAACACGTTGAACCATGCCGCATGGGAGAATGATCTGGCGCGACGCGATGGACTCTTGCGGGAGCTTCGCACCTTGGCGGCTGGCCACGCGGAGGATGGTGCGGTCCGGGAAAACCTCGCGATGGGTCTGTTCAACTCAATGAACAACGCCAAGGAGGAAGGCGACCGAGCGCGCAGCGACGAGCTATTGCAGGAATTGCGTGACTTGGCGGAAGCGTTTCCAGACCAAAGCACGGTTCGCGCGCACCTCGCGATGGGCTTGATGAACACGCTGAGGTTCGCTGTGGAGGAAACCGATCGGACGCGGCGCGACGCGCTCTTGCAGGAATTGCGCGATCTGATGGCGAAGCATGGCCAAGACGACGCCGTCCGGAAGCAACTCGCGATGGGTTTGTTCAACACACTGGCGGACGCCCAGGCCGAGGGAGACGGCGACCTGCGTGACACGCTGCTTCAGGAACTGCGCGATCTTTCGGCGGCCCATGACGAGGACCCGCATTTGCGGAAGACGCTCGCGCAAAACCTGTTGAATACGCTGAATTGTGTCGCGGACGAAGGGGACTTGCTGCGCCGAGACGCCTTGTTGCAAGAACTGCGGGATCTGGCGGCGCGCCACATTGAGGACGCTGAAGTTCGCAGACAGTTAGCCATGGGCTTCGTCAATGCGGTGATTGATGCTGAGCACGGGAAACAAATCGCCCGGGGCCAGAGTTTCATGCGGGAACTGCGAGAGTTGGCGGCTACCCATGCTGGGGACGCTGGGGTCCAGGAGCAAATGGCCAAAGCACTCAATGTGCTGATCTACTACGATAATGACATGAGCTCGGACCAGAGCGACGCGCTGCGTCGGGAACTGCATGCTTTGGCGGCTGCCAATAGCGACGTTGAGAGCATTCAGCATTATTTGCGCTCCGCCAGAGCGATACGCGCGCGCGAGAGTCCCGATGGGGCTAATTCGTAGCGGGTGTTGGGTGGTTTAGGGCGCGCCGCTCCCCACCCCGCCTTCAATCCCTACCCATCCGTCTGGATCGAGAAAATCACGCTGCGGCCGGCCTGGTCGAGGCCTTGGCCGTTGATGGCTTGTTGGCCGGCGACGGGGACGAGGATTCCGGCGATTTGAGCCTGGTTGGAGCAGGTGATCTCCCAATCGCCGCCGACCCGGCCGAGACTGTCGGGCGCATCGAAACGGATCAGGCCCTCGCAGGCGATGTTGAGCGGGGGGAGCGCAAAGCTCATCCGCGTGTCGTCGCCGCTCTTGGCGAGTTGGGTGACGGTCCCGACGAAGTCGCGGCCTTGCAGGCCCGGCAGGTCGTACCAGATGAAGGCCAGCTTGACCGGGTTGATCGGGGCGAAACTCTGCGGGCCCAGGGGCGGCGGCGGCTCGTTGGTGACCGGTTGCACCGTCAATGGCGGCAGGGTCGACGCTTCTTCGCGTGCGGGGTCGGCCGCTCTCTGGGGCGTTTGGGCTGTCTGAGCGGGGGCGGCCGGTTCGGCGGCCGGGGAGGGCGCGTCCAGCGCGCAGCCCGACACGACGCCGACGCACAGCATGGCGGCCAATACTCGATCCTTTGGCATGACGCGCACTATCCTTCTCCCTTTCCCCAAGCTCGCGACTCTTGAGGCTTTCCCGCGATCGTTTCAAGCGGGAAGGCGCCGAGGCGGTTTGGAACCTTGGCCCTGCGACGCCATCGGCGTATTGCTGGTTCGGTACATGGATCGACGCGAGTTTGGGGGCGACATGGACGAGCGCTTCATTCCTCTAACCGAGACCGTCCGCGCCTTGCCGGCGACGACGCCTTTCGTTGGGCCCGAGGCGTTGGAGCGCACGAACGGCGCCGTCTTCAAGGCGCGGATCGGGGCCAATGAAAGCGCCTTCGGCCCATCGCCCAAGGCGCTGGCGGCGATGCGCGACGCGGTGGCGGAGGCGAGCTGGTACGGCGATCCGGAGAATTTCGAACTGCGCCAGGCCATCGCCGCGCATCATGGCGTCGGGATGGACAATGTCTGCGTCGCCGCCGGGATCGATTCTTTGCTGGGGCTGGTGGTGCGCATGCTGGTCTCGCCCGGCGCGCCGATCGTCACCTCCCTGGGCGCCTATCCGACCTTCAACTACCAGGTCTCCGGCTTCGGCGGCGCGCTGCATACGGTTCCCTACCGGAACGATTTCGAGGATCCCGAAGCGCTGTTGGACAAGGCCAAAGCGGTCGAGGCGCCGCTGCTCTATGTCGCCAATCCGGACAATCCGATGGGTTCCTGGCATGGCGCGGCGTCGGTACAATCGCTGATCGACAGCGTTCCCACCGGCAAGGTCCTGATCCTGGACGAAGCCTATGCGGATTTTCTCGACCCGGTTGAGATACCGGCGATTGACGTCTCCAACCCGTGCGTCATTCGGATGCGCACTTTCTCGAAGGCGCACGGGCTGGCGGGCGCGCGGGTCGGCTACGCCATCGCTCACCCGGCTCTGATCACCGGGCTGAACAAGATACGCAATCAGTTCGAGGTGACCCGCGTCAGCCAGGCCGGCGCTCTGGCGGCCTTTCAAGACCCGCAATATGTCGGCCAGGTGGTCGCCGAAGTCGCGGCGGGAAAGGCGGACATTGCAAAGATCGCGTCGAAGCACGGTTTCACGGCGCTGCCATCAGCGACCAATTTCGTCGCCATCGATGTCGGCGGTCATGAGCAGGCGACGCGCATGATGGCGGAGCTTGGCCGTCGCGGGGTCTTTATCCGGATGCCGGGCGCCGCTCCGTTGAACCGCTGCATTCGGGTGACGGTCGGGACGGAGAAGGACCGCGCGGTCTTCGCCGATGCCTTGGCGGATGTGGTTGCGAGCGGAGGCTGATCCTTGCGCCCGACAATCCGTCTGGAAGCCGACCGGCGATCGGGCTAGCCTGACCAAATGAAAGGCTTGAGGGGGTCGGTTCCATGAGGGTTTCGTATGCGGAGTCGGCCCCGTCTCTCTGGACGGCGGCGGGGGCCGCGGGCGGCGCCAGGCTGGTGACGACGCCACGCATCGCGGCCGGCCCGGTGCATCCGCTCGACGACGCCTTTCGCGCGGTCTTGAAACAGGCGGCGCGGTCATTGACGGCGGAAGGCGCGGCGCCGGGGCATCTGTCCCAGGCGGTGTTTCATATTCATTCCCGAAGTGAGTTCGACGAAGCGTTGCTGGATCTCGACCTCGCCTATCGCGAGTATTTCGCCGGCAACTTCCCGGAGATCACCGTTGTTGAGGATCCGTCGGTCGAGACGATCGATGTGGCCTTCTCGGCGCTGATCCCGCCGGCCGACCCGGGCCGGGTGGTCTATGACGGTTATACCCAGGCCGAGATCGACTATCAGTATTCGCCGCGCGCCCAGGCGCCGGATTACGAACGAGTCTTCGATGTCTGGCGGACCGCGGGACCCGCCTATCAGCGTGCGCATCGCAGGGCTGAGATCTTCTACGGCGACAGCGCGCGGCAGAGCGTCGATCTCTACCTGCCGCCCGAGGCTGACAACCCGCCGATCCATGTCTTCGTGCATGGCGGCTATTGGCAGGCGATCGACAAGAAGAACCACGCGCATGCCGCCGCCGGTCTGCTCAGCGCGGGCGTCGCCGTGGCGATGCCGAACTACGACCTGATGCCCGATGTCGATCTTGAGGAGATCATCCGCCAGACCCGCCATTCGGTTGCGAAAATCTACGAACTGGCGGGCGCGTACGGTTATGACGGCGAGCGGCTCACCGTGTCGGGCCATTCGGTGGGCGGGCATTTGGCGGGCGTTCTGGCTTGTACGGAATGGCGGCGGGAAACCGATGGCGCACCGGATGACTTAATCAAGGCCGCGCTCTCGATCTCCGGCGTCTTCGACCTGACGCCGCTGGCGCAAACCGGCATGAACCGGGTCTTCGGTTTCACGCCCGATAACTGCCGACGGCTCAGCGTGACCAGCATGCCGCCGCCGACGGCGCTGCCAGTCACGCTCTGCGTCGGCGGCAAGGAGAGCGCTGAGTTTCATCGCCAGACGACGCTTTTCGGCGATTATATGGCGGCGCAGGGCTGTCCGGTTGAGACGGTCCAGGCGCCGGACGACGATCATTTCACCATTGTCGAGGCTTTTGGCGATCCGGCGACGCCGCTGGGCGCGGCCGCGATCGCGATGGCGCGGCGGGCCTAGGCGGCCCGGCCAGCGGGGAGGGGAAGGTATGCCTCAGAAGAAAGCGATCATCACCTGCGCGATCACCGGCTCGATCCACACGCCGACCATGTCGGAACATCTGCCGATCACGCCCGACGAAATCGCCGAACAGGCGATCGGGGCGGCGGAGGCGGGCGCAGCGGTTCTGCATTTACACGCGCGCAAGCCCGATGACGGGCGCCCGACCCAGGACCCGGACGTCTATATGCAGTTCCTGCCGCGCATCAAACAGAACACCAACGCCGTGGTGAACATCACCACCGGCGGGGGCCTGGGCATGCCGGTTGAGGAGCGGCTGGCCCCGTCGCTGGTCGCCGAGCCGGAGCTCTGCTCGCTGAATATGGGATCGATGAATTTCGGCATCTTCCCCATGCTCGAGAAATACGAGGCTTGGAAATACGGCTGGGAGCCCGACTATCTTGCGTCGACCAAGGACTTCATTTTTAAAAACACTTTCAATGATATAGAATCGATCTTGACGAAAATGGGTAAGAAAGAAACAAGGTTCGAGTTCGAATGCTATGACGCCGGGCATCTCTATACGCTAAAGCATTTCTATGATCGGGGATTGGTGAAGGCGCCGATCTTCGTGCAATTCGTCATGGGCATTCTGGGCGGGATCGGGGCCGACACCGAAAACTTGGTCTTCCTGAAGAAGACCGCCGACAAGCTGTTCGGCGAGGCCTATGTTTGGTCGATCCTCGGCGCGGGCCGTATGCAGATGCCGCTGGCCGCCGTCGCCGCCGGGATGGGCGGCAATGTCCGTGTCGGGCTGGAGGACAGTTTGTTGATCAGCCGCGGCAAGCTCGCAAAGAACAACGCGGAGCAGGTCGCCAAAGTGCGCTCGATCCTGGAAAGCCTGTCGATTGAGGTCGCGACGCCGGACGAGGCGCGAGAGATATTGGCGCTCAAAGGCGGCGACCGGGTGAAGTTCTAGCCGCGCGAGACGGGAGGTCGGCCATGAAACTCTTCTTCGACGAAGCGCAGCGCCTCCATGACCCCGACAGTTTCATTGTGCTCGGCCAGGTCAAACCCAATCCCGAAACGCCGGAACGCGCAGCGCGCCTGTTGGCTGGCGTCGCGGAGACGGGGCATGAGGCGATTACGCCCGAAGATCATGGTCTGGGGCCGATCGCGGCGGTCCATACGCCGGACTATCTGCATTTCCTGAAGACCATCCATGAGGAATGGAGCCTGGTTCCCGGCGCCGGGCCGGAGGTCATCCCGAACATCCATCCGACCCGGCATCGTCCCGATGCGCTTTACACGTCGCCGGTCGGCAAGGCTGGCTATTTTATGGCCGATACCGCTTGCCCGATTTCGGCGGACACTTGGGGGTCGGTCTACGCCAGCGCGCAATCGGCGATCGGCGCGGCGCTGGCGGTGCGCGAGGGGGAGGCGGCGGTCGCCTACGCCCTGTGCCGGCCGCCAGGCCATCACGCCTTCGCCGACATGGCCGGCGGCTTCTGTTTCGTGAACAATTCGGCCGTCGCCGCGCAGTTGCTCAGGGCGCGCCACGACCGAGTCTGCGTGCTCGATGTCGATGTGCATCATGGCAACGGCACGCAGGGGATTTTTTACGAACGCTCGGACGTCTTGACGGTCTCGCTGCATCGCGACCCGGCGGGTTACTACCCGTTCTTCTGGGGCCACGCCCACGAGTTGGGGGAAGGCGCGGGCCGCGGCTACAATCTGAATTATCCGCTGTCGAAAGGGACCATCGATCATGGCTTCCTAATGACGCTGGACCAGGCGCTGGAGAAGATCCGGCTTTACGCGCCCGGCGCGCTTGTCGTCGCGCTCGGCCTCGACGCCTATGAAGGCGACCCGCTGAAAGGGCTGAAGATCACGACCGAGGGGTTTGGCTATATCGCCGCCCGGATCGCCCGGCTGGGACTGCCGACCGTTCTGATCCAGGAAGGCGGCTATGTCAGCGACGGGCTCGGCCCCAATCTCGCCAGCTTCCTCGCCGGGTTCGAGAGCATCTAGGCGAGGCTCGGTCTGTTGCTTCGGCGCCACAAACCAAGAGACCGTTAGGGAGCGGGCCAAACATAGCGCATGTCCGGCAAGCGCTCTTCATTCCGGTCGCCGGCCGTTTGTTCCGCGATGACGAAGCCATTCTTTTCGTAGAAGGCGCGCGCTCTCCGGTTAGCCTGAAAACACCAGAGCGTCAGGCCGGAAGGCCGCCGGGTTTTCGCCTCATCCACCAACCGGCGTCCAACGCTTTGAGACCAATGATCCGGCGCGACATACAACAAATGGATTTCATCTTGGTCCAAAGCCAGAAAACCCAAAATACGCTGATCGCTGGTTGTTTTCGCGTTCTTGGCCACCAGGACCTCGCACGAACCAAAGATCTGCTGTTCAATGAATCGGCGCTTTTCACCGTCGGTGTAAAGTTCGGGCAGAAAATCCAAGGTTTCCAAAGACGCGATGAAGGTGGCGGCGACCGCCGATGCGTCGCTGTCCTGCGCATCGTGAATCTGAACGGCCAACGCTGGACGCCCTATAACCGAAACAGCGGGCGCAGTTTGACGCCGAGGAAGTTGCCGGCCAGCGCGCAGAACAGCCAGAGCACCCCGTGCAGGCTGCCTGACGCTGTGCCGCTGAAAAACGAGCCGATATTGCAGCCGAACGCCAGACGCGCGCCATAGCCCAGCATTAAGCCGCCAATAATGGCCGCCGCCGCCGGGCCGAGTCCGATCCTGAAACTTGGCGAGTATTTCCCGGCCAGACCCGCCGCCGCCAGGGCCCCGATCATGATCCCGATATTCATCAGCGAGGTCTTGTTCTGCAGCAGGTCGGCTTCCAGCCGCCAGGCGTTGCGGCGCCAATAGTCCGACTCCGCCAGGGGCAGGCCCAGCGCGTCCGCCGCTTGGCCGCCCCAAGTCACGAATCCGCTGGTCACGCCCCATGGCCCCCCGGAAAGCGCCAGGGTCGCGAAGTTCAAAAGCGCCAGCGCGACGGCGCCCCAGACCCACGGCCAGGCGCCGCGCAGCAGCGGATGGCGCGTCTCGTCTCCGGCGCGCGCGTGCGAGATCAACCGTCCGTGCCGGCGCTTCTCGATCCAATAGGACAGCGCGGCGATGGCGGCGAAGAAGGAGAGGGCGAGCGCCAGTGCGTTCACCGCGCCGAATTCCCGCACGATAGAGATGCGGCCGAGCGAGGGCAGGGAGAGCCACCAATCCAAATGCAGCGTCCCAATCACCGACCCGATAATGAAAAACAGCAAGGTGATGACCATCCGGCTGTTGCCGCCGCCGACGGTGAAAAGGGTTCCGCTGGCGCAGGCGCCGCCCAATTGCATGCCGACGCCGAAGATGAAGGCGCCGACCGCGACCGACATGCCGACCGGATGCACGAAACCGTAGACGTCGCGCCCGAACAGCTCGCGCGCCTCCATCGCCGGGAAGAATAACAGGCAGGCGAGCGCCAGCATGAGCATCTGGCCGCGCACGCCCGCCCCTTTCCCTTCTGTGAGGAAAGCCCGCCAAGAGCCGGTGAACCCGAAGCTGGCGGCGTAGAGCACGCCGCCCAGCGCTAGGCCGATTGCGAACAGACCCGCCGTGCGCATGCCGAACTCGGTCGCCGTGTAGAACAGGATATAGGTCCCGAAAATTGCCGCCAGACGGATTGCAAGACGGCTCTTGGCGGTTCCGGGACGGGGCCCAATCAAAACGGCCAATCTACTCAACTCACGGCTCCTCTCGGCGCGGCCTTACTCCGCTGAGAACTCTTTGCGGATGGCGTCGCTGTGCTCGCCGAGCGGCGGCACCGGGCCGAAACCTGTGGGGCCGCCTTCAACGCGTATCGGCGACGCTATCAACGCGATTTCCGCACCGGACGGCAAATCAACTGGCTGTGTTCGAAGCTGCGGATGATCAATCAGACCGTCCACCGTGTTGACCCGCCCGAAGGCGATGGACGCCGACCTCAAGCGCTGCGCGAGATCGGCGCTGTCGATTTTGGTGAAGACGGTCTCGATAACGGCGTCCAGTTCGGCCCGGTTTTGGACCCGTTTGGTCGGATCGTCGAAACGCGGATCCGCCGCCAAGCCGGCGTCGCCGAGAATCTCGGCGCAGAGGGTGCGCCACTCGCGCTCATTCTGGATCGAAATCAGGATCAATTCGCCGTCGGCGCACGGAAAGGCGCCATAGGGCGCGATGCTGGGATGCGCCAGACCGACCCGTTTCGGCGCCTTGCCGCCATAGCGGCGCTGAAGATAAGGCACCGTCATCCAATCGGCCATGGAATCGAACAAAGAGGCCTGGATCGCCTTGCCGACGCCGGTTCGCCCGCGTTCGACCAGCGCCTCCAGGGCGGCGGAATAGGCGTAGAGGCCCGTGGCGATGTCGACAACCGAAACACCGACCCGCCCCGGCGCCTCCGGCGAACCGGTGACCGAGGCCAGCCCGCTTTCGGCTTGAACCAACAAGTCGTAGGCCTTCATGTCCCGATAGGGCCCGTCTTCGCCATAGCCGGTGATGTCGATCGTGATCAGACGGGGATGCTCCGACCGCAGCGCCTGCGAGCCGAACCCGGCCCGGGCGGCCGCGCCTGGGGCGAGATTCTGAATAAAGACATCCGCCTTGCTGAGGATCCGATGCAAAAGAGCGCTGTCACCCGGATCCTTGATATCGACGATGAGCGATTCTTTACCACGGTTGAGCCAGACGAAATAGGCGCTTTCTCCCATGACCAGCGCGTCATAGCGGCGCGCAAAATCGCCTTCCGCGCGTTCCAGTTTGATGACGCGCGCGCCGGCGTCGGCGAACCGCATGGTGCAATAGGGCGCGGCGACCGCTTGCTCGAGGCTGACCACGAGAAGACCGTCAAGCGCGCCCATGCTGTGATGCTTCAGACCCGGCCCGTTGCGCGCGCGTCGGGCTCGCCGATGGCGGCGCGGATGGCTGAGGCGGCCAATCGCCGGCGCGCGTCAAGCGACAGGCGATCGGGCGTGGCCGACGCCGCGTCTCGATCCGGGCCTTCATACTGATCCGGTCCGCAATGGCCGGTGGCGTCGCCGATCGCCTCGAACAGTTTGTCCGGCAGGACCGGCTTGGCGACGAAGCCGTCCATGCCCGCTTGCAGATATTGCTCGCGGTCGCCGCGCATGGCGTTGGCGGTCACGCCGACGATCGGCAGCCGACGATCCGATTCCCACTCCGATTCGCGGATCAGTTTGGTCGCGGTGGCTCCGTCGATCTCCGGCATTTGCGCATCCATCAGCACGATGTCGTAGGCGCCCGAAACCGCCATTCGGACAGCGTCACGGCCGTTGTCGGCGACATCGCAGTGATGGCCGGCGCGCGACAGGAACGCTTGGATCAGCTTCTGATTGATCGGCCTGTCCTCCGCCAACAGCACGTTGAGGCGTTTCGGCGGCAAGCGCCGATACCGCAGCGACCTTTCTGAACGGGTCGCCGCGGCGGCGCGTTGCGCGGCCTTCAACGGAATCTTGAACCAAAAGGCGCTGCCGATCCCGACGGCGCTTTCCACGCCGATCTCGCCATGCATCAGATCGACGAGCTGCCGGCTTATGGCCAAACCCAGCCCTGTACCGCCGAACCGGCGTGTCGTCGACGCGTCCGCTTGGGTGAACTTCTCGAACAAGCGCTCCTGATGCGCCTGGTCGACGCCGACGCCTGTGTCCTGGACCGTACATGTCAGAAGCACATCCCCGTCTTCCTGCGCCTCTGTCTCTGCGGTCAGAGAGACATGACCGTGATCGGTGAATTTTATCGCGTTGCCAATCAGGTTGATCAGCACTTGCCGCAGACGCGTCGGGTCCCCCTGCAAGGCGGGGTTCTCGCCTTCATAAGCGGGGCAGCGGAACACGATCCCCTTGCTGTGCGCCCTGGGCGAGAAAATCTTCCTGATCGTTGCGATCAGGTCGTTGAGGTCGAAGGCTGTCACTTCCAAATCGACATGGCCGGACTCGATCTTCGACAAGTCGAGCAAGTCGTCGATCAGGGATAGCAGCGCCTCTGACGACACGATGACGGCGTCAAGATAGTCGCGCTGCTCCTCGTCGAGCCGGGTCTGCATCAGCAATTGGGCGCCGCCGATGACGCCGTTCATGGGGGTGCGGATTTCATGACTCATATTCGCCAGGAAGTCGGATTTCGCCCGGTTCGCCGCTTCGGCGCGGTCTCGTTCGGAGGCGTAGTCCTGTGTGATCATGCGGAGCTGGTTGGCCTGCTCCTCCAGCGTCTTGTTCGCCTCGGCCAGTTCCAGAACCGTCTTTCGCAGCGCCTGTTCGGCGTGTTTCCGGTCGGAGATATCGTGGATCGAGCCCGCCATGCGGAATGCGTAATCGTTCTCGTCCCTTTCCGCCTGACCGCGAATATGCACCCAGCGGGTCTCGCCGTCGTCACGCGCAAGGCGAACCTCGAGATTGTAGGGCGCGCCGGTTCGGATATGGGCGTTGAAGACTTGCCTATTGCGGCCAAGATCGTCGGGGTGGAGCCGGCTTTGGATCAACGATGTCGGCGCTACGGCGCCAGGCCATTCGACGCCCATGATCTCCTTAAACCGGTCGGACATATAGAGGCTGTCGTCTGCGGCTGACCAAATCCACAGTCCCGCCGCAGAGCCGCGCGTCGAGAGTTCGAACCGTTCCTCGCTTTCGCGCAAGGCGTTCTCGGCTGCGATTCGATCGGTTGCGTCGACGCCCGAGGCGACAAATCCTTGGACGGTTCCGGTCTCGTCCAAATAGGGGCTGTAACGCCAATCAATCCGCCGCAGTGAACCGTCGCGCGCTTGGACGGCGGTGCGGTAGTCGCTGGATTGGCCCGCCATGACCTTCTCGATGACCGGCGCCACTGTTTCCCATCGCTCCTCCGGCAGGAAATCCTGGATATTCACGCCGATCAGGTCCTGATCCTCGGCGGCGAAAACCTCTTGATAGGCGCGATTGACGAAGCGAAAGCGCAAATTGCGGTCGACATAGGCGATCAGGGTCGGCGAGGTCTGGGTGACGATTTCCAGAACCGCCTCATTCTCGCGCAACGCACGCTCGGTTTCGACCTGCGAGGTGACGACGACGCCGAAAGACAGATAGCCCTCAATCTCGCCGTCATCGCCGCGATGCGGCGTGATGGTCCATTGCACGACATGTTGCGCGCCTGTGAGGTCGATTACCGGCGTGACTTCGGTGACCGTTTCACCGCGTGAAACCCGGCGGAACAAAGCGCTTTGCGTATCGGGATTGAACGGCGACCCATGCGACAGCGCCCGTCCCTTGATCGCGGCGGCGCCGACCCCGAAGAATTTGGAGAACGCGCGGTTGCAGAACTCATAGCGCAATGCAGGATCGGCGTAGAAGACCAGTGTCGCCGAGGTGTCATTGACCAACCGCAGAAGCCGCTCCTTGCCCGCCAATTGGTTCTCGCGCAAAACGTCGTCGGTGACGTCTTCCAGATCGACTAGGACGAACGCGTCTCCGGCCGCGTTCGTGTAGGGCTTACCCGTGGCGGCGATCGACTTCTTTTCGCCGTCATACGGATAGGAGATCACGCTTTGTACGGTCTCGCCCTTCAAGGCGCGGTCCACGTAGGGGCGCACCACAGAGAAACGCTCCGGCCCCAATACTTCCAGGACGGTCATGCCGGCGACGGTCTGGTCTTCGGACGCCAGCCATCGGGCGTTGAACGCTCGGTTGGCGTAGACATAGCGATAGTGGCTGTCGATGATCGCAAGCAGGCTCGGCGATTGGTCGACGAGCGCGCGCAGCATCTGGTCGAATTTCGGACCTTCGATCATTCGGAAGTGTCGTCCGAGCGGGCGGTGCTGTCTAGTCGCGACGACACAGTTGTTTTTGGAAGCTAAGGCTTGTGCAGGGTCCTCGCCACGGCGTTCTCCCAGCCTGAGAGCAGCTTGCGTCGCGCGACCGCATCAATCCGGGGTTCAAACCGGCGTTCGAGGCGCCAGGCCTCGGCGATCCCGTCAAGACCCGCCAGAAGACCTGCCTGATGGGCCGCGAGATAGGCCGCGCCCAGCGCCGTCGTCTCGGTCACGATCGGGCGGTCAACCGGTTTGCCAAGCGCGTCGGCCAAGAATTGCGCAAACCAGTCATTCGCGACCATGCCGCCGTCGACCCGCACCGTCTCCGGCGCAATGCCGTCCTTCTCCATGGCGACGAACAGATCGACCGTCTGATAGGCGACTGATTCCAACGCCGCCCGGGCGAAATGCGCCGGGCCGCTGTCGCGTGTCAGACCGAACATCGCACCGCGCGCCTCTGGCCGCCAATAGGGCGCGCCGAGACCGACGAAAGCCGGCACCAGATAAACCCCGCCATTGTCGTCGAGGCTCTCCGCCATTTTCTGGCTTTCCGCCGCGGACGCGATGACGCCAAGCCCGTCCCGCAGCCATTGGATTGCGGCCCCGGCGACGAAGATCGACCCTTCCAGCGCGTAATGCGTCTTGCCGTCGATCCGGCTGGCGATGGTGGTCAAGAGCCGGTTCTTCGAGAGAACAGCACTGTCGCCGGTGTTGATGATGGCGAAACACCCCGTGCCGTAGGTGCTTTTGATCGAACCCGGCGCGAAGCAAGCCTGTCCGATCGCGGCCGCCTGCTGGTCGCCCGCCACGCCTAGGATCGGCAGATCGAGGCCCAAATGTTCGGCTTTGGCCGCACCGAAATCCGCCGCGCAGTCCAGCACGTCGGGCAGGATCTCGCGCGGAACGCGGAAGATCCGAAGCAGCTCCGCGTCCCAATCCTGGCTATGGATGTTGAACAGGCTGGTGCGTGAGGCGTTGGTGACGTCGGTGACATGCCGCTCGCCGTCCGTGAGCCGCCAAATCAAGAAACTGTCGACCGTGCCGGCGCAAAGCTCGCCGCGTTCCGCTCGCGCCCGCGCCCCCGGCACGGCGTCGAGGATGAAGTCGAACTTCGTCGCCGAAAAATAAGGGTCCAGCACCAGACCTGTCTTCGGCCGCACCGCTTCCTCGGCCCCTTTCTTGGTCAGCGTCGCGCAGGTTTCTGTCGTCCGCCGGTCTTGCCAGACAATCGCGTTGTGGATCGCTTCGCCGGTCTCCCGGTCCCAGATGATCGCGGTTTCGCGTTGATTGGTCAGGCCGATAGCGTGGACCGTCGCGCCGTCGGGGGTCTGGGCCAGCGCCTGTTTGCAAACGTCGATGGTCGAGGACCAGATATCCTCTGGATCGTGCTCGACCCAGCCGTCCTTCGGGTAGTGCTGCGGAAACTCCTGCTGCGCCGAGGCCACCGGTACGCCGGCCGCGGTAAAGAGAATGGCGCGGCTGCTGGTCGTCCCCTGATCGATCGCGAGAATAAGGTCTGTCGACACGTTTTTGGCCCTCCCAAGCCGTAACACTTTATCCAACCATGCGGCGGGTCGGAAAACCGGTCAATCTCCCGGTAGATCACCAAGGTCCTGCATCTGGCCCGTCAGGCCCGTTCCTTAGCGGCGGTGAATTGAACGTCTGGGTTCTGTTCGGTCTGGTAGTTCAATTCCCAGGCGTTGCGCGCCAGGAAGACCGGATCGCCGTCGCCATCCACGCCCATCGCGGCGCTGTTGCCGTCGATCAGCTTCTTCAGGGCCGCCTTGTCGTCGGAATAGACCCAGCGTGCGGTGTCGAACGGGGCGGGCTCCAGGCTGATGGCGACGCCGTATTCCTGGTTCACGCGCGTCGTCAGCACGTCCAACTGAAGCTGCCCGACCACGCCGACGATCCAATCACCGCCCAATGTGCGCTTAAAGACCTGGGTGACGCCTTCTTCCGACAGGCCGACGAGCGCCTTTTCCAGATGCTTGGATTTCATCGGATCGTCCAGCCGCACCCGGCGCAGGATCTCCGGCGCGAAATTCGGGATGTCGGTGAAGCGCAGCTTCTCCGTCTCGGTCAGCGTGTCGCCGACCCGCAGAGCGCCGTGATTGGGTACGCCGATAATGTCTCCGGGCCAAGCCTCGTCCGCCAATTCCCGATCCTCGGCGAAAAACAGGATTGGATTATGGATCGCCATTTGTTTGCCCGACCGCATGTGGTTCAGCTTCATGCCGCGCGAGAACTTGCCCGAGCAGATGCGCATAAAGGCGATCCGGTCCCGGTGCTTCGGGTCCATATTCGCCTGAACCTTGAAAACGAAGCCCGTGACCTTGTCCTCGCCGGGCGTAATGGCGCGTTTGTCGCTGCTCTGGCTGCGCGGCGGCGGGGCGTTGCGTCCGATCCCGGCCAGCAGTTCGGAGACGCCGAAATTCCTGAGCGCGCTGCCGAAAAAGACCGGCGTCATATGGCCGCCGCGATAGGCCTCCAGATCGAAGGCCGGGCTGGCGTCGCGCGCCAACTCCGCTTCTTCGCGCAGGGTCGTCAGTTGCTCTTCCGGCAGGCGCGCATCCAGGATCGGGTCGTCGAGGCCGGAGACCTGGACAACCTCGCTGGCGCCGCCTTCCTGCATCAGGATCAGCCGGTCGCCGACAAGGTCATAGCAGCCGAGGAAATTGCGCCCCATGCCGATGGGCCAGGACATTGGCGTCACGTCGAGCGCTAGAGTCTCGCCGATCTCGTCCAGGATTTCGAACGGGTCGCGCGCCTCACGGTCCAGTTTGTTGACGAAGGTGGTGATCGGGATGTCGCGCAGGCGGCATACCTCGAACAGTTTCAGGGTTTGGGGTTCGATCCCGCGCGCCGCGTCGATCACCATCACCGCGCTATCGACCGCCGTCAGGGTGCGGTACGTATCCTCGGAGAAATCCTCGTGCCCTGGCGTGTCGAGCAAGTTGAAGGTGATGCCGCTATTCTGGAAGGTCATGACAGAGGTTGTGACCGAGATGCCGCGCTCTTGTTCGATCTTCATCCAGTCTGAGCGCGCGCGGCGTCGTTCGCCCTTGGCCTTCACCTCGCCGGCGAGATGGATCGCGCCGCCAAGCAAGAGCAGCTTCTCGGTTAGGGTCGTCTTGCCCGCATCCGGGTGCGAGATAATAGCGAAGGTCCGCCGCATTTCTGCGGCGGCGGCGGGGGTCAGGGCGTTCATGGCGGGTCCGTCGTCTGCTGCGCGCCGGGTTCTATTCCGACCCGGGCGCAACGGCAAGCGAGTGGGTGCTGCTCTAGCGGACGCCTTCTATCGGCGCGCCGCTATCTGCGATCTCCAACAGCATCTTTTCAATCACCGCCTCGGCGAAATTCTCGTTGCGCTCGGCGATTTTGACGAAGGAGCCGATCCCGCCGATCACGTCGCGCTGATAATGGACATCCAACGGGATGCCGCCGGGTCCGCGATAGCCGCCGCGCCCGGAATTGATCACCAGGGCGTTGATTGTGATTCCCATGGCCACCGCGTCGTCCCGTGCGTCGGTGACCGGCCGGCCGCCGATATTCGGCCCGTCGCCGGAAATGTCGATAATCCGGCGGATGCCGCGATGCGGGTTGGTCTCCATCAGGGTCACGCTGTAGTCGATGGCCGCTGAAATTGAGTTGTAGCCCCAGGCCTCACGCGGTGCGCTGCGCAGCGCCTCGGCGAAGGCCTGCGCCGACTCGGGCCCATCGATCACCGTCCAATCGACGATGGTGGCTTGGGACAGCGCGTCGCCCCACTCGACATAAGCGATGGCCGTCTTGCCGTGCAGTCCGCCGGTGAGCAGCGCCAGCACCTGATCGTTGGTGACCGCCGTCGCGTAGCCGTCGCGCTGAAGCGCCAATTCGATATCGTCGATCGAGCCGGACCCATCCGCCGCCAAGACCAGTTCCAAATCGACCGGAATGGTTTGCGCCTGGGTCGACTGTGAATAGGCGAACAAGGCGAAGACAAGGGTGAAAACGACTTTCATGGCGAGGGCGCTCCCGTATCGATCGTCCAACGGTACGACGGTGGGCGTGATTTGTCGCCTGCATTGCGATCAGGCGCGAAGAGGCGCAGTGTCGCGGCATGACTGACCCACTCTATGAGAAGAATATCAAGGCCTTACGCCGCGCCGTTCCGGAAGACGTTCTGGCCGCGATCCTCGACGCGCCGACATCCGGCCTGGCGTTGGTCCGAGACGGCGCCGATGTGAATCTGGATCTGGGCGGCGGCCGGCGCCTTTATGAGCATGGCGCCATGTGCGCGGCGCGAACGCAGGTCGAGGCCTATTGCCGGAAACCGAACCGGATCACCTTGAACCCGCCCGACCTCGAGAGTTCCTGGGTCAAGGGCGGGGCCGGATTTTACCGCGCGCTGGATGAGAGCGTTGGCCCGCTTCCCGCGGGCGATCCGGCTCAGCCGCCAGGGCCACACGATCCAGCCGTGGGCGCACTCGCATCGTTCGGCTGCGGCTTGGGGCTGCATTTGCCCTTACTGCGCGCGCGCCTGTCGGTCCGGTCGTTGATCGTCGCCGAGGCGGAGCCGGCCCTGATCAAGATGAGCTTCTCTCTGCTCGATTGGGCCGCCTTGATCGCGGCGCAGGAACGGGAAGGGGGCAGGCTGGTCTTCGCCGTATCGAAAGATCCGGTTGTTCTGGCGGCGCAGGTCTTCGAAGCGATCCGGGATATCGGTTTCGAAAGGTTAGACGGCTCATTCGGCTTTCGCCATTACCGCAGCCCCGCGCTTGACGAGGCGCATCGCTTGTTCGTCGAGCAGATGCCGGTATTGGGCAGCTCCCACGGTTTCGTCGAGGACGAAAAGCTGATGATCGAGCAGGCCGCTGCGAATCTAAGGCGGCCTGCCGCCCGGATCGCTGCCGCCGATCTCGGCGCGCCGATCGAGACGCCGGTGCTCGCGATCGGCAACGGCCCGTCGCTCGACGGCTCGATCGAGCAGATAAAGCGCCTGGCGCCCAACGCAATCCTGATCTCAGGCGGCACAGCATTGGGGGCCTTGCTGGAGCATGGTTTGACGCCGGATCTTCATTGCGAGGTGGAGAATGTCGGGGATGTGTTTGACGGGTTGGCGATGACGGCCCAGCGTTTTGATATTCGCGGCATTCCAATGCTCTGCCCGCCGACAGTGAATCCCGGCATGCCCGACCTGGTCGACGGACCGGCCTTCTACTTCCAGGACACGGTCGGGCCGACGGTCCTGTTCGGCGGCGGCAGGGCCTGGCGCCAGGCGGGGCCGACGGTGGTCAATCTGGCGATGCGGGCGGCGCTCTGGCTGGGCGCGACAACAATCGTGCTGTTTGGCGTTGATCTCGGGAGCGTCGCCCCGGATAGGCACCATTCCGGCGCCGGCGCCTATGCCTGGTCCGACGATCCCTATTGGCGCGACGGTGCGGGGATCGAGGGCTTCGACCTAACTGTTCCTGGGAATTTCCGACCCAGCGTCCTGACCAACCGGGCGATGATGTTCAACAAGGCGCATTTCAACGTCTTCGCCACCACGAATCCCGGCGTGACGGTGCTGAATTGCAGCGACGGCGCGCGGATCGAAGGCGCGGTTCCGACCGACGCGGCGAGTCTGGACTTCCCGACGCCAGCGCGGCCTGGCGGCCCCGTCGTGCGCGCCGCTTTCGATCGTTGCGCGCCGGTATCGGCGCTCTCGCCGCCGCTTGACGAGGCTCTTGCGCTCTATGACGCGGCCTTAGCGGATTGGGAGGCGGCGGCGGACGCGGCCTTGGCGGCGGCGGATGGTTTCGACGGGCTGCTGACTGGATTTGCGCCCATGATGCATATGGCGGCAAGCGATCCGACGGCGGTCCGCGCGGCCAAGACCGCCTATCGGGGGAGCATGCTGATGGTGCTGCAGCACGCTTTCGCCCACTACCGGCGACTCGACGCTTCTAATCGTCCCGCCTTTTCCACGCATGTCATGCCGTTGCTGAAAAAAGAATGGGCGCGCCAGCGGTCGGTGATGCGCGCGGCGATCGCCGCAGCGTCTAGAGACCCTTGAAAATCGGTTTCCGCTTCTCGTTGAACGCCGCGACGCCCTCCTTGCGGTCTTCAGTGTCGATCAGCGTGTTGTAAATGGCGACCTCGCGATCGCGGGCGTCGGGCAAGGGACGGTCGGCGCCATCCTCTATCGCCCGCAGGGCGGCCCGGACGGCGAGGGGCGCGGCCTCGGCGATCCGCCTTGCGGTGTCCAGCGCGTCGGCTATCAGCGCCTCAGGCGGGCAGAGCCGGTTTACCACGCCCATCTCGTAGGCTTTGGCGGCGGAAATCGGTTGACCAGTCAGGAGGATTTCCTTGGCCTTCCGCAGCCCAATCGCGCGGGGCAGGTTCTGGGTGCCGCCGATCCCCGGGATCAGGCCCAGCGTCACCTCGGTAAGTGCGAACCGCGCCTGCGGGACCGCATAGGCGAAATCGGCGGCCAGCGCCAATTCGAAGCCGCCGGCATAAGCCGCGCCGTTGACCGCCGCGATCACCGGGGTCGGGCAATCCATGATCGCATAGGCCATACGCTCGAACAGGACATGCTGCGCCCGCCAGTCGGCCTCCGCCATGCCGTTCCGTTCCTTCAGATCGGCCCCGGCGCAGAAGGCGCGGTCGCCCGCCCCGGTCAGGATCACACAGCGCGTCTTAGAGGCCTGGGCCTCGCCCTCGAAAACCGCGACCAGACGCTCCGCCATCGCCGTGTTGAAGGCATTGGCGACCGACGGGCGGTTCAGCGTCACCGTCAGGATGGTGGGCTCCGGCCAGGCCGTGAGCACAGGATCGTCGGCGCCGGTCATTTGCTGGTCGCCACGAAAACGCCGTCCCAATCGCCGGGCGGCGGCGCCTTTCGGTAGTCGGCGATCCGCTCGCCATAGATCGCGTAGAAATTGGCCATCGCGCCATTCAGCATTGGTGTGTTTTGCGCGGCGATCGTCTCCGCCTTATCCCATTCCTGCGTGCGGTAGGCGGTGAGATAGGCGTCATGCGCGGATTGCAGCGCTTCGAAGGAAGCCGAGTCGCGCATCGTCTGGTCGCCGAGCAGGCAATAGACCCGCACCGCCTCGGTCTTTCCCTTCACCGCGATCAGGTCGAGCTCCAACAAAGCGAAATCCTCCGACGCGGCCTCGGCGGTGTCGGCGCCGACGACAATGTCCACGCCATAATTCTTGGATTGCCCTTCAAGCCGCGCCGCCAGATTGACCGCATCGCCGAGCACCGAATAGTCGAAGCGCTGCTCCGAACCCATATTGCCGACGACGACGTCGCCGGTATTCAGGCCGACGCCAATATTCAACGGCAGGAAGCGCTCGCCGGACGCCTCCGCTTCCGCCTTACGCTCGGCGTTCAAGGCGTCCAGCGCTGCGAACATGTCGAGCGCCGCCCGGCAGGCTTTTTTCTCTTGATCCGGCACATCCAGGGGCGCGTTCCAGAAGGCCATGATGCAGTCGCCCATATATTTGTCGATCGTTCCGCCCGTCTGCATGATCCGGTCGGTCAGCGGCGTCAGCAACCGATTGATCAGCACGGTCAGCCCTTGCGGATCGGCCTTGTAGCGTTCCGAGATCGCCGTGAAGCCGCGTACATCGCAGAAGAGCAGGGTCATTCGCTTGGTCTCGCCGCCCAGCTGAAGCTTGTCGGGATCTTGCGCCAATTGTTCGACCAGATCCGGCGACAGATATTGGGCGAAGGCGCCGCGCACCTGCTTCTTCTCCGCCGCGTCGCGCGTGTAATTCGCAAAAGCCAGGAAGGCGTAGAGCAGGATTGCGGCCGCGGTCGGGTAGGACGCGTCCAGAAGCACGAGCTTCTGAGAGAACAGGAACCAACTTGTCCCAATTGTCGTTCCAGCGACGAGCGCGAGGAATCCCAAGGAAAGGAACGGCCCGAAACGAGGGACGAGATAGAGCAGAAACAGGCCGGCGATCAGCATGACAAAGATCTCGGTCAGATGCATCTCGACCGGGTGCTGCAGATATTGCTGCTGCAGGATCGCCTCGATCAGGTTCGCATGCACCTCGACCCCGGGCAGGCGGGGCTCGATCGGCGTTGCGCGAATATCGAGCAGCCCGACCGCCGACGCGCCGACCAGGGCTAAGCGCCCCTGCAATCGTTCGACCGGGACACGTTTGTTGATCAGATCGGTCGCTGAAACATAGAGGCGGCCTTCATTGCTCGGGCTGTTGGACGCGTCCGGTTCGGCGAAATAGATCCAGACCCGGCCGTCGCCGTCTGTCGGGACGGGAAATCCTGCGGTTCCCGGAACTTGAAGCACGACGCGGTCGACGCCGCCCTCATTCATGCCCACGAAAATCGAGTTGCCGCCGAAACCGACCCGCAGCATCTCCAGCGATAGGGTCGGCTTTATGACGCCTTGAATATTCATGACGATCGGAACCCGCCGCACGACGCCGTCCACTTCATCCTCGACGGAGAAGACGCCGCGCCCAAGCGCCGCCGCCTCCAGTTCCGGCCGATTATGGATCAGGGTCGGGTTCGCGAAGATGAAATCGTTCGGATGGCCGCCGCGCCATCCCAGGACAGAGCTCTGCATGGCCGCCTCCGGCGGTGTGGCCAAAGGCGGGGCCTTCGTGCTCGCCTGACCCACCACCGTGCGCATGGTCTCCATCGCTTCGGCCAGAATCTGATCGTTGGTCGGCAGGGCTTTCAGCGCGGCGACCGTGTCGGGCGCAACGCCGGGGATGGTTTCGGCGATTACGCCGGGCGAGGTCCGGTCCGGCTCCGGAAAGGCGATGTCGAACCCGACCACCGCCATGCCGTAATCCCGCGCGGCGGTCACCAGATCGGCGATGACGGTGCGGCTCCAGGGAAACTGGCCGAGCTCTTTCAGACTTTTCTCGTCGATATCGACGATGACGACCGGGCTCGGGTCGGCGGGAATGCGCGGTTTCAGGCGGTTGTAGAGATCGAATGTCTTAACGCGGGCCGTTTCGACCGCCGTCGGGTCCCAGACCCGCAAGGACACGAGGGCCGCGAGGATCGCAAGCCCGACAAGCGTGATCGCGCTCGGTCGCCACCAGGGACCTTTGCCGCCGTGGCGTCGGGCGTCGGGTGATAACAGGCCTCGAATCCGCGCGCCCAGCGCCGGCGCACGGGTCTGCGTGTTGGCGTCGTCGGCGTTGCGGGTCACTGGCGCATCCGTCATGGCGCGAGTGTAGCGGTCGCGATCTGAGCCGTCTTTCGAAAAACAACGGGGCCGCATGTCAGCCTCTCGCGCAAGCCGCAAAGCGACTCGGTCGGAAAACGACCGGAACAGCATCGGGTGACTGAATATCATATGGTAAGATTCTGATATACATTGGATTATTGTGGCGAAGACGCGGCCGCTGGCGCGGCGATTGCTATGCGCTACACTTTCATTTCACGACTGAATTTAGGCGACGCTATGAACCGTATATTCCCGACCGTTCTACCCGCGCGGCGTGCGCTTTCGCTTCTGCCGTTCCTGGCGCTCGGGGCTTGCGCCGGCGGGACGGGCGACAGCCCGGCTGAGCAAGCGGTCCGCAAAGGCTTGTCGCCGGAGGAGATCTTGCTGGCCAAAACGCCGCCGACCTATGCGGTCGGCGACCGCTACAGTTTCGACAATCCGGCCGTGACTTGGGAAGTGACCGCGATTAAGGGCGATGAGGTCATGTGGCGCAGCGACGCCGGGGAAAAGCAGATCACCAGCGCCAACCCGCTCTTGCCCGCGCTCGCCTGGGAAAGCGCCGAGCGCGGCTCAGGCCGTCGGCTGATCAGCGACCAGAATGGCGGCCTGTTCCCATTGGAGGTCGGCGCAAGCCTGACGTTTAAATCCACCGTCAGCTCCGATAAGCCGCCCTACGCCTGGGAATATGATTGGTCCTGCGTCGTGCTCGGCGAGGCCTTTGTTCCATCTCCTGTCGGCGAATCACATGCGTTTGAGGTGCAATGCGGCCGTGATCGTTCGGACGAGTTGACCTTCTACTACGCGCCGACGATCGGCCACTACGTACAAATGCGCATCGCCGCGGAAACCGGGGAAGAAACGCCAGAGGCGGAGGCCGCGATCGTGCGGAATCTGACCGCGTTCGAGCGCCGCGCTGCGCTCGATGGCGCGGCGCAAATCGTCTCATCCTCGGGCGTTGCGGATGGACCGGTTTTCGAGGCGTCGGACGGCGCGGCGCCAGAAGCGCCGCAAGAGCTTGAAGACGCGCGCGCCGCTACAGGCCGGATCGTCAACGCCGAGCCGCCGCCGCCCGCTGTGACGGTCGATCCGGCGGGCCAGCCGGGACGGGCGCCGCTGCCGAATTCGGTGGCCGCCGCCGTCCAATCCCTCCAGGCCGCGCGACCCCAGCCAAGCGCGGGCGCTCCGCAACCCCTGACCCAGGGCGCGGCGACAACCGTCCGGTCGGGCTCTGCGGCGCCCGCCTCAGGCATGGCGGTGCATCTGGCCTCTTACCGCGACCCGGCCAACCCGGACCGCGGCTGGCGCGATCTTTCGCAGCGCTATAGCGGCGTTTTGGGAGGGTTGCAGCCGATCGTGCAACGGGTCGATCTAGGGGCGAGAGGCGTGTTCTACCGGCTGCATGCAGGGCCTGTGGCTTCGGCCGACCAGGCGTCGGACATTTGTCGGCGGCTGCAAGAGCGCGGCGCCTATTGCAAAGCGGTGAAACTCTAACTGACGTTTATCGGTGTGCGCTTCGGCGCGTCTCTATTGCGCCTGAAAAATAAAGCCTTGAGGCGGCTCCGTTTCGCGGGCGGCGTCGCGTGCGCTCGGATCGGAATCGGGCGGCTGCGCCTGACTTGGGGCGGTTTGGGCGTCGATGGACCGATCGGTTGCACGTTCGTCACTCAATTGGCTGGGAGCCTCCAACGACGCGCCGTGCGACGCGCTCTGCTGCAGGAAGAACCAACTGCCGCCGGCGAGAATGCCGACGGTGACGCCGAATATCAAAACCAGGACGGCCAGGATCATCGAGGTCGATTTGCGGCTGGCGCGCATGCTGTTGATGTCGGCGATCGCGCGGTCGAGTTTGGCTTCGGTCTGGGTTTGCCCTTCGCTGATCTCGGATTGCAGGCGGATCAAAGCGGCGGACAAGTCAGCGCGCAGGGCGCTATGAGCCTGTTGAACCGACTTCGATTCCGCGGCGATGATGCGCAAAGCGGCGCGGACCTGGGCCTCGACGGCGGACAGGTGGGCGCGCAGCTCCTCGCGGGACAAATCAGTCATGCGTCCGATCAGCTTTCCGCGGCGCCCCTGCGTCCAAGCCACTTTGACCCCGCTTCGATAGGCTGTGCTATCCGAATTCGGGTCCGCTTTGCAACGTCTATGACCTTGTTGGAGCCCTAGGATACGGGCGTCAGTCGGATCTCTCGGACCAATTTCCGAACGATCGCCCGGCGGAAATCTGTGTAATTCTTGGCCGTGATCACAAAGGCGCCGGGACCGCCGATCACATAGCGTTTGAAATAGACATCCAGCGTTCGGTCCTCGAGCAGGATCGCCAGACCGTTGACGGTCGCGCCTTGCAGGATGGCGGCGTCGCGCGCCCGGGCGACCTCTTGGCCGACATTGTTGCGGCCGTCGGCCGAGATATCGATGGTCCAGCGCAAGGCGCTGAAGGGCGCCTGGTCGAACAGCGCCGTGGAGTGGCGGATCGCAGCGGCCATCGCGGTGGCGCCGTCGGCGGAAGACCGCGGAATCGCTGAAATGACCGCGCCCAATCCCGGCGCCGATCGCGGCGTCACCAAGGTCCAGGGAACGACCGTTTCCTGATTGCGCGCGCCGGACCATTGCACCACCGCCACCGCGATGGCGCCTATGGGGCCGGAGGCGATGGCGTCGATCACCTCCGGATGGCGGAAGGCGGCGCCCAGCGCCTCGATCTGCAGCGCATATTCCGCGTCATCGACGCTGTAGGAACTGTCGACCGCCAGGACGAGCAGCAGATCGACGCGCTCTTGCGCCCAAGCCTGCGCATGCACGAAGCAAGATAGCGCCAAGGCGCAGATCACCGTGAGAGCTTTCATAGCGCGCATTTGGGAACAAGGTCCGGCGCTTTGCAACGGTCGCGGCGATCGCCCGGCGTCGCGGCTCTTTCATCGCGCGGGCCTGGGCTGTAGACACGATCCATGCCCTTCACGCATCCAGTCTTCTCTTTCATCGCGTTGCTGCTGGCGCTGTATCTGGCGTTGGTCGGGTTTCTGTATTTGGCGCAGCGGCTGCTGCAATATCATCCGAACCAGACCATTCCGACCCCTGCCGCCTATGGCGCGCCGGAGATGGCGGCGATCCGCATTCCGAACGATGACGGGCAGCCGCTCTTGGCTTGGTTCCGCGCGCCGACCGAACCCGGCGCACCGACCCTGGTCTATTTTCATGGCAACGCCGGTCACTTGGGCGACCGGGCGGATAAGGTTCGCCCCTATCTCGACGCCGGCTATGGCGTGCTGCTGGCGGGGTATCGCTATAACGCCGGGGCCGGCGGGTCGCCGAGCGAGGCGGGGCTGATCGCGGACGGCCGCGCCGCGCTGGACCATGTGATTACGGCGGGCGCGGCGCCGGGCGACGTGGCGCTCTATGGCGAGTCTTTGGGCTCTGGCGTCGCGGTGGCGCTGGCGGCGGAACAGGCGGCGCGCGGTGCGCCGGTCGCCGCCGTCCTTCTCGAAGCGCCCTTCACCAGCGTCGCCGATGTCGCGGCGCAGATCTATTGGTATGTCCCGGCGCGATGGCTGCTAAAGGACAGGTTCGATTCGCTGGCTTTGATCGACGCGATCAATGCGCCGCTGATCATCGGCCATGGCGGGTCCGACGGCTTGGTGCCGGTGACGTTCGGCCGCCAGCTCTTCGACGCCGCGGAGGAGCCGAAGCGTTTCTTCACCCATCCTGAGGCGCGGCATAGCAATATCGACGATTTCGGGTTCGCCGCCGCCGCCATCGCGTTCGTCGCGGCGCAGCGTGAGCGTCCTTAGCGGCCGGAATTCTCCCGCGCGGCGCGCAGGGCGTCGGGCGTGTCGATATCGGTCAAGACGCCCGGCCCGGCGCGGGTCTCGCAGACCACTTCCTCATGCTCGGCGATCAGCCGTCTTGCGCCCATGTCGCCCTCGGCCTGGCTCAGCAGGCCCAACAAAGCCCGGTCGAACAGGATCGGATTGCCGCGTTTGCCCTGATGGCACGGGATGCAGATCGCCCGACCCTCCAACGGGTTGAACCCGGCGATCACGCCATTCACATCGTCGGTCGTTAGGTAGGGCATGTCGCCCAAACAGATCAGCACGGCGTCGAAGTCATCGCCGGCCTGCAATAGCGCCCCGACTCCGGTCTTCAGCGACGTGCTCATGCCCTCGGCGAAATCTGGGTTATGCACAATGGCGGCGTCGATCCCGATGAGAGCGGCTGTCACCGCCTCCGCATCATGGCCGGTGACGACGGTCAGACCGGCGATCCGGCTGTCGCGCAGTACCTCCGCCACGCGCCGAACCATCGGCCGCCCGTCGATATCCAGTGTCAGCTTGTTCTGCGCGCCCATGCGGGTCGATCGGCCGGCGGCCAAGAGCAGCGCCTGCGCCCGTGGTTCCGACTGACCCGTCGGTTCGGGCGTAGAGGGGCCGGAGCGCGGCTGCGGTCTGGTCTCGATTTCCTTCAGAAGACCGCCTGCGCCCATCAGCATAATATCGCGCTTGGTCACCGGAATGTCCGCCGCCAGCCGCTGCAGCACCCAGTCGAAACCGTTCAGCTTCGGTGAACGGGCGCAGCCGGGCATGCCGATCACCGGAGCCGGACCGAGCCGGCCGAACAGCAACAGATTGCCGGGATCAACCGGCATGCCGAAATGATCCACCGCGCCGCCAGCCGCCTCGATTGCGGCGGGGATGACATCGCGCCGGTCAGTGATCGCCGAGGCGCCGGCGATCAGCAGAATGTCAGGCCGATGCGCCGCGTCCATCGCCCGGACCGTCGCGGCGAGCGCGCCCGGCTCATGCGCGCAGCGCCGCTCGTCGGCCAGCGTCAGCCCCAACAGCGTCATCCTGTCTGAGAGGACCCGCGTGGTCTTGTCCAAAATGCTGGGTTTGGTGTCGGGCAGGTTCGTCTGGATAAAGCCGACGCTTTTGGCGCGAAACGGCGCGACGCGGATCAGCGGGGCGGCGGCGCGCGCAATCGCGGCGCATTCGGCCAAGGCCGGCTCCGGCGCGGCGAATGGGATGATCTTGACAGTCGCGATCATCTGCCTCGGCCGGACGACCTCCATCGCCGGAACCGTTGCGACGGTGACGGCTTCATCGACCAGGTTCAGCGCGTCGAGCGCGGCCGTGTCGATCACCGCGACGCCGTCATGATCGGCGATCAGATTGACCCGCCCGGTAAAGGGCGCCGTCAGAGCGTAGCCGGGCGCCGAGGTTTCGCCGGATAACGCTTCGGCGATCCGAACCGCCGCGGCGTCTTCATGCACATCGTCATCTTCGAGCCGGGCGGCGATGACGCTCTCGACCCCGTACCCTTGCAAAAGGGCGATGTCTTGGTCGGAGAGTATGCGGCCTTTTTTGAGCTTTGTCGGGCCGGCGCGCGTGCTGTGCGCCAGGATCGCGCCTTCGGCGTCCGAGACCGGCGTCGTGTCGAAGATCATGCGGCCTTCGACCGTCTCGGGCCGCGCAAGGCGAGCGTCGTCTGGGCCAGCACGGCGACGGCGATCTCCGCTGGTGAGATCGCGCCGATATCGAGCCCGATCGGCGCTTGGATGCGCGCGATTTGTGCTTCGCTGAAACCGGCCTCCGTGAGCCGCGCGACGCGTTTGCCATGGGTCTTTTTGCTGCCCAATGCGCCGATATAGAAGGCGTCGCTCTGTAACGCGGCTTCGAGCGCGGGATCGTCGATCTTCGGATCGTGGGTCAGCGTCACGACCGCCGTGCCGCGATCCGGCGGGATTTCCTCCATCACCTCGTCCGGCCAGCGTTGGTCCAGCAGGATCCCGGGAAATCGTTCCGGCGTCGCCCAAGCGCTGCGCGGATCGATCACCCGCACATCATAGCCGGTCGCCAGCGCCATCGGCGCCAGGGCCTGCGAGATATGGACCGCACCGGTGATCAGCATGCGTTTCGGCGGATTGAAGGGCTGAATGAAATAGCGGCCCGCCTCGCTATCGACGATCTCGCCCTTGTCGCGGGCCATCACCGCGTCGAGCCGTGCGTCCAAGTCTTCGACAGCGGGCAGGGGCGCGCCATAGGCGCTGCGGGTTTCGCCGTCTTCGCGCAGCAATGACTGTTCGCCAGAACTCATTTCCGTAATCAGAACAGCGGATTGCCGGCGCGCCTTCACGTCCTGAATTAGGTCGAGAATGTCCCGCTTCATGCGTTTTCCCTCAATGCTGCGCCGCCGCCTCAGGCGCCTTCGAGCTTCTCGACGAAGACCTCGATTTCGCCGCCGCAGGTCAGGCCGACCTCCCAGGCCATGGCGTCGGACACGCCGAAGGCGAGACTGCGCGGCTTGCCGTCTGCGATGGATTCATGGGCTTCGGTGACCACGGCGCCTTCGATGCAGCCGCCGGAGACCGAGCCGACGAAACGGCCGTCGGCGTTCACCGCCAACTGGCTGCCGACCGGGCGCGGTGAGGAGCCCCATGTGCGCACAACCGTGGCCAGGGCGACGCTATCGCCCGCATCCAACCAGCCCTCGGCCTGTTTCAAGACATCGTCACTCGACAAAGCAGCGTCGGTCATCGTTTCTCTCCAATCTCAGACTAGGCCGCCAGGCGGCGCCATTTCGCCATTTGGGCCTTGTCCGCCGCGCTTTCCTGGCCCAAAGCGGCGGCCAGTTGGTGCAGGCTGGACAGATTATGCACGGCGCGAAATTCATCGACATGACGGATGATCGCCCGCGCGCCCGCCGCCTTCGGCTCATAGGCCTCGTAGCGCAGCAACGGATTCAGCCATATGAGGCGGCGGCAGGACTTGTGCAAGCGCTCCATCTCCTCGGCCACGCCCTGCGCGCCTTCCCGGTCCAGCCCGTCCGTGATCAGGATGCAGACCGCGCCTTGGCCGAGCACGCGCCGCGACCAATCGCGGTTGAAATCGTGCAGCGACGCGCCGATCCGGGTGCCGCCGGACCAATCGTCGACGCCTTGCGAGACCATGTCGATCGCCGCGTCTGGATCTTTGTAACGCAGATAGCGGGTGATGTTCGTCAGCCGCGTGCCGAACAGGAACGTATGCACCCGGTCCCGGTCGTTGGTCAGCGCATGCATGAAATGCAGCAGCATGCGGGCGTAGCGGTCCATCGAGCCGGAGATGTCGCACATCAGCACCAGCGGCGGCGGTCGGCGCCGCCGTTTGCGGCGCTTCAGCATAGAGAGGTCGCCGCCGGACCGCGCCGCCTGGCGCAGAGTCGCGCGCATATCGACCCGCCGGCCGGCGGGATGCGGTTGGAAACGGCGGGTGGGCAATTGCCGCAAGGGCAGGGTGAGCCGCCGGATCGCCGCGCGGGCCTGTTCCAGCTCGGCGCTCGACATTTTCTCGAAATCCTTGTCGCTGAGGATTTCCTCGCGCGAGAAGGTCAAGGTGGCGTCGAATTCCAGCGCTTCCTCGTCCGCTTCGCCGGCTTGATCCTCTTCTTCGCCCTGTTTCTCGCCGGCGAGCGCCTCGGCGACCCGGCGCGACATTTCCTCTTTGGGCGGCGGCGCCGGATCCTCCTCTTGGGTCAGGGTCGGCAGCAGCATGCCCATCATCTTTTCCAACAGGTTGGGATTGCGCCAGAAGAAATGGAAGGCCTGGTCGAAGATCTCGCGCTGGTCACGCCGGTTCACGAAGACCGCATGCAGAGCCCAATAGAAGTCTTTCCGGGAGCCGAGCCCCACCGCCTCAACCGCATTCAGCGCCTGCAGCACCTTGCCGGGTCCAACCGGCAGTCCGGCCTGACGCAGCACCCGGGCGAAATGCATGATGTTTTCGGCCATCCGGCCGCCTTCGGCCGAGGTCTCGGTTTTGCCGATCGAGCGCAGCATCGCCGCAGGATCGACCATGGCGCCGTCGCTGGCGCCATAGGCGTTGGGGGCGTAGCTGGGCGTATTATCGTCCGACATCGGGTCGTTTTCCCCGGGGTCGATCAGGCGGCCGCCGTCTTGGCCAGTTCGGTATTGACCTCATCGAGAATGCGCGCCGCTTCGGAGCCGCGGATTTTCGCGATATCGTCCTGATATTTCAGCAGCGCGCCCAGCGTGTCGTTAATCGTCTGCGGATCGAGCGAGAGTTGATTCAACTGGGTCAGCGCCTGAGCCCAATCGATCGTCTCGGCGACGCCGGGCTGCTTGAACAGGTCGAGGCTGCGGATTTTCTGCACGAACCCGACGATCTGCTTGCTGAGATCGACCGGGGCGTTGGGGGCTTTGACCTTGAGAATATCCAGCTCGCGCTCCGCGTCCGGATAATCGACCCAGTAGTAGAAACACCGGCGCTTGATCGCGTCGTGGATCTCCCGCGTCCGGTTCGATGTCAGCACCACAATCGGCGGTTCCGGCGCCGTGATCGTGCCAAGCTCGGGCACCGTGACCTGGAAATCGGAAAGGACTTCCAGCAGGAAGGCCTCAAAAGGTTCATCCGTGCGGTCCAACTCGTCGATCAGCAGGATCGGCGCGCCGCCGGACGCCGAGGGCTGGAGCGCGCGCAGGATCGGCCGTTCTATCAGGAACCGCTCGCTGAACAGATGCGATTCCAGGCTTTCTCGGCTGGTCTCGCCCGAGGCCTCGGCCAGTTTGATTTCCAGCATCTGACGCGCGTAGTTCCACTCATAGACGGCGGAGGAGACATCCAACCCTTCGTAACACTGCAGGCGGATCAGATCGCGGCCGAGCGTCTTGCTCAGCACTTTCGCGATCTCGGTTTTGCCGACGCCGGCCTCGCCCTCTAGGAACAGCGGCCTTTTCAGTTCCAGCGCCAGAAACAGGGCGGTTGCGAGACTGCGGTCCGCGACATAGTCGCCGTCGGACAGAAGCGTGACGACATCGTCGACAGTGTGGGGTAGGGCGCTGGTCATGCTGAACATCCTTGACGCTGGATGGATCGCCGCAAACGAGCGCGGCGTTGGAAACTGGCGAGCAACCTTGATATGAAGGGTGAGAGGGGGTTCAGCAAGCCAGGGAAGGCGCCAAACCTTAAAGGGGGGCCCCATGCCGCAATCGATCGCTGCTCTGGCTCTGCTCGTGCCCGACTATGATCAAGCGATCGACTATTATGTCGGCGTTTTGGGGTTTGATCTGATTGAGGACACAAAGCTCTCGGAAACCAAGCGGTTTGTCCGGGTTCGGCCGCCGAACGAGGCCGGCGGCGCCAGCATCCTCCTTGCGAAGGCGAAGAATGCGGTTGAGCAGGCGGCGATCGGCGATCAGAGCGGCGGACGGGTGTTCCTGTTCCTACATACCGACGACTTCGTGCGCGACTATGCGCGCTATCTGGAAAAAGGCGTCGATTTTGTCGAGGAGCCGCGACACGAGCCGTACGGAACCGTCGTCGTCTTCCGCGACCTGTTCGGCAATTTGTGGGATCTGGTTCAGCCCATGTCGAGGTCTGCAGACGCGCCGGCGCCAAATCAGAATTTGCGCACCCAGTCGCCGCTTTCGGCGAGGAACCAAGCGCCGCGGGGCGCCTTTTTTTGAATATGCTGGGCGTAGACGCGCGCAGCATATTCCGGGCGGGTCTTCGCGCGCTCCGCAGCTTGCGCGTAGAAGCTTCGCCGCTGCCGATTTACCGTCTTGACCAGCGCCTTGACCTGAGGCGTCGCCTCTTTCCGGCGTATGGTGAGATAGCCGTCATAGCGCTCGCCGACATCGCCGGCGACCAGAAACCGGTCCAGCGTCGACAGGTTCTGAGCCGACGCCCCGACAGGGGCAATCGCTGCGACCCACGCCAGAAAGCCGAGAGCAAGAGCCTTCGAAAGGGCGGATCGAGCGGCGCGTTTTCGGTTCTGAAACATACAGATTGGTAAGCAAAGGACATGCCAGCGCCAATTCGAAATCATGAGATTTGGATATCGAATCGCATCGGTCTATATTGGCTCTGTCACAAGGGGATTTGCGCATGGTCTTGGTCAAACGAGCTTTGTCGCCGCGGGCGCAAGAAGCGCTGGAGCTGATCGCCGCCGCCACCGTCTTTCACACGGTGCGCGATATCGACAGCATGCATCTGCACGCGACCTATGGGAATGCGACGCTCAGTCTGGTCGTGCCGCTGTCGGCCTGGGCCGAGTTGCAGGGGCTGATCGATTGGGACGAGGGCGAGGCGGGCCCCATGCCGCGTGTGATCGACCGCGCGCCGGTCTCGTTGCTGAAGTCCTTGCCGGCCGCCTCGAACGATTCGGCCGATTTGGAGGCTGCGGAACAGTTGGACCTGCCGCTGCCGACGCACAATGCGCGCGAAGCCCTGGAAGCCGCCGGACAACAGAGCCTCGATTTGGGCGTCGCCTAAGCCGCCGCGAACGCTTTCGCCGCATCGATCGCCGGATAGCCGAGCGCCTCGGCCACCGCTGGGTGCGTGACCTGACCGTTCCAGACATTCAGGCCCTGGGCCAAATGCGGATTGGCGGCCAGCGCGGCGCGCCAGCCTTTTTCGGCGATGCCCAACGCATGGGGCAGGGTGACGTTGTTCAGCGCATAGGTCGAGGTGCGCGCGACCGCGCCCGGCATGTTGGCGACGCAATAATGCACCACCCCATCGATGGTGAAGGTCGGATCGGCATGGGTCGTCGGCTTTGAGGTCTCGAAACAGCCGCCCTGATCGATCGCCACATCGACGATCACCGCGCCGCGTTTCATGGTTTTCAGCATGGCGCGCGTCACCAGTTTCGGCGCCGCCGCGCCGGGCGCCAACACCGCGCCGATGACCAGATCGGCCTCGGCGACGCATTCGGCGATGTTCGCCCGGTTGGAAAAGCGCGTCTTGGCGCTGGCCTCGAAATACATGCCGAGCCGTTCGAGCGCTTCGGGGCTGCGGTCCAGGATGGTGACATCGGCGCCCAGGCCGACGGCCATCTGCGCCGCATTGAAGCCGACCGTACCGCCGCCGAGGATCGTCACTTTGCCGGGCGCGACGCCGGGCACGCCGCCGAGCAGAACGCCGCGGCCGCCATGCTCCTTCTCTAGCGCCGCGGCGCCGGCATGAACCGCCATCCGTCCGGCGACCTGGCTCATCGGTTTCAGAAGCGGGAGTCCGCCATGAGCGTCGGTGACCGTCTCATAGGCGATGCAGACCGCGCCCGATTTGACCAAGTCGCTCGTTTGGTCCGGGTCCGGCGCCAGATGCAAGTACGTGAAAAGCACTTGGCCCGGGCGCAGCATGGCGCGCTCCGCCGGTTGCGGCTCTTTCACCTTCACGACCATCTCCGCTTCGGCGAAGATCGCTTCCGGGCCCGGCAGGATTTCCGCCCCGGCGGCGCGATAGTCGTCGTCGCCGGCGCCAATGCCGGCCCCTGCGCCGGTCTCGATCAGGACCCGATGCCCATGCGCGTGCAGTTCCGCCACGCTTTCGGGCGTCAGGCCGACCCGGTACTCGTGGGTTTTGACCTCTTTCGGTCCGCCGACGATCATGCCTTCCTCCTGTTCGTGCGCCGCGCTATTCCGCTGTCGCGTGGAAATGAAAAGGGCGGCCTTATCGAAGGCCGCCCTCTTGCAGTCTCACCGATGCCGACGCCCTACGCGGCCGCCACCGCGCGTTTCGCCATGACGCCGATCAGATGCGCACGGTACTCGGCGCTGGCGTGGATGTCTGAATTCAAATCGTCGGCGGAGACGGAAATACCGTCCAACGCTTCCGGCGCGAAGTTGGAGGCGAGGGCCGCTTCCATCTCCGAGGCGCGGAAAACGCCGTCTTGCCCGGCCCCGGTCACGGCGACGCGTGCGGCGCCGCCGGTTTGGGCGACGCAGACGCCGACCATCGCATAGCGCGAGGCCGGGTTCGGGAACTTCATATAGGCCGCCTTGTCCGGTTTCGGGAATTTGACAGCGGTCAGGATTTCATCCTCGTCCAAGGCGGTGTCGAACATGCCGGTGAAGAAATCGTCCGCGCTGTATTCGCCCTTGTTGGTGACGATGGTCGCATTCAAGGCGAGGCAAGCCGCGGGATAGTCCGCCGCCGGGTCGTTATTCGCGACCGAGCCGCCGATGGTGCCGCAATTGCGCACCTGTGGGTCGCCGATGCCTTCCGCCACCGCCGCTAAGGCGGGAATCACCAATTGGACGTCCGACGAGCCGGCGACTTCCGCATGGGTGGTCATCGCCCCGATTGTGACCGACGAGCCGTCCGAGCTGATGCCCTTGAGATCGCCGACAGCGGCCAGATCGATCAAATCGCTGGGCTGCGCCAAGCGCTGTTTCATGGTCGGGATCAGGGTCATGCCGCCGGCGACGATTTTGCCGTCTTCGGCCCCGGCGAGCGCCGACGCCGCGTCGGCGAGCGAACCGGGTTTATAATAATTGAAGTCATACATGCTTCTTCTCCTTGAAGGGTTCGCTCGAGGCTTATTCGGCCGCCATCGGCATCTTGGCGTCCTGGATCGCTTGCCAGACCTTTTCCGGGGTCGCCGGCATGGTCATGTCCGTAACTCCCAGGCCCGACAGCGCGTCGACGATGGCGTTGATCACCGCCGGCGGCGAGCCGATGGCGCCGGTCTCGCCTACCCCTTTCACACCCAGCGAGTTGTGGGCGCATAGCGTGACCGCCGTGTCGGTGTCGAAAGAAGGCAGATCGTCGGCCCGCGGCATGGTGTAATCCATATAGGAACCGGTGATCAGCTGACCGTCATCGTCATAGACGCAGCCCTCCAACATGGCCTGGCCAATGCCTTGCGCCAGTCCGCCATGGGTCTGGCCGGCGACGATCATCGGGTTGATGACGCGGCCGACATCGTCGCAGGCGGACACCTTCTCGATCGTGGTGACGCCGGTATCCGGGTCGATCTCCACCTCGACGATGTGACAGCCGCCGGGATAGGTGAAGTTCATCGGATCGTAGAAAGCCTGCTCCTCAAGCCCCGGCTCCAGCGTTTCATGCGGGAAGTTGTGCGGGACATAGGCGGTGAGGGCGACCTCGCCGAAGGCCATCTCCTTGTCGGTGCCGGAGACGGTGAACTTGCCGTCCTTGAACTCGATATCGGCTTCGGCCGCTTCCAGCACATGGGCGGCGATCTTCTTCGATTTGTCGATGACCTTGTTCATCGCCTTCATCAGCGCTTCGCCGCCGACCGCCAGTGAGCGCGAGCCGTAGGTGCCCATGCCGAAGGCGACCTTATTCGTGTCGCCATGGCTGATCTCGATTTGATCGAGCGGCAGGCCCAGCGTGTCGCTGACCAGTTGCGCGAAGGTGGTTTCGTGCCCTTGGCCATGGCTGTGCGAGCCGGTGAAGACGGTGACAGAGCCGGTCGGATTGACCCGGACATTGGCGCTCTCGAACAGACCGGCGCGGGCGCCGAGCGAGCCGACGACCGCCGAGGGTGCGATGCCGCAGGCCTCCACATAGGTCGAATAGCCGAGACCGCGCAGCTTGCCCTTGGCTTCCGACGCAGCCTTGCGGGCCGGGAATCCAGCCACGTCGGCCATGCCCTGCGCCTTTTCCAGCGTCGCCATATAGTCGCCTGAGTCATATTGCAGCGCGACCGGCGTCTGGTATGGGAAAGCGTCGGACGGGATGAAGTTCCGCTTGCGTATCTCGTCCTGGGCGATGCCCATTTCCCGCGCCGCGCGATCGACGAGGCGCTCCAGCAGATAGGCCGCTTCCGGCCGACCGGCCCCGCGATAGGCGTCGACCGGCGTGGTGTTGGTGAAGACCGCCCGGACGTTCGCATGGATCAGCGGCGTCGTGTAAACGCCGGCCAGCAACGTGGCGTAGAGATAGGTCGGCACGCAGGGCGCGAAGGTCGAAAGGTAGCCGCCCATATTGGCGATCGTATCGACTTTCAGACCCAGGAATTTGCCGTTCTCGTCCAAGGCCAGTTCGGCATGGGTGATATGGTCCCGGCCATGGGCGTCGGTGAGGAAAGATTCCGTCCGCTCCGCCGTCCATTTCACGGGACGTCCCACTTTCGGCGCCGCCCAGGTGACGATGGCTTCTTCCGCATAGTGATAGATCTTCGAGCCGAAGCCGCCGCCGACATCCGGCGCCACCACCCGCAGCTTATGCTCCGGGATCTGCAGCACGAAGGCCCCCATCAGCAGACGGATCACATGCGGGTTCTGGCTGGTCGTGTAGAGCGTGTACTCGCCTGACGCTTTGTCATAGGCGCCGACCGCCGCGCGCGGCTCCATCGCGTTGGGAACGACGCGGTTGTTGACGATGTCGATCTTGCTGATGTGATGGGCGTTCGCGAAGGCCGCGTCCACTTCCGCCGCGTCGCCGATCTCCCAATCGTAGCAGAGATTGTTCGGCGCATCGTCATGAACCAGGGTTCCGCCGGCCAGCGCCTTGTTCATATCCACCACGGCTGGCTGAATGTCGTAGTCGACCTCGATCGCTTCCGCCGCGGCTTTCGCTTCCGCAAGACTCTCGGCGATCACGACAGCGATCTGGTCGCCGACATAGCGCACCTTGCCCTTGGCGAGCGGCGGGTGCTCCGGCTCCTTCATCGGCTCGCCGTCCTTGCTATTAACCTGCCAGCCGCAAGGGATCGAGCCGACCTGCATGTCTTCGCCGGTGAAGACGGCGACGACGCCCGGGGCCGCCTTGGCGGCCGAGACGTCCAGTTTCGTGATCGCCGCATGCGCATGCGGGCTGCGGAGGATATAGGCGTAGGTCTGATTGGGCTGTTCCAGATCGTCGGTGTAGCTGCCGCGCCCTGTGAGGAACCGGGCGTCTTCGACGCGCTTCACGGAAGCGCCAATACCGGTGTCAGTCATATGTTTCTTCTCCCTGAACGTGAGCCGCGCCACTCCTGGTCCGCCGCGCGCCTTGGTTGGCTCTATGATCGGACCCTAACGCTGTCTCCGTCCCGTGCCGCTGTGACAAATCGTTCTAAACCGGGGGCCGCCTCTCGGCCGTACGGACGCTCGCTACATTTTCGTGGCGGCTTCCTGGATCGATTTGACGATGTTGTGGTAGCCGGTGCAGCGGCAGATGTTGCCTTCCAGCCACTCGCGGATCTCACCTTCACTCGGGTTCTTATTGTGGTTGAGAAGGTCGACCGCGCTCATCACCATGCCCGGCGTGCAGAAGCCGCATTGCAGTCCGTGATTATTGCGGAAAGCTTCCTGCATCGGGTGCAGGTCGTCGCCGTCGGCGAGGCCCTCAATGGTAAGGACGTCCGAGCCTTCGGCTTGCGCGGCCAGCATGGTGCAGGCCTTCACCGACTTGCCGTCGACATGAACGACACAGGCCCCGCACTGGCTGGTGTCACAGCCCACATGCGTGCCGGTCAGGCGCAGATTTTCTCTCAAATACTCAACCAAGAGCGTCCGGGCTTCGATGTCGCCCGTGACCGCCTGGCCGTTCACCGTCATGGAAACGGTCGGCATGATAGATCCTCCCTAATGATCTAAACTGACTGTGGAATGGATAAGGTGTTGGCGTTCCCTATACGTCTCTCTTCGTATCCCTGGTCGCGCGCGTGACGCCCGCGATTTCATTTGTTTGGCCGGCCCTCGTTTGACGGGGTCACGATCCGCTTAACGTGAGTGTGGGACGCTCCGGCGCCGGAATCAAGTCCGCCAAGACGGCTGTTCCGGAACGCGCGTCCCCGGCGGTCGCGCTAGGCTTCGTCGACGCGTTTGTGGGTCACCCCCGAGAGGATCATATCGACGGTTTCGCCGTCGTCTGAAAGAGGCAGGGACAGATACTCGAAGCGGTAGTCGATCCCATCGAGCGTGCGTTCACCGGCGCGGCTGATCGGTTTTTTAAGGCGTGTGGTTTCCTCGTAGCGTTCCAACAATAGCGCGATGGCCTTTGGATCGGGCAGGTCGCGCAACAGCGTCCCGGCAAGGGGCGCTCTAGAGAAGACATTGAGATCGGCGCCGACGAACCGGAATCGGTAGGAGGCGGGGTCGTCCACTGCCGAGCCGATCACCTCGACCAGCACGATCACTTTTTCAAGATGACCGATTTCGTCCAGATTCACCTGCGAACGCGCCGGAAGTCCAGTATCAGACGGCAAGCCGCGCCAGTAGTCGTGCAGCCATTCCAGGTCCCGATGCATCCTGGCGAGGGCTCGGCTCTTTAGGACGAAAAACCATAAATCAGCAGACCGGCGACAATGATCACCGCCACCGTCCAGACAAAGGGGCTGAGGCCGCGTCGCTTGTTCGAGACATCGGTAGCGGCGTCGATCGCCGCCTTCGCAGCGTCGGCCTTCACAGCCGCCGCTTCGGGGGCGGCTGCTTCGGCGGCCGGCTGCGCCGCAGTCTCAGCGGCTTCGGCGGCCGCCGGCGCGCCGGTTCGGGCGGCGACCTGTTCGACAAAGCTCCCGAAGAACTCGTTCGCCATCTTCTTGGCGGTGGAATCGATCAGCCGCGATCCGATCTGCGCCAGTTTGCCGCCGACATTCGCGTCGACGTCGTAGGTCAGCACAGTCTCACCCGCGTCTTCCGCCAAGGCGACCTTGGCGCCGCCTTTCGCGAAACCGGCGGCCCCGCCTTTGCCTTCGCCGCTGATCGTATAGCCGTTCGGCGGATCGATATCGCTCAGCGCCACGGCGCCGGAGAATTTCGCCTTCACCGGACCGACCTTGGCCTGAACCGTCGCTTCGAAAGTCGTATCCGACGTCTTGGTCAACTCCTGGCAGCCGGGAATGCAGGCGGCCAGAACCTCAGGATCGTTCAAAGCCTCCCAAACAGCTTCGCGGGGCGCGGGGATGCGATATTCGCCTTTCATGTCCATGGCGTGGCTCCTCGTGACGATCCGGCGCGGCACGTCGCCGCGACCCTTGCATGCGGTGACAGCGCGCTTTGGATTGCGCTAGACTTTTGCTGTTCATAGGCCCAGCGTTGGGCTGCGGCAAGGCGTCGGTTCTTTTACGACGAGACGGGAGCGGACGTGACGATCACAGTTGCGCCATCGGCCATTGATGTCGGCCTCTGGTTCTTCGATCAGGCGCGGAAGGAGAACGATCACCTTCAGCCGCAAAAGCTGCAGCGGCTGCTCTATATCGCCCAAGGGTCTTATGCAGCGCTGTATCATGGCCGAAAACTCATGCCCGCCGTATTCGTCGCCGGCGAGACGGGGCCGGAGGACCCCAATATCTTCCGGCTGTTTGAACGCGGACGGCCGTCGAATATCGGCAATCCGTCGCTGCAGCCGGAAGTCATCTATTTCCTCCATTCGATTTGGAAGCGCTATGGCCATCACTCGACCGAATACATCAACACCCAAATCCGGCATCACGCGATCTACCGCAAGGCCTTACAACAAGGGCTTGGCGCCGAAATCGGCTTTCCGGCGATCGTTCGGTTCTTCACGACGTTGGAACGTCCGACGGTTGAGAAAGTGAAAACGGCGGACGGTCGAATGCTGCAGAAATGGACCCCGGTCGCGGTCGGATCGCCGAAATCCTGATGCGTTGGACGGGGGCGCAAGACCGCAGCGCGCGCTTGGCGTTGCAGTTTTCGGTCAATGCAAGATACTGCGCTGGACACTGTGGAGATCGCAATCTCGGCTTACAGTTGGATACGGTCGGGCGTCGGGGGACAAGCATGACAGGCGAAGCTTTACGGCGACGCGCTCGCAACGGCGCCGGCTTGATCGGACTCGCGCTTCTCGCGCTCTTCGGCGCGGGGTCGCCGGTTCTGGCGGCTGGCGCCGGCGCACCGCATCTCGACGGCGGGGAAATGGGTCTGCTTTGGGTCGTTCCTTTCGCGGGGATCCTGTTGTCCATCGCGGTCTTTCCCCTCATTGCGCCGAGTTTCTGGCACAATAATTTCGGCTGGATTTCAACTTTCTGGGCGGCCTCTTTCCTGATCCCGTTCACCATCGTCTATGGGGTCGAGCTCGCCTTGTTCGAGCTGTTGCATGTGTTCTTCCTCGAATATCTGCCCTTCATCATCCTGTTGCTCTCATTATTCACGGTGGCCGGCGGCGTGCGGGTGCGCGGCAAGCTGACGGGAACCCCCGTCGTCAATGCCGGCCTGCTGTTGGTCGGGACCTCGATCGCCAGTTGGATGGGCACGACCGGGGCCGCAATGTTGTTGATCCGGCCGCTTTTGCGGGCGAATGAGAACCGCCGCTACAAGGTCCACACGGTGGTCTTCTTTATCTTCCTGGTGGCCAACATTGGCGGCAGCCTGACCCCGCTTGGCGATCCGCCGCTGTTTTTGGGATTTCTCAAGGGCGTCGGCTTTTTCTGGCCGACGACGCATATGTTCCTGCCGATGCTGATGGTCTCAGTCATCCTGCTGGCGGTCTATTTCGCGCTCGACCGGTATTTCTACGCCAAGGAGGACAAGGAGGCCCTAAAGGCTGCGTCGGACGAAGAGACCGGCGCGCTGAGGCTCGAAGGGTCCATCAATATACTGCTTTTGGCCTTCGTCGTCGGCGCGGTCTTGCTTAGCGGCGTCTGGCGGCCGGGGATCAGTTTCGAAATATTTCATGTGCCGATCGAATTGCAGAATGTGACCCGGGACGTGTTGCTGGTGGGGATCGCCTATCTCTCGATCCGGATAACGCGAACCGAGAGCCGCAAGGCGAATGGCTTCACCTGGTTTCCGATCGTCGAGGTCGGCAAGCTCTTCGCCGGAATCTTTATCACCATCATCCCGGCGATCGGCATTCTCAAGGCCGGCACGGCGGGCGCGCTGGCCCCGATCGTCAATCTGGTCAGCCGGGACGGCCAGCCGGTTGATGCAATGTACTTCTGGACGACGGGGATCCTGTCCAGCTTTCTCGACAACGCGCCGACCTATCTGGTGTTCTTCAACACCGCCGGGGGGGATGCTGCGCGGCTGACGACTGAACTGTCCTCGACGCTCTTGGCGATTTCCGCCGGCGCTGTCTTCATGGGCGCGAACACCTATATCGGCAACGCGCCGAACTTCATGGTGCGCTCGATCGCCGAGGAACGCGGCGTGCCGATGCCCAGCTTCTTCGGCTATATGGGCTGGTCGATCGTCTTCCTGACGCCGCTCTTCGTGTTGGTGACCTTCGTGTTCTTCTAAAGCGGTAGGGCGGGCGCGCGATGGACGACTTTCAGGCGGCTTGGCGGGCGCGATTCGGCGTTGACCCGCCCGACGGACTTCCAGACGCGGGCGAAACACTGGCGCGTATTCTAGGCCGCGCCAGTTGTCGCCAATTCCGGCCCGACCCGATCGACGCGGGCCTTCTGTCCCTGCTTTTGGCCTGTGCGCAATCGGCGCCGTCCAAGTCCGACTTGCAGCAATATAGCATCGTGGTCATCGACGACCCCGCGATCCGAAGCGCGATGCAGGAATGGTCCTCCTTCGACGCCTGGATCGGCGACGCCCCTGTCTTCCTGGTCTTCTGCGGCGATCTCAATCGCCAGCGCCGGATCTCAGAGTTGCACGGGTTCGACCATCGCAACGATTCCCTCGATACCTTCATGAACACCGCCGTCGACGCGGGAATCGCCTTGGCGAGTTTCGTCCTCGCGGCCGAGGCGGCGGGCCTTGGCTGCTGTCCGATCAGCGTTGTTCGCAACCATATCGCAGAGGCGTGCGACCTGCTCGGCTTGCCGCCGGGCGTGTTTCCGGTCGCGGGCCTGGCGCTCGGCCATGTTGCCGCAGAAGCGCAGTCGACTGTCAGCATGCGGCTTCCGCCTTCCGCCGTCATCCATCGTAACCGCTACGATAGCGCCGACTTGGACACGGCGATCGCCGCCTATGACGCCCGCCGTCACGCGACCGCGCCAATCCCGCCGGGGAAACAACGGCATGTCGATCGCTATGGCGTTAAACAGGGGCTGACCTGGTCGGAAAATGCGGCGCGCCAGATGTCGGTTCCAGAACGCACGGGATTCGCCGCTTTTCTCAAAGGGCGCGGGTTCGCCTTGGATTAGGTTTCGATCGTCAACGCTCGCCAGCGCGGGGCAAGTCCGCCTCGGATTTGACGATCGGTCCAGGCGGATGTTCCTTGTCCGCCCATAGCGACATCGCCAGGGATAGCAGGCAAAAGGCCCCAAAGCCGCCGATCATCGGCAGCACTGAGCCGGAATAGGATTGGCTGACCAAGGCCCCGAAAGGCACGGCGATCAAGCTGGCGAGCGATCCGACCAAGGCCGATGCCACGCCGGCGATATGGCCCATCGGCTCCATGGCCAACGCGTTCAGATTGCCGAACAACATGCCGACGCAAAAGAAGCTGACCATCAGGACCAGACTGACGCTGAGCAGATCGGGCTCGCGTCCAACCGCGGCGCAGACGGCGAGGAATGTGAGCATCGTGCTGGCGCAGAGGATCAGCGCGAGGCGGGATATCCGGCGCATGCCGAAACGGATGACCAGTTTGCCGTTCAGGATCGACGCCGCGCCGATCGCCAAGGACAGGATCGCGAAATGCAGCGGAAACCAGCGGCCCAGTCCGTAATCCTGCTGGAAAACCTGCTGGGCCATCGACAGGTAGGCGACGAAAGGGCTGAAGATGAAACCGGTGGCGAGCGTATATCCCAGTGTGGTGCGGTTGCTCAGCGCCTCCTTGAAACCGCGATAGATCCGGCGGGGCGAGAGGGGCGCGCGCGATGCGTGCGGCAGGCTCTCTGGGATGCGCGTCAAAAACCAGACCGTGTTGATCAGACCCAACAGGATGAAGAACCAGAAGATCATACGCCAACCGGCCGCCAGCATGATCCCCTGACCGATCGCCGGCGCCAGGGCGGGAACAAAGATGAACACCGCCATGACGAAGGACATGATCTGCGCCATCACCCGGCCTTCGAACCGGTCGCGAATCATCGCCACCATAACGATCCTCGGGCCCGCCGCGCCCAACCCCTGCAGGACGCGGCCAATCAGCATGGTCTCGAAATCGGTCGCCAGGGCGGATAGCAGACTGCCGCCGGCGAAGACGCCGAGGCCGATATAGATCAGCGGCTTGCGGCCATACACATCCGACAGCGGCCCATAGACGATCTGACCGACCGCAAGACCGATGAACAGCGCCGAGATGATATATTGCGCGTCGTTCGGGACCGGGATCGCCAGCGCCGATCCAATTTCCGGCAAGACCGGCAGCATCGCGTCGATCGACAAGGCGACCAGGGAGAACATCAGGGCGGCGATGGCGACGAATTCGCCCCGGCCCGGCTCGGCCGAGCGAAGGCGCTCCTGCGCACCCGCGCCGCGGGGCTCCTTCTCGACGGCGCCGGTCATCGCGCGATCAGTGCGACATGTAGATCGGGATCGCCGAATGCCCCAAGACGTAACGGCTGGGACCGAAAAACAGGCGTTCGCTTAAGCTGCTGCGCCCATAGCCGCCCATGACAAGCCGGTCGACGCCGAGCGTGTGGGCCGTGTCCAGAATTTGCTCGCCGATCGCCTCGTCATGGTCCTTCGAGACCACTTCGGCGGCGACGCCATGCCGGGCCAAATATTCCTGCAGCAGGTTCGGCGCCGCATGCCTCTCCGGATGCGACTGCAGGGCCAGGATCGTCACCTTTTTGCTGTCGCGGAGAATTTCCAGCGAATCGCGCACCGCCCGCATCGCTTCTTTCGAGAAGCGCCAGGCGATCATCGTGTGGATCGGTTCGTCCAGCTTGGCCGGCGCGTGCCCTTTGGGCAGAACCAGCACCATGCCGCCGGCCTCTTGAATGACCAGTTCCGGCAATTGGAACATCAAACGATCTTCGAAATGGTCGAACTGAACCTGGGTGACCACCGTCAGGTCCGTGCGATGCACATGCTCCATCAACTGATCGAAATGGTCGGTCTCGCCATAAGCCCATTCATACGAGATCCCGGACGCCGCGCAGAGCGCCTCCGCCTCGTCTCTGATTTCGCCGCTGCGGCTGCGCGCCAGATCGCGCGCCTCGGCGATATAGGCGGCCGAGGCGCCGCGTCCCGCCGCGCCGGCCGGCATATGCACGGCGGCGGCGACATAAAGACAGATCAAATGCGCGTCGAAACGATGCGCCAGGGCGACCGACGTCTTCAGCCGGATCTCCCGGTCTTCGTCCAACGCCAGATGCACCAGTATTTGCTTGATGGACATCGCGAACCACCCGCCCCAATCGGCGCCGTGCGCCGGTTTCGCCCGTGGGGGAAGCCTTCCCCTTCGGTCAGGCTAGTCCGCGACCGAAGCGGCGGCAAGGGCGGTGCGGCCCCCGACGAGGTCCTTGGCTGGGCTCCGGGCTGGGCTCCCGGCTGGGCCCCGGGCTCGGCCCCAGACGGGATCATTGAAAAACTGCGACAGTTGATCCGCGTCAATGTCCCTACTTGCTCCATGGTTTATTCGTCGAAGATCGCAGCGCGCGGGCTCCCCTCACGCGCCAGGCGGACCGTCAATAACAGTGAATGGGAGGAAAGAATGCCCGTTTCCAAGAACGCCAGTATGCCGAGCTATCCCTTTCCCGCCGAGCTCGCCGCCATGGATCCTTTCAAAGGGCCTCAGGGTCGCTCTATGTCGGCGTTGAACGAGACCGCCCTGAAAGGGATCGAGTCTTGGCATAAAGAGGTCAGCCGTTTTGTCGCGCATCGGATCAAGAAGAATATGGAGCTGCAAACCGCCCTGGGCCGCTGCGGTTCGGCCAATGATGCGTTCGAGACCTGCGTCTCGCATTGGCAGGACATGGTGAACGAGTATTGGGAAGAGAGCGCCAAGCTCGGCGAGATATCGGCGAAAGCTGGGATGGAGGAAGCGGCTGCGATCGCGAAGACTGATTTTAACGGCGGCGGAAAGTCATAGTCGCCCGCGATTGTCTTGGCCGCGGCGACGGGGTCTAAGGCGCGGCCGGGTCGAGCCCCGCGCGCATCGCTATGCGGACGAGGTGGGAGAGATTCTCCGCCTTGGTCTTCTGCATCACCCGACGCCGGTGCGCCTCCGCCGTGCGCGGCGAGATGTTCAGTGCGCGCGCCATTTCCTTCGCTGTCCGGCCGAGCATCAATTGGTCCAGCACTTCCCGCTCTCGGGCGGTCAGCCCGTCGAACGCTTCGGCTTGGTCGGGCGCGGGCGCCTTGGCGATGACAGCGCCGAGGCGGCGCAGCAGCTCCGGCGCGGCGATCGGCTTTTCGATGAAATCCGCCGCCCCGGCCTTCATCGCCTCGACCGCCAGACGGATATCGGCGTGGCCGGTCGCCATGATGACCGGCATGGAACTGCGCCGGGTCACGCGACCGAGCAGGGCGAGCCCAGTCGTATCCGGCAATTGATGATCCAGAATGATGCAGCCCGCTTCAATATCCGTGTCGAGGACCGACAGAAAATCCGACCCGCGGGCGTAGGTCTGGACTGTGAAGCCGTTGTTCGTCAGCAGGGCGTTGAGCGACTCCCGCACGGCCCGATCGTCGTCGACGACATGGATCACCGGCATCGGGTCACGTCGCGCTGGGCAGATAGATGGAGAAACGGGCGCCGCCCGTCTCCAGATTCTCGGCTTGGATCACGCCGCCATGGGCGCGGATGATTGAGGCGCTGACCGACAGTCCGACGCCGGTTCCGCCGGCCTTGGTGGAGATATAGGGCTCGAACAGCCCGTCGATCAGGGCGACTGGGATCCCAGGTCCGTTATCGTCGACAAAAAACCAGACGCCGGCCTCAGCGGCTTGAACGCGGAGCGATATCGCGCCATTTGGCGCCGTCGCGATCGCATCTCGCGCGTTTCGGAGCAGATTGATCAAGACCTGTTGCAGTTGGATCCGGTCGACATACACCGTTGTCGGCGCCTTGCTCAGATCCGTGGCGATGCGCAGTCCTTTGCGCCGGCCGCTCAAGGCGACCCCGATGCACTCCTGCACCAGGCCGTCGATCTCCTCGACCCGGCGCTCGATCGCGCCAGTCGCGAACAGCGCGCGCATCCGCTGCACGATCGACGCGCAGCGCTCCGCCTGACTGCGCGCCTTGTCCAGGAGCGCGCCGGCCTCGACGGCGTCGTCAAGGGGGCCTAGCTTTTGGCGCGCCGTGTAGAGGTAGTTCAGGACCGCGGCGAGGGGTTGGTTGATTTCATGCGCCAGCGAGGAGGAGAATTCGCCCAACGCGCCGGTGCGCGCCGCCTGGGCGATATGGTCCTGAAGCGCGGCGATACCGGCGGTTTGCCGCTCGAGCGCAGCTTGCGCCTTCTCTCTGTCCGTGACGTCCAGGATCACGCTGTTCCAGACGATGGTCCCGTTGGTCTGGCGGTGCGGCGTGCCGCGGCCCTCGAGCCATTTCAAGCGACCCGATGGCGTCACGATGCGGTAGATATGCAGCCAGTTATCCATCGTTTCGGCCGACTTAACGACCGATGCGCGCATCGCCTCGATATCGTCGGGAACCACCAATTGCCAGAGTTGCGTCGGGTCGTTCCGAATGCACTCGGCGCTTGTTTCCCAGATCTGTTCACAACCGCTGCTCATATATTCGATCTCGTCCCGGCCGTCCGGGTGGAGCAGATAGCGAAACACCGCGCCCGGCAGGTTCTCAGCCAAGTCGCGAAATCGTTCATCCGCGCCGTTGTCCTGATGATGATTAGCGGCGCGGCCGAACCCTGGATCGGCTTTCGTTTCCGAGCCGACGCCAGACGCCGGCGCGGCCAGTCGAAGAGATCGTGCGGTCAAGATCGGCGCGGGGTTCGACATTGCCAGAGCGCATGTTGATATAAGAATGACTTCATATACAAAATTTTTGCGGATATTCCAAGACGCGCGCGCCACCGCATGATTGCACCCTGACGCCAAGCCTGAATCCGCGTGATTGGGGTGCGGGCTCACCTCCCGGACGGATCGCGTCGGCGGCATTGCCCGGCGCGGCGAGAGCCGTTAGGAATTGGTCGCGCGCGGTCGAAAGCCGGACTCGTTTTCAGGCGCGTCGGCCTCAGCCGATACGGCCCCTTAGCTCAACTGGATAGAGCACCTGCCTTCTAAGCAGGATGTTGCAGGTTCGAGTCCTGCAGGGGTCGCCATCCGCCTATCAAGATAATGATATGACAGTGTTCTCAAGGTCTCGGAGAGTTCATTGACCGTCGCTTCTCTCGAAGACCGGCTGGCGCCTTGTGCGAGGCACGCGAACTCAGATCAAGCGCCGGAGGACGCTATGTGTCTCCAACGGATTGGTCGTATAGGGCGCGTGGCCGCCCGTCAGGAAGTGGACGCCGACAGAAGCGGGCAGCGTGGTCAGCGTGTCTTCCGGGCGCCAAGGAACGACGCGGTCCTCCCATGACAGGCCGAGCGCCACCGCCCCGCCGAGCGCCTCAAGATCGTCGCGCATGCTGGTCGGCGGCCCGTCTTCGGGCGCAATGTCTTCAATGAACTGCGCTAGGGCGGGTCTTGCCGCTTCAATCCGCGCCAGGAGCGCCGCCAGCGCTTCATTGGTCAGCACCGGCGCGCCGAGCGGTTCCAGCGCATCGCCCAACGCCTCTGGCGTCCGCGCCGCGAGGACGGCCTCCGGAAATGACGTCTCAAAGCGTCCGCCGAGTCCGATCGGATTGATCAGACAGATCGCCTCAACGCCGCCGCCGCTTAAGTCGGGCGTTTGCGCGGCTGCACGCACGGCGAGGGCTCCGCCCAGAGAGTGCCCGAGCAGGATTAACCGGCCTGGCGTCGCCGAAGCGATCTCCGCTAACAAATCCGCCAGCGCGGCGGCGCAGGCGTTGAATGTCATCGGCGTGTTGTCCGCCGCGCCGTGACCGGGCAGATCGATGGCGCTGACATGGACGCCGTCGCGCGCCAGCCGCCGCGCCAAAGCATCAAATCCTCGTGCGTCGGCGAACAGGCCATGTACAAGAACCACATGCGGCGCCGGGCCGATGTCGGTCTCCCGCGCAGCCTCCCAAACATGCAGAAAAAATGGGCCGCGCGGTCCGGACTGCGGCGGCGCGGCCGCGACCGCCGCGACATCGGCGGCGGTAATCCGACCGTTTCGCCCTGTCCCTTGGATCGTCTCCAGCGGCAGTCCCCAGCGTTTGGCCGCGTCGCGCGCAGCAGGACTTGCAGCAACGTCGCTTTGGGCGGGCGGTGACGTAGAGCGGATCGGCGCCGGCCTGATTTCTTTTTTGGGTCTCGGCGCCGAGTTTTCTTTCTCGGACGCGCCTGCCGGCGTCGCCAACCTCTGCCCGGGGGCGACGGCGATCCGGGCGATCGCGGCCTCTACAGCGACTTCGTCGCCCTCCGGCGCCAGGATTTCTACCAGCCGGCCGGCTTGCAGGGCAGGCACCTCGACCACGGTCTTGTCGGTTTCGACCTCCAGGATGATCTCGCCACGCTCGAACCGCGCGCCGGGCTCGATCAGCCAGGCCGTAATCCGCCCCTCATCCATCGTCTCGCCGAGGCGCGGCAGGGTCAGATCGATCTCTGTCTCGTCCTGGTCCGGCGCTAGGCCCATGCCGGCGCCTCCCGGCTCACCAGCCAGGCCATGGCGTCAGCGATCAAGCCCGGCGTCGGGATGGAGGCGGCCTCCAGATCGGGCGCGACCGGGATCGGCACATCTTCCCCGGCGATACGGATGACGGGCTCTTCCAATCGGTCGAAGCAATGTTCGCTGATCTGCGCCGAAAGCTCGGCCGCGAAACCGCCTGTCAGGCAACTTTCCGTCACCACCGCCGCGCGTCCGCAGGCCCGTACCGACTCGAGGATCGGGTCCAGGTCCATCGGGTTCAAACAGCGCAGATCCCAGACCGCGGCCTCGACGCCCCTTTCCGCCAGCGTCTCGGCGGCGGCCAGCGCCTCATGCACCATGCGGGAATAGGCGACGATCACCGCATCGCCGCCGGCCCGGCGCAAGACCGGCGCCCCCCAGGGCGCGTCAGGCTTATCCTTGTCGAGCGTTCCCTTGCTGACATAGAGGGCTTTGTGCTCGATGAAGACGACCGGATCGGGCTTTGTCAGCGCCTGACGCAGCAGGTGATAGGCGTCATTGACCGTCGCCGGCATGACCACCCGCAACCCAGGCACATGCGCGAACCAGCTTTCCAACGATTGCGAATGCTGTGCGGCGGCCGATCGGCCGGTCCCTCCTTGCGTCCGCAGCACCATAGGGACGCCAGTCTGGCCGCCGAACATATAACGGATCTTCGCCGCCTGATTGCCCAATTGGTCCATGACCAAGCCGGCGAAGTCCACATACATGATCTCGGCGACCGGGCGCAGACCCGTCATCGCCGCGCCGACCGCCACCCCGACGATCCCGGCCTCGGAGATCGGCGTATCGAGCACCCGGGCCGCGCCGAACTCGCCGATCAGGTCCTTGGTGACGCCATAGGCACCGCCGTAGAGTCCGACCTCTTCTCCCATCACGATGACATCGCCATCCGCCCGCATAGCGTCGGCCAAGGCCTCTCGGAGCGCCTCGCGATAAGTCGCGGTCTGCGCCGCCGCCGTCACCGATATTCTCTCAACACATCGCTCAACCGGTCGCGCAGCGGCTGCGGCGGCGGCTCGTCGGGGGCGTAGACATGGTCGAACATGGCCGCGCCGGGCGGTTGGGTCTGAGCCAGCGCCCAATCCAGGGCGGCGTCCATTTCCTGCGCCGCCTCGGCGTCGAGCGCGTCGAGATCGGCCTCGCGCGCCTCGCTGCGGTCGAGCAGGCGGGCGCGCGCGGCGGCCACCGGGTCGTGTCCGCGTCCCTCGGCCTCTTCCGCTGCGTCCCGATAGGGGCTCTTGTCCATCCGGGCGTGCCCGAAAAAGCGATAGCAAGTCATGGTCAAGAGGCCCGGCGTTCCGGATCGCGCCGTCGTCATCGCCGCGGCCGCCGTTTCCAGCACCATCTCGACGTCGCTTCCGTCGACATGGCGCCCGGCCAAACCGAAGGCCTCTGCGCGCGCGGCGAAATCCGTATTCGCGGCGGCGCGATCGATGCGCGTCCCCATCCCGTATTGGTTGTTGATGCAGACGAACAGCACCGGCAGCGACCAAAGGGCGGCCATGTTCATCGACTCGTAAAGCAGGCCCTGCTGCATGGCGCCGTCACCGAAGAATGCGACCGAGACGGCGTCGATCCCCTTGGTTTTGTAGCTCAGCGCGGCGCCGACTGCGTGCGGGATGCCGCCGCCGACGATCGCGTTGGCGCCAAGATGGCCGACGCCCATGTCGGCGATATGCATCGAGCCGCCCTTGCCGGCGCAGTAGCCCGCTTCCTTGCCGCCGATCTCCGCCAGCATGCGGCCCGGCTCTCCGCCGCGCGCCAGGAAGACGCCATGGCCGCGATGATGGGTGGTGAAACTGTCGCCGTCCTCCATCGCCGCGCAAACGCCGGCGACGCCTTCCTCGCCGATGGAAAGGTGCAGCATCGACCCAGCCGTGCCTTGACGCACGAACATCTCGCCGACCCGCTCCTCAAAGCTGCGGATGCGCCGCATGGTCCGGTAGAGGTCGAGCAGCGGACGGTTGCTGGCGCGCGCGACGTCACTCATCCGGCCGCATCCCGAACCGATTTGAGCGCGCCGTAGAGCGTCTTATACTGCGGGAAAATCTGTTCATAGGCGGCCATGTGATCGGCGTTGGGCTCGACCGTGTCGGTCACCCGAACCATCGCCGCGACGCCGTCTTCGATCGATGGATGCAAACCCGCGCCGACGGCCGCGAGGATGGCGCCGCCGAGCGCTGGCGCGTCGGCGACTTCGGTCAATTGCATCGGGGCCCCCAGCGTGTCGGCGTGAATCTGGAGCCAGAGCGGCGAGTTCGTAGCGCCGCCGGCGACCACCAAGCGCTTCGCCGTGAAGGCGTCTCCAAAATTCTCGACGATCAGCCGCGTGCCCAAACAGACGCCTTCAAGCATCGCGCGGAAGACATGGGCGGGTTCGTGCTTCAGGGTCAGTCCAGTGATCGCGCCCCGCGACAGGGGATCGGTGTAGGGCGTTCGGTTTCCTTGGAAATGATCCAGCACCAGGACGCCCTCGGCGCCGGGAGGCAGGGCCTCTGCGGCGGCGTTCAGGGCTTCGAAACTGGTCTGGTCGGCGAAATGCCGCTTGAACCAGGCGATCACCGATCCGGTCGAGGTCTGGCCGCCCTCGATAATCGGTTTGCGGGGATAGACGGCGTCCATATAGGTTCCCCAGACGCCTGGCGCATGCACCTCGCGGTTGGCGACGCCAAGCTGCAGGTGAGACGAGCCGGTGATCAGGCCCATCTCGCCGGGTTCGATGACGCCGAGGCCGATCATGGCGATGAACGCGTCGGCGCCGCCTTGCACGACCGGGGTGCCGGGATCCAATCCAAGGTGCTGCGCGGCGGCGCTTGTCAGCCCGTCGATCACCTCGCCCGGCCGACAGATTCTTTGCGGCCATTTCTGCGCCAGGTCCTCAAGCCCTATTGCGGCGAGGAGGGAGGTCGGCGCGCCGCCGTGATCGGTCTGATAGTGCCACCGCACGGCCATATTGTTCAGCGACGCCGCCCAGACCCCTGTCAGATGATAGGTCATATAGTCCTGGTACTCGCCGATCTTGGCGGCTTTGGCGTATATCTCGGGCTGGTTGCGCTTGATCCAGAGCGCTTTCGGCAGCATCCATTCTGCTGAGACCGGGCCGGCGCCGCCGCTATTGATCCGCAGGGCCGGGTCGCCGGTTTCGGTGATGATCCGGGTCTCCTCCGAAGACCGCACATCCATCCAGATCATCGCCGGTCGCAGCGCTCGCCCCTCGGCGTCTAGCGCCACGACGGAACAACAGGTCGTGTCAACGCAGAGCGCCCTTATCTCCGCGCCGGAAAGGTTTGCTTTTTCCAGGACGCCATTCACCGAAGCGCCCAGCGCCGACCACCAGTCATCCGGGTCTTGGTGGGCCCAGCCGGGTTGGGGAAAGTCCGTCTTATACGTGGTCGCATGTGACGCGACCGGCCGTCCTTCCAGATCGAAGATGAAGGCGCGCAGGCTCTCGGTGCCGCCGTCTATGCCCAAAACATAGGCCATGGTCAGCCGCGCCTTTTCCGCGCGCCGGCTTTCTTCCCGCTCTTCGGTGCGCGTTTCGGCCCGCTTTTCTGGTCGCTTTTTTGGGCGCGTCTCGGGGCGTCGCGGCGGACCGGCGCTTCGACCGCCAAGGCGTCATTTTCGCCCAACTCGTCCGATTGCAGGCCGTAGGTCTTGAAGCGCGCCAGGACGCCTGTCATTTCGGCGTCGCCCAGGACCACCGGTTGGCCGGCCTGACAAGCGATGAAATACTGCCTGCATAAGGTCTCGATCTCGACCGCCAATTTCAACGATTTCGGCAGCGTGTCGGCGAAACAGATCATGCCGTGATTGGCCAGCAGGCAGGCTGTGCGGTCCTCGAGCGCTGTCATCATCGTATTCGACAGCGCCTGCGTTCCAAAGGTGGCGTACTCGCTGCAGCGTAAGGTGGCGCCGCCGGTCACGCCAATCATATAGTGGAAGGCCGGGATCTCGCGTCGCAGGCAGGAAAGCGCTGTTGCATAGGTCGCGTGCGTGTGCACCACCGCCTGCGCCTCTGGCTTGCCGAGATAAACGTCCAGATGCATGCGCCATTCCGACGAAGGCAGCCATTCGCCGAAATAGCCGCCTTCCAGGTCGACCTGCACGATCTGCTGCGGCGTCATCTTTTCATAGTCGACCCCGGATGGCGTGATTAAGAACCCGCTCGCATTCCGCGCGCTGATATTGCCGGATGAGCCTTGGTTAATCCCCGCGGCGTTCATGGCGAGGCAGGTTTCGATGATTTCCTGCCGCAGCGCGCGATCGGCGAGGCGGCCCGAAGCGCGTCTCGCGGCGCCCTTTGCGGCGGCTCCCTTCCGAGAAGCGGCTTTCTTTGCGGCGGCTTTCTTGGCGTTCGCCTTTTTTGCGGGGGCTTTAGCTGGTCTTCTGGCCATGGGGCGGTACACTTTCTTGAATTGAAGGCGGGGCTTGAATTGAAGGCGGGGCGAGGGACGTCTGAAAATGGGGCGCAACCATCCGCGCGGCGTCGCGGTGATCGACGCCGGGTCGACGAATACGAAACTTTTTTTGTTCGGGCCGGAACTTGATCTGTTGGCGGAGGAGACGGCGCCGTCGGTTCATCCGCACGGCCCGCCGTATCGCTGGATCGACCCGGCGCCGGTTCTTGGCTTGATCCAAGCCGGGTTGGCGCGGTTCGATCGGATCGCGCCGGTCGATATGGTGATCCCTTGCGCCCATGGTTCGGCATTGGCGCTGCTGGATGCGGATGGCGACCTGGCCTTGCCGATCATGGATTACGAGGCCGAACCGCCGACGGACATTGTCGAGGGCTACGCGAATCTGGCGCCCGATTTCAGCGAGGTTTTCGCGCCGACCAATCCCGGCGGCCTTACTTTGGGGCGTCAATTGTATTGGCAGGAGACGGCGTTCCCCGATGCTTTCGCATCCGTGCGGACGATCCTGCCCTGGGGTCAGTATATCGCTTATCGATTGACCGGCGTCGCGCGCTCCGAAGTCTCGGCGCTGGGCGCTCAGACGCATCTGTGGGATGTCACGGAGAACCGGTTTTCCAGCCTTGCTCAAGCGCGCGGTTGGGCCGATCGGTTCGCCCCTATCGCCCCCGCATGGAAGACACTCGGAACGCTGAATCCGCCCGTCGCCGGAGCCGATTTCACGGGCGAGGCGCGAGTCGTGACCGGAATTCATGACTCGAACGCCAATCTGCTGCGTTTCATGGCGGGCGGCGTCGCCGGTTTCACCTTGCTCTCGACCGGAACCTGGATCATCGGCTTCGACACGGATGCGGATATCCGAGGATTGGACCCGCGCTATGACCTCGTCTCCAACACAACGATCTTCGGCGCGCCGATCGCCTCTTGCCGTTTCATGGGCGGCCGCGAGTTCGGCCTGATCGCGGAAGGCGAAACAGCCGCGCAGGCGAGCCTGGGGGCGGTCGAGGAATTGATCGGGCGGGGGGTCTTTGCTTTGCCGTCCTTCACCGATAGCGGCGGACCGGCCCCCGGTACAGGCGGGCAGGGCCGGATCATCGGCGCTGAGGGGTTCGCGCCCGGCGATCGCGCAAGCTTGGCGGCCTTGTATTGCGCGCTGATGAGCGCCGAGTCGCTGCGTGCGCTCGGAACCGATTGTCCGGTGATCGTCGACGGTCCCTTCGCCGAGAACCCAACCTATCTCGCCTGTCTGGCAGGGTTGATCCCGGATCGATGCGTTAAGGCCTTGAGCGCAGTCGGTGGTTCGGTCGCGGGGTTGGCCCAAGGATCCGCTGAGGGCGCCGCGCTGTTGGCGTTGATCGTCCCCGACGGTGCGTTGCCGCATCGCGCGCTCAATCTGAGCGAAATCGCGCCGCCCAATCTGCCGAACCTCGCCGCCTACCAGGCCGCCTGGCGGTCGCGGGCGGGCCTCACGCCTTAGAAAAAGGCGCCAGCGACTGCGCGGCGATGACGGCGCGGTCGCGCAAACTTTTGGGGGGCGCTGTTGGGGCATCGCGGCGTCAGTCAGCGGTCGAGCAAGCCATCGATCATCCGGCGCGCGGCCAGCATGCCGGGATCGTCGAGACCGATGCTCTTCTCGCCGAACATGCGCGCCCGGCCCAACCCGTTCGGCTTGTCGCGAAACGCGTCCAGGCACTCCGTCGCCGCCGTGTCGATCGCCTTCAGCAAGGGGGCGGGCGTGTCCAAACCATCGGCTGCCGCAGCCAGGGCGTCCACCATGTCGAGCACGCTCTTTTGACCGAGTTCACCCTTGCCGCGCGCCATCATCGCATCGCGCGCCTGGACCAGGATCGGACCGATTTCGTCCCAGCCCGCTTCCTTCCGACCTTTGGTCGCCTTGGCCGCCGCCATCAACCCGGTCGCAACCAGGGTGCCGTAGGAGGAGGGAGAGACCCGCTGAAACGCTTTCGAGAGTTCGAGAAAGGCGCGGCCGAGATCATCCGGCAGGTCGACTGAGGCGGCTTCGCGCCAGCCTTTTGAGACGGTGATCCCGAGATCGCCGTCACCCAGCTTGCCGTCTTGCACGTTCAACTCGTCGGCGACCGTCTCGGCCTTGCGCGCGACGCGCTCGGCGGCGGCCGCCAGATCCGACGAAGCGAACCCCATCAGCCCACCGTCCAATAGGCGCAGTGGCACGGCGCCTTCAGCAACGCCTCCATCTCGTCGTCCAATTTGCACAGCGTGACGGTCGCGCCCGTCATCTCCATCGAGGTGGCGTAGCGCCCGACCAAAGGCGAGACGATGCTGACGCCGGCCCCTTCGAGGCGCGCCTTGGCGCGGCGATACATGATGTAAAGCTCTTCCGGCGGCGTCGCCCCCAGCGAATTTACGAGGATCGAAACGTGGTCCCCGCTGGCGAGCGGCATATCCGCCGTCAAACGCTCGATCATTTCATCGGTGATGGCGTCGGCTTGTTTCAGGGCGTCGCGCCAGATGCCGGGCTCTCCGTGTATGCCCATGCCCATTTCCATTTCATTCTCACCCAATTCGAAGGTGGGCTTGCCGGCCTGGGGCACGGTGCAGGGGGTCAGCGCCATGCCGATCGACCGACAGGCGTCGGCGGTCTTTTGCGCGACCGCGGTGACGGTCTCAAGGTCGGCCATTTCTTCGGCTTTCGCGCCGGCGATCTTGAAGGCGTAGACCATACCGGCGACGCCGCGGCGCTTCTCCGCCTCCTCCGGCGGGGCGGAAACGACGTCATCGGCCAGCAGCACCGTGGTCGAGGCGATATCGTCCTCCAATTCGACGGTCTCGCCCGCCATGTCGAAATTCATCACATCGCCGCCGTAATTGCCGTAGAGCCGCAGCACGCCGGCGCCGCCATGGGCCTGGCGCATGCTTTCCGCCATCTGCTCCGCCGACGGCGAGGCGAAGACATCGCCAATCGCGGCGGCGTCCAGCAGCCCCTTGCCGACATAGCCGGTGAAGATCGGCAGATGGCCCGATCCGCCGCCGGTCACGATGCCGACCTTGCCTTGCGTCGCGCCGCCGGCGCGGCTGACCACACGCGGGCTGGGTTGTGCATAGATGTCGGGGTGCGCGGCGATCATGCCATCGAGCATTTCGTCGACATAGTCGGCCGGGTTGTTGAGGATTTTCTTCATGGTCCAGGCTCCGGAAACACGGCGGATGGCGATCAGTCGGATTTACGCGAAAAGGAAAAAAAGAGCCGGGCGCTCGGCGTGAGCGCCCGGCGGAAATGACGTCTAGATTTTGTAGCCGAGCGCGCGGGCGCCATCGACGAAGTTCTTATACTGCGACTTCTGATTGTCGATGCCGAGCTTCTGGACGATCTTGACCCATTCCTCAGCCGCCTCGTCGAGCGCCTGCTGCGAGGTCAACTCGCCGGAGATCGCTTTCGAGATGTTGCGGCCCAGCGCATCGGCGTATTCCGGCGCGCCTTCCCAGAAGAACTGCGGATAGCCGACCTCAACATTGGCCAGACCGGCGTCCAGGTGGTTTCGGGCGCGTTCGAAGGTCTTGAAGGTGCCGTCATTGGTCGGCCACAGATCGGTCGTGCCGCGTTGCGGGTTCGGCTCGATATAGTATTGCGCGGCCTGATCGGTGTAGTGCGACTTGCCGAACGGATCGGAGCCGCAATAGGGATCGGCGACGATCCGGTCGGAATAGTCGGGATGCGACATCCGATAGATGAAGTAGAAGGCCGCGTCCTTGACGTCCTGCGGCAGGTTCTTCGGGATCGACGCCGTCCTGCACCAGAGCGAAATCGCGCGGTGGACGATTTCGCCGTCATCGTGACGCCAGCCGGGCACGATCGCCGCGCCCTGATCCTCGGCCAATTCGACACCCTGCTGTTGAACGGTGAATTCGGCCAGATCGATCCACCAGACGCTCATCACGTCGGAGCCGGACTGCCAGCGCTGAATCGTCGTGCCGATATCCATGGCCTCGGCCCCGGGCGGGCCGAACTTGATGATCTCCCGATACATGTCGAGCGATTCGGCCGCTTTGCCCTGGTTGATCACCGGGTTCATATTTTCGTCGAAATAGTTGACCCCGGCCGAGGCGGCGATGTCCATCCAGAATCCCCAGCCGAAGTTCGGCGGGTTCACGACCATGGAGGTGCCGTAAATCCCCTGGCTGCTGAGCTCTTCGGTAAAGAACTGCGCGCATTTCAGGAAATCGTCCCAGGTGTTCGGAACATCGAGCTCTTGCTGGAAGCGGGCCGAGAATTTCTTCTGCAGTTCCGGATTGGCGAAATGCTGTTTCCGATAGTGCAGGATGTGGATGTCGCCATCCAACATCACCCCGACCGTGTTGCCGTTCCATTTCGTGTAGAACTCGCGATAGGCCGGCATGACCCAATCGAGATATTCCTGCGTTCCTTCATACTGTTCGAAATACGGATCCAGCGGCTCAAGCTGGTCGGTCGCGGCGAAGGCGCCGAAGAACAATGACGGATATTGCACGAAGTCGAACCGGGGGCGATTGGACAGAAGCTGCGGCAGGATCTTGGCCACCGCGTCGCCGCCGTCATACATCTCCCGGCTTTCGATCCCGACCCCGGCCTCTTTCATCATATGGTCCGACAACCACATCGGCGCGTGCAGCCAGTTGGAATCCTGGAAGTATTTCAGGCCGACATCGTTGAACAGCTTCTTGCCGGGCGGGACGGCTTCCTTCGACCAAGCGAGCTTTCCGGGGATCGCCGTTCCGGCGGCCGCCGCGCCCGCGCCCATGGCCACGTTCTTCATGAACTTGCGCCGGGTATATCCGCTAAATAATCCCATGACGTCGTTTCCTCCTAGGTTGCAGTGTCCTTGTCGTAGCCGGCCCCTTTTACCTGAGGCTCTTTGGTTGACGGCCGCTAATGGACCAAATCCTCCGTCTCCGGATCGAAGACCATGACATTCGCCGGATCATAGGCCAACTCGACGATCTCGTCGGGCGCAGAGCGCGTTTCCGGCGGCGCCAAGGCCCGAAACGAGACCGGGCCTCGATGCGCGGTCAGGATCGAGCGTTCGCCGAGATACTCGTTGATCGAGACTTTAGCCGATAGGGTCGCCGTTGTCTGTCCGGATGTCGCATCGGACGCGGTCGCCGGCGTGAGGTTCTGAGGCCGAATGCCGGCGATGAAACGGGCGCCGCCATGCGCCTTGACCGCGGCCCGGGTCTTCTCGCTCAAGTGCAGCGTGAACTTGGCGTCGTCGACCGCCAGGCGCAGGTCGCCGTCACTCTCGACCGCCTGCGCCTGGAAGAAATTCGTCGGCGGCTCGCCGATAAAGTCGGCCACAAAGACGTTGGCGGGCGCGTTGTACAGCGTGTTGCGGTCGCCGACCTGCTGCAGCCGCGCGTTTGACATCACCGCGACACGATCGGACAGGGCCAGCGCTTCGACCTGATCATGGGTCACATAGATCATGGTGCGGCCCAGTTCGCGATGCAGACGTTTCAGATCAAACAGCATCTGGAATTTCAGATGCGCGTCCAGATGACTCATCACTTCGTCCAGGATGAATACGTCAGGCTCGCGGATCAGCGCGCGGCCCAGCGACACGCGCTGCTGCTGTCCGCCCGACAAGGCCGGCGGATAGGCGTCGAGCAGGTCGGTGATGCGCAGCAACTCGGCGACGTTTTGAGCGCGTTTTTTCTGTTCGTCGGCGGAAAACCCGCGGACCTCGAGCGGGAAGGCGAGATTCTGCTCAACCGTGAAATTGGGATAGAGCGCATAGGTCTCGAACGCCATCGCCACGTTGCGATCCTGGGGTTCGAGCGCCGAGACGTTGCGATCGTCGAAATGAACCGAGCCGGAGGAAATGCTCTCCAGACCGACGATCATGCGTAGGGTCGAAGTCTTGCCGCAGCCGGACGGGCCGAGCAGGGCGACGAATTCGCCGTCGTCGATTTTGAGGTTCAAGTCCTGCACGGCGTGCACGGCGCTGGGCCCTTCGCCATAGATCTTGTTGACGTTCGTGAGGGTGACGTCCGCCATCACGCTGACCCCGCCAGGTTGCGCCCTGTGACGGCGTCGAAAAAGTGGAAGCGGTCGGTCGAGACAGCCAAGGTGACCCGGTCGCCGGCGTCATAATGCGCTTCCGGGTCGGTGAGTGCGGTCAGACGCACGCCGCCCGATTTCGCGAGCATGATCCCGCTCGCCCCCAGCGGTTCGAAAATATCGACTTCGGCTTCGATCGTGTCGGCGGCGGTCTGCCCGTCTTTGACCGGGCGCAGGAATTGCGGCCTTAGCCCAACCGTGACGTCGTCTTTGGTGTAGCGCTCGAAGAGCGGCGCGTGACTGTCGTCAATGCGAAAGCTCAACGTTCCCTCGGCGGCGTCGACGCGCATCCCGCCGTCGCGCCGTTTCAGCCGCGCCGCAATGACGTTGATCGTCGGCTGTCCCATATGTCTGGCGACGGCGATATTGTCCGGCCGCTCGAACAGATCGCGCGGCGCGCCCACCTGTTCCAACTGGCCGCCGGCGCCCATCACCCCGATGCGGTCGCCCAGCGACAAGGCCTCAGCATAGTCGTGGGTCACGTAGACCGTGGCGACCCTGCGCAGATCTTCGAGCGCATGGAACTGAGTCCGCAATTCATGGCGGATCTTGGCGTCGAGATGGCTGATCGGCTCGTCGAGCAGAAACACTTCCGGGTCGGCGACCAGGGTCCGTCCCAAGGCGGTGCGCTGCTTCTGGCCGCCGGATACTTCGCCCGGCTTGCGTTGGAGCAGCTGCTCGATCCGGAGCAGATTTGCGACCGAGCGCACGCGTTCGTCGATCTCCGAGGTCGCGGCCTTGCGCGCCCGCAACGGGCTCGCGATATTCTCGTAGACCGTCATATGCGGATACAGCGCGTAGGACTCGAAGGTCATGGCGATCCGCCGTCGATAGGGCGGCAGGGCGGTCATGTCGCGGCCGCCGACCCGCACCACGCCCTGGTCCGGCGTCTCTAGCCCTGAAATCAGCCGCAGCAGCGTGGTCTTGCCGATGCCGGACGGGCCGACAATGACGAAAAACTCGCCTTCCTCGACCGAGAAACTCAGATCGTCGATGACCGGGAAATCCCAGCCTTTGCAGATCCCTTCGACCTCCAGCCGCGCCATCCGGTCAGCCTTTCACAACGCCGAGGGAAAGGCCGCGCACCATGTAGCGGCGCAACAGGATGAACATCGTCACCGGCGGGATCATCGCGATCAGGGAAAACGCCATCTGCAGGTTCCACAGGGTCTGGGAGCCGTGCGTGAAGGTCGGAATCACGATCGTGTAGGTGCGGACGTCGGTGCCGACGAACAGATTTGCGAACAGATACTCGTTCCAGGCGAATATCCAACACAGCATCGCGACGGAGATCATACCGGGCAGCACCAAGGGCAGCGTCACCCGAACGAAGGCTTTCATCGGCGTCCAGCCGTCGAGATAGGCCGCCTCTTCGATTTCGCGCGGGGCGTCTCGGAAGAACACCATCATCAGCCAGGTCGCCAGCGGCAGGTTGAAGACCAGATAAAGAATGATCAGCGACAGATGGCTGTCGGTGCCCCAGGGCGTGTTGTCGAACAGGAAGAACATCGGCACCAGGATCGCCACCGGCGGGAACATTCTGTTGGACAGGATCCAAAAGGCCAGGTTCTCGCCGCCCGCTTGTTTCGGGAACCGTGCAAAGGCGTAGCCGGCCAGCGATCCGAGGAACAGCGCCAGCGCGGTGTTGGCGGTGGCGATGATGAATGAATCGACCAATGCGTTGAAATTGGTCGCTTCGGCGAACACGCCGGCGAAATTCTGCGGAAACCACTCGTTCGGCCAGAAGGTCGGGACGGTCAGGTTCGTCTCCGCCGCCGATTTAAACGCGGTGATGACCATGAAATAAAGCGGAAACAGTGTGAACAGCAGCCACAACGCCATAAAGGCCAGGAACAAGTAGCGCACGGCGCGCCATCGGTCCGCGACGGTCGATGTCTGTTGAAGCTGCGCTTCGGAATTTGCGGTCGTAACGGCCATGTACCCTGTTCCCAGTCCCGCTCAGGCGAAGCCTTGCGCCTTCATCACACGCTTCATGTATTTCAGGAAAAGTGTGATCAGGATGGCGGAGATGGCGAAAATGACGATCGCGTAAGCGGCCGCCTCGCCGATGGCGAATTCGCGAATGCCGCGCTGGAACGCGATGTAGGTCGGCAGTTCCGACGACTGGGCCGGGCCGCCCGAGGTCATGACATAGACCAGGTCGACGAATTTGAACGCGTCGGTGAAGCGTAGAATGAAGGCGATGGCGATGACTTCCTTCAGCATCGGCAGGGTCACCCGCCGCATCACTTTCCACTGGCTCGCCCCGTCGACGCGGGCCGCCTCATAAACGGCGGGCGGCAGCGACACGCGGCCGGAATAGACGATCAGCAAGGGCAGGGCGGTCCAATTCCACGTATCGGCGATGATGATCGACCACAGGGAAACGCCAGCATTGAACCATTCGATATGCGCCGAGATGAGACCCAGATCCAACAACGCCTGATTCACCGCGCCGTTCGACGGCGTCAGCAGGAATCGCCAAAGCGTGCCGACAATCGACGGCGGCAGCATCATCGGCAAGACCATCAGGATCAGAACCGTCGTGCGAATTGCGTTGCTCTTGACGAATTCGTACAGAGTGAGCGCCAGGACGGTGCCGAGAATGACCTGAAAAACGGCGCCGAACGTCAGATACTGGACCAAATGCACCAGCGAATCCTGGAACCGGTCCGACGAGAGCACCGTGGCGTAGTTTTCAAAGCCGATATAGCTGTGGTTCCCCATGAACAATCCCTGGATATTCGTATCCCGCAAGGAATGGTAGAACATCCAGATCGTTGGATAGATCACGATGGCCAGCAGCACCAAGACCGGCACGCCGACCAGGAAGATCGGCACCCAGCGCGACACGATCAGAGGTCGCGTGGTTTTTTTGTTCTGGAACCAGGCCGGATAGGTGTCCGGATCGCCGCGCACAATATCGCTCACGGCGCGCGCTCCGGCGCCGCCTGACGGCTTTCCATTCTTATTGAGACGCATCCCATGAGAAGCGGCGCCTTTTAGCGTTTTATCGGCCTCTTGCGAGGTCCTCCCTTGGTGGAACGATATCCGCCGCGTTTTGCAAAAGTCAAACATTCTTGACAATTGAATGACCGCTCATGAACCTGTTCTTCAGGTCGCCGTCCGTTAAGAGATGGTCGCCTAAGACAGTCCGGGAGGAACGTAAAAATGAGCGCGCCGCAGTCGCCCGCCGCACGCGACGCCTACGAGCCTTTGACGATCGACAGTCTCGAAATACGGCTGGCTGCAGTGGCGGCGCTGCGTCAGGCCGTCGGGCCGTCGCCATGGCGGTGCCGCGAAGTGGGTGACGGCAATCTAAATCTGGTTTTCATCGTGGAAGGCGCCGCGGGGGCCGCGGTGGTGAAGCAGGCGCTGCCCTATGTGCGTTTGGTCGGCGATAGCTGGCCGCTGTCGCTCACCCGCGCCTTTTTCGAGTTCAACGCCCTGACCCGACAGGCCCGACGCGACCCCGGTCGCGTTCCCCAGATCCTGCACTATGATCAGGATCAGGCCCTGATCGTCATGGAGTATTTGCAGCCGCACCTGATCCTACGGAAGCACCTGATCGCCGGGGTGGTCCTGCCGGGTCTCGCGAAGGATATGGGGCTGTTCTGCGCCCGCACCTTGTTTCGCGGTTCCGATCTGTCGATGCCGACCGCAGAGAAGAAGGCCGATGTCGCGCTCTTCGCAGGCAATACGGAACTCTGCGACATCACGGAGAATCTGGTCTTCACCGACCCGTATTTCGATGCGCCGATGAACCGGCACACGACGCCGCAGCTCGACGGTCTCGTCGCGTCGCTGCGCGCCGATCAAAGCTTGAAGATCGAGGCGCAGACGCTGAAGTCACAGTTCTGCAACAACGCGGAGACGATGTTGCACGGCGATTTGCATACCGGCTCGATCATGGCGACCGACAGCGATACGCGGGTGATCGACCCGGAATTCGCCGTCTACGGGCCGATGGGGTTCGATCTGGGCATGCTGCTCGCAAATTTCCTGATGGCCTATTATGCGCAGGATGGTCATGCCGAACGGCCCGGCGCCCGCGACGCTTATAAAGCGTGGATCTTGGAGGTCGTTTCCGAGATATGCGACGTCTTCGAGGCGGAGTTTTCGGCCCTATGGCGCGCCGAACGCGACGGCATCCTCTATCCCGATGCCCTGTACGCGGATCAGGGCCACGAAATGGCGTCGGAACGCGCGCTGCGCCAGACCATCGAGCGCGTCTGGCGCGACGCGATGGGTTTCCTCGGGGTCGAAATCCACCGCCGCATCCTGGGCCTCGCCCATATCGAGGAATATGAAAGCATCGAAGATCCCGACCGTCGGGCTCCCTGCGAGGCGCGCGGTCTCGAACTCGGACGCGCGGCGGTTCTCAACCGGCGCACGCTCAGCCTGTCCGGCCTTCTGGCGCTGACGCGCCGTCTCGACGATGTCCCGACCGAGAGGATCCTGAAATGAAAGTGAACGGCGTTTCGTATCGGTCGATTTGGTTCAACACCGACTCACAAACCGTTGAGATCATTGATCAACGGTGGTTGCCGCATGAATTCCGGGTGGTTCCCCTTGTGTCGCGGGACGATTTCGCCACCGCCATCCGCGACATGTGGGTGCGCGGCGCGCCTTTGATCGGGGCGACGGCGGCTTTCGGCATGGCGGCCGAGATCGCCCGCGATCCCTCCGACGCGCATATCGCCGAGGCTTGGGAGGTCTTACACGAAACACGACCGACGGCGATCAACCTGCGCTGGGCCCTGGACCGAATGCGCGCGCATGTCACGCCGCTGCCGCTGGACGCGCGGGCCGCCGCAGCCCATGCGCTGGCGCTCGAAATCGCCGATGAAGATGTCGAGATCAATGCGGCGATCGGCCGAAACGGGCTCGACCTGATCAAGAAGGTGGCAGCGGAGAAGCCGGCAGGCGATCCGGTTAAGGTGCTGACCCATTGCAACGCCGGCTGGCTCGCGACGGTCGATTGGGGGACGGCGACCTCGCCGGTTTATCACGCGGTCGAGGCGGGAATCGACATGCATGTCTGGGTCGATGAGACGCGGCCGCGCAATCAGGGCGCCGGGCTGACGGCTTGGGAGATGAACAGCCACGGCGTGTCCCACAAGGTCATTGTCGATAACGCCGGGGGCCATTTGATCCAGCATGGCGACGTCGATCTCGTGATCGTCGGCACCGACCGTACGACCGCCCGCGGCGATGTTTGCAACAAGATCGGCACCTATCTGAAGGCGCTGGCCGCTTATGACAACGATGTGCCTTTCTATGTCGCTTTACCGTCGCCGACGATCGATTGGACGGTCTCGGACGGCTTGCGCGAGATCCCGATCGAAGAGCGCGCGGGCGAAGAAGTGACCAAGGTTTGGGGTAAGACGGAGGCGGGCGATGTGCTTCAAGTTCAGGTGACGCCCGACGGGTCGCCTGCCGCCAACCCAGCCTTCGATGTGACGCCCGCGCGTCTGGTGACCGGCTTAATCACCGAGCGCGGCGTCAGCGCCGCCTCCGCCGAGAGCCTGGCGGCGATGTTCCCCGAAAAGGCCTAATTGGCCTGGCTTTAATCCGACTCGAGCAGCGCCCGAGCGGTCTTCACGCTGGTGACCGCGTGGGTCGCGAGGCCGCCGCGCAGAGCCGCCAGCATCGATCGCGTGCGCTCAGGGCCGGTTGAGACCAACAGGCGCAGATCCGCCTTGGCGAGATCGCTCAACGGTATGCCGATGATCCGCGCGTCCAGAGGTCCGGGGATCGGCGCGCCGTCGGGATTGATGAACCGCCCGCAGACGACCCCGACCGCCCCGCGCGCGGCGTACCATTGCACGTCCTCCGGGCTCGCGACGCCGCTTGTCGCGACATGACTGTCCGCCGCGCTGGCGCCGGCCGCGAAAATGACCTTGTTGCAGGTCGCGAGCGCGTCCAACTGATGTTGGATGATCGGCTCTTTGCGCAAAATCTCGGCGACGGCGGGGTCGCTTAAGACCGCCGGCGCATGCAGATTGATGCAGGCCGCGCCCAAGCGTTGCGCCAGCAGAGTCGAGCAAACCTCTGCGGTGAAGCCGTAAGGCGTCGCCATGGACCCCAGCAGTTGGATGACGGTGAGATCGGCGATTTGGGTCGGGGCCGTCGCCCGGGCGACTTCGTAGACATTGCGCCCCCAACTCACGCCCAGACGGTCTCCGGACGCCAACAGGCGCGGCAACCAGGCCGCCGCGCCGCGCGCGACTCGCAGCAGCGCTTCGTCTTCGTCGACCGTCGCGTCCGGGACCAGATAGGCGGCGCGCAGATTGAACCGCGCACAAAGTTCGGTGACCAAGCGATGCCGGGTGAAAGCGTCGGGATCGAGCGAAATGGTGACCAGACCGCGCTCGCGCGCTTCCTGCAGATAGTTGACGACGCTCGCCCTGGACAGGCCCAAGCGGTCGGCGATGTCGCTCTGATTCAGACCGTCATGATAGTACATCCAAGCGGCCTCGACGATGACGTCGTCGCCGCTGATTTGACCGCTGGCGCGGCGTATCCCGGTCGCTTTCCCACCCATGAATTATCATTCGACATACCGGACTGATATTTGTCAATTTCAGGCGGCGGAGCGGCGGATGCTTGACCGGCCGGCGCTGGTCTGGCGAGTCGGATCGACGCAGTGACGATAGAGGAGCGCGCGCATGTCGACCGACTATCCCCGTGATCTGATCGGCTATGGCCCAAAGCCGCCGAGGGCCGATTGGCCCGACGGCGCGCGCGTCGCGGTGCAATTCGTGGTGAATTACGAGGAGGGCGGCGAGAATACGATCCTGCATGGCGACCCGGCGTCGGAGGCCTTCCTGTCGGAGATCGTCGGCGCTCAGGCTTGGCCCGGGCAGCGGCATATGAACATGGAGTCGATTTACGAGTACGGCTCGCGCGTCGGCGTCTGGCGGCTGTTCAATCTGTTTCGCGAGCGGCGCATTCCGATCACGGTCTTCGCCGTCGCCATGGCCTTGGACCGGCATCCGGCGGTGGCGGACGCAGCCATGGAGGCGGGGTTCGAGATCTGCAGCCATGGCCATCGCTGGATCGATTACCGGGACGTTCCCGAAGACGTCGAACGCGAACACATGCGCACGGCCATCGAGATCATTCGGAAGCGCACCGGGGAACGGCCCCTGGGCTGGTATACCGGGCGAACCAGCGAGCGGACTCGGCGCCTGGTGGTAGAGGAAGGCGGCTTCCTCTATGACGCCGACGATTATAGTGACGAACTGCCGTTCTGGACCTGGGTCGCGGACAAGGACCATCTGGTTGTGCCCTATACGCTCGACGCCAACGACATGCGCTTCGCGACACCGCAAGGCTTCAACAGCGGCGACCAGTTCTTCGCCTATCTCAAGGACAGTTTCGATGTGCTCTATGAGGAAGGGGCGGAGACGCCGCGCATGATGTCGGTCGGCCTGCATTGCCGATTGGTCGGCCGTCCGGGCCGGTTCGCCGCTCTGCGTCGGTTCGTCGATTACGCGCTGGGCCATGACAAGGTCTGGTTCTGCCGCCGGATCGACATCGCCCGCCACTGGCGCCATAAGCATCCGGCCTCTCCCGTCTAGCACCGCGCATCGCCGCTTGCCGAATTTGGACCGATTATGAGCAAATCCTACGACACCGCGATCCTGAAGTGGATCGATCGCCACGAAGACGCCGCAGTCACGTTTCTGGCCGAGATGGTCAAGACCCCGTCTGACAACCCGCCCGGCGAATGCGCGCCGCATGCGGCCATGGCGGCGGAACGGCTGGAGGCGTTGGGCTTGACCGTCGAGAAACACCCGGTCCCTCAAGCGCTGGTCGAGGCGAACGGCATGATCAGCGCGACGAACCTCGTAGTCCGCCGCCGCTTCGGGGATGGGCCGGTGATCGCGCTGAATTCCCATGGCGACGTGGTCGCGCCGGGCGAGGGCTGGACGCACGATCCCTATGCGGCGGATATCGTCGATGGCTGGATGATCGGACGCGGCGCGGCGGTCTCCAAGTCGGATTTCGCGACCTATGTCTTCGCTCTGCTAGCGCTGGAAGAGATCGCTTCGGAGCTGAGCGGCGCGGTGGAACTGCATCTGACCTATGATGAAGAGGCCGGCGGCGCGATCGGGCCGAAATGGCTGTTGGATGAGGGGATCAGCAAGCCGGACTTCGCCTTTTCAGCCGGTTTCTCCTACGCGATCGGAGTCGCGCATAATGGCTGCCTGCATCTCGAGGCGGTGGTGAAGGGTAAATCCGCGCACGCCGCCAAGCCGGAAACCGGGCATGACGCGCTGGAGGCGGCGACCGATATCTTGCGGGCGATCTACGCGCATCGCGCCGATCTGGCGGGCCAAGTGTCGGCCGTTCCGGGCATCGGCGGCCCCAATATCACGGTCGGGCTTATCTCCGGCGGCATCAACACGAATGTGGTGCCGGACAAGGTGGCGTTGCGCCTGGACCGGCGGATGATCCCGGAGGAAGACGCCGCCGCGGTCGAGAGCGGGCTCCGCGAGTTGATTCAGGAATCGATCGCCGGGCGGGACGGGATCGCGGTCGAGATCAACCGGATCATGCTGGCCGATCCGTTGCGTGAGGTTGGCGCTTTCGAAGAGATCGCCGGGCCGCTGCAGACCCGCGCCAGCGAGATTTTCGGCGAAGACATCCCGCGCCTTGGCGTGCCGCTCTATACGGACGCGCGGCACTACTCGAACGCTGGAATTCCGACCGTGCTCTATGGCGCAGGACCGCGTTCGATCGAGGAGGCCAACGCGCACCGCGCCGATGAACGCCTGCCGCTGGCCGATCTGCATCGCGCGACCAAAGTCGTGGCGCTCACCCTGGCCGACATGCTGGCGCGCTGAGAATCGGAGGGGATTTTGGAGGTCGTCTTCACCGAATGGCTGAGCGCCGGGCTGCGCTGGCTGCACGTGGTGGCTGGGATCGCCTGGATCGGCAGCTCCTTCTATTTCATCGCGCTCGATCTCAGTCTGCGCGAGCGCAGAGGCCTGCCCGAGGGCGCGTCCGGCGAGGCTTGGCAGGTCCATGGCGGCGGCTTCTATCAGATCGCGAAATATCTCGTCGCCCCGGCGCGGCTGCCGGACCATCTGACCTGGTTCAAGTGGGAGGCGTACACGACCTGGCTGAGCGGCTTCGCCTTGATGGTCGTCGTGTATTACTTGAACGCCGAGTTCTACCTGCTCGACACCGATAAGAACGAATGGTCGGCCGGACTCGCCATCGGTGTCAGCCTCGCCGGCCTGGTCGCCGGCTGGCTGGGATATGAGGCGCTCTGCCGCTCGCCGCTCAGGAATTCAACAACTCTGATAGCCGTGATCGGCTATCTCGCGTTGGTGGCCGCGACCTATGGCTTCATGCAGGTCTTCAACGGGCGCGGCGCCTTTATCCAGATGGGCGCGCTGATCGGCACGATGATGGTCTTCAATGTCTTCATCGTCATCATCCCGAACCAGAAGAAGATCGTCGCCAGCCTGTTGAAGGGCGAGAAGCCGGACCCGGCGCTGGGCGCGGAATCCAAGCTGCGCTCGGTTCATAACAATTACCTGACCCTGCCGGTGATTTTCCTGATGCTGGGGAATCACTATCCGCTGTTTTATGCGACCGAATTCAACTGGCTGATCGTCGCCATGGTCTTGGCGCTGGGTCCGGTGATCCGGCATTTCTTCAACACGCGCCATGCGGGGAAGGGCAGCCCTTGGTGGGTCTGGGGCGTCGCGGCGGCCGGCATGTTGGCGGTCTTTTATCTCTCCTCGCTGGGCCCGCCCCGGTCGTCGGAGGAAATGACGCAGTCGGAGACGATCACGGAGGTCGCTTTCGCCGATGTCGAGGAGATCGTGCTGACCCGGTGCAGCATGTGCCACGCGTCTGAGGTCCTGTGGGACGGGATCGCCATCGCGCCGAAAGGGGTGCTGCTGGACACGCCGGCGGAGATTGAACGCCATCTGCGCCAGATGGAGATTACGGCGGTGCGGTCGAACGCGATGCCGCCCGGCAACATCACCTATATGGAGTCCGCCGAACGGGCGCTGTTGGCGGCCTGGATCGCCGCCGGCGCGCCGCTCGACGATGCGCAGAACTGAGCGAGGGGGAAGCGCAACATGAGCCGCCAGACAATCGACGACTTGAACGCCATGGATGCGGCCGGGTTTGAGCAAGCGCTGGCGAATGTCCTGGAACTGGCGCCTTGGGCGGCGCGCGCCGCTGCGTCTCAGCGGCCATTCAACGGGGTCACGGCTCTCTATGATGCGCTCTGTGCAGCGGTGCGCGCGGCGCACGATGCGCGACGGCTCGACCTGCTTAACCAACACCCGGACTTGGCCGGAAAGGCCGCCATCGCCGGCGACCTCACATCCGAATCACGGGCCGAGCAGGGGAGCGCCGGATTGGACCGGCTGTCAGAGGCGGAGTTCTCAGCCTTCTCAGAACTCAACGCGGCCTATCGGCGCAAGTTCGGCTTCCCCTTCATCATCTGCGTAAAGCGCCAAACCAAAGACGCGATTCTAGAGGCGTTCGAAGCGCGAAAGAACAACGACCCGGCGGCGGAGCGCGAGACCGCGGAGCGTGAGGTTCTACGCATCGCCGCCCTGCGCCTCACCGATCTTGTCGAGGGACCCGATCCGCTGCCGGTGCATGGCCGTCTTTCCACCCATGTGCTCGACACCAAAAACGGCGTGCCTGCGCAGGGCGTGAAGATCACGCTGATCGAACGCGCGGCGCGCGGCGAGTCCCGAATCCTGTTTGAAGGCGAGACCAATACGGACGGCCGCACTGACCGACCGCTGATCGGCGGCGCGCCGGTACCGATCGGCCGCTACGAACTGCGCTTTGATATCGGCGACTATTTCGGAGAGGAGCCGGACCAGGGGCCGCCATTTCTGGATGTCGTGCCGATCCGATTCGGCGTCTCTGAGCCTGAAGCCAACTATCATATCCCGCTTCTGGCGAGCCCGTGGAGCTACACGACCTATCGCGGGAGTTGAGACCGTACGGCTATTCGGCGCCGTTTTATTGGGCAGTTTCGCTGCAACGCACAAAGTTTGTGCCGTTTCGGCCTAAAAAGGAGTCGTCATGTCCGGGTAAAGGTCTGATACTCCTGTATAAATCATGGCTTGTGCAGGCGCTGTTGTTGGCACGCGCCTTGCCATAAGAGACGAATCGACCGGCCAAGAATATCGCTGGTCCGAGGAACAGTGGGAGATATGGCAATGAACATGAAAACCCTTCGCAACGCCGCCATCGGCGCGGCTGGCGCGCTGGCCGCCGCAACGACAGGCGCCGCGGCCCAGACCGAAGTGAAATTCGCGCTCGATTGGAAATTCGAGGGTCCGTCGGCGCCCTATTTCGTGGCCATCGACAACGGCTATTTTGAAGAGCAGGGGCTCGACGTCACCATCGATTCCGGCCCGGGTTCGGTACAGGGGATCGCGCGGGTCGCCGCCGGCGTCTATCCGCTCGGCTTCATGGACATCAATTCGCTGGCGAAGTTCCTCGATCAAAATCCGGGCGCGCCGGTCACCGCAATCACCATGGTCTACAATGTCCCGCCCTTCGCCATCGTCTCGACGACGCAGCGGGGCGTCGCTGCGCCCAAAGATCTGGAAGGCAAAATCCTCGGCGCGCCGGCCCCCGACGGCGCGTACGCCCAATGGAAGGCGTTTGTGAAGGAAAACGACATCGATGCGTCCAAAGTGACGATCGAGAATGTCGGCTTCCCGGTGCGCGAGCCGATGCTGGCGAGCGGCGAGGTTGATGCGATCACCGGCTTCTCCTTCTCATCTTTCTTCAACCTGCGGCGGAACGGCATCGCGGCCGAGGACATCAAGATCATGATGATGGCCGACTACGGGCTCGACCTCTATGGCAACGCGATCATGGTCAATACCGACTTCGCCAAAGAAAACCCCGACGTGGTGAAAGGCTTCGTCGCCGCCGTGGTGAAAGGCGTTCAGGCCACCGCAGCGGATCCGGAGACGGCGATCAAGTCGGTTATGGCCCGGAACGAGATCGCCGATGAAGCGCTGGAGCTTGAGCGGCTGAAGATGGCGCTGCGCGACAACATCATGACCCCGGCCGTGATGGCGGACGGGTTCGGCGGCGTCGATATGGATCGGCTCGCGAAATCGATCGATCAGATCGCGGTCACCTACGACTTCACCAATCGGCCGACCATCGAACAGGTCTTCGATTCCTCCTATCTGCCGCCGGCGGCCGATCGGAAGCTTTAGTCCACCTTTCCAAGGCCGGTTGAGCGCGGCGGTCGCCGCACTCGGCCGACCTTCTTAGGGTTCCGCCATGAATGTCGTGACCTTTGACAATGTCCGGCTGGATTACGCCGGCGCGAAGGCGGCGGTCACTGCGGTCGACGGGCTTAACCTGTCGGTCGACGAAGGCGAATTCGTCGCCGTGGTCGGCCCGTCCGGATGCGGTAAATCCACCCTGATGAAGCTGACCACCGGACTGGTCGCGCCGACGGCGGGCGCGGTTTCGGTGGAGGGGGAATTGGTGACCGGCCCGGTGAAGATCGCCGGCATGGCCTTTCAGAACCCGAACTTGCTGCCCTGGCGGACGGTTCTCGACAATGTGCTGCTGCCGATGGAGATCGTCGAGCCGCACCGGGGCCGTTTCCGCCGCGACAAAGCGCTCTATGCACAGAAGGCAGAGGCGCTGTTGAAGACTGTCGGCCTGGACGGGTTTGGCGAGCGTTTCCCGTGGGAGCTGTCGGGCGGGATGCAGCAGAGGGCGTCGCTCTGCCGGGCGCTGATCCACGAGCCCGACCTGCTGATGCTGGACGAACCTTTCGCCGCGCTTGACGCCTTCACCCGCGAGGAACTGTGGTGCGTGCTGCGCGACCTGTGGACCCGTCTGAAATTCACCGTGATCCTGGTGACACATGATCTGCGCGAGGCGGTCTTTTTGGCCGACACGATCCATGTGATGAGCGCGCGGCCCGGAAAGATCGTGATGACCAAGCAGGTGGATCTGCCGCGCCCCCGCGACCTGGAAATCGGCTTCGATCCGAAATTTGTCGATATCGTGCATGAGCTGCGCGGCAAGATCGCGGAGGTCCGGCAATGAGCCAGGCCATGATCGAACGGTTGGCGCCGTGGGCCTTCACCCTCGGGCTCTTTGTCCTGTGGGAATTGACGGTCCTGGTTTTCGATATCAGCCAATTCATCCTGCCGGCGCCGTCTGCGATCTTTTCGGCGATGTTTGAGTATCGGAAGCCGGTTTACGAAAACTCCCTGGTGACGCTCTGGACGACGGTCGCTGGTTTCGCTTTGGCTGTGGTGTTTGGCGTTTTGCTCGGGCTGTTCATCGGCTGGTCCCGCACCATCTATCGCGGGCTCTATCCGGTGATGGTCGGCTTCAATTCGATCCCGAAAGTCGCGGTCGTACCGATCCTGGTGCTCTGGTTCGGCGTCGGCGAAATCCCGGCAATCATCACCGCGTTCCTGATTTCCTTTTTCCCGATCGTCGTGAATGTGGCGACCGGTTTGGCCACGACCGAACCCGAATTGGAGGATGTGTTGCGGGCGCTTGGCGCCAAGAAGCTCGACATCATGCTGAAGGTCGGCATTCCGCGCGCCCAGCCTTACTTCTTTGGTTCGCTGAAGGTCGCGATCACGCTGGCCTTTGTCGGATCGGTCGTGTCGGAGACGGTCGCCGCGAATGCGGGCATCGGCCACATGATGGCTACAGCGGGGTCGAACTTTCAGATACCGCTGGTCTTCGCCGGCCTGATCGTACTCGCGGTCGAAGGGATCGCCATGTATGCTTTGTTCGCCTATATCGAAAGCCGGACGACCAAATGGGCGTTCCGCTCCTCGATGGGTGTTTAAGCCAAGCTCGGTCAATCATTCAGCGCCTGAGGGTCGATGGGGGGATCGGTGTTTTTGTTGAACGGGACGGTCGAGCGCACGGACGGCGTTCCCCCGACCACGACCCTGTTGGACTATCTTCGGCTCCAGGCCGGCCTGACCGGAACCAAGGAAGGCTGCGCCGAGGGCGATTGCGGCGCCTGTACGGTGATGATCAGCAAGCGGGATGCCGACGGCGCGCTGCGCCATCATGCGGTGAACAGTTGCCTGATGACTATTGGCCAAGCGGCTGGTCTGGCGGTGACGACGGTCGAGGGCGTCGGCGGCCCGGATCGGCTGAGCCCCGTGCAACAAGCGCTGGTCGAGGGCGACGGCGCGCAATGCGGTTACTGCACGCCCGGCTTCGTGATGGCGATGACGGCCTTCGCCAAAGGCGGCGAAGAGGCGACCGAAGGGACGATCCATGACATGTTAGCGGGGAACCTGTGCCGCTGCACCGGCTATCGCCCAATCGTCGAGGCCTGCATCGAAAGCGTCGGCGCCGATATTGAGGCGGACGACCCCAGTGCGGCGGACGCCCTGGATGAATGCGCAGCGCCGGCCTGCCTCTCGGGTCGCGGACAGGTCATGCATGTTCCTCGCAGTTCGAGCGAACTCTCGGCATTGTTGGCGGAGGCGCCGGACGCCTGGATCCTCGGCGGCGGCACGGATATGGGCCTCCGGTTCTCGAAAGGGCGCGAGTCGCCGCCGACCGTGATCTCGACCGGGCGCGTCGGGGAGATGCGGTTGTTGGAGGCGGGGGAGGACGGAGGCCTGCATTTTGGCGGCGCCGTCACCTATACCGAGCTTCTGCCGCATCTGACCCGCCTCTATCCCGCCTTCGCCGATCTGGTGCGCCGGATCGGCTCCCGGCAGATCCGCAATCTTGGGACGATCGCCGGCAACCTGGTGACGGCCTCGCCGATTGGCGACACGATCCCGTGCCTGATGGCGTTGGGCGCCGAAGTCACCTTGGCGTCCGGGACTGGGCGACGGCGCATACTGGTCGAGGATTTCATCACCGGCTATCGAACGACCGACCTGCGGGCCGGCGAGTTCATCGAAAGCGTCTCCATTCCACCGCCCGGCGATGGTGCGCTCTTTTACGCCTACAAGATTTCGAAACGTTTCGATCAGGACATCTCGTCGGTCGTCTTGGCGGCGACGTTGACGGTTACAGGCGGTGTTGTGGCCGAGAGCCGCCTCGCCATCGGCGGCGTCGGTCCGCGCACCCTGCGGTTGGAACGGACCGAGGCTGCGCTGAAAGGCGGCGCCTGGACCGAGGAAGCGGTTGAAGCGGCGTTGGCGATCCTCGATGCAGAGATCGCGCCGATGGACGATTTCCGCGCGTCGGCCGACTATCGCCGCGCTGTCTCGGGCGCGCTGTTGCGGCGTCTCTATCTCGAGAGCCAGACGCCGGACTATGATCTCCGGTTGGAGGCGCTATGAGCAAGCACGCGCCCTCTCAAGCGGGCATTGTCGGCGGCGTCCACCAGGCGATGCGGCATGACAGCGCCGTCGGGCATGTCACGGGCGGGGCGCTCTATATCGACGATATCCCAATGACGCCCAACACGTTGCACGCGGCGTTGGTGCTGAGCGAGAAGGCGCATGCGGCGATCCTGGAGATCGATATCGAGGCGGCGTTGGCTTTGGAAGGGGTGGTGGCCGTTTATACCGCGGGCGATATCCCGGGCCGAAACCAGATCGGCCCGATCCAGTCCGACGAGCCGGCCTTGGCGGACGGCTTGGTCGAGCATATCGGCCAACCCATCGCCATCGTGATCGCCGCAACGCTTGACCAAGCGCGCGCCGGGGTAAAGCGGGTCTCGGTCGCCTATGATGAGCGCCCCGCCATTCTTTCAATCGAAGAGGCCTTGGCGGCGGATCAGATGGTCTCGGCGAAGCCGGTGATGGCGCGCGGCGATGTCACAGCGGCCCTAGAAGCCGCGCCGCACCGCCTGCAAGGCGAATTCCGCAATGGCGGCCAGGACCATTTCTACCTGGAAGGGCAGGTGGCGCTGGCCATTCCCGGAGAGGCAAGCGGGCAAGCGGGCGAGATGCTCATTCACAGCTCGACGCAGCATCCCACCGAGGTTCAGCATGGCGCCGCGCATGTTCTGGGAAGGCCCTTCGCCGCGATCACCGTTCAGGTCCGGCGCATGGGTGGCGCGTTCGGCGGCAAGGAAAGTCAGGCGACGATCATCGGCGCGCTCGCGGCCCTGGGCGCGGCCAAGACCGGGCGCCCGGTCAAGCTGCGCCTGCCGCGCGATGATGACATGGTCGCGACCGGCAAACGCCACCCGTTCCTGTTCCGGTACGATGTCGGGTTCGACGGGCAGGGGCGCATCCATGGGCTGGACTTAATGCTGGCGGCGAATGGCGGCCATGTCGCCGACCTGACAGCGCCGGTCCTGACCCGCGCGCTCTGCCACGCGGACAATTGCTACTATATTCCGGCCCTGAAATTCTCCGGCGCGCCGTGCAAGACCAACACGGTGTCGAACACCGCCTTTCGCGGCTTCGGCGGGCCGCAGGGGATGTTGGCGATCGAGGGGGTCATCGACCGCATCGCCGCCCATCTCGGCGTCCCGAACGAGGATATCCGACGCGCGAACTACTATGATTGGGAAGGCGCGCGCACCGTGACGCCTTATGGTATGGCGGTCGAGGACAATATCATCGACCGCGTCAATGCGGAGCTCGAAGCGGCGGCCGATTGGGACGCTTGGCGGGAAGAGATCGACGCGTTCAACGCGTCCAATCCTGTTCTGAAGAAGGGGCTGGCGCGGATGCCGATCAAGTTCGGCATCTCCTTCAACCGACCGACCCTTAATCAGGCCGGCGCGTTGGTGCATGTCTATACCGACGGCAGCGTTCATTTGAACCATGGCGGGACCGAGATGGGGCAGGGGCTCTATCAGAAAGTCGCCCAGGTCGCCGCCGAAGGCTTCCAGATCGATATCGGCAATGTGCATATTTCGGCCACCGCGACGGACAAGGTGCCCAACACCTCGGCGACGGCGGCCTCGTCCGGCTCGGACCTGAACGGCATGGCGGCGCTGAACGCGGTCGAGCAAATCAAGACCCGGATGGCCGCGGTCGCGGCCGACCTGTTCGACGCGCCGGTGGACGAAATCCTGTTCGCGGAGAATCGGATCTTCGCCGGCAACCGCTCGATCCCGTTTCCCGACCTGGCGCAGAAATGCTGGGAGCGCCGGGTCTCGCTGTCCGCCGTCGGCTACTATAAGACGCCGGGCCTGACGTGGGACTTCAAGAACAATACCGGCGCGCCCTTCTACTATTTCACCTATGGCGCGGCGGCGTCGGAAGTCGCCATCGACACGCTGACCGGCGAATGCCGGGTCTTGCGGACCGAGATCGTGCAGGATTGCGGCAGCAGCTTGAATCCGGCGATCGATTTGGGACAAATCGAAGGCGCCTTCGTGCAGGGCATGGGCTGGCTGACCTGCGAGGAATTGTGGTGGGACGCAGGTGGGCGGCTGCGCACGCATGGTCCCTCGACCTACAAGATCCCCGGCAGCCGCGACGTCCCGCCAATCTTCAACACCCGGATCTTGACCGACGCCGCCAACCCAAAGCCGACGATTTTCCGCTCGAAAGCCATCGGCGAGCCGCCTTTCATGCTGGCGATCAGCGTCTGGCTGGCGATCAAGGACGCGGTGGCGAGCCTGGCCGGACCTGAGGCGCGCCGCCATACCCATGTCGAACTGGATGCGCCGGCGACGCCGGAACGCATCCTCGCCGCGGTCAACCGGCTCCGCGGCGCTATGCCGGCCGCCGCCGAATAACCCGGTTTGGAGCGCCCATGGCCGATCTCAGCCCCGACGATCTGGAGTTTCTCGAACACGCCGCGCGGCTGTCGCTCGAGGGCTGCGAGAACCGCGCCGGCGGTCCGTTCGGCGCCGTGATCGTCAAGGACGGCGCCGTGATCGCCGAAGGCTGGAATCAGGTCACCAGCGGCAACGATCCGACCGCGCATGCGGAGGTTGTGGCGATCCGAAACGCCTGTGCGGCGCTTGAGACATTCGATCTGTCCGGCGCGACGATCTATTCCAGTTGCGAGCCCTGTCCGATGTGTCTGGGCGCGGTCTATTGGGCGCGGCTTGACCGGCTGATCTACGCCAACACCCGCGATCAGGCGGCGGCGATTGGTTTCGATGACGCGGTAATCTACGACGAAATCCCGAAACCGCCCAGCGGCCGCACCCTGCCGACGCTTCAAGTCGACAACCAAACCGCGCAGGAGGCCTTCGCCCTTTGGGACCGGATGGCCGACAAGGTGGCGTATTGAGCGAGCGGGCGGCCCCGCCAGCGCTATTTCAACCCGCCTTGTTCCTCAATGAAGGAAACAATCGCCGCCACGCCGTCGCCGGCCTTCAGGTTCGCGAAGGTGTAGGGCCGGTCGCCGCGCATGCGTTTGGTGTCACTGTCCATGACCTCCAGGCTGGCGCCGACCAGGGGCGCGAGGTCGGTCTTGTTGATCACCAGCATGTCCGATCGAGTGATCCCCGGGCCGCCTTTGCGCGGGATCTTCTCGCCGGCGGAGACGTCGATCACATAGATCGTCAGATCGGCGAGTTCAGGGGAGTAGGTGGCCGCCAGATTGTCGCCGCCGGATTCGATCAGGATCAGGTCGAGTTTCGGAAACTTTTCGACCATCTCATCGACCGCCGCCAGATTGATCGAGGCGTCTTCGCGGATGGCGGTGTGCGGGCAGCCGCCGGTCTCGACCCCCATAATGCGCTCGGCGGGGAGGGCGCCGGTCTCGGTCAGGATGCGGGCGTCTTCCTTGGTGTAGATGTCGTTGGTGATGGCGCACAGGTCGTAGGCGCCGAACATGGCGCGGGACAGCGCCTCCATCAGCGCGGTCTTGCCGGATCCGACCGGTCCCCCGATGCCGACCCTTAAGGGGCCGTTATGGGGGCCGTGCTGGGAACGCGTCTGCGCGGTCGCCGCTTCACTCATGATCTGAACAACCTCGTATATTGCGTTTCATGTTGCATCGACGCGATATCCGCCAAAGGGGAAAAGGCGCCCAGACCAGCCGGGTCCTCGGCGCCCTCGATAGCCGCTTGCACCGCGGCGATCAGGTCGCCCTCCAATGCTGCAATCAAGCGCACGCCGTCGCTCTGACCAAGCGGGATCAAGCGTATCCCGGCCGAAATCAGGTTCGCGGCGCCGGCATGTAGAAAGGCGCCCAGGGCGGCGTCCAAGCCAATACCGGCCCGCGCCGCGACGGCGCCGACAGCGACCGGATAGGGCGCCGCCGCCAAAGCCGTCACGCCGACCAATTCCGGCCATCCGGCCCGCACCGCCTTGATGAAGGCCGCGCCTTGCGCTTGGGTTTCCAACAATCGCTCTTCACTCGGCGGCAAGGCTGAGGCCAATTCAATCAAAGTAGCCAAAGCGTCCAGATCGTTGGCTAGGCGCCAGGCGCGGACGCAAAGGGCGGCGTCCTGCTTCAGCGCGCCATGGTCAAACGACGCCCGCAGCCAATGCAGTAGCGCATCGGCGTCTGCGACCTCGCCTGTCTCGACAGCCCATTCCAATCCTTGCGAATAGGTGTAGGCGCCGACGGGGAAGGAGGGCGAGAGCCAGGTCTGCAGTTTCAGCAGAGCAGGGAGCGCGGTGGGATCAGTCATGGGCGTGCATATGCGCCGGGCCATAAGCGCCGCCTTCGGGTTGGAATGGCCGATGGACGCGTTCGACCGACCCGCCCAGCTTCTTGACCATTTCCTCGATGACATGATCGTAGCGGATAAACACCGCGCCTGGCTGGATTTCCGTCGGCAGGTGGCGGTTCCCAAGATGCCAGGCCAGGCGCAGCAATGTGTGGTCGTCGGGCGCCGTGATGCTGAGAAGTTCCTCCGGCGCGGCGGCGACCTCGACCAGCCGTCCGTCTTCCAGTTGCAGCGCATCGCCCTGGGCCAGCGCCGCGGGCCGAGGCAGGTCGAGCAAGAAAGTCAGCCCACCTGCGCCGGTCATGCGGATGCGCCGCCGGTGGCGCGCGTCATAGTCCAGCAACACCCGATCCGACGGCGCGCCCGACCAGGCGCCGCGTTGCAGGACCGACGCCGCCCTGACTAGTGGCCCCCTGACCAAAGGTGCGCTCAAAACAGGAAGTAGCGCTGCGCCATCGGCAAGACTTCCGCCGGTTCGCAGGTCAGCAATTCGCCATCAGCGCGGACCTCATAGGTCTCGGGATCGACCTCGATATCCGGCGTGTGGGCGTTATGGACCATGCTGGCCTTGCCGATGCCGCTGCGGGTGTTCGAGACGGCGACCAGTTCCTTTTTCAGACCCAGCTCGGCGCCGAGCCCCGCCGCCTTGGCCGCCTGGCTGACGAAGCTGACGCCGGTCGCGGTCATCGCCCCGCCGAAGCCGCCAAACATGGTCTGATAATGCACAGGCTGCGGCGTCGGGATCGACGCATTGGGATCGCCCATCGGCGCTGCCGCGATCATGCCGCCGACCAGAACCAGGTCTGGCTTCACCCCGAAAAAGGCCGGGTTCCAGAGCACCAGATCGGCGCGCTTGCCGGCTTTCAGAGAACCGATCTCGCCGGCGATTCCGTGCGCAATCGCCGGGTTGATCGTATATTTGGCGATATAGCGTTTGACCCGGAAATTGTCGTTCTCGCCGTCCTCGTCCGGCAGCCGGCCGCGCTGTTTGCGCATCTTGTCGGCGGTCTGCCAGGTGCGCACCAGCACCTCGCCGACACGCCCCATCGCCTGGCTATCGGACGCGATGATCGAAAAGGCGCCGATATCGTGCAGGATGTCTTCGGCCGCGATCGTCTCCTTGCGGATGCGGCTTTCGGCGAAGGCGACGTCTTCCGGAATGTTCGGATCGAGATGGTGACAGACCATCAGCATGTCCAAATGCTCTTCCAGCGTATTGACCGTGTAGGGCCGCGTCGGATTGGTCGAGGAGGGGATGACATTGGCCTCGCCGCAGACCTTGATGATGTCCGGCGCGTGGCCGCCGCCGGCGCCCTCGGTATGAAAGGCGTGGATCGTGCGGCCCTTGAAGCTGGCCACCGTGTTCTCGACAAAGCCGCTCTCGTTCAGCGTGTCGGTATGGATCATCACTTGCACGTCATGGTCATCGGCGACCGACAGGCAAGTGTCGATGGCGGCGGGTGTGGTGCCCCAATCCTCATGCAGTTTCAGGGCGCAGGCCCCGCCTTCGATCATCTCGATCAGGGCGTCCGGCTTGCTGGCGTTGCCCTTGCCGCTATAGGCCAGATTGACCGGAAAGGCGTCGCTGGCCTGCAGCATCTTGCCGATATACCAGGGGCCGGGCGTGCAGGTGGTCGCGTTGGTGCCGGTCGCCGGGCCGGTGCCGCCGCCCAGCATGGTGGTGACGCCGGACATCAGCGCGTGTTCGATCTGCTGCGGACAGATCATATGGATATGGGCGTCGAAGCCGCCGGCGGTCAGGATCTTGCCCTCGCCGGCGATCGCCTCGGTGCCCGGCCCGATGACGATATCGACATTGGGCTGCACGTCCGGGTTGCCGGCCTTGCCGATGGCGTGGATACGGCCGTCTTTCAAGCCGACATCGGCCTTGATGATTCCCCAGTGATCGATGATCAAGGCGTTGGTGATCACCGTGTCGACGGCGCCGGCGGCGCGCGTCACCTGGCTTTGACCCATGCCGTCTCGGATCACCTTGCCGCCGCCGAATTTCACCTCTTCGCCATAGGTGGTCAGATCGTCCTCGACCTCGACGATAAGATCGGTGTCGGCGAGCCGGAGCTTGTCGCCGGTCGTTGGGCCGTACATGTCGGCATAGGCGGCGCGTCCGATGCGTGCGGGCATGGCGGTGTCCTCTTGTAAGCTCTAGCGCAGGCGGGCCCTAGAGGCCGCCCATGACCTTCTGGTTGAATCCAAAGACGCGGCGCGATCCGCGATAGGGAACCAGTGTGACCTCGCGGGACTGGCCGGGCTCGAACCGCACCGCTGTGCCGGCGGCGATATCGAGCCGCATGCCGCGCGCTTGCTCGCGGTCGAAATCGAGCGCCGTGTTGGTCTCGTAGAAATGATAGTGCGAACCGACCTGCACCGGCCGGTCGCCGGTATTGGCGACGGTCAGCACCGTGGTTTCCGCCCCGGCGTTCAGCTCGATCTCGCCGTCGGCGGGAAAGACCTGACCCGGTATGAAGGCGTTTGGATCGGCGGATGAGGATGAGGTCATGATCTGGCCTTCCTAACGAATGGGGCTGTGGACGGTCACCAGCTTGGTGCCGTCGGGAAAGGTGGCCTCGACCTGAACGTCGGGAATCATTTCCGCCACGCCCGCCATGACCTGGTCGCGGGTGATCACGTGGGCGCCCGCCTCCATCAGATCGGCGACGGACTTGCCGTCTCGCGCGCCTTCAACGACGAAATCGCTGATCAGGGCGATCGCTTCTGGATGGTTCAGTTTGACGCCACGCTCCAGCCGGCGGCGCGCGACCATCGCCGCCATCGAGACCAGCAGCTTGTCTTTCTCTCTTGGGGTCAGGTTCATGGCTTACGTCTCACAGGTTGCATCGCATCAGCAGGACCAGGCGCGCGGCAGCGGGCGCCCGCCCAGATAATCATAAACAGCGGCGATCCAGCGCCTCAGCGCAAGACTGTCAGGCGCCACCGCGCGCAGGCTCAAGATTCCGCGCACGAGGCTGCAGCCCCAGGTTACGCCAAACGCGCAGATCTCCGCCAAGGCGGCGCGCAGTCCATCCCGGCGCGCTTCAAGGTCGGTACCCACATACACGCCGGCGACAAACGCGGCGGCGCCCTTGCCAGCGATGGCGGACCGCAACTGATCTGTCATCGCGCCTTCAAGCAGGCCGTCTTCGGCGTAGCGCAAGCGATCCCCGATGCGGACGCGCCAGCGGTCGAAGAACCGGCCGCGGATCTCGGTCTCGCCCATGGCGCCACGGCCGAAGACTACCGGCTCCAGCGCCAGAAGCGTGGCGTCGGGCGCCATATCGATGGTCAGTTCTCGCGATAGCGCGCCGCGATCGAAGAAGATCGTTTCCTGCGGCAGCCAGTGAAGCGCCGCGCCCTCGGCGATGGTGATGCGGTTTGCGACATGCGCATCGCTTCCCAGACTGCGATAGATTTTCTCACAGGCTTGGGTTGTGACGCGCACCTGCGCGTCGCGCGCCAGTGAAAGATCGCAGTCGAGCCGGTCGCCGCCGGTCAAGCCGCCCGATGTATTGATCGTCACCAGATCGGCGAAGTCGGACCCGAACGTGTTCGGCAGCCGCGCCTTGCCGCAGCCGCTTTGCCGCAAGCGGTCGATGCGCGTGGCGGCGCCGTCATGTTTGAAAGAGGCTGCGACGAGGCCTCGGGCGCGTTGATGGTTGATTGTAGCGTATGAAGTCGCGTTAGTGTCAGTCGGCTCAGGCGACGGGTCAGACGGTGAGATACTTCCGTACATCCGTCCCCTCCAATTCCTGCTTGCCCCCGGACGCGACCACCTCGCCACGCTCCATCACGATGAAACTATCCGCCAGTTCCTTGGCGAAATCAAAATATTGTTCGACCAGGACAATCGCCATGTCGCCGCGTTTGCGCAGATAGTCGATGGCCCGGCCGATATCTTTGATGATCGAAGGCTGAATGCCCTCCGTCGGCTCGTCCAGCAGCAGCAGTTTCGGACGCGTCACCAGCGCGCGGCCGATGGCCAGCTGTTGTTGCTGCCCGCCTGACAGATCGCCGCCGCGCCGTCCGATCATGCTCTTCAGCACCGGGAACAGCTCGAAGACTTCGTCCGGCACGAAGCGCTCGTCCGAGCCGACGCAGGCGTAGCCGGTTTGAAGATTCTCACCGACGGTCAGCAGCGGGAAGATTTCCCGTCCCTGCGGTACATAGGCGACGCCGGCCCGCGCCCGATCATAGGGCGCCAAGCCAATCAGCGATTTCTCGCCGAACGCGACCTCTCCGGCCGAGACCGGGTGATGGCCGGCGATGGCGCGCAAGAGCGAGGTCTTGCCGACCCCGTTTCGGCCCAAGACGCAGGTTACGGCCCCCGGCTTGGCCAGCACCGTCACGCCGCGCAGCGCCTGCGCCGCGCCATAAAACAGATCGATTTCTTTTACAGCCAGCATGCTCAGCGCCCCAGATAAACTTCGATGACGCGCTCATTCGCACTGACCGTGTCGAGATCGCCCTCCGCCAGGACCGAGCCTTCATGCAGCACGGTCACGCGCACATCCAGATCGCGGACGAAATCCATGTCATGCTCGACCACGACGACCGAATGCGAGCGCGCGATCTCTTTCAAAAGCTTGGCTGTCTCCGCCGTCTCGGAATCGGTCATGCCCGCCGCCGGCTCGTCGACCAGCAACAGGCGCGGGTCCTGCGCCAGCAGCATGCCGATTTCCAGCCATTGTTTCTGGCCGTGCGACAGGTCGCCCGCCGGCTTCTCGCGCAGCCCGTCCAGCCGGATCAGCGCCAATAGTTCGTCGATGCGGGCTTGTTCCGCCTCCCGGACGCCGGAAAACAGCACGGCGAAGGGGCGGCGGTCGGCCTTGATCGCCAGCAACAGATTGTCTTCGACCGTATGGCTTTCGAACACGGTGGGTTTCTGAAATTTTCGGCCGATGCCGAGATTGGCGATCGTGGCCTCGTCCTCGGCGGTCAGATCGACCCGACCGTCATAGAGAACGTCGCCCTCGTCGGGCCGTGTCTTGCCAGTGATGACATCCATCATCGTCGTCTTGCCGGCGCCGTTCGGCCCGATGATCGCGCGCATCTCGCCGGGCGCGATGATCATCGACAAGGCGTTCAACGCTTTGAAACCGTCGAAGGACACGGTGACGCCGTCGAGATAAAGCAGGGAGCCGGCCGCCGGTTTCGCCTCGGCCGACCGGTTCACGGTGACGCCGCTCGCCTCAGCCATCGCCCTGGCCCTCCTTCGCGCGGCGCCGGAAAAGGCGAGACTCGGTGATCAGGCCGATAAAGCCTTTTGGCAGGAACAAGGTGGTCAGTACGAACAGCCCGCCCAGGAAGAACAGCCAGATTTCCGGAAAGGCGACGGTCAGGTAGCTCTTCGCCAGATTGACGCCGGCCGCGCCGAGCACGGCGCCATAGAGATAGCCGCGGCCGCCGAGCGCGACCCAGATGACGATCTCGATCGAGTTGATCGGCGAGAATTCGCCGGGATTGATGATCCCGACCTGCGGCACATAAAGCGCGCCGGCGATCCCGGCGAGCACGGCGGAGAGGGTGAAGACGAAGAGTTTGTAATACTCGACCTTATAGCCAAGGAACCGCGTCCGGCTCTCCCCGTCGCGGATCGCGATCAGGACCTTGCCGAAGCGCGAGGCGACGATCATCCGACAAATGATATAGCCCAGCGCCAGTGCGAGGACCGAGGCGACGAACAGACCGTTGCGCACGCCGTCCGACCGCAGATCCAGTCCTAGGATGTCGCGGAAATCGGTCAGGCCGTTATTGCCGCCGAACCCCATGTCATTCTGGAAAAAGGCGAGCATCAGGGCGTAAGTCAGCGCCTGTGTGATGATCGAGAGATAGACGCCTGTGACGCGTGAGCGGAAGGCAAACCAGCCGAAGACGAAGGCGAGCGCGCCGGGCGCGAGCATCACCATCAGCATGGCGAAGCCGAAATTGTCGAACCCGTACCAGAACCAGGGCAGTTCCTTCCAATTCAGGAAGACCATGAAATCCGGCAGCACCGGATGGCCGTAGACGCCGCGATCGCCGATCTGCCGCATGAGATACATGCCCATGGCGTAGCCGCCGAGGGCGAAAAAGGCGCCATGGCCGAGGCTGAGAATGCCGCAATAGCCCCAGACCAGATCGACCGCCAGGGCCAACAGAGCATAGCAGACATATTTGCCGAACAGGCTGACCAGATAGGTCGGGACGTGGAAGACCGAACTTTCCGGCAACTGGTTCAACAGCGGCACGCCGATCGCCAGCGCCGCCAGGATGCCGAGGAAGATCACCGTGCCTCGGTCCGACAAATGCAGCAGCGGGGAGCGCCTGCCGCGCCCGGCGCCGCCGGTTTCAGCCAGGGTCGCCATCGCCTAACTCTCCACCGCGCGGCCTTTAAGCGCGAACAAACCGCGGGGCCGGCGTTGGATGAACAGAATGATGAAGACGAGCACCAGGATTTTGGCGACGACAGCGCCGGTGAAGGGCTCCATGAACTTGTTGGCGACGCCCAGCGTCATCGCGCCGACAAAAGCGCCCCAGAGATTGCCGACCCCGCCGAAGACCACGACCATGAAACTGTCGATGATATAGGCTTGGCCGAGATTGGGGCCGACATTGGTCAATTGGCTCAACGCCACGCCGCCGATCCCGGCGACGCCGGAGCCCAGCCCGAAGGTCATGGCGTCGACCCAACCGGTGCGGATTCCCATGGCGCTGGCCATCTTCCGGTTTTGGGTCACCGCACGCATCTGCAGGCCCAGATGCGTGCGTTTCAAAATCGCCAGTAGGGCGGCGAAGACCAGCAGGCAGAAGATGATGATGTAGAGCCGGTTATAGGTGATCGAGAGTGCGCCGTTGACCTCGTAGAACCCGCTCAACCAGTCCGGTGTAATGACGGGCTGATTGAGCGGCGAGAAGATCGTACGGACCGCCTGTTGCAGCGCCAGACTGATGCCGAAGGTCGCCAGCAGCGTCTCCAGCGGTCGGCCGTACAGCACCCGGATCACCGACCGCTCGATGCCGATCCCGATCAGACCGGTGACGATGAAGGCGGCGGGGATGGCGACAAACAGCGAATACTCAATGGCGTTCGGCATTAATTGCTGAACGACGAAGGTGGTGTAGGCGCCGATCATCAGCATCTCGCCATGGGCCATATTAATGACTCCCATGACGCCAAACGTGATCGCCAGGCCGACCGCCGCGAGCAGCAGAACGGCGCCCAGGCTAAGACCGAAGAAGATCGTCTCGAGGATTTGGTAGAGCTGCTTCTGTGAATCGATCCGGGCCAGCGCCTCACTCGCGGCCTGGGCCACAGTCTGCGTGTCGCCGTCACCCTCCGCATTGGCGAGCCGTCCGAGCACCGCCCAGACATCCGGGTTCATGGACCCGTCGAGCGCTGCAACGGCGGCCAGTCGATCCTCGACGGGGCCGGATTGGGCCAGGATCGCGGCGCGGGCCAGCGTCAGGAGTTCAGCCACGCGCGCAGCCTCTTCGGCCGCCAGCGCGCGCTCGATGCCCGACAGCATCGCCGGGTCGGGGTCGCTCAGCAGCGCCCGGGCCGCCTCGGCGCGCGCGCCATCGTCCGGCGCGAACAAACGCAGCCCGCCCAAGGCGCTCTTCAGAACGCCGCGCAGCTTGTTGTTAATGCTGACTTTTCGGACTTTGCGTTTGCCAACGTTGCCAAGCTCTTCACCGGTCAGCGCGTCGCTGATGTCATAGCCTTTTTCAGCGTCGCGCACGAACACCATGCGGTCGTCAGAACGCCGGAAATACAGGTCGCCTTCCTGCAGCGCTTGCAACAGCGTTTCGGCGCGCGGGTCGCCGGAGGCGGCGATCGCCAGGATGGCGGTTTCTTTGTCGGAGAATGATCGCGCGGTCAGCCCCGCCAGCGCGTCCTCGAGGCCCGTCTGAGCGGATGCGGCCGGCGCCAGCGTCGCAAGCAGCAAGACCGCCGAAAAGAGTTTGGCGAGGCGTCGGATCAGAACCATCGGCGCGCAATCGGCAAGTTAGGAATAGCGGGAACGAGAACCCGCGGGCGCCGATATCTGGGTGTGGCGGCCCGCGGGTTTGGCTAGTCAGTCAGGCGGTCCGGTCTAATAGTTCTGGCCGGAGCAGGCGCCTGTTGTAATGTTGAAGTTGCCGCATGAGATCGGCGCGGTCCAATCGGCCACCAGATTCTTCGATTCCGGCAGGAAATCAGTCCAGGCGTCGCCGATCACGCCCTTCGGCGTTGACCAGACGATTTCGAACTGACCGTCATCCTGGATCTCGCCGATCAGCACCGGCTTGGTCAGGTGATGGTTGGTGTTCATCACCGCAATACCGCCGGTCAGGTTCGGGTACGTGATGCCGTACATCGCCTGCCGCACCGTATCGACATCGGTCGTGCCGACGGATTCGACAGCTTTGGCCCACATGTTGAAGCCGATATAGTGCGCTTCCATCGGATCGTTGGTGACGCGGTCCTCATCGCCGATGAAGGCGTGCCACTTCTCGATGAATTCGTCATTCGCGTCCGACTCGGCGCTCATAAAGTAGTTCCAGGCGGCGAGGTGGCCGACCAGAGGGCCGGTGTCGAGACCCGACAGTTCCTCTTCCCCGACCGAGAAGGCGATGACCGGAATGTCTTCAGCGCCGATGCCCTGGTTCCCCAACTCTTTATAGAAGGGCACGTTGGCGTCGCCGTTGATGGTCGAAACCACGGCGGTCTTCTTGCCAGTCGAGCCAAAGGCCTTGATGTCGCTGACGATGGTCTGCCAGTCGGAATGACCGAAAGGCGTGTAGTTGATCAGGATGTCTTCCTGCGGAATCCCTTTGTCGAGCAGATACTGTTCCAGGATCTTGTTGGTCGTGCGCGGATAGACATAGTCGGTGCCAGCCAGCACGAAGCGCGTGACCCCGCCGCCTTCCTCGCTCAACAGATAATCGACCGCCGGAATTGCCTGCTGGTTCGGCGCGGCGCCTGTGTAGAAGACGTTTTTGGAGGATTCTTCGCCTTCATACTGGACCGGATAGAACAGCATCCCGTTCAGCTCCTCGACGACCGGCAGGACCGACTTGCGGGAGACCGATGTCCAGTTGCCGAAGATCACGTCGACTTCGTGCACTTCCAGCAGCTCGCGGGCTTTTTCCGCGAAGAGCGGCCAATCGGACGCCGGGTCGACGACCACCGCTTCCAACTGCTTGCCGAGCAAGCCGCCATTGGCGTTCTGCTCTTCGACCAACATCAGGACCGTGTCCTTCAGCGTGGTTTCGGAAATCGCCATCGTCCCCGACAGAGAATGCAAGACGCCGACCTTAATGGTCTCATCGGCCTGCGCGGCGGTCCCAACCGCCATCCCGGCCGCCATCCCGGCCGCAACGGTCGCGGCCTTGAGTCCGTAATGCTTCATTATACAAAGTCTCCCAAAGTGTTTAGGTTTTGACCGGCAAGGCGCACTGCAACAGCCGCGCCACTTTCTCCATCGTTGCGCCGTCTCGATTTTGTGTTTTGTTTCAGATAGATGACAGAGAAGTGGAGAATTTCGCGCTCTTTTGCGCTTTGAGCCGTGCACAAGAATGAAGCACAAAAAATAGGCGAGCCTAGATAATAGGCAGAGTAAACCGTCTTAGAGCGCGCGACGCCCCGCGCGCCGACGACGCCTAGGTCAAGCGGTCAGTCTCGCATTTCCAGGAATAGCGCAGCCATTCCTGGCGTTGTTTCCGCCGTTCCGCATATTGGCCGCGTTCAACCGCTGCAGCGAATTGACATCGCTCCAGCGAGGCGAAGCGGTGATCGCGTTCAAAACTCTGGCAATGCGTGTCGCCGGATAGCGACAGGCAGGTAACGAGCACAAGCACGAACATGGTTTCCACCCTTTGTGATGTGTCCCATTCGGGATCGCTCCTTATTGACCGGCGCTCTTCATTCGGGTGAGGCGCCCGCTTCATCGCGTAGCCTTGTTTCGCCTGACTTGACCTATAATGCCCCGATTCCAAGCCGCGCGGGATTAGCCGGGATCGCCGCCTTCGCTCGCGCGATGGAGAACGCCGCCGGACATTGGGGCGGGGACGCCGGTTGTGCCGGGAAAGCTGATCGGCAGGCCACGCAGGGCGCGCACCGCGAGGAAGGCGAAACAGGCGGCTTCGACTGCATCGCCTTGCAGGCCGATCGCATCGGCGGCGACCGCTTCCGCGCCGGTCCTGCTCCCGAGCGCCCGCATCAGCGCCGGATTATGAGCGCCGCCGCCGCTGACGATCAGGCGTCTCGGCGCGGCGGGCAGATGCGCGAGGCCGCGTGCGACGGACGCCGCTGCAAGCGTGGTCAGGGTCGCCGCCCCATCCTCTGGGCTGAGCCCCTCGGCGAGCGCCGCGGTGAAGTCGTTGCGGTCGAGCGATTTGGGGGGCGGGGCCGCGAAATAGGGATGGGCGAGACATGCCGTTAGGCGCGCCTCATTGATATGGCCTGTGGCGGCCAAGGCGCCGTCGCGATCCATTGCGCCCAACCCGTGCCGCGCGACCCAATCATTGATCGGTGCGTTGGCCGGGCCGGTGTCGAATGCGATCATCGCGCCGTCGGCGCCGCGCCAGGTCAGGTTCCCAACCCCGCCCAGATTCAGCATCGCCGTCTCTGGACCAGCGCCGATCCGGTCGAGCAGGGCGGCGTGGTAGATCGGGGCGAGGGGGGCGCCGTTGCCGCCGGCCGCAACATCGGCGGAACGAAAATCATTCACCGTATCGATCCCCGTCAGCCGCGCCATGAGTGCGCCGTCGCCCAACTGCCGGGTCGCGCCCTTCCGCTCAGCCGTGGGCGCGCGGTGCAGCACGGTCTGGCCGTGAAACCCGATGCAGTCGATCTCGGACGGCGTCAGCGCGTTGTCGGTGAGGAATTCCAGAACCGCGTTGGATTGCGCTTCCGTAAGGGCCCGCTCCGCTTCGGAGAAAACCGCCGGCTCGGGCCCCGAAAATCGCCAATTCTGCGCCGCCGCCAACGCGTCTTGCAGCAACGCCACGGTCTTGGTCGCGTAGCGCGCCGCCGTCGCCGGCCCGAAAGCCTCGATCGTCTCACCGTCGGTCTGGAGCAGGGCGATGTCGATCTCGCCATCCAGCACGGTGCCGGTCATCAGCCCGATCGATCGGCTCGGTTTCGAGGGGGGTGCGGTCTCGCTGGCCATGGCGGCGATCATGCCGCCGCGCCGTCCTCCCTGGCAATCGCGGATGGCGCGGACGGTGCCGCCGCGCCGCTCAATTCGGTCACGGCCTGATGATGAGAAAGGAAGATTTCCCCCGTCAGCTCGTCGAGAAAGGAAGAGCGTTTCAGCCGGTCCATTACCGGGCCTTTCACTTCCGAGAGATGCAGCCGAACGCCCAACGCCTCAAGCCGACTGTTCACCGCTTCGAGCGATTCCAAGGCGCTATAGTCGATCTCGTTGATCGCGGGGCAGGCGAGGATCACATGCCGGATCGCCGGATCGCCGACGACCCGGTTCAGCACATACTCCTCCAGATAGCGGGCGTTGGCGAAATATAGGCTCTCATCGACCCGCAGGCTGACGATGGAGGGCTCGGTCAGCACTGAGTAGCGTTTGATGTTCCGGTAATGCTCGGTCCCGTCGATCCGACCGACCTCGGCGATATGCGGGCGTGAGGTCTTGAACAGATAAAGGCCGACCGACAGAAGGACGCCGGCCGAAACGCCGACCTCGACCCCCAGCGTCAGGGTCAACAGGATGGTCGCCGCCACGGCCGCGAAATCAGCCTTGGAATAGCGCCAGGTCTTGCCGAGCACGGAGAAATCCACAAGCGACAGAACCGCGACAATGATGGTCGCCGCCAAGGTCGCTTTCGGCAGGAAGAACAGAAGCGGCGTCAGGAAGACGGTGACCAGCAATATACCAAGCGCGGTGAATCCGCCGGCAGCCGGGGTCGCGGCGCCCGCATCGAAATTGACCACCGAGCGGGCGAACCCGCCGGTCACGGGATAACCGCCGCTGACCGAGGCGGCGACATTCGCGGCGCCGAGGCCGATCAGCTCCTGATCCGGGACGATCTGCTGACGCTTCTTCGCCGCCAGCGTCTGGGCGACCGAGACGGATTCGGCGAAACCGACGATGGAGATCAAGAGCGCCGGGCCGGCGAGGTCGCGCCACAGGCTCGGCTCGATCTCCAGAAGGGTCGAAACGGTGAGGGGCGGCAGGCTGTTCGGCACCGAGCCCACCAAAGCCACGCCCTGTGCGTCGAGGCTCCAGAACCAAGCCGCCAGGGTCGTTGCAATCACCGCGAAGGCCGGCCCCGCTTTCGTCAGTAGGCCAGCCGCGCGCTTCTTCAGCCCCAATCGCATCAGAAGCGGCTGCAATCCGCCGCGCACCCAGAACAGGAACGCGAGGACCGAGACGCCGATCAGCGCCGTTGCCCAATTCACGTCGGGCGCCGCGCGCGCCAGGGAGAGCAGCACGTCGATCAGGGTCGCGCCGCCGGCCTCGACCCCCAGGATATGTTTCACCTGGCTGGCGGCGATGATCACGCCGGACGCAGTGATGAAGCCTGAGATCACCGGATGGCTGAGGAAATTCGCGAGGAACCCCAGCCGTAAGACGCCGAGCGCCACCAGCATGACGCCGGACAGGAAGGCCAGCGCGATGGCGGCCGCGATCGCCAGCGCCGGCGGCAGGCCGAGCGCCCCAATGGCGGCGGCGGTCATCAAGGAAACAACCGCGACCGGCCCGACCGCCAGCGCTTTGCTGGTCCCGAAGATCGTATAGGCGATCAGCGGCAGGATCGAGGCGTAGAGCCCCATTTCCGGCGGCAGCCCCGCCAGCAGCGCATAGGCCAGCGATTGCGGGATCAGCATGATCGTCACGATCAGCGCCGCCATTGCGTCCTCGGCGAAGAGCGCGCCCCGGTACCGCCGCCCCCAATCGAGGATCGGGAGACCGTTCGAGAGCTTCATCACTGCGACCCCGTCAGGCCGAGATCGGATCCTTGACCGTCACCTTCTCAGGCTTGGCCAGCCATTCCTTGCCGCGCAGCATGCCCTGCCAATAAAGCGGTGGCAGGATCCGCTCCTTCAACAGCCAGGCCATGCGCGACGGTTGGCGCCCGTTGACCAGCCAAGGCGGGAAGCTGGGCAGCAGCTTGCCGCCATAGCCGAACTCGGCCAGCACGATCTTGCCGCGCTCCACCGTCAACGGGCAGGAGCCGTAGCCGTCATAATGGGCGGCGGCCGAATGGTTGTGGATATCCGCCATCAGATTCTCCGCCACCACCGGCGCCTGTTTCCGCGCCGCCGCCGCCGTCTTGGCGTTCGGCGCGTTCATTACATCGCCCAGACTCCAGACATTCTCAAATGTCTTGTGGCGCAGCGTGTTCTGATCGACATCGACCCAACCCGCCGCATCCGCCAGGGGCGAGACTCGGACGAAATCGGGCGCGGTCTGGGGCGGGCAGACATGCATCATGTCGAAATCCATCTCGACCGTCCGCGCCTCTTTCTCCGGCTCCGCCACCGAGAAGACCGCCTTTCTCGCCGGCCCGTCGACCGAGATCAGATTGTGGAAGAAATTCAGCGTGGCGTCATAGCGCTCGATATAGTCCATCAGGGCGGGGACATAGTCCTTGACCCCGAACAGCACGCCCCCGGCGTTGGCGAAGGAGATGTCGATATCCTTCAAAACGCCCGACCGGGTCCAATGGTCTGCTGACAGATACAGCGCTTTCTGCGGCGCGCCGGCGCATTTGATCGGCATTGGCGGCTGGGTGAAGATTGCCTTGCCCGACCGCATGCCTTTGACCAACCGCCAAGTGTAGGGGGCCAGATCGTAGCGGTAATTCGAGGTGACGCCGTTCTTGCCCAGCGTTTCAACCAGGCCTTCGACCTTGTGCCAGTCCAGCTTCAGGCCAGGACAAACGACGAGGCGCTTGTATTTCACCACGCGGCAGCCATCCAGGATCACCGCATCGTCCTTCGGTTCGAAGGCGGCGACGGCGGACTTGATCCAATGCACGCCTTTTGGAATAAGCGAGGCCATGGTGCGTGCGGTCTCTTGCGCGTCAAACACGCCGCCGCCGACCATGGTCCAGCCAGGCTGGTAGTAGTGGACATCGGCCGGGTCAATGATAGCGATATCGAGGCTGGGGTCGCGCGCCATCAGGCTGGAGGCGACCGAGACGCCGGCCGCGCCGCCGCCGATGATCACGATGTCATGCTGGGCGTCGGCGATGTCGGTCGGCGTCTTGCCGCCATTGATGATGCGACGGACGACGCCGTTCACGTCATAGCCGGCGGCCTTGGCGTCCGACAGAATATCCGAGACCGGCTTCTTGCCGCCCTGACCGAGCGCCCAGAGCGTGATCGAGCGCGTGCCCGTCCGGCAATAGGCCAGGGTCGGTTTCGGCGCCCGCTCCAGCGCTGCATCGAACTCGGCGGCGTCTTCGTCGCCCACCTGACCGGAGACGACCGGAAGGTAGTGGGCCTCTAGGCCGGCCTTTTCCGCTTCGACGCGGATCTCCTCAAAGCTCGGCTGGTCGGCGCCTTCGCCGTCCGGCCGGTTGCAGATGATCGACCGGAATCCCTGCTCGGCCAAGCCGGCGACATCGCCGGGCGCGATCTGAGGGCTCACCGAGAACGTGTCGTTGACGGTCTTGAGTTCCATGATGCTCTCCTGATTTCAGCCGCTGAGCCCCAGCAAGGGCGCCCGCGGCGTCGCTAAAGCACGTTCACCGGCAGTTTCAGCATCGGGCGACCGTCCGCGTCTTGGGGGACCTGACCTGCGCGCATGTTCACCTGCAAAGAGGGCAGGATTAGACGTGGCACATCGAGCGTCTTGTCGCGTTCGGTGCGCATCTCGATGAAGGCGTCCTTATCCTTGCCGACGCCGACATGGATGTTCTTCGCCTTTTCCTCCGCAACCGTGGTCTCCCAGGCGACCTCGCGCCCGTTGGGGCCGTAATCGTGGCACATGAAGAGCCGCGTTTCGTCGGGCAGGGAGAGGACCTTCTGGATCGAGGCGTAGAGCGTCGCCGCGTCGCCGCCGGGGAAATCGCAACGCGCGCTGCCCTGATCGGGCATAAAGATCGTATCGCCGACGAAACCGGCGTCTCCGATCACATAGGTCATGCAGGCGGGCGTATGACCTGGCGTCGCCATCGCAAACCCGGTCAGGCCGCCGATCTGGAATGTATCGCCGTCCTTGAACAGGACATCGAACTGGCTGCCGTCGCGGCGGAAAGCGGCGTCCTCGTTGAAGACAGAGGCGAACGTATCCTGGACGACGGTGATCTGATCGCCGATCCCGATCTTCCCGCCCAAAGCGTCTTGAATATAGGGCGCGGCGGAGAGGTGGTCGGCATGTACATGCGTCTCGATCAGCCATTCCAACGTAAGGCCGCGCTGTTTCACGACGGCGATCATCTCGTCGGCGTGCTTGTAACTGACGCGGCTCGCATAGTGGTCGAAATCGGCGACAGAATCGACGATCGCGCAAGCGGTCGAGCCCGGATCCTTGACGATATAGCTGATCGTATAGGTGTCCGGATCGAAGAACCCCGTCACATCGGGTTTGGTGGCGGTATCCACCGGATAGTCTCTTGGCATTGTGCTTCCCCCATCGGTTCGCGCTTTCCGGACGACCGGCGGCGCAGGCCCTTCACATCGATACTGTTGAATGTGTATAAGTTAGATAGACAAGTGAGCTTTATGCATCAAGCAAAAAGTTGTACATTGAAGTTAGCTTTTAGGGGGCGGTTCCGATGAAACTGACCATGTTCACCAATTTCGCGCTGCGCACCTTGATGTATGCGGCGATGCGCGGCGAGACGCTCAGCCGCAGCCAGGATATCGCAGACGCGTTCGGCATCTCGAAAACGCACCTGACAAAGTGCATTCACCAGCTTGGGCAATGGGGCTATCTGGAGAATGTGCGCGGCCGAACGGGGGGATTTCGGCTCTCGAAGCCGGCCTCGGAGATCACGGTCGGCGAGATCGTCCGGCGCACCGAGGATACGTTGGAATTGGTCGAGTGTTTCAACGCGGAGACCAACTCCTGTCCGCTGATGCAGCTCTGCCGCCTCAGCCTGACCTTCAAGAAGGCGCTCTCGGTCTTCATGGCGGAGCTCGACGGGATCACGATCGCCGATGTGGTCTCCAATCGTGACGCCTTGTGGCCATTATTGGAGGCCAACACCGGCGCCGCGGCGCGGGTGGATTAGCTCAGCGCCTCGCCGACTTGTTTTAGAGCGGGGAAGTGGTTGCGCAGGTAATGCTGCAGCCAATAGGCGTATCGTTCGGGCGTTGACCGCCAATCGTCGCGCAAGTTGGGCAGGGACGAATATACCGTCTCCGTCACCTCGATCGGGTTGAGCGCCAGGTCCTGCGTGAGCCGGCCTGTGAAGACCGTGACCACTTCATTCTCCGTCATACCATTTCCGAAATCGACGAAATAGGCGGTGGTGAAGGCGGGGGTCAGGTCGGCCCAGACACCCAGTTCCTCATGCACGCGGCGACGGGCGGCGCGGCGGATCGGCTCCTTCGGGCGCGGATGGCCGCAGCAGGAATTCGCCCACAGCCCGCCGGAATGATACTTGCCCGGATGGCGTCGTTGCAGCAGCGTCCGCCCTTGATGGTCGAACAGGAAGACCGAGAAGGCGCGGTGCCGCAGTCCCAGCCGATGCACCTCATGCTTCTCGCCATAGCCGGTCTTCCGGCCCGACGGCGAGACCAGGATGACCTGCTCGTCGGTCGCGGGGAGGATTGTGTGAGGCGGCGCGGCGCCGTCCGGCATGGCGATCAGCTTTCCAACTGCGCGGGTCAAACGCGGTGAGTGACCCTGGATCGACTCTCTTGTAACATTTGTTGATCTGCGCTGTCATTCGTAATTGACGTTACACTATGGTGACAGGCGTCTGGCCGTTCGCGGCGAGAAGCACAGGAGCGAACGTGCCGTTTCCATTTTCCGCCATCGTCGGGCAAGACGACCTGAAATTGTCTCTGTTGATCGCCGCGGTCGATCCGACCATCGGCGGCGTGTTGGCCTTCGGCGATCGCGGCGCCGGCAAATCGACGGCGGTGCGGGCGCTCGCGGCGCTGTTGCCGCCGATCGAAGTGGTCGCCGGCTGTCCCTACCATTGCCGCCCGGACGCGCGGGCGCCGATCTGTCCGGTCGATCACTGCGATGGCGGAACGGTCAAGACGCGGACGCCGGTCGTCGATTTACCGCTCGGCGCGACAGAGGATCGGGTGGTCGGGGCCATCGACCTGGAGCAAGCGCTGGCCCATGGCCGCAAATCCTTCGAACCGGGCCTGCTGGCGGCCGCCAATCGCGGCTTTCTCTATATCGACGAAGTCAATCTGCTGGAGGATCATCTGGTCGATCTTCTGCTTGATGTCGCCGCGTCGGGCGAGAATGTGGTTGAGCGCGAAGGCTTGAGCATTCGCCATCCGGCGCGCTTCGTCCTGGTCGGCAGCGGCAATCCGGAGGAGGGGGAGCTTCGACCGCAATTGCTCGACCGGTTCGGACTGTCGGTCGATGTGACGACGCCGCGCGATCTGAAACAGCGCATGGAGGTGGTGCGCCGGCGCGATGATTACGAGCGTGACCCGGTGTCTTTCATGGAGACCTGGAAACGCAAGGACGCCGCAATCCGCCGCAAGATCAGCAAGGCGAAAGCGATCCTCAACGATATCGAAACGCCGGACGCGATGCTCGAGGCGGCGGCAAAGCTTTGTATCGCGCTGGGGACAGACGGGTTGCGCGGTGAACTGACCCTTGTCCGCGCCGCCCGCGCCGAGGCGGCCTTGAACGAGGGCGGCAAGAAGCAGCCGCCTGTCGTTGGTGACCGGCATATGAAGCGGGTCGCCGGCATGGCGCTACGCCATCGGCTGCGCCGCGATCCGTTGGACGAGACCGGCTCGTCGGTCCGGGTCGATCGGGCGGTCGAAGAGCTTTTCGGATGATCGAGACTTTGGTCGACGGCCTCGATCCCGACGGTCTGGCGCGGTTTCAGGCCGCCGCCGACGCGGAACGGGCGGCCGCGGTGCTGGCGATCGCGCCACACCGATTAGGCGGCGCCGTGTTGCGCGCCCGCGATGGGCCGGTGCGCGACCGTTGGTTGGCGCTGGCGACAAGTGTCATGGAAGAGGGCGCGCCGCTGCGGCGTCTGCCAAGCCATATCCAGGATGATCGGCTGCTCGGCGGCCTCGATCTGACGGCGACGCTGGCGTCTGGCGCACCGGTTCTGATGAAGGGCCTGCTTGCCGAGGCCGATGGCGGTCTGATCATCGCGCCGATGGCGGAGCGCATGGGACGCGGCCTGGCCGCGCGGCTGGCGAGCGTGCTGGATCATGGCGAGGTGCGGGTCGAGCGGGACGGGGCGGCGGACCGGTTCCAGGCGCGGTTCGGCCTTGTGACGTTGGATGAAGGCGTTGCCCCGGATGAGGCGCCGCCGGAGGCGCTGCTGGATCGCCTGGCCTTTCTGATCGATCTCAGCGCCTTGCGCGCCGCGGACATTGCCGATTGGTCCGTGCAAGCCGACGCGGTTGCTCATGCGCGGAGAGCTTTTCAGACAGTGCGCCATTCCGATGCCGATCTCGAGGCCTGTTGCGCCGCCGCTCTGGCGCTGGGTCTGCATTCCTTGCGGGCGGCGGGCCACGCGCTGGCTGTCGCTCGACTTTCCGCCGCTTTGGACGGACGCGGCGCGGTCGGTGAGACCGATCTGGCCTTCGCCGCGCGCACGGTGCTGATCCCGCGCGCGACGGTTGCGCCTGATCTCTCGCCTCCGGACCAGCCGCCGGAACCGCCGCCCGAGCCGCCGGAGCAGGATGGGTCCGAGGGGGCTGAGGAGACCGAGGACACGATCACCGCCGCCGACGATCTGGCTGTCGAGGCGGTCGCGGCGATGCTGCCGCCCGACCTGCTGGAGAAGCTGCGGCAGGCGCGCGGTCCGCGCAAAGGCGCAGGGTCCGCAGGCAAGGGGGCGGAGAAGAAGAACCAAAGGCGCGGCCGTCCGGCGGGCCTGGCCGGCAGCCCGCCCTATGCCGGGGCGCGCCCGCACCTGATCGAGACCCTGCGCGCCGCTTCGCCTTGGCAAAAGCTGCGGGCGGCGCGTCCAGGGGCCGACGCTGCGGCGCCGAACCAGATCGCCGTGCGCAAGGATGATTTCCGCTATCAGCGCCTGAAACAGCGCAGCCAGGCGGTGACGATCTTCGTCGTCGATGCGTCTGGCTCGGCCGCCTTGCAGCGTATGGGCGAGGCGAAGGGCGCGGTCGAACTGCTGCTGGCTGATTGTTACATACGGCGTGACCTGGTCTCGCTGATCGCCTTTCGGCGCGACGGGGCCGAATTGCTGCTGCCGCCGACCCGCTCGCTGACACGGGCGAAACGCAGCCTGTCGAGCCTGCCGGGCGGCGGCGCGACGCCTCTGGCGCATGGTTTGGATCTGGCCTTTCAATTGGCGGAGGCGGAGAAGCGCGCCGGGCGCAGCCCGTCTCTGGTGGTCTTGACCGACGGTCGCGGCAACATCGCGCGCAATGGCGAAGCGGACCGGCGCCAAGCCGCCGAAGACGCCGCAGGCGTCGCGCGGTCGATTCAGGCGCTCGGCGTGCCGGCGCTGGTTGTGGATACGTCCGCCCGGCCCGACCGACGCGCCCAGGAACTGGCGCAGGCGATGGCCGCGCGTTATCTGCCTCTGCCGCGCGGCGACGCGCGCACACTCGCCGCCGCCGTGCAGAGCCAGAGCGGCGCGCGCGCCGTTTCATAGGCGCGCGGTTCCGATGCGGCTTTTCCAGGACAGGCCTGACTGGGAGCGGGACGGGGCGGATTGGCCGAACCGGTCCCATAGCCGTTTTGTCGAGGCAGGCGGCGTCACATGGCATGTCCAGGAAATGGGGTCGGGGCCGGCCTTGGCGCTGGTCCATGGCACCGGTGCGGCGACGCATTCCTGGGGACCGCTTCTACCGCTGCTGGCGGAACGGTTCCACACCGTCGCGATGGACCTGCCCGGTCATGGTTTCAGCCTGCCCCCAGAGACGGAGGACCTGTCCCTACCATCGATGGCAAAGGCTTTGGCGGCTTTGTTCGACAGGCTGGGGTTTGAGCCGGAGATCGCCATAGGGCATTCGGCCGGCGCGGCGGTCCTGGCGGCGCTGGCGCTGGACGGGCGTATTGCACCGGCCCGCCTGATCGCCTTGAACGGCGCCTTGATCCCTCTGACCGGGGCCGCCGGTGTGCTGTTTTCGCCCCTGGCGCAAATGCTGAACCGGACGGCGATGGCGCCCGCCTTTTTCGCGGCGCGCGCCCGGAACCGCCAATTTGTCGAGCGCTTGCTGCGCGGTACAGGATCGCGCGCTCCGGCCGGCAGCGTCGACGCCTATTGGCGGCTGGCGCAACGCGAGGGGCATGTGGCTTCGGCCCTGCGGATGATGGCGCAGTGGGATCTGGAGCCGCTGGCGCCACGGTTGAAAGACTTAACGCCCGCTATGGACTTGGTGGTCGGGAAGGGCGACCGGACAATCCGGCCGAGCGAGGCTTTGCGGGTGCGCGCCCTGGCCCCGCAAGCGGAGATCTTCTCGATCCCGCGTCTCGGGCATCTGGCGCATGAGGAAGATCCGGAGACAGTCGCCCGTGCAATCTTCGACCGGCTCGAGCGGTCCGCCTAACATTTATGTCAATTCTGGTTGACGTAAAAATTACTTCACATTTTGTGCGGTTAAGGCTTTACTGTTCGCTGACCCCGTCTCTTTTTTCCGTTTTCGGCGGGGGTTTGGGGAGTGAAAGCGATGGCGCCGCAAGACACCGCCGTGGTTCGGACCAAGAGGCGCGAGAAAAGCCGATCCAGCACGCGACGACGCCGCTACCGCCATCTTGATTCGGTCGATTCGCCGGACGATATCAGGGCGCTGCCGGCCGACGCCATGAGACCGCTCTGCGACGATGTCCGCGAAGAACTGATCGACATCGTCTCGGAAACCGGCGGTCATTTGGGCTCCGGGTTGGGTGTGGTCGAACTGACCGTCGCCCTGCATCGCGCCTTCGACACGCCGCGCGACAAGCTGATCTGGGATGTCAGCCATCAATGCTATCCGCATAAGATCCTGACCGGCCGCCGCGCCGCCCTGCGGAAACTGCGGCAGAAGGGCGGGCCGTCGGGCTTCACCAAGATCAGCGAAAGCCGCTTCGACCCGTTCGGCGCAGCGCATAGTTCGACCTCGATTTCCGCCGGGCTCGGCTTCGCCGCGGCGCGGGATTATGAGCAGGCGCCGCATGCGGTGGTCGCCGTCATCGGCGACGGCGCGATGTCCGGCGGCATGGCGTTCGAAGGGCTGAATAACGCGGGCGCCGAGAAACGCCCGATGGTCATCGTGCTGAACGACAACGCCATGTCGATCGCCCCGCCGGCCGGCGCACTGGACCGACATTTGGCCGAGTTGCGCGCCATTCTGCCGGACAAAGAAGCCCGCATGGCCGCGTTGGCGCGCGAGGACCTGCCCAGCTTCGCGGAGACTCCGACACTCTTCGATCAGTTCGGCGTGCGCTATGTCGGCCCGTTCGACGGCCACGATGTCGAGGAGATGATCGAGGTTTTCAGCCGCGCCCGGACCTATCGCGACGGGCCGCTCTTGGTTCATGTTCTGACCGTGAAAGGTAAAGGCTTCGACCATGCGGAGGGCGCGGATGACCGCTATCACGGCGTGTCGAAATTCTGCGCCGTCAGCGGCAAGCAGCATAAATCGCCCAGCAACGCGCCAAGCTACACATCCGTCTACGCCAACGCTCTGATCGCCGAGGCGCGCAAGGACGATCGGATTGCGGCGGTCTCCGCGGCGATGCCCGGCGGGACGGGGCTCGACAAGTTCGGCGCCGCTTTCCCGGACCGCTGTTTCGATGTCGGGATCGCCGAGCAGCATGCGGTCACCTTCTGCGCCGGTCTGGCGGCGGAAGGCTACAAGCCCTTCGCGACGATCTATTCCACCTTTTTGCAACGCGCCTATGACCAGATCGTGCATGACGTGGCGCTGCAAAGGCTGCCGGTGCGATTCGCGATCGACCGGGCCGGCATGGTCGGGGCCGACGGCGCGACCCATCAAGGCGCTTATGACATCGCCTATCTGGGCTGTCTGCCGGGCGTCGTGCTGATGGCGGCGAGCGACGAGGCGGAATTGATGCATATGGTCGCCACAGCCGCCGCGATCGATGACGGGCCGTCCGCCATCCGCTATCCGCGCGGCGCCGCGGTCGGGATCGCCTGTCCGGACGAGGGCGCGGCGTTGGAAGTCGGCAAAGGCCGAATCGTGCGGGAAGGGACAGACGCGGCGATCCTTAGTTTCGGCGCGCGCCTTAACGATGTGCTCACCGCCGCTGACCATTTGGAGCGCGAGGGCGTTTTGATCACCGTCGCCGATGCGCGATTCGCCAAGCCGATCGACGACGCGCTGGTGGCGCAGCTTGTCAAGGACCATCCGCTGGTCTTGACGGTGGAGGAGGGCTCGGTCGGCGGCTTCGCAACACAGGTGGTGGATAGTCTGGTGCGGCAGAAGCGACACGATCAGCTCAACCGGCTGGCTCCGCTCTATCTGCCCGACGCGTTCGTCGACCATGACACGCCCGCCGGCCAAATCGCCGCAACGGGGTTGGATGCACAGGGCGTCGCCGCCCGGGTGTTGGAGCGGCTACAATTTGTAAGAATGGGGGCCGTCTCCTAGAGACTTCCCCTAACCATCAGAAAACACTTTACTTTCTCTCGTTGCTGAGCGCGTGAGGTCGCTTTGTGCAGGAATTATCCCAGCGCCAGCGTCAGCTTTAAGCAACGTCAAAAAAAATTGACACTTCTGTGAAATTCCCTTTATTCTGTGCGGGTACCAAAGCGCCGTTCAACAAGGCGCTCCAGGGACTGAGACCGGCGGCGCTGCGCCGGGGCGGATCCTTGGAAGGGGAAGGACAGTGTCGATGACGGCTTTCACCGGCCAGACAAGACAAGACGAGGCGGAACTTCGGTCGCCTGCTGCGCCGCGTCCGGTTCTGAAAGAACGTGGTCAGCGCGAGGTTTTCTGCGGCCTGACCGGGATCGTCTGGCTGCATCGGAAGATCCAGGACGCCTTCTTCCTGGTCGTCGGCTCGCGCACCTGCGCGCATCTGATCCAATCGGCGGCGGGGGTGATGATCTTCGCCGAACCGCGTTTCGCGACCGCCATCATCGACGACCGTGACTTGGCCGGGTTGGCCGACGCCAATGACGAGTTGGACAAGGTCGTGGACCGGTTGTTGTCCCGGCGTCCGGATATCCGGACCCTGTTTCTGGTCGGTTCGTGCCCGTCGGAGGTGATAAAGCTCGACCTGTCGAAAGCGGCGCAGCGCCTGTCCAAGACCCACATGCCGGGGGTCCGGGTCCTGAATTACAGCGGCAGCGGCATCGAGACGACTTTCACTCAGGGCGAGGACGCCTGTCTGGCCGCCCTGGTTCCGGAATTGCCGGCGGATGATGCGCCAAGCCTGATGGTGGTCGGGGCGCTCGCCGATGTGGTCGAGGATCAGTTCCGCCGCCTGTTTGACGCGATGGGGATCGAACGGGTCGATTTCCTGCCGCCGCGCGAGAGCACGAAACTCCCCGGCGTCGGCCCGAACACCCGCTTCCTCTTGGCCCAGCCTTTCCTGGCGGAGACCGCGCGTTGCCTGCAGGAACGCGGGGCGCGCCGGATCGCGGCGCCGTTTCCCTTGGGTGTCGAAGGCGTCACCGATTGGCTTTGGGCCGCCGCCCAGATATTCGGCGTGCCCCGGGACCGGTTCGACGCGACCGTCGCGCCGGGCCGCAAACGCGCGCAACTCGCGCTGGAACGCCATCGGGAAGCGCTGTCGGGGAAGAGCATCTTCTTCTTCCCGGATTCGCAATTGGAGCCGCCGCTGGCGCGTTTCCTGTCCCGCGAATTGGGCATGAAGGTGATCGAGGTCGGCACGCCCTTCCTGCATCGCGAACATATGGCCGAAGAACTGGCGTTGTTGCCGGAAGACGCCTTGGTCAGCGAGGGCCAGGATGTCGAAAACCAGTTGGACCGCTGCCGCGACGCGGCGCCGGACATGGCGGTCTGCGGTCTTGGCCTGGCCAATCCATTGGAAGCGGAGGGCGTCACCACGAAATGGTCGATCGAGCTGGTCTTCACCCCAATCCAGGGCTTCGACCAGGCGGGCGACCTGGCGGAGCTTTTCACCCGGCCGCTCGACCGGCGCGCCAGATTGGCGGTGTAGCGGGATGCAGCTGACCGTCTGGACATATGAAGGCCCGCCGCATGTCGGCGCCATGCGCGTCGCGACCGCGATGAAGGGTGTGCATTACGTGTTGCACGCGCCGCAGGGCGACACCTACGCCGATCTACTCTTCACGATGATCGAGCGCCGCAAGGAACGGCCGCCGGTGACCTACACGACCTTCGAGGCCCGCGATCTCGGCGGCGACACGGCGGAGTTGCTGAAAGCCGCCGCTTTCGGCGCTTTTGAACGGTTCCAGCCGGACCTGATGCTGGTCGGCGCCTCTTGCACGGCTGAGTTGATCCAGGACGACCCGGGCGGAGTCGCCAAGACGCTGGGCCTGCCGGTTCCCGTCGTGCCGCTGGAACTGCCGTCCTATCAGAAGAAAGAAAACTGGGGCGCGGCCGAAACCTTCTATCAATTGACGCGCGCGCTCTGCCTGTCCCAGGCGCCGAAGCCGGGCGAGGCGTTCGAGCGCTCGGAGCGGGCGCGGCCGCGCTGCAACCTGCTGGGGCCGACGGCGCTCGGCTTTCGCCATCGCGACGACATTACCGAACTGACCAAACTGCTCGACCGGATCGGGGTCGATATTCATGTGGTCGCGCCCTATGACGCGACGGCGGCGGATATCGCCCGGCTGCCGGACGCGGATTTCAACGTCGTGATGGTTCCCGAAATCGCCGGGACTGCGGCCAAGTGGTTGAGCCGGACCTTTGGCCAACCGGCGACCAAGACCACGCCCATCGGCGTCGGCGCGACGCGCGATTTCATCGCCGAGGTTGGGGAACTGTGCGGCATCGACGTGTCGGCGCTGTTGGCGGAGGAGGCGTCCCGGCTGCCCTGGTATTCGCGCTCTGTCGATTCGACCTATCTGACCGGCAAGCGGGTCTACATCTTCGGCGACGCGACCCACGCGATCGCCGCCGCCCGGATTGCGGCGGAGGAGTTCGGCTTCACTGTCGTCGGCCTCGGGACCTACAGCCGCGAACAGGCGCGTGATGTCCGCGCCGCAGCGGAGCGGTTGGGCCTGACGGCGCTGATCACCGACGACTATCTGGATGTTGAGGCGGAGATCGAGGCGCTGCGCCCCGAACTGGTCCTCGGCACGCAAATGGAGCGGCATATCGCCAAGCGGCTCGGCGTCCCTTGCGCCGTGATTTCCGCGCCCGTTCATGTTCAGGATTTCCCGGCCCGCTATTCGCCGCAGATGGGATTCGAAGGCGCCAATGTGATCTTCGATACTTGGGTCCATCCGTTGATGATGGGGCTGGAAGAGCATCTGCTCGGCATGTTCCGCGAGGATTTCGAATTCGCCGACGGCGCCGCGCCGTCGCATCTGTCCCATGGCGGGGCTGCGCAGGCGCCGGTTGTGGAAGCGGCGCCGGTCGTCCTCGAGGCGCCCGCCAATGAGGACGAAGCGGCGCCCGGCTGGTCGAGCGAGGCGCAGGATGAGTTGAAGAAAATCCCGTTCTTCGTGCGTGGCAAGGCGCGCCGGAACACCGAGAAGTTCGCGACGGAACGCGGGCTCGGGACGATCACCTTGGAGACGCTGTACGATGCCAAAGCGCATTTCGGCCGTTAAGACCGCGACATCGCGCGGCCCGGCGGGAAGGGCGGCGTCGAAGCGGAATGGGCGGGACAAGGCCGGTCCGGTCTCGCGGGTCGTGATCGTCACGATGGACAATCATCTCGCGGCCTCGACACGGCGCGCGACAGCGGAGCTACTGAGCGGTCCGGCGCCCATCGAGCTGACATTGCATTCGGCGTCGACCTTCTGCGCCGACAAGGCGGCGTTGGCGCGCTGCATCGCCGATATCGAGGCGGCGGACATCGTTATCGTCACCATGCTGTTCCTGGAGGACCAGTTCGCGCCGGTGATGGCGGCGCTTCAGGCGCGGCGCGACCGCTGCGACGCGTTGGTCGCCTGCATGTCGGCCTCTGAAGTGGTGAAGCTCACTCATATGGGCCGGCTGAATATGGCCGAGAAACAGGGTGGCGCCCTGAGCTTCCTGAAGCGTTTTCGCAAGCCCAGCAAAGGGGCCGGCGACGCCGGGTCCGGCAAGAATCAGATGGCGATGCTGCGGCGGCTGCCGCGCATCCTGCGCTTCATTCCCGGCACGGCCCAGGATCTGCGCGCCTATTTCTTGACCATGCAGTACTGGCTGGCCTGCAGCGACCAGAACTTGGTGAATATGGTCCGCATGTTGGTGGACCGGTACGCCAGTGGCGATCGCGCTTCTTTGCGCGGCGCCTTCGACGTCGCCCCGCCGAAGGATTATCCGGATATCGGCGTCTATCATCCTTCGATCAAAGGCCGGGTGGCGGAAAGCGCCGCCGAACTGCCGAAGCCGAAGCGCGCGAAAGGGACAGTCGGTCTGGTTCTGATGCGCGCCTATGTGCTGGCCGGCGATACGGCGCATTATGACAGCGTCATCGCTCTACTCGAAGAACGCGGCCTAGCGGTGATCCCGATCTTCTCGAGCGGGCTCGACAACCGAGAGGCGATCGAGGCCTTCTTCAAGAAAGACGGGCGGTCCATCGTGGACGCGGTCGTCTCCTTGACCGGCTTCTCGCTGGTCGGCGGCCCGGCCTATAATAACAGCGCGGCGGCGGAGGCGGCGTTGTGCGACCTCGACGCGCCCTATGTCGCGGCCCAGGCGCTCGAGTTCCAAAGCCTCGAAGAGTGGCGCGCGTCCGAGCGCGGCCTGTCGCCGGTCGAGACCACAATGATGGTGGCCATACCCGAACTGGACGGCGCGCGGGCGCCGATGGTGTTCGGCGGCCGTTCGACGGCGGACGGGCCGGAGGGCGCGGATCAGCAGATGCGGATCGACCCCGAACGCGCCGCGCTGTTGGCCAACCGGGTCGCCAAACTGGTCGCGCTGCGCCGGTCGGAGCGGGCTGAGCGCAGGCTGGCGGTCACGCTGTTCGGTTTCCCGCCGAATGCGGGCGCGACCGGGACCGCCGCTTATCTCGATGTCTATGGCTCGCTCTTCAACCTTCTGAAATCATTGAAGGCGGGAGGCTATACCGTCGAGCTGCCGGAAAGCGTGGACGCCCTCCGCAATGCGGTTTTAGGCGGCAACAGTGACCGGTTCGGAACCGACGCCAACGTCTTTGACCGGGTGCTTGTCGACGATCATGTCCGGCGCGAACCGCATCTGGCCGAGATCGAGGCGCAATGGGGACCGGCGCCGGGCAAGCATCAGACCGACGGCGGCGCGATCCAGATCCTCGGTGCGGCGTTCGGCAATGTGCTGGTCGGGGTTCAACCCAGTTTCGGCTATGAAGACGACCCGATGCGGTTGCTGTTCGCCAAGGGCTTCGCGCCGACCCACGCCTTCTCCGCCTATTACCGCTATTTGCGCGAAGACTGGCTGGCGGATGCGGTGCTGCATTTCGGCACTCACGGCGCGCTGGAATTCATGCCCGGTAAACAGACGGGCCTGTCGGGCGCTTGTTGGCCAGAGCGGCTGATCGGCGCCTTGCCGAATTTCTACCTTTACGCGGCTAACAACCCGTCGGAAGGGCTGATCGCGAAACGCCGTTCGGCGGCGACGCTGATCACCTATCTCACGCCACCGATGCGTCAGGCCGGGTTGTATAAGGGTCTGACAGACCTGAAAGAGTCGATCGACCGGCGCCGCGCCTTGGGGCCGGACCAGGAGAATGAACGCGCCAGACTGGCTGAAGCGATCCAGGCCCAGGCGGCGCAACTCGACCTCGCCGTCGCCGATCCAGCTTGGAAGGATGTCGAAGGCCGGATCGCCGGACTTCAGGAAAAGCTCGCCGAGGTTGAGAAGCAGCTGATCCCGGAAGGCTTGCATATTGTCGGCGAAATCCCGGACGCGGCGACGCGGGCCGAAACCCTGTCCGCAATCGCCGAGGCCTTACCGGAGACGGAGGACGAGACAGCGCAGAGCCGGTTGGATGACATTGAGGCGGCGCTTCAGGTGGATAGCGAAACCCCAGCCCTGATCAAGGCCCTGGATGGCGGCTTCATTCCGCCGGCGCCGGGCGGCGACCTGCTGCGCAATCCGGACATCCTGCCGACCGGGCGCAACATGCATGGGTTCGATCCGTTCCGCATTCCCAGCGCCTTCGCCCTGATGGAAGGTAAACGACAGGCCGATCAATTACTCGACCGGCATCTGGTCGAGAGCAAGACATTTCCGCGGTCGGTTGCGCTGGTGCTGTGGGGCGCTGACAATCTGAAAAGCGAGGGTACGCCGATCTGTCAGGCGCTCGCCCTGATGGGCGCCAAGCCGCGGCATGACAGTTTCGGGCGTCTCGCCGGCGCGGAATTGATTCCGTTGGAGGAACTCGGTCGGCCGCGCGTGGATGTGGTGATGACGCTCAGCGGTATCTTCCGCGATCTCTTGCCGATGCAGATCAAATTGCTCGCCGAAGCGGCGCGGCTTGCGGCCGAAGCGGATGAGCCAGCGGAGATGAATGCGATCCGCGCCAATACGCGCGCCCATATGCAGAAGACAGAGTGCGATTTTGAGACCGCGTCTTTGCGGGTCTTCAGCAACGCCGACGGCGCCTATGGCTCGAATGTCAATATGATGGTCGACAACGGCCAGTGGGAGGACGAGGCCGATCTGGGCGGCGTCTTCACCCAACGGAAATGCTTCGCTTATGGCGCCAAGGGCGCGCCCCAACAGAATGAGGCTTTGCTGAAAACGATGCTGAGCGGCGTCGATTTCGCCTATCAGAACCTGGAATCGGTCGAACTCGGCGTCACCTCCATCGACCATTATTTCGACTCGTTGGGCGGGATCGCGCGTGCAGCGTCGGAAGGGTCGGGCCGGGACGTGCCGGTCTATATCAGCGATCAGACCCGCGAGCAGGGCGCGATCCGCACCCTCAACGAGCAGGTCTCGCTTGAGACTCGGACCCGGATGCTGAACCCGGCCTGGTACGACGCGATGCTGAAGCACGGCTATGAAGGCGTGCGCCAGATTGAGGCGCATATCACCAACACGGTCGGCTGGTCGGCCACCACGGGTCAGGTCGATCCCTGGGTCTATCACAAACTGACCGAGACCTTTGTCTTGGATGAAGCGATGCGCGACCGGATGGCGTCCCTGAACGCCAAGGCGTCGGTGCGCGTCGCGAACCGGCTGATCGAGGCGCATGAGCGTCAATATTGGACGCCGGACGAAGATACTTTGGAAGCCCTGCGCCAAGCCGGCGACGAATTGGAAGATCGGCTGGAAGGCGTTGGCACGGGAGGGATCGCCGCATGACCTATTCGTTCGGACGTTTGGTGAAGGACGGCGACGCGCCGGCTTCACGCGTGCCGCGCCAGGCCGGGGAAGACGGCGAGGGCAGCGTCCAGGTCCAAATGGACCCGAGGCTGCAGATCGAGAGCGCCAAAGTGTTTTCGATCTATGGCAAGGGCGGAATCGGCAAGAGTACGACGTCTTCGAACCTGTCGGTCGCCTTCTCGAAACTCGGCAAACGGGTGCTGCAGATCGGTTGCGACCCAAAGCACGATTCCACCTTCACCCTGACCAAGCGATTGGCGCCGACGGTGATCGACGCGTTGGAGCAGGTCGACTTCCACTCTGAAGAGTTGCAGGTCGAGGATTTCTGCTTCGAAGGCTATAATGGCGTGATGTGCGTCGAGGCGGGCGGCCCGCCGGCCGGCACCGGATGCGGCGGCTATGTCGTCGGCCAGACCGTGAAGTTGCTGAAAGAGCATCATTTGCTGGAAGACACGGACGTCGTGATTTTCGACGTGCTGGGCGACGTCGTGTGCGGTGGGTTCGCGGCGCCGCTGCAGCATGCCGAACGCGCCCTGATCGTGACCGCGAACGATTTCGACTCGATCTTTGCGATGAATAGGATCGTCTCGGCGATCAAGGCCAAGTCCAAGAATTACGAGGTTCGGGTCGGCGGCGTCATCGCCAACCGTAGCGCTGCGACCGATGAGATCGACCGGTTCAACGCGGCGGTCGGCCTCAAGACCCTGGCGCATTTCAAGGATCTCGACGACATCCGCCGAAGCCGTCTGAAGAAACGCACGATCTTCGAGATGGACCCGACGCCGGAGCTGGAGGCGGTTCAGAACGAATATCTCCAATTGGCGCAGTCGCTCTGGGATGGGGTCGATCCGCTCGACGCCAGCCCGATGAAGGATCGCGACATTTTCGACTTCCTGGGATTCGACTGATGAACAGCGCCGCCTATCTGCAACGCCGCAGCGAGATTCAGAATTACTTCGACCGCACCGCGGTCGACGCCTGGCGCAAGCTGACCTCGGACGCGCCGGTCAGCGGCATTCGCGCGACGGTGCGAGCCGGCCGCGATCGGATGCGCGCGACCTTGCTGAATTACCTGCCGCAGGACCTTCGCGGGGCTCGGATTCTGGATGCAGGCTGCGGCACGGGGGCTTTGGCCGTCGAGGCGGCGTTGCGCGGGGCCGATGTCGTCGCGGTGGATCTCTCGCCGCAACTGGTCGATCTGGCCAGGACGCGCGCGCCTGAGGACTTGGGCGCCGGGCGGATCACCTTCCTTTCCGGCGACATGACGGCGGAGACCCATGGCGATTTCGACCATATCGTCGCCATGGATTCGCTGATCCACTATTCGACCGCTGACATCGTTGCGATGTTGGAACGGCTGTCTGAACGCACTCGCCATTCGATCCTGTTCACCATCGCGCCGCGCACGCCGGCTTTGGCGGTGATGCATGCGGTCGGGCGGATGTTCCCGCGCGGCGATCGTTCGCCGGCTTTGTCGCCCGTCGCGCCGGGTGCGTTACATCGCCGGATCGGCGAGTCGCCTGATTTGAGCCTTTGGGAAGTCGGCCGCCATCAGCGGATCAAGAGCGGCTTCTATCAATCCATGGCGCATGAGCTGGTGAGGGCGTGAGGCAGTTATGAGCGAGAAATACGTCGCCATAGCGCAGTTCTGGTCCCGTCTGGGGACCAATTTCCTGCCCTTCGCCGATGCGGCCTCGGAGGAGTTGCCGCTGGGCCGGCTGCTGCGCCTGTCGCTGTTCCAGATCTCGGTCGGGATGGCGGTGGTGCTGCTGACGGGCACGCTGAACCGGGTGATGATCGTCGAGTTGAGCGTACCGGCCTGGCTGGTCGCGCTGATGGTCTCGCTGCCGCTGCTGTTTGCGCCGTTCCGGGCGCTGATCGGCTACAAGTCAGACACCTACCGGTCCTATCTGGGCGTGCGTCGCACCCCGTATCTCTGGCGGGGGTCGCTGCTGCAGTTCGGCGGCCTCGCGATCATGCCATTCGCCCTGCTGGTCCTGAGCGGCGATGTCCGCGGCGGCTCGCCCGTCTGGGGACAGATCGGCGCCGCGCTCGCCTTCCTGATGGTCGGCGCCGGGCTGCATACGACACAGACGGCCGGGCTGGCGCTGGCGACGGATCTGGCCAAGCCGGAAAACCGCCCGCGCGTCGTCGCCTTGCTTTATGTCATGCTGTTGGTCGGGATGGGGCTCAGCGCCTTGGTCTTCGGGCTTTTGCTGCAAGACTTCACGGAAGTGCGCCTAATCAAGGTGATCCAGGGCGCCGCTGTCGCCACCATGGTCCTGAATTTCGTCGCGCTTTGGAAACAGGAGGCGCGCGATCCGCATCTGACCCGGCACGACGCGAAGCGGCCGAGCTTCCAGGCGGTCTGGCGCGAGTTCAATTCGGAGGGGCGTGTCCCGCGTCTTCTTTGGACCGTCGGCTTGGGCGCCGCCGCCTTCAGCATGCAGGACGTGCTGCTGGAACCCTATGGCGCGCAAGTGCTGGGGCTTTCCGTTTCGGCGACGACGGTGCTGACGGCGATCCTGGCCGCCGGCACGCTGTTAGGCTTCGCGCTGGCCGCGCGGCTTCAGGCGCGCGGGTCGGATGAGCTGCGGGTCGCGGCTTTGGGGCTCGTGATGGGCGTCCCGGCCTTTTCTTGCGTGATTTTCGCCGATCCGTTGCAGAGCGCCGCTTTGTTCCAGGCCGGCGTCGGCCTGATCGGCTTTGGCGGCGGCCTGTTCGCGGTCGGGACCATGTCCGCAGCCATGGCGATGGCCACCAACGGCAATAGCGGCATCGCGGTCGGCGCCTGGGGCGCGGTTCAAGCGACCGCGACCGGCGGCGCGATCGCCCTTGGCGGGATCATACGCGACATTTTCGACGGGCTCGCCCGTTCCGGCGCGTTAGGCGAGGCCTTGGACCACGCCGCCGCCGGATACGGCATCGTCTATCACCTTGAAATCCTTCTGTTGTTTATGGCTCTGGCGGCCTTGGGCCCGTTGGTGAGAACCAGCGGCCGGGGCGTCGGGGCGGCCGCATCGCGGAAGGATGTGAAATTCGGATTGGCCGAGTTTCCGAACTGAAGCGGCAAATCTAGGAGGGCGACATGGAAGTCGGCGCGATTACTGGATACATCGATGTGGCGCAGGTCACGCTCTATGTATTTTGGATCTTCTTCTTCGGACTGATCATCTATTTGGTCCAGGAGAACAAGCGGGAAGGCTACCCGTTGCACACGGACTCTCTGGACCCGGCCGGACGGCGCGAGATTGCGGGCCTGACTGGTCTGCCGAAGCCGAAAACCTTTACCATGCTGGACGGCTCGACCTTCCAAGCGCCCAATCCGGCGAACGCCGACATGCGGACGTTGAACGCCACCCATGGCGGGCGCGAAAGCACGGGCTTTCCAATCGACCCGACGGGCGATCCGCTGCTGGCGGGCGTCGGGCCCGGTTCCTGGACCGAGCGCGCGGATGTGCCGGATATGGGGCTGGATGGCCGTCCGAAGATCATTCCAATGCGCTTGGACGAGGCGTTCCATGTCGATGAGGATGACGCCGATCCCCGGGGCATGCCGGTCATCGGCGCCGATGGCGAGACCGGCGGGACGATCACCGATATCTGGATCGATCCGGGCGAGCATCTGATCCGCTTCCTGGAAGCGGATGTCGGCGGCGGCAAGACGGCGCTCATCCCGATGAATCTGGCCAAGGTCGAAGGCGGTCGCGGCTGCGTCACGGTGCGCGCCATCACCGGGGCCCAGTTCGCCAATATCCCGGCCTTGGCGAAGCCGGACCAGGTCACACGGCTCGAGGAAGAGAAGATCTACGGCTATTTCGGAGCCGGTACGCTCTATGCGATCCCGGGCCGGGCCGATCCGATCATCTGATGGAACAGGCAGCGACGAGGGAGTCGGCGATGAAAGACGCAGCCGAAAACAACGCCGGGACGCAGGCGGATGCTCACGGTCACGATGACCTTGAGATCGAGCCGGTGCCCGGCCTGCCCGGCCATCTGCCCGACGGCGAGACGCTGATCTGGCAGGGCAAGCCGCATTGGTGGGGCATCGCCCTGCGCGTCTTCCATATCCGCAAGGTCTTCGTCTATTTCTGTCTGCTGGTCTCCTGGCGTGGGGTCACGGCGATCTATGACGGCGAAGAGGGCGGGGCGGCGCTCGCCGGCATGCTGAATTTCACCGGGGCCTCGATCCTGGGATTGGTGCTGCTGGCTGTGCTGGCCAAACTCTACGCCAGGACGACGATCTACACGATCACCAGCAAGCGCGTTGTGATCCGGTTCGGCGTCGCGCTGAGCATGGCGGTGAATTTCCCATTCGCCAAAGTGACCGGCGCGGCCCTGCGGACCTGTCCCGACGGCACCGCCGACATCCCGCTGACCATGCAGGGGCCAGATAAGATCGCCTATCTGCACCTGTGGCCTTTCGCCCGGCCTGGGCGTTATCGCAAGCCGGAACCGATGCTAAGGGCGGTAAAGGAACCGGAACGCGTGGCGGCGTTGTTAAGCGACGCGCTCAAGGCCGAAATCGGCGCAGAAGTGACCGAGGTCAATGCTGGGACTCAGGACGCCGCCCAAACTGCTCAAGATTCTGCCGCGCGTCCGGCGCATTCGGGACTAAAACCCGACCTGGTCGCCGCGGAATAAAGGGCTGAGAGGGGAAAGGATCGGGGAAGGCCCGAGGAAGGCAAGATATGGCCGAAGCTCACTCGCATCGTTCCGCGCCGCCGTCGCATGATCCGACGGTCCCGCGCTTTATGCTGATTGCGACGGCGATCCTGCTGGTCGGCGTCATCGCGGTCGCGGCCTTGTCGCGTCAGGGCGTGATCGGCCGCGGCGGCGAGGCGCCGATCGTCGCGCCGGAGCAAAGCCGGGCGCTTTTCTTCAAGGATCGCAGCCAAGGCGGGATCGCTGTCATCTCTGCGGAGACCGGCGACGTGGTCGCTGTCGTCGCGCCCGGCGAAGGCGGCTTCCTGCGCGGCGTTGTGCGCGGTCTGGTCGGCGAGCGAAAGCAACGGGATATCACCGCCGCCACGCCTTTCGATCTGAACCGCTATGCGGATGGCCGCGTCACGCTGTCCGACCCAATGACGGGCAGGTCGATTGAGTTGGTCTCTTTCGGCGAGACGAATCTGGCTGTCTTCACACGGCTGTTTGAGGATTTGGAGGCGGCGGAATGAGCGCGTTGATGACGGATTTGTTCGGGAGCCGGTTCGATGTCGGCTGTACGGTCGATATCGAAAACTCGTTCGAGAACCTGCACGCCTATGTCGATCTCGACGGCGACCCGGAGATCGTACCCGGAGACCGCGTCAAGGTGCATGGCGAACCGGTCACCGTCAGCTATGGCGAGAAATTGGTGCTGCGCCGTATGGCGACGGTGCATAAGGCGACGGCTTTGGAGCGGGCTTGGAGCCGGTTCACCGGCAATCTGGATTTCATTGAAATGTTCGAAGTGAGCTTTACACCGAAACGCGCGCTTTAGGCGCGGTGTAGAGCGCCAATTGGCATGCTACAGTCTGGGAACTTGGGGAAGGAACCGGGACAATGACCATAGAAACGCTGTCGGTGACGTCGGAAGATACGACGCGCATGGCGCAAGAAAACACGGTGCTGAGCCCGCGCTTCTACACCACCGATTTCGATGCGCTGGACAAGATGGACGTGACGCCGGTGCGGGCCGAATGGGATCCGCTGATTGAGGAGATGCGGTCCGATCCGAACAAGAACCATTTCCGCAAGGACAATCGTTGGGACCCGGCCAGCCTCCAGGATCTGCCAGAGGACCTGCGCAAGGAATTCATCGATTTCCTGGTCAGCTCGCTGACCGCCGAGTTTTCCGGCTGCATCCTCTATGCGGAGATGAAGAAACGCGGCAGCAATCCCGATATCTGCGAGCTCTTTTCGCTAATGGCGCGCGACGAATCCCGGCATGCGGGCTTCATCAATGACGCGCTGAAAGAGTTCAATATCGGGATCGATCTGAGCTTCCTGACCAAGACGAAGAAATACACCTTCTTCAAACCGAAATACATTTTCTACTCGGTCTATCTGTCGGAGAAGATCGGCTATTCGCGCTATATCACCATCTTCCGCCAGTTGGAGCGGCATCCGGAACTGCGCTTCCACCCGATCTTCAAATGGTTCGAAGAATGGTGCAATGACGAATTCCGGCATGGCGAGGCCTTCGCGCTTCTGATGCGCGCCAACCCGCATCTGTTGCGGGGCCATAACAAGATCTGGATCAAGTTTTTCCAGCTCGCGGTCTTCGCGACGATGTATGTCCGCGATCATTCCCGCCCGGCCTTCCACAAGGCGTTGGGGCTGGACCCGACCGACTACGACTATCGCGTGTTCCGGATTTGCAGCGATATCTGCGAGCAGGTCTTTCCGGTGACGCTGGATATCGACAACCCGCAATTCCGCTCCCTGATGGAAAGCATCCGGCGCTGCGCGGACGGGATCGAGCGCGGCAAGCAACAGGGCGGCGTGCTCGGCCTCGCCAAGCAACTTGGCTATCTGTCCGGCACCGCCTTCTCCTTCGCCCGGCTGATGATCCTGCCCGGCAAGAAGAAGGGCCTGCCGGAAACCTGCCGGCTTCAACCGGCCTGGTGAACCTATTCATGCGGCGCCTGACCCAAATGATGGAGCGTGTGTGAGCATGGCGGATTACCTGATCCCCGTGGCGACCGCGCTTTTCGTCTGGTGGTTCAGCACCGGCTTTGTGCTGTGGCTGAACCAACTGCCGGCGTCGACCCATCGGCGCAGCCTGATTGGGGCCTCGATCCTGTCAGGCGTCGCGCTTTATGTCCTGGCGGCGACGGCGGATCTACAGACGCAGTTCAGCGCCATCGCGGCCTTCGCGGCGGCGATCGTGATCTGGGGCTGGTGCGAGTTGAGCTTCCTGCTCGGCATGGTCACCGGGCCGCGGCGTGAGGGGTGCCCCGAAGGCGCGGACCGCTGGACCCGTTTTGGCTTTGCGGCGAAAGCGTTGGCTTACCATGAGGCGGCCCTGCTGATCGGACTGGGATTGGTCGCGCTGGTCACCTGGAACGGCGAGAATCAGGTCGGGTTGTGGACGTATCTGGTTCTCTTCTTCATGCGCCTGTCTGCCAAGCTGAATATCTTCCTCGGCGTGCCGAACATGAATGAAGAATTCCTGCCCAAGCGGTTGGCCTATCTGAAAAGCTACTTCGCGACCCGGCCGATGAACGGGTTGTTCCCGATTTCGGTGACAGCGGCGGCCTTGGCCGGCGCGTATGTCTTTCATGCCGCCTTCGCCGTGGATGTCACTGAGTATGGGATCGCCGCCTTCATGCTGACCGGGTCCCTAATACTTCTGGGCACGGTCGAACATTGGCTGCTCGTGCTGCCGATCCCGGATGCGGCCTTATGGCGTTGGGCGATCCGTTCGGAGATCGCCGATCTGACGCCGATCGAGAACGAGCCAGAAACGTCTGGTCCGGACATAACCGGGGCCGAAATCAAACCGTTTTCCCGTCCTACCGCCGCCTTGGAAGGGGGCGGGCGTGTGGATGACGGGATGAAGCCGCTCGCCGCCGCCGCGGCGAGTCGACAATAAGGGGGAGAACCTGACATGGATTACCAAGCTTATTTCAAACAGAGCCTGGATCAGCTGCGCGACGAGGGCAATTACCGCTATTTCGCCGATCTCGCGCGCAAGAAGGGCTCCTTCCCCTACGCGACTCATCACAACCGGGCCGGCGAGCAGGAAACCGTCACCGTCTGGTGCTCGAATGATTATCTCGGCATGGGCCAGAACCCAATCGTGCTCGAGGCGATGCACGCGGCGCTCGAAGAATGCGGCGCCGGCGCCGGCGGCACGCGCAACATCTCCGGCACGAACCATTATCACGTGCTGCTCGAGCGTGAACTCGCCGACTTGCATCAGAAGGAATCGGCGCTGCTCTTCACCTCGGGCTATGTCTCGAACTGGGCCGCGTTGAGCACGCTCGCCGCGCGGCTGCCCAAGTGCATCGTGCTGTCAGACGCGTTGAACCACGCGTCGATGATCGAAGGCATCCGCCATAGCCGCGCTGAGAAGCATGTCTTCAAACACAACGATCCCGAGGATTTGGACCGGCTGTTGAGCGACATGGACCCGGATCGGCCGAAACTGATCGCCTTCGAGTCTGTCTATTCGATGGATGGCGATATCGCACCCATCGCCGAGATCTGCGATGTTGCGGACAAGCACAACGCGATGACCTATCTCGACGAGGTGCATGCGGTCGGCATGTATGGCCCGCGCGGCGGCGGGGTCGCCGAACAGGAAGGCTTGATGGACCGGCTGACGGTGATCGAGGGCACGTTGGGTAAAGCCTTCGGCGTGGTCGGAGGCTATATCACCGCTTCTGAAGCGCTTTGCGATTTTGTACGCAGCTTCGCCTCAGGCTTCATCTTCACGACCGCCTTGCCGCCGGCCGTCGCCGCGGGCGCGCGCGCCAGCATCAAGCATCTGAAGAAAAGCGACAGCGAGCGCCGGCTGCAGAAAGAGCGTGCCGGCTATCTGCGCCAGCGTCTCGATGCGGCGGGCATTCCGCATCTCGACAATCCCAGCCATATCGTCCCGGTCATGGTCTATGACCCGGTGCATTGCCGCGAAATCAGCGACCAGCTGATGGAGGGCTATGGCGTCTATGTGCAGCCGATCAACTACCCGACGGTGCCGAAAGGGACGGAGCGCCTGCGCTTCACCCCCGGCCCGCTGCACACCGAAGACCAGATCGACCGCCTGGTCGATTGCCTGGCGACGATCTGGGCCTCTCGGGGGTTGCGCAAGGCGGCGTAGCTGGGGCGCGACGCCGGTCCGCGCCTGGGCGCCAATGGCATGCCCTGGCGACTCGGGCGGGGCCTTCCGCCTCCGCCGCAGCCTGCTTTGCGAACAGCGGTACCAGGTTGTCGCGCATGCGAGACTCCGCCTATATGCGTACGATGCACCGTAAATACGCATATCCGATAGTAGGAGTCGCAGCACCCTGGGGAACAGCCGTGCGGTCTCTCTTGGCGGCCGCGCTTATTGTACTTTTCGGTGCAACGGCTCACTCGCAATCTCCGGCCATAGCTGAAGACGCTCTTACGGAATCAGATAAACCGACCTTTATGATTGGCGACTGGAGGGGCCGCGCTTTTCACCAGGATGATGGCGGATTGGACTATTGCTCCGTCGCCAAAGTGATGCGCAACGGCGCGGTGCTGCTGATCGGCCTGTCGGCTCGGAATGAGATGGAAGTCGTCTTGGTCGGAGCGGATTTCCGCCTGCCGTTGGACGTCACCGGGCGCGTTGAGCTGTCGGTCGATGGGGACGTCGTTGGCACGGCCAGCGGTCGCGTGGAGAACGCCGACATTCTCAGGGCGCCGCTGGGCCAAAATGATGAGGCCTTCGAACGGCTCAGGACTGGGGAAGAGTTAACCATCCGGGGGATAGCGGATAGCGACTTCAATCCGCCCGCGATCAGTTTCCTCGCAAGCTTGAACGGCGCTGAGGCCGCTCTGACCGCGCTTCGGCGCTGCGCCGGAGTTGATGAAGTCCTAATCGCAGACTCGGAAAGACAGGATGAGCCCAAGCTAGGGCCGACCTTCGTCAGCGGCCAGTGGCAGGGACGCGCCTACTATGCTGCGAACGGAGGTGTGGCCTATTGCACGATTGCAAGGGAGAAGCAGAACCGCGACGCGCTCCTGTTCCGCCTGTTCGTGGGGAACGGCTTGACTCTTGAAATCTCCAGCGCCGATCGAACACGCCGGTTGGGCGATCCCGTGCGCATTCAGGTTGAGGTCGATGATCAGCCCATCGGTGCGTTTGATTCCGTCGTCAGCCTGGCCTCTGTGTTGGAGGTTCCAATAGGGGATGACGAAGAATCCTTCCGGCTCCTGCGCTTTGGCGAGGAACTTAGGGTTCAAACCGCAGGCGATGACCTGCGGTTTGACTTGGACGGCGCCGCTGACGCTTTGCTCGCGTTGCGGCGTTGTGTCGGGTCGCCCCCTTCGTCGATCGCCCGTTCGCCAAGCGGAAGCCCGCCGCCCTTTGTCGTCGGACGATGGAGCAGCCGCTTGTACGAAGACTCCCAAGGGCGTGTCGACGGTTGTGCGGTCACGACGGTGGTCGCGGGCTCTGACTCGCTGGTGCTTAGTCTTGCCTCTGAAAATGAACTGGAGATGGGCGTCAGCTTATCGGCGTGGGAACCGCCCTATGGGACTATAGGGCCGGTTCAAGTTCGTATTGATGGACAGGATATCGGCGAAGCCTCGGCGACTGTTCGCGCTGATAGGATGCTTCGGGTTCCTCTGGGCGACAACGCTGACGCGCTCGAGCGCCTGCGTGAGGGCGATCAACTCGCAATAACCGTCGAAGAGCGCGTCGTGCGCCAAGGCGAGGAGCCTACGGTGACCGTTTTTGAGCGTGGCTTTGAATTCGATCTGGACGGGGCCGACGCGGCTCTGAACGCGGCGCGCGGCTGCCTCCGCGCTGAGGGGTAGGTTGGAAAAGCGCCGCCGCCAATCCGCTCCACGTATGGGAGGGCGTGCATCGCGTGGCGGTCCGGCTTGGCGGATGCGGTCGTCGCAGGCCTGTTCTCAAAACTTCCCGTTTTGGTTCTTCCATTCGGCGCGCGGCGGGATGGTCTCGATCGTGTCCCAGTGCTCAACGACCCTGCCGTCGGCGAGGCGGAACAGGTCGTAGAAGCTGGTATGCGCGCCCTTGAGCCGCCCCTCGCTCATGCACAGCACGAAATTGCCTTCGGCCAGGACCTGGTGGAGCGTCTCATAATGGACTGCAAAACCGTCATCTGATCGCGCCTCGAGCGCCGAGCGCAACGGTGCAATGCCGTCCGCCAGATCCGGACTGTGCTGGATGAGGGTCGGATCGAGATAGCGCGCGAGCCGGTCGAGCCGGCGGTCGATCAATACCTCCTCGACAAAGGCGCGCGCCAAGGCGCGATTGGCTTCGGTCTTGTCGAGATCGACAATCTCGGTCGCGCCGTCAAGCATGCCGCGCCCCGACGGGTTGGGGCCGCGCAGAGGTTGGATATTGTCCCAATGCTCCACCGCCTGGCCGTTCTCGAAGCGGAAGACCTCGAACGCAACCCGAACGCTGGCGAAATCATACTCATTATGGGCGAAGGCGTAGTCGCCATCCTCGAACACCCGCATGAAGGTCACGCGCGGCGATGTCTTCGACAGCCGGGCGAACAGCGCCGCGATCCCCTCGCTGCCTTCATGGGTCTGGGGATTGTGCTGGATATACCGCGCCTCATTGACGACGGCGGCCGCCATCGCGTCCCCGGTTTCGATCCCTTTCAGGAATTTCCGCAGCAGGTCCTTTTTCGATGTCATTCTGAGCGCTCCTTGCCGGTGGGCCACACGCAACCTCCGCACAGAAAGAGGAGGCCGGACGAGCCGACCTCCTTTAAGTCCCTCGACGGGACGCCGCTTGCGCGGCGGTCAATGGGAAGGTGCGTCGAGGGGGGAAGAGACTTTTATCCTCTCTTTATGATTCTTCGGACTGGTCGTGTGGCCCGTTCCCTTTGTTCTATTCAGCCCGTTGCGTCAGCGCTTTCGGATGGTCGCTGACCATATCGGCGCCGTACATCGGCTTCGGAATGCCTTGGTGACAGGTGGCGCATTTGGCCTTCGGCGCGTCGCCTTTCGGTCCCAGCCGGTGTTCGGGCAGTTCGGAGGCGAGTGGGGCCAGATACTCGGCGTTCAGATGCTGCGCCATTTCGATCCCATGCCAAGCGACCAGGCGCGCCGGGTGGCTCTGTTCCCAGTTCGAGAAGGCGCGGGTGTTGTGGCAATAGGTGCAGTTCACACCCAGCCCCTGCGACATGCTCATCATCAGGGAATAGGTCGTCTCCGCATCCTGGATCGGCACGAGGTCTTCGCCGAAATAGGGCAGGGCGTTGTCCGACTGAACCCGGATCAAGACATCGTCCTGGGTGAGCTGCTTGTCCAAGGCGTCATAGGGCAGGGATGAGTAGACATTCTCGTCCGCCGCGAAGTTCTGGTTGTTGCGGCTGGCCGAGAACCCGCCGGCCTCAGGCTGCAGATCGTCTTCGACGAAATAATACGCCGGCACGTTTTGGCCGCGGTGGCAGGTGTAGCAATTCACCCCGGCGCCGCCGACATGCGCGCCCCAGTCCGCGTTGATGGTCTGGGTCATCTGCATCATACGCCGCGAGACGGTCTTGGTGTAGAGACCTTCCTCAGCCAAATTCTCCTCATTGTGGCAATAGCCGCAGCCTTGCTCCGGCGATACCCATTCGGTGATCGAGGCCATATAGGAGAGAAACTCGTCCTCGGTCAGATGTCCGAGAACCCGAACATTCTCATAGACCTCGCTGGCGAGGGGGCCGCCTGGCTCCGTCGGCCCATAGGATTCCGGCGGTTGATTGAGTTTCGCCAGGGCCGCCTCGGTCCGAGGATTGTCGACCTGGACGATCCCCGTGCCGCGGAAGCCGAGCTGGGTCGAATCGATGGGCGGATGCTCGAACTTCAGGATCGCGAAGATAGCGAGTACGATCCCGAAGGGGATGAGTGCGATAAGTCCGTATCTCATCTTAATTTCCTCCCATGCCAGGATCGCCCAGCGTGCTGGCGTCCGGATAGGGCGGCGCGATGCCGTGTTTCACGCCCCACAGGTACCAATTGTCGACGACCGTGCCGGTCAGCAGGATCCCGATCCCGCCGGTCAGAGTGACCAGGACCGCGAACCACCACGCCCAGCGGTGGATGGACTCCATTGTGGCGTTGAAACCCATGGTCCAGCGCCAGAACAGCGCGGCGCGCTCGGACGCCGTACCGCGATCGACGATCTGTTCGATCTCCCGCTCGCCGCCGAACCGGCTGACCGCCAGGATCGTCGCTCCGTGCATGGCGAACAGCAGCGCCGAGCCGTACAGGAAGACGATCGAGAGCATGTGGAACGGGTTGTAGAACAGGTTGCCGTAGCGGATCGAGAAGGCGGCCGTCCAATCGAGATGCGAGAAGATCCCGTAGGGTACCGCCTCCGACCAACTGCCCATCAGCAGCGGGCGGATCAGGCCGAGCACCAGGAACAGCCAGATCGCCGAGGCGAAGGCCCAGGCGATATGCGTGCCCATGCCGAGATCGACCGCTCGCGTGTAGAGCCGGATCCACCAGCAAATGACAGAGATCAACAGGAACGTACTGGCGACCAGGAACCAGCCGCCTTCCGCCATCGGCGGGAAACTGAGCCCGTATTTCGGGGCTGGCGGATCAAGCGACAGCCAGAAGAGCTGGCGGATGAACTCGATGACGTCCCAATTGACCGAGGCCAACATGTTCAGCCCGACGATGACAAACCAGGCGACCCCGGTTGCGATCGCCGCCACGCCCCAACCGCCGAGCCAGAAGGGCCCGATCTGCGCGTCGCCGATACGACCCAGCAGCGAGGACGAATAGGCGTTGTCTCCGCGCGGCCACACGCCGGCCGCTTCGGGCGCCGCGCCGCCGCCCATATCCGGCGGTCCATGGATCTGGGTCCGGGTGAAGATGTTCTGATATTCGATCATGTCGATGATCCTCCCTTAACCCAGCTCGTAGCCTTTGCCCCAGACGGGCAGGTCGAGCCACCATGTCCACCATTCCGGCCAACCGGCGGTCCAGAACGGGCCGCTGATGACGATGCAGACTGCACTGAAGAAGACCGCCGCCAGGGCCAGGAACAGGCCCAACCGGTGGATGCCGAGCGGGCCGATCGAATAGCCGATAGCGTCGCGGAAGAACGCGTTTTCATGCTCGGCCGTTTTAACGGCTTTGCCTTTGCCCGGATTGGTCGCGGACAAGACCAGCGCGCCGTGCAGCGCCAAGGCCAGCGATGTGGTGAAGAAGAAGCTGACCGCGATCATATGCGCGGGATTGTAGTGGAAGTGCAGATATTGATAGCCGACATTCGAGACCCAATCGAGGTGGCTCATAATGCCGTAGGGGAACCCGTGTCCCCAGGCTCCCATCAGCACAGGCCGGATCACCACCAGTGAGACATAAGCGAAGATCGCGACCGAAAAGGCGAAGGGCACATGCAGCCCCATGCCCAGTTTTCGGCTGATTTCGACTTCGCGCAGCGCCCAGCATCCGAACGAGCCGATGGCGCAGATCGTGATGATCTGCCACAGCCCGCCTTCCGCCATGGGGGCCAAGGCTAATCCGTAGGACAGGTCCGGCGGCGCGATATTGATCTGCCAGAGATTCCAGGTCGGCCCGATCGCCGCGCCATAGATGATCAGCACCGTGCCGAGAATAGTGAAGAAAGCGCCGACGACGCCGAAGAACCCGACATAGAAGGGACCTACCCAGAAGTCGAATAGATCGCCGCCGAGCAGCGTGCCGCCGCGAACGCGGTATTTTTTCTCGAAGTCTAGCATCGCCATAACGCTTGTCCCCGCATTGCCGAACTCGATTGTCCGTCGAGCGATTTCATGCGCCCGCCCCAAACGGCGGGCCTAGTCCGCATTCCGTTTCGGGAGGAGCGGGTGGGCCGCATCGCGCTGGCCGCACCCGCTTTCCCGTACCTGCAAACGTCGTATTCAATTTGGAAGACTCTTTCTTCCCCCCAATCGCATCGACGTTATTCGGGACTGGTTCTAGCCCGGGGGCAGGAACCAGTTATACCGTTCCGTGCTCAGCAGGACGAAGTGGATCATCGCCGCGAGACTGAACAGGAACACACCCTGCGCAACCAACACTCTACGAGGGTCCCAAACGAGCCAAATTCGCCACATTGGTAATCCCTCCTATCCAACTAAGGTTGTTAGAGTGGTGGCCGCAGTGTGCAGTAAGCTCGAAGCGGTATCGCTGCTCGCCGAGTGGAACCACGGGCGCCAAATCCAAACGAGGAGATGGGCGACCACAGCCACTGCAGTGAACAGCATGAATCCCTGCATATAGTATTTGTGGAATTCTTCTGCTTCATTGGGGGTAAGACCTGACATACTGTCAGCCATATCTACCTCCTACTCACTGGCCCTGGGGCCGTTACCACGTAGTCCCCACGCGGCGGGGGCCTCCATGACATCGACAACGTCATGGTGGATCGGACGCTCCCGGAGAGATCGGCCGAAGCCGCATCCCGTCAGTCCGGGGCGAATCTCAAAAAAGGCGAGGAATTTCTCCAACAGGCTCATGCTGCGGCTCCTTCCACGAGTGTCAGGCGGGCGCGATCGAGGCACTGACAATCGACCTCCGCCAAGCCCGCGACGCGGGCGTTTTTTTCGGCGGCGTCGCGCAGGCGTTTCGCCGCCGAAATCCGGGTCAGCACCGGGGTTGTCTCAAGTATTCTGTCGAGCTCGCGCTGGGCGTCGGCGCTCCAGGGCAGTTCCGCCGCCGCGCGCGTCGGGGTCGGCTCGGTTTTGTCCAAGGTCGTTCCAAGCGGCAGAATGTTGAACAGCGCGTCGAACAGCGCGTTACAGACCTCTTGGACCAGATAGGTCGCCCCGGCGTATCCCATGAAGGGGGTTCCGGTATGCCGCCGGATGACCGTGCCGGGGAAAGAGGCGGGGATATAGACGCCGCGGCCGCCGGCTTCCGCCATATACATCCGCTCGTTGTAACTGCCGAACAGGATCAGCGGGGCCTTCTCATGCACCGCCTGCCGGATTTCGGCGTTGTCGGTCTTCGCGCCCGCCCGCCGCGCATAGGCGAAGCTGCAGGGCAGGCCCATATCGCCTTCCAGGAAGCTCTTGATCCCGCGCGTGTATGTCTCGCCGGCGACAATGCCGAAGCTGGCGGTGCCGAAGAAGTCTTGGGTCACCGACCGCCAGAGGTCCCAGATCGGTTTGATCGTCGTGTGTTTCTCGCGTTCGATGAAAGGCTCCGGATCGAGGTCGGTCAGCTCGCCCAGCGTGCGTAGGAACTTGGTCGTGCTCTCCAGACCGATCGGCGCCTGCAGATAGGGCCGGTCCAGATTCTCGCAGAGCAGGCGGCCGAATTCGCGATAGAGGCAGATATTCACATCCGCATCGACCAGCCGGCCGGTGTCGCTGAGATTGGCGCCCAGTGGGAAGACCATATTGATCTCGGCGCCGATCCCTTCGACCAAACGGCGGATTTCAGCCAGGTCGGACGGCGTGTTGAAGGTTCCGTAAGCGGGGCCGATGATGTTGACGCGCGGCTTGGCGCCGTCCTTTTTCGGTTTTCGCTTCGGCGTCCGGCCCTTGGTCTGACCGAACTCGGTCCAAAGCCAGTTCAGGGCGCGGTCGGCGCTTTCCCATTGATCCTCGTCGATGGTGCGCGGCAGGAAGCGCTTGATCCCGGTTCCTTCCGGCGTCACGCCGCCGCCGATCATCTCGGCGATCGAGCCGGTGACCACCACCGCGGGCAGGTTGGGATCGAGCGCCTGATGTGCGCGTTTCATCGCCTCTTCGGTGCCCGTCTGCCCCAACTCTTCTTCGGCCAAGCCGGTGACGACGATCGGCAACTCATGCGGGGGCAGGGCGTCTGTGTAATGCAGGACCGAGGTGACCGGCAGGTTCTCGCAACCGACGGGACCGTCGATGATCACCTGCAACCCCTTGATCGCCGTGAAGACATAGACGGAGCCCCAATAGCCCCCGGCGCGGTCGTGATCGAGCACTAGCATCCGACCGCTCCGTCCATGGCTTGCTCGGCCGCCGCGTCCTTCGCTGACTTCCCCGCCTTGCGGGCGCGTTTGGCGGCGTTCTTCTTGCGGACCTTCGATTGGTCCCCGGGCGTGTCTTCCCAGACTCCGGCCGCGTCGCCGGTTCCGACGCCCGTGAAGAAGGCCTGCATCTTGTCGAAGCGCGTCTGGTTCGCCATTGCGGCGTTCAGGATATGGCCGAGCGTCCCGGCGCCCGCCGCGCCCATGAGCGGGCGGGCGGAAATCAGATTGGTGAAATAAAGCGCCGGGATGGCTTGTTCCTTGGCCTTTTGAACGACCGGGGTCGTGCCGATGGCGACATCGGGCTGATACTCCTCGACCGCCGCCAGATCCTCTTCGAGCGAGGCGCGGTAATTGACCTCGACGCCATGCGCCTCAAGCCAGTCGCGATCCGGGTCGGACCAGGGCGTGCGCGGACAAGCGGTCCCGACATAGCGCAACTCGGCCCCGGATTCGACCAACAGCCGGGCGACGATCAGTTCCGAGCCTTCATAGCCGGATAGCGTAATCCGTCCTTTGATCGGGGCTGCGCGCAGCGCCTCAGCGATCGGGTCCAGCGCGGCTTTCTGGGCGGCGGCGATCCGCGCCTTGGGCAGGCCACAGGCCTCGCCGATGGATGCGAGCCAGCTTCCGGTTCCATCGACCCCGACCGGGGCGGAGCCGACGACCGGGCGACCGGCGGCGTGGAATTCGCGCACCGAGCTTGTATAGAACGGATGGATTGCGGCGGCGGCGGCGCCATCAAGCGCGGCGTAAAGCTCGCGCCATTCACGCGTCGGGACGACCGGTCCGGCGGCCAGTCCCATCGGCGCCAGAAGCTGACCGATGGTCACCGGATCGACCGGAAACATTTCGCCCAGCAGGCTGATGGTCGGCAGATCGCTAACCCCGTCGCGCGGCGCCATGACCGGGCCGGCTTCCGCTTCGGTGCGCGCATATTTCAACATCGCGCCGGCCAGCACATCCTTCGCCTCGGCATGGGTCGGCACGCCGAAACCGGGCACGTCGATGCCGATGATCCGGACGCCGTTGATTTCCTTAGGCAGCATTTGCAGCGGCACGCCGGACGCGGTCGGCACGCAGAGATTGGTGACGACCACCGCGTCATACTGTTCCGGATCGGCCAGCTCATGCACCGCGTCGCGGATGTCTTCATAAAGCTTGCCGGTGACCAGCGTCTCCGAATCGAACGGCACATAGCCCACCGTTCGGCGCGCGCCATAGAAATGCGAGGTGAAGGTCAGGCCATAGACGCAACAGGCCGAACCGCACAGGACCGAGGCGGTGCGCCGCATGCGCAATCCGACACGCAGCGAGCCGAAGGCGGGGCACATGCTTTGCGGTTTGTCATGGGGACCGGCCGGATAGTCCTGCGCATAGCGTTCGAGCACCGCGCTTTTGCCTGCCTGCTCGGCGGCCGTGCGCAGCGTTTCGGCGCCGGCGTGACAGCCGACTCCTTCCGACACAGGCGCGGCCGAACCGGAGTCGGCGGCGTCCGCATCGAACGAAATCGGTTTTATCGCGTCCTCATAGCTCATGGACAGACAATCACACTTCCCCAAACTGTATTCCGACCGGCGCCGTCAGACGGCCCCGTCAAACCGAGTCATAGATCACCTCAAGCGAGTCCTTTTTCAGCGAAGAGGCGTCGCACATGTCTTCCAGTTTCGCGGGCGTCAGCACGACGTCCGCGCCCGTCTCCTCGCTGTCGAACAGGCCGAGCAGCGCGTCATGCTCCAAGGGCGCCGGCTGAACCGGCGGCGCTTCGGCGACATTTTCGGACAACGCTTCGAAGAGAGCGGCCCAGTCGCCGCCCGGCTTTCCGATGATTTCGTAATTCGCGCTCTTGCGCCGGATGTCCTCATCCGCAGGGATCGCCGAGAGAACCGGAATGCCGACCTCTTTTGCGAAGGCCTGGGCCTCGCCGGTGCCGTCATCCTTATTGATGACCATGCCCGCCACGCCGACATTGCCGCCCAGCTTGCGGAAATATTCGACCGCCGAGCAGACATTGTTCGCGACATAAAGCGATTGGAGATCGTTCGAGCCGACGACGATGACCTTCTGGCACATGTCCCGCGCGATCGGCAGGCCGAAGCCGCCACAGACGACGTCGCCCAAGAAATCGAGCAGGATGTAGTCGAAGTTCCAGTCGTGAAAACCGAGTTTCTCCATGGTCTCGAAGCCATGGATGATGCCGCGTCCGCCGCAGCCGCGGCCGACCTCCGGCCCGCCCAGCTCCATGGCGTAAACGCCGTCGCGGACGAAACAGACATCGCCGATATCAAGCTCTTCGCCCGCTTCCTTCTTCTTCGACGAGGTTTCGATGATGGTCGGCACGGCGCGTCCGTTGAACAGCAGCGAGGTCGTGTCGCTTTTCGGATCGCAGCCGATCAGCAACACTTTCTTGCCCTGTTGCGCCATCATGTAGCTGAGGTTGGAGAGCGTGAAGCTCTTGCCGATGCCGCCCTTGCCATAGATGGCGATGATCTGGGTTTCCTTGGTCACCGGGCCGGTCGCGACGGGCGCCGGTTCCTGCGCCGCTTCTTCACGCAAGGCTTCGGTCATCGCGCTTGTCGGCGAGTCGGTTTCCGCTTCGTCAGTACGGAAATCGGGTGCGTTATCCATGCTCATGCGCGGCCGCTCCAATCCAAGATCATTTTCAGGCAATCCGCGTCGGTGAAGGCGGTTTCGTAGGCCGCGGCGGCGTCGACTGGATCCGCACGATGGCTGATGAGCCCGTCGAGGGTGAGGACGCCGCTCGCCAACAGGCGTTGAACCGCCGCCATATCTTCGGGGCGCCATTCGGCGGCGACCCGGAACCGCGCCTCGGTCATGAAGGCGGGCGGGAAAGAGAAAGAGGGGCGGTGCTCGTAGAAGCCGCCCAGCACGATCTCGCCATTTTTAGCCAGACGCCGGACCAGCGTGTCGAGAATGTCCGCCGCGCCGCTGACATCAAGAATGGCGTCGTAGCGCGCTTCGTCTGCGCCGCCGTCAATGACAGAATAGCCCTCTGCGCCGTCGCGCCGCGTCGGGTTCGATTCCCAAACCGTGGGGGCAGGGCCGCCCAAGGCCAATGTCAGGCGCGCGGCCAGCCGGCCCAACACGCCATGACCGACAATCAGACTGGGTGGGGCGAAAGCGCCGGTGTGATCACAGAGCACGTGATGCGCCGTCGCGGCCAAAGCCAAGAGCGTCGCGCGATCTCCCAACGCGGCGTCCACCGCCACGGTTCGACTGGATTTGGTGACCAGACGCGCCGCCGCGCCGCCAAACAGGCCATGCGCGTCGATGTAGCATTGCGCGCCGGGAATGAAGACGGTGTCGCCGACCTTCTTGTCAGCCTCGGGACCGGCTTCGGCGATGACGCCGACTGACTCATAGCCGGGCACCAGCGGGTATCCCAAACCGGGGAAGGGGGGCATCCGGCCCGACCAGAGCAACCGCTCGGTGCCTGTGCTGACGCCGCTCCAGCGGATATCGACAACGACGTCATCGCCGCCCGGCCCTAAGTCCGGCGGCGTCAAAGAAACCGCGCGAAGCGCCAGTTCCTTTGGCCTGTCTATGACGATGGCGTTGGTTTTCATCCCCTGAACTCTCGACCCGGCAAATTCTGGCGACCCGGTCGCCGCAGAGTCGAAAGACCCTGCTTAAATTAGGTGTAATAGTACCGGGGAGTCATTTGTTGTCAAGAAAGATTAACACTCAGTCTTGTCAAATTGACTAGGCGGCTCGTCTGGGTGGAACAGCGCCGCCGCGGCCGCGTCAAACGGCGGCGACTATCAACCGCGCGAGGCCTGGCAGCGGGGTCTCCATCAGCTTGATTTCCCCGAACCCAGCCATTTTCAACAGCGCGCGGTGATCGTCGAGCCGGCGGGTGCGGCCGGAGCCCATGGCGGCAAGATAAAGGCCGAAATAGGCGTCCGCCACGCGCGCGCCCGGCTCTTCGCCGGACACCGGTTCGGCGATAAGCAACACGCCGCCGGGGGCGAGGGCGGCGCGGCACGCGTCCAGCACTGTCGCGACCGTCGCATCGCTATGGTCATAGACCACCCGAACCAGCGTGATCAGATCCTGATCCGGCGGTAGGGCGTCATCGTGGAAACTGCCTCCGACGCAGGCGATGCGGTCGCCGAGCCCTTGCTCCGACAGGGATTTCCGTGCGACCGCCGCGACCCCCGGCAGGTCGAACAAGGTGAGGGCGGACTCCGGCGCGACCTTGGCGACTTGTGAGAGGAAGGCCCCGGTCCCGCCGCCGACATCCAGGATCCGGCGATGGCGATGGAAGGGGAAACTGGCGGTCACCGCCTCGGCGATCATCGCCTGTGAGATCGCCATCAGACCGCTATACTCTTCGACCTCCGCATCGCTTAGCGCCGCCGCTTCATCATGGGCGAGATAGCGCCAGAACCGATTCGTCCGGGTTTCACGCACCTCATTGCGCAGCAGCGCCAGCGGATCGGCTAGGTCGCGATAGACATCCTGATGATGGCGGATCATGGCTGTCACGCCCGGGTTGTCGAGCAAAGCAGCGCCGCGCATGCCGAGCCCGTAGCGCTCGCCGCTTCGGGTCCCCGCGAGGCCGAGACTAACCGCGCCGCACAACAGCCGATCGCTTCCCTCTTGCGGTAGGCCGCAGCGTTTGGCCAGCGCGTCCGCCGATGTCGGCCCTTCCGCCAGGGCGTCTAGCATGCCGCTCTCGACAAAGGCGAACAGGAGTTGGGAGTGGATGAAACCGGCGACAAGATCAAAGACCGCCTCGGTCTCGCGCCTTGCAAAGCGTCGGGCGATGGGCGTGGCGGCGGCCCAGCGCCGAAAGCCGGGCGCGGCGGCGGCGCGGCAGGCCATGTCTTTCAGCCGGTCGCTCAGGCTGGGTCTTACGCGGCGCATCCGTTCCGGATCGGCCAGACTGTCCATCGGAGAGGCGCCGCCGCCGCGCGGTCTAGGCGACGTCGCGCACCAATTCGCGCGGCATGAACCGTTTCGATTCGGCCTGAATCAATTGCTGAAGCCGAGCGGAGCCACGGCCCGGCGGCACCGCCTCGATCGCGTCGCTGACCAGTTGCTTCAGGATGCGCACCGCCCCGTCCATGCCATGCTGGTGAACGACATTGGGGCGCGAGAAGAGAGCGTCCTGACCGCAGGGCTTGCCCATTTGCTGCGCGTCGCCGGCGACGTCGTGGATATCGTCGGCGATCTGATAGGCCTCGCCCAGGCGCTCGCCCAACATGCGCCACAGCGCCGCGTCGCCGCCGGATGCGACGGCCCCGGCCTCGGTCGCGGCGGCGAAGAGCGAGCCGGTCTTGGCGCGTTGATAGTCGGCCAGGATGGCGTCGTCTTCTTCCTCCCAGGCCTGACCGGCGACAATACCGAAGGGCATGCCGACCGAGCCGGAGACGATCCGAATCAGATTGGCGGCGCGCCGGGGCGCGCGCTCGACCTGCTGTCCCAACGCTTCAAAAGCCAGCACAATCAAGGCGTCGCCGGCCAACACCGCCGTGGGCTCGCCGAATACTTTATGCACTGACGGCTTGCCGCGCCGAATATCAGCGTCGTCGAAGCAGGGCAGGTCGTCATGAACCAGCGAGGCGCAATGCAGCAGTTCGATCGCCGCCGCCGCCGCGGTGGCCAATTCAGGCTGGTCGTCGCCGCAGCTTTCCGCCACGGCGAGACAGAGTTTCGGCCGAATGCGGGCGCCGCCGGGAAAGACGGCGTAGGAAAGCGACTTCGCCAGACTGGGCGGCGCGCCTGCGCGTCCGGCGTGATTGACCAGATGGGTCAGCGCCCGCTCGATCCTGCTTTCGACCTTCATGACGGCCCTCTCACGGTTCCCGCCGCCCCGTATTTCACAATGGTTGGCGGTGGAGTCTCGGTGCGATGTTCCAAAGACTTTACAGTAGCTGCTCAGAAAAGTGTAATGCAAAATACACTTTCATGGGAAGTGGGTATCGATTTCTGAGGTGGCGCGTCGGTTTTTGGACGCGGGCGAAAGGGTGAGGCAGGCGTTGGACAGAGTGGACGGCAGGGTCGCAATTATCGGCGCCGGCGTCGGCGGGCTGACGGCCGCTTTGCGCCTGCAGGCCGCCGGACGCCCTGTCACGGTCCTGGAACGCGCGCCGGCCCCCGGCGGCAAGATGCGTCAGATCCAGGTTGGGTCGAAACGGCTGGACGCCGGTCCCACGGTCTTCACGATGCGTTGGGTCTTCGACCGGCTTTTCGCCGACCTGGGCGAACGGTTGGACGATCATGTCACGTTGAAGCAGGCCTCCGTCCTGGCTCGGCACGCCTGGCAAGACGGATCGCGTCTGGACCTATTCGCCGATATCGAGGCGTCGGAGAAGGCCGTGGCCGACTTCGCCGGCCGAGCCGAGGCGCGTGGGTTTCGCGCCTTCTGCGATGAGACGGCGGCGATCTTCGATCTGCTCAAGGACCCGTTTCTCTGTTCGCCGGCCCCGGATATCGGGGCCATGGTCCGGGCCTTCGGTCTGAAAAGTCTCGGCGCGATGCGGAAAATGAAGCCGTTTAGCACCATGCAGAACGGGCTGGAGCGGCATTTCCGCGATCCCAGGCTGCGGCAGCTTTTCGGGCGCTATGCCACCTATTGCGGGTCATCGCCCTATCAGGCGCCGGCGACCCTAATGCTGGTCTCCCATGTCGAGCAGGCCGGCGTCTGGTATGTCGACGGCGGCATGCATGCGCTGGCGCAAGGCTTGGCGCGGCTGATCGAGGCGCGTGGCGGAACGATCCGCTATGAGTGCGAGGTCGCCGAGATAACGGTCCGCCAAGGGCGCGCAAGCGGCGTTCGACTGTCGGACGGTGAGGCGATTGCGGCGGACGCGGTCGTGATGAACGGCGATAACGCCGCCCTTTTTCAAGGGATGTTGGGGCCGGATGTCCGGCGCGCCGCCGCCGCCTTTCCACCGCGCGACCGCTCGCTGTCGGCGCTGACATGGCTGATCGATGCGGAGACGGACGGATTTCCGCTGGTGCATCACAATGTGTTTTTCTCACGCGATTACCAGGCGGAGTTCGATGCGTTATTCAAGCGCCGAACCCTGCCGGCGGAACCGACCGTCTATATTTGCGCGCAAGACCGGGAGGACGCCGCCCAGCCGCCGCCTGACGGACGCGATGGCATGCTGTTGATCGTCAATGCGCCGGCGCTCCAGACCACCGGCATGGCGGCGAACGATCCTGGCGCGCATGAGTTTTTGGAGGAGGAACTGGACCGATGCGAGACAGCGAGCTTCGATCTGCTGAGGCGCTGCGGCCTGACGATCCGCCGCCAGCCGGACCGGGTGGTCCGAACGGGACCGGCGGAATGGAGCCGCTTGTTTCCGGGGACAGGGGGCGCAATCTACGGTCGGGCGTCGCACGGCTGGCGGGCGAGCCTGCAGCGTCAGGGATGCCGGTCGGCGGTGCCGGGCCTGTATCTGGCGGGGGGCAGCGTGCATCCGGGGCCGGGCGTGCCGATGGCGGCGCTGTCCGGCCTTATGGCGGCGGAGAGCTTGGCGACGGACCTCGGTTCGACCCGGAGGTCGGCAAGAACGGCTATGTCTGGTGGTATCTCGACGCGCTGAGCGATGACGGCCGCTATGGGCTGACCGTCATCCTGTTCATCGGCAGCGTGTTTTCGCCCTATTATGCGCTGGCCCGACGGTTCGGCCCGGCCGAGCCGCGCAATCATGTCTCCTTCAATATCGCGCTCTATGGCGAGAGCCATCGGCGCTGGGCGATGACCGAACGCTCGGAGGACGCTTTGTCGGCCAGTCCGGATCGGTTTCAAGTTGGGCCCAGTTCGGCGGTCTGGGAAGACGGCAAGCTGATCCTGGAGGTCGATGAGGTGGCGGTTCCAGCGCCGCGCCGGGTGCGCGGCCGAATTGTGCTGCATCCGCAGGCGGTGACCGACCGCTGCTACACGCTCGACCCCAACGCGCGCCACCGCTGGTGGCCGATCGCGCCCTTAAGCCGGGTCGAAGTGGACCTGCCGCGGCCGGGCCTGAAATGGTCGGGCGAGGGCTACATGGACAGCAATGAAGGCTCCGAGCCGCTCGAGGCCGGGTTCAAGGAATGGAGCTGGTCGCGGGCGCATCTCGGCCAAGGCGCCAACCAGCGCGCGGCGATGCTCTACGATCCGATGTTCAAGGACGGTTCGCGCCACTCGCTGTCGGTGACGATTAAGCCGGACGGCAGCGCCGAAGAATTCGAGCCGCCGCCGCTGGTGGATCTACCCAAGACACTGTGGCGGGTCGGGCGCGAGACACGCGCCGATATCGGTGCGGAACCGTGCATCGTCTCAACGCTCGAAGACGCGCCCTTTTATTCGCGGTCGATCCTGTCGACTCGGCTTCTGGGCGAAGACGTGACGGCGATGCATGAAGGCTTGGATCTCGGACGCTTCGCCTCGCCGGTGGTGCAGTGCATGCTGCCCTTCCGCATGCCGCGCCGGCGGCGATAACGGGCCGCAAATCAGCCCGTCAGCGGTTGCGCATCCACCAGGGCGGCTCATCTTCGGCGGCGGGGGCCGGCTCTTCTTCCCGCCGTTTGCCGGCGTGGCGCACGGTCCAAAGCTGCCAGGCGCCGAAGGCCAGCATGCCGCCGAAGATCAAGCCCCCTTCGATGATGATCCCGATATAGGACATGACGAGCCCTCTTTTCCTGCCTAACGGGTGTGCGCGGCTTCGAGGCCCGCGGCGTCATGGATCGGCGCGGGCGGGACGCGCGATTCCAGCTTTTCGAACAGCAGGATGATCCATTCGATCCGAGAGTCGATGTCGGTATGCGCGCGACTGAAGATCTCTTTCGGATAATCCGAAACCGCGCGGACCAGAAATTCGGTTTCGTCCAGGCAGGGCGCCGTATCCGCCTTGCCCAGGAAGGCCGCCTCGCGCGCCGCCTTGGCCGCCAGGATCAGCTTGCGCTTTGTATCGACATAGGCGCGTTGATCGATGGTGTTGTAGTCGAGCAGCCTTATCTCATCGCCGATCGCCTGATAGAGCCGCCGCGCGGCGTTGATCGCCGGGCGACAGCGGCCGGGTAGGGCGGCGATCCCGGCGCCGGACCTCTCGTAAAGCGTGTCGGCGTGATCCAGCAGCCTTTCGATCACCCGGCCCAGGGCGGGCGACATGCGCGGGTCCGCCAACAGCACTTCAGCCTCGATCCCCGCCTCGCGCAGCCATACGCGCGGCAGGTAGATCCGCCCGGCCCGGGCGTCCTCGCCGACATCGCGGGCGATGTTGGTTAGTTGCATGGCGACGCCCAGATCGCAGGCGCGCGACAGGATGACGGGATCGCGCTTGCCCATCAGGCAGGTCATGATCGCGCCGACGGCGCTGGCGACGCGCGCCGAATAGCCGTGCAGATCGCCGATCGTTTCATAGGCGCGCCCGGCGCTGTCCCATTCCAGGCCTTCGATCAAGGCGTCGAACAGGCGGCGTGGAATATGATGGCGCAGCACGACATCGGTTAGCGCGCGGTCGACCGGATGGTCCATCGGCTTGCCCGCATAAATATCATCCAAGCGCGCCGTCAGATCGGCGACCGCCTGGATCGGATCTTCGCCGAGATCGACGTGATCATCGGCGATCCGGCAGAAAGCATAGATCGCATAGGCCGGGTCGCGGATGCGGCCGGGCAGCAGAAGGGAGGCGGCGTGGAAACTCTTCGAGCCTTGCTCGATCAGCGCCTTACAGGCCGCCCGGTCGTCCAGGCTGGCGTAGCGCCACTCAAACCAGTTCTTGCGCATGCGGGATAACCTGATCGAGCACCATGGCGGACGCGACGACGCCGGGAATGCCGGCGCCCGGATGGGTGCTGGCCCCGACCATATAGAGCCGGTCGATTTCTTCGCTCCGATTGTGCGGCCGGAACCAGGCGCTTTGCCAGATCACCGGCTCAGGGCCGAAACCGGCGCCCTTGTAGGAATTCAACCGAGTCTCGAAGTCTTTCGGCGTAACGAAACGGGACGAGACCAAGTGCGCGCCCAAGCCCGGCATCACCGTCTCTTCCAAGCGGCGTTCGACGCGCAGGCGCATCTTCTCGCCTTCCGTCTCCCAGTCCACATTCGCATCGAGATGCGGCACCGGAACCAGCGCATAGAAAGAATCGCAGCCGGGCGGCGCCAGCCCCGGATCGGTCGCGGTCGGTCGGTGCAGATACAGGCTGAAATCCGGCGACAGCTTTTTCTTGTGGAAGATATCGGTCAGGAGGCCTTTGTACCGCGGGCCCAGGATCATTGAATGATGCCGGACGTCGTCGAATTTCTTGTCGGTTCCGAAATACCAGACAAACAGGCCCATGGAATAGCGCGTTCGGCGGATTTTGCCGGAGGTCCAGCGCCGGCGTTTGCGCTTGCCGATCAGCTTGTCATAGGTCCAGGGCGCGTCGGCGTTCGAGACGACGATATCCGCGGCGATCGTCTCGCCGCCTTTCAACGCGACCCCCACGGCGCGGTTTTCTTCGATCAGGATCTCCGACACTTCGCTGTTGCAGCGCACCGTATTTCCTTGGCCCTGGATCAGGCCAACCATGCCTTTCACCAATTCACCGGTGCCGCCCATCACGAAATGGACGCCCCATTGCTTCTCCATATGGTTGATCAGGCAGTACATCGCGGTCACGGAGTAGGGATTGCCGCCGATCAACAGCGGATGAAGGCTGAGCGCGATTCGCAGTTTCGGATGTTTGATGAATGAAGAGACGAGTTGGAAGACCGTCCGATGACCGCCCAGCATTAGGATCTTCGGCAAGGCCGCCAGCATCGTTTTGATGGATGAGAAGTGCCTGTAGGCCAGGACGGCGAAACCGTAATCGTAGATCGCCTTGCTGCGGGCCATGAATTTCTGGAAACGGGGTACGTCGGCCGGGGAAAATTTGGCGATCTCCGCCTGCATCCGCTCCTGGTCGCCGCCATAGGTGAAGACCGAGCCGTCATCGAAGCGCACGTCATAGAATGGTTCGAGTGATTTCAGCTCGATATCCTCTGCGAGCCTTTTACCGCACATTTCCCACAGCTCTTCCAACAGCCATGGGGCGGTGACGATGGTCGGGCCGCTGTCATAGATGAAGCCCTTATCGCGGAAGACATAGGCGCGGCCGCCCGGCGCATCGAGTTTCTCCAGCACGGTCACGCGATAGCCGCGCGCGCCGAGCCGCGCCGCCGCCGCCAGCCCGCCGAAGCCGGAACCGATGACGACAGCGTGCGGTCTGCCGTCGCTGTCGGCGTCGATCGCCTGGCTCTGCTTCTCATCTGTCAGCATGGATTGACACTACCGTTGATCTTGTTGTCCATTCAAGCAGATTATCCACACTGTCAGTCCAGTTTTACGCAGCCGCCGGCAAGAGAGGGGCAGAAGAGGGGGCAAGATGACCGTGACATCGCTCTCATTCTTCCGCTTCGACGGTTGGGCGGATCGGCTTTGGGCCTTTGGTCAGATGGGGTTTGCGCGCCGGCGTCTGGCGCGGACCGAGGGGCTGGGTTTTCACAAGATGCTGGGGACGGGAACCGGCGAAGGGTTCGATCCGCGTCCGAATTTCGGCGTTTACGCCATTCTCGGCGTCTGGCCGTCCCTAGATGCGGCGCGCAGGCAGATTGCCGACAGCCGAGTTTTCAAACTCTACGCCGCCCACGCGGCCAAGAGCTGGACCGTTTATATGGAGGCGGCGCAATGCCGCGGCGTTTGGGATGGAACCGCGCCTTTCCAACCGATCTATGACGCGGACGACGACGCGCCCGCCTTGGCGGTGCTGACGCGCGCCACGGTGAAGCCGCAACATGCGCTGTCCTTCTGGCGGCAGGTGCCGAGCATCAACAAGGTCTTTGGCGCGCAACGCGGACTGATCTTCAAGAAAGGCCTGGGCGAAGTCCCCTTGCTGCATCAGGTGACCTTCAGCATTTGGCGCGACCGAGAAGAAATGATGGATTTCGCGTATCGCGGCGCCCACGGCGCGGCGATCGAGAAAGTGCGCGCCGGCGGCTGGTTTTCGGAAGAACTTTTCGCCCAATTCCGCGTCGTCCACGCCGAGGGCGCCTGGGGTGAAGATGGCGCCTCCGGCTCGGTCAGCGGCGATCCCGTGGCGCAACTGACCCTGCCGAAAGAGCCGAAACCGTTGCTGCGGGCGGTGCGATGAGCGACGTCGCGACAGAGCTGCGCCCGCCGAGCGACGCCGTCCGTCCGCCGCGGACCGCAGGCGCTCACAACGAGGATCCAGCGCAGGACTACCGACCGCCGGCGCCGGTTCCGACGACGCCGACCCGGGCCTTGCTGCGCGGTTTTTTCAGCCGCGGCCGCGACATGCTCAGCCTAATGCCCGAACAAGCCTATCGCGACCGGGTGATGAAGGTCGGCCGGACCCGCCGCACCATTATTCTGGTGAACGACCCGGAGATCGTCCGCCGCCTGATGTCCGACGATGTGGAAGAATTCCCGAAAAACGATCTGATGTCCGGGGCCCTGCGGCCGCTCGTCGGCGACAGCGTCTTCGTCTCCGACGGCGCGGCTTGGCGCCGACAGCGCCGGATGATCGATCCCGCCTTCGGCCATATCCGAATCGACCGGTCGTTTCTAGCGATGCAGGCGGCGGTCGACGCCTATCAGAACCGGCTCGACGATTTGGCCGGTACGGGCGCGACCGTCTCTTTGGAACATGAAATGAGTCATGTGACGGCGGATGTGATCTGCCGCACGATCTTCTCGCGGTCGTTGGAAAGCGAAGAGGCGCAGGAGGTCTTCCGGTCTTTTACGCAATTCCAGGGATCCGTCGCCAATTTGCAATTGGGCCGGTTGCTGTTTGGCAAGGCCTGGGCGGAAGTGGAGCAGCCGCCGGCGGCAGTCGATTCGGCGCGCCGGATCCGTCACCTCCTTGGCGGCATGATCGACCGACGGATCGAAGAGGGCGGCCCAGAAGGCGGCCCAGAAGGCGGCGACATCGCCGGCGACCTGATTGCCGCGATTGATCCGGACGACGGGTCGCGCTTCAGCCGCGACGAGCTGATCGATCAGATCGGCGTGTTCTTCCTGGCCGGTCATGACACGACCGCCGGCGCCTTGGCTTGGTGCCTCTTCATGCTATCGCAGCAGCCGCAAATTGTGCGCCGGATGCGAGCGGAAATCGCTGCGGTCGGCGGTTCGGAGGCGACCATAGGGCTCGCCCAGATCAAAAAAATGAGCTTTGTTCGGCATGTCTTTCGCGAGGCGCTGCGGCTTTATCCGCCCCTGGCCTTCATCCCGCGCGTCGCCCAGACGGAGGGCCATTTCCTCGACACACGCTTCCCGCGCGGCGCGATGATCCTGATCTCGCCTTGGATCATGCAGCGGCACCGCGCGCTTTGGCGCAAGCCTGACATTTTCGACCCCGACCGGTTCGCGCCGGGACGTGAAAAGGACCGTTGCGACGCCGCCTTCCTGGCGTTCGGTCAAGGGCCTCGGGTCTGTATCGGCGCCGCCTTCGCAACCATCGAGGCCAGCTTGATCCTGGCGCGGATCGTTCGGCGCTACGATATCGAGGCGCTGGCGCCCGAAACGGTCTGGCCCGCCTCGCGCCTAACCACGCGCTCTGTTTCCGGCATTCCGGTTCGGTTCCGCCGATTTGTCGACAGGTAAGGCTCTGGTTATTCGGCGGCGGCTGGCGCTGCGCTTTCGAGGCGCGCCGCACGGAGCTTCAAGAGGAACTGCGCTGCGTTGACCACATAGACCGCATAGGCCGCCAGCGCCAACGCCATCATCTCGAAAGGCGTCAGCCCGCCAATCACAAGGGCCGCGAGATAGGCGGTGTGCAAGGCGATCACCAGCATCGAGACCACATCCTCCCAATAGAAGGCGGGTGCGAAGAGATACTGATCGAACACGGCCTTTTCCCAAATCGCGCCAGTGACCATGATCGTGTAAAGGATCAGCGTCTTGATCACGATGGAGAGCGTCGCGGCCTCATACCCGGCGCCGGTCGCCAGATACCGCAGCACCAGGCCGAGCGAGACCAGAAAGACCAGGAATTGAACGGGCGCTAGAACGCCCTGAACCAGCGTCCAGCGGGTTTTGTCGCGCCGGCGCCGCTGTTCTGGCGTGTAAAGACCGGTCGACGTTTCGCGGCCGGCGCCCTTTCCGAACCGGCCGCGCCGGCGTCCGACATGGGATCGCCACGGATTGGAGTCGTACCGGGCGATAAGCCTGTCCATGGCGTCGGTTACAGTGGAAATCATCGCAGTCGCCTGTTTCTTTATGCGCCGAATACGCACTAAGCCCCTACATCCGCTTGGTTTAAGCCGGCGCAACGCCGGTTCCACCGCCAGCGCCGGGACGCATTGTCACGATATCGCGCGATCACTTTCCGCGTCGGTCTTTCAGATACGGCGCCAGGATGAAAGTAACGCCATGACCGGTAAGGTGTCAATTTTACTGGTCAATCAGTGTGTCTAGTCAACTTTCCAAAATCCATTAAAGTTTTACGGATTTCTTGACACTCTTGTTGTAACAGAGGTTATCCTTAATCAAACCAGCGTAAAACGACAGACAAAAAACAGCGGCGATAGGCCTAGTTTGGGCGGCGGATTTCATTCCCTGCGAGGGAACGCAGATGAAAATCAATTTGGGGAAGCCGAGCGCAGGGCGATAGGCCCGACTAACGGCCAGGCGATGCGCTCACATAAGGTCCGAAAAAGACCCGACACAAAACGGGCGGGTCGTAATTTGGGCCAATATGGGGAAGGTCGATGAACAGCTTTCTTACGAATTCCGATAATGATGAGTCGTTGGCGCTCGATACACAGGACGCTGCGCAGTCGAGATACCGCCCAAGCATCGACACACCAAAACGATCCGACAAGGAAGCGCCCGCTCGTCTCAACGGCAAGGCGGCTCCGAAAGGCTGGTCCGGCCGCGAATTAGAGAAGACGATTGTCGATACGGTGGTGCCATCCCTGCGCGGCGCGATGCACAGCCCAAACGGCAAAGAGGCGGTGTTGCAATCAAAAAGCGCCCACCAAGGCTTGGTTGGATCTGCTGAACAGATCGACGCGCCGCCTTCCGAGGCCAGCCAAGCAGGACATTCCAGCGCGCGGCGGGAAGGAGAGGCCGACGCAGTCGCCGCCTTGATCGCCGCCTTGGTCGCGGACGACCTCGTCACGGCCGGCGGCGTCTGCGACCCATGGTTCGAAGCGGACGGTTTCGAGCAAACCTGTCGCCTCTTGCTGACGCCGGCGGCGGAGGAATTGGGGCGTCGTTGGGAAGATGACACGCTCGATTTCGCCCGGGTGACCATCGCCATGACCCGGCTTCAACATGTCCTGAACGACCTTTCGATGCGCGAGGGCGGTCATTCGATCGCACAGGGACCCAGCCCATCGAAGGGGGCCATACTGGTCACCACGCCGCTTGGCGAGCAGCATGTTTTTGGGGCCAATATGGTGGCCGAATTCTTTCGGCGCGCCGGCTGGGAGGTTGTTCGGATTGAACCTAACCTGGCGCTCGATATCGTTTCAAATCAACACTTTGATATCATTGGCCTGTCGGGATCGACTGAGGATCGTGCGCGCGCCGTCGGCGGTTTCGTGCGCGCTCTTCGGAACCAGTCCAGGAACCGGAACGTTCAGGTGCTGTTTGGCGGCGCCGCACTCGATCCAAGCGTTTCTTCATTGGCGGATTTGGCGGATGGATATGCCGCCGATGGCGCGTCGGCGCTAAAGACCGCACAGAAATTGTTGGCTTAAAGCGGTAAATTTGTCTATGTAGCGCGTTGGGAAATCGTCGCGCGCACCGCTCGGCGATCGGTCCGCCTTTCGAGACGCCGGCGCCATGCTATGACAGCAAAACATGAATTTTCGGCGAAATTCCGGGACGCTCTAACCAGTTCTGCGCTGCGTCGCGTGGTCCCGGCGGCCTTCGATATCATCCTCCTTTTGGACCGTGACGGCGTCGTCTCCGACGCCGAATTTCTTGATGAATCCGGCATGCGTGAATGGCGGGCTCGGCTGCAGGATCGGTCTTGGGAAGAAACTGTCACGATCGAAAGTAAACCGAAGATTGTGGATCTATTGGCTGCGGCGCGGAAGGGCGCTGCGCCCATCTGGCGCCAGGTCAACCATACGGCCGGTGACGGCGAGTCGATCCCGGTTCGATATATCGCCCTCTCTTTGGAAAAAGGTCATGGCGGGATGATCGCGCTCGGCCGCGACATGCGCGACACCGCCCGAATGCAACAGGAACTGGTTTCGGCCCAGCAATCAATCGAGCGCGAATATATCCGATTGCGCCATGCGGAAACCCGCTATCGCGCGCTCTTTCAGTCCTCCGTCGAACCGCTCTTGTTGTGCGACAGCGTCAGCCTTCGGATCGTCGACGCAAATCCGTCGGTGTTTCGGCTGCTCGAAATGACGGCGGGTCAATTGGTCGGCCGGAAACTGCCTTCGGCCCTGGATGTGGCCGATGCGTCGAAAGTCGGGGATTTGATGGCGGCGGTGCGCCATTCCGGACGACCCGGATCGCAGGCCGCCGTGTTGACCGCCCCGAACGGGTTGGCGGTCGATATGTCGGTCTCGTTGATTCGGGAAGGCGCGACGGGTCAGTTCCTGATCCGGCTGTCGCAAGGGGCCGGGGCGGACGGCTTGGTAAATGGCCGCCGGCGCTATGGCATCTCCGAGGTTTTGGACGTATTGCCGGACGGCATTGTCGTCACAGATCGCAAGGGCGCGGTGATCAGCGCAAATACCGGTTTCCTGGATTTGGCTCAGATTTCGAGCCACGACATGGCGGTCGGCCGTCCGATCAGCCGCTGGCTCGGCCGCTCCGACTTCGACGTCAATGCGCTGTTGTCGAACTTGATGGATCATGGCGTCGTGCGGATGTTCACCAGCCGAATCACCGGCGAGTTGGGCGTTCAAGAGGATGTCGATATCTCGGCGGCGCGCCATACGGTCGGACCGGAAACCTATCTGTGCTTCTCAATCCGGTCGCGCGGACCGCAGACGCGGTCCGATGGGGCGGATGTCCTGAACGACGCCAAGCCGGTGCATGAGTTTACCGAGCTGGTCGGGCGCGTGCCGCTGAAGGAGCTGGTGCGCGAGGCGACCGACATCATCGAAAAGCGAGCGATCGAAGCGGCGCTGGAGATCACCGGCGACAACCGCGCCTCCGCTTCGGAACTGCTCGGCGTCAGCCGGCAGAGCCTCTACGCCAAACTGCACCGATACGGAATCGGCGACTTGTCAGGCGAGTCCAACGGCAAGAATTAGCCGCTTCAGCGGGGCGCGCGGCGGGCGTCTATGCCTTGGCGAAAACTGTAAAAGAAAATTGACGCTTTGCAGTGTCCAGAGTAATATTCGGGCATGGACAGGCCCGCCTTTTCCTCCGTTCTGGAACTCCTGAAGCCGATCACGTGGTTCGCGCCGATGTGGGCCTATGGCTGCGGCGTGATCTCGTCGGGAATCCCGGATTCGAGCCGTTGGCCTTTGCTGCTGGTCGGCGTCGTCCTGTCGGGGCCGATGGTCTGCGGCGCCAGCCAGGCGGTCAACGACTGGTATGACCGTCATGTCGATGCGATCAACCAACCCGAACGGCCGATCCCTTCGGGCCGGATTCCCGGCAGTTGGGGGCTTTATATCGCGATCATCTGGACGTTGTTGTCGCTCCTGGTGGCGAGCGTGCTCGGGCCTTGGGGGCTGGCGGCGGCGGTCGTGGCGCTGCTCTTCGCCTGGGCCTATAGCGCGCCGCCGTTCCGGCTGAAGGAAAACGGCTGGTGGGGCAATACCGCCGTCGCGATCTGCTATGAAGGCGTGCCCTGGTTCACCGCCGCGGCGGTGATGGCCGCCGCCTTCCCCGATTGGCGCGTGATCACCATCGCCGCGCTCTACAGTATCGGGGCTCACGGCATTATGACCTTGAACGATTTCAAGGCGGTCGAAGGCGATATCCAGATGGGCGTCCGGTCGCTGCCGGTCCAGCTTGGGGTTGATCGCGCCGCGCGATTCGCCTGCGCCGTGATGGCGGTTCCTCAGATCATTGTGGCGGGCGTTCTCGCCTATTGGGGCTTTGGCTATTTCGCGTTGGGAGTCGCGGCATTGCTTTTGGTTCAGCTGCGCTTGATGGCGACCTTCCTGAAGAACCCGCGCGAGAAAGCGCCTTGGTACAACGCCACCGGCACCAGCCTGTATGTGCTTGGAATGCTGGTCAGCGCCTTTGCGCTGTATCAGAGCCAATAGCGCCGGGCCGCGGCGGAGGTCGGAGACAAAGGGATGGATGTCGACACACTGGCGATGACACAGGACAGAAGGCCCGCTGTTGAAGGCGGTCTGTCTTGGCTGGGGATCATTCGGCTGGGTCTGGTCCAGGCGGCGCTTGGGGCCATCGTGGTGTTGACCACCTCGACCTTCAATCGGGTCATGGTGGTGGAATTGGCGCTGCCGGCGATGCTGCCGGGCGCCTTGGTGGCGTTCCACTATGCGGTGCAGATGCTGCGCCCGCGTTGGGGCTACGGTTCCGATATCGGCGGCCGCTGCACGCCCTGGATCATCGGGGGTATGGCGGTGCTGGCGGTGGGCGGCGTCGCCGCGTCCCTTAGTGTCGCGCTCTTGGAAATTGATCATCTTCTCGGGATCATCGCCCTCGTCGGCTCCTTCGCCTTGATTGGCGTCGGCGTCGGCGCGGCCGGCACCACCAACCTTGTCCTGATGTCCAAGGAAGTGGCGCCGCAGCGCCGCGCGCCCGCAGCGACCATCGTCTGGCTGATGATGATCGCCGGGCTGGCGATCACGGCGGGCATGGCGGGCGGTCAGCTCGATCCGTTCAGCATGACGCGTCTTGTCGTCGTCACCGCCGTCGTCGCGACGGGCGCCGTCATTTTGACCATCATCGCCGTGGCCGGGCTCGAGAAGGGCCGCATGGCGAATGAGCAAACACGGTCCGACGCCGCGGACGCAACGGAAAAACCCGCCTTCCGAAAAGCGCTCGCAGAGGTGTGGGCCGAGCCCAAGGCCCGCCGATTTGCGATCTTCGTCTTCGTCTCGATGCTGGCCTATAACGCGCAAGACCTGATCCTCGAACCCTATGCAGGCGCTGTCTTCGGCCTGACGCCGGGCGAATCCACCAAGCTTGCTGGCCTTCAGCATGGCGGGGTTTTCTTGGGTATGATCCTGATCGGCGTGCTGGGCGGCGCTTTTGGCGGCAAGCGCTTGGCGGGCATTCAACTCGGCTCGCTTCGGGATTGGGCGGTCTATGGCTGCATCGCCTCCGGTCTGGCCTTTTTCTTCCTCGCGTCCGGCGCCTATATCGGCCAAGCCTTTCCGCTGAAAGCGGCGGTCTTTGCGCTTGGCGTCGCTAATGGCGCTTTCGCCGTCGCCGCGATCGGCTCGATGATGGCGCTGGTCGGCGAGGGACGGGCGGGGCGCGAAGGCGTGCGCATGGGCGTCTGGGGCGCCGCGCAGGCGGTCGCGTTCGGCCTCGGCGGCTTCGCCGGAACCATGGCGGTCGACGCGACACGCGCATTGTTCGCCGACGCCGGGATCGCCTATTCGACAGTATTTTTCCTGGAAGGACTGCTGTTCCTCCTGTCGGCAGTTCTGGCTGCGCGGGTGACGCGATCGGCTGCGACCTCCTTGAGCGGCGACGACCGTTCGGACGCGCGGGATCGAACGGACTATGGCGAGCGCGACCGGCCGCTCGCCCCTGCGGAATGAACGCCGAGCGCATCGGAAAGGGTGGGGACGATGAAAAGCTATGACGTGGTGGTGGTCGGCGGCGGTCCGTCAGGCGCGACGGCGGCTGAAGGTTTCGCCAAGAACGGCCTGTCGGTGCTGTTGCTCGACCGGCAGGACCGGATCAAACCCTGCGGCGGGGCCGTTCCCCCGCGTCTGATTCGCGATTTCCGCATTCCCGATTCTCAGATCGTCGCCCGCGCGCGCTCGGCCCGTATGATCGCGCCGTCGGATCGGTCGGTGGATATGCCGATCGACGGCGGCTATGTCGGCATGGTCGATCGCGAGCATTTCGACGAATTCCTGCGCGAGCGCGCCCATCTGGCCGGCGCCGAACGCGCCACCGGCGCCTTCGAGCGGGTCGAGCGCGATACGGACGGAACGGCGATCATCGCCTTCAAGCCGGGCGCCGGGCGCGGCGGGGACGAGATCGAACGGGTTCGGGCGCGGCTGGTCATCGGGGCCGACGGCGCCCGCTCCCAGGTCGCCAAACAATGCGTGAAGGGGGCCGAGCGCAATCCGTGCGTCTTCGCCTATCACGAAATCATCGAATCGCCTGCTGAGACGGCGGGCGGCCAAGGCGGTCTGGATGGCGCCGCCGACTTCGACGGCGCGCGCTGCGATGTCTATTACCAAGGCAAATTGTCGCCGGATTTCTACGCCTGGGTATTCCCGCACGGGCCGCAGACCAGCGTCGGCGTCGGTTCGGCGAACAAGGGCTTTTCCTTGAAGGGCGCGGTCGCGGAACTGCGCCGCAACGCCCATCTTGACGGCGTCAAAACGATTCGCCGTGAAGGGGCCCCGATCCCGCTGAAACCGCTGAAACGCTGGGACAATGGCAAAGACGTGCTGCTGGCGGGCGACGCGGCGGGCGTCGTGGCCCCGGCCTCGGGCGAGGGGATTTACTACGCCATGGTCGGCGGGCAGTTGGCGGCGGAGGCGGGCTTGGCCTTCTTCGCCACAGGCGACGCCAAGGCGCTGAAAGGCGCGCGCAAGGCTTTTATGAAGGCGCATGGCCGCGTTTTCTGGATTCTCGGGATCATGCAGAAATTCTGGTACACCAGCGACAAGAGGCGCGAGAAATTTGTCAGCATCTGCCAGGACCCGGACGTTCAGCGGCTGACCTGGGAAGCCTATATGAACAAAGAACTGGTCAAGCGGGAACCGGTCGCCCATGTCCGGATCTTCTTTAAAGACCTGGCTCATTTGTTTGGTTTTGCAAAAGCTTAGCGTGCGCGCTTCACAGTTCTTCTAAATTGAAATCGTCATGAAACCGTCCTACGCGGCCGTGATCGCCGCGCTCTGGGCGCTCGGCGTTCTGGGAACCGGCGGCGCGTTGACCAGGTTGGGGCCCTGGTACGATTCCCTGGTTCAGCCAGCCTGGAAACCGCCGGACTGGGCTTTCGGGCCCGCCTGGACCGCGATTTTTGTGATGTCCGGCCTTGGTTTCTACCTGCTGCTGCGCGCGCTTGACGCCCCGGCCCGACTTCGCTGGTCGATCGGTCTGTTTCTCCTCAACGGCGCGCTGAACGCCGGATGGAGCTACCTCTTCTTCTACAGCCAGGACCCGCGCGCTGCGCTCTATGAGGTTGGTTTTCTCTGGCTTTCGATCGCCGCGCTGATTGTCTTTTCCCGAAAGGCAAGCGCGACTGCTGCGTTGCTTCATACGCCCTATCTGGTCTGGGTCGCGTACGCCGCGACGCTCAACTGGGGTGTCGTTGATTTGAACGGGCTTTAGGCGGTCGGGCGGCGGGCAGCAAAACGGCGGCCCGAAGGCCGCCGTCGAAATCCGTCTGTATCAGCCGACCGCCTCAGCTGCCGCCGCTGAACTGCTTCAAGTAGGCGATCACATCCAACCGGTCCTGTTCCTTTCTCAATCCGGCGAAGGCCATTTTCGTGCCTTTCAGGTACTTGCGGGGATTTTCGAGATAGGCGTTCAGCGTCGGCTCGTCCCAGACCAGACCGGAATCCGCCATTGCCTTCGAGTATTTGAACCCTTCGACGACGGCGGCTTCGCGTCCGATGACGCCGACCAGATGCGGGCCGACCCGGTTCTTTTCCGAGTCCACCACATGACAGGCCTTGCATTTTGCAAATACCCGCTTGCCCTTATCGGGGTCGCCTTCTGCGTGCGCCGCTCCGCCAAGAGCCAGGAAAAGCGCGGCGGCCAGGAGACCAGTCGTTTTTCTCATTACAGTTTCCTCTTACTAATTTCGCACCCGAGCGCTCTTGTCCAAGCCAAGTTCGACAAAAGCAACCGGTCAAATGATCACATAGGCCAAATCCGGCCAGAATTGGCGTCACATATTCGCGACCAATCAGCCAGATAGACCGAACTGTGACAGACACAACAGCGTGCTATAGATCATAGCCCCAGCGCGTCCGTCTATCCCGGATCGAACCCAATCTCGCGAGAGGCATGGTGACATTTCCAAGGAAAACGGCGATTCCATAAAGGGAAGCGGGTCCCATTCGGTCCCGACTATGCGTCTTGGAGCCGTCGCCATGTCCGATTTCGCCATCATGCGCCGTTGGGACGGAGATCCCCGCATCGCGATTCTGCTGATTGAGAACCCGCCGGTGAACGCCATGAGCATCGGCGTTGCGCGCGCGGCGATCGCGGAACTCGACGCCGCCAACGCCGATTCTTCGATCGCCGGCGTGGTGCTGGCGGCGGGCGGTTCGGGCGTCTTCGGCGGCGCTGACGTCAAACAGCAGGGCAAGGGCTGGCCGCCGGGCGAGCCGACCCTGTCCGACTTGATCGCGGCGATCGAAGGCAGCCCTAAGCCGGTCGCCGTGCTCTTGAGCAAGGCGGCGTTGGGCGGCGGGCTTGAAATCGGTCTTGGCGGCCGATTTCGACTCGCGACGGCGGGAACCAGGCTCGGCCAACCCGAAGTGAAACTCGGCATTCCGCCCGGCGCCGGCGGTACGCAGCGCTTGCCGCGCTTGGTCGGCGTCAAACGCGCGCTCGAGATGATTCTCCAAGGCGAGCCGATTTTGGCGGAGGAGGGCGCCCGTATCGGCTTAATCGACACGGTGATCCCGTCCGACGAGCAAGACAGGTTAGGATTCGCCGCCCGTTTCCTGCGCGACCGGATTGATGCGGGCGATCTGCCGCCGCCGGTCTCGGCGCGCCCGGTCGCCGGTGCGGATCCGGCGGAATTCGACGCGGTGCGGTCAATGGCGGCGAAGCGATCGCGCGGCCAGACCGCGCCGCTCGTCTGTATCGATTGCGTCGAGCAGGCCGGTCGCTCTGACTTCGCGGACGGTCTGCGCTACGAGCGCGCCCGGTTCGAGGAATGCGTCGTCTCGGATCAGGCGGTCGCGCTGCGGCATGTCTTTTTCGCCGAACGGCAGGCGCGCAAGGTGGTTGGGTTGGACACAGACGCCAACGCTAGGCCGATCGCCCGAGTTGCGGTGCTGGGCGCAGGGACCATGGGAACCGGGATCGCTTTGTGTTTCGCGGCGGCCGACTTGCCGGTGACGCTGATCGAGCGGGACGCGGCGGCGTTGGAAAGCGGCCTCAAGACGATCGCCGACACATTGGACGGACTGGTGGCGCGCGGCCGGCTCGACGCGGAAGCGCGGGCGGCGCAGGAGCGTTTAGTAGCCGGTTCGGTCGATTTGGAAGGTGCGGTCCCCTCGGCCGATCTGGTCGTCGAAGCGGTGTTCGAGGACAGGACCGTGAAGCAGGAAATCTTCGGCCGGTTGGCGCAGGTCGCCAAGCCAGACGCTATTCTCGCCACCAACACCTCCTATCTTGATGTCGATGCGATCGCCGCCGCCGCGCCGGGCCGCGAAACTGACGTGCTCGGCCTGCATTTCTTCAGTCCGGCGCATGTGATGAAGCTGCTGGAAGTCGTGCGGGCGTCGAAAACCTCGGACGCGACGCTGCTAACCGGGCTTGAGATCGGGCGGCGGCTGGGCAAGACCGCCGTTGTCGCAGGCGTCTGTGAGGGGTTTATCGGAAACCGGCTGTTCACCGTTTATAACCGCGAAGCCGAATTTCTGCTGCAAGAAGGCGCGTCGGTCGCGCAAGTCGACTCGGCGCTGAAGGATTTCGGCATGCCGATGGGCAGTTTCGCGGTGCGCGATTTGGCGGGGCTGGATATCAGTTGGGCCAAGCGCAAGGCGGCGGCGCATCGCCGCGACCCGGCCGAGCGCTATTCCAAGATCGGCGATATCCTCTGTGAGCAGGGCTGGTTCGGCCGCAAGACCGGCAAGGGCTTCTATCTCTATCCAGACGGCAAGCCGGAACCCAACCCGGATCTCTCGGCGATCATCGCGCAAACGGCCGAGGAGGCCGGGATTTCTCCGGGCCCGGTCGATGAGGGGCTGATCCTGGAACGCTGCCTCTACGCGTTGGTCCTCGAAGGCGCGCATATTTTAGAGGAGGGGATCGCCCAGCGCGCCAGCGATATCGATCTGGTCTATATAAACGGCTATGGCTTTCCGCGCTGGCGCGGCGGCCCGATGCATTGGGCCGACCGAACCGGCTTGCCGACCATCCTAGAGACGATCCAAAAGTTCCATGCCGAGCATGATTTCTGGGCGCCGGCGCCGCTGCTCGAACGGCTGGTCGCCGAGGGCAAGAGCTTCGCCGACTGGGACCGGGAGCGCCTGTAGGGCGCGGGCCTGCTATTCGATCCCGACCACTTCCAAGGCCCAGGCCATTTCATCTTCGCTGAGCGGATAGTCTCCGCCTTTGGCTTGCGCCAAGGCGTGTTTTTCAATGCCCAACACCGAGACCATCAGGGCCTTGGCGAAATCCATTGGGAATCCGCACTTCCAGGCCAGCGCCACGGCCAACTTGGCGTCCTTGGTCGTCAGGACCTTGCGCGTGACGGAGCCGGCGACGCCGGTCAGCAGGGCCAGCGCATGGACCAGGAACTCCCGCTCGTTCGCTTCGGCCGCCTTGGTCATCAGCGCGCCTGTCAACTCCCCCTTATCATGCAGCGCGCGGGCGCGCGCTTCCTCGCGTTCTTGTTCCGCCTCGTCCGGTTCCGAGTCGAGTTGGTCTTCATCGTCCTCAAGTCGCGCCACGACCCCGGCCCGCAATTCAGCCGCCATCGCCTCGTCGACCAGGACATTATCCTCGATCAACGTATCGAGCAGGGCTCGGCTGACGAAAGCGCCGATTTTCGAAATCAAGCCTCTGGTGAGATCGCGACGCCCCACGAGACTCGCGTGCCAGGCCGGTTGATTGGCCGCCGCATCGACCAGCGCGGCCAGCGTGGCGGGCGGCATCGACGCGGTCTGGTTGGCCAGAAAGGCGGCGACGCCCTCCTCATCCAGCGTTCCCGCCACCGCCTCGGAGACCGGGGCGCTGAGAGCCTGCCGTTTGCCGACCGCGGCAAGGGCGCCGCCCCGCAGGCCGCCGGCGATCAAATCCAGGATGAAGGCGTCGCTCAATAGCGGCGAGAATTCGAGGACCGGTGCACAGACGATCTCTTCCGCATCCTTGGCGAGGCGCTCGACGATGCGGGGCGGCACATTGCCAAGCTGTTTGACTTGATCGGCGACAATCGCCCGGACTTCGGGCATGGCGTCCCGCGACAGCGTATCGACGATCTCGAACACCATATCGCTCAGCTTCTGGTTATGCTCCGTGGACAAGTCCGGCAGGATCCGGCCGATCTTCCTTCCCAGATCGGCGCGCACGAATTGATCCGGATCCTTGGACAAAAGGACGTCAGCCTGAATCGGCGTGCCGTCGTTGTTCGCCACGGCACGACGCACGTCCGGCGAGGAATCGGTTGCGAAATAATATAGGAACTCCGGCTGCAGACTGTTGATCGCGGCCAGCTTGCGCCGGGCCGCCTCATCGCCTTTTTCGGCGATGGTCCGTGCTTCTTCGTAGTTCGGCGCCGGTTCGGACGCCGCCTTTTTCCTGCCGAAGACCCAGTTCAGCATGCCGCCTCCCCCCCAATGCGCGCCGTCAACAGGCGGACCCTACCACTCAATGCGATCAACGCCGTCGAAGACCAACTGGCTGCCGTCATCCATTTGGATCGTCCCAGCCGCATCCTGCGACAGTGCGATATAGCCTTCCGCTTCCTCTTCGATTGATCCCGACCGCAGCGTCAGCGACCAGGAACCGGCGTCCGGCGCGTCGCCGTCGGCGTTTTCCAGCCGGACCGTGTCCAGCCAGCCCGACCCGCCGGAGGCGCGGTCGTGGCCGCCGCCTTCGCCGAAGATGAAGACATCGTCACCGGCCCCGCCATAGAGCTTGTCGTCGCCAGCCCCGCCCGACAGCACATCATCGCCGCTCTCGCCGCGCAGCGTGTCGCGACCGCCGCCGCCGGAGATCACGTCGTCTCCTTGCGAGCCATAGACGGAGTCGTTGCCGCGCCCGGTATCGATCCCGTCGATATTGCGCAGTTCGGCGTTCCGGAAGTCGAGCGAGTCCGCCTTCGAGGTTCCAACGATGCGGCTGGCTTCGTCCCCGCCATCCACCACTTCGATGGAATTGTTGCCGGCGAAGCGGTTGAAGGTGATGTCGCCGCCATCATCGGCCACGACGGTGTCAGTTCCGGCGCCGCCTTTCAGCGTGTCATTCACATCGTGCGCTCGGTTCAGTACGAACGTATCGTCGCCCGACCCGCCATCGAGCACATCCCGCCCTTTGCCGCCGGTCAGCACATCATCGCCCGACCCGCCATAGAGCTTGTCATCGCCAGAGCCGCCGTCGAGCAGGTCTGATCCGTCCTGGCCCCTAAGCGTGTCGTTGCGGCCGAGACCCTCGATATGATCGTGCCCGTCGGTTCCGGTCAGCGAATCTGCACGCGGCGTGCCGGTCATAGAGCCTCGATCGATGACGTCGTCAACCGTGATTGAAAGAAGGTCGCCGGTTGAGGCTTCCGCCCCGCCATTGCGCTCTGTCGCCGTTGCGGTCACGTCGAGATCGATGGTCCCGAAAAAGTCCTGGGGCGGCGTTAAGGTCAGGTCTTCCAACTCGGCCGGGTTCAAGAGCCACACGCCATCGCCCTGATCGACGCCGGCCGAGAGCGCGGCGCCCTCCGGCACGTTCGCGATGGTCACGGACAGAGTTTCAGAACCGTCCGTGTCGGTCAGTTGGGTCTCGATATGAAGCGGGATCGCCGTATCTTCGTCGCCGCGCGCCGCTTGTATCGTGAGCGTCGGGGCTTCGGCGGTATTTTCCGGGCCGGGACTTGAAACCGTTTCGGGCGTCGCGGCCGGCGGCGGAGCGGGCGGGAGATTGGGCGTTCCGTCGCCATCGCTAGAGATTGACGTGTCGCCGGACGGCGCGCCGCTGGATTCGGAGTCGGCCGCAACCGACGCGCCGTCGTCAAAGCGCGTCGCGGCGTCCGTCTCTTCGCCAAGGGAGTCGCGTCGCGTCGCGTCGCTGACAACGTCCGGCGGGGGCGCGATTTCAACCTGGAATTCGATCGGGCCGGCGCCGCCCTCCGGGATCCGAATATACAAGGTCTCGGCTTGTGCGGGATCCAGCCGTATATCCGACCCCGCTTCGCCTTTCGGACGGCCATCTTGCCGGAATCCATGGAGAATCACTGTCGCGCCTTCCGGCGCGCCTTCGAGAATGTCGCCGAGATTTAGTTGGACGACGCCGCGCATCGCCCCATCCGTTTGCGCCGCCTGGGCTTGCGCCGCCGCGTCGACCGTGACCCGGAGGATCTGTATGGCGAGTTCTTCCTCGCCTTGAATGGTCGCCTCCGCCGCGCCTTCGCCTCGGTCGATGCGCCGGATATCCTGGCTGCCGGTATGCATATTGGCGTTGGTGACGTCCCAATCCTCGCTCACCAAGGCTTGGGGGGTGAGGGCCACCTCTTCATACGCCTGATCGTCAAGACTTGAGTCGCTTAGGTCAAAGAGCTCCACATGCCCTTGTTTTCCCAATATTTTCTCGCCGGGAATCATGCGCAACGCTTTCTCTTGGCAAATATTTGACGCTAGTTATATTGCATTTTACACAAATTTTTCTAGATGGCTGTGACGCCCATCACGCGCGGGATAGGCGTTTCAGGTCAAACAAGCGTATAAAGATCATAGTATTCTAATAACGCAAGCGGCTGAAGAAGCCGATGCGCGTCCACGCCCGACAGCGAGAGAATGGCGGGCGGCGTTTCGGCGCCCGGGAATGGGCGCTGCGTTCTGAGTGGGGACAGGGCGGCGTCATGGCCACAACAACACAGGACAGGATGGGCGAGGGCGCTGGGGGCGGCTTTTTGCGCTCGTATTTCCGCGCCGCCTTGGGACGTTACGACGTCCTTCTGGCCTCTATGGGGATTAATATCCTCACTCTGGCGCTGCCGATTGTCATTCTGCAGGCCTATGACCGGATCATTCCGGAAGAGTCGCTCCAGACTTTTGCGGCCTTGATGGTCGGAATCGTCCTTGTGATCATCGCGGACGCTTTTCTGAGGGGCGTTCGCAATCGTATCACCAACTGGTCCGGCGCCCGGTTCGAGCACGCGACCGCGCGGCGCGCTATCGACAAGCTGATCGACGCCGAGATCGACTCGTTCGAGAAATATCCGGCGAGCGAGCATTTGGATCGCTTGGCCGCGATCGAGCCGATGCGGGATTTCCACTCGGGCCAAGGCCTGATCGCCTTGTCCGATCTTCCTTTCGTCCTGGTTTTTTTGGGCTTGATCTATGCGATCGGCGGCGACTTGGTCTATGCGCCGCTGGCCTTGGCCGCCGCCGCCGCCTTGTTCGCCGTCTGGATAGGGGCGCGGCTGAATATCGCCATCCGCGAGCGCGCGGCGCTCGATGACGCACGCTACAATTTCGTCTTCCAGGTCTTGAACGGCGTTCACACCGTCAAGGGTTTGGGGATGGAGGCGCAGATGACCCGCCGCTATCAGGCGATCCTCGGCCCGGTGGCGGCCGCGGTGGAGCGAGTCGCCTTTCTCTCTACCCTCGGCCAGTCCATGACCGTGACGCTGAGCAACCTGGCGATGGTCGCGACCGCGGCCTTTGGCAGCCTGATGGTGATCGAGGGCGCGATGACCGGCGGCGGCCTTGTCGCCTGCATCCTGCTCTCCGGTCGCGCCGTTCAGCCGCTGATGCGGATGATCGGGGTCTGGGTGCAGAGCCGGAATCTCGAATTGGCGGAAGAGCGGCTTGACGCGCTGATGACCATGCCGGCGGAACGGGATCGGGTGATGGGCGAGGGCGCGCCGCTTGAGCGGATCGGCGAGATCAAGCTCAAGAACGTCACGGTCGTCCGCGGCGCGGCGGATTATCCGGTGCTGTCTGACATATCGATGACCATTCCGCCCGGCGCTTTTGTTGCGCTGACCGGGCCGGTTGGGGGCGGTAAATCGACCTTCCTGGACCTGATGTGCGGATTCGTGACGCCGGATCTGGGGCGGCTGACTTTCGACGGTAAAGACGCCAAACAAATCGACCCGACGGCGCTTCGCAGCCATGTCGGCTACGCCAAGCAGGAAGCGGTGCTTTATCGCGGCGACATCGCCGACAACCTATCCTTCTTCCGCGGACGCGCCGACCTGGCCGCCGCGCTTGAGGTCGCCCATAAGCTGGGGCTCGACGCGGTGATCGCGCGTTTGCCGAAAGGGTTGCGAACGCCGGTCGGCGACACCGCCTCGGACGTTCTGCCGGGCAGCGTGCAGCAACAGATTTCGCTTTGCCGCGTCTTGGCCTCTAAACCGGACCTGCTGTTGCTGGACGAGGCGAATGCAGCCTTCGATCTGATCACGGACCGCCGGTTCCGAGACCTGATACAGAGTTTGCGCGGGCAGGTGACGACAGTCGTGATCACAAGCCGGCCGAGCCTTGTGGCGGCCGCCGATTTGGTGGTGACGCTCGACCGCGGCGTCGCGACGGTGCGGGAGCAGAAGGCCGCTGGGTCGGTGGTCGCGCGGAACGGGGAGAGCGTCTAATGGGGCCGACGCTTCTGGAAACCGCCCGCGTCGATGCGCATCTGGATTGGCGCGAGGGTCTGGAAAATGCGTTTGGACCGGACCGCGCGGCTCAGCCGGCGCTGACGGCGCTTACCGCCTTGCTGGCGGCGTTGAACTGGTCCGGCGGCCCCAGGCAAGTGCTCGAAGCGCTGCCCTATGGGGTCGAGACTTTCAGCATCGATGACCTGCGCGACGCGTTGGCCCGTCTGAAGCTCAAGACGGTTCCCGTCGGGTTTCACCCGAGCAAATTGGCCGAGAGCCGGTTTCCCTGCCTCTATGTGACCAGCGCCGGCGCACCAATGGTTCTGCTCGGGCGGGAAGGCGGCGCGTTGCTGGCGGCCTCGGAGTCCGGCGAGTCCGACGCTGCGCCGACGCCGGTCAAACGCCTGCCGGCCGGTCAGTGTTATGTCATCGAACGGCTGCGCGACGCGCCGGTTTCCGGCCCCGAAGCCTCGCGCCGTTGGTTGAGAAGTCTCGTCTCAGAGTTCCGGCCGGTCATCCGCGCCGCTTTTCTCACCGCCCTGCTGGTGAACCTGTTGTCCCTGGTCGGGCCGCTGTCGATTATGGCGGTCTATGATCAGGTAATCGCCAAGGAGGCGGTCGAGACGCTGGAACTGTTGATGATCGGCGTCGCGGTCGCTGCGACCTTCGAGATCGCGCTTCGGGTCTTACGGGCGCGCGGGCAGGCCTATGTCGGAGCGAAACTGGACTATCAGGTCGGCGGCCGGGTCTTCGAGCAGGTGCTGCATTTGGCGCCGACCTTTACCGAGCGCGCGCCGGTGGGCGGCCAGGTCACGCGCATCCGCGAGTTCGATTCCTTTCGGGAGGTCTTCACCGGGCCGCTTTCGGCGATCGCCTTGGACCTGCCGTTTTCGCTGCTTTTCATCATTGTGTTGATGATCGTCGGCGGCCCGATCTTCCTGCTGCCGATTGCTTTGGGCCTGGTCTATCTGATCATCGCGCGTCTGGTGATCCCGGAATTGCGCGAGCGCACGCGTCAGGCGGGCAAGGCGCGATCCGAGCGCTACGCTTTCTGGGTCGAATTGATGTGGTGGATGCGATCGGTGAAGCAGCAGGGCGGCGAAATGGTCTGGAAAGATCGATTTCGGCGCATCTCGGCCGACGCCGCCTGGGCCAATTACGAGGTTCAGAAGATCCAGTCCGGCGCGCAATCTGTCTCGCAGAGCCTGATGCTGATCGCCGGCGTCGCGACGCTGGGTCTCGGCGTGCTCCGAGTGTTGGACGACGCCATGACGCTTGGCGCGCTGATCGCCACCATGATGCTGGTTTGGCGCGTGCTCGCCCCAATGCAGACCCTGTTCACCCTGTCGAACCGGTTGGAGCAGATCCGCCAGTCTCTGCGGCAATTGGTTGACCTCTTGGGCTATCGGCGTGAGCAGGAGCCGGGCCATAGCCCTTCGACCGCCATTCGGTTTCGCGGACAGGTGAGTTTCAACCGGGTCTCGATGCGGTTCACGCCTGACGCCAATCCGGCCTTGTTGGGCATTGACTTCACGGTCCGGCCCGGCGAGCTGTTCGGCATCGTTGGGGAAAGCGGCGCGGGCAAATCAACCATCGCAAAGCTCGCCCTGGGGCTCTACACGCCGCAAGCGGGTTCGGTCACTGTCGATGGCGTCGATATTCGGCAATTGATGCCGATCACGCTGCGTCAAACGCTGTCTTACGCGCCGCAGCGCAGCCACGCCTTCCCGGGCACGCTCTTGGAGAATATCCGCCTGGCCGACCCGACCGCATCGATGGAGCGGGTCCGGCACGCCTGCCGGATGGCCGGCCTGCTGCACAAGATCGAGGCCCTGCCGGACGGGTTTGAGACCCGCTTCAAAGACGGGCTGCAGGCCGGCGCGCCGCAAGGGTTGCTGCGGCAATTGGCGCTGGCGCGCGCGTTTCTGACCGACGCGGCGGTCTATATTCTGGACGAACCGGCGGCTGCGCTGGATGACGAGGACGAGCGCTATTTCCTGCGCGCCTTGGAGGCGCTGCGAGGGCGGGCGACCGTCATTATGATCACCCAGCGGCCAAGCCACATGATGTTGTGCGACCGATTGCTGGTGATGGAGCAGGGACAGATGCGCATGCTGGACGAACCGCAGCGGGTGGTCGAGGCGATGCGCGGCGATCTTTCTGAGAAATACCGAACGGCGCCGGTTCAGGCCCTGGCGCCGGCCGCCCTGGCGCGAGGAGAATAGAGCATGAAACGGTCCGAACTAGCGTATCTGACGCGGGAAGAAGCGCTTGAGCAGGTGGCGCCGTCACGCTTCGCGCTTGTGGCCGCGTTGTTGGCGCTGGGGCTCCTGGCGGCGGCGATTTTCTGGGCCAGCCGGGTCGAGATCACCTCGGTCGCAACCGCGCCGGGCGAGGTCATCCCGACCGGCGACGAGCGGGTCGTGCAGCATCTCGAAGGCGGTATCGTCCGGGAGGTGCGCTTCCGCGACGGCGATCTTGTCTCGCGCGGCGATATCGTGATCGCTTTCGACCCCACCCTGCGCCAGGCGGAGCTCGATCAGATCCGCGCCCGAGACGCGGCCTTGACGATCCGGGAGCGCCGGTTGCGCGCCTTCATCGACGGCGGCGAGCCCGGCTATGACGAATTCGCCGAAGAGTATCCCGAACTGGTCGCCGAAGCGCAGTTCAATCTCGCTTCGGCCCGGGAGCAACTGCTTGGTCAGGTCGCAGTGCTGGAAAGTCAGATCGCGCAGCAGCGCCGGACCGTCGGCATTTTCAACGACCAGGTGTCGACCCTGGTCAATCAGGAGAAGCTTGTGGCCGAGGCCGCGGAGATGCGCCGAACCCTGTTCGAACGCGGCCACGGCTCCCGGGTCAACGTAATCAGCGCCCAACTCGAACTGTCCGCGGTGCAGGGGTCGATTATGGAGGCGCGCTCCTCGGCCGAGCAGGCCAAGGTCGCCATTGAGGAAACGCAGAACGAAATCCGGCAAGTGCAGCTGACCGAACGCGGCGCCGCGATGGAGGAGTTGAGCCTCACTCTGGCGGAGCGCGCCGAAGTGCGGGAGAATCTCGAACGGCTGAGCGATCGCGTGGCGCGGCTATCGGTCCGCGCGCCGGTCGACGGCGTCGTGCACCGGCTGCAGATCAATACGCCCGGCGCGGTGGTCGAACCGGCCGAGGTGCTGATGACCATCGTGCCGCTCGAAGAAGAGGTGGTGATCGAGGCGCGCATCCAGCCGAAAGACATCGGCCATCTCGAGATCGGCCAACCGGCGCGAGTCACGGTCAGCGGATTCGACGCTAGGCGCTATGGCGTCTTGCCAGGCCGCTTGGCGCAGATTTCGCCGACCACCTATACCGACGAGACCGGTCAGACCTATTTCAAGGGCCGCGTCTTGCTGGACCAGAAGACAATCCAGTCCGACGGCGTACGCCACCCGATCGTGCCGGGCATGACCGTCCAGGCGGATATCGCGATCGGCGGACAGAGCTTCCTGCAATATCTCACAAGCCCGGTCTATCTTGCTCTGAACCGGGCCTTTTCCGAGCGCTGATCGTGCTGGCAGGGCCGCAAGTCTATTCGCTCAGATCGTCCCAGGCGATCGCATGGTGTTTCGGCAGGTCGCGGGCCGCGCGGCTGGCGAGGACGCGCCCAAGATGTCTAGGGGCTAGCCCCGCCGCCGGTCGAATGGACCGCGTATTCTCGGCCGTAAAAGGCTCGCCCTCTTTGATCTCAGCGATCGTATAGAGCGAACGCCGGAACGGCAGCGTGGTCTTCTCGCTCGCCGTCGGCCCGTAGTGAACGGCGCCGCGCGCAGAGGCCGCAGCCCGCGCGTCGTCGATCAGGGCGGTCAGTTCCGCTGGCTCGACCGAAAAGGCGGCGTCGGGGCCGCCGTCGGCGCGACTTTCGGTAAAGTGTTTCTCGATGATCTCTGCGCCTAGACCGGCGGCGGCCGTTGCAACGGCCGATCCTAGAGTGTGGTCCGACAAGCCGATCGGTAAATCGAACCGCGCCTTCAGATCGGCCATGGTCGCGAGATTTGCGTCTTCCGGCGGGGTCGGGTAGCCGCTGACGCAATGCAGCAGGGCCAAATGGCCGTTCCGGCGCGCATGGTCGGCCGCCGCCACCGCTTCCTCGATTTCCGTCAGGCTGCCCATGCCGGTGGACAGGATCATCGGTTTGCCGGTCGCCGCGATCTTCTCGATCAGGCCGATATCGACCAGTTCGCAGGAGGCGACTTTGTAGAGCGCGGCGCCTAGCTCTTCGAGCATCGCCAGCGCGCTTTCGTCAAAGACCGAGGCGAGGGGCAGAATCCCGATATCTTGCGCCCCGCGCCAGAGAGCCGGAAACCAATCGAACGGCGTCTGCGCTTCGCTGTAGAGGTCGTAAAGCGTCCGGCCGCGCCAGAGCGGCGTCTCGACAATAAAGTCGGGATCGGCGCAATCGACCGTGATCGTATCGGGCGCGTAAGCTTGGAACTTGATTGCGTCGGCGCCGCTTGCTTTCGCCAACTCGATCAGGCGCAGCGCCTTGTCCAACGCGCCCAAGTGATTCGCCGACGCCTCGGCGATAATGAACGGCTCTGCGCCGGTCCATGGCGGCGGTTCGCGTACAGGCATAGCGCGCAGTTTTTTCCTTTCGGCCCAACAATGACGGGCGCTCTTTCTCTGATCACGATCCGCCGCGCGCGGCAAGCGGTCGGGCGTCACCCTTTCCGAAAAGCGGGCGCGCGCTCTAAACCAAATGTTAATAGCTCCCTGCTTTAATGGACCACTGGGGATTTGGAGGCGCTGAAAAGCTTGATGCGTGCGGATCAACAAGGGACTTTGCCCTGCCCGGGGCCTAAGACGCCGACCCGGTTCGCCGGCGTGCGCTCGGTCTTGGCTGACGTGCAGCCAGTCGCGCCGCGCGGACCCTTGGCCAAGGACGCGCTCGATTGGTGGCGGCGGCCGTCTGCGCCGCCGATCTCAGGCGGGTTCGATATCCTCGACCATCCGACCTGGGCCGCCGGCGTCTATTTCATCCGCCGCTGCGGACCCGGCGAGTTCGATTACCGCCTGGCTGGGGAAGACGTCATAAAGCTCGTCGGCCGCAATGACGCCAGGCAGCGCTTCGCTTCGGCAAGCGGCGATTTCTATGTTCGAGATCTGGCGGACTATCTCGAAAGCGTCGCCGAGAGCAGGCGGCCCTGGATTTGTTGGGGAACCAGCATCCAACCTGATGGAGAGCGCATCCGCTTTGAGAGTATCGATATGCCGATGCTGAACGACGCCAGAACCGCTGTAGACTCGATCATAGGCGTGATGAGCCCGATCAACGACGCCCGATCGCCCGACTGGCCGGCGACCACGGAGGTTCGACCGGCGCTGCTGGCCGTCGCGTGAGGCCGTTTGAGCTGATCAAGACGGCGCCGGCGATCGGCGTGAAAATGTCCGTACACCGACTGGGCTATTGTTTCCGTTAATCAAGATAGCTATCTCCCTGGCGACGGTCCTGACGTGAACGCTTTAGCCATTCAGGTCGGGGCGAGGGGCCGCAGGGTGGTTGGATGAACGGGAACACGCCTGACATTAACGGCGATCGGCTGCGCGTCTCGGTCGAACGCGCGCGGGCCGAGTTGCGCTATGGGCGCGCGGTTCTGCTGCGCGACTTGGCGCGCGCGGTGCTGGTGGCCGGCGTCGAGGCGATGGGCGAAGCGGCCCTGGCGTCTGTCATGCGGCAGTCGGGCGGCGCTATGCGCCTGTTGCTGACAACGCGCCGCATAACGGCTTTAGGCGTGGCCGACGATCATCAGGACGAAAGCGGCGCGCATTGTTTGGCGGTCGCCGCGCCGCATGACACATTGGCGGGCGCGCGCGCCGTCGCTTACGGCCGGGCGGTCGATCAACGCGCGGCCCTGCGCCGCATCCGACGCGGATCAGAGGCGTTGGACGACGCGGCGCTGGCGCTGGTCCGCATGGCGCAGCTGGCGCCGGCGCTGGCCGTTTCCGACGATTTGGACCCGTCGGCGCCGGACATCGCGGCGGCTTTGAAGAGCGGCGATTTACTGTCGGTCGAGGCGCAGGACGTTCTGGATGCGATCGATTTGCCGCCTGTTCTGCATCGCGGCGGCGAGGCGACTGTGCCGCTGACGGACGGCGTCGAGACGCGCTTCGTCGCCTATCGCGGTCCGGCCCCGTCTGACGAGCAGGTCGCGGTGATCATCGGCAAGCCCGATTTCAGCGCGCCCGTGACAATCCGTATCCACTCGGCCTGCCTGACCGGCGATGTGTTCGGCAGTTTGCGTTGCGATTGCGGTGAACAATTAGGCGCGACGATCAAACTGCTCAGCGAGCAGGGCGGCGGCGTTGTTCTCTATCTGGCGCAAGAGGGGCGCGGCATCGGTCTCGCCAATAAGCTGCGCGCCTATCAATTGCAGGACGCCGGCGCCGATACCTATGACGCCAACGCCCGCCTTGGATTCGGCGATGACGAGCGGCGCTTCGATCTGGCCGCGGCGATCCTGAAGGATCTCGGCGTGAGCCATGTACGCCTGCTGACCAACAATCCGCGCAAGGTGGACGCGCTTGGCCGGGAAGGCGTGAAGGTCGTCGACCGGATCGCGCTGTCGGGCGGGCTTAACCGCTACAATGCGAAATATCTGCGAGCGAAAGTCGCCCGAGGCGGGCATTTCGACGAGGCGTCATTCTGAATTTCTGAGTGTTTGGGGAAGGGGCCGGTCCGATCCGGTGATCAAGCGCGCGGCCGCGGGCGGCGCGAGCAGCTATGAGGAGAGTCCCAATGCGGGTATTCAGTATTTCGGCCCTTTCCAAATCCGCCGCCCTATGCGGCGCCGTTCTGAGCCTCATGCTCGCCGGTCCCGCCAAGGCGGCCGACGAAGACTATGAGTTGGACCCGGAACATACCTTCGTCGCCTTCATGGTCGACCATATCGGTTACGCCAACGCCATCGGCATGTTTCGCGAAATCAGCGGCTCTTTCACCTTCAACCCCGAGACCCAGGCGTTGAGCGATCTGGAGGTCGTCATTCAAACCGACAGCATCTATACCGCGAACAAGCGGCGGGACGATCATCTGCGCAACCCGGACTTCCTGAACAGCCGCGAATTCCCGGAGATGACCTTCGTCATGACCAGCGCGCAAAAGATCAGCGACACGACCGGCAAAATCGACGGTGAATTGACCCTGTTGGGTCAGACCAGGCCGCTCAGCCTGGACGTCACCCTGAATAAGGTCGGCCCCTATCCGTTCGGGAACAATTATGTAATGGGCATGTCGGCCCGCGGCACCGTGACGCGCAGCGAGTATGGCATGATGTACGCCGTTGAGAACGGCTGGGTCGGCGACGACATCCATCTGATGCTGGAAGTCGAGGCGATCCGGCAATAGATCGCGGCCTATTGAAAATCTCGCCAGGTGGATGACGGGGAAGAGACGGCCAAGACATCGGTTGGGCTGATCCTGTTGCTTTGGGTCGCGGGCCTATGCGCCGCCGCCCAGTTCGGCAAGATTTCCGTCTTTTTCCCGTTTTTTCAGCAGGCCTATCCGGAAGCGGGGCCGGAACTCGGATTCCTGGTGTCGCTGATTGGTGTCGTCGGCATCCTGCTGGGCGGCGTCGCCGGTCCCTTCGTCAGCGCCATAGGGTTGGGACGAGCGGTGGTCGGCGGTCTCACGGTCGGGGGCGCGTTGTCGCTGTTTCAGGCCTTGGAGCTGCCTTTGCCGGTCCTTCTGGCCAGCCGAGTCGTCGAAGGGCTATCTCACCTCGCCATCGTGGTCGCCGCGCCCGCCTTGATCCTACGCTTCGCCGCGCCGCGCCACCAGGCCAACGCGATGGTCCTGTGGAGCACCTTCTTCGGGGTAGCCTTCGCGCTGCTGGCCTATCTCGGGACGCCCGTCGTGCAGGCCTTAGGGACTGAAGGGTTGTTCGTCGCGCATGGCGTATCCTGTCTCGCCGTAGCGGGCGCGCTGGCGCCGTTCGTCTTGAAGCCCGGCCCGGTCCGCGGGGCCCTGGTCGGAGACTGGACGGCGCGTGGTCTGTTGCGGCGGCATCTCGAGATCTATCGGTCGCCTAGCGAAGCCGCCCCGGCATTCGGTTGGTTCTTCTACACCATCAATTTCGTCGCCTTGTTGACGGTGCTGCCGTTGTTTTTGCCAGAAGCGCAACGGCCGATCGTCGGGACGTTGGCGCCGCTTGTCAGCATCGGTTTCAGCCTGGTGATCGTCGCGCTGCTTTTGCGCGTCCTGTCATCCGTCAAGGTCATCCTTGTTGGCTTCGCCGCGTCGCTCCTGGGCGTCTTCACTATCGCGTCGTTGGAGGGCGTCGGCGCTTTGGCGGCGCCGATCGCGATGATCGCGCTCTACGCGGCGTTCGGCCTGCTCCAAGGGGCCAGCTTCGCCGCGATCCCTGAGCTCAACAAGAGCTCGGGCTCGGTTACGAACGCAACAGGCGCGCTGGCGCAGACCGGCAATCTTGGCAACACGATCGGGCCGCCGTTGCTGCTCTACGCCGCGGCGCAGTTCGGCCTGTCCGGCGTCGTGGCGGTGTCGGCGCTCTGTTTCGTGTTGGGCGCGGCGGCGCATCTTTGGCTCGCGCGGCGCCGGATGACGGCCGCTTAAAGGTCCCTAATAGCCGTACTCGTCGCCGCCGGCCTGTAGCACCAGGAAGACGCTAACGGCGATCGGGATCAGGCAAAGCAGTGCGGTGAGCGCGCCGGCGCCGATCGAACCCAACAGCGTACGCCCTTCCGGGAAGCCCAGCCGGCGGGCCGCGGCGACGCCGAGAAAGGCCAGCGGCGCAACCGCCAGCGCCGCAGCGTCGACATCGGTATAGAAGACCGCCTGCGCAAAGATCGGCGCGACACAGATCATCGCCGCCGCCGAGAGCGCAGGGCCGAGGTTATGCGCGCTGAGACGGGGCTCTAGCGCCGCCGACGACCCGAGCGCGACGGCCAAGGCGATCAGATAGAGGCCTGTTGTCGCTGTCGCGCCGAGGATCATCACGACCGCAAGACCGAGTGCGAAGGCGCCGTGCCCGGCGCGGATCGCGACGCTGGAGCCGGACGCCGAGAGCGTGGCGAACGCCATCAGCCCCAGCGCCGCCAACACCAACGCCAGGTTCAGAACCGCCTCGCTGTCCAATCGGCTAAACTCGTTGCTCAGCACCCAGACGATCTGGCCGATGGCGATGCAGAGCCCGAGCAACAGGGTCGCGCGCCCAGACAACGCTTTGGCGAGGAGCGCCCCGACCAGAACCGCCCCCACCAAAAGCGCACCGCCGATCAACGGCGCGTAAAACAGCTTCTGAACCGACGATACGGGCGGAAAGGGCGGCGCGCCGACTTCGGCTCCGTAGGAGCCCAGGAAGCCGGCGATGATTCCCAACGCCAACAGGCCGGCGGCGACGCCGGGGCGCGCCATGCGCAAGGCGATGAGCGCCGGCGCCAGGCCAAGCGCCAACGGAATAAGCAATTGGTTCAGGATCGGGGTCAGCATGTTGCGGGATCCTCAATATCGCGACGCTTCGCCAGCCACAAGAAATCCGTTGCGAAGGAGGCCAGCAAGAGAACCAGGCTCGCGGCCGCTATCGGCGTCGACACACCGGTCGGCGTCAGCGGGATCAACGCGACGATCAAGGCGCCGACCTGGATGACGCAGATGACCCGGCGGCGCTGGCTAAAGGGCAGGGGGCGGCGCATCCAGGCGAGGCGGAATCCGGCGCCGATCCAGAGATAGCGCAGCGCCCCGGACGCCAAGATCCACCAGCCGGCCTTGCCGGTCTGGGCCGCCAGGACACAGAGAACCAAGATCAGCGCGGCGTCGGTTTCCTGGTCGAAGATGGCGCCAAACTCGGAGCCGAGCCCGAAACGTCTGGCCAACCATCCGTCAACGCCGTCCAGCGCCAAGCCAAGGCCGGCGATGGCGACGATCGCCCAGGCGTTGCCGGCGGGGGCGACCGTCCCGCCGATATAACCGGCCAGGAAACAGACCAAAACCGCACGAACCAGCGTCACGGCGTTTGCGGCGCCGAAACGGCCCGGGCGCGGCCGGCGGCGTTCGGCGCTGAGAAGGGCGATGACCAGGACCCCAAACGCGACGGCCGCGACGGGCGCCGACCGACCGGCGGCGCCGGGGTCAAATGCAACGACGATTTCAAGGCAGGCAAGCGCCGCACCCGCCCAGAGCAGATGCGTCCAGACTGGCCAACCGGCCGAAGCAGCGCCGGCGGCGTGCTTGGCGCCCGGTTCCGGGCGTGGGTTCTTGTCTTTGAGGCCGAGGGTCATGATGCTAGCGGTCAGGCTTGGCGGCGCACTGTCCGCCATACCGACTTGACCGGTCGGTCCATTTGCGGACGCCGCGCCTCTCGCGGCGGAGTGTCAGACTATGAGATCAGCTCGATCCTATTGGATTAGCGCCCCGGGCAGAAGCGAGATTCGCGAGGAGCCGCTGCCTGATGTCGGGCCCGGCGACGTCTCGGTCAAGGCGCTCTATGGCGCGCTGAGCCGTGGCACCGAAGCGTTGGTCTTCGAGGGACGGGTGCCGGAAAGCGAATATCAGCGTATGCGCGCGCCGTTTCAGGAAGGCGCGTTCCCGGGCCCGGTCAAATATGGCTACATCTCTGTCGGCCGGGTCGTGGCGGGGCCGGACGGTCTGGAGGGCCGTACGGTGTTCTGCCTCTATCCGCATCAGACAGACTATGTCGCGCCCGCAAGCGCGGTTCAAATCGTGCCCGACGATGTGCCGCCGGAGCGCGCCGTGCTCGCGGCGAATATGGAAACGGCGGTGAATATCCTGTGGGACGCCGCGCCGATGCTGGGGGATGCGATCTCCGTAATCGGCGCGGGCGTGGTCGGCTGCCTGACGGCGCGTCTCGCCGCACAAATCCCAGGTTGCGACGTCGAACTGGTCGATATCGATCCGAGCAAGGCGGACATCGCGGCGCGGCTCGGCGTCCGTTTCAGCGACCCGCAGACAGCCGCCGACGAGCGGCGGATCGCCATCAACACGTCTGGGGTGGATTCGGGCCTTAACCTCGCGCTGCAACTCGTTGGTTTTGAGGGAAAAATTGTTGAGGCGAGTTGGTTTGGCGAACGCCGGGCGCAGTTGGATCTGGGCGGCGCATTTCACGCGCGGCGTCTGACGATTATCTCGTCGCAGGTCGGTTCAGTGCCGTCGCCGTTACGATCGGTGCACGCCCATGCGGACCGACTGAAGCTCGCCTTGTCCCTGTTGACGGATGACGCCGTGGAAGCGTTATTCACCCATGAAATCAGTTTCGACGATCTGCCCCAGATCATGCCGCGGATCGCGGCGGCGCCCGCCGGCGTGGGCTGCGTGCGGATCAGTTATCCGCAATAGCGCGCCGCCAGCGCCCCGCTCTTGGAAGGAAAAGCGATGTACGCATTGAGCGTCCGCGATCACATGATGATCGCCCACAGTTTCACCGGAGAGGTTTTTGGCCCTGCGCAAGGGCTGCACGGCGCGACCTATGTGGTCGATGCGGAGTTTCGTGTGTCAGGGTTAGACGCGGACGGTCTGGTCGTCGATATCGGCCTGGCGGCCGAGGCGCTGAAAGCGGTGTTGGCGCGTTACAATTACAAGAATCTCGACGAGTTGGACGAGCTGGCGGGCGCGAACACGACGACAGAATATATGGCGCACCGCGTCTTCCTGCATATGAAGTCGGCGATCGCCGCGGGCGATCTCGGTCCGGGCGCGGCGCGGATCGAAAGCATGAAAGTGACGCTTCACGAATCGCATACCGCCTGGGCCGCCTACGAGGGGCCGCTCGATTGAGTGACGCCGCCGCAGGCCGGCCGGCGCCGCAGCGCCGCGCAGCTCTGATCTTTCCCGGCCCTTTAGATACGGTTAGCGGCGGGTTCGAGTATGACCGGCGCCTGTTGAGCGCGTTGCGCGCCGAGGGGTTGGCGATCGAGGGGGTGGAACTGGCCGGCGGTTTCCCGTTCCCAAGCGACGCCCAGCGCGCCGCGTCCCGGGCGACGCTTGAAGGATTGCCGCCGGGCTGGACGGTGATCTTCGACGGTTTGGCCGCCTGCGCTGATCCTGGCCTCGCGGCGACGGCGGCGCGCGGGCGCTCCTTGATCGCGCTGGTGCATCATCCGCTCGCCGACGAGGCCGGATTGGAGCCGGCGCAGGTCGCCGCCTTCACCCGAAGCGAGGCCGAGAGCCTGGCGCTGGCCGAACGGATCATCGTCACCAGCGCCTTCACCAAGCGTCGCTTGGTCGCTGGATTCGGCGCGCCCGCGGAGCGGATCGACATCGCCGAGCCCGGCACCGAGCGCCGGCCCAGATCGCGTGGGTCAAAAGGCGAGCGGCTGGAAATCCTCTGTGTCGGTTCGGTGACGCCGCGCAAAGGCCATCTGCTGTTGCTTAAGGCGCTATCTCAGGCGACGGCGCAGACAGGGGTTGAATGGCGGCTGACATGCGCCGGGCCGCTCGATTTCGATCCGGATCATGCGAAGCGCGTAAGAGCCCAAGCACAATCCTTTGGGGAACGCGTACGCTTCTTGGGGGCCGTGGAGCGCGACCATCTGGACCGATTGTACGCTTGTTCCGATCTGCTGGTTTCCGCCGCCTCCTACGAAGGGTTCGGCATGGCGATCGCGGAGGCCGTCTCGGCGGCTCTGCCGGTGATCGCCGTCGCTGGCGGCGCCGTGCCGGACACGTCCGCGGGACGTGCGGCGGCGCTGATCCCGGTCGGCGATGCGAACGCTTTGGCGTTGGCGCTGTCGCGCTTCATGACCGATGCGACTTGGCGCCAAGATTTGAAGTCGCGGTCGCTGGCGGCGCGCGAAACACTGCCGGATTGGGCCGAGACGGCCCGGCGGGTTCAGGCGAGCCTGGCGCAATGCGCTATCGGCGCGGCGGCGTGAAATGCGCTTGCCCGCTTTCACGGACTCGTTTGACGCCGATTGGCTCTCCCTGCGCGAGCCGGCCGATCGGGCCGCTCGCAATGAGAAGGTCGCAGCTAAGCTCAACGATTGGCGCGGCCGTCTGGGGTCGCGGAAAGGCGCGGCCCTGAAAGTGGTCGATCTCGGGGCGGGGACCGGCTCAGCCCTACGGTATCTCGAACCGCGGATACCCGGGCCTCAGGACTGGACCCTGGTCGAACGCGATCCCGACCTGATCGCCGAAGGCGCGCGGCGCTTGAAGCGTCAGGCGAGCGCCTGGGGCTACCGGCCGGCCGATCTCGCACAGGACGACCTTGTCGCGCTTGTCGCGGGCGCTGACCTGATCACCGGCTCGGCGTTGTTGGACCTTTGTTCCGCCGCGTGGATCAACCGGCTTGTCGCGGCCTGCGCCCAGGCCGGCGCGGCGGCGTGGTTCAGCCTTAATGTGACCGGCGATAAACAATGGTCTCCGGCCGATCCGGCGGACTGGCTGGTCGAGCGCGCTTTCGCGCGGGATATGCGCCGGGATAAGGGCTTCGGTCCGGCCTTGGGGCCCCAGGCCGGTTTCCAGGCGGCGGAAGCCTTCGCCCAAGCCGGATATAGCATCGCGTTGGGGCCGTCCAACTGGCGGCTCGGCGCCGGGTCGGCCGCGTTGCAACGCGCCTATCTAAAGGGCTACGCGGAGGCCGCACGGGTGCAACGGCCGGACCTGACGCGCCGAATTTCAAATTGGCGGGCCGATCGCCTGCGCGCGGTTTTGGAGGGTCGCTCTCATATCCGGGTCGGCCATGTCGATCTATTCGCCGCGCCGTCGGGCTCAAGCGCGTGAGGTTCATGGATCGGGGCTGGCTCTGGCGGCTGGGCAAGCTCGCCATCATGATCGGCCTGTTTGGTGCGATCTTTGTCAGCATCGACCGGCAGACCGTCCTCGACGCGTTCCGATCCGTGTCGCTGGTTTGGCTGGCGGCGGGGTTAACGCTGTCAATTCCGCAAATCCTGCTGTCGGCCTTGCGGTGGCGTTGGGTCAGCGCGAGTCTCGACCAACCGCTCCCGTTTAGCACTGCGGTCCGAGAATACTATGTCGCGAGCTTTCTCAACCAAATCCTGCCTGGCGGGGTTGCGGGGGAAGCGGCGCGTATCGTCCGGCGCGGTCGAGAATTGAGCCGCCAAGGGGCGGAGAGGGCCTATCGCGGCGCCGCCAAGTCGGTTGTCTTCGAGCGCGCCTCGGGCCAGGCGGTGATGATCCTGCTTTGCCTTCCGGGTCTGACCTTGATCGGCTTCGCCGCAGCGGTGACGGCGGCAGGCCCGCTGGCGGCGCTTTTGGCCGCGATCTTACTCCTGGGCGGGCGTCACATGGCGCGGTCAGAGCACGGCGTTGTCCGATTATGCCGCGAGTTTCGGCAGGCCCTGTTCGGCGACCGCAACTGGGCGCGTCACGGAGCCGCTTCGGCCCTGATCGTATTTTCCTACGTTCTTGTATTTTGGATCGCCGCGCGCGCGATCGGGGTCGGGCTGAGTTTCACGGATGCTTTGGTCATCCTGCCGCCGGCTTTGTTGGCGATGACGCTGCCGATCACGCCCGCCGGATGGGGGGTGCGCGAGGCGGTCAGCGCGGTGCTTTGGGGCGCGGCGGGGCTGTCTCCAGCGCTCGGCGTCACCGCCGCCATCGTCTATGGCGTCGTGACGCTGATCTCAACCCTGCCGGGATTGCTCTTCCTGGCTTTCTCCGGCCGCACCATGCGCTAGTCATAGCGCAGTTCGGTCGCCTTGCCGCGGAAGATGAAATAGGCCAGGACCGTATAGCCGATGATGACCGGCGCCACGACGCAGGCCCCGACCAGGATAATGAACAGGCTGTCCGGCGCCGCGGCGGCCTCGTAGATCGTCAACCGTTCGGGCGCCACATAGGGGTAGAAACTGTAGGCCATGCTGAGATAAGAGAGCGCGAATAGACCGGTCGAGACGGCGAAAGGCAGCCAATTCAGCCGATCCTCGGCGAAGGGCATTCGACGCAGCATCCAGAAGAGCCAAAGCACCAGCGCGCCCGAAATCGCCGGCAGCGGCAGGATATAGAAGATCTCAGGCACGCTGAACCATTTGTCGAAGATGCGCGGCGAGACGAAAGGCGTGGCCACCGAGACCGCCGCGATGCCGAGGATGACGCCCCAGAGCCCGCCGCGCGACCAGCCGACCGCCTTACTCTGCAACGCGCCTTCGCCATTTTGCGCGAACCGCAGGCGAAAGAAGAAGAGCACCCAGCCGAGCGCGATCGTGATCGTTGGGAACAGAATGTGGAACGAGATGTTCGCCGCGAACTGGATGCGGCTGAGCAAAAGCGTGTCGAATGTTTCCATCTTGGCGGCCCCCTAGCGCCGCGTCGGCAGGGTCGGGATCACGACGCTGGCCTTGTCGATCAGGCCGGCGATCCGGCCGCCCAGGGTCAATAATTTGACGAGCCGCTCGGTCTCAAGCTTTTCCATCTCTTCGTAAAACCCGGTCAACATTTCGACCAGCTCCCTTAATTCGGCGATGCGCGCCTCGGCATAGCCGTCGCCGGCGCGCCTGAGGCTGCGTTGGTTTTGCGGAGGCTTTAGCCGGCGTCCGGCGTCCCGATCGGCGGGGCGCAGTCCTCCGCCGGCGCGGCGTCGCCGAAATGTAGGACGAGCCTTTGTAGGATCAATTCCATGCTATAGAGCGGGCCGTCGCGGTCCGGATCGATCCCGTCATTATAGCCGTCTTGCAGGAAGCAGCGCAGGATATCGTCCCGGCCCGTGAACAGATGGATCGGCACCGAATGGCCGCCCAGATCGTTGCTGATCACCGTCCAAGGCTGATGGTCGCCCATCACGATGACGATATCGTCCGGTGTCGTATGCCGATCGACAAAATCCAGCGCGCTGCGCAGGCTGTAGGAGACGCCGTCGATATAGCCGTCGAGCGGGGTGGCCCAATCCTGACGCGTGAAGCTTCCCGCCGCCTCGGCCGCCGGGGCCCAGGCCTCCCGGACCATCAAATCGTCGCGATTCTCCAGGAAGGGCGGTATGGGGATGAAGGGATAGTGACTGCTGACCAGCGCGATCTGCGCGTATCTCGGTCCCGCCGATGGCAGAAGCGACGGCACGCGTTCCAGCGTGAATTGGTCGGGAATAAAGAAATAGCCGAATTCGACGCCTGAATAGCCGAAGTCCTGCGCCACAAAAGTCCGGTCGAATTTCAACAGTACGCCTTCCGGCCAGAGCCGCCTGATGCCCGGCATAAAGACCGACGTGTCATAGCCGCTGCGCCGCATGATGGTGGACAGCATATCGAGATCGGATTGCAGGAAAGCCCGATACTCCAAGTTCTCGTCGATCCAAGCCCCTGTCGTCGTCGTCAAATGAGCAAGCCAGCTCAACCCGCCGAAGGTTGAAGATCGCACCAGGGTAGACGCGACGCCCCGTCCATCCGCCGCAAAGCTCTGCGCATAGTCTGCATAAAGCGCGTCGATCCGCGCACGATGCTCCGGACGCCTCAAGATGCTGGCGCCGTAGGACTCGATGAATATCAAGTAGACATCGGCGCCTTTGAGGCCGGGCAGGGTGGTCTGGCCGTCCCGCACCGCGCCGCGCTCTGCTCGGTAGGTCTCGACGATCAAGGCGCCATCGTCGATCCACAAGAGGGCGACGCGCGCATGATGGCGGGCGGCGCCCCAAACGGAGGCGCTGGTGAACGCGTCCCGTGGCTCAACCTGTCGCGCCTGGTCGAGCGCGCCCCCGGCCAAAAGGCAGAAGGCTACTACGGCCATCACCGCGCGGCCGCCGGCGCTTGTCGGCAATCGGGAACCGATCGAAAAGCTATGCGCCGTCACCCAACCGGTCGCTGCGATCAACAGCGCGGCGGCAAGCAGGATTCCGGCGACCGCCAGGATCACGATGGCCCAGCCCATCGATGCGGCGAGCAGGTCCAGAACATGCGGGATCTGCGCGGCGTCGAAGACCAAGTCGATGGATCGGCCGTAGATGGACTTGGCGGCCATATCCATGACATGCAGGAAAACGCCCAGCGGCAACAGGATGACGGTGAGCAGCTTCAACGCCGGCCGCAAGACGGGGGCGGCTTGGGCCAAGAGGATGGCGGCGGCCAAGCCGAGCAACTCGACCGGCAGCAACGCGTACCAGCGCCAGTTCTGGCTATTCGCGGAAAACCCGGTATTGAGAACCAGGAATAAAGCGACCCAGCCGATCAGCATCGCCCAAGTGAAAGCCGCCGCGCGGCGTCGTCGAACCATCGCTGTCGTCTATACCGGCCAAACCGGGCCGGTCAATGAAGGTCACGGTCAATGAAGGTAGCGGTCATTCGCCGGTTGTGCGCCGTGCAGCACTTGGCCGACCCAACGGTCTTCGGCGACATAGGTTGGGAAATCCTCCCAATAGCCTTCGAAATCGCCGACCTGACCGGTCACGAAACGTTGCCGGTCGATATGGATCATCACCTTCCGCGTCTTGAATGTCTCGCCCGAGCGGAACGCGAAATACCAAACGCCGACGCCGTTGAAGCCGAGCGAGATGCGGGGCGGTTCGGCCGTGGGGTCATGTCGGTTGACGCAGTAATAATCGATCGGGTCGTTCAGCGCGGCGCGGTCATAGAGCGCGAAGACCGTGACATCCGCCTCTTGCGCCAATCGATGCAGCTCTTTGGAAATCAGATCCGCCATGACTTTCTTCAAGGCGCGCGGGTCTTGGCCAGCGTCGGCGGGTAAAACCATCACCAAATCTCCTCTGCTGCTGTTTGAACGCAAGCACGAACTCTTCCTCTGCAAATAAAGTTCAGTGATTTGGAAATAAAATCAAGTAAACCTGAAAAGCGATAATTTGAGTTTACTTGCGAAATGTTTCAGCTGGCTGCGGCTGCGCTTTCAAAAGGCCGGTGCGCGGTTTTGACAAATGCGCGCGGCGCCAAGACCCTATCGCCGGTGCGTCGAGCGGAAAGGGCTTTTCTTGTTCAACGGAATAGACGGGACGCTGATCGGTTTCTTCACCGCACTGGCTCTGTTCGCGGCCGTCGCCGGGTCGATCCTGTGGTTCACAGTGCGGACCGGGTCGTCGCCGACGCCGTCCGGTCCGGCGCTGAGGCGCGCGATCCTAGCCGCGGTCGCGGAGGCGGAAGCGAACGCGCCGCCTGGGCCGATCATTGAAATCGGCGGCGGCTGGGGCGGACTCGCGCGCGCGCTCCACCATCGCTTCCCGCACCGACCGGTCGTGGTTTTTGAGCCTTCTTGGGCGCCCTATTGGGTGAGCCGGCTGCTGAGCCCGCGTTCCGCCGCCAACCGTCCGCGCTTTAAGAATAGGGCGGTGCGATCGGAGGATCTGGCGGCCGGCGCCGTGGCGGTCGCCTATCTCGCGCCGGAGACGATGAAGCGGCTGGCGCCGCTCTTCCACGCGCTTCCGCCCGGCGCGGCGGTTGTCAGCGCCATGTTCGCGATTCCCGGATGGACGCCAGGAATGACGCTGACCGCCGACGATCTCTATAAAAGCCCCGTCTATCTGTATCGCACGTGACGGTCGTCTCGGCGCTCGCACTGGGCGGGCGAGTCCGGTAAATCTCGGCGATGGATTGGCGCGACGACGGCATAGTGTTGAGCCTGCGCAAGCATGGCGAAAGCGGCGCGATCGCGGCGTTGCTGACGCGCGATCACGGGCGGCATGCCGGGCTGGTGCGCGGCGCGCGGTCGGCCAAGCTGCGCGGTGTGCTGCAGCCGGGCAATCTGGTGCGCGCGGACTGGCGGGCGCGCCTGGCCGAACATCTGGGGCATTTTACCATCGAGGCGCTGGAGGCGCGGGTTGCGCCCCTGTTGACCAGCCCCGGTCGGCTGGCGGCCCTGACCAGCGCCTGCGCGCTTCTCGACATCGCCCTGCCGGAACGCGCGCCAGTCCCCGAGATTTACGACCTCACCGACGCCTTGACCGAGCGTTTGGCGGACGATGACTGGGCCGAAGCCTATGTGAAATGGGAGGCGGCGCTGCTGGCCGCGCTCGGGTTCGGGTTGGACCTGAACGCCTGCGCCGCAACCGGGGTGACCGACGATCTGATCTTTGTCTCGCCCAAGAGCGGCCGGGCGGTCTCGCGGGAGGCGGGCGCGCCCTATAAGGAGCGCCTGCTGCGTCTGCCCGGTTTCCTGCTGCCGCGCCCGCAGACGGCGCCGCCAACGCCGGAGGACGTTGTGCGCGGCCTGCGCCTGACCGGTTATTTCTTGAATGAGCAAGTGGCGCGCCCCGGCGGTCAGACACTGCCGGACGCGCGGTCGCGGCTGGCGTCGATGATGGACCGCGACGCGACGCGATGAGCTTTCCGTCCGCCAGGAAACGAGGCGGAATCGCACCTACAAGCCAATACACTTTGCTGGACTATGAGGCGCGCCAATAGAGAACTAGAGAAACTGGGAATATTTCAGCTCAAGTCAGGCAGATGTAACGCCGCACTAACCGTGCTTCTGCTCTTCACCTCGCCGATGACAAAGTGCGTCGCGTGCGAGACAACGTTCGCGTCCGAGTGCAGTATGCGGTCTACAAGGTCCGTGTAATGGTTCATATCGCGCAAATGGATGAGCAGAAAACAGCTCTCGTCGCCAGCGACCATATAGGCGAGCGAAATTGCAGGCTCGACCCTTACAGAGTCCATAAACGCGCGGCGATGCTCTCGACCGTGGCGCTCCAGCCGCACTGCGACCAAGGCGGTCAAACCAAACCCCAAATACTGTGGATCGATTTCCGCGCTGATCCGGCGGATTGCTCCGGTCTCCTTTAGGCGGGCGACGCGGCGCAAACAGGCCGAGGGGGACAGCCCAATCAGATCGGCGAGTTCGACATTTGAAAGATCGGCGTTCTCCTGCAGGACTTTCAAAATCTTCAGATCGAACGGATCGAGATCGGCGCGTTCGGACAGCATGCCGCAAAAAATTCCTCTTCCTCTCCAAATGGGCAATTTTAATGCGCATTATTGCTCGATTCTAGTCGAATCGAGCGCTCGATGCTTGATAATTTTGCGCTACGTGAATTCCTTGAACGGAGAAGAACTATGCAAGACGGTGTAGCCGGTTCGAAGACAGTATCGTTTACGAGAATGGATTTAGGGACGCGGGAAGATCGCGACATCATCGCGACCTTTCACGAGAGTGAACTCACTCTCGCCGCTGAGCATTGTTTGTCTTTGCTTAAAAAGTTGCGTTCGCCGCCCGGGCGCGCGCCGTGGCGCGTTGATCGCTTTACGCATTCTCTTCAAACGGCAACCCGGGCTTTTCGGGACGGCGCCGATGAAGAGCTTACCGTGGTGGCGCTGTTGCACGATATCGGCGACGCCGTCTCCCTGGAAAATCACGCCTTTGTTTCGGCTGAAATTCTGCGTCCCTACATCTCGGATCGGAACTACTGGCTGGTCCGCCACCATGGTCTTTTCCAGACGCGGTATTATGGAAAAGCAGCAATCCATGCGGAGGATCGTCGAGCCCCATTTTTCGACCATCCCTATTTTGCTGCTACTGAGAAGTTCTGCCGAGATTGGGATCAGATGTCGTTTGACCCGGACTATGACACGCTTTCGCTGGATTTCTTTGAGCCCTTCGTGAGATCCGTTTTGGCGCGCCCGGTTTATTCAGAATCGGCCTTGTTCGATTCTCTCCATAGCGAATGAGTTCGTTAGTGGCGTCGCGCTACTTCATGCCTGGCGTGAAGGCGTCTGCAAGCTGCCGCGTTCCGACCTGGAGGCCACCCGTTGGCGGGACCTGTGCGCCATTGCGACATTGCTTTCCCGGGTCGCGCGCCTAGAATGCGGCCCACAAGATGTAGTAGGGAAGCCGATCATGGCCACAGCATCTGAGCCTTCTGATCCCGCCGCCGAAATCCGCCTGACGCCGCTGGCCGACGCCTTGTCGGAGCGGTATCTGGCCTATGCGCTGTCGACAATCACCTCGCGCTCCTTGCCGGATGTGCGGGACGGGTTGAAGCCGGTGCACCGGCGCCTTCTGCATGGGATGCGGGAATTACGCCTGAACCCGGATGCGGGTTTCAAGAAATGCGCGCGGATCGTCGGCGACGTGATGGGGAAATACCATCCCCATGGCGATCAGGCGATCTATGACGCGATGGTGCGGCTGGCCCAGGAATTCGCCGTGCGCTATCCGCTGGTCGACGGGCAGGGGAATTTCGGCAATATCGACGGCGATAACGCCGCCGCCATGCGCTATACGGAAGCGCGGATGACCGATGTCGCCCGCCTGCTGCTGGATGGGCTCGACGAGGACGCGGTCGATTTCCGCGCGACCTATGACGGCGAAGGCGAAGAGCCGGTCGTCCTGCCGGCGGCCTTCCCGAACCTGCTGGCCAACGGCGCGGCCGGCATCGCGGTCGGCATGGCGACCAGCATCCCGCCGCATAATGTGGCCGAGCTGTGCGACGCCCTGCAGCATCTGATCAAACATCCGCAGGCGACGATCGAAAAGCTGGTGGAGTTCGTCCCGGGCCCGGATTTCCCGACCGGCGGCGTGCTCTGTGAAACCCGCGCGACCGTCGCCGAGGCCTATGCGCTGGGGCGCGGTAGTTTCCGCATACGGGCGCGCTGGGAGGTGGAGAAGATCAAGGGCGGGCTGTGGCGCATCGTCGTCACCGAGATCCCCTATCAGGTTCAGAAAGCCAAGCTGATCGAAAAGATCGCCGAGCTGATCAACGCCCGCAAAGTCCCCGCCTTGGCGGATATCCGCGACGAGTCCGCCGAAGATGTGCGGATCGTGCTGGAGCCGAAATCGCGCAATGTCGAGCCGGACGTGTTGATGGAGCATCTGTTCCGGCTGAGCGATCTCGAATCTCGCTTCTCGCTGAATATGAATGTGCTGGCCGAGGGCGGGCGGGCGCCGCGCGTCATGGGGTTGCGCGACGTGCTGCGCGCCTATCTCGATCATCGGCGGGATGTATTGCTGCGGCGCAGCCGTCATCGGTTGGCGCGGATAGAGCGCCGGCTGGAAATTCTCGAAGGCTATCTCGTCTGCTACCTCAATCTCGATGAGGTGATCCGCATCATCCGCGAGGAGGATGAACCAAAGAAGGAACTGATCGCCGCCTTCGACCTGACCGAGTTGCAGGCCGAGTCGATCCTCAACATGCGGTTGCGCTCGCTGCGCAAGCTGGAAGAGATCGAGATCCGCAAGGAAAACGATGCGCTGATGCAGGAGCGGGAAGGGCTCACCGATCTGGTCGCGGACGAGAAGAAGCAGTGGAAGGCGATCTCGACCGAATGCGCGGAACTGAAAAAGACGTTCGGGCCGACGACCCCGCTCGGCCGCCGCCGCACCGAGATCGGCGACGCACCGTCGGCTGTCATCGTGCCGTTAGAGGCGATGATCGAGCGCGAGCCGGTCACCGTCGTCTGCTCCGCCAAGGGCTGGGTCCGGGCTATGCGCGGCCATCTCGAGTCCGGCGCCGAGGTGAAATTCAAGGAAGGCGACGGGCCGCGCTTCTCGCTGCATGCGCAGACCACGGACAAGCTGTTGGTCTTCGCCACCAATGGCCGCTTCTACACGCTGGGCGTCGACAAGCTGCCCGGCGGGCGCGGCCATGGCGAGCCGCTACGCCTACAGCTCGACCTGTCGAACGAGCACGATATTGTTGAACTGCTGATCCACGACCCGGCGCGCAAATTGCTGGTCGCCAGCAGCGAAGGAAATGGCTTCATCGCGCCGGAGAAAGAGCTTGTCGCCCAGACCCGCGCGGGCAAGCAGGTGTTGAATGTCGGCGGCGCGGCGGAAGCCCTGATCTGCCGCCCGGTCGCTGGCGATATGGTCGCGACCGTCGGGCAGAACCGAAAACTCCTCGTCTTCGCGCTCGACGAACTGCCGGAAATGACGCGCGGCAAGGGCGTACGGCTTCAGAAATACAAGGATGGCGGCCTCTCAGACGCCAAGACCTTCAACCGCGGCGACGGCCTCACCTGGCGCTCCGGCGACCGCACCCGCACCCTCACCGACTTCACCGAATACGAGGGCAAACGCGCCCAAGCCGGCCGGCTCCCGCCGCCGGGCTTTCCGCGGTCGAATCGATTTGGGTAGGGGGGTGCACATTCGGGCCCTCGAAACGCTAGGCCTAAAGCCGCGGCGTCCATTTGTTGGACCCGATTAGGACAATTTCACTCTGATAATAAGTCTGCCCTCCAGTGTAAGGCTCCTTTGGCTTTCGCCGTGTGCGAGGGTAGTCTCTATCTTTCGTTCCGATTCAGACGTCGTGTCCTAGCCAACTATCCACCCGACCATAGTGCCGCCGGAGGGTGTAAGTTCGACTTCATCAAACTCAATAATTGACTTCCACCAGTCGGCGCTCTTGACCGTTCTGTGAAGATTGTCCCCGAAAATATCAACGGAAATCGAGGGCCTTAAACTAATGCTCATGACTGCTACGCCGTCCGGCGCCATGCTGCGCGTGATTTCTTCTGTCAAAGCGATCGCGTCCTGCTCATCCAAGTGTTCCAAAACATCAAAACAGGTCACTATATCAAAATGATTGTCTGGAAACGGTATCTTGGCGTCCTCAATAAGACGGAAGAATTCGGGTCGTAGACGCTCGGATGCGACTTGGATCATCCGCGGGCTTACATCGACGCCAAAGCTCGTCTTGTTGAATTCCGGACCGCGCATAAGCTCGACGGCAAACCCTTGGCCGCACCCGACGTCAAGATGCCGTGGCCCTTGTTCTCTAAGCCTTTCCCCATATGCGCGGCAGAACTGGTATCCTGGAGAGCCGCGCGCCGACTGATACCCTTTGTGAGTGTCACAGACGACGTCGTAAATTTTTGAATAATCGACCATTTTCAACTCGACCTGAACCGCTACCGACAACGAGCGAGCAGTCACGTTGGTCTCGTTGCCCTGGCGCTGTCAATAGCGAATTCCGTTGGTGAGTAGCGCGTACTAGGGCACTAGCGCTAATCAGCTTGGTCAAGCACCTTACTCTCGGTCTGGCTATATTCATTTAGTCGTTGTGGGCGACCAATCCCGCGCTTTTCGCCGACTTCGTCGAAGACGGAAGCAAACGCGCCAAAGACGGGATATCTTCGCGACATACTCGGAATTCTAGAGGCGTCGTTTCTTGTCGACAAAATGATCGTCAGCGCCCAACTGCTTTGTTCTGACGGTTCGACTAGGCGCTATCTCCTAAACCCCGTTCGTCGTACGCTTGACGCGATTGAATGATCGTCTCCCGATTGGCGTCAGCCCATTCGGCCAGGGGCGCCAGTTGCGCGACGAAGGAACGGCCGAGATCGGTTAATTCATAGTCCACGCGCGGCGGGATAAGCGGCGTGACCTCTCTGTTTACATACCCGTCTCTTTCAAGTTTTCGAAGTGTCTGCGTCAGCATCCGTTGAGAAATGTCGGGCACCAACTTTTTCAGTTCCGAAAACCGACGCCGTTCCGCTTTCAAGCCGGCGATGATCAGGATCGCCCATTTATCCGTGATGCCTTTCAACACATGCCGCACCGGACAAATCTGGGGGTCATAGTCGCCGCGATACTGACCGTCGAGATAGTCGTCCGGCCATCGGCGGGCGGTATAGTTTTGTGAACTTGGTTCTGAATTTGTGCCGTCTTCCATGATCCTCTCCCCGGCGTAAGTATGAGTCTCAAACAGTAACCGACACTCATCTTACAACCGAGGACAAACCAATGAAAGCCGCAGCGATAACAGGATTTGGCGACCCTTCTGTGTTTCAACTGATCGATTTGCCCCAACCAGAGCCGAAGCGGGGTGAAATTCTGGTTCGGATTGAAGCCGTCGGTGTGAACCGATTGGATCACTACATCCGGGAAGGGGGGGTAAATCCGTCTCTCTCCTTTCCTCATGTTCTCGGCTCGGACGCGGTCGGCGCCGTGGCGGGCCTGGGCGAGGATGTTTCCGAGTTCGCCATCGGTGATCGTGTCATTCCCATGCCGGGTTATCCGACCGACCCGGAAGACAATGGCGGCGATGTGCTCGGCCTCGCGCCGTCTTACGCGATCCGCGGCTTGGTCGAAAACGGGACCTATGCGGAGTATATGACCGTTCCCGCGCGCTGGACCTTGAGGGCCCCAGACACTGTTGCGTCGATTGACCTGGCGACCCTGCCGATGGCGCTCGTCACGGCGGTTCGGGCCGTGAAAGTTGTTGGCGGCGTTCAACGCGACGATCACGTCTTGATCCAGGCGGGCGCGTCCGGCACCGGGTCTTTCATGATCCAGGTCGCCAAAGCGCTGGGCGCCAAGGTCGCCACCACAGTTCGTTCGGAAGCCAAACGGCGGTTTGTCAAAGACCTCGGCGCCGACTTGATCGTCGGGCAAAGCGACGAGGGCCTCGAAACCGTACGCGACTGGTCCAATGGCGGCGTTGATGTGGCGCTGGACAATTTGGGCGGAAGCAGCCTGGCGCGATCTGTCGATCTGACGCGTCCGCTTGGCCTCACCGTGCTCCTGGGCAATGTCCTGGGGCTGGAATCGACGTTGCCGGTGCGCAGTGTTTTCTTTCCGCAGAAACGCATCGCGGGCACGCTGATGGGCGGGGTTGAGGATCTGGCGTGGGGCCTCGAGCAAGTGCGGTCCGGCGCCATCAAACCAACGCTGGACCGAACCTATGACCTAGACGAAGTCGCCGACGCGCATAGACGGCTCGCCGCCGGCGATGCGGTGGGCAACATCGTTTTGAAGGCGACGTAGGCGATGGGACGACTCACGCTGCCACCGCCGCCGCGGCCTGTTGGCGCCTACGAACCCGTTGTCGTTCGACGCGGCGTCGGGTTCGTCTCGGGCCAATTTCCGATTGAAAATGGAAGCCTGCGGTTTCGGGGACGCATCGGCCAAGCGCTCTCATTGGAGGACGCGCGGGAGGCCTGCCGGATCGCTGGGCTCAACGCTCTGTCCCAGATCAACGCCGCAACGGACGGGTTCAACACATTGGAGGGCTTGTTGCGCATCGACGGCTATATCGCGAGCAGCGATGATTTCTTCGACCAACCGACAGTGCTGGACGTTGCGTCCGAGCTTTTCCTAGAAGCGCTCGGCCCGCGCGGCGCCCACGCGCGAACAGCATTCGCCGTCCCGCATTTGCCGTTGAATGCGCCACTAGAGCTTTGCGTGAGCTTTGCGACGGTTTGAGATTTTAGCGAGGAGCCGGCTGGCTTTTTGGACGGCGACCCGCAGGCTTCGCCTCAATAGTTGCGTCGAAGAATCGCGTGCGCTTAGGAGGGACCGGCGGCCCGTGTGCGCGCTGGCTTTCCGTTTATCAGTGGCGCGCCTCAGTCAGTGGTCCAGCGGGTTTCATAGACCCAGTCGGTTTGCGGGTTCACCACGGCCCATCCGATGAATGTGCCGAAAGGGTGATCGATGGCGTATTGGCTCTGCATCAATTGCGGCGGGTCGTGTCGGTCGACAGGATAACTGACCAAGCTATAGTCCTGATACGGGCGATCTTTGGAAAACAGGATCCAGACCGAGAGCAAATCCGTCGCAGTGTATGTGACAACCGGAATTCGGACAGTCTTCGGGTAATTGGCGACAGTGGCTTCCAACACGATGGTGACCGGATCCTCGCGCGGCAGTTCGGACAAATCATAGGTGAATTCATAGACTCTGTTTTCTGGGTTCGCCGATCCGTCGGCCACCCGGACTTGGTTGATTTCACCCGGAAATGATCCATCCCCATGCCGGAATTGGATGCCCAGATGGTCCGTGGCGGGTGAGCGGAACGTGATGCGTCCGTCGCCCTGATAGTTGCTGTCCAACTTCAATGTGATGCGATCGCGCGCATAGACTTTGCCGCGCCGTTCCTCCGCGTCGGCGTCGGGGTTCCAGCGCCTCAGATCATAGATACGGTTGTGATAGAGGATCTCGACGCCGTCATAGTCTGTCGGCGACAGCGTCGCCTTCTCTTGGGCCTCATCTGCGGCCCATTCGACAAGCGGGTTTGAGTTCGCCAGTTCGAGTATATGGCGAATATCCGGGTTCCCGCTCGCAATCGATTCAATGATCGCCGATTGATTCTGCGATGTCCGATAGAGCGTGTAGATCTCTGAAGGAATGAAAACAAAAAGCAGAAGCGCGATGGTCAGGTAAACATAGCTTGGCCAATCGCGCCAATCTAGGAAGTCTGATAGGAGTTTTCGGCTACTCGATCTGTGCAGCAAGCGGGATAAATACGTGTTGGATGAGGGTTTTTGAAAGTCCGCCCGCCCATCGCCGCCTCTCCCGCGTTCGGCGGTCGGAATCGGGGTCCAGGGAGGCGCGTCCGGCGCCGACCGGCTTCCCAAAATGTCAGAGTCCCGACATCTCTTGCGGGCGATTTCATACCCATGGCGGCAAAGCGCGTTGATCTCGTCGGGAGAGAAGCTGTCGAGATCGGTGCGGATCGACTGAACCTCGGCCTGCACAACGGGGTGCTGGGCCGTTTGATCCTCGGACAGATTGACCTTGTCTGTGATCGAGACAAATACAAGGTTCTCTTGTGCGTTGAATATTTCACGCTCCAACTGTCCAACGCGGTCATAGAGAATATCATTCGCACGGATCGATCGGCCGAGGATGCCGGTCGCCGCTTCTGTCACAATCTGAAAAGGCCGGCCGGCGTCGCTGATAAGGATGCGATCGAATTCCTTGTTCTCGGAGGCGAGCCAGGAAAAAGCGCGGAGGCCAAGATTGTCATAGACCCCGCCATCGGTGAAATACTGCGTCGTAAACTGACCCTCTCGAAGGCCGAGATCGGCGGCGGTGAACTTCGTTGGCGGGAAGAAGCCGGGAAAGGCGGAGGACGCCCCAACAACCTTTGATACACTGGCGAGGCGGCCCGGAACATGGTCGAATGAGGTTTTCTCCCTGTCCTGTATATAAAGGCCGTTCTGATTGAACACAGACAAGGCCCCGGTGCTGATGCTGGTCGCCAAAATATGCAGACTCGGCGCGGTGCGGATTTCGTATAGACAGCGCGCGCCGTACAGGTGTTTTGTGTAGTAGCTTTCGAGAAGCGCGTTGGGCGAAACGATCCTGGGGTCGAGCAAGGCGACTCTCGCAAATGACCGGAGAGGCAAATACAGAGGTAGGCGGCGCAGAATACGGTTTCGGATATCGAATTGCGTGAATTCGACAATTTCTGAAGCGGCCTCGGCGAAGCTTTTCTCAGAATCGTTGTACCGCTCCCAGTTCAAGACCAAGTGCGCCGATAGAATGCTTCCGCCCGAGACTGAGGCGATGTCTGTTACCTGGCCGAGCATGCCGGCGTCCCGCAGAAAACGTACAACCCCCAGGTGATAGAGGGTCGCGCGAAAGCCGCCGCCGGAGAGAGAAAGCCCGAGCTTCTTCATAACAAGTGCGATGCGCTCCAAGCCCGGTTTCTACGTTGCTTGGCGTCTGATTTCCCGATCACTTTCGCAAGTCGCCGCCGTTGTTTGACCTAAGACCTAACATTCGTCGACACGAAAGCCCCATTTAATTCGCCGCCCAACCCTGCGGCGGTCTCTGTTAAAATGATGTGCAACAGAGTTAGTCCGATATATCAGCGCCATTCAAACAGACTAAGTAATTATTGCGCAATCATTTAGAAGCAATATGCAATTCCAGCATCGTTTCATATCGGTCTCGGTTTGCGCCGAGGACTTTGTCCTGTCGTCCTTGTGTCATCGGGCTTGTTATCTGCGTTCGGTTCGACATCGGCGTCTCGCAATGATGCGACATCCATACCTGTTCCCTCGTTCCGAAAGCGCCGTACTCGTCGCAGCAGCATGTTTCGAGTGACGTTTCGGTGTTGTACGATGCGGCTTGCGCGCCCATGGGCCTACTCTGCTTTCGGAAAGGTTCGTGATGAGATCGATCTTCCTCGTTCTGCCGTCCGCCCTTCTGGCGGCTTTGCTGGTTGCGTCGTCGCTGCTCCACACCCCCGCCGCGCACGCTCAGGAGGCGCTACCCGCCTACGCCATTGAGCAATTCGGTTCCCCGCCGCCCATCTCTGAGGGACCGCTCTCGCAGTCGCTGCAAACCGCTGTGCGGACCGTCTTTGTCGATAGTCTCGAACAATCGGCTTGGGGGCGGGATCAGGAGGCGGCGCTTTGGGAGATCGCGGAGTCCGGGGACCCTCGGCTGGTTTGGGTGATCAGCGATATGATGCGCTTCACCTGGCGGCGGTCGTTCGATGATGCGCTGGCGAGCGCCGCGGCCGAGTTGCTGCAGATCGAATACACGTCGCCGCGGCGTTGGGGGGAGATCACCGATCATCTGATCGCCTGGGACATCCCGTCCTATCCCGGCTATTTGGAGACCAAACGCGCGATCTTCACGCAATTCGCGCCGGGCTGGGAGCGGATCTTAGTCGAGGGGGAGATCGATTGGCGGCTGGTCTCCTGGGGCGGCGTGCAGATCGACGACCGGCCCTATGATACGACGGACCAGCCCTGCAACTGCATCCCGGCGGCGGACAATCCGAAGGTCAGCAGCGCCGAGGAAGCGACCTGGCTGAAGGATGACGCTATCGTCTTCGGCATCGGAGTGAACGGCGCCTACCGCGCCTATCCGCGCCGCATCATGGAAGTGCGCGAGATGGTGAATGACACGTTGGGCGGGCGCGATCTGGGCATTCCCTATTGCACCCTTTGCGGCGCCGCCCAGGCCTATTTCACCGACGATCTGCCCGACGGCGTCGAACGCCCGATCCTGCGCACCTCCGGCCTGCTGATCCGGTCCAACAAGGTGATGTATGACATCACCACCTATTCGGTGTTCGACACGTTCCTGGGCAAGGCGGTGACCGGGCCGCTGGCGGAGAAGGGGGTGCGGCTGAAGCAGGCCAGCGTCGTCACCACTGATTGGGGAAGCTGGAAGGCGGCGCATCCGGAGACGACAGTGTTGGTCGAGTCGCTGGCGTTGGGTCGGAATTTCGACTTCCGCAACGGCCGCGACGCGAACGGTCCGATCTTTCCGGTCGGCGATGTCGATCCGCGCCTGCCGGTGCAGGAGGATGTGATCGGCGTTATCACCGCGGCCGGCAAGCCGGTGGCTTTCCAACGCAGCACGGCCATCGCGGCGCTGAAACAGGGCGCCGAGATCGCTTTTGAAAATGTCCGGCTCACGCTCGACGCCGGCGGCGTGCGGGCGGTCGGGGCGGACGGCGCTGATCTTGGCAGCCATGAGGCCTTCTGGTTCGCCTGGTCCCAATTCCATCCCGATACGGCGGTCTGGACCCGAGACGGCGATCTGCGCTGAGCCGGCCTCTCGTTCCGTTGATCCACGGCGGACTCGGATCATTGCCCACACCGGGGACGCGGCTTATAACCGCTTGAAGCATCGACATTGGCAATAAGGGGACGACACATGAGCAGCAGCGCGGCCAGATTACCGACAGCGCCGGCCATCACATTGATCGACGCGATTTGGGACGGTGAGGGCGCCTCCACGCAAAGCCGTCTGGCCCGGAACACGCTGCTGGCCGTCGCCGGCTCGCTTTTGATTTGGCTCTGCGCCAAGATTCAGGTCCCGTTCTATCCGGTGCCGATGACCATGGGCACCTTCGCCATTCTGGCGATCGGGGCCGCTTTCGGCAGCCGCTTGGGCGCGGCGACGGTGCTGCTCTATCTGGCGCAAGGCGTGGCGGGTCTGCCAGTCTTCGCGGGGACGCCGGAGAAGGGGATCGGTCTCGCCTATATGCTGGGCGGCACCGGCGGTTATCTGATCGGCTATGTCGCCGCCGCCTACGCCACGGGTTGGCTGGCCGAGCGCGGATGGGACCGGAATGCGTTCCTGACGGCCGCCGCGATGCTAATCGGCTCCGTCCTGATCTATGCGCCCGGGCTGCTCTGGCTCGGGACGCTGTTCGGCTGGGACAAGCCGATCCTGGCATGGGGCCTGACGCCCTTCCTAATCGGCGATCTCGTCAAACTCGCGCTCGCCGCCGCCCTCCTGCCGCTCGCCTGGAAGCTGCTCGGCCGCAAGTAGGGGACGGTATCATTGAAAGAGATGCGAAAAGGCCCGCCTGAGCGGGCCTTTTTCATTCAGCCCTTTTTAGGCAGAACGGGCGATGTCGACCTGGGACTGGGCGCAGGCGCGCAACACATCCGCCATAATCTCCAGCGCCGCCTCGACATCCTCGATGGGCGGGTAACCAAAGCCTAATCGGAACAGACGCCGCTCCGCCCCAAACCAGGCGCCGTCGCCGACCCGGACTCCCTTTTGCGCCAGAGCGTCGTAGAACGCCGCGACCTCCGCTTCGCCGAATCGCTCGGGGCGCAGGCGCACCGCGCAGAAGGCGCCGGCGTCGGGCCGGATCCACTCGACCAGTTCCGCATTGGCCTCGACCCAGTGGGCGCAGGCGTCCAGGCCGTCTCCCAACCGCTGGCGGCGGTCGTTCAGAATGCGTGCGCGGTTCTGCAACACTTTGAGCGCCAGGAACTCGTCGATCGCCGAGAGCGAGATCACGGTGTGGAATTTGCCCAACATGATCTGATCGCGCAGCGCCCGGTCGCGCGTCACCGCCCATCCCAGGCGCACCCCTGGCGCTCCATGGCATTTCGACAGAGACGCGGTCGAGACCACGCGCGAACTCCGATCGACATAGGCGGGGGCGCAGGGCGCGTCCCGATAGGTCGCCTCGCGATAGGTGGCGTCCAGCAGCAGGCGGGCGTCGGGCGCTCTCTCTTCCATCAGACGCAAAATGGCGTCGACCGTCTCTTCGGGGATCGCCACCCCGGTTGGGTTCTGAGGCGTGGCGAGGCTGACCAGTTTTGTCGCTGGACTCAGCAATGTGGCGAACCGGTCCAGATCGATCCGGTAGCCGTCGTCGAAGGCGCCGCGCAATTCCCGGACAGAGACCCCCATACTTTCCAGCGCGCCCTGTTCCAAAGGAAAGACAGGGGTGCGCAGGACCGCTTCGTCGCCGGGCCGGCACAGTGCGTAGGCGGTCAGGAACAGCGCGTGTAGGGCCCCGACGGTTATCACCACATCCTCGGCGCTGACGCCGTGCAGCCGCGCAATTTCCTCCCGCAGGCTGATATCGCCCGGTGCAGTGCGGTACCCGAGCAAGAGGTCCTCAAGCGCCTCCTTGTCCTGCTCTCCGGTCAGGTCCGAGAGGCGCAGATCCGGACCGACGCTCTCGGCCAGGTCGTATCGCGGTGTTTCCTCGGTCAAGCTGATGATGTCGTTCGCCGAAAATCTGTTCATCGGATCGCCTCCCTATACCTGTCTGTCGCGCCATCGCGACCAGCGGCATACGGATAGCGGCATACAAATTTACATAACAGATACAGAAATAGAGTATTGTAGGCATAACAGATGAGCAGTGATAGTGTGACGCTTGGCGTCACGGAGCGGGATCGCAATGACGGAAGAAATAGTACCGACCAACGGCGATCGCCGGTACGAGGCGGTTTTGGGTTTCATCACCGATCTTGTCGAGCAGGGCGCTCTTGTCCCTGGCGACCGGGCGCCGTCCCTGCGGGCGGTCGGGCGAAGGCTAGGCGTCAGCGTCACCACCGCCATCAAGGCCTATCAGGTCTTGGAGGATCGGGGCGTTCTGACAGCAAAACCGAAATCCGGTTTCTTTGTCAGCAAGCGTCCGGCGTCGGTGTTGGCCAGTCCCCGGTCGTCGAAGCCGGCGCCGCGCGCGAACAGCGTCGCAATCGCGGGTCCGGTCCTTCGTCTTCTCGAGGTTGCGGCCGATCCTTCCTATTTGCCTTTCGGCTGCGCGATCCCCAGCGCGGATTTACTGTCGTCCGGTCGGCTTGATCGATGCCTCGCGCGGGCGGCCCGCGTCAGGGGGACCGAGAGCAATACATATGGCGAGGCGCGCGGGGAAGCAGCCTTGCGACACGAAATCGCGCGGCGGGCGATCGGCTGGGGGCAGGCTTTATCGTCCGAAGATATCGTCGTCACGGGCGGATGCACCGAGGCCCTGGCGATTGCGTTGAAGGCGGTTGCGACGCCAGGCGACACGATCGCCATCGAATCGCCGACTTATTTTGGCCTGCTTCAAATCCTCGAGGCCCAAGGGTTGAAAGCGTTCGAATTGCCCACGCATGCGACGGACGGCGTGGAGCTGGACGCGTTGGAAGCAGCATTGCAAAGCCAATCGATCGCCGCCTGTCTGTTCTCATCCAGTTTCAACAACCCGCTGGGCGCCACAATGGGTGAGGAGAAGAAACGCGCTTTGGCGGTTCTTCTGACACTCCACGGCGTTCCGCTGATCGAGGACGATATCTATGGCGATATTCATTTCGGTGAAGAGCGTCCAAGACCCTTCATGGCGTTGGCGCCTGAGGCCGACATTATCTATTGCAGCTCTTTCTCCAAGACGTTGGCGCCGGGATATCGGGTCGGTTGGGCCGCCAGCCGGCGGCGAATGCGGAAACTGTTGGAAGCGAAATTCGCTTCGACATTGTCCGGCCCGCCATTGCTGCAATTGGCCGTCGCCGACTTTCTGTCCTCTGGCGGCTATGACAGCCATCTCCGTCGGATGCGCCGCATCTTCCGGTCGAACCTGGAGCAGACGCTGCGTGCGATCGAGCGCTCTTTCCCGGCCGGAACGCGGGTGTCGCGCCCTGCCGGCGGATTTGTCCTGTGGGTCGAACTGCCGGGCGCCGCGTCCGCCGAGGCCTTATGGGACCAGGCGATGGCGGAGCGCATCTGCTTTGCGCCGGGCGGTCGGTTCACGACCACCGATCAATTCGATCACTGTCTCCGGATCAGCTGCGGCTACACATGGTCGCCCGCGCTCGAAGACGGGATTGTTAGGCTCGGCGCGTTGGCGTCCGAACTAGCGTAATGGCCTTCGCCTCGCGCTATGACACAAAGCTGGTGCCGAAGATGACCTCGGGCAGCCAGTTGGCGAGGATCGGGAAGAAGCCGAGGACTAGAAGCGCGACGACCTGGATGCCGACAAAGGGCGCGACGCCGCGATAGATGTCCATTGTCTTCACCGTATCCGGCGCCACCCCTCGAAGATAAAACAGCGCGAAGCCGAAGGGCGGCGTCAGGAAGGATGTCTGCAGGTTCATCGCCATTAGGACGCCGAGCCAGACCGGGCTGATATAGTCGTTCGCCAGCAGCACCGGCGCCACAATCGGCACGACGACGAAGGTGATCTCGATGAAGTCCAGGAAGAAGCCCAGGAAGAACATCACCAGCATGACGATAATGATCGCCGTGTAGGTGCCGCCGGGCAGTTGGGTCAGGAAGGCGTGGACCGCATCGTCGCCGCCTAGGCCCCGGAACACCAAGCTGAACATCGCCGCTCCGATCAGGATCGTGAAGACCATGGCCGAGATTTCCATCGTGCCGCGGTTTACCAGGCGCAGGATGCCGGCCGCCCAGACGCGCCAGCCGGCGACCAGCACGCCCCAGACCACAACCAGCGTGGCGGCCGCCGCCAGCAAGGTGAAAGCCATGTCGCTGCCGGAAATCTCGTCGCGCCGGATCCGCAGGTCGACATAGTTCGACAGGATCAGCATGAAAACGAGGCTGAGGGCCGCGGCGTAAATCGGGCCGTTGCCGCGTGAATCCAGCATGGCCAGGAGGCCGCGCACGCCGCCGGCCCGGGTCAGAACCGCCAGCACCGCCGCGCCGACAACGCCCCCCACGAGGGCCGAATCGGCGCCGCCGAGCAGTTCGTTGGCGACCAGCATGCCGCCGACGAACCCAATCAGAGCCGCCCCTGCGATTCGGCTCAGGCTGCCGAATTGCACGGGCTTTTCGGTCAGCATGACATAATCCATGTTCAGCTCGCGGACCCGTAAACCGGCGAGCAGCGTCGCGCCCATCGCACCCACCGCCGCCGCTTCCGTCGGGGTCGCCACCCCGGCCAGGATCGAACCCAGCACCGCGATGATCAGAATCACCGGCGGCAGCAGCGCGTGGACCACCCGGCTGCCGAGATCGTCGGCGCCGTCGCGCAGTTCCTCAGCGGGAATGGCGGGGGAGGTCTCCGGCTTCCACCAGGCCATGAACAGCTGATAGGTCAGATACATGCCGACCAGCATCAGGCCCGGCAACAAAGCCCCGGCGAACAGGTCGCCGACCGAGACCGGCTCCGGCGACCAGTTGCCGGCCTCGCGTTGGGCGTCGACATAGGCGTTGGAAATCTGATCGCCCAGGATGACCAACACGATCGACGGAGGGATGATCTGGCCCAGCGTCCCGGCCGCGCAGATCGAACCGCAGGCGAGAGACGGCGAGTAATTCCGGCGCAGCATGGTCGGCAGGGACAACAGGCCCATGGTCACGACGGTGGCGCCGACAATGCCGGTCGAGGCGGCCAGCAACGCGCCGACCACTGTGACCGACACGCCGATCCCGCCGCGCATTGCGCCGAACAGCTTGCCCATGGTTTCGAGCAGTTCCTCGGCGACTTTCGAGCGTTCCAACATGACGCCCATGAAGACGAAAAGCGGCACCGCCAGCAGCACTTCGTTCCAGATCGCGTTGCCGAAAATGCGCTGCGGCATGAAGCCGATGAAGGACATGTCGAACACGCCGAACGCCCAGCCGATCCCGGCGAAGATCAAGGCCGTTCCGGCGAGGGTGAACGCGACCGGAAAGCCCATCATCAAAAAGACGCAGGCCATCGCGAACATCAAAAGGTCGAGGAGTTCACCCATGGATCAGAGGCCTTCGTGCTGTTCTTCCGCCGGCGGCGCTTCGCGGCCCAGCAGGATATTGACGGAATGAATCACCATCGAGAGGCCCTGAAGCATGATCAATCCACAGAATAATGGAATGGCGGTCTTCAACAGATAGCGCGCCGGAATGCCCGAGGTCTCTGTCGAGCCCTCGCCGATCGACCAGGACTGCTGAACGTAGGGCAGCGCGTAGTACAGGATCGCGATACAGACCGGGAAGAGGAAGACGACAACGCCAAAAATATCCACTTTGGCTTTGGTTTCCGGCAACGCCTCGCGATAGAAGACATCGACCCGGACATGGCCGCCATGCAGCAGCGTGTAGCCAGCGCCGAGGCAGAACAGGAATCCATGCATATAGAGGATCGACTCCTGCATGAAAATCGACCCATAGCCGAAAACGTAGCGCAGCAGAACGACGAAGAATTGCACGCAGACCATCAGAATCGCCAGCCAAGCGACAGACATGCCGACCGACTGATTGAATCCGTCTATGGCCCGCGCGACACGGGTAAGTGCGTCCACGAGACTCTCCCTCGATAGGATAAGGGCCGGTTCACACCCCGATCCGATCATCAACCGAGGGCCATTTATCGACAAGCCGCGGTGATTGGCAAGCGCGAATGCCTGCACAAGGGCGGATAATCGCGATGGATCAATACCTTATCGGCCAACGGATCAGGGGCGCCGCGCCAAGGTCGGCGGGCGCAAAAGAAAGGCCCGCTCGAGAGGAGCGGGCCTTTCAACAGGTCCTTTGACGACCGGCGCTTAGCCGCGCTCGTACTTGAACGGCAGCAGACGCGAGTTCCAATAAGCTTGCTCAGAGACCCGCGACCAGCCGATCGACTGACGACGGAAATTGATGAAGCTTTCGTAGGTGCGCGCGCCGAGATCGTCGACGTCGGCCACCTCGGCGACAACGGCGCCGGACTGTTCGCCAATCGCGTTCAACACGTCGTTCGGCATCTGACGAAGCTGAACGCCATGCTCATTGATCAGCGTGTTCAAAGCGTCGTTGTTCCGCGCGTTGAATTCGGCGAAGGACTTGTTGTTCTCCGCCGCGGCGCATGCCGAAATCAAAGCCTGATCGGACGCAGAGAAACTATCCCAGACACCTTTGTTGACGCCCAGGCTCAAGGTCGAGCCCGGCTCATGGAAGCCAGGCCAGTAGTAGAACTGCGTCACCTTGTAGAAGCCGAAGGCCAGATCGTTCCAAGGGCCGACCCATTCGGTGGCGTCGATGGCGCCGGACTGCAGCGACGGAAAGATCTCGCCGCCCGGCAGCGCGATGGCGGAGGCGCCGATGCGGCGCAGCACTTCGCCGCCCAGACCGGGCATCCGGATTTTGAGCCCTTTGTAATCCTCCAAGGAGGTGATTTCTTTGTTGAACCAACCGCCCATCTGAACGCCGGTGTTACCGCAGGCCAGGCTCTTAACGTTGAACTGCGCGGTCAATTCATCCCACAGTTCTTGTCCGCCGCCGTGATAGATCCAGGCGTCGATCTCGTTGGCGGTGAAGCCATAGGGAACGGCGGTGAAGAAGTTGAAGGCCTTATGCTTGCCTTGCCAGTAATATTCCGCGCCGTGATACATATCCGCGGCGCCCGAGGAAACCGCGTCGAAGCTTTCGAACGGCGGCACCAACTCGCCGGCGGCGAACAGCTTGACCGTGATCCGGCCGTCGGTCGCGTTGGTCACGCTATCGGCGAAACGCTGAGCGCCGGTGCCCAGACCCGGGAAGTTCTTCGGCCAGGTCGTGACCAGTTTCAGCTCGCGCCGGTCCTGCGCGATCGCCGGCGTGGCGAGAGCCGAGACGGCGGCGGCCGCTCCGGCGGCGGCGGTGGCGCCTTTCAGAAATTGACGACGTTTCATGTTAGTTTGTCTCCCATAGACACTGATGAACGTATGTGGAGACCGGTGGCGCGGCTGGTTTGCAAGCCGACTGCTCCCTAGGCGTTCTCCCCGGTTCGACAGGATCGGTCAAACCGTTCGCCGCAGTTATTCACCCACGATCTCTTGCGGCGAGGGGGTAGCACAGCGGCGCCGGTCGGGCAACTGATAGCGTAGGCCCTGGAAAACCGAAGAAAAGTGCGGCGCTAACGTGACTTTCGCATGCGGATCAAAGGGCAATCCAAGCCGGTGTTTTCGGTCTTTCGCCGGCTACCCGGCGGTCGGTTCCGCGCGCGTCCAGCCTGTCGGTCCGAACAGTTCCAAAGGGCGAAAGCGGCCCTTATAGGCCATTTTTGGGCTATCATCGATCAAGAAACCCAAATAAACGTAGTCGAGTCCCAGGCGCTGCGCTTCCTCAATCAGCCACAGAATCATATAGCTGCCCAGGCTGCGTTTCGCAGCGCCGGGATCGAAGAAACTGTAGACCGCAGACAAGCCGTCCCGTGTGCTGTCGGCCAGGCATGCCGCAACCAGCGCGCCTGACGGATCTTTGAATTCGAACAAGGCGGTATCGACCGGACTGGCGGTCACCAGACTGACATAATCGCGGGCCGACATATGGGCCATGTCGCCATCGCCGTGCCGGCTGAGTATATATTGTCTGAAGAGATCGAACTGTTGCTGCGTCACGCGCATGCCGACATTGCGCGCCGTCAAATCGTCATTCGCCTTGATGATGCGTTTCCAAGACCGCGTCATCTCGAAATCGGCGACAGGGATGCGCACCGGCTGGCAGGCGTCGCAGCCCGTACAGGCCGGCCGATAGATGATGTGATGCGACCGACGGAAACCGGCCTCGCTCAACCGGTCGAACGTATTTTGCGCCGACACGCCGACCAGTTCGGTAAAGAGCTGCTGTTCCACCCGGTCCGGCAGATAAGGACAGCTCATCGGCGCAGAGCGATGGAAGATCAGCGGGTCGGGTCGGCGCGTGTTCGACATTCTGTCTCGGTCTTAGGCCCCAACATCGACTCAAATGCGCGCCCCCCGCCCGATATCAGAACCGGGTCGATCTGCGCCGGCGGACTCCTGTGCGCCATGCAGAGATTACAATCCCTGCTCGGCTTTTCCAGTGATCACGCGAACGCCGCTGAAAATATCATGCAAGAAACGGCCCTGTTTGTCGAAAAGGCACCAAATCAGCGGGATCGCGGACAGGCTGAGGCTGCCATAGAACAGGACCGTCATGATGAAAGCCTGGATCAGGCTGGGCGGCCGGCGGCTCTCGGCGTCGACGGCGCGCAGACCGACCACGCGCATGCCTAATGTCGCGCCGCCAAAAGCGCCGATCATCAGGCTGTGATAGGCCAGCGGGGCCACGACCAAAGCCGCCACGGTCAGCGGACTTGCGAGAAAGAATGTCAAAAGGTTGAACAACAGTGCGGCTGGATACAGCAACAGCAGCAGCGCCGCGTCGATCAGATAGGCGACCAGCCGCATACCGATGACATTGCCGCCGCCTGTTTCGGCCGCCCCGCGTTGGTAAAGCGAGAATTGTGCGGGCGTTCCGGCCCTTGCGCCTGAAGCCCGGTCCGGTCCGTCTTCCGCGCTCTGATCGGCGCGGGATTCCCCGGAGGTTAAGCGCGGCCGGCGGCCGCCGTTGTCGGGAATCTCACCTGAAAAAGAGTTGGCGTTCAGAACAGCCTCCTTTGGTCGCCGCTGACGATACTCTTTTCTATGTGGGCGCGACGCATGGGCGGCGCAAGTAAAGCGCGCCTGGCGGCCGAAACGGTCCCTCAGCGGGGGTCGTTCTGAATGATCGGGGGCGGGCCGCCGCCTGGGGCCGTGGTTGAGAACGGGCTGCGCCCCTGCCGCAGCATCACGATGGACATGCGACGGTTTTCGGCCGCCGTCGGTTCATCCGGATTGGCGAGATCCGCCGCGCCGCGTCCGATGACCGTCTCGGTGCGCGGTTCCGGCAGCCCAGACGCCAGCAACGCACGGCGCACGGCGTTGGCGCGTTGCAGCGACAGCGCCCAGACATTCTGGTCGCCGCCGTCATCGCTTGCGGTATGGCCGGTTATCGCGATTTTGTTCGGCAGCCGTTGCACGAAGGCGGCGACGAACCGCACAGCCTGTTGGCCATGGGGCGTCAGGTTGGTCGAGCCCCTCTCGAAGCTGGCTTTGCGATTGTGATCGAGGATTTGGATACGAAGGCCGTCCTCGTTTACATCGACCTTCAGCGACTCTTTCAGATCCTGGAGTTCCGGCGGCAATTCGTCGATCGACGTCTCCAGGATTTGAGCAATCCGCATGAAGCTTTGCTCTTCCGCCGCCGCGTTGACCAGGCCGACATCGCCGGAACTGACATCGTCGTCCCGGCCGGACGCCTCCGCCCCGGTATCGAGATTGGTTTGCGAGTCCGAATCCGAATCGCGGAAAGCCTGGGTCGTCGTCACTTCCAGCGGGCCGGGATCATTCGCCGTCTCGCCGCCGAAGATGCCGCCCGAGCCGCTGGTGCTGGGCGTTGTCTGTAGGGTCGGTTGAAAATAGTTGGACAGCCCTTCCTGCACTTCCTCGGAGGTGGCGTTCAACAGCCAGAGCAACAAAAAAAAGGCCATCATCGCCGTCACGAAATCGGCATAGGCGATCTTCCAGGCGCCGCCATGGGCGCCTTCCTCTTTCACCTTTACGGTCTTGAAGATGATGTTCTCGGGATCCTTAGCCATCTCGGGCCCCGGTTCCACCGCCGGATGGCGGCTCGCGGATAAGCAGGATGGATACGCGTCGGTTTCGCGGGGCTTCGGAATCCCGCAGGTCTAAGGGTTCGGAATCCGCGCGGCCGACCACCTCGACAAAACGTTCTTCCGGCAGTCCGGCGAACAGCAACCATTCCAAGGCGGCGGCGGCCTGGTCTGACGTCAATTCCCATTTGGTGTAATTGGGGTCGATTGCGCTGTACGCGCTCGTGTCGGTATGGCCTGACAGGGAGATCTTGTTCGGCAATTCGGCGACGATGGTTCCCACAAGCGCCAGCAGCCGCTTGGCGTAGGGCGTCAGTTCGCTGGTGCGCCCCTCGAATTTGGACCGTTCCCGTTGATCGAGGATCTGAATCAACAAACCTTCCGGCGTGCTTTCCAGCGACAAGCTATCCTGTAATTCGGCGAGTTCCGGCGCCTGTTCGATCGCCTGTCTGATCCGCGCCTGGGCGATTTCAAGCGCCTCATCGTCCTGGTCTGGGATCTTGGTGGCGCCGATTTCGGGATTGGTTTCGATTGGACTTGCGCGTTCCTGGCCGGACCCGTCGCTTTCCGCCTCGTCCCCGAAGGTCGGGACCTGTGTCGAGATCTTCGGACGCGCCGAAGCGGAGCGCAGCGCGCCTTCGGCCAACACTTCCAATCCCGCCAGCGCCTCGCCGATGCCGGTGTCCTCTTCCGACACGTTTTCCGGCGCGAAGAAGTCCGACAGGCCCTCCATCTGCTCTTCCGTCGTGGCGTTCAAAAGCCAGAGCAGTAGAAAGAAGGCCATCATTGCGGTAACGAAATCGGCGTAGGCGATCTTCCAGGCGCCGCCATGGCCTTCGGCCGGAATCTTTTTCTTCTTCTTGAGAATAAGCGGCTTGTCGTCGAGCGTATCGGCCATAAGTGCTCAGCCTGTCTTTCCCGTCGCCTATAACCTACCGCTGGGCGCGCATCAGGCGGGCGCCGGCAGACTCCCGACCGCTTCCTCGACCTCTATAAAGGACGGTCGGTTGTGATGCGCCAAGGCCTTGCGCGCGAACTCCACCGACACTTGCGGCGCATAGCCCTGCAAATGCGCGGTGATGCCCGCCTTCATGCAGGTCATGTAGGTGCTTTCCTCATCCATGATCTGCTTCGCCGCGCTGGCCAGCGGCGCGAACCAGCCATAGCACAGAAGAATGCCCAGGAACGTGCCGACCAGCGCGCCGGCGATCAATCCGCCAAGCACTTCCGGGGGCTCCGAGATGGAGCCCATGGTCTTAATCACGCCCAACACGGCGGCGACGATCCCCAAGGCCGGGAAACTTTCCGCCAGATTGGTCAGCGCGTGCTGGTAGGTGTGATCCTCGGCGTGGTGCACCTCCAACTCTTGCTCCATCAGCGATTCGATTTCGTGCGGGTTGTCCGAACCCAAGGTCATCAGGCGTAGATAGTCGCAAAAGAAATCGACGGCGTGATGGTCGGCGTGGAATTTCGGGAACTCGCTGAATAGGGCGCTTTCATGCGGGTTCTCGACATGTTGCTCAAGCGCCAGGGCCCCTTTCTGCTTCATCAGTTTGAAGCACTGATACTGCATGGTCAGCAGTTCCAGATAGTCCTCTTTCTTGTATTTGACGCCTTTGAAGACGCTGCCCAGTTTGGCGAAGCCGGCTTTCACGACGCGCATCGGGTTGGCGATGACGAAGGCGGAAATGCCGGCGCCGAAAATGATCACCACTTCGAACGGCTGGTTCAGAACCGACAATTTGCCGCCCATGGCGACGTAACTGCCGATCACGCAGACGACGACGGCGACCATTCCGATGAGCGCAAACATCCAGTTCTTCCCATCTTCATTCTAAAGGACGGATACGTCCGGGCGAGCCGGCTCATCCCCATCCAGTTTCGCCCCTCTTGCGAACCCGCACGAGAATATAGAGCCGCCTTTCAGTACGTCCAACAAAACCGATTCCAACAGAATTGACAGCATGAAAACGTGTCAATTGAGTAGGGTTGAAGGGGAAAAAGCTAAAGATTCCAGATATAAAGCGTTGTCTCGCGTCGATCGTCCACGCGCACGCGCCGGTCGGGGCGCAGCGCTTCGGATGCAGCGGCGGCCATCGCGCCGGCGCCGTCCAATTCGGCGCCCACAGGGGTGAAACTGTTGCTGACCAGGACCGCGCCCGGCTTCATTTCGGCGCGCGCTTTGGCGACCAATCGCGGCATCGGCTCGCTTGAAAGAAAGCAATAGACGATGTCATAGGCGCCTAAATCGACCGACCAGATGTCCTGATAACGAATGTCGGCGTTCGACGGTCCGAATAGAGACAGCAGCAGGCGGGAGGCGGCGAAGGGTAGGGGCGCCGTTTCGACTCCGGCGACCTTCAGGTCCGGCCTTGCGCGCGCAAGACCCCGGACCACGCCGCCCAGGCCGCTGCCCAGATCAATCATGCGCGCGCCGTCGGGCAGGCTCTCAGCCAGCGCCGCCAGAGCCCGCGTCGTCGCGCTGTTGGTCAGATAGAGCGGCACCCGATCGCTGCGCACGTTCCAGAACAGGCCGGCCAGAAGCATGATCGCCAAGGGATAGAACCAGAGCGGCGGTGCGAGCGCGAGGATTGCGACCGCGCTGAGGACGAGAACACCGCTTAGCAACGGCCAGACGCCGCGTTGTCCCAGAAGAAAGCCTATCGCGCCCGCGGCCAACGCCGCAATGGCCGCGGCCGGCCAGCCTGGCGGGACGGGAAGCGCGTCCAAGGCCCCGCGCGTCAGCAGGAAATAGCCGACCGCGGCGCCGGCGATCGCGGCGACAAGCAGGCGCAGTGCCGGCAGTCTCACCAGCGGGGCCCGCGCCACCGCCGTCCGGTCGATCCCCGACGGCGCTTCATCATCCTCGGCCATGCCGGTCGCGCCCCGCTTCCGATTTCGCCTTGCGCTGTCATGGACTTGATTGGGCGGCTTGTCTATATCAGCCCGACTTCAGGATTGGACCTCTGGTCCGAACCAGCCCGCCGATCCGTATGGGTCGTGTCTGTTCAAGCGCGCCGCGCCAAAACTGAGTGACGGATGACTGTTGACGCCCGCTCCTTTCGGAACGCCTGCGGCCTGTTCGGCACGGGTGTGATCATTGCAACCTGCGCCGATCCGAGCGGCGCGCCGGTCGGCGTGACGGTGAACTCGTTCTCGTCTGTCTCGCTCGACCCGCCGCTGGTCCTGTTCTGCATTGACCATCGCGCCTTTAGCCGAACCGCCTTTCGCGACGCGAAGACCTTCGCCCTGAATGTGCTGGCGGACGATCAACAGTCCCTGGCCGACAGGTTCGCGCGCGCGTCGGCCGATAAGTTCTCAGGCCTCGACTACGTCCAGGGTCACGGCGGCGCGCCGGTCTTGCCCGGCGCCTTGGCGACGTTCGAATGCGATGTGGAGGCGCAATATCCGGGCGGCGACCACGACATTCTGGTCGGACGCGTCGCCGCGGTGGATATCGGGCCGGATGAGGCGAAGCCGCTGCTCTATTTCGGCGGCGCCTATCGCGCGCTCGCCGAGCGCTGAACTGGTCCGTCAGCCCCTTCTTTCAGCCAGCCTCCGACTCCGACAGGATCTTGGCCGTGTAGCCTGCCGCCTGCAGCCGCGCCAGCACATCGTGAATATGGCTCTCGTCGCGGGTTTCGATCATGATGTCGAGGCTAGCCTGTTTCACCGGCACGTCATAGAACATCCGCTGATGCATGACTTCGACGATGTTGGCGCCGGTCTCGCCGATCTGCGAGGCGACTTTTGACAGGGCGCCGGGCGCGTCGGCGATTCCGACCCGGATTCGGGCCAGGCGGTGCGCCCGCGCCATGCCGCGCATTAAGACGCCCGCCATGATCCGCGAATCGATATTGGCGCCGCAGACGATCACCCCGACTTTCTTCCCGGCGAAACGCGCCGGGTCCGCCAGGACCGCCGCCAGCGGGGCCGCCCCGGCGCCTTCGGCCACCAGCTTTCCGGTCTCCAACATGGTCTGGACGGCGTGCTCAAGGGACGGTTCGTCCAGCAGCACTAGATCATCAACGAAGCGGCGGGCGAGCGCGATATTCAGGGCGCCCGGCGTCTTCACAGCGATGCCCTCGGCGATCGTGTCGCCGCCGCATTGGACCGGCAGGCCGTTCAGGCTCTGGTACATCGACGGATAGAGCGCCGCCTCGACGCCGACGATCTGGATCGACGGCTTGATCTGTTTCGCCGCCAGACCAACGCCGCCGATCAAGCCGCCGCCGCCGATCGGGATCACAAGCGTTTCCAGATCAGGCGCGTCGGCAAGCATTTCCAGCGCAATAACACCCTGACCCGCGACGATCTTCGGATCGTCATAGGGATGCACCAGCGTGAGGCCCTCCGCCTCGGCCAGGTCGCGGGCGAAATCCTGGCTCGCGTCGATCGTATCGCCGCGCAGAATCACGCGCGCGCCATGAGATTGGGTGCGGGAGACCTTGGTGAAGGGGGTACCGGCCGGCATCACGATCGTCGCTGACGCGCCGAGCCGTTTTGCGTGATAGGCGACGCCCTGCGCATGATTGCCGGCGGAGATCGCAATCACGCCCGCCTTCCGCTGCGCCTCACTCAGCGACGACAATTTCACGAAGGCGCCGCGATCCTTGAACGAACCGGTGCGCTGCAGCGTTTCGAGTTTGAGATAGATTTCCGCTCCGGTCATCGCGCTCAAGGCGCCGCTATACACGAGCGGCGTGCAGACCACCGAACCGCGCATCAATTTGGCCGCCGCTTCGATATCGGCGAATGTCAGGCTGGCGGCAGGGTCGTCTGTCACGGGCGCTCTTTCTTCGGCGCGGGATTCAGCGTCCAGTGTCGCCTATTTCGGCGTTAGGATCATCACTCTTCGCGCTGTCGCGTCGGAACCGACCCTGAAATAGCGGCCTTCGACCCAATCTTCGAGCAAGTCGTCATAATGGGGCGACAGGAAATGGCCGGACTGGCCGCCGGCGACGGAGAAACGGCTGTTGGAGAGGTCCGCGAGGTCATAGACCGCACGATAACCGGGACCGTGGATATGCGGAAAACTCCCATCGTCGGCGGCGGCCGCTTGACCGCGATTGAGCGTATGATCGCCGCCGGGCGAGGGGATCGACCGGTTCGCCAGCCGGTTCAGCAACGGGATCTGGCCCAGAAAATTGTGCTCGAATTGGGCGATATGCGCCTCGCCCCAGCGCCAGGCTGCGACATCCGCGCCATAGGCTTCGCGCAGGCTGGCCAGCGCTGCCTCCAGGGTCTCGTTGAGCACTTGATCCGCCGGCGTCGGGGCCGCGCCTTCTGATTCGGTGCGCCAGACCGCCTTCTCCAGGGCGCGCAGGATGAAGCCGTCCCGATCGCGCCAATAGCGCGGGACGTCCTCACCCAATTGCGATTCGGCCAGGCGGTGCGCGAGGGTCTGGGACCAGACTGAATAGATCAGCGGCTCGGGCCCGTCGCGCCGCATTTCACCGTTCCAGCCCTGCAAGAGCGTCAAAGCGGTCTCGGCGTCGTCGGACGTCGGCTCGGTCTGCAGCAGGACAGGCAGCACAAGACGCGCGCTGTCGGACGTGACGTCCATCTGCCAGGCGATGCTGTCCTCTAGCCGATGCCCGACATTGTTTCCGCCATCGGCGGCGCCGGCTTCAATCAATTCGTCTAGACGGCGTGCGCGATGGGCCGGTTCGGCCTCGGCGGAGATTAGGCGCGGGAACGTATCCGGCACGATCTTGTTATTAGCGTTTCGGATGACCCCGCCCGGCGGATTGAGCCATTGCGGCAAGTCTTCGAACGGTACTTCGCCAATCCAGTCGAAGGCGCCGCTCGCCCCATCGACCGGCGCGAGCCCGTTCCCCGCTTTGCGGATCGGGATCCGGCCCGCCGCGACAATGCCGATGTCGCCATTGATATCGGCGTAATGCACATTCTGGATCGGCGCGCTGAACAGGCGCAGCGCCTCGCGAAATTCGGCCGCATTCCGGGCCTTGTTCATCCGATAGATGCCGTTCGGAGATGTGTCCGGTCCGCGATGGGCGGCGAAGGCGAGGGCGACGGCGACATCGGTCCAGGCCGCCGCCTCGGGCCAGACATCGCTGATCAGCGGGCCGTTGCGGGTCTCACGCACGGTCAGAGGTTCGTCTTCGCCGAATCGGACCGTGATGATTTCTTCCCGCGTCTCAAGCGGGCTCGGCCCGTCCGGGGTTTGGTAGCGGGCGCCGTCCTCCAGCAGCGTCTCGACGAACAGGTCCTGCGTGTCGGCGTAAGTCGTCGTCATGCCCCAGGCGACCGCGTCATTATGGCCGAGAATGTGGAATGGCACGCCCGGCACGGTGACCCCGGTCAGGCTTCGGTCCGGCAATTCGATCCGCGCGAAATACCATAGCGACGGCGCGCCGAAATTCAGGTGCGGATCGTTGGCGAGGATCGGCGCGCCGCTGGCCGTTTGGGTTCCGTCGAGAACCCAGGCGTTGGAGGCCGAGACCGGTTGCAGAAGCCGCGGCGGCGGCGCATAGGCGTCAAGCAACGCCTGGGCGTTCGACGGCAGCGTGATCGGGTCGCTGGGGGCGGGCGCCGGCAATAGGTCCTCGACAAGGTCCGGCCCGAGAATCCGGCTCCAGCGCTCGCGCAGCCGCTCCGACCCCATGTTGAAGGACAAGGTCAGCCCCATCAGCTGGCCCCAGACCAAAGAGTCCGCCGGCCGCCAAGGCTCGGGACTGTGAAAGGCGATCTGGAACTCGGGCGGCAAGGGTCGGTCGCGTTCGGTCAACCAGGCGTTGACGCCGTCGGTATAGGCGGCGACCGCTTGCAGCGTGTCGGGCCCCAGATGCTCGAGTTGCGCCGCGGCGCGGCCCGGAACGCCCAAGGTCCGAATATAGCGATCGAACCGCGTTCCCAGGGATCCGATCACCTCAGACAGGCGGCCGGTCCCGATCCGGCGGGTCATTTCCATTTGCCAGAGCCGGTCTTGGGCGTGGACATAGCCGAGCGCGAAATAGGCGTCGCGCTCGTCTTGCGCGCGGATCGTGACGAATCCGCGGTCGTCGCGTTCGATCTCGACGCGCTCCGACAATCCCTCTAGAGCCGCGTTTTCGGTGTAGTTGGGCAGGGAGAGGTGAAAGAGGACGGCGAGCGTGGCAACTCCGGCCCCGACCAGTCCGACCACGCCAATGACAATGCGTTTCAACCAGCGGAGCAGCATGACAAATCCTTACGTCTGTCACTACGGGCGAGCCGGAGCGCGCGGCCTGATTATAGACGTTCTGCATGGATAATAGGATCAGACACCGCATATAGGGCGCGTAGGCGCGGATGTTACCTCGATAAGAGAGTCGGTTTCATGAAACAGGTTGGGTTCGACCCGGCATGGCCTTGGCTGACCGGAGACTTGCAGACGATCCGGAATGCGGTCGTCCATAACCTGTTCAAGCGGCCGGTCCCGGCGGTTCAGTCGGAAAGAATCGAACTGCCGACAGCCGGCGGCGCCGATCGGCTGGTGGGCGCCCTGTCGGAAGGCGTCGAAGGCTGGCCTTTGGCGGTCCTCGTGCATGGCCTGACCGGCTGCTCGGAGTCGATCTATCTACGGCGTACGGGCCAGGAACTGAGCCAGGCCGGTTATCCGGTTTTGCGCCTGAATCTGCGCGGGGCCGGGGCGGCGGCCGCGACCTGCGACGATTGCTACCATGCGGGCCGCAGCGAAGATCTGAACGCCGCCCTGGATGGGATGGCGCGGGATCGTCCGGACCTGATCTCGGCCGGCGTATTCCTGGTCGGGTTTTCGCTGGGCGGGAACATGCTGATGCGGTTCCTGGCCGTTGAGCCCAACGCGCGGATGGTGCGCGCGGCGGCGACTGTATCGAGCCCGTTGGACCTGATGTCGACCTCGCAGCGCTTCATGCGCCCGCGCAACCGCCTGTATCATCGCTGGCTGCTGGCGCGAATGAAGCAGGACATGGCGAAGATCGCGCTCAATGACGGCGAGCGGACGGCGCTTCGAGAGGCGCGCACGGTCTACGAGTTCGACGACCGGTTCGTCGCGCCGCGCTTCGGCTTTGACGGCGCGCCGGACTATTACGCGCGCTGCAGCGGCGGCCAGTTCCTCGCGCAAGTTCGCACGCCGACCCTCTTGATTCATGCTCAGGACGATCCGTGGATATCGATCGAGGATTATCACGCGGCGCCGAGGCTGGAATCCCGCTATCTGACTTTGCTTGCGCCGAGCGGCGGCGGACATGTCGGCTTCCATCGCCGGAGGCAGTCGCGTACCTTTCATGATGACGCGATCCTCGCATTCTTCGCCGAAGCGCTGTCGCGAAACCATCAGGAGCGCGTGAATTGACTCCGTTTCGCAACAGCCTGCTGCTCTTGGCCCTGATCATCGCGGCGCCCGCGCCGGCCCTGTCCGACCTGTTGACACGGGACGGTCTCGGCGGCCGGGCCGACTATCTCGAACGCGTCCAGACTTTGACTGCGGCCTTGCCGACGACAGGCGGCGACGCGCCGCTGGACGCTCGGGTGCGGGACGAATGGCGCGCCACGGCGCGGACCATCGCCGCGGCCCTTCAGGATATGATTCTCTCGGAAGGGCGCCAGCGCGAAGGTAAAGCGTCCTTGCCTTTGGCCTTGCGCGCGCCGGCCTCGCTCGACGCATCGGGCGGCTTTGACGATACAGCCGCCGGGCCGAAGGTGGCGGTCGGCGCGATTCCGCTGGATTGGTTGCTGGTGCAGGCGACGCGCGCGCGCGACACCGCCAGCTTATTGGCCGATTCTTTAGAGCAGCCGGAATTCAACGGCGCTGACGCCGCGTTTCTGACGGCGGAATTGCGACGGGCGGTCGATTTGATCGACCGCCCGCCCAATTAGCTGCATTTCACCCCAACCGTCAGGCCGCTTTCGACACCGCCTGCGAGGCGTCGAGCGCCTGGTTCAGATCGGCGATGATATCGTCGATATGCTCAATCCCGATCGACAGCCGGACATAGGAGTCCGTGACCCCGGACGCCAGTTGCTCCTCGGCGTTCAACTGCGAATGAGTGGTGGTCGCCGGGTGGATCGCCAGCGACCGCGCGTCGCCGATATTCGCGACGTGATAGAACAGCTTCAACGCGTCGATGAAGCGCGCGCCGGCTTCCGCGCCGCCGCGGATGTGGAACCCGATAAGCGCGCCGAGGCCGCCATCGAGATAGGCTTCCGCTCGGCGGCGTTCTTCGCCTTCCGCCTGTGAGGGGTGGATGACGCTCTCCACCGCGTCGTTGCCCGACAGGAACTCGGTCACCGCGAGCGCGTTGTCATTATGCTTCTGGAAGCGCAGCGGCAGCGTCTCCAAACCCTGCAGGAACTGGAACGCGTTCTGCGGGCTCATCGCCGAGCCAAGATCGCGCAGCAAGGTCACCCGCGCCTTGATGATATAGGCGATCGGGCCGAGCGGCTTCACCGCCTCCGTCCAGACCGCGCCGTGATAGCTTGGGTCCGGCTCGTTCAGATAAGGCTGTTGCGCCTTGAAATCCTCCCAAGGGAAGTTGCCGCCATCGATAATCACGCCGCCGATCGAGGTGCCGTGACCGCCGATATATTTGGTCGTCGAGTAGAGGGTGATCGCCGCGCCATGATCGAAGGGACGGCAGATCAACGGCGCCGCCGTATTGTCGACAATCAGCGGCACGCCGAGTTCACGGCCGATCGCCGCGACCTCGCCGATCGGGAAGACGCGCAGCCGCGGGTTCGGCAGGGTCTCCGCATAGTAGGCGCGGGTCTTCTCGTCGGTCGCTCGGCGGAACGCCTCCGGATCGGCCGGATCGACGAAGCGCACCTCAATGCCTTGATCCTTCAGCGTGTTGGCGAACAGGTTCCAGGTGCCGCCATAGAGATCGGTGGAGCTGACGATATTGTCGCCCGCATGCGCTAGATTCTGCACGGCCACCGCGCTCGCGGCCTGACCGGACGAGAACGCCAGACCGGCGACGCCGCCTTCCAGCGCGGCCAGTCGTTTCTCCAGCACATCGACCGTCGGGTTCATGATGCGCGAATAGATGTTCCCCAATTCTTCAAGCGCGAACAGCTTGCGGGCGTGATCGGCGCTGTCGAACTGATAGGATGTCGTCTGGTAGATCGGCACGGCGACGGCGTTGGTCGCCGGATCGGCGCGATAGCCTGCATGCAGGGCCAGGGTTTCGGGATGTAGCTTTTCGGTCGTCATGGAATGCTCCTCCAGATCGGTGGTGATGGCGCGCAACGGCGCCGCTATGTCGAGGGCCCACGTTTCCGTGTCGCTTTAGCCGTTGGTGACGCGGAGCAAGCTGGTCCTCAAATCGCCGCGGAGATCGGAACGACATCCGTCGATCCAATCTCAGAAACACCGAAGGTCATTCGCGCGGGGAGCATGACGGCCACGAAAAAACCGCCGTTCTGGAACGGCGGTCGGTCCGGACTTTCGTCCGCCCTGTTTAGCCGTTCTTGTAAAGCGCCCGCAAGCTAGGACAAATCAGCGCTGCACAGCTTATGACCGAAAGGGGGAGCGCCGGTCAAGGCCAAAACCACCCGCTGTGTTCGCTTTCTGTGATCGGGCCTGAACGTCGCCGATATTGACCGGGCGCGGGCCGCCCCTAAACTCGCCCGCGCCGTGATTTTCGGCGCCGATAGGAGCGTCTCGTGGATTTCACCCTCAGCGAGGAACAGGTCGCATTTCAAGACATGGCGCGCAGTTTCGCCGAGCGCGAAATGGCGCCGCATGCGGCCGACTGGGACGAGGGATCGATATTTCCCGAAGAGACACTGCGCGCGGCGGCCGCCCTGGGGTTCGCTGGTATTTATTGTTCGGAGGAGCATGGCGGTTCAGCGCTGAAACGGCTCGACGCCGCCGTGATCTTCGAGGAACTGGCGGCGGCCTGTCCCTCTACCGCCGCTTATATCTCAATCCACAATATGGCGGCTTGGATGATCGACCGTTTCGGCGGCGATGCGCAGCGCGCCCGGTTCTTGCCCAAGCTGATGACGATGGCGCATTTCGCCTCCTATTGCCTGACCGAGCCGGATTCGGGCTCGGACGCGGCCAGTCTAAGCGCCAGGGCCGCGCGGGACGGCGATGATTACGTGCTGAACGGCGCCAAAGCCTTCATTTCCGGCGGCGGCCGTAGCGACCTGTATCTGGTGATGGCGCGCACCGGCGGTGACGGGGCGGACGGGATTAGCTGTCTGGCGGTGGAGCGCGGGACGGCCGGCCTGAGTTTCGGGGCGCAGGAAAGGAAACTCGGCTGGAAGTCGCAGCCGACCGCGATGGTGCTGTTCGAGGACTGCCGCGTGCCGGTAGAGAACCGGATCGGCGAAGAAGGCCAGGGCTTTCGGATCGCGATGCAGGGTTTGGACGGCGGTCGGGTCAATATCGGCGCCTGTTCGCTCGGCGGCGCCCGCGCGGCGCTTGACGCAGCGCTGGCCCATGTCGGCGAGCGCAAACAATTCGGCAAGCCTCTGGCGGCGTTTCAAGGGTTGCAGTTCAAACTGGCCGATATGGCGACCGAATTGCAAGCGGCGCGCCTGATGCTGCACAAGGCGGCCAGCCTGATCGACGCCAAAGACCCGACGGCGACGGTTCAGGCGGCGATGGCCAAACGCTTCGCCACCGACGCAGGCTTCAAGATCTGCAACGAAGCGCTGCAGCTTCACGGCGGTTACGGCTATCTGCGCGATTATCCGATCGAGCGGCTGCTGCGCGATCTGCGGGTCCACCAGATCCTGGAAGGCACGAACGAAATCATGCGCGTCATTATCGCCCGCGCGATGCTGAAAGGATAAGCGGCGTGTCCGGATTGCAAACAGATGAAGCGGGGAGCGCGCTTTTGGTCGAGCGGCGGGGTCCGCTTGTCATCGCCACAATGAATCGTCCCAAGGCGTTGAACGCGCTGACCTTGCCGATGATCCGCGCGCTCGATCGGGTGTTGATCGAGGCGGCGTCCGATCCGGCCGTTGCGGCGTTTGTCCTGAAAGGGGCGGGCGACCGGGCCTTCTGCGCCGGCGGCGACGTGGTCGCGCTGGTGCAGGACGGGCCGGAAACGGCGGCGCTGCGGCGCGACTTCTTCTGGGACGAGTACCGCCTGAACCGGCGAATCCATACTTTTCCGAAACCTTTTATCCCGTTGGTCGACGGCGTGGCGATGGGGGGCGGCGTCGGCGTCTCGGTCCATGGCTCGCACCGGATCGCAACGGAGCGGGTTCTGTTCTCAATGCCCGAAACCGCCATCGGCCTGTTCCCCGATGTCGGCGGCGGCTATTTTCTGCCGAGACTGGCGGGCGGTCTGGGCGCTTATCTCGCGCTGACCAACGCCAGGCTCAAACTCGCGGATGTGATCTGGGCCGGCCTTTACGATCATTTCGTACCCAGCGACCGGCTCGATCCGTTGGTTGAAGCCCTGGCGGGCGCGGACTGGACCGGGGACGCAGACGCGACCATCGAGAGCGTCCTGTCGGATTTTCAGCAGGACGCCGGCGCCGCGCCTCTGGCGGCCCATGCGGGCCTGATCGACGCCTGTTTTCAGAAAGGCGGCGTGGCGGAGATTCTGGCCGCGCTCGACGCAAGCCCAGAAACCTTCGCCGCCGACGCCGCAGCCATGATCCGGTCCAAGTCGCCCCTGATGTCGGAGGTGTCGCTCCGTCAGTTGCAGCGCGGCGCAATACTGTCTTTCGATGACTGTATGGTCATGGAGTACCGCATGGTTCAGACCTGCATGGCGGGCCACGAGTTCTTTGAGGGCGTGCGCGCTTTGCTGATCGATAAGGGCCGGAAACCGGTCTGGTCGCCGGCCGATCTGGCAGGCGTGACCGACGCGATGGTCGAGGCCTATTTTGAGCCGCTCGGCGCCGGCGACCTGACTTTTGGCGATTGAGGCGGCGCGCCTAGCCGTCCGCGCAACGACAACAATCTTGGGAGGGCGGCATGGCTGGTATTGGATTCATCGGCGTCGGTAATATGGGCGCGCCGATGGCGGCGAACTTGGTGAAAGGCGGTCACGTCGTGAGCGCCTTCGACTTGTCGCGCGAAGCGGCGGCTAAGGCGGCGGAGGCGGGGGCGACGCTGGCTGACACTGCGGTCGAAGCGGTCACGAACGCGGATATCGTCGTGACCATGTTGCCGGCCGGCGCCCATGTGCGCGCCGTTTATGAGAATGAGGTCCTGCCGGCGATCGGCGCGGGCGCGGTGCTGATCGACTGTTCGACGATTGATGTCGACACCGCGCGCCACGTCCACGCATTGGCCGCGGAGCGCGGCGCGCCGATGCTGGACGCGCCGGTCTCAGGCGGGATCATGGGGGCGCACGCCGGAACCTTGACCTTCATGTGCGGCGGGTCCGAGGCGGCCTTCAATCAGGCTCGACCTTTCCTCGATTTGATGGGTAAGACGGTGGTGCATGCCGGAGGCGCGGGCGCGGGCCAGGCGGCCAAAATCTGCAATAATATGATGTTGGGCATCCAGATGATCAGCGTCTGCGAGGCCTTCAACTTGGCGGACAAGCTTGGTCTGGAGCGCCAGAAACTATTCGACATCGCCTCGCAAGCAAGCGGGCAATGCTGGTCTCTGACTACCTACTGTCCGGTTCCAGGACCGGTGCCGACATCGCCCGCCAACAACGACTACAGGCCAGGTTTCACCGCGGCGATGATGCTAAAGGACCTGCGGCTGGCGCAGGAGGCGGCGGGTTCGGCCGGGGCCGAGACGCCCTTGGGCGCCCGCGCCGAGGAACTTTACACCAGGTTTGTTGAGAACGGCGGCGGCGGCGTCGATTTTTCTGGCGTTATCAAGGCGCTGCGCGACGTTTAACTACCCTGGCCGGAAAGCTTCATGTCACGCCAGCGACACTTTTTTTCTGTAATGGGAGGTGAATCGGGTCATGGCTAACCGACCATCTTGGCGACGGGCTTGGCGCCGCCGTTGAATTCTGGGATTAGATTTGTGAATACTGAACTGCGCACAGGCTGTTGATTGACGAAGAATGCAGCGGCCTATCGCACCAGCGCGCGTGGCGATGGCCGTTGAGTAAATGAGCGGAGTGTTCCGTTGAAAGAACAATATCTCGAAGTCATCCGCCTCATTGAGCGTCTGCACCGTCAGTTCCTCGAAGTCATAAAAGGCGAGTTGGATCGCGCAGGCGTGCGCGATATCAACAATATCCAAGCGCTGATTCTGTATAATATCGGCGAAGACGAGCTCACGGTCGGAGAGTTGACCCATCGCGGATATTATCTCGGGTCGAACGTCTCCTATAATGTCCGGAAGATGGTCGAGAACGGCTACCTGATCCAGGAACGTTCGGCGCATGATCGGCGCTCGGTCCGCGTAAGGCTCTCGGACAAAGGCCTCGACGTGCATGGCAAGGTCAACGAAATCATCGACACCCAGTCCGCGCGCCTCAATGAAACCGGGATCACGGACAGTCATTTGGACGGGACGGGACAGGTTCTAACCCGGCTCGAACGGTTCCTGCTTCATACGTTCGGCTATGGGCCGGTGCGCTAACCTCTAAAGACGGCAGCCCAGTTCTGAGTTAACCGGCGAGCCGGTCGACCCGTCGTTTGAGGGCCGTCATCACCCCTTCAAAGCCGCCGCTGCGCAAGACTGAGGCGAATTGATCGCGCTCCGTCCGCAGCATGCTCACGCCCTCCACGACGACGTCGATGATTTTCAATTGGCCGCCGGAATCACGCACACGCCATCCTGCGGCGATCGGCGGCGCGCCTTCCTGCTCGATCCTGGTGGAAACGAGTTGATCGCGCTTGCCGATAGGCGTGCTGCCGCCGATCTCGAATCTCTGGCCGGAATAACCACCCAATCGTTTTGCATATGTGATCACGACGAAGTCGGAGAACAGGTCGGTGTATTCTTTGCGGTCGGTTTCCGACGCTTTGCGCCAGGCCGATCCGAGGACGAACTGCGCCATTTCGTTCAGGGCCAGATTATTGCGCAGCAGGTCCTGGACCTTTTGCTCACGCTCTTCCGCCGAGCCCTGCGTCAGCGTCGATAAGGCCGTCTCGCTCAGCTTTGTTATGTAAGCTTCAGCGTCATTTGGCGCCACTTGAGCACGAACCGCGTTGCCGGACGCCAGCAGCGCCAGCGCTAACAGCGCGGCCGATCCAAGGCGCAAAAAACTGTATCGTGATAGTGAAGCAGCACGCGTTTGGCGGACGGTATCTCGGTTCATGTCTGGTTTTTCCTTAACTCGGTCCAGTGCGACAAACGCCGCGCCCTAGAAGAACGCTTGAATACCTGTTTGGGCCCGGCCCAAAATCAAGGCATGCACATCATGCGTGCCTTCATAAGTGTTGACGGCTTCGAGATTCATCACATGCCGGATCACATGATATTCGTCCGATATTCCGTTTCCGCCGAGCATATCGCGAGCGTCTCGGGCGATGGTCAGCGCTTTGCCGCAGGAGTTCCGCTTGATCAATGAGATCAATTCGGGCGGGCAAGCGTCAGCGTCTTTCATGGCGCCGGCGCGCAGAACCGCCTGCAGGCCGATGGCGATCTCGGTCTGCATGTCCGCGAGTTTCTTCTGAATTAGCTGATTGGCGGCGAGAGGACGGCCGAATTGCTTCCGGTCCATGACATAGTCCCGAGCCGCCTTCCAGCAGGATTGGGCGGCCCCCAGCGCGCCGAAAGCGATTCCGAAGCGCGCATTATTCAAACAGCCGAAAGGCCCTTTCAAACCAGACACATGCGGCAAAAGGTTCTCTTCAGGGACGAACACGTCGTCCATCTGTATCATCCCGGTGATTGACGCTCTGAGCGAGAATTTACCTTCGATCTTCGGCGTTTCCAGCCCCTCCATGCCGCGTTCCAGGATGAAGCCGCGGATCACATCGTCATCCGTCTTCGCCCAAACGATCATGACGTCGGCGATCGGGGAATTCGTGATCCAGTTCTTGGCGCCGGACAGCCGATATCCGCCGTCCACAGCGCGTGCGCGCGTCACCATCGAGGCCGGGTCGGAGCCGTGATCCGGCTCCGTCAGCCCGAAACACCCAACCCATTCGCCGGAGGCGAGCTTCGGCAGGTATTTCCGCTTCTGCGCGTCGGTTCCATAGGCGTTGATCGGATGCATCACCAGCGAGGATTGAACGCTGAAGGCGGAGCGATAGCCGCTGTCGATCGCCTCGACCTCCATCGCCGCCAAGCCATACGCGGTGTAACTGACCCCGGCGCAGCCGTAGGTCTCAGGCAGCGTCATACCCAAAAGCCCGAGCGCGCCCATCTCTGTGAAAATCATTCGGTCGAAACGCTCATACCGATTCGCCTGAAGGATTCTCGGGGCCAGCTTTTCTTGGCAATATTGATGCGCCGTGTCGCGGATCATCCGATCTTCTTCGGACAATTGCTCGTCCAGCAGGAAAGGGTCTTCCCATTGAAATCTGGGGCGCATCTCGGTCATCGTTTTGTCCGCCTCGTCTCTGGCGTCTTGCCTATGGCGCCCTGTGTCGAGCACCTCGTCGCGTGCCCCTACTATTCGGCGCGGCGGTCGCCATCATTGACGACGCCGAAGCGCGCCCGGTACTACTCAACGACCGCACCTTGTTGATTGACGCAGTCATAAGCCGAGCCCGCCGCCATGTCGAGAGCGCCGGAGCAAGAGAGCGCGCGATTTCCTCGCGGCCTTTTCAATTCCGTGTTAGCGGAGGCGGCATAGGACCGAACCAATGGCGCAAAAGTACAGGTCCAAAATCCTGCCCAAAGGCGCGTTGATCGAATACATCAAGCAGGGCGCTTATGTGAAAGTGTCCGCGGTGGATCCCGTCACTACCGTTGAGGTCGCTTTGGTAGGCGATCCGGCGGCCGGCGCGGACCGGTTGGCGCGCGAAGCCGTGAAAAAGCTCGAATATGTGCTGCGGAAAAACGCGCAGAATCAAGACGCCAGCCAAAGGTCGGGCGCAAGCGGCGCGGCGGGAACCCCGCGCGGCCGACGGCCGGAGACCCCGAGCGGCTGGGATTTCTAGACTGCGCCGGGGGCTTGGCTCGGCGTGGATTTTCAGATCAACGCATCCGGTGCGATGATCTCGGCGGAGGATAAAGCGTTTGGCGCGCGTGTTACTGAGCGGCGCGGTGGGCGGGACGGTCGCCGGGCGACTTGCCCAGGCCGATCTGTTTGGCGAACGCCGAACGTTGCGCCGCATAGTTGGGCGCGACCATCGGATAGTCCGCCGGCAAGCCCCATTTGGCGCGGTATTCCTCAGGCGTCATGTCGTAAGTCGTGCGCAAATGCCGCTTGAGCATTTTCAGCTTCTTGCCGTCTTCCAAGCACACGAGATAGTCCGGCGTGACCGAGCGCTTGATCGGCACCGCCGCTTGGCTGACGTCGGCTTTCGCGCTCTTGGGCGCGCCGCGGCTCAAGGCTTCAAATGTCTTGAAGACTGAATTGATGACGGCGGGAACGTCCTTCCCGGCGACCGTGTGGTTGCCGAGATAGGCGGCCGCCACGTCTGATGTCATCTTTAGAAGAGCCGCGCGGTCCACGGCGATCTCTCGGGAGGATCCTTCAGCCATATGCGGTTCCTGTCCATGTCCGGCGCGGATGGCCAGGAACGCCGACTCCAACTCGCTGAAGCGCGCCGACTCTGAACCTCATCGCCAGGGTTTCGATTCGTTTTGTTGTCAATACTAAAGCATTCGGCAAACAAAATTACAATATCGAAATTGCGCGTTACTCATTTTCTCCTTTCGAATACTTGATCGGAGCGAAACATAATCACTGAGCGTCTGGGGGAATACGCCGCGATCATCTCGCGGGTCGGCCGGGATTTCGGATAGTCCGGTCGCGGCCTTCCCATCTTTGCGGCGTCCGTGTTACCACCCGATCGCGACATTGACCTGAGGCGTGATTCCGACGGCGCGGGGAGGGAGCGGGACCATGAATGATCCAAGCCCGACAGGGCGTGCCGAAGAAGGGCCGACCATCTGGGTGGCGAGCGATCACGCGGGGCTGGCGATGAAGCGCGACATCGCGGCTTGGCTCGCCCAAGCGGGGTGGCGTGTTATCGATCTCGGACCCGACGAGCCGGCCTCGGTCGATTATCCGGACTACGCAAATCGCTTGGCGGAGGCGCTGAAGGATAAAGAAGAGGCTTTCGGCGTGCTGGTCTGCGGCACCGGCATCGGCATATCGATGGCGGCCAATCGCCACCGGCATGTGCGCGCGGCCTTATGCCACAACGCGACGGACGCGCGGCTCGCGCGCCAGCACAACGACGCCAATGTCATTGCGCTGGGCGCCCGCACGCTGGGTCCGGAAATCGCTTTGGATTGCGTCTCGGCGTTCCTTGACGCGGAGTTCGAAGGGGGACGCCACGCTGCTCGGGTCGCCAAAATGTCGTGATCGCCAGATTGTCTCGCTTTCCGATGACCGACCGCGTCGGAATCGCGTATAGACGGGAGCGCGCGCGCCGCCTATAGCAAGATCCCCTAAGGCGCGCTGTCTTTCGCGCCGCGCCATTTCTCCGAAGACTGACCGCCACCAAGGACTGACACGATGAGCGAAGCCGCCCTTTCCCAGCCGTTGAACGCCGCTTTTCCGGAGGCGGAGATGGAATCCTTCTTTTCGGACGATCTGGCCCATCGCGACTCGGCTGTCTTTTCCGCCTTGAAGTCCGAATGGGAGCGGCAGCGTGACGGAATCGAACTGATTGCGTCGGAGAATATCGTAAGCCGGGCGGTAATGGACGCGGTTGGCTCGGTCAACACCAACAAATACGCCGAGGGCTATCCGGGCCGGCGCTATTACGGCGGCTGTGAATATGTCGACGAGGTCGAGCGGCTGGCGATCGAACGCGCTCAGAAACTGTTCGATTGCGACTTCGTGAATGTTCAACCGCATTCCGGCGCCCAGGCCAATCAGGCGGTCTTCATGGCGCTGTTGCAGCCGGGCGACGCCTTCATGGGGCTTTCGCTCGCCAGCGGCGGTCACCTGACCCATGGGGCAAAACCGAACCAGTCCGGCAAATGGTTCACGCCGATCCTCTACGACGTTCGGAAGCAGGACGCGTTGATCGATTTCGATCAGGTCGAAGCGCAGGCGCGGGAGCACAGACCGAAGCTGATCATCGCCGGCGGCTCCGCCTATTCGCGGATCATCGACTTCGCCCGATTCCGGGCCATCGCCGATGAGGTCGGGGCGCTCTTCATGGTCGATATGGCGCATTTCGCGGGTCTGGTCGCAGGCGGCGTGCATCCGAACCCGCTCGATCACGCCCATGTCGTCACCACCACGACGCACAAGACGCTGCGCTCGGCGCGCGGCGGTATGATCCTCAGCCGGGACATGGATCTCGGCAAGAAGATCAACTCCGCCGTTTTCCCAGGGCTTCAGGGCGGGCCGCTCATGCATATCATCGCCGGCAAGGCCGTTGGTTTCGGCGAGGCGCTGCGGCCGGAGTTCAAGACCTACGCCCAACAGATTGTCGCGAACGCCCAGGCTTTGGCGGAAACGGTGATGAAGGGCGGATTCGACGTCGTTTCCGGCGGCACCGACACGCATCTCTTTTTGATGGACCTGCGGCCCAAGGCGCTGACGGGGAATATCGCGTCCGAAAGCCTCGAGCGCGCGGGGATCACCTGCAATAAGAACGGCGTACCGTTCGACCCGGAGAAGCCGATGGTCACCTCAGGCGTGCGGCTGGGCACGCCGGCCGCCACCACGCGCGGCCTCAAGGAAGATGATTTCCGTTTGGTCGGCGAGCTGATCGTCGAGGTGTTGGACGGACTGGCCGCGAACCGCGACGACAATTCGGCGGTGGAGGAGAGCGTCCGTCAGCGGGTATTGGCGCTGTGCCAGCGTTTTCCGATCTATCCGGACGTCTTTTAGGCCGGGTTACATTCTCACCGCTTGCCGCGCCCGTCGCCGCGCCCGCATTTTTTCGCCGAACCCCAAAGGCTAGATGTTGTAAGGCACGGCCCGCTAGGCGCAATATGCGCCCACAAGATCAGAGAGCATCGCTGAGGCGCGTCCATCACGCGCCTTCTCGGTCGTTAAGCAAGGATTTTCGGCATGAGGTGTCCGTTCTGCGGTCATGAAGACACGCAAGTCAAGGATTCGCGTCCAACAGAGGACAACGCCGCGATCCGGCGCCGTCGCCTTTGTCAGAATTGCGGCGCGCGCTTCACCACCTTCGAGCGGGTCCAGCTGCGCGAACTGACCGTGACCAAGACAAACGGACAGCGCGAACCGTTCGACCGTGAGAAGCTCTTGCGCTCGATGCGGATTTCACTTCGGAAGCGCAATGTCGATCCTGAGCGGATCGAACGGGTCGTGAATTCGATCGTGCGGCGCTTGGAAAGCAATGGCGAGAGCGAAGTGCCGTCCAAGTCCATCGGTGAAATGGTCATGGAGGCGTTGAACCAACTGGACCCGGTCGCCTATGTCCGTTTCGCCTCGGTCTATAGAAACTTTCGTGAAATCAGTGATTTCGAGAACTTTATTGATAAAGAAGTCACGGTTCGTCCAGATCAGTGAGCGCCCAGACCGGTGAGCGCCGCGTTCACAGAGCGCGACCGATGGGCGATGAGCGCCGCGCTGGGGCTGGCGCGGCGCGGCCTGGGGCAGGTTTGGCCGAACCCGTCGGTCGGATGCGTCATCCTTGACGCCGATGGCGCCGTTGCGGGGCGCGGATGGACGCAGCCCGGCGGCCGCCCGCATGCGGAAACCGAGGCGCTGAAGCGCGCCGGCGCCGCGGCCAGGGGCGGAACCGCCTACGTCACACTCGAGCCCTGCAATCATCACGGCCGGACGCCGCCTTGCACGGAGGCTTTGATGGCGGCCGGGATCGCGCGTCTCGTCTCGACGATCGAGGACCCGGACCCGCGCGTCTGTGGGGCGGGTTTTGAGCGTCTCCGACAAGCGGGCGTTACGGTCGAAACCGGTTTGTTCGCGGATCAGGCGCGGCGGCTGAATGAAGGGTTCCTGACCAGAGCTTCACGGGGGCGTCCCTTTGTGGCGCTGAAGACGGCGACCTCGCTGGACGGCAAGATCGCCTTGGCCAACGGCGAAAGCCAATGGATCACCGGGCCGGAAGCGCGGCAATACGCCCATCGCATGCGCGCCGAGTCCGATGCGGTCATGGTGGGATCGGGCACCGCGCGACAGGACGATCCTTCGCTGACCTGCCGTCTGCCCGGCTACGACGCGCCATCGCCAGTGCGCATCGTTGTCGCCTCCGATCCGGACGCTGCGGTGGCTCGGGACGCCAATCTGCGCGACGGCGCGGCGGAGACGTGGCTGATCTGTCCGGCCGATATCCAGGCCGCCCACCCCGACTGGGCCGCAGGCCCGGGCATCGCTGAAACGCTGCCGGTTCCGGTGGATGGGCGCGGGAAATTGGATCTGGCGGCCGCCCTGAAACGCTTGGGCGAGCGCGGTCTGACGCGGGTGATGGTCGAAGGCGGCGGCGCCCTGGCGGCGTCGCTGCTGCGCGCCGATCTGGTAGACGAACTGCACTGGGCGCGGGCCCCGAAGATAATCGGGGCCGAGGGGCTGCCGGCGATCGGCGGCTTGGAGCGCGCGCGCCTCGCTCAGAGCGAAGGGTTTCGCTTGGATCGCGTCTTAGGGCTTGGCGCGGATGAAGTGGCGGTCTACACCCGGCGCGATCCGATTTGGCGCGGCTGACAGCGGCCCGGACGGATCGGACTGAAGGTCTCAAACTGGCGCCGAAGCGAGAGAAGCGTGTTCACCGGAATCATCACCGAAATCGGCCATGTGCGGCGGGTCGAGAAACGCGGCGATTGGCGCTTTACGCTCGGCTGCGCCTATGACCCCGCCGGCATTGCGCTGGGCGCCTCGATCTGCTGTTCGGGGGCCTGCCTGACCGTCATTGAACGGGGCGCGGACGCGGACGGCCCCTATTTTGTGGTCGATGTCAGCGCCGAGACCCTATCGAAAACCACGCTGGGCGATTGGACCGAAGGGACGCAGATCAATCTCGAACGCTCTTTGAAGATGGGCGACGAGCTTGGCGGCCATATCGTGTCCGGTCATGTCGATGGGGTTGGGACGGTGCTCAGCGCGACGCCCGAAGGCGACAGCGCGCGCTGGATGTTCCAGGCCCCGCGCACGCTGGCGCCCTTTATTGCGCCGAAGGGCTCGATCGCCGTCGACGGGGTCTCGCTGACCGTCAATGAAGTTGAAGACGACCGGTTCGGGGTCAATATCATTCCCCATACCGCCGAAATGACCACCTTCGGCGGTTTGAAACCGGGCGACGCCGTGAATCTGGAAGTCGATCCCTTGGCGCGCTACGTCGCGCGCTTTCTGGAACAAACGGCCCGCGCGGACGCCGCGGCCTGAAGGACTATTAAATGACCAAGTCGCTAAACATCGCTTCGAAACAGGATATCCGTCGTGCGACGGAGGATCTGGCGTTCCTGTCTTCGGTCGAAGAGATCATCGAAGACGCGCGGAACGGCCGCATGTTCGTGCTGGTCGATGACGAAGACCGCGAGAATGAAGGCGATCTGGTGATCCCGGCGCAGATGGCGACGCCGGAAGCGATCAATTTCATGGCCAAATATGGCCGCGGCCTGATCTGCCTCGCCTTGACGCCGGATCGGGTGGCGCAGCTTGGTCTGGAATTGATGCCGCGTTCCCATTCCTCGCGCTTCGAGACAGCCTTCACCATCTCGATTGAGGCGAAAGAGGGGGTGACGACGGGGATATCGGCCCCTGACCGCGCGCACACGATCGCTGTTGCGATCGATCCCAACAGCGAGGCCGGCGACATTGTCACACCGGGCCATATTTTCCCGTTAAGCGCCCGCGATGGCGGCGTTCTGGTGCGTACCGGCCATACCGAGGCGGCTGTCGATATCTCGCGGCTCGCCGGGCTGAATCCGTCGGGCGTCATCTGCGAGATCATGAATGATGACGGCGAGATGGCGCGGCTGCCGGACCTGATCAGCTTCGCGCAGTTTCACGGGTTGAAGATCGGCGCCATTAATGACTTGATCGCCTATCGCCGCCGGCATGATACGCTGGTCGAGCGGGTGTCGGAGACCGATTTCACGTCTGATGTCGGCGGCGCCTTCCGCCTGATCGTCTATCGCAACACCGTCACCGGCGGCGAGCATATCGCCCTGGTGAAAGGCGAAATCACCGCCGAGGAACCGATCCTCGCGCGCATGCATGCGGTGAACATCTTCAATGATATTCTGAGCGACGCTGAAGCCGGCAAGGGCGGGCAGTTGCATTCGGCGATGCGCAAGATCGGCGAGGCGGGCTCAGGCGTGATCGTCCTAATCCGAGAATCCGCGCCCAACACTGTCTCCAGCCTGGTCCGCGCGATGAGCGGTGAGACGCCGCCCGACGGCGCACCAAGCGGCGCGCGCGAGTTGCGCGACTACGGGGTCGGGGCGCAAATCCTGCTTGATCTCGGCGTCAAACAGATGCGCCTGCTCTCCAACACGGAGAAAACCATCGTCGGGCTGGATGGCTATGGCCTGTCCGTCGTCGGTCAGGTCTCGATTTAGACTATGACTTTTGAAAAGGTTCGTCGGCGTGTCTGAAGTCTCCAGCGACGCGGGCCCGAAAGGGCCGCACATCATGATCGTCGAGGCGCGGTTCTACGCGGATATCGCTGATGCGCTGTTTGACGGCGCGCGCACGGCGTTTGAGGCGGCGGGCGCCACCTACGAACGGTTCGAGGCGCCCGGCGCCTTTGAAATTCCCGCCGCCATTTCCCACGCCTTGATCCATCAGCGGCTGTCGCAGACCCACCGTTTCGACGGTTATCTGGCGCTCGGCTGCGTCATTCGTGGTGAGACCTCGCACTACGATCATATTTGCGAGGAGAGCGCGCGCGGCCTGATGGGCCTGTCGATCGATTTTGGTCTGGCGCTGGGGAACGGCATTCTGACCGTCGAGAATGACGATCAGGCCTGGGCGCGGGCTAAACGCAGCGACAAGGACAAAGGCGGGGAGGCGGCGCGCGCCTGTCTGGCGATGATCGACCATAAACGCCAGTTCGACCTGTATCCGCGCCACGCCGCGGACGCGTCCTGATCCCGGCGGAGGAGCCCGAACAATGTCCGCCAAAGGCAAACAGCCGAAACGCGCCCGTCGCAGCGCCGCCCGATTGGCCGCGGTTCAAACGCTCTATGAACTTGACTTGTCCCGGCGTCCGGCTGTCTCGGTCATCGATGAATTTATCCGCAAGGGCGGCAAGGCGGATCTGGACGAAAGCGGCGTCTCGGCGGATATCCCGTTCTATGAGGCGCTGGTGACCGGCGTGGTGAAGCGTCGGGAGGACCTCGACCGCATGATCGACAGCTGTCTGGGCGCGGGCAAGAGCGTCGAACGCATGGAGACGGTGTTGCGCGGGGTGCTGCGCGCCGGCGCCTATGAGCTCGCTTTCTCGTCGGAGGTCGACGCGCCGGTTGCGATCTCGGAATATGTCGGGGTCGCGGATGCGTTCTTCGGCGGCGGCGAGCCGGCCATCGTGAATGGCGTGCTGGATCGGTTGGCCAAGACCGTCCGCGAGAAGGGCGCGGCTGGGGCGGACGGCGGCGCCGATTTAGGGCTCGATCCGGAACCGGAGGCCGCGGCCGAGCCGGCCCCTTGATGGCTGAACCGACGTCCCGCGCGTCCGGGCTCGGAGAGTTCGGCCGTATCGCCACGTTCTTCGCGCCGCTGACCGAAGGCGAGCCGGGTGCGCGACGCCTGACTGACGACGCGGCGGTGTTGAGGGTGGAGCCCGACCGGGACCTCGTGATCACCACCGACACGCTTGTTGAAGCGGTGCATTATCGCGGGCCGGAAGCGCCCGGCGCAATTGCGCGCAAACTGCTCCGGGTTTCATTGTCGGATCTGGCGGCCAAAGGGGCCGCGCCGCGCGCCTATACGCTCAATTTAGCGTTGCCTACCGAGACCGACGACGCCTGGGTCGAGGCTTTCGCACGCGGTTTGGCCGAGGATCAAAGCCTCTATGGCGTCACTCTGATCGGCGGCGACAGTGTCTCGACGCCGGGCCCGGCGGTCCTCACCGCGACCTTCATCGGAAGCGCGCCGAAAGGCGGCGCGCTGCGGCGCAGCGGCGCGCGAGAAGGGGATCATGTTTGGGTCACGGGGACGATCGGGGACGGCGCGTTCGGACTGGACTGCGCGCGCGGTGACTTTCCGGATCTGCCCTATGCGGCGCGGGAAGCGCTGATCGGCGCCTATGAGACTCCAGAGCCGCCCGTCGGGTACGGCGCCGCTCTGATCGGCCTGGCGCGCGCGGCGACCGACATTTCGGACGGGCTCGTCGCCGATCTTGGTCATGTCTGCCGCGTCTCCGGCCTTTGCGCGACCTTAGAGACGACGACGATCCCGCTTTCTGACCCGGTCGCGGGCCTTATCGCCGATCAACCGGATCAGATGATCCAGGCGATCACGGGGGGAGACGATTACCAGATCCTGTTCGCCGCGCCGGCGGACGCCGCCGGGGAGGTCATCCGACGGGCCGAGCGGGCCGATGTCCGCGTCACCCGGATCGGCGTGATGGGGCCTTCGATATCGGCTTCCGAGGACCCGGTGTCGGTCCTCGATTCCGAAGGCCAACGCCTGGCCATCGGCGCGCCCGGGTATCAGCACCGCTGACAGCGGTTTCTTCGCAACAATCGGCCCCACTGTTCGATGGCCAATTTGGCGACGATTGCCTATGTAAGCCGAATGAAGGCGGACCGATGAAGAAGCTGCTTCTGATCCTGATTCCGGTGCTGTTGCTGCTCGGCGGCGGCGGCGCGGTGGTCTATTTCCTGTATTTGAAGGACGAGTTGGCCGCGAATTCCGAGCCGGAACCGCCGCCGCCCCCGCCGCCGCCTCTGCTCGTGCCGCTCGAATCGATAACGATCCCGGTGATCCGCCAAGGCTCGATCAAGAAGTTCGTGTTGCTGAAGATCACGCTTCAAGTGAAACATCAGGAGGGCAAGGAACTGGCCATCGTCGCCATGCCGCGCATCCGCGATCACAGCATCCGCGCGCTTCACAGCTTTTTTGCCTCGGTGCCGGTTGACGCGCCGATCAGCATCGTCTCCCTTAAGAATCGTCTTCGCAAAGTGGCGGCTGAATCGATCGGGACCGAACCCCTGGTCGATGTGCTGATCGAGGGCATTTACGAGAAACGCGGCGGATAGCCGACCGGCGAACACGGGCTCCTGAGGCCCCGATGGGCATGAGCGCCTGAATGATCGACACGACAGCCGATAACGCCGCCAGAAGCGCCGGCGGCGACCCGACCAAGCGGAACGTCTTCATCCTGTCCGCCTGTCTGGCTTTGTCGATGACGGGCACCAGCCTGAATATGGTGATCTCGGCGCTGACCGGCCAGGCGCTGGCCAGCAAGACGGCCGCGATCGCCGTGCCGTTTTTCGGCGAGATTCCGGAAGTCGCCTTCGCCACTTTGCCGCTGACCATGCAATTCATCGGCACGATGATCGCGACGATCCCGGCCTCGATGTTCATGCGCCGGGTCGGCCGCCGGATCGGATTCACCCTGGGTCAGGTGATCGGCGTCGTTGGTTCGGGCCTGGCCTGCTACGCGATCATCCTGGGCGAGTTCTGGATGTTCGTCGCCTGCGGCTTGCTGATCGGCTTCCACAATGCGTTCTGGCAGTATTACCGGTTTGCGGCCTCGGAGACGGCGAGCCCTGCCTTCAAGAGCAAGGCGATCTCCCTGGTTATGGCGGGCGGGGTCGTCGCGGCGATTTTCGGGCCCGAATTGGCGAAACTCAGCAATGATCTTCTGGCGCCGGTCTCCTTCGCCGGCTCTTTCGCGGCGATTTCGGTGTTGTGCATGGTCACGATCGTCCTGCTGCAATTCGTGCGCATCCCGAGTCTGACCGCCGAGGAGCGCAAGGACAGCGGCCGGCCCCTGGCGGAAATCGCGCGGCAGCCGGCCTTCCTGGTCGCGCTTCTGGCGGCGATGTTCGGATACGCGTCGATGTCGCTGGTTATGACGGCGACGCCCTTGGCGATGGCGGTCTGCGGCTTCGGATTGGCCGATACGGCGTTCGTGATCCAGTGGCACGCCTTGGGCATGTTCGCACCGAGCTTTTTCACCGGCTCCCTGATTCGCAAATTCGGGGTCCTGACCATCATCAAGGCCGGCGCGGTTCTCGTCGGCGGCTGCGTTCTTGTCAGCCTCTCCGGCATCGCGCTGTCGGATTTCTGGGTCGCGCTTGTCTTGCTCGGGATCGGCTGGAATTTCATGTTCATCGGCGGCACTGCGCTGTTGACCGAGACCTATCGACCGGCCGAGCGCAACAAGGTGCAGGCGATGAACGATTTCCTCGTCTTCGGAACCGTCTCCGTCGCATCGCTGTCCGCCGGCCTGCTGCAGCATATGGTCGGCTGGGAGGCGGTGAATCTGGCGATCACGGTTCCGGTCGGGATCGCCTTTCTCGCGGCGTTGACGCTGCGCCTGCGGGGCGGCGTTCGGGCCTAGGCCCAGGCCGCCGCAAGAGACCGTCACGCGGCGCAAAACTCCGCCAGCGCTCACTTGCACTGGCCGCAGGCTTCCCGTACTTTTCGCGCGCCTTTCGCACCGGACTCCTCCGAGCGCTGGAAGGCGCCTTACAGAGTGGGAAAAGCGGGGCGCGGCAATGGGAAGGCGCGCACCGTCTCAGCAATATCAATAGGCGGCCGGATCGGACCCCCCGACTTGGCGTCGACCGTTGGCCCCTGCAACACGCGGGCGCCGGTCGACGCGTATCGGCCGCAGCGAGTGGGAAGGGTTACCAAGGGAATGATTACGCTCATCATTGCGTGCGGCGTTCTGGCCATCGTCTACGGCGTCTGGGCGTCCCGCAGCATCCTCAGCGCCAGCGCGGGCTCGGAGCGGATGCAGGAAATCGCCGGCGCGATTCAGGAAGGCGCGGCCGCGTATCTCAATCGGCAATACACCACCATCGGCGTGGTCGGGATCGTTGTCGCCGTCGTGCTCTTGGTGACGTTGGGCGTCACCACCGCCGTAGGTTTTCTGATCGGCGCCGTGATGTCAGGCGCGGCCGGCTATATCGGCATGAACGTCTCGGTGCGGGCCAATGTGCGGACGACCGAAGCGGCCCGGACCAGCCTGACGCACGGTCTGGATATCTCTTTCAAGGCGGGCGCGGTCACCGGCATGCTGGTGGCGGGTTTGGCGCTGCTGTCGATCGCCGTCTATTACGTCATCCTCGACGCGATTGGGGCCACTGGGCGCGACATGATCAACCCGATCGTCGGCCTCGCCTTCGGCGCGTCGCTGATTTCGATCTTCGCACGGCTCGGCGGCGGCATCTTCACCAAAGGGGCCGATGTCGGCGCCGATCTGGTCGGTAAGGTCGAAGCGGGCATCCCCGAGGACGATCCGCGCAATCCGGGTGTGATCGCCGATAATGTCGGCGACAATGTCGGCGACTGCGCCGGCATGGCGGCCGACCTGTTCGAGACCTACGTCGTCACCGTCGGCGCGACCATGGTCCTGGCGCTGATCTTCCTGGCGAACGATCCGAACCTGCAGAACATGCTGCTCTATCCGATGGCGATCGGCGCGGTCTGTCTGGTGACCTCGATCATCGGCACCTTCTTCGTCCGTCTCGGCGCGTCGAACAACATCATGGGCGCGCTCTACAAGGGCTTCTTCGCCTCGGCTGTGTTGGGCGCTATCGCGCTCTTTCCGGCGACCGCGTTCACCGTCGGCACGGCGACGGAATTCACCATCGGTGGGACCACCTTCACCGGGCTGGATATGTTCTGGTGCGGCGTCGTCGGCCTGGTGCTGACCGGCCTGATCGTCTGGGTGACCGAATATTACACCTCGACCGAATACCGTCCGGTGCGGTCGGTGGCGCAATCGTCGGAAACCGGGCATGGCACGAATGTCATCCAGGGCCTCGCGGTCTCGATGGAGGCGACGGCGGTGCCGGCTATCCTGATCTGCGCCGCGATCATCGTGACCTATCTCTTGGCCGGTCTGTTTGGGATCGCCATCGCGGTGACCACGATGCTGGCGCTGGCCGGCATGGTCGTCGCCCTAGACGCCTATGGTCCGGTGACCGACAATGCGGGCGGGATCGCCGAGATGGCCGATCTGGAGGAGAGCGTCCGGAACACGACCGACGCGCTCGACGCCGTCGGCAACACGACCAAGGCGGTCACCAAGGGCTATGCGATCGGCTCCGCCGGTCTTGGCGCGCTGGTGCTGTTCGCCGCCTACACGGCCGATCTCGACGTCTATTTCAGCGATGTCAGCGTGGATTTCTCCCTGAGCAACCCCTATGTCGTCGTCGGTCTGCTGTTGGGCGGCCTGCTGCCCTATCTGTTCGGCGCAATGAGCATGACGGCTGTCGGTCGCGCCGGCGGTGCGGTCGTCGTCGAGGTACGGCGTCAGTTCAAGGAACTGCCGGGCATCATGGAAGGCACCACCAAGCCGGAATACGGCCGCTGTGTCGACATGCTGACCAAAACGGCGATCAAAGAGATGATCATCCCTAGCTTGCTGCCGATCTTCTCGCCGATCGTGTTGTATTTCGTGATCGCGGCGATCGCGGGCCAAGGGGCGGCCTTCGCCGCGCTTGGCGCGTTGTTGCTCGGCGTGATCGTGACGGGCCTGTTCGTTGCGATCTCGATGACCGCCGGCGGCGGCGCCTGGGACAACGCCAAGAAATACATCGAAGACGGCAACCACGGCGGCAAAGGCTCCGAGGCGCATAAAGCCGCGGTGACCGGCGACACGGTCGGCGATCCCTACAAGGACACCGCCGGCCCGGCCGTGAACCCGATGATCAAGATCACCAACATTGTGGCGATCCTGTTACTGGCCGCGCTCGCCCACTAAGCGCGCTCCGGCTGACTTACACACAACCCGCGAGGGCCTCTCCGGCGCTCGCGGGTTTCTTTTTTCCGCGCGAAGGGCGGGATTAGGTCAGCGCGTCCTTTGGATCAGCCGGTTCCTCCATCATCATGTGGACGGTTCGGGTCGGGAAGGCGAAGGAGACGCCGACCTCATTGGCCAGATCGATCACGTCGCCAATGAAGGCGTGCCGCGCCCGGACATGCGCCTCATAGCCATAGACGTTGAAATAGCCCCAGAACTCGATATCGATCGAGGAGGCCGCGAAGGTCTTCAGGCCGATATAGCTTTCCTTTGCGTCCGACCGGGGCTGGTCAACATAGATCTCTTTCAAACGCTCGACGAACCGGTCGAGTTTCTCGCGCGGCGTGTCGTAGGTCAGCGAGATGTCGAACGCCACCTTGCGCCGCTGGCGCTTGCCCCAATTCACAATCGCCCGGTCTGAGAGCTGGGCGTTGGGAATAATCAATTGCGCGTCATCGAAGGTCCGCATCCGGGTTGAGCGTAAGCCGACATCCTGCACCATCGCCCATTGACCGTCGGTCTCGACCAAGTCGCCGCGCTTGAACGGCCTGTCGGCCATCAACAGCATGCCGCCCAGCATATTCGAGATTGTATCCCGGGAGGCGAAGGCGAGGGCGACGCCGCCGACCCCAAGACCGGCGATGACCCCTTCGTAGGGCAGACCGACAATGTCGGCGCAGGTGATGACGCCTAGGATGACGATCACCAGCTTGATGATCCCGGTCGCCAGCGAGGCGACGATTTCATCGACATAAGTGCGGGTCTCTTGCGCCCTGGAGAGAAACAGCCGGCCGACGCCATGCGTTATCTTATACAAAAGCAGCGTCAGGCCGACGATGGTGATCACGCCGATCGTTTGTCCGACCACGCCAAGGCCGCCCTGACCGACGCCAAGCTCGGCGATCGCGATCAGCAGCACGGCGCCGAAGATGACGACCCGCGCCGGCCACGTGTATCCGCTCGTGGTGTTCAGGCCCGTCAATCGGGACGCCAGAGGAAGGATCACACTTGTGAGGATCAGGCCCGCCAGCACGGCGACGATGAAAGCAACCGCCAGCGCGATCCATTGCCAATTCTCGAGAACGAGATCTCGCTCCAACAACACCGGCGCGGCGAGTCGAACCCGCTCACGCGTCTTGAAGAAGTTCGTGAACGGCTCTACCGGGGTCACGCCCGGCGCCAGAGGCAGGTCTTGGATTGCGTTGTATAGGGCTGGCGCCGATCTCAACGTGCTTGGCGAGAACCGCCATTGGTCGAGTTCGCCATCTTCGCCCAACGTCTTTTCAAGCACGATTGAACCCAACGGGTGGACATAATGGATGTAAGCCGCCGATCGGCCCGGATCGTTGGGGATTTCCTGCATCACGAACAGGCCTGCCCGATCGATGATCTGAACCAGATAGTCCGCCAAGATCGGCCCCTCGACCGCGGCCAAGGCAGGGGCCAAATAAGACAGGTCCAGCGTCGCCAGCGCCTCCTCGCGGCCGCCCTGAAACCATGTGTCGACGCCATGCATGAATTGCCGCATCGCCCCGCGTGGGCTGTTGTTCGTGGCCTCCTCAAACTCCGCGTAGGAGGTATGGCCCAGGTCTTCGAGCATGCCTTGCACGATATCCTCGAGCTCGACCATGGATTCGAGCAAGATATCCCAGCGGCCGTTCTCGTCCCGCTGGAACCGCAGTTCGTAGCTGACATTGCTGTTGACCGGGCCGATGCCGAAACTCGCCGTGTCTCCAGGCGGCGCGCCGGGCGCCTGAAAGATACGGAAGGTTGACAAGTTCAATATGCGCCACAGCGCTGTTAGACGCCGTGTGCGAGAGGCGTTTTCCGAGACGTCGCGGGTCTCCTCCGCTTCAAACTGTAAGAGCGGCGCGAAGAACCGGATCGCCGATGGCCGTCCGCCGACGAAGGCGTCATTCATCCCGGTTATGACGGTTCGCAGCGTCTCTCGAGGCGAAAACTCGGCGCTGATGCGGCGTCCGCTCGCTGCGACATTTTCAACACGACGGGCGTTCAGATACTCGCCAGCGTCGTACCGCCCGGTTAGGGATTGGCCGTCCGCCGAAAGGGCAAAGACCAAGGCTCCGCTTTGATCGCCGACGGTCCAGGTTCCACTGATCTGGCGGCCGTCGACGCGCGCCGTGATCCGGCCGTCTCCCGGTTGTACGGTTCCTGTTACCCGGTCGCCCTCCTGGGTCAATGTGATCAGCGAAGCTTGGTTTCGTGAAATGGCCTGCCACTCGCCGGTCCAACGCGGCGGTTCCTGCGCCCAGACGGCGTCTAAGCACAGCAGAATGCCGGCCAGCGCGAGGAGCGTAAGCAGCAGCGGCGCAGGACGTGAGACCCGTTTCATACGTCAGTATGGTAAATGGATTCGGGCGCGGGCCAGAGATAAGCCGAGCGACGTTCAGGCGATATGCAGTTGGTGTGGCTTTAACCGCCCAACGGATTGCCGCGGCCGAGATTCCCAAAGATTTGTTCGAAAAAGCCCAGCTCTTTCCCGGCCGTCGGCGTGACCCTGTCGCTGGAGGCGATGTCGCGCGCATCGTCTTCCGAATAGCGCTCAACGTGCTGCAGCACGCCTTGTTCGTCGAAATACATCGCCAGAACCTGTTGCTCGACGATTTCCTGGTCCATGAACGCCCACTGTTCCGTGGTGCGGCTCATATAGTACCAGACATTGGAGTCGAAGGTGCCGAGTACAGAGGGCGTGCCAATCATGGTGGCCACGTCATTTTTGTTGGCGACGCCGAGCTCCAGTTTCTCCAATTGCGCTTCGCGCGGAAGGTTCCCGCGCAAAGAGGTCTTCGGCGTGCAGGCCCCAAGCGCCACAGCGACAAAGACGCCGAGCGCGATCGGGCGGATCAAGGCTTTGGCAAGCGTGTGTGTCATCAAAATCGGTTCCGTTCGTCCTGTCGGCGCCCCCAGCACTCTTGACGGGGCGCTTGCGCGACCCGTTATAGGGCCAGCGGCGGACAGCGGGAAGATGCCCTCGGATGGCGGTATTTGTCAATTCAGGCCTCGGTTTCGTCGCCTCGCGGACGCGTCGCGCAATACGCCGATGAAAGGGAAAAGAGTGGACCTTGGGAGAACCATTCGCCGCGTAATGGGCTTCAACACCGGCGTTGCGCCGGCGGAAGCGCTTTATGGCCAAGTCGTCAACGCGGCCCGCCAGCCTATGCTCTACAACGCGTATGGTGTGCCGGACACGGTGGATGGGCGGTTTGACATGATCGTTCTGCATCTCTTTTTGCTGATCGACCGTTTCTCCGGCGAGGGTCGTCAGCATCCGGTCTTGCAAGCGGTGCTGGAGGAGTTGTTCGTCGATATGGACCGATCGCTGCGAGAGCTGGGTGCAGGGGATACAGGTGTGAAAAAGCGTATTCACGTGATGATCGATTCGCTCTACGGCCGACTCGAGGCCTATAATCAGGCGCTAAAGGGCGGAGAGGCAGAAATGGCGGCGGCCTTGGCCAGAAATGTCTACCGCGCGCCGGACGCCGCTCCCGCCGGCGTAGAAAGTCTGACCGGCTACGTCTACCGGGCGCGGGAGACGCTGGCGGGGCAAACGGAAGACGCAATCCTGGCGGGCGCTGTTCAGTTTCCGATGGGCGAGGCCGGCGAGCCGCAATGGGCGGGGCGATTATGACGACCAGCACGGAATCCAAACCGAAAGACGCGCAAGACCGCGAATTCTCGCACTGGATTCAGCCTGGAGATATTCCGGCCGGCGGTCGCGGAATACGACTTGAGGCCAATACAGAACAAATGGCGGCCTTAGCCGGCCGTTTTGGTTTGCACAGCATCGACGGGCTGTCGCTGGAAGCGAAGGCGCGGCCGGTCGGCGGCGGGCCGAATGTGCTCGTGCACGGGCGGGTCTTGGCGAAATTGCAACAGATCTGTGCGGTCACGCTTGAGCCCGTTCAGGCCTCGATCGACGAGACATTCGATACGGAATTCGGACCGGTCGAAGAAGCGGTCGGGGTCGAACTGAGTCTAAGCGACGCAGACCCGGTGGAGCCGTTCGAAGAAGGGGGGATCGATGTCGGCGAACTGGCGGCGCAGCATCTTGCGTTGGCGCTTGATCCCTATCCGCGCGCGCCCGGGGTCTCGCTGGAACAAGCATTGGCGCCGAAGGGCGCCGGCGCGGTGCTCGAACTCAACCAACCGAGCGGCCCCTTCGCGGCGCTGCAGAAACTGAAGGACTCGGCCGAACCTCAAGGGTAGCGCTGCTCTGAGCGCTCCGTTGAATGATGGGATGCGCTTTCCGTTTCCGCCGCTTGCTCCGCCAGAGTAAATCGCCTATGAACCCGCTCGCTTTTCACAAATTCGAAAGTCAAGAAAATGGCTGTACCTAAGAGAAAGGTGAGCCGTTCGCGCCGAAACATGCGACGGGCTCATGATTCCATCACCACTTCCGCCTACGTTGAGTGTTCAAACTGCGGCGAACTCAAGCGTCCGCACCATGTTTGCCAGTCATGCGGCTACTACGACGGCCGTGAGGTGGCTGAGACGGCGTCGGTCTGATCTCGGCCCTTCCCATCCTTAGCGACCTTGGCGGTACGCCGGTCAAGCCGACCGGCGCGCGCCCGTCCGGCTGTCCGGTCGGCGCGGCCGCCCCAGCGCGCGCCGCCAGCGCATGATCGGACCGATAGCGTGGCCGAAAAGCTCAGGATCTCTCTGGACGGCATGGGCGGCGACGACGCCCCGGCGATGGTCGTCGAGGGTGCGGCGGTGGCGCGCGAGCGTCTGCCCAACGCCTGTTTCATCATTTTCGGCGATGAAGCCAAACTGAAGCCTCTGGTCGAGCGACAGTCGATCCTGCAAGGCTGCGTCGACATCCGGCACACCGATCAGGCGATTTCAAACGACGCCAAGCCGTCCCAAGCGCTGCGATCGGGCCGCAAATCGAGCATGCGGTTGGCGATTGACGCGGTCCGCGAAGGCGAGGCCGATTGCGTCGTCTCCGCCGGCAATACCGGGGCCTTGATGGCGATGGCGATGTTTGGTCTGCGCACGCTGCCCGGCATCGACCGACCGGCGATCAGTTCATTCTTCCCGACCATGCGCGGGGAGAGCTGTATGCTCGATCTGGGCGCGAATGTGGAATGCGACGCCCAAAACCTGATCCAGTTTGCGGTGATGGGCGAGGTGTTTGCGCGCACCGTGCTGGGCATCGAGAAACCGACGGTCGGGCTGCTCAATATCGGCGTCGAGGATCTGAAGGGGAAGGACGAGGTGCGTCTGGCGGCCAACACGATCCGAAACAGCACGCTTCCGATCGAATTCAAAGGCTTTATTGAGGGCGATGACATCGCCCGCGGCGCCGTCGACGTCATTGTCACCGATGGGTTTACAGGCAATGTGGCGCTCAAGACGGCGGAAGGCACCTCGCGTCTGATCAGCAATTTCATCCGTGAGACCTTCCAGACCTCCTTCCTCTCCAAGATCGGCTATCTTTTCGCCCGCGGGGCGATTGGCAAACTGCGCCTGCGACTCGACCCGAATCGCTATAATGGCGCGGTCTTTCTCGGTCTGAACGGGATCGTGGTGAAGAGCCATGGCGGCACCAACAAGATCGGCTTCGCCAACGCCATCGGCGTCGCCGCAGACATGACCGTGCACGGCTTCATCGACAAGATGCGCACTGATTTCGCGGCGCTACAGGATTCGTCCGATTTCGACGGCGAGCCAACCACCGCGCACAATGACGGAGAGGCGGAGGCCGCCGGATGACCGGATCAGGGTCAGGAAATGGAAATGGCCGCGCCGCCGCCTGCGCGCCGCGCAGCCAGGTGGTCGGCGTCGGCAGCTACCTGCCGGAAAAGGCGGTGACCAACGACGATCTGGCCGAGATCGTCGACACCTCGCACGAATGGATCGTCAAACGCACGGGAATTGAGAAAAGGCATTTCGCAGCCGACGGCGAATTGACCTCCGATCTCGGCTTGAAGGCGGCGAAACGCGCGCTCTCCGCGGCGCATCTCGACGCCGAGGCGATCGACCTGATCATTGTGGCGACGACGACCCCGGACAACACGTTCCCGGCGACGGCGGCTCGGATCCAGGGACGATTGGGGGCGACCAGGGGCTCTGCGTTCGACGTGCAGGCGGTCTGCAGCGGCTTTATCTTCGCCCTCGCCATGGCGGACAACATGATCCGACTGGGCCAGGCGACGACCGCCCTGGTCGTCGGGGCGGAGACCTATTCGCGGATCCTCGATTTCGAGGATCGGTCGACCTGCGTTCTGTTCGGCGACGGCGCCGGCGCGGTGGTTCTTCAGGCCTGCCACGATGAGAAAGATCGGGGTCTCATTTCAACACATCTCTATTCGGACGGGACGCGCTACGACCAGCTCTATGTCGATGGCGGGCCGTCCTCGACCGGCGCCGCCGGCCACGTCCGCATGAACGGGCAGGACGTCTTCCGTTTCGCCGTGACCAGCATGGTTCAATCGGTGCGCGACGCTTTGGACCATAACGGCTTGACGGTCGACGATGTCGATTGGCTGATCCCGCACCAGGCGAACAGCCGGATCATATCGAAGGTCGGTCAGAGCCTCACCGTTCCGGACGAGAAGGTGATCGTGACGGTTCAGGATCACGCCAACACATCGGCGGCGACCATACCCCTGGCGATGACCCACGGTTTTGAACGGCAACTGTTTAAACCGGGCGATTTGATCGCGCTGACCGCCATGGGCGGCGGCTTCACCTGGGGCTCGGCGCTCTTGCGCTGGTAAAGGCTGGGTTGTCGTAAGCGCCTCCGGCTGCGTATGGGCCAAGCCACGCATGCGACAAAATCGCGAACGGCTGATTGACCTTCTCCAGGTCGAAAGATAACCTCATGAAATAGCGAGATTTATCTGGTCTGGGGGAGGTCGGTTTATGGCCGAGAATACGATGACACGCGCCGAACTGGCCGAGTCGGTTTATCAGGAGGTGGGACTGTCGCGGAATGAGTCGGCCGATCTGGTTGAAGCCGTCCTTGGCGAAGTGTCCGACGCGTTGACGCGCGGCGAAACCGTCAAAATCTCGTCCTTCGGCAGCTTTTCGGTGCGGCAGAAGGGCGAGCGGATCGGGCGCAACCCGAAGACCGGCGAAGAAGTTCCCATTTTGCCGCGAAAGGTGCTTGTGTTTCGCCCCAGTCACGTCCTGAAAAAGCGGATCAACGACAGCCTGACATGAGCGATCCGAAAGCCGGCAAATCCGCCGGCGCATTCCGCACCATCAGCGAAGTTTCCGACGACCTGGGCGTCCAACAGCATGTTTTGCGCTTCTGGGAGACAAAATTCTCCCAGGTGAAGCCGATGAAGCGCGCGGGCGGGCGGCGCTATTATCGACCCGAAGACCTCAAACTCTTGGCGCGCATTCGCGATCTACTCTATGCCGAGGGCTACACGATCCGAGGCGTCCAGAAACTGTTGAAGGAAAAGGGCGTCCGGGCCTTTGTCGCGGAAGCCGGCGCCGAAGGGGCGGCAGACGGCGCTGAGGGGTCCGCCGTCGCGCCGCCGCAAGCCCCTTCGGAGAGCGGCCCGGGTGACGCCGCTCAGAGCGCCGCGCCGTCCGCGGCGGCTGGCCTTACGGAACAAGACAGAACGGCCCTGCAATCCGCTCTCGACCGGTTGATCAGGCTACGCGAAACACTTGACGACGCGCCGCGGGCGGAGCGATCAACCTAGCTCTGAGACCGACTTGCCTAGGGCCCGGAATGGCTTGCCAAGAGACGGCGGGCCGCGTACACCCCGCCACGCAGGGTCATGGTGAAACATGATCCCGCGCGGGGCATGGCGCAGCCTGGTAGCGCGTCCGTCTGGGGGACGGGAGGTCGCAGGTTCGAGTCCTGCTGCCCCGACCAAATTCCGAGCATCGAGAGCGTGGTCTTTCCACCGCCTTGGATCGCCAAGCCGGGCAATCGTTTGATTTTCCGGTTCGAATAACGCCATAGTCGAAGGGTGAGGGCGGCCTGACTTGTGTTGAACGCCGCCAGAGCGGTGTGTGCGCCGCCCAATCTCGACCTGTAGAGCGGTGGAAGCGTCTTGAGTGATCACGCCATAAAGTCTCCCGGTCCGGCCGCTCTGGTTAAATCGGAAGAAGACGCGGTCAAAGACAGCCTCCATCTTCTTGGACTTAATATCCTGCCGCTGAAGACGCCGGGCTTGAAACGGGCCCGATTGGTCAAGAACAGCCGCCTGGAGACGATGGTTGAACTGTTCAACGACGCCGGCGGCGCCGGCAGTGGTCAAGTGGCGACCGGCGAGTTGGCGGGGTTCTTTCCGAACGAAGACGAAGACCTCAAATCGGATCTGGCGTTGATCCAGCGTTTCGATCTTGTGCCGAGTTTCGACGTCTATTCAATCCGGATCGAGTTGCGGGCCATGCAGATCCCGATTGACGACGCTGCGGACCTGCAGCTTTCGGAAGCCAAGCGCGCCGAACTGACCGACCGGATGAAGAGCTTCACCCATCCGTTGATCCTGCATGTCTATGGCGCCGATCAGGGCATCCAGGATGTCGGGGACATTCTGGCGCTGTTCAAGGATCCGGATCCGGCGACGGCGCTGTCGAAGCTGAAGAAGATGGCCGAGCAATTGGACGTCTCGCTGGCCGAGATCCCAAAATTCCTGGAGGATTACGGCGATATCTTCCTTTCGCTCGCCTATTTCCGGGACATTCTCGATAACACCGTTCCGACCATCTATGAGTTTCTCGAATGGATGAAAGAGTTGCGCGGCAACTATCAGGTCAAGCATGACCGTGCGTTGGACAATATCCTGAAGACGATCGATTCGGACCTGACGGATGTGACCGGGTCGATCACCGGTCGGTTCGAGAGTTTCGATCGCAAGACGAAGGATTTTTGGGACGATATCAGCGCCGAGCGCTTTCATGAGGTGCGCGACCTGATCGCCTCGCACCACACCACGATCGGCGGCGTTTTATGCGGACTGACCCTGAAAATGGACCATTGGCGGTCGCGCTTCAAAAACGCCAGCGTCGGCGGTCCGCAACAACGCGTCGAGTTCATCCGCAGCGAGGTCCTGCCGGGCCTTGATTGGATCAAGTCCCTGGAGATGAAAGCCGCCAAAGGCTGATGCGCTCAGGCGCGGCGCCGAAACGCCGTCCGAACGCTAAATTCCCGCCATAGTCGGTCCGCCCGATTGGCGAATACGTAATGAAACCTGGATGCGCCGGCGACGCCGCTCGCCGATACGCCGTCCGATGTGAAAGTAGGATGACCTGATGAACGCCGATGTGACAGCCCTGCACGCCGTTTCCACCGCGCCGGCTCCGGTGCGGCGCGGCCGTGAGTTCTTGAATGTGCCGGGTCCGACCAACATTCCGGAACGTGTCCTGCGCGCAATGAACCGCGCCGCCATCGACTTTTCGGGACCGGAATTCATCGACCTGTCCAAATCGGTGTTTCACGACCTGAAGCCGCTGTTCAGGACCGACGGCGAGGTATTCCTTTACGGCGCGAATGGTCATGGCGGCTGGGAAGCGGCGTTGGCGAACACGGTCGTGGCGGGAGACGCCGTCTTGTTGCCGGAGACCGGCAATTTCTCGGCTGGTTGGACCGAGATGGCGAAGTCGATGGGGGTCGAGGTCGTCACGATTCCTAATGATCGACGGCACGCCATTGATCCGAACGCCGTCGAGGACATCCTTCGCGCCGATGCGGACCGCAAGATCAAGGCGGTCTTGGTGGTCCATACCGACACCGCGACCGGCGTCACCAGCGACCTCCGCGCTGTCCGCGCCGCGATCGACGCGGCCGACCATCCGGCTCTCTTCATGGTCGACGCGATCGCCTCCTTTGCGACGGTTGATATCCAGATGGAAGCCTGGAATATCGATGTCGTAGTCACCGCCTCGCAAAAAGGCCTGATGTGCGCGCCTGGCGTCGCGTTGGTCGCAGCCGGCCGAAAGGCCTTGGCGCATGCCGAGACGATCGAAACGTACACCCAATATTGGGATTGGGGCTTTCGCCGTCAGAAGGAGCATTATCGACGCTATTGCGGCACCGCGCCGGAGCATATCGTCTTCGGGTTGCGCGAGGCGATGGATATGATCGCCGAAGAGACCTTGGAAGGCGTTTTCGCCCGCCACGCCCGGTTGGCGGAGGCGGTGCGGCTCTGCGTCGGCAAATGGTGCGAGGCGGGCGCGCTGCAATTCAACGCGGTTGTCCCCGCCGAACGTTCAAACGCCGTCACAACGATCCTCCTCCCCGAAGGCTTCACGACCGACGCGGTGCGCGATGTCTGCCGCGACCAATTCTCGGTCTCTGTCGGCGGCGGGCTCGGCCATCTCAACGGCCGTGCGTTCCGGATCGGCCATCTGGGCGACAATAACGAGCCGATGATCCTGGGCTGTCTCGCGGCGGTCGAGGCGGGCTTGAAGCGGATCGGCCTGCCGATCGGCGAGGGCGGTTTGCCGGCGGCCATCGACTGGCTTTCCCGGCCGACAATTCCAGGACGCTAGACCGATCGCGACGTACCCGGACGCTTACGAGAGGCGCGCCGCGCCGCCGGTCTCACTCCTGTCGGTCTCGGATGCATTTCCATCCTACCGGCTGACCCAGGGCGACGCGCTGCAAGCGCTGCACGGGCTCTTCGGCGACCGGTTTTCGGCCGACCCGGGTCTAGCGGCGCAGATGACGCAGGCCTTTTCCCGCGCTGGGATTGATCAACGCGCCGCTTGCTTTCCGCTGGAATGGTATTTGGAGCAACGCGGCTGGCGCGATCGTATGGCGGCGTTCGAGGCCCAGGCCCAGGCGCTGCTGCTTGAGGCCGGGCGGGCGGCTCTCGCAGAAGCGCAGATCGAAGGCGCGAACATCGACGCGGTTGTGTGCGTGAGCACGACAGGCGTGTCCACGCCAAGCCTCGACTCCTATCTGATCGAGCCCTTAGGATTGCGCCCTGACGTCAGCCGAACGCCGATCTTCGGTTTGGGTTGCGCCGGCGGCGTCAACGGTCTTTCCCGGGCCTCGGACCTGGCGCGGGCCTTGGCGGCGGCGCAGGGCGCGGCGACGGTCCTGTTGCTCGTGGTCGAGCTGTGCACCCTGACTTTCCGGCCGCAGGATGACAGCAAGGCTAATCTGATCGGCGCCGCGCTTTTCGGCGATGGCGCGGCGGCCATGGTGTTGCGCTCGGGCGACGGGCCCCAAGAGGGGGCGAAGGCGCGGCAATTGGGCGGCTACGATCATATCTTCCCCGCGTCCCACGATATCATGGGCTGGACGATTGAAGAGGATGGTTTCGGCGTCCTGTTCTCGCGCGATATTCCCAAATTGGTGGAAAATAGCTTGCCCCCGGTTTTCGAGCGGTTTCTCGACCGGTTCGGCTTGGCGCCCGGCGCGCTCCGGGGGGCGATCGCGCATCCGGGCGGCGCCAAGGTGTTGGAGGCTTACCGCCGTGCTCTGCCGTTCAACGCCGACACCTACGCGGAATCGGAAGACATGCTGCGGCGTCACGGCAACACATCGGCCGTCACTGTCTTGTCGGTCTTGAAGCAGGTTTTGGCGACTGGCGAACGCTCCGGCCTCCAGGCGATGATGGCGCTGGGTCCAGGCTTTTCGGCGGGGTTTGGACTGCTCGATTTTGGCGACGCGGCGTGAGTTGGGCTGTCGGCCTGGTGCTGCTGGTGGCGGCGCAGCGTCTTGGCGAAGTAGCGCTGGCCAACCGCAACACCAGGCGTCTGTTGGCGGCGGGCGGCCGCGAGGTCGGCGCGCGGCATTACCCGCTGTTCATTCTGTTGCACGGCGCATGGTTGGCGGCGCTGCTATGGCACGCGCTGGGCGCGCCGACGATCGATCTGCCGCTTCTGCTCGTGTTCCTGCTCTTACAGGTCGGCCGGGTCTGGGTGATCGCCAGCCTGGGGCGGTATTGGACGACGCGGGTGATCACCCTGGACGACCGGCCCTTGGTTCGAACCGGGCCGTTCCGGTATTTCGAGCACCCGAACTATCTGATCGTGGTGCTGGAAATCGCGGTTCTGCCGATATGTCTAGGGGCGCCCTGGATCGCTCTAGTTTTTTCCCTGCTCAACGCCGCGCTGATCGCATTCAGGCTGTCGGTTGAGAACCAGGCGCTCGCGGCGCGCCGTTAGGGTTAGTCCTCGGCGACGACCGAGCGGCCGGAATCGGTCAATTTGCAGACCAACCAGTCCGGTTTCAGCGGATTGTGGAACCAGGGTTCGGCCCAACCGTTGTCGATGCAACTTCGAATGGTGCGTTCCGGGTATTTCTGGCCCTGCAGGTCGAATAGGGGGAGTTTTCCGCCGGCTTGGTCGACGCCGCGTTTCAGATACGCCATTTGCGCCTTGCTCGGTGACCGTGGCGTGCGCCCGCGACCGCTGCGCCCGGTCGATTTCACCTGACGCAATCGCACAATTCTGGTCGACGCCGTCATCTCGTCCCCACCGAAGGCTGAAATCGTGATCCCCGCCCACGATCCTATGTCATTTAGCCCTCTGCGAACAAGGGAGCGCCGCACGGCCCGGTTAGGCGCCGCTCCGGACCAACGCGTCGAGCGTCTCGAACCGCACTAAGAATCGCTGTTTTGCGTCATCGGTTGCGATCGGCTCGGCGCTGTAGCGATCGAAATTCGCAGGCGGCGGACCAAACAGCGCACGCGCCTCATCTTTCGAGAAGCCCGCGACTTCGGTCGCTTCGATATAGGCCGAGGCGTGATCCGCCTTTTTGATCAGTTTTTTCAAGCGCGGTTTGATCCTGGGCGGCAGGCCGAAGCGAAGATGGATGGCCTGGGTCAACCGGTCTTCGACAGACTTGTAGTCGTCGCCGATTACGTTCTTGAAGGGCGAAATCATATCGCCAACCACATATTCCGGCGCGTCATGCAACAGTGCCGCGAGCAGCCAGTCCGGCGGCGCGCTCGGTTCGATCAGCCGCACTAGCGCCTCGACCAACAGCGAATGCTGGGCGACAGAATAGGGGTGCGCGCCGGTCGTCTGGCCGTTCCAGCGGGCGACCCGTGCCAGACCATGGGCGATATCCTCGATCTCGATATCGAGCGGCGAGGGGTCCAACAGATCCAGACGGCGACCGCTCAACATGCGCTGCCAGGCGCGCGGCGCACTGCTCTTGGCGGAATGTCGGGGCATGACCTTCGGCGCGATCAGTCGGAAAGGGGCGTTGAGTGGACAGCGGAAAGAGGCGGCCGGCGGACGGCGGTGATCGGCCCGTCGCCCTGCGCCTCAATCCGGCGCGCAGTCGGCGCCAAGGGCGCGAGTGCGGTCGTCATGTCCCCGGCGTTGGCGTGCAGGAACCGATCTTCATCGATCCAGATCCCGATATGCCCGTCCCAGAACACCAGATCGCCCCGCCTCAAAACGCTCTCGTCGCCGTCGAAAGGAACCGCCTCAGAAAGCGCCGCCAACTGCATGTCGGTGTCGCGCGGCAGGCGGACGCCGCAGGCGGCCCAGGCCAGTTGCACAAAGCCGGAGCAATCGACCCCGAAGCCGCTGCGGCCGCCCCAAAGATAAGGCGTGTTCAGGAAACGCAGCGCCGCGTCGACCGGGTCGCTCAAGGGTTCATCGATCCGCCGAAGCAGGTCTGAATAGAGAAACCCGACGCCCGCGATCTCCGAAAAGCCGTCTTGCGTGCCGATGATCGCGACTCGCGCCTCGAAGCTCAGCGTCATCAGAGGCGGGGCCTTCATGGATGGGATTGGAAAGACGAAGGCGCGCAGGGCGCGGACCGCATGGCTCGCCGGCGCCACTTCCCCAGTCCGGTCCGGCGCTTGGTCCGATGTCAGGGCCTGAGTCGGCGTGTAGCCGACATAGCCATCAATGTCCGACTGAACCCAAGCCCAGCCGTCGCGCCGCTCGAAGACGCGCACGGTCTCGCCAAAGAGCAGTTCAGTGTCCAGAGCTGAGCTTGGACGCGGCGCCTGTCGCAGCGGCGCTACAGGGGCGTGAACGGTCGCCGGCTTGGGATCGACGAAGCGCGTTGCGGAGACGCGGTCGCGCAACGCGCTGTCCGCCAAATCCGGACGCACCGCGTTCAGCCTGCGATCAAGCGCCTCAGAGGAGTCGAAAGGCGGCATGGGGCTCTATCCTGTCAGTGACCGCGCCAACGCCATCGCCTAGTCGAACAGCGCGTCGATATCCGCCTGGCTGATCTGCTGTTCGCCCTCCAGGGCCGGACCGTTCAGCAGCGCCGCGTCGCCGGTGCGCTTTTTGGACTGATCGGAATAATCCTCGGCCAGCGACTGTACTTCCTCCCGTCCCCAGATATCGAGCATTCGGTCCACGCGTTCCTCGACGAATTGCATCGACCGCACGATCTTGGTCACGCGTTGGCCGGTGATGTCCTGGAAGGTGCAGGCTTCCATCGTGTGCATCGCGGCGCCCTCTAGCGCATCGCAGAGTGCCGTGACCTCCTCTGGATCGGTCGCCCCGCGGATCTTCTCGGTGATATCGCCGATTTGCTCCATGCCTTCGAGAATTTGGTGGGTCGCTTTCTCGGTCGCGCCGATAATCGCGTCCAACTGCTCAGAGATATTTTCGAATTGGGTCTTCTCACTGTCGGCGTCGGGCTGAACCATCTGCGCGATTTCCTCTCGGAAGCGCTGAATATACTGGAATAGGCCCTGAACCTCGCCGCGCAGCCGCTCTTCGTCGATATCCCGAAACCCAGTCATGTTCTGAAATCCCAATCCTAAGACCAGCGTGTCCGGCCGTGACCGCCGCCTTAGCCGCCGCCCGCCAAAAACACGCGCCCGATCCGGCTAACCAAAAGCCTTGAATGTGATGATCGTGAACGTATCCCGCACGCCGGGCAGGGTCTGGATGCGTTCATTCACGAAATGCCCTATATCGTCCCCATCATCCAAATAGCATTTCAGCAGAAGTTCATAATGGCCGGAGGTCGAATAGACCTCCGACACGCCGTCGATTTCAATGGCGGCGTCTGCGACCTCGTAGGTCTTTCCGAGTTCGGATTTCACCTGGATAAAGATGGTTTGCATCGGCCTGGCGGGCTCCCCGGATACGCGTCGGCGCGCGGCTCTCGACCGTCGAGAGCTGAAATTACCCATATCTTATAGGGGGATGCCGCCTAGTCCGTAAAGGGAAAGGCCGGTCCGTTGAGGTTCGACCGGTCCAGCTGTCAGCGCCTGAGAAAAGCCGGAACCTGATCGCTGTCGCCGAAGGCGGTGGTCAATTCAGGCTCGACGCCCGCATCATAAGCGCCGCGTCCGCGTCCGCCGCGGGACCTGCCGCCGCGCGCCGGTTCCGCGCCGTTGCCCTCGTCGCGCGCCGAACGGCCTCGCCCTCGGGAAGAGCGGCGAGGCTTTTCCGTCGCGTCGGACGGCGGCGCTTCTTCCGGAATGACGGCGGCGCTGTCTTCGGCCGCCTCGTCCTGGTCGGATTTCTCCGGTTGGCGGCCGCCGGCCAAGGGAATTTCCAACTCCAGGATCTCTTTCTTGACCATCTTCTTGATGGAAGCCCAGGCCTTGGCGTCGTCGTCGGTCAACAACGTATAGGCCGCGCCGCTGCGGCCGGCCCGACCGGTGCGTCCGATCCGATGCACATAATCCTCGGCGTTGATCGGCACGTCGAAATTATACACATGGCTGACGCTGGCGATGTCCAAGCCGCGCGCCGCGACATCCGAACAGATCAGGATCTTGCATTCGCCGGTGCGGAATTTCTCCAACCATTCCATGCGTTTGTACTGATCCATATCGCCATGAAGCGCGCCGACCGGGTAATTCGAGCGGGCCAGACTGCGATAGAGTTCGGCGACGTCGCGCTTGCGGTTGCAGAAGATCAGCGCGTTGTCCAAGTCCTGGCTGTCGAGCAGGGCCCGAAGGGTCTTGCGCTTGGCGCGGCGTTCGCATCGGACGAAGCGCTGCTCCACGGTCTCGGCGGTCGAGGAGGGCGGGTCGACCGCCATCTCCTTCGGGTTCATCAGGAATTTTTCCGCCAATCGCCGAATTTCTTTCGGCATGGTGGCCGAGAACATCAAGGTCTGCCGGATCACCGGCATCAGCCCGACCAGACGTTCGACATCGGGGATGAACCCCATATCGAGCATGCGGTCGGCTTCATCGATCACCAGCACCTTCACGTCGGTCAGGATGACCTTTCCCCGTTCTGTGTGATCAATCAGACGGCCTGGCGTGGCGATCAGCACGTCGACGCCCCGGTCGAGCTTCTTCTCCTGCTCGCCGAAACTGACCCCGCCGATCAGCAGCGCCATGGTCAGCTTGTGATATTTGCCATAGGTCTCGAAATTCTCGGCGACCTGAGCCGCCAGTTCCCGCGTCGGCGCCAGAATGACAGAGCGCGGCATCCGCGCCCGGCCGCGCCCTTGCGCCAGAATGTCGATCATCGGCAGGGTGAAAGAGGCGGTCTTGCCAGTGCCGGTCTGGGCGCAGCCCAGAATATCGCGGCCCATCAGAACATAGGGGATGGCCTTAGCCTGTATTGGCGTCGGCGTCTCATAACCGGCGTCGGCGACGGCTCTCAGCACGTCCTCGCCGAGGCCCAAATCCGTGAATGTTTCGGTCATTAAATCCTTTTTCGGGGCGGTCCCCGGGGCGACGGCGCCCAATCCAGGGCGTCCTAACTTGCTTGGATGGTCAAAGCAGGCGGTTAATGTCGGCGTCGCGAAGCGTGCGGCTTCGCCGCCGGTGTGTCCGCGCTTCGATCCCAGCGCGCGGCCCTTCAATGCGGCGCGATCATAGAAAGAAGGGGGCCAATGTCAATCTGAGAAACCGGCTGAAAGGGCGTAAATGGTTGCAAAACGCTTGGATTCGCCGCGATTTGACGGTGAAACGCCCTATTTGCGCATAGGGGAGCCTCATGCAGGACGTCATTCTTGTTCCAGGGCATCTTTGTGATGCGCGTCTTTGGGCCGCGCAGACCGAAGCATTGCGGGGCACGCACCGGGTGTCGATCGGCGACACGGTGCAAGATGATTCGATGGCGGGCATGGCGCGCCGCATCCTCAACGCCGCGCCGCCCGAATTCGCGTTGGCCGGTCTGTCAATGGGCGGGCATGTCTGTATGGAGATCATGCGGCAAGCGCCGGAACGGGTAAGCCGCCTGGCGCTTCTCGACACCGGTGCTAGGGCCGATTCGCCGGAGCGCGCCGCGGAACGCCGGCGGATGATCGCACAGTTCGAAGCTGGCGCGGTCACGCGTCTGGTCGACGACTTCCTCAAAACGCTGTTCTGGTCGGAGCGCTATGACGACGCGGCCTTGGTCGAGACGGTTCGTACGATGATGACCGAGGTTGCGGGCCGAGCCTTCTCCAACCAAGTGCGCGCCCTGGCGGCGCGGCCCGACAGTCGTCCGGACATGCCGCTCTATCGGGTTTCGACTCTGGTGTTATGCGGCGCCGAGGACCGGCTGACCGTACCGGCGCTCAGCGCCGAGATCGCCGCGCTCATCCCGAATGCGAGTTTGCTTGAGATCCCGGACTGCGGGCACATGTCGACGATGGAACGTCCGAACGCGGTGAATGACGCGCTATTGGCGTGGCTTACGGCTTGAGCGCGGCGCGTTTAGGCGCAGGAGGGCCCGTACCGGCAGCGCCGATCGCGGTTGCCCCGGGCCGGGTTGTTCGCCGGCAATAGGCGCACCGTCGCAAGCCGGATAAAATCCACCATGGCCGGCGTTTCAAAACTGTCCGCCGCCGCGCTGCCGACCACCGCGCTCATGTATCGATCGTCTTTACAATAGACAAAATGCACATAAACCCGTCCGCCCCGGTCGGTCCTCTCCGGCGCTTCGGGCGTCGTCTCTTCCCGGCAATACTCTCGGCCGAGGCCCACCACATTCAGATTCAACAGCGCGTATACCCGCATGTTCGGAACCGTGTCTTCGTCCGGCGTCGTCGTGAACCGGGTTCGCGCGCCGAGCGGCGTTCGTTGCATCAGCGCGGTCAGTTGTGGACCTTCCTCATCCTTGCTCCCGCCAAAGGCGCTGCCGATCGGCACGACTTCGATGCTTTTCCCGGTTGCTAGCAGCAAAACATCTGCAAAATCATACCGGTAGGAGAAGTAGCTCGACCCCGTATTGAAGGTGTACGAGCTTGAACAGGCTGCAAGCGCCAGGGCCGCCACGATCAGCCATTGCGGCTTCGTGAGCCTACGAGCCCATCCGACAGTGAGTCTGCGCATCGATTTGCCCCTTTCCCGCCAGCGACCGGTCTATGAAAGCATGACAGCACGCGGGCGCAATAGGTTCAAATATCGATATCGTCGACGAAGCGGGCGTTTTCCTGAATATAGTGGAAACGCAATTCCGGTTTCTTGCCCATCAGCGCGTCGACGGTCTTTTCGGTCCGGCGCGCCTCGTCCAATTCGTCGTCGCGGGCGCGGTTCGGGACGTGGACCTGGATGAGCACACGTGTCTTCGGGTCCATCGTGGTGTCGCGCAATTGCGCCGGCGGCATTTCGCCTAACCCTTTGAAGCGGCTGATATCGACCTTGGCGTTGGGCTTGAACTCGGCCGCGATCAGCGCGTCTTTGTCGGCGTCGTCCATGGCGTAGAGCGTCTTGGCCCCTTGCGTCAGCCGGTAAAGCGGCGGCGCCGCGAGGAACAGGCGTCCCGAAAGCGCCAGTCCGGGCATCTCGCGATAGAAGAACGTCATCAGAAGGGAGGCGATGTGGGCGCCGTCGACATCGGCGTCAGTCATGATGATGACCCGTTCGTAGCGCAGTTTGTCGAGATTGAAATCCCCGCGCGTCCCGCAGCCCAGCGCCTGAACCAGATCCTTCAATTCCTGGTTCGCCTGCAGCTTGTCGGAACTGGCGCTGGCGACATTCAGGATCTTGCCGCGCAGGGGCAGGATCGCTTGGGTTTTGCGGTTGCGCGCCTGTTTCGCCGATCCGCCAGCCGAATCGCCTTCGACCAGAAAGATTTCCGTCCCGTCCGCGCCGCTGTCGGTGCAATCGGCGAGTTTTCCCGGAAGCCGGAGCTTTCGAGTGGGCGTTTTCCGCGCCAATTCTTTCTGTTGCCGCCGCTTCTGCCGTTCGTCGACGCGCTCTAGGACGCGGTCTAGCAGTTCATTTGCGGAGGCCGGGTCCTCGGCGAGCCAGTGATCGAACCGGTCCTTGACCGCCGTCTCGACCAGGCGCGCCGCTTCGGGCGAGGCCAGTTTCTCCTTCGTCTGGCCTTGGAACTGCGGATCGCGAATGAAGACCGACAGCAAGATGCAGGCTTCGCCGACCGCGTCGTCGGCGGTTATCTGCGACGCCTTCTTGTTGCCGACCAACTCGCCATAGCTGCGCAGGGACTTGGCCAGGGCGCCGCGCAGCGCCGTTTCATGACTGCCGCCCTGCGCCGTCGGGATGGTGTTGCAGTAGGAGTTCGAGAACCCATCGCCATCGAACGGCCAGTGGATCGCCCATTCAGCGCGCCCGACGCCCGAATCGTCCTTCATCTCGCCGGCGAAGGGCCGGGGCGTCAGGGTTGGTCGCTCTTTCAGGACCTCGGCCAGATAGTCCCGAAGACCGCCGGGGAAATGCAGTTTCGCCTTTTCCGGCGTCTCTTGCGCTGTTTTGGCGGTCAAATGGACCGGATCGCAGGCCCAGCGGATCTCGACGCCGCGGAAAAGATAGGCTTTGGAACGCGCTAACCGGTAGAGCGTCTCAGGCCGGAACTTGGCGCTCGCGCCGAAAATCTCCGGGTCTGGGTGGAAGCGCACGGTCGTGCCGCGCCGGTTATTCACCTCGCCGAGTTTTTCGAGCGGCCCCAAGGGCGCGCCGCGAGAAAAACTCTGGCGATAAAGCTTGCGGTCCCGGGCGACTTCGACCGTCAGCCTGTCGCTTAAGGCGTTGACCACCGAAATACCGACCCCGTGCAGCCCTCCGGAGGTCGCATAGGCCTTGCCGGAGAACTTCCCGCCGGAATGCAGCGTTGTCAGAATGACTTCCAGCGCGGATTTCTTCTTAAATTTGGGATGCGGGTCGATGGGTACGCCGCGGCCATTGTCGCGGATCGTGATCGAGCCCTCGGCGTCCAACTCCATCTCGATCCGGCTGGCGTGACCGGCCACCGCCTCGTCCATGGCGTTGTCCAGCACTTCGGCCACCAAGTGATGCAGAGCGCGCTCGTCCGTGCCGCCGATATACATGCCGGGCCGGCGGCGGACCGGCTCCAATCCTTCCAGGACTTCGATGTCTCGCGCGGAATAGCCCTTGGCGTCGCCCTGCGCGTCGTCTTTTGTGAACAAATCGTCCATGTGTCCAGTATAGAATGCGTCCCGCGCCTCAACAAGAAGCTAGGGCTTATACGGGGGGTTGGCCTCAAGAGGCTACAACATCTTGTGGACACGCGCGGTCGGATTTGCTGCGGCAGAATCCGATTGGCGCGCGCCGTCCGCCTCGGCAGACTAGTGTTCGGAATAACAAGAGCAAACAGCATGACGGAAGAACCACGGGGCGAGTTGTCGATCCGGACCCTGGCCATGCCGGCTGACACCAATCCGGCCGGGGACATTTTCGGCGGCTGGCTGTTGGCCCAGATGGACGTCGCCGGCGGCGTCGCCGCGCGGGTGATCGCGAAAGGCGGCCGGGTCGCCACCGTCGCGGTCGACAGCATGGTTTTCCATATGCCGGTTTTCGTCGGCGATGTGGTCTGTTGCTATGCGGAGGTCACGCGTGTCGGACGCAGTTCCATCACCATCGATGTGCAGGCCTGGGCCTTGCGCGGCGGCGCCGGAGAGCGAATCAAAGTGACGGAGGGCGTGTTCACCTATGTTCATGTCGATGAAGACCGCAAACCCACGCCTGTCCCGGTTTAGAGACTGCGCGATCCTCGGCGCGCTCTTAACGGCGCTGGCGGGTGCGGCCGTCCAGGCCGGCGAGGCGTCTGTCGTCGGGGCGACCGTCGTCAGGACAGGGGACACGTACCGTTTCGACGTGACCGTCTCGCATGCGGACGAAGGCTGGGATCATTATGCGGACAAATGGGATGTCGTGGCCCCGGACGGCGCTATCCTGGGCACGCGGGTCCTGCACCATCCCCATGTTCAGGAACAGCCTTTCACCCGCTCGCTGAGCGGCGTTTCCATCCCAGACGGGATCGACACGGTGATCATTCGGGCGCATGACAGCGTGCATGAATATGGCGGCGCTGAGTTTGTCGTCTCCGTGCCGCGGTAGCGCGGCTCAAGCAGAGGAGCCTTATGTCATGGCCACAGCCTATGGGGATTTCAGCATCGACCGTGACACACGCGGGACGATCGATCTGCGCAGCGATACGGTGACCCGCCCGACCAAGGGCATGCGCGCGGCGATGGCGGCCGCCGAGGTCGGCGACGACGTCTATGGCGACGACCCGACGGTCAACGCGCTGGAGGAAAGGCTGGCGGATATGACCGGCAAAGAGGCGGCGCTGTTCGTCGCGTCCGGCACGCAGAGCAATCTCAGCGCCCTCTTAGCCCATTGCGCGCGCGGCGAGGAGTTCATCGCCGGCGGCGACTATCACACCTTTTGCGCCGAGGCGGCGGGAGCGGCTGTTCTTGGCGGCATCGCGCCGCACGCCATCCCGGTTCAGAAGGATGGCGGATTGGCGCCGGAGGATGTGGCCGGGGCGGTGAAGCCGGACGACCCACATTGCCCGATCAGCCGGCTGCTGTGCCTCGAAAACACGGTCTCGGGTCGCGTTCTGCCGGTCGAGAGGTTGGCCGCGCCGGCCGCCGTCGCCCGCGATCACGGTCTGTCGGTGCATCTGGACGGCGCGCGCGCCTTCAACGCCGCGGTTGCACTGGGACAGCCGCTGTCGGAGATCGCGGCCGTTGCGGACAGCGTCTCGATCTGCCTCTCCAAAGGGCTGGGCGCGCCCGCCGGGTCGGTCCTATGCGGGCCGGAAGACCTGATCCGCAGCGCCCGCCGTTGGCGCAAGATGCTCGGCGGCGGGATGCGGCAGGCGGGCCTGCTTGCGGCTTGCGGGCTCTACGCGCTCGATCACCATGTCGAGCGCCTTGCAGAGGATCACGCCAACGCCAAGCGTCTGGCTGACCGATTGGCGGAGCTTCCTCTCGGCGTCGATCTGAGCCTGGTTCAGTCCAACATGGTCTTCGTCTTTCCCGACGAAGCGCTGATGGATGCTCTGACGGCCCATATGGCCGATCATGGCGTCACCATCGCCGGACGCGGAACCGTGCGTCTGGTGCTGCATCTCGATATCAGCGCGCGCGATGTCGAGACCGTCGCGGACCTGTTCGAGTCATTCTACGGGAAGGCCCATGCGGCAGCTTAACCCGGCCGGCTCACAACAAAGGCCTCGTCCAGGAACCACAGCCCGCCATTTCGGCGCAGCACCTCGCCGGTGACGCGCAGGTAATCCTCGCTGGTCATCGCGTCGGTCAGCCGCTTGTCCTCGATCTGCGCGACATACACCGCCGCGTTCCAGGCCGCCAATAGCGTCGAGGTGCCGATATTGTCGCCCAATTCGCTCGGCATTGCATGAAGCTGATATCGAAAGAGCGACCCGTCGCCGCCCATCTCGTCATAGCGGAGCGTGGGATCGCTCTCCGCCAGCGCCTCGCGCATCGTGCTGACCAGAAGCGGCGCCGGCGTGGCGAAGGGATTCTCACCGGGCCAGAGGCCATGAATGATCTCCATGCCCGGATCGCGGCCGGTCGACTGGATGACGATCATCCTGCCGCCCGGTCCCAGGGCTCGGGCGAGGGGCGCCAGCACATTCTTCACCTTGAAGGGGGCGGGCTGGCGCGCCCGATAAGGCTGCGAGGCGATCACCAAGTCATAGGCCGGCTTGGCCTCGTCGAAACTCGGCGGATCGTCCTTGCGCGGGATCACCTGATCCAGGACGAAGCGATGGTCTTCGCGATAAATCACAAGCACCGACGGCTCTTCATAGACCGGATTACCGGATTTCTCGCTGTGTTTGGTCCGCCAGATGTCCGACAGGCCGTGCTGAACCTGCTTCAGTTGTTCGTCGAATTCGTGGCTGGTGCGGCCTTTCAGCCGAACCTCGCGCCAGTTCAGTTTTGCCAGAGTTTCAGGCTTCTTCGGGCGCAGCGCCGGCGCCTCGCTATAGAACATGTTGGTGACGACATAGACCGTCGCCGGGTGCTCGACGAACCGGTCGGCGATCTTGTCGAGCGACAGCCGGACATCTTCGAGGCTGATTTCCTTGCCGACGATCAGGTAGGGAATTGTCGGAAACCGGCAATGCAACTCGCGCATCACCAAGGTCAGCACGCTGGCGTCGCCCATGCCGGCGTCGAAGATTTTCAGCGCCGGCGGTTTGGGAGTCAGCCGCCCCAGCTCCTTGCCGATCCGGTCCGCGATCGCCCATTTCTCGCTGCAGGTGGTGACGAAAAGCAGGTATTTCTCGCGGTTGTCGAAGAAGCGGAAGGCGCGGCCGGTCCCGGCCAATCCGTCGAGCGGCGGGCGGTCTTGCGCGGCGTCGGGGGTGTCGGGCATGACCTGACCTCCATACTTTAGTGTCTCTGTTAGATAGGCGGTCCCGGACGCAATGCGAAGCGAAACTGGTTGGGCGCCGCCGCAACACGGTTGCCAAGGGGGCCGCGCCGCCCTATCGCAAGCCCCAGGGCGCGACAAGAGAGTGGAGAGGTCGATGGATATGCGCGCGGCGGCGGCCGTCAGTCAGGACAGGCTCTGGGGTCGCCTCGCCGAGATGGCGCGTCTCGGCGCGACGCCGAAGGGCGGGGTCAACCGCCAGGCCTTGACCGAAATGGACGGTCTGGCCCGCCGGACGCTGGCGGATTGGGCGCTCGGCCGCGGCTTTTCGATCTTTCAGGACGAGATGGCGAACCTGTTCGTCCGCCGGGAGGGCCAAGACGAATCGCTGCCGCCTGTCACCACCGGCAGCCATCTGGACACCCAGCCGACAGGCGGTCGGTTCGACGGCGCCTATGGCGTGATGGCCGGGTTCGAGGCGTTGGAGGCGCTCGAAGACGCCGGCGTCGAGACCCTGCATCCGGTCGAGGTCGTCGCCTGGACCAATGAGGAAGGGTCCTGGTTCCCGAACAACGCCATGGGCTCCGCGATTTATGCCGGCAAACGTCCCTTGGAGACCGCCCTGGCGACGCAAAATCCCGACGGCGAGCGTTTTGCGGACGCTGTGCGCCCGATCCTCGCTTTGACCGATGACGCCGCGCCGCGCGCGCTGGGCGCGCCGATGGCGGCCTATGTCGAGGCGCATATCGAACAAGGCCCGGTCCTGGAGGCGCAAGAAGAAACGATCGGCGTGGTGACCTCGATCCAGGCGCAGCATCGCTATACGGTCGATATCCTGGGGCGGGAGGCGCATGCCGGTACGACGCCGCGCGCCAATCGGGCCGACGCCGTGATGACCGCGGTTGAGATCATCGCCGCGCTCGAGCGCGAGGCCCGCGATCCCGACGATCTGCTGCGCTTCACAGTCGGCCGGTTGCAGGCCTATCCGGGCTCCCCCAACACCGTGCCCGGCAAAGTGCATTTCACCATCGATCTCCGGCATCCCGATGATTCGACCATCGAGGCGATGGCCGAAAAGATCACCACCATACCGGGGCGGATCGCCGCTCAGAACGACTGCGAGGCGACGGTCTCGCCTGTTTCAGGGGACGGCGCGACGCCCTTCGACGCCGGCGTGATCGATCTGGTCGATAGCGTCCGAGACGCTTTGGACTTGCCGGGCCGCCGCATGGCCTCCGGCGCCGGGCATGATGCGATGTATATGGCGGCGCGCTGTCCGACCGGCATGATCTTCGTGCCCTGCGTCGGCGGGATCAGTCACAATGAGGCGGAAGATGCGAAACCGGAAGACCTGGCCGCCGGCGCGCGGGTTTTGGCCGGTTGTCTCGAAAGGCTGGCCTGTCCCGCCTGATCGGGGTCGCTAAACCGGCGATCAGACCGCGATTTCGAACACATCCTCGTCGAGCGTGAAATCATGCTGCGCGTCGATGGCGTCGCGCACCGTTTCCGTTCGTAGGATATCATCCAAGAGCAGGGTCAGGCTGCGGGCGTCGAGAAGCTGCGGGTTGATCTTCGGCGCGTTGACCAGACACAGGCAGCGTTCGGCGGTGAAGGCCTCGGCCCCAACGAACCCCATGCGCCAACGGCTGTAGGCCCGTTCCGGTATTTCCTCGACCCCATAGAGTACGAAGTCGCGATGCCGCGGATCCCGGCTTATCCGACCATATAAGTGAGACACCGCCTCACGACCGCCCTCCAGGATCTGAATGAAATGGGTCCGGGACAAGGCCATGACGCCGGTGATGTCCAGCCGCACATTGTTTCGCGCGGACGCGCGCAGAATCGGCCCCAGATCCGTATAATGGAACTCAGCGGTCGGCCGGCTGCTATAGATCAAGCGTATTTGTCTCATGAAGACACGCTAACGCCGAAATATTTACAATTCCTTACTAATATAAAAGAATTTGAGGAAGGCTTCCTCGGCAGCGTCGCGGGTGGGCAGGGGTGAAGAACGGAGAAGCCCGCCTAGCAGCGTAACACGCGATCTACTGCATCTTGATCCTTTGAGCGGTTAGCCGCCGGTCCAAGGCGCCGGCTGGCCCGCGCCAACCACCAATCCCATCTCAACCAATCTCCGCAGAATTACGGTAATCGGGTCGCGGTCGACCATGGCGAAGACTTGAAGGTCGAGAGGTTGACGCGACGGATCGTCAAGGCTGAGGGGGCGCGATCCCGTCCAGCCAGATTTTTAGGTCCCAAGAGCCCATCGCTATCTTAGCGACAACCGCAATCGCCGCGACGAGCAGCAAGCCCCGAACGACCAGGAGCCAGGACAAAGTCAGATAACTGACAACGGCCGCCCACGGCTTTTTGACCGCTGCCAACAGCTTTTTGAGTAAACTCGCTCCGATTTCTTTTCCGGGCGATGACGCGCGTTTTCTTCTGCTATCCAATACTATGATATAGTAGAAAAACGACAGTGTGATCGCTCCGACCCATGCGCATATGGCGACTTGAAACGCCGAGCCGACTTTAGAGACAAGTTCCCGCACGAGTTCGGACTTTTCCGCAGCCGGCGTCAACGTGACAATCGCGCCGAACAGCGTCACGACGCAAATACTGAGACCGACGACGACCCATTGGGCGAGTTGCGTCGTTATGGCGTGCTCCTCGGGCGAAAGCATGGTCGGCCGCTCGGCGTCGTGAGTCAAAGGGTTGCTCCTAAAAGTTTGGATCGCACGATCTTACCCATGATTCGGAAGTGTGGCGCATGGCCCGATCGGCGCGTGACGACGCCGGGAGCGTTCCATGGATCTCGACATTCCGACGGCTGAGGTCTTCGAGCCGCGTCTGATGCTGGCGCGTTGCAATGCGGCGTGGAGCGGGCTCGGCTCTGGAAGTCGTATTTCTTCGCCGGCGCCATCGTCGATCTGACGGAGTGCTGGTCCGGGTCGCGCGTCGCTTGCTTCCGCGAGGTGCAGCGGTCGCTGGTGGAAAGCGTGATCGGCCGCACCCGCACGCCCACCCAAAAAAAGGGGCCGACCCTGGGAGGGCCGGCCCGTAGGTAACCGCAAAGTCGGGAGGATTATGCGGAATAGTACATGTCGAATTCGACCGGATGCGTCGTGTGCTCGAAGCGGTAGACTTCTTCCCACTTCAGCTCGAGATAACCGTCGATCATCTCGTCGGTCATGACGCCGCCCGCTTTCAGGAAGTCGCGGTCCGCGTCCAGGCTTTCCAGCGCCTCACGCAGCGAGCCGCAGACGGTCGGGACGTCTTTCAGCTCTTCCGGCGGCAGGTCGTACAGATCCTTGTCCATCGGGTCGCCCGGATGGATTTTGTTCTGGATGCCGTCCAGGCCCGCCATCAGCATCGCCGTGTAGGCGAGATACGGATTGGCGGTCGCATCCGGGAAGCGAACCTCGACGCGCTTGCCGTTCGGGCTGGCCACGAACGGTATCCGGCAGGAGGCCGACCGGTTGCGCGAGGAATAGGCCAGCAACACCGGCGCTTCGAAGCCCGGGATCAACCGCTTGTAGCTGTTGGTCGAGGGGTTCGTGAACGCGTTGATCGCTTTGGCGTGTTTGATGACGCCGCCGATATAGTAGAGGCAGGTTTCGCTAAGGTCGGCGTAGCCCGACCCGGCGAACATGTTCTTGCCCTCTTTCCAGATCGACTGGTGGACATGCATGCCCGAGCCGTTGTCGCCAACGACCGGCTTCGGCATGAAGGTCGCCGTCTTGCCATAGGCGTGCGCGACCATGTGCACGACATATTTGTAGATCTGCATATTGTCGGCAGTGCTGACCAGCGTGCTGAATTTCATGCCCAATTCATGCTGAGACGGGGCGACCTCGTGATGGTGCTTTTCCATCTCGAGACCCATTTCCGCCATGACCGTGACCATCTCGGCGCGCATGTCCTGGCCGCTATCGACCGGCGCGACCGGGAAATAGCCGCCTTTCGGGGCCGGACGGTGCCCGATATTGCCGTCTTCGAAATCGGCCGCGGAATTGTACGGGCCTTCCTCGGAGTCGATCTTGTAGGCGGTGTAGTCCTGGGCGGTGGACCATTTCACATCGTCGAAGACGAAGAATTCCGCTTCCGGACCGAAGAAAGCGGTGTCGCCGATGCCCAGGCTTTCCATATAAGCCAGGCCCTTCTTGGCGACCGAGCGCGGATCGCGGTCATAGGGCTGACCGGTCGAGGGCTCGTAGATGTCGCAGAACAGCACCAGGGTCGGCTGCGCGGTGAAAGGGTCCATACAGGCCGACTCAAGGTCCGGCTTCAGGATCATGTCCGACTCGTTGATCGCCTTCCAACCGGAGATCGACGAGCCGTCGAACATGATGCCGTCGGACAGCATGTCTTCATCGACCGTGGAGACATGCTGCGCCGTGTGCTGCCACTTACCGCGCGGATCGGTGAAACGGAAGTCGACATATTTGACATCGTTTTCCTCGATCATTTTCAGAACGGTGTTTGCGTCCGTCATACTCAATTTCCTCTATTGTAAAGATTACCCCAAATGCCTGGTCGTCATCGTCCGCGGCGCAAACCAATTGGAGGGCCGCCGCCGGACAATGCGTCAGATCGCGTCCACGCCGGTCTCGCCGGTGCGAATGCGGATGACCTGATCGATGCTGCTCAAGAAGATCTTGCCGTCGCCGATGCGGCCGGTTTTCGCAGCGCTTTCGATCGCTTCGACCGCACGCTCCGCAAGCGTGTCCTCAAGAATGATCTCCAGTTTCACCTTCGGCAAGAAATCGACCACATACTCGGCCCCGCGATAGAGCTCCGTGTGGCCCTTCTGCCGGCCGAACCCCTTGGCTTCGGTCACCGTGATGCCCTGGATGCCGATCTCGTGCAGCGCTTCCTTCACTTCGTCCAGTTTGAACGGTTTGATGATCGCTTCAATCTTCTTCATCTGTTGTCGGCGGCCTTCCCTCATGCGTTCGGCAGCATGCGCCCGTATGGGGGCCAGGCTGCGACGCCATATCCTCTCGTTTCGAACTCGCCTACATGTCGGAGCCCGTCTGACTTCCGACGCGTGGGAGAGTTGTTTGCGCCGGTAAACTTCCGGCAGGCCGCGGAATTGCATAGCGCGTGCCAGAATTCAGGATGCTGAAAGTCAAGTGATTACAGAGGATTAGCGGCGGCTCTGCGCATTGGGCACCCTCAAGATAGCCTAAAATACAGGCATATGCCTAAAAAACAGCAGATCGCGCTCTAGCTCAAAATCGCCGCCATGCGCTCGATTGCGCGCGTGATATTCTCGGCCGAATTGGCGTAAGACACGCGCAAGTATCCGGCCCCATGATCGCCGAAGCTGGTTCCGGCGATGGTCGCCACGCCGGCTTCGCTGAGAAACCGGTCCTGCGCCTCCGCCGCCGTCATACCGGTCCCCTCGATATTCGGAAAAGCGTAGAAGGCGCCCGCCGGCTCTATACAACGAAAGCCGGGCAGGCCATTCAAAGCGTCGGTTACGATCCGCCGACGTTTGTCGAAGGCGTCAGTCATGGCGTCGACGGCGTCGCGCGGCCCTTCCAGCGCCGCCAGTCCCGCCCATTGGGTCGCCGCGTTGACGCAGGAATGACAGTTAATCGCCAGACGCGTGGCGATCGGAGCCAGCGCCTCCGGCCAGACCGCATAGCCGGCGCGCCAGCCGGTCATCGCATAGGTCTTGGACCAGCCGTCCAGCATGATCGCCCGGTCGACCAGCGCCGGGTAGTTCAGGATGCTGCGATGGCGGCGGCCGTCATAGAGCATCTCGCTATAAATCTCGTCGGATAGGATCGCGACATCGGGATGGTCTTCGAGACCCTTGGCCAGCTTGTCCATTTCGTCGGCCGGCGTGACGCCGCCAGTCGGGTTGGCGGGGCTGTTGATGATGATCAGCCGCGTCGCGGGCGTGATGCGCGCCAGCACTTCCTCGGCCGAAAAGGCGAAGGCGTTTCGCTCGAGCAAGGGCAGGGGAACCGCTTTGGCCCCGCTATAGTCGATCACCGAGCGGTAAATCGGAAAGCCGGGATCGGGATAAATGATCTCTGCACCCGGCTCGCCGAACATCAGAATCGCGAAGAACATCGTTACCTTGCCGCCCGGCACAACGACGATCCTGTCGGGATGCACCGCTATCCCATGGCGCTTGGCGAGGTCTGCGGCGACGCCCTCTCTGAGCGGAGCGATCCCGTTCGCCGGCGTATAGCCGTGATGGCCGTCGCGCAGCGCCTTCACCGCGGCTTCGACAATATGCTCCGGCGTCGGGAAATCCGGCTGGCCGATGCCGAGATTGATGACATCGGTTCCTGAGGCCTGAAGCGCCGCTGCGCGCGCCAACACGTCGAACGCAGTCTCGGTTCCCAGGCGCGAGAGGTTTTCGGCGAGATGGAGCATGCGCGGATTCTCCTGATAGATGTCGATCTCGGGTGAGGGTCGATGCGGCGGGGATTTAAGGCCTGGACGATGTTTGGCCCACATGCGGGAAGAAAAGCGGGCGGGGCCGCTCAATCCTTCTCCTATCGACCCTGCATCAGCCTGCCGGCGGCGCCAAGCCTGATCGGCGAATTCCACGGCTGGCCGCTTGACGGGTCGGGAGCGTGCGGCGTAAGACCAGCGCTCGATTGCGGTGGCTGTAGCTCAGTTGGTTAGAGCGCTGGTTTGTGGCACCAGAGGTCGTGGGTTCAAAACCCATCAGCCACCCCATTTCCTCTTTTTCCTGTCCCACAAACAAACGGCCGATCATGCGTCGCGCGGCTTGCGCGTCATCGTTCGTTTGCAGCGAAGCGGGGCGCGGTCGCGCCAGACAGAAAGATGGCGAGCGACGGCGTACCTTATTCTCATCCGCCATCGCTCGCCATAGGACCCGAAGGTTCGGGTGGTCGGTCGATCCAACTAATCTAGACAGCGATTGTGACGCTTTTTCGACGACGGCGTGACGGCTTTGTGAGCGGCCTCACTTGGACTGGCATTGTTCGCTCAATCATCTTCCTCGCTCAAGCCCAGCGCCCGGCGCGCGAGATCGTGAAGGAAAGCTTCGATCTGCGCCTCGCCGGCGCGCTCTATGTCGGGCATCACGCTGCGCACGGCGATCAGGCGGCGGCCGTTGGCGCAACTTGCCGCGACGATCACCAGGCTGCGGGCGCGGGGCGTTGCGCGGCCGATCCGTTTGCCTTGGCAGGCGCTGATCGCGCTGCGTCCCTCTGGCGGGTTCACCACTATCCGAAGCGTCAGCGGCAGCGCGGCGGTTTGCCGGCCCAGGGTCAATACGGTCGGTTGCACGGCGGACAAGCGCGCTTCCAGACCGTTGACGATCCGTTCTGTCATCGGAATCAGGTCATCATCCGTGCGGTCAAGATCGACCAGGATGGGACCCTCGATCGCCGCCAGCGATTTAGTCAGGGCGTCGGCGTTGCGGTATTCGGTCTTTACGAGCGGACCGCTGTCGCAGGCTGCGAGCGCCAACACCGCCGCCGCCAGGACACCGAGCGCCAGAGGCGCGCGCGCCGGTTGCGTCGGGTCGGGCCGCTGGGCCGGCGCGCTTGGCGCAAGGCCTTGTTGGCGGTGGAAAAACAGCATACTCCGAACCTAGATATTATGCGGACGCCGTCCACACCCGATCTTTGCGCCTTTCAGGGCGATTGGGTCCAGGTTTGGTCGGGTTCCGGCTTGCAGCGGGAAAGGTGATGTCGGACAGCTCCAGCGCGCCGCTCGACACAAGGACCGACATTTCGGGCGCTCAAGGCGGGCCCGGCGGATCGCTGTTTTCGGCGCATTCATCGATCGGCGCGGCCTCCGCTCTGTTGACCGTGTCTGAGATGGGGCAGGCTGACCGGCTCACCATCGAGGGTGGCGTTCCCGGCTACGACCTGATGAAGAAGGCCGGCGCCGCCATCGCGCGGGCCGTGTCCGAGCGTTTCCCGGAAGGACCGGTCGTCGCGCTTTGCGGGCCCGGCAATAATGGCGGCGATGGATATGTCGCGGCGCAGCTGTTGAAAGAGCAGGGTCGCGAGACTGTTTGCGTCGCCCTGAGCGACCCGGCGCGGCTTTCCGGCGACGCCAAGACCGCCTTCGAAGACTGGACCGGCGAGAGCGTGCGGGTCGAAGGGGACGGCGAAGAGGCGGCCTGGCGCGCCACGCTCGAGAAAGCCTCTGTCGTGATCGACGCCCTGTTCGGCGCGGGCCTTGTCCGCGCGGTGGACGGCGTCGCTCTGGACCTGCTGCGGGCGGCGGAGGGAAAACGCGTCGTGGCCGTCGATATGCCCTCAGGCGTGCATGGCGACACCGGCGCGGTTTTGGGGCATGCGATGGCGGCGGATGAGACTGTCACCTTTTTTCGTGCGAAGCCCGGCCACTATCTTTTTCCGGGGGCGGCGGCCTGCGGCGCCATTACGGTCGCGGATATCGGCATAGAAACGGCCCGGCTACATGAAATCGGGCCTCAGCAATGGCTCAACGGGCCGGATTTTTGGCGCGACCGACTTAAACCGCCGAGAGCGACAGACCATAAATACAGCCGCGGTTGCCCGCTCGTCGTAGGCGGGGTCACAATGACAGGCGCGGCGCGGCTGGCTGCGCGGGCGGCGCAACGCAGCGGCGTCGGGGCCGTTGGCGTCGCAGCTCCGATCGACGCTCAGACCGTCTACAAAGTGACCCTGGAGAGCGCGATTATCCGACCCTATCGCGATACGGCCGCGCTTCAGGAAATGGTCGAGGATCCGAAGATGAACGCGGTTCTGATCGGCCCCGGGCTCGGGTTGGTCGGCGCGACGCGGGAGAGGACCGCGGCTGCGGTGCGTTCAGGCAACCCCTGTGTCGTAGACGCCGACGGCCTATCCGTCTTCGAGGGGGTGGCGCAGTATCTGTTCGACGCGATCGCCGGTCCCTGTGTGCTGACGCCGCATGAGGGCGAGTTCAAGCGCCTGTTTCCGGACCTGACCGGCGGTCGACTGTTGCGGGTCCGTGCGGCGGCGGCGCGCTCAGGCTGCGTGGTTCTGCTCAAGGGCGGCGATACGACCATCGCGGCGCCGGACGGCAGGCTCGTGATCAACTCTCATGCGACGCCGGAATTGGCGACGGCCGGATCGGGCGATGTCTTGTCCGGTCTGCTTGTGGGATTGCTGGCGCGGGGCCTGCCGGCTTTCGAAGCGGCCGCCGCCGCCGCCTGGATCCATGGCGAAACCGGCCGCATGATGGCTGCGAGGCTGGGCCCAAGCTTGATCGCCGAAGACCTGATCGAGGCGCTGCCGGATGCGTTCCACACCGTGACGACTGTTGAGCCCTGATCTTGAGCACAAATTCAATCCAAAAGTACATAAGTAAATGATGATTCTTTACTGAGACGGCGTCAGTTTATAGAAGAATGTTACAAAAAATGTTTTCGAATACTGCAAGTTCGGATAGCTTCCCGAAGTATTGTTCTGTAACGCGCTTTTCCAGGCCTGTCGGTTTGCAATTCTTTTAAAGGCCGCCTGGAACGCTGGGGAGTAAAGATATGGGCCTCTTGTCAATGAATGGCCGGTTGTCCGGACGCAAGTCATCGGCGGTCGTGGGATTTCACGAGCGGGAACGCTCGAGCCTTTTCTACAAAGACGCGGGCGCCGTCCAATTCCTCAAGGCCGGCTCGACTTTTCGCCGGCGGCGCGACAACGCAACCGTCGAGACGGCGCGGGTTCTGTCCGTCGCCACCGACAGTTTCGGCATTCCCCATGTCCGGTACGAGATCGAAATCCGCAAAAATGGCGCGCACGCGCAATTCCGCGACGGGCCGCGCGTCTTGGCGCTGCGCTCTTTCATCGGCGCCTATCGCGAACGGGTGGACTAACGATCCCGGCGCTAAGCCGGTCGCGATTTCAGACGCTCGAATATCAGCGTCAGCGGCGCTGGAACGTCTGCGGAACCGGCCCCTGTCAAACCTGTAAGAACGGCTTTGACCTGCAAGGGGCGCGTTGCTATAGAACGCGCCGTTTTGGCGGGGCGCGCCCCTCCGAAGATCGGTCGGTTGGCCGCTCGGCCGAGACTGCAGCGCGGCGCCCGTCGCGTCGGTTTCGGCGGGTCGTCGGCTCGGGCGGGCGTGGCGGAACTGGTAGACGCGCTGGTTTTAGGTACCAGTGGAGCAATCCGTGGGGGTTCGAGTCCCTCCGCCCGCACCATGCCGATCAGATTTTACAGGACGCCGCGTCATAGGCGCCGGGGTTAGGACGCCGGAGTACGGCACAACACTGCAACAGGAAACTCCATGCAAGTCGAAGAACTGAAGAGCGACGGCCTGAGCCGTGAATTCTCCGTCACCATTCCGGTCGCCGACATCGACAAACGGATCGATGCGCGCCTTGGAGAGTTGCAGGGCGACGTCCGTCTGCCGGGTTTTCGCCCGGGCAAGGCGCCGCTGAAAATCCTGCGCCAGCGTTTCTCGAAATCCGTGCTGGGCGAGGTGCTCGAAAAAGCGGTGGGCGAAACCAGCCAGGAGCTGTTGAGCGAACGCGAATTGCGGCCGGCGGTGCAGCCGAAGATCGAGATCACCAGCTTCGATGAAGGCCAAGACCTCGTCTACACGATGGGCGTCGATCTGATGCCAGAGATCGAGCCGATGGATTTCTCGAAGCTCAGCCTGACTCGCCTGAAGGCGAAGATCGAGGACAGCGAGGTCGACGAGGCGATCGAGCGGATGGCCAAAGACTTCCGCAAGTCCGAGCCGGTTGACGGCGACCGGGCGGCCGAGATGGGCGACCTGGCGATCATCGACTTCAAAGGCTCGGTGGACGGCGAATATTTCGAAGGCGGCGAAGGCGAAGGCCACCGCCTTGAGCTTGGCTCCGGCCGCTTCATCCCCGGCTTCGAGGACCAGGTCGTCGGCATGAAGGTCGGCGAGGAAAAAGACCTGAAGGTCACATTCCCGGAGGAATACGGCGCCGAGAATCTAGCCGGCAAGGACGCGGTGTTTGAGACCAAGCTGCAAGGACTGGAAGCCTTTCTCGATACTGTGATCGATGACGAATTCGCCAAGACCCTCGGTCTGGAGACCCTGGACCAACTCAAGGGCCAGATGCGCGAGCGGATTGAAAACGACTATGGCCAGGCGAGCCGGGCGCGGTTGAAGCGCGCGCTCTTGGATGCGCTTCACGAGGCGCATGATTTCGAGGTGCCGCCGGCGATGGTCGAGACGGAGTTCGAGCAGATTTGGACCCAACTCGAACAGGCCCGCGAGTCGGGTCAAGTCGATCCGGACGACGAAGGCAAGTCCGACGATGAATTGAAGGACGAATATCGCGATATCGCGGCGCGCCGGGTCCGGCTGGGGATGCTGCTGTCGGAAGTGGGCCGGAAGAACGACGTCTCGGTCTCGCAGGACGAGGTCAATCGCGCGATCTTCGCCGAAGCGCAGAAATATCCCGGCCAGGAGCAGCAAGTGCTCGAATTCTACCAGAAGAATGCGGAAGCGGCGGCCAGCCTGCGGGCGCCGGTGCTGGAAGACAAGGTCGTCGACTATATCCTGGAGCTGGCTCAGGTGACTGAGCAGGAAGTCACGGTCGAGGAATTGCTGCGCGATCCGGACGAGTCGGCGGAAGCGGAAGCCAAACCCGCCAAGAAAGCGGCGGTGAAGAAGTCGGCGAAGAAATCCGGCGCAAAAAAGGCCGCAGCGAAAAAGGCCGCCGCCAAAAAGGACGGCGACGAAGCCTGACCCTCGGGCGCGCTGAGGCCGGCTCGGCGATTCTCGGCCCTTTTGCGGCGAAATTGCAACAAAGCGGGTGATTTCGTCGCGGGTCCGCCGAAGGCTCCCCTTTCGGCGTGCAACCACCTGCGGCGCTCAGTAAAGTTCCCTAAGAGTGCGGTGTCACAGTCCGCCGCGCCGACACGTTTTTTTAGTCTCCCGCTGGCGGCGCGCCGGACGAGAGAGTGACCAGCATAGTTGAGGCCTTCCGATGCGCGATAGAGATCCCTTTGACCTGTATATGAACACGTTGGTCCCGATGGTCGTCGAACAGACGAATCGCGGGGAGCGCGCTTACGATATTTATTCGCGGCTGTTGAAAGAACGCATTATCTTTCTGACAGGCGGCGTCGACGATCATGTCGCAAGCCTGCTCTGCGCCCAACTGCTGTTCCTGGAGAGCGAGAATCCCGGTAAGGACATCGCTTTCTACATCAATTCGCCGGGCGGAATCGTGACATCCGGCATGTCGGTCTACGATACGATGCAGTATATCAAACCGGAAGTCTCGACCGTATGCCTCGGTCAGGCGGCGTCGATGGGCTCGTTGCTTCTGATGGCTGGCGCAAAGGACAAACGCTTTGCGCTGCCGAACAGCCGGATCATGATTCACCAGCCGTCTGGCGGCGCCCAGGGCCAGGCGACGGATATCGAGATCCACGCCAAAGAAATCCTGCGCACCCGTGAAAGGCTGAACCAGGTATACGCCGATCATACGGGCCAAAAGCTCAAGGTGATCGAGGAGGCGATGGAGCGGGACCGGTTCATGAGCCCGGAAGAGGCCCGTGATTTCGGCTTGATTGACGAAGTTGTGACCAGCCGCGAGCTGCCCGATCTGGGCGGCGAAAACGGTTCCGGCGCCTAGCGCGCGGCGCGGTCTGCATTGTAAGCGCCCGCAAGAGCGCTGGGCTGAATCGCCTGGCGAATGCGATATTGGAGACAGTTGGGGATTGAGGCGCCGGGCGCAGCAGGCGTAAACTAGAGGGTGAGGGGCGTATTTGGTGGGCTTGCGGGACATGGGGTCCCGTTAGACAACGGTCGAAGCACGGGCGCTGCGGCGTTCGGGATGAGAGGCGTTAAATGAGTAAGGCCAGCGGCGGCGACGGCAAAAACACGCTCTATTGCTCCTTCTGCGGCAAGAGCCAGCACGAGGTCCGGAAACTGATCGCCGGTCCGACCGTGTTCATCTGCGATGAATGCGTCGAACTGTGCATGGATATCATCAAGGAAGACCATAAGGCCGCGGTCTCCAAGAACGCCGACGGCGTGCCCACGCCTCAGGAGATCCGCGACGTTCTGGACGATTACGTCATCGGTCAGGACCATGCGAAGCGCGTGCTGTCGGTCGCCGTGCATAACCACTACAAACGGCTGGCGCATGCGACGAAGAACAACGATGTCGAACTCGCCAAATCGAATATTCTGCTGATCGGCCCGACCGGTTGCGGCAAGACGCTGCTGGCCCAGACACTCGCGCGAATTCTGGACGTGCCTTTCACCATGGCTGACGCGACGACCCTGACTGAAGCCGGCTATGTCGGCGAGGATGTCGAGAATATCATCCTGAAGCTGTTGCAATCGGCCGACTACAATGTCGAACGGGCGCAACGCGGGATCGTTTATATCGACGAGGTCGACAAGATCAGCCGAAAATCCGACAACCCGTCGATCACCCGCGACGTGTCGGGCGAGGGCGTGCAACAGGCGCTGTTGAAGATCATGGAAGGCACGGTCGCCAGCGTGCCGCCGCAGGGCGGGCGCAAGCATCCGCAACAGGAATTCCTGCAGGTCGACACGACCAATATCCTGTTCATCTGCGGCGGGGCCTTCGCGGGGCTGGAGAAGATTATCTCGCAGCGCGGGCGCGGCTCCGCCATCGGGTTCGGCGCCGACGTGCAGGACGAAGACGAGCGTCAGGTCGGCGAACTGCTGCGCGATATCGAGCCGGAAGATCTGCTCCGTTTCGGTTTGATCCCCGAATTCGTCGGCCGGGTGCCGGTTCTGGCGACCCTGTCCGATCTCGACGAGGACGCCCTGGTCGACATCCTGACCGGCCCGCGCAACGCGTTGGTGAAACAGTATCAGCGTCTGTTCGAGATGGAGAGCGTGCAGATCGAATTCACCGACGACGCCTTGCGCGCCGTCGCCCAGAAAGCGATCCAGCGGAAGACCGGCGCGCGGGGCCTGCGCTCCATCATGGAATCGATCCTGCTCGACCCGATGTATGAATTGCCGGGTCTAGAGGGTGTTGAGGAAGTAGTGATCAACAAGGAAGTTGTCGAAGGGCGCGCTGAACCGCTCTACATCTATTCCGACCGCCGCGACGACGTTCCCTCGACCGCAAGCTGATTTTTGGGCCGAGGCAGGGCTCAAAGTCCCGTTCGTTCCCCTTTGGCGCCTCTGAATACCGCGCATACAGGCGCGAGAACCGGTTTCCGCTCGACGCCGTATACTCTTCTGTGCGGGCGCTGTTGATTCGGCCTGAATCGCGTCACCTTCCAAATCGGTGCGATGTTGGCCCCGCCGCATCGGCCTCGATTTTCGGGTTGAATGCCGGTCGTTCGTGGCCAACTTAAAAAGGGTCGGTCGAACCCCTGTGACCGGCGCACCTTTGGCGTAATTCTGGGACGCCGATACGGGTCCCGCCCTGTCACGCGCGAAGGCCGGAAGGCTTCGCCAGTTAATGAAAGAAGCAAAATCATGCTCGAGATGCCCCGCGGCGTTCAATATCCCGTGCTGCCGCTCCGCGATATCGTTGTTTTCCCGCATATGATCGTGCCCCTGTTCGTCGGCCGTGAGAAATCGGTGCGGGCTCTGGAAGACGTCATGAAGGATGACAAACAGATCCTTCTGGTCACGCAGCGGAACGCCGGCGATGACGATCCGGCGACGGACGACCTCTACGAAATCGGCACCATCGCGACGGTTCTGCAATTGCTGAAACTGCCCGACGGCACGGTGAAAGTGCTCGTGGAAGGGGTCAGCCGCGCGAAGCTGACGGGCTTCACCGACAATGCCGATTTCTTCGAGGCCTATGCCGAAGTGGCCGCCGCCGAGCAGCCCACGGATGATGAGGTTGGCGCTCTGGCGCGGGCGGTGGTTTCGCAATTTGAGCAATATATCAAGCTGAACAAGAAGGTTCCGGCGGAAGTTCTTGTTTCAATTAATCAAATCGATGATTTGAGCAAGCTCGCCGACACGGTCGCCCAGCATTTGGCTGTGAAGATACAGGACAAGCAGGAAATCTTGGAGATCGAGTCCGTCGCCGAGCGGCTGGAGAAGATTTACTCGATGATGGAGAGCGAGATCAGCGTGCTCCAAGTCGAGAAACGCATCCGCACCCGCGTCAAGCGCCAGATGGAGAAGACGCAACGCGAGTATTATCTGAACGAGCAGATGAAAGCGATCCAGAAGGAGCTGGGCGAGGGTGAAGACGGCAAGGACGAGTTGGCCGAGCTTGAAGAGAAGATCAACGCGACCAAACTCTCCAAGGAAGCCAATGAGAAAGCGCTGGCGGAGCTGAAGAAGCTGCGGGCGATGAGCCCGATGTCGGCCGAGGCCACGGTCGTCCGCAATTATCTCGATTGGTTGCTGAGCATTCCGTGGAAAAAACGTTCGAAGGTCAAAAAGGACCTGAACGAAGCCAAATCGGTCCTCGACACCGATCATTATGGGCTTGAGAAGGTCAAGGAGCGCATCCTCGAATATCTCGCCGTCCAGGTGCGGATGCGCAAGGTGAAGGGCCCGATTCTCTGCCTGGTGGGGCCGCCCGGCGTCGGCAAGACCTCGCTCGGCAAGTCCATCGCCAAGGCGACGGGCCGGGAATTCGTGCGCATGTCGCTCGGCGGCGTGCGGGACGAATCGGAGGTGCGCGGTCATCGGCGCACCTATATCGGCTCAATGCCGGGTCGCGTCATTCAAGGCATGAAGAAGGCCAAGAAATCCAATCCGCTGTTCCTTCTGGACGAAATCGACAAGCTGGGCGCCGATTGGCGCGGCGATCCGTCTTCGGCCCTGCTGGAAGTCCTGGACCCGGAGCAGAACAACACCTTCAACGACCACTATCTCGAGGTCGATTACGATCTGTCCGATGTGATGTTCGTGACCACCGCGAACACGCTGCGCATGCCGCAGCCGCTGATGGACCGGATGGAGATCATTCGCATCCCCGGTTACACCGAGGATGAGAAGGTTGAGATCGCCAAGCGCCATCTGCTGACCAAGCAGATGAAAGAAAACGGCTTGAAGGCGGAGGAATTCTCGATCACCGACGCCGCGCTGCGCGACCTGATCCGCTACTATACCCGCGAGGCCGGGGTGCGCAGTCTGGAGCGCGAAATCGCCAATTTGGGCCGCAAGGCGATCAAGGAAATCGTCGGCGACGCCAAGGAAAGCGTCGAGGTCACCAGCGACAACCTCAACCAATATGCCGGCGTCCGGAAATTCCGCTTCGGCGAGATCGAAGAGGATGATCTGGTTGGCGTGGTGACCGGTTTGGCCTGGACCGAGGTCGGTGGTGAACTGCTGAACATCGAATCGGTTCTGGTGCCGGGCAAGGGCAAGGTGACCAAAACCGGGAAACTCGGCGATGTGATGCAGGAGTCGATCCAGGCTGCGGAGTATTTCATCAAGAGCCGCGCGCCGTCCCTGGGGCTAAAGCCGACCGCGTTCGAGAAGAGCGACATCCACGTCCATGTGCCGGAAGGCGCGACGCCGAAAGACGGACCGTCGGCTGGCGTCGCCATGGTGACCTCCATGGTCTCGGTCCTGACCGGCATTCCGGTCCGCAAAGATGTGGCGATGACCGGCGAGGTCACGCTGCGCGGCCGCGTTCTGCCGATCGGCGGCTTGAAGGAAAAGCTGCTGGCGGCGCTGCGGGGCGGGATCAATCTGGTCCTTATTCCGAAGGACAATGAGAAGGACCTCGAGGAAATCCCGGACAATGTGAAGGAAGGCCTGACGATCGTGCCCGTGGCGACGGTCGACGAGGTTCTGGAGCAGGCGCTGACCGAAACGCTGACGCCGATCGAATGGAACCCGAATGACGACGAGGGCGAAAATGTGGACCCGGCGGCCAAAGCGGCCGGCGATGACGCCGAGCATGATGCGGTGACGACACACTGACGCGCCATTGAAGAGAGGGATCGATATAGATCGTCGGCGGCGCCGACGCCCCGTCGATCCGATAGATGAAATCGGCGCGGCCTGATCTTTCGCGAATCGGGCCGCGCCGATTCCTTTTCGCGCGGCGCAATTTTCCACAATTCGACGCTAACGGCGTAACATTGTTTCGCCAGTGTCCATCCGCGCTTGGAGGGATCGGTCCGCCATGGAACAAATCGGGCCGATGCTATCCGCTTTTTCCGGCATTCGAGCTAAAACCGCAGAATTCTGCGGTACTTCAGCGCTTTCCAATTGACGCCGATTTTCGAATACCCGTACTATCCGACCCGTTCGAGAGCAGTTCAGCCGCTCCGTTCCAGTCTTAACGCAGTCATGCGTCCCACCCATAACCCGATATTCAAAAGGGGGCCCAACGTGAACAAAAACGATTTGGTGGCGGCCGTCGCCGATTCTTCCGGTCTGTCCAAAGCCGATGCGGCGAAAGCGGTCGACTCTGTCTTTGACGGCATTACCGGCGCCCTGAAGAGCGGCGACGAAGTCCGTCTGGTCGGTTTCGGCACTTTCAGCGTCGCGCAGCGCGCGGCGAGCGAAGGTCGCAACCCGCGCACCGGCGAGACCATTCAGATCCCGGCGTCGAAACAACCAAAATTCAAGGCCGGCAAAGGGCTTAAAGACGCCGTCAACTGACACTGGTTGACACATCAGTCTTTGAAACGGCCGCGCCAAAGCGCGGCCGTTTCCTGTTTTAGAGATTGTTCCGTGACGGCGACCGCGTGATTGACCCTTAAGGCTGGGTCGTCTATCGCTCGCGCATAGATTATGGGCCGTTAGCTCAGCTGGGAGAGCGCTTCGTTTACACCGAAGATGTCGGCAGTTCGATCCTGTCACGGCCCACCATGAAATCCGATCAGACGTGCGAATCGCTGGCGCTTCGGCAGGGCGTGTCGACAAAAGGCCAGCTCGCTTGAGAAACCCAGTTTGGCTTGCTTGACAGTGTCTGGTTCCGGCTTTACGACACGGCCCTCGCCACGGTGTGACGCCTGTTTCAGGGCTTTGCGACGCTGGCGACGCGGGTGTAGCTCAGTTGGTTAGAGCGCCGGCCTGTCACGCCGGAGGTCGCGGGTTCGAGCCCCGTCACTCGCGCCACTTTTCAAAGCCTCCGCCTTCCTAAGAACCAACGCTGAACGGTGAAATCACGCCTTCAGGCGAGGCGCATTGCAACGCACTCCGTGCTGTTTTCACGCTTGCCGCCGCAACCGGTGTGTTGCGATGTCACGGCGGCGGCTCAGCATCCGTTTCGCACTTGCGAGCCCCCGCCAAGTTCCTATAGTGACGCGAAAATCCGAACGTACCGATTGTGATCGTCCCGCCGGCGCCTGAGCCGGTCGAAATGGGATGGGGTGAAAAAAGTCGGACGCAGGCGCATGGTCTGGGGAAGGGCCGATGGAAGAGCTTCTGAGAGAGTATTTCGCCATCCTCGTCTTTATCGGGTTGGCTGTCGGTTTGGCTCTGATCATGGTTTTCGCCAGCATGATCGTAGCCCGGCAAAAGCCGGATTCCGAAAAGCTCTCCGCTTATGAATGCGGCTTCGAGGCGTTCGACGACGCGCGCTCCCGATTCGATGTCCGTTTCTATCTGGTCACGCTGCTCTTCATCATTTTCGATCTGGAAGTCGCCTTTCTGTTCCCGTGGGCGGTGACGCTTGGCGATATCGGCCTGTTCGGTTTCTGGTCGATGGTGGTGTTCCTTGGCATCCTCACCATCGGGTTCATTTACGAGTGGCGGAAAGGCGCGTTGGAGTGGGAATGACCTGCATCCTGCACGCCGCGCGCCTGAGGAGAGGTTAGATGTCGGTCGCCAACCCGGCGGGCGCGCCATTGCCGCCCGGCGCCGCACAAGACGCCGCGCTGCAAGCCGTTACGGACGAACTGCAGGACAAAGGCTTTGTCATCGCCAATGTCGATAAGGTGGTGAACTGGGCTCGGACCGGCTCGATGTGGCCGATGACCTTCGGCCTGGCCTGCTGCGCTGTCGAGATGATTCACGCCTATATGCCGCGCTATGATCTGGACCGGTTCGGAGTCGTCGTGCGCGCCAGCCCGCGCCAATCGGACGTGATGATCGTCGCCGGCACCCTGACCAATAAAATGGCCCCGGCGCTGCGCAAGGTCTACGATCAGATGGCCGAGCCCCGCTGGGTGATCTCGATGGGGTCCTGCGCCAATGGCGGCGGCTATTATCATTACTCTTACAGCGTCGTGCGGGGTTGCGACCGGATCGTCCCGGTTGACGTCTATGTGCCGGGCTGCCCGCCGACGGCCGAGGCGCTGGTTTACGGCGTCCTGCAACTGCAAAAGAAGATCAAACGCACGGGCACGATCGCGCGCTAGCGTGGGCCGCGCATCCCAAGATGCGGACGACGCGGGCGACCCCGGACGAGAAAGGTGAGTATGGACGAGAAGATCGAAGCGCTGCAGGAGCTCGGCGAGCATCTTTCCGCTCGCCTGGCCGACGACGTCATCTCTTGGGAGATCAAGAATGGCGAGCTTATCCTGGTCGTCGTCACGCTATCGGTGGCGAAAGCTGGCAAGCTTCTGCGCGATGACGCGAATTGCCAATTCAAGCAATGCGTCGATGTTTGCGGCGTCGACTATCCCGACCGCGATCCGCGCTTCGAGATCGTTTATAACCTTCTGAGCCTGAAGCATAATCTGCGCATCCGCATGAAGGTGCTGACCGACGAGGACACGCCGGTGCCGTCCGTCGCCGGCGTCTGGCCAACCGCCAATTGGTTCGAGCGCGAAGTCTGGGATCTGTATGGCGTCTATTTCACCGACCATCCGGACATGCGCCGGATTCTGACCGACTATGGGTTCGAGGGACATCCGCTGCGCAAGGACTTCCCGCTGACCGGCCATGTCGAGGTTCGCTATGATGACGAGTTGCGGCGCGTCGTCTATGAGCCGGTGAAACTGGTGCAGGATTTTCGCTCGTTCGACTTCACCTCGCCTTGGGAAGGCATGACGCCGACCCTGCCGGGCGACGAGAAGGCGACCGATGGCGCAGGAGAACCGGCATGAGTGCGGAAGCGCTGGCGAGCGGGACGAAGCCCGAAGATCCCACGATCAAGACGCTGACGATGAATTTCGGGCCGCAGCATCCGGCGGCTCATGGCGTGTTGCGCATGGTCATGGAGATGGATGGCGAGGTGGTCGAGCGGCTCGATCCGCATATCGGCCTGCTGCATCGCGGCACCGAGAAGCTCATCGAATACAAGACCTACCTGCAGGCGATCCCCTATTTCGACCGCTTGGATTATGTGGCGCCGATGTGTCAGGAGCACGCGTTCGTGCTCGGCGCCGAGAAGCTGTTGGGGGTCGAAGTTCCGCTGCGCGCCCAATATATCCGGGTGCTGTTTGCGGAGATCTCGCGGCTGCTCAATCACCTGTTGAACGTGCCGGCCTATGCGCTGGATGTCGGCGCCATGACGCCGATGCTCTGGGCGTTTGAAGAACGCGAAAAGCTGATGGAGTTCTATGAGGCGGTCTGCGGCGCCCGACTTCATGCGGCCTATTATCGGGTCGGCGGGGTGCATCAGGACATGCCGGCCGGTCTGGCGGACCGGATCGGCGAATGGGTCGATCAGGCGCCGAAATTCATGACCGACATGGAGACGCTGCTGGTCGATAATCGGATCTTCAAGCAACGCTCGGTCGATATCGGGATTATTTCGCCGGAAGACGCCTTGGCTTGGGGCTGCACCGGGCCGGTGCTGCGCGGCTCCGGCATTCCTTGGGACCTGCGCAAGGCCCAGCCTTATGACGTCTATGAGCGGATGGATTTCGACATCCCGATCGGCAAGAACGGCGATTGCTACAGCCGCTTCCTGGTGCGCGTCGAGGAAATGAAGCAATCCTTGAAGATCGTGAAACAGTGTCTCGAGGAAATGCCGGGCGGGCCGGTGATGGCGACCGAGGGCAAGATCGGACCGCCGAAACGCGGCGAGATGAAACGCTCGATGGAATCGCTGATCCATCACTTTAAGCTCTATACCGAGGGCTTCCACGTGCCCGAGGGCGAGACCTACACAGCGGTCGAAGCGCCGAAAGGCGAGTTCGGAGTCTATCTGGTCTCTGACGGCGGCAACCGGCCTTATCGCTGCAAGATTCGCGCGCCGGGCTTCGCGCATCTGCAGGCGATGGATCATGTCTGCAAGGGCCATATGCTGGCCGATTCGGTCGCCGTGCTCGGGGCGATGGATATTGTGTTTGGCGAGATCGATCGATGAGCGAAGTGTTTGAATTCACCGGCGACTTCCTCAAGGAAGCCGAGCGCAATATCGCGAAATACCCGGCGGACCGGAAGCAATCCGCGGTGCTCGCTCTGCTGTTCCTGGCCCAGGAGCAGAATCACGAAGACGGCCATTATGTGACGCAGGCCGCCATGCGGACGATCTCCGAGATGCTGGAGATGCCTTATATCCGGGTCATGGAGGTCGCGACCTTCTTCACAATGGTTAATCTGAAACCGGTCGGGAAGTTCCATGTCCAGCTTTGCGGCACAACGCCTTGCATGCTGCGCGGGGCCGAGGCGCTGATGGACGCGGTGAAAGAGAAGTTCGGTATCGGTCATGGCGAAACGACCGAGGATAAGCTGTTCACCTTGACCGAGGTTGAATGTCTCGGCGCCTGCTCGAACGCGCCGATGGTTCAGATCAACGACGATTATTTCGAGGATCTGACGCCTGAGACGCTGATCTCGGTGATGGAGACTCTGAAGGGCGGCGGCGACCCGACCATCGGCTCGCAGATGGGCCGCGCAAGTTCCGAACCGTTTGGCGGACCGATGACCCTGACGACGGGTCCCGGCGCTCAGACCGCGGACGCGCCGAACGCGCCCAAAGAAACGCCGGTCTATATCGGTCCGGGAGAATAGAGGATGGCCCTGTTGGAAGATAAGGACCGCATCTTCACCAATCTCTACGGCTACCATCCGTGGAACCTGGAGGCGGCGAAGCAGCGCGGCGATTGGGATCACACCAAAGCGATCCTCGATCGCGGTCGCGATGCGATCATCGACGAGATGAAGGCGTCCGGCCTGCGCGGGCGCGGCGGCGCCGGGTTTCCGACCGGCGTGAAATGGTCCTTCATGCCCAAGGAGAATACCGGCAAGCCGCACTATTTGGTCGTCAACGCCGATGAATCCGAGCCCGGGACCTGCAAAGACCGCGAAATCATGCGGAACGATCCGCACAAGTTGGTCGAGGGCTGTCTGGTCGCGTCCTACGCCATGGGCGCGGAGGCCGCCTACATCTATATCCGCGGCGAATATCGCCATGAATACAAGGTGTTGGAGGCCGCCGTTGCGGAAGCCTATGAGGCGGGCCTGATCGGCAAGAACGCCTGCGGCTCCGGCTTCGATTTCGACATCTACGTCCATCACGGCGCCGGCGCCTATATCTGCGGCGAAGAAACGGCGTTGCTCGAGAGCCTGGAAGGCAAAAAGGGCCAGCCGCGGCTGAAACCGCCTTTTCCGGCGATGGCGGGCCTCTATGGCTGTCCGACGACGGTCAACAATGTCGAATCGATCGCGGTCGCGCCCACGATCCTGCGGCGCGGCGCGGCTTGGTTCTCGAGCTTCGGGCGCGAGAACAACACCGGCACCAAGTTGTTCTGCATCTCCGGCCATGTCGAGAAGCCGTGCAATGTCGAGGAAGCGCTGTCGATCCCGATGCGCGAGCTGTTGGAGAAACATTGCGGCGGGGTGCGCGGCGGCTGGGACAATCTGCTGGCGGTGATCCCCGGCGGCTCGTCTGTGCCGTTGCTGCCGAAACATATCTGCGACGACGTCCTGATGGATTTCGACGCGTTGCGCGAGGTTCAGTCGGGCCTGGGCACAGCGGCGGTCATCGTGATGGATAAGTCGACCGACATCATCAAGGCGATCGCGCGGCTGAGCTATTTCTATAAGCATGAAAGCTGCGGCCAATGCACGCCGTGCCGCGAGGGAACGGGCTGGATGTGGCGCGTGATGGAACGTCTAGTGCGCGGCGAAGCGGAGGTCGAGGAAATCGACATGCTGCTCGATGTCAGCAAACAGATCGAAGGCCGCACCATCTGCGCACTGGGCGACGCGGCGGCCTGGCCGGTCCAGGGCCTGATCCGTCATTTCCGAGATGAAATCGTCGACCGCATCAAAAACCGCACCCGCGTTCAAGTGCCGGCGGCGGCGGAGTAGCCTGGTCGCGAACGGCCAAGAGAAGAGGGAAGCTGCGTGCCGACACTGAAGGTCAATGGCGAAGAGGTCGAATTCGAGAAGGGCATGACCGTCCTTCAGGTCTGCGAATCCGCGGGCGTCGAGATTCCGCGCTTCTGCTATCACGAGCGCCTGTCGATCGCCGGCAATTGCCGGATGTGCCTGGTCGAGGTGAAGCCCGGACCGCCGAAACCGGCGGCGAGCTGCGCCTTGCCGGCGGGCGACGGTATGGAGGTCCTCACCAACAGCGAGATGGTGACCAAGGCGCGCAACGGCGTCATGGAGTTCCTGCTGATCAACCATCCGCTCGATTGCCCGATCTGCGATCAAGGCGGCGAATGCGACCTGCAGGATCAGGCCATGGCCTATGGCTATGACGGCTCGCGATTCGAGGAGAACAAGCGGGCGGTCGAAGACAAATATATGGGCCCCTTGATCAACACGATCATGACCCGCTGCATCCATTGCACCCGCTGCGTCCGCTTTTCGACCGAAATCGCCGGCGTCGAGGATATGGGTCTCTTGAACCGCGGCGAGTCGGCGGAAATCTCGTCGCTCGAACAGGCGGTCGCCAGCGAGTTGAGCGCCAACGTTATCGATCTCTGTCCGGTTGGCGCGTTGACGTCGAAACCCTACCAATTCAACGCGCGCCCATGGGAGTTGAAAAAGACCGAATCAATCGACGTGATGGACGCGGTCGGCTCAAACATCCGCGTCGATGCCCGCGGGAACGAAGTCTTGCGCGTGCTGCCGCGCCTGAACGAGGACGTGAACGAGGAATGGATCTCCGACAAGACGCGCTATGCCTGCGACGGCTTGCGCAAACGCCGGTTGGATAAGGTCTTTGTGCGCGGCGCCGACGGCAAACTGGCGCCGTCGGACTGGAATACGGCCTTCAAGACCATCGCCGACAAGATTGCTTCGCTCGAACCGTCGGAAATCGGGGCGATCGCCGGCGATCAGTGCGATGTTGAAAGCATGTTCGCCCTGAAAGACCTGATGGGCCGGCTCGGCGTGACTAGTCTCGACTGTCGTCAGGATGGCGCGAAACTCGATCCGTCGGTCCGGTCCTCTTACCTGTTCAATACATCCATCGCCGGCATCGAACAGGCGGATGCGATCCTGATCGTCGGCGCCAACCCGCGTTGGGAGGCGCCGCTGATCAATGCGCGCATCCGCAAGGCCTGGCTGAACAGCCCGGTAAGGATCGGCGTGACCGGCGAGAAGCTCGATCTGACTTATAGCTATGACTATCTCGGCGCCGGGCCGGAGACGCTGAAGGCGGTCGCCGACGGGTCGCACAGTTTCGCCGAGACGCTGAAAAAGGCCGAACGGCCGATGATCATTCTCGGGCCCGGCGCTGTCTCGCGTTCCGACGGGGCGGCGGTTCTGGCGGCCGGGCGGGCCATCGCCGAAGCGACCGGCATGATCGCGGACGGTTGGAACGGCTTCAACGTGCTTAACACCGCGGCGAGCCGGGTCGGCGGGCTTGATATCGGATTTACGCCGGGCGAGGGCGGGTTGGACGCCGCCGGCATACTGGACGGCGCTGCGTCCGGCGCGGTGAAGCTGGTCTATCTGCTGGCGGCGGACGAGATCGATGCGGCCAAGCTGAAAGACGCGTTCGTCATCTATCAGGGCCATCACGGCGACGCCGGCGCGCATGCGGCGGATGTGATCCTGCCGGGGGCCGCCTATACCGAGAAGCCGGGGATCTATGTGAATACCGAAGGCCGGGTTCAGATGGCCCGCCGGGCCGCTTTCCCGCCGGGAGACGGGCGCGAGGATTGGACGATCCTGCGCGCCCTGTCTGATACCGTCGGTCAGACCTTGCCCTATGACAATCTCGGCGAATTGCGGCGCGCGGTGCATACGGCCTGCCCGCATATGACAGAGATTGACGCCGCGCCGACCGCCGAGTGGGCGCCGTTTGCGGGCGACGCGTCCCTGTCTGACCTCAGCGACGCGCCCTTCGCTTCGACGATTGAGAATTTCTACCAGACCGATCCGATCAGCCGGGCGTCCGAGACCATGGCGGCCTGCACTGAGGAAATCCTAAGCCGGGCCCAAGCGGGAAGGGACGCCGCCCATGGTTAATCCCGAACTGTGGTTCGAAGGCGTCTGGTGGAGCGGCTACGCGCTGCCGACCGCGACCATTGTCATGTATATCCTGGCGATCGTGATCCCGGTGCTGATCTCGGTCGCCTATCTGACCTACGCCGAGCGCAAAGTGATCGGCTGGATGCAGCTGCGCAAAGGGCCGAACGTGGTTGGGCCCTTCGGACTGCTGCAGCCCTTCGCGGACGGCCTGAAACTGTTCTTGAAGGAGACGATCATCCCGTCCGGCGCGAACGCCGCCTTGTTCGTCTGCGCGCCGATGTTGACCTTCATCCTCAGCCTGATCGCCTGGGCGGTGATCCCGTTTGATGAGGGCTGGGTCTTGGCCGACATCAATGTCGGCATCCTGTACTTGTTCGCGATTTCCTCGCTCGGCGTCTACGGCATCATCATCGCCGGTTGGGCCTCGAACTCGAAATACGCCTTCCTCGGCGCGCTGCGGTCGGCGGCGCAGATGGTTTCCTACGAAGTGTCGATGGGTTTCGTCATCGTCTCGGTGCTGATCATCGTCGGCTCGCTGAATCTGAGCGCCGTGGTCGAGGCGCAGCGCGGCCTCTGGTTCGTCGTCCCGATGTTCCCGATGTTCGTGATCTTCTTCGTCAGCATCCTGGCGGAGACCAACCGTGCGCCCTTCGACTTGCCGGAGGCGGAGGCGGAACTGGTCTCGGGCTACAATGTCGAGTATTCGGCCATGACCTTTGCGCTGTTTTTCCTGGGCGAATACGCGAACATGATCCTGATGAGCGCGATGGCGACGACGCTGTTCCTGGGCGGCTGGCTGCCGCCGGTCGATATCGCGCCCTTCAACCTGATCCCCGGCGTGATCTGGTTCGGGTTGAAGACGGCGCTGATCCTGTTCGGCTTCCTCTGGGTGCGCGCCACATTCCCGCGCTACCGCTATGACCAGCTGATGCGCCTGGGCTGGAAAGTGTTTCTGCCGTTCTCGCTGTTCTGGGTGGTCGCCACGGCGGGCGTGCTCGTCGCCTTCGACTGGCTTCCGGACTGATCGGCGGGCGCGGCGTGTGATGTTTGAAAGAAGGATTTGATCGGTGCTCGATAGAACTGTCCGCTCATTCTTCCTGACCGAGTTGGTGGAAGGCATGGCGTTGACCTTGAAAACCATGTTCAAGGCCAAGCACACCATCAACTATCCCTATGAGAAGGGGCCGCTGAGCCCGCGCTTCCGCGGCGAGCATGCTTTGCGGCGCTATCCGAACGGCGAGGAACGCTGCATCGCGTGCAAGCTGTGCGAGGCAGTCTGTCCGGCGCAGGCGATTACAATCGAGGCGGAGCCGCGCGACGACGGCAGCCGGCGCACAACGCGCTACGACATCGATATGACCAAATGCATCTATTGCGGCTTCTGTCAGGAGGCGTGCCCGGTCGACGCCATCGTCGAAGGGCCGAATTTCGAGTTTGCGACGGAGACGCGCGAGGAGCTTTTCTACAACAAGGACAAGCTGTTGCTGAACGGCGAGCGGTGGGAGGCGGAGATCGCCAACAACATTGCTCAGGACGCGCCGTATCGCTAAACACGCGGCCGGGCCCGTTCGGGCCGCGCCAAGGGGAATCAGCCGGGGACATCCCGGGGGGAAGACATGATCGTAGAGGCGCTCGCCTTTTACCTTTTCGCGGCCGTCGCGGTCGCCTGCGGTGTGATGGTCATCACGTCCAAGAACCCGGTCCATTCGGTCCTGTTCCTGATCCTGGCCTTCTTCAACGCGGCCGGCCTGTTCGTGATCCAGGGCGCCGAGTTCCTGGCGATGATCCTGGTCATCGTCTATGTCGGCGCGGTCGCGGTGCTGTTCCTTTTCGTCGTGATGATGTTGGACGTGAATTTCGCGGAACTGCGTGAGGGGTTTGCGAAATATCTGCCGATCGGCGCGGCCATCGGAATCGTGCTGTTGGCGGAATTGGTGCTGATCGGCGCCGGCTGGGTATTCGGGCCCGATGTCGCCGGCGTCGCTGCATCGCCGACCCCCGCGCTGAGCGAGGCGACCAACACCGAGGCGATCGGCCGGATCCTCTACACGAAATATGTCTACCTGTTCCAAGGCGCGGGCATGGTCCTTCTGGTCGCGATGGTCGGCGCCATCGTCCTGACGCTGCGCCAACGCTCGGGCGTCAAACGTCAGAATATCGCCGCCCAGGTCGCGCGGGACGCCAAGGCCGAAGTCACGGTCGTCAAAGTGCCGACCGGTAGCGGGGTCTGACCATGGAAATAGGGCTCGCCCACTATCTGACGGTCGCCGCGATCCTATTCACGCTGGGGCTGATGGGGATCTTCCTGAATCGGAAGAATGTCATCGTCATCCTGATGTCGGTCGAACTGATGCTGCTGGCGGTGAATATCAATCTGGTCAGCTTCTCGACCCATCTGGGCGATCTGACCGGCCAGATCTTCACCATGTTCGTGCTGACTGTCGCGGCGGCGGAAGCGGCGATCGGTCTGGCGATTCTGGTCGTCTACTACCGCAACCGCGCCTCGATCGCGGTTGACGACATCAACGCCATGAAGGGCTGAGGGGGAGCGCGCGACTATGGAAGCCGCCATCGTATTTCTGCCCCTGGCCGGCGCTATCCTGGCCGGTCTGTTCGGCCGGCCGCTGGGCGCCAAGGGCGCGCAATGGCTGACCAGCGGTCTCATGGTGATCGCCGCCGTCCTGTCCTGGATCGTCCTTTTCGACATTACAAGCGAAGGTAAATCCTACACCGTGACCCTGTTCACCTGGGTCGCGTCGGGCAGTTTCGCCTTCGATTGGGCGTTGCGGATGGATTCGCTGACCGCGGTGATGCTGATCGTGGTCACCACCGTCAGCGCCGTCGTGCATATCTATTCGATCGGCTACATGTCGCACGATCCGCATCAGCCGCGCTTCTTCGCCTATCTCAGCTTCTTCACCTTCTCGATGCTGATGTTGGTGACCGCCGACAATCTGGTTCAGATGTTCTTCGGCTGGGAGGGGGTCGGCGTCGCTTCCTATTTGCTGATCGGCTTCTGGTTCCAGAAACCGTCGGCGAATGCCGCAGCAATCAAGGCCTTCCTGGTCAACAGGGTCGGCGATATCGGCTTCGCGCTAGGCATTTTCGCGATCTATGTGATGACCGACAGCGTCAATCTGACGGTGATCTTCAACACGATCCCCGATCTGGTCGGAACCAAGCTGGTCTTCATGGGCGTCGAGTTCGACGCGATCACGGTCACAGCGCTGTTGCTGTTCCTCGGCGCCATGGGCAAGTCGGCTCAGTTGGGCCTGCATACCTGGCTGCCGGACGCGATGGAGGGGCCGACGCCGGTGTCCGCCCTCATCCACGCCGCCACGATGGTGACCGCCGGCGTCTTTATGGTCTGCCGTCTTTCGCCGCTCTTTGAGTATAGCGAGTTCGCCCTGGCGGTGGTCACCATCGTCGGCGCCTCGACCGCTTTCTTCGCCGCAACGGTCGGTCTGACGCAGAACGACATCAAGCGGGTGATCGCCTATTCGACCTGCTCGCAGCTCGGCTACATGTTCTTTGCCGCGGGCGTCTCGGCCTATCCGGCGGCGATGTTCCACCTGACGACGCACGCTTTCTTCAAGGCGCTGCTGTTCCTCGGCGCGGGCTCGGTCATTCACGCCATGTCCGACGAGCAGGACATGCGGCGCATGGGCGGGCTCGCCAAACTAATCCCGGTCACTTACGCCTTCATGTGGATCGGCTCGCTCGCCCTGATGGGGATCGGCATACCGGGGACGCCGGTCGGCTTCGCAGGCTTCTTCTCGAAAGACATCGTGCTGGAGGCGGCCTATGCGGCGGAGACGATGGTCGGCGGCTACGCCTTTTGGCTTGGATTGATCGCCGCCTTCATGACCGCCTTCTATTCCGGTCGCCTGCTGTTCATGACCTTCCACGGGACCTCGCGGGCGGATGAGAAGACCCTGGCCCACGTCCATGAATCGCCGCGCGTCATGATCTGGCCGCTTTATATCCTGGTGCTTGGCTCGCTGTTCGCGGGCGTCGCCTTCTATGGCGGCTTCGTGGGCGACGGCATGGCGAATTTCTGGGGCTCTTCGATCCTGATCCTACCGGAAAATCAGGCGCTGGCGAACGCGACGCTCGTGCCGATCTGGGTCAAAGCCGCGCCGCTCGCCGTCGGTCTGTCCGGCCTGGCGCTGAGCTATTGGATGTATGTGAAGCGGCCGGACGCGCCCGCCGCCTTGGTCGTGCGGATTCGCGAGCTGTATCTGTTCTCGCTGAACAAGTGGTATTTCGACGAGCTGTTCAATTTCCTGTTCGTGCGGCCCAGCTTCGCGATCGGCCGGTTCTTCTGGAAACGCGGCGATCAGAAGACAATCGACGGGCTCGGTCCGGATGGGGTGGCGCAGACCACGCTGCGGGCGTCGAAAGGGGTCAGTCTGCTGCAGACCGGCTATGTCTATCACTATGCGTTCGCGATGCTGATCGGCGTCGTCGTGTTCGTCACCTGGTATGTGGCGACGTCTTAACAAGGTTTGGGGATTGCAGGCCGCGCGACAGGCACGCGCCGGGCTGTAGGTGAAGGGTTAGACGCGGAATATGTTCGAAGGCTTCGGTTGGCTGTCGATTACGATCTTCCTGCCCCTGATCGGGGCGGCGCTGATCCTGTTGCTGGTGCGCGGCGACGACGAAGACGCCCACCGCAACGCGCGCTACGCTGCGCTCGCCACCTCGCTCTTCACCCTGATCGCCTCGCTGATCGTACTGGCGAATTTCGATGGGACCGAGGCGGGATTCCAACTGGTCGAGACGGTGGCCTGGCTGCCGGACCTGTCGATCTCCTACACGGTCGGGGTCGATGGCGTCTCGATCTGGTTCATCTTGCTCAGCACGCTTCTGACGCCGCTCTGCATTCTCGCCAGTTGGGAGGCGATCAAGAAGCGGGTGCGGGAATATATGGTCGCCTTCCTGGTCCTTGAGACCATGATGGTCGGGATGTTCTGCGCGCTGGATATCGTGCTCTTCTATGTCTTCTTCGAAGGCGTGTTGATCCCGATGTTCCTGATCATCGGCGTCTGGGGCGGCGGGCGGCGGGTCTACGCGGCCTTCAAATTCTTCCTCTACACGCTGCTCGGCTCCGTTCTGATGCTGGTCGCGGTGCTGGTGATGTATTGGCAGGCCGGAACCACCGACATCGCGTTGTTGATGCAGCACGATTTCCCGTTCGAGCTGGAATTCTGGCTCTGGCTCGCCTTCTTCGCATCCTTCGCCGTGAAAGTGCCGATGTGGCCGGTCCATACATGGCTGCCGGACGCCCATGTCGAGGCCCCGACGGCGGGCTCGGTGATCCTAGCCGGCGTGCTCTTGAAAATGGGCGGCTACGGTTTCTTGCGTTTCTCGCTGCCGATGTTCCCCGAAGCGTCGGATTTCTTCGCGCCCATGGTCTTTTGGCTGTCTGTGATCGCGGTGATCTACACCTCGCTCGTCGCGCTGGTGCAAGAGGATATGAAGAAGCTGATCGCCTATTCCTCGGTCGCCCATATGGGCTTCGTGACGGCGGCGATCTTCAGCATCAACGAGCAGGCGATCGCCGGGTCGATCATTCAGATGCTGAGCCACGGGCTGGTATCGGGCGCGCTCTTCCTCTGCGTCGGCGTCGTCTATGACCGGCTGCATACCCGCGACATCGAGCGCTACGGCGGGCTGGTCGAGCGGATGCCGAAATACGCGCTGGTCTTCATGGTGATGACCCTGGCCTCCGTCGGCCTGCCGGGCACCAGCGGCTTCGTCGGCGAGTTCCTGATCCTGGTCGGCGCCTTCCAAGCCTCGACCTGGCTGGCGGTCGGGCTGGCCAGCGGCATGGTTTTGGGCGCGGCTTATATGTTGTTCCTCTATCGCCGGGTCGTCTTCGGCAAGCTGGTCAAGGAAGACCTGATGACCATGAAGGACATGAACGCGCGGGAAATCGCCGTATTCGCGCCGCTGGTCGTGCTGGTCCTGTGGATGGGAATTTATCCATCCAGCTTCATGGAGCCGATCGAGCCGAGCATTCAGAAGCTGATCGGCGACTATCAAGCCGCGCTGGCGGCGGCGGAGTCGCGGGACGCGGGGAACGCCTTGGCGCTGCTGTCGGACGCCGCGACGGCCCTGGGCCTGAAATAGGCCGGCGCGTGATGGGAAGAAAAGCGCGATGACCGAATTACCAAATTTCCAGCCGGCGACGCCCGAGATTTTCCTGGCCGCGGCCTCGATGGTCCTGATGATGGTCGGGGTCTTCGTGAAGCCGAAGCAGGCCTATCGCACGGTGAATACGCTGGCCATTCTCAGCCTGCTCGCGGCCGCCGTTTTGGTGATCATGGTCGGCGGCTCGACCGAGGCCGGTCCGCAATTGGCCATGTTCGACCTGTTCATCATGGATGATTTCGCGGTTTTCGTGAAAATCCTGATCCTGATCGGCTCTGTCGCGGCGCTGATCATGAGCCAAGGCTATGTCCAGCGCGAAGGCATGGCGCGGTTCGAGTTCCCGATCCTGATCGTTTTCGCGACGCTGGGCATGTTGATGATGGCCTCGGCGAACGATCTGATGGCGCTCTATATCGGCGTCGAACTACAGAGCCTGTCGCTTTATGTCGTCGCGTCCTTCCAGCGCGACAGCCTACGATCAACGGAATCGGGGCTGAAATACTTCGTGCTGGGCGCGCTCTCGTCAGGCCTGCTTCTGTATGGCGCGTCGCTGGTCTATGGTTTCTCCGGCGCGACGCAGTTCGACTTGATCGTTCAGTCTATCGCCTCGTCGGAGGAAACGCCGCTTGGCCTGATCGTCGGCATTGTCTTCATCATCGCCGCCCTGGCCTTCAAGGTCTCCGCTGCGCCGTTCCATATGTGGACGCCGGACGTCTATGAAGGCGCGCCGACGCCGGTTACCGCTTTCTTCTCGGTCGCGCCGAAGGTGGCGGCCATGGCGCTTCTGCTGCGCGTCATGCTCGACCCGTTCGGCGAGCTGATCATCGAATGGCGCCAGGTCATTGTCCTGGTTTCGATCCTGTCGATGCTGCTGGGCGCCTTCGCGGCGATCGCGCAGACCAACATCAAGCGTCTGATGGCCTATAGTTCGATCGGCCATATCGGCTACGCCCTGATGGGCCTGGCCGCGGGCGGCGAGATCGGGCTGAAAGGCGTGCTGGTCTATCTCGCCATCTATGTGGTGATGAATATCGGCGTCTTCGCCTGCATCCTGACGATGAAGGTCCAGGACCGCATGGTCGAGGGGATCGAGGATCTGGCCGGACTGAACAGCCACGCGCCGATCACCGCCCTGGTGCTGTTGGTCCTGATGTTCTCGATGGCGGGGATTCCGCCGACAATCGGTTTCTTCGGGAAATACTATGTCTTCGCCGCCGCCTTGGACGCAGAGCTCTACGCGCTCGCCATCATCGGCGCGGTCACCAGCGTGGTCAGCGCCTTCTACTACCTGCGCATCATCAAGGTGATGTATTTCGACGAGCCGAAAGAGGCGTTCGACAAGAGACAACCGGCCGGACTGCGCGGCGTCATGGTCACGTCCGGCTTCCTCAGCGTCGCCCTGGCGCCGTTCCTCAGCGTCATTGTCACCCCCGCCGGGATCGCCGCCGCCTCCATCCTGGCGCCATAAGCGCGCCCGGCGTGACCGGTTCCGTATCGCCAGAGGCTGCGGTCGAAGCGCCGCCGGGCTTCACCCTGCATTGGCGGGAGAGCGTCGGCTCGACCATGGATGAGGCGCGGGCGCTGATCGAAAGCGACCCGCCGACCGCTCAGATCGTTTGGGCCGGCGAGCAGATGGCCGGACGGGGCCGTCTTGGACGGAGCTGGTCCTCGCCGCCCGGCAATCTCTATGCGACGACGGCCATCCGAAACCCACGCGGCGCCGCCGAAGCGCCCGAATGTTCCTTCATCGCGGTTCTGGCGATGCGCGACGCCATGATCGCGGTCACGGGTTTGCCGTCCGAGCAGGTCCGTCTGAAATGGCCGAACGATATCCTGGTTAACGGCGCCAAAGCGGCGGGATTGCTGTTGGAGATGGGCGGGCCGCGCAACGGCTGGATCCTGATCGGCTCGGGCGTGAATATCACGAGCCACCCGCCGGACACGCCCTATCCGGCGACCGATTTGGCGGGAGAAGGCGCGCCGATCAAGCCTGGAGACTTGTTGGGGCGCTATCTATTCGCTCTGTCTACGCGGCGAGAGACATGGCGGCTTCAGGGCTTCGAGCCGATCCGGCGCGATTGGATGGCGGCGGGTCCGCCGCTTGGCGCGCCCGTGACCATACGCGCGGACGCCGCGCCGGTAACAGGCGCTTTCAAGGGTCTCGATACGCGCGGCGGCTTGCTGTTGGAATGCGAGGGCGTGACCCGTAAATTCGACGCGGGCGACGTGCTGGCCGCCCCCGCCGATAGGGCGGTTTTCGGAGAGAGCTGAGATGCTGCTGGCGATCGATTCAGGCAACACCAATGTGCAATTTGCGCTCTATGACGGCGCCCGACAGGTCGCGAGCTGGCGCTGCGGCAACGATCCGCACCGGACCGCGGACGAATATGTCGTCTGGCTGAGCCAGTTGATGAGCCTTCAGGACATTCGCCTCGCCGACCTGACCGGAACCATCATCGCCAGCGTCGTGCCGGACACGCTGTTCAATCTGAAACGGCTCTGCGAAAAACATGTGCCGGGCGACGTGATGGTGGTCGGCGAGCGCTTGGTCGATCTCGGGATCGAGGTGCTGATCGATCGGCCGGAACAGGTCGGGGCCGACCGTCTGGTCGGCGTGGTCGCCGCGCATGCTAAATATGGCGGGCCGGTGATGGTGCTGGATTTCGGCACCGCCACCTCTTTCGACGTCGCCGACGCGGCGGGGAATTTCCGGGGCGGCGTTCTTGCCCCCGGGGTGCGCCTGTCGGTCGAGGCGCTGTATATGGCGGCGGCCAAATTGCCGCGCATCGAGATCAGGCCGCCGGAGAGAGTCATCGGCCGGGCGACGATCCCGGCGATGGAATCAGGCGTCTATTGGGGCTATGTCTCGATGATCGACGGCATGATCGGGCGGATTCAGGCCGAATATGGCGAGCCGATGAAGGTGGTGGCGACGGGCGGCCTGTCGGCTCTGTTCGCCAACGCCACCGACCGGATCGACATCACAGACCAGAATTTGATGATGGACGGCTTGATTGAAATACACCGGCGCAATACCTAGCGCGCATGGCATCCTCTCACAGCAACGACGCCGGCGGCTACGATCGCACGGGCGTTCCCGGTCCCGACGAAATCCTGTTCCTGCCGCTGGGCGGGACCGGCGAGATCGGCATGAATCTCAACCTCTATGGGCATGCCGGCAAATGGCTGATGGTCGATCTAGGCATCACTTTCGACAATGGCGCGACGCCCGGCGTCGATGTGATCACCCCGGACCCGGCCTTTATCGAAGAGCGGTCCGAAGATCTGGCCGGACTGATCCTGACCCACGCCCATGAAGATCATTTGGGCGCGGTGCCGTATCTCTGGGACGGCTATGATTGCCCGATCTACGCGACGCCCTTCACCGCCGCAGTCCTGCGCAAGAAGCTGGCCGAAAACGGGTTTGGTACCCAGGCGGAGATCATTGAGATCCCGACCTCCGGGACATTCACGGTCGGGCCTTTTTCGGTCGAGCTGATCACGCTGACGCACTCCATCCCTGAGCCCAACGCCCTGATCATCCGTTGCGCGGCCGGCTCTGTCATGCATACCGGCGACTGGAAGCTCGATCCCGATCCGGTGCTGGGGCCGACGCCGGACGAAGAAGCGCTGATCCGCGCAGGGGAGGAGGGGATTCTGGCGATGGTCTGCGACAGCACCAACGCCATGGTCCCGGGCCGCTCCGGTTCCGAAGGCGATGTCCGGGACGCGCTGGCGGCTGTGATCGCCGCGCAAAAGGGACGGGTCGCGGTCGGTTGTTTCGCCTCCAACATCGCGCGGGTCGAGAGCGTGGCGCGCGCCGGCATCGCCTGCGGCCGGCATCCGGCCCTGATCGGACGCTCGCTCTGGCGGATGACCGACGCGGCGCGCGAAACCGGCTACCTGACCGACCTACCGCCTTTCCTGACCGAGGAGGACGCGAAACGTCTTCCGCCGAATAAGGTGCTGTTGATCTGCACCGGCAGCCAGGGCGAGCCCCGCGCGGCCCTCAGCCGGATTGCGCGCGACGATCATCCGCATATCTCGCTCACGGACGGCGACGCGGTCATTTTCTCCAGCCGCGAGATCCCCGGCAATGAAGTGTCGATCGGGCGGTTGCAGAACGACCTGACGGCGCTGGGATGCACGGTCGTCACGGCGCGGGATTTCGACATCCACACCTCGGGCCATCCGAACAAGGAAGAGCTGGTCCAGATGTATCAGTGGATCCGCCCGACCATCGCTGTGCCGGTCCATGGCGAAACGCGGCACCTGCGGGCGCATGCGCAAATCGCCAAAGACTGCCAGACCCCCCACACGATCGTTTCGCGCAACGGCGATGTCATGCGGCTGACGGAGGACGGAGTCGCGGTGGTGGACGAGGTCTATGCCGGCCGGCTTGCGCTGGACGGCGACCGGCTGGTGCCGATGGACAGTCAAGGCATCCGCGAACGCCGGCGCGTGGCCTGGAACGGCTGCGCAGTGGTCAGCCTGGCGCTGGACGGGCGGGGTCGCTCGGTCGCCGCGCCGCAGGTCAGCGTCTTCGGCCTGTTCGACGAGGACGATCAGGATCTCGACCGGGTGATCGAGGCCGCCGAGCGCGCCTGCGGCCGAGCGAACGGGAATGGCGGCCGGGACATGCGCGAAGCGGTCCGAATCGCCGTCCGGAAAGAGCTGCAGGCGCTGACAGGCAAGCGACCGCCGGTTACAGTCCACGCTTTGGAAATCTGACAGGAAAGGCCTTTGCCGATGATCGGTCGACTAAACCATGTGGCGATTGTCGCGCCCGATCTGGCGCAGGCGACGGCGACCTATCGCGCCAGTCTCGGCGCCGAGGTCTCCGAGCCTTTGGACCTGCCGGATCATGGGGTGACGACGGTCTTCGTCAATTTGCCCAACACCAAGATCGAACTGCTACACCCGTTGGGCGAAGACAGCCCGATCGCCAAGTTCCTGGAGAAGAATCCGGCCGGCGGCATTCACCATGTCTGCTACGAGGTCGAGGATATCATCGCGGCGCGCGACAAGCTGGAGGCCGACGGTATGCGGGTGCTCGGCGATGGCGAACCGAGGACCGGGGCCCATGGCAAACCCGTCCTGTTTCTGCATCCCAAGGACTTCGTCGGCACGCTTGTCGAATTGGAGCAGGTTTAGGCGCGCAGCGCGCAGCCGAATAAGGTTGGCGGTTCATGGGTATTGTCAGCGGCGTTGTCGTTTTCGTCATCATCTGGTGGCTGGTCTTTTTCATGGTGCTGCCGCACGGCAATGCGCCGCCCGAAGTCGTTGAGAAGGGCCACATGGATGGCGCGCCCGCCCGGCCGCGCCTGTGGCGCAAGGTGTTGATCACCACAGCGGCGACGATCGTCCTGATGATCGGCTATTACTTCCTGGCGGAAAGCGGCTTGATCAGTTTCCGCCAGCCGGTGGAGTAGGGCGCGCTTAGCCCCATGGCGTGGTACTGCGACTATGCGATCGGCGACCCGCTGCATGGACCTTACCATGACACGGAATACGGTTTCCCCGAGCGCGACGAGTCACGGCTCTTCGAACGCTTGGTCTTGGAGATCAATCAGGCGGGCCTGAATTGGGGCCTGATCTTGAAGAAGCGCCCGGACTTTCGGCGCGCCTATTCAGGCTTCGCCGTTGATGCTGTCGCCGCCTACGGAGAGGCGGATCAAGCGCGGCTGTTGGCCGACGCCGGGATCATCCGTAACCGGCTGAAAGTGGCCGCCGCGATCCACAACGCCCAAGTGATCCAGCGCCTGCGCGCGGAGCACGGCGGTTTCGCCGATTGGTTGGACCGTCACCATCCGCTGCGCAAGCCGGACTGGGTGAAGCTGTTCAAAAAGACCTTTCGCTTCACCGGCGGCGAAATCACCGGCGAGTTCTTGACGTCCACAGGCTACTTGCCCGGCGCGCACCGACCCGATTGCCCGGTTCAGGCGGAGATCATAAAGGCCGACCCGCCCTGGTTATCGGCGCCGACAGGCTTCTTCGACCCCTGGATCTGAGGACAAAAAAAACGCAGCATGCCGAAGCCGCTGCGTGTCTCATTCGATACCGATCGTCCGCGTCTGTGGCCGGAGCGCATTCTCGTTGGCGCGCTTATTGCGGAGCGACAGTCCTCCCCAAACTTTGGGCCGAAACGTCTATCGCGTTCATGGGCGGGAGTGTACGTGGCGGAGGCGGAATGTCACGGTGTTTTTGTGAATAGTTGCGTATATTTCGGCTGAAGTGAGACATTATTTCCGTATTTTGTATGACGTATCACAAACCCACTCTGTCGCAGGTCCATTATCCCTTATGGTGACACAATGATCCGTGCAACGCTGATTACCGCGGTTCTCTGCGTCGCGCCGATCGCGGCTGCGCAGGAGAATCCCTTCACGAACCAAGGTGAGTCGGTGCGGCCGGCGCCGGTCCCGCCGGTGCGCATCACCATCCCGCCGCCGGGGGAGGAAGGGGCGGGGCAAGCCACGGCCCCGGATCCTCAAGCGCAGCCGGCCCCGCGCGCGCCGGCGCCCACGATCCGAATCAGCAAACGGGATTGCCGGCGCCTGGTCGTGACGCACAAACCCCGCGCCGATGTCGCGCATCGTCCCGGCTTCGACGCCGACGGCGCCCCCGTCGCCAAGGTCGATAATGCTCAGGAATATGCGCGGCTCACGCCCGATGTCATCGAATTTGCGCTGCGCTTCGACGTTCTGCGCAACACCGGCCTCGACCCTGATGATTTTGGCGAGACAGCGGCGACAGTCGGGATTGTGAAATATGACATTTTGAAAGGCCGGCTGACCGTGAACGGCGAACCCCTGACCGATCCTTTGGCCGACGCGATCGAAGAGAAATGCCGCGCGGCCGGTTATTTGGATTGAATGCCTAAGACCGAATAGCTTTGATTGAGAAGATTGGATCGATTGCGCGCCGGTTGCGGCGCCACTAAAGTCCGGCCCGCCTGGGATATGGGTCTAAACCGATATCCTGTTTCGTCTTCAAGGATCACACTCTATGCGTCTTTCCCCCGCCGTGCGCGTCTCCGAGTATTTCCTGCCGACGCTGCGCAATGACCCTGCGGAGGCCGAGATCGTCTCACACCGGTTGATGTTGCGCGCGGGCATGATCCGGCAGGAAAGCGCCGGAATCTATTCCTGGCTGCCGCTGGGCTTCCGCGTCTTGAAGAAGATCGAACAGATCGTGCGCGAGGAGCAGGACCGGATCGGCGCGCACGAGATCCTGATGCCGACCATTCAGTCGGCCGATCTCTGGCGCAAGTCGGGCCGCTATGACGATTACGGCAAGGAAATGCTGCGCATCCAGGATCGGCATGAGCGGGACATGCTGTTCGGCCCCACCAATGAAGAGATGATCACCGACATCTTCGCCGAACACGCCAAATCCTACAAAGACGCGCCTTTGGCGATGTATCACATCCAATGGAAATTCCGCGATGAGGTGCGGCCGCGCTATGGCGTGATGCGTGGGCGCGAGTTCCTGATGAAGGACGCGTACACGTTTGATCTTGATGCGGAGTCGGGCCGGCACGCTTACAATAAACAGTTCATCGCCTATTTGCGGACCTACGCGCGCATGGGGCTGACGGCGATTCCGATGGCCGCCGACACCGGCCCGATCGGCGGCGATCTCAGCCATGAATTCATCATCCTGGCGGCGACCGGCGAGAGTAAAGTCTGGTGCGATCAGGCGCTGTTGGATTTCGATCTGACAAACGCGGATGTCGATCTCGGCGACCGAGCGGCGGTTCAGGGCCTGATCGATCAACTGACCGCGCCCTACGCCGCAACCGACGAACAGCATGACCAGGACGCGTTCGAATCCGCCGTACCCGAAGAACGACGGGTCGCCGAAAAAGGCATCGAGGTCGGCCATATCTTCTTCTTCGGAGACAAATATTCGAAGCCGCTTGACGCCTATCTCGACACCAAGGATGGCGCGCGCGTCCCGGTTCAGATGGGGTCCTACGGCGTCGGCGTCTCGCGGCTGGCCGGTGCGATCATCGAGGCGAGCCATGACGAGGCCGGCATCATTTGGCCTGAGGCCGTGGCGCCCTTTAAGGCGGCGCTGATCAACTTGCGCCAGGGCGACGACGGCTGCGATGCAGTCTGCGAAGACCTCTACACCAAACTCCAAGCGGCGGGGGTCGAGGCGATCTATGACGATCGCGACGAGCGGGCCGGCGTTAAATTCTCCGACATGGACCTGATCGGCGCGCCCTGGCAGATCATCGTCGGGCCAAAAGGCGTGAAAGCCGGCATCGTCGAACTGAAGCGCCGCGCCGACGGCGAACGCGACGAGCTGAGCGCCGAAGCGGCGCTCGCAAAGCTCAGCGCGTAGGGCCGCCTTATGTTCGGACCGGTCGAACGGCTGATCGCCTTCCGCTATCTGCGCGCCCGGCGCCAAGAAGGATTCATCTCGGTGATCGCCTGGTTCTCGATCGCCGGCATCACGCTGGGCGTCGCGACCTTGATCATCGTCATGTCGGTGATGAACGGCTTCCGCGAGGATATTCTCAGCCGCATTCTCGGCCTGAACGGCCATATCCGGGTGCAGGCCAATTTCGCCGAGGACGGGCTGCGAGACTTCGCACCGATCCTCGACGATGTGCGCGCCGTCGAGCGCGTGGTGGCGGCGGCGCCGTATATCCAAGGCACGGTGCTGGTGAATGGCAAAACCGCGTCGAGGGGCGGGGTCGTGCGCGGTCTGCGCATGGAAGACCTGCGGCAGCGCGAGGCGCTGAACCGCGCGCTTGAGAGCGATCTGCGCGGCGATGTCGAAGCCGGCGATGGCGTCATTCTAGGGTATCGGTTGGCTTATGGGCTCGGCCTGCGCGTGGGCGACTCGGTAACGCTGATCTCACCCAGAGGATCGCCGACACCGGTCGGCGTGGTGCCGCGGACCAAGACCTATCGGGTCGCCGCCGTCTTCAACGCCGGGCATTTCGAGTTCGACAACGCCTTCATCTACATGTCCCTGGATCAGGCCCAGATCTATATGCGGATGCAGGATCAAGTTTCGGGGCTGGATGTGATCGTCGATGACGCCGAGAGCGCCCGGATTATCGCCCGAGACGTCGCGCAAGCCGTGGCGGGACGGGCGGTGACTGCAAGTTGGCAGCAGCTTCACCGCAATATCGTCACGGCGCTTCAGGTCGAGCGCGTGGTGATGTTCGTAATCCTGACCCTGATGATTTGCATCGCCGCCTTCAACATCATCTCCAGCCAGATCATGCTGGTGAATGACAAGGCGCGGGGCGTCGCCATCCTGCGCACCATGGGGGCGACCCGACCGATGATGCTGCGCATCTTCTTCATGACCGGCTCGTCGGTCGGACTTGTCGGCACTGCAGTCGGGGCTGCGCTTGGAATCGCCTTCGCGCTGAATATCGAGACGATCCGGCAGTGGTTCCAATCGCTCTCGGGAATCGAGCTTTTCCGAGCGGAGATCTATTTCCTGTCGCAACTGCCGGCGAAGATCGATTCTTTCGAGACTGTGTTGGTGATCGTGATCGCCATCCTGTTGACCCTGCTAGCGTCGATCTATCCGGCTTGGCGGGCGGCGCGGCTCGATCCGGTGGAAGTGCTGCGCTATGAGTGAGCCGGTCATGCGGCTTGAAGCCATCGACCGCACCTATACCGGCCTTGGCGAGCCGCTGCGCGTGTTGCGCGGCGCCTCGATGGCAATCGGGCGCGGCGAGCTGGTCGGGCTGGTGGCGCCGAGCGGGACAGGCAAATCGACCCTGCTTCATGTCGCCGGTCTCTTGGAACGGCCCGACGGCGGCGATGTGTTGTTCGAGGGGCGATCCTGCGGCGCGATGGGCGATCGGGCGCGCACCGCCGAACGCCGCGCCAGTCTCGGATTTATCTATCAATTCCATCACTTGCTGCCGGAATTTAATGCTCTGGAGAATGTCGCCCTGCCGCGCATGTTAGCCGGCGAGGGCCGCAAGTCGGCGCAATCCTACGCACAAGACTTATTGTCGGCTGTTGGCCTGAGCAATCGGCTGAAGCATCGCCCCGCAAGGCTGTCCGGCGGCGAACAACAGCGCGTCGCCATCGCCCGCGCCATCGCGAACGAACCGAAACTGCTGCTGGCGGACGAGCCGACGGGCAATCTCGATCCCGGCACGGCGGACACGGTTTTCGATCTGCTGCTGTCACTGGTCCGGGACCGGGGCATGTCGGCCCTGATCGCCACCCACAACACCGACTTGGCGGAACGCATGGATCGTGTGGTCACGCTGGAGGATGGCGGTATCGTTCCGCGCCAATAACGGCTTATCCACAAGTTTCGGCGTTCGTCCCCGCTATCCTCAAGCGCCGACGCTCGACAGGCGGTTAGAGTCGCGGCACATCTGATTGATGCCTGACGCCTCCGTGAAACCCGAAGGGGAAGCGACCGCCAACGCGGGGTTCGTGCATCTGCGCGTGCGCTCCGCCTATTCGCTATCGGAGGGCGCAATCCGGATCAAGGATCTGGTCACGCTGTGCGCGGAACAGCGCATGCCCGCGGCGGCGATCTCGGACCGCAACAACCTTTTCGGCGCACTCGAATTCAGCCTGGCGGCGCGTGCGGCGGGCGTTCAGCCGATCCCGGCGGTCTTGCTTGGCGTACGGGCCGAGGATAAGCGCGGCGCCAACAGCCTGGCCCAGGCCCCGCCGCCGGACGAATTGCTGGTGCTGGCCAAAGATGAGGCGGGGCTGGCCAATCTTCTGAAACTCTCGAGCAAGGCCTTCCTTTCGGTTGATGGCGGGTCGGAGCCTCAGGTCGATTACGACGATCTCGAAGCCTGCTCGGAAGGATTGATCTGCCTGACCGGCGGCTTGAACGGCCCGGTCGGCCGGCTCCTGGCGCAAGGGCAGGAGGAGGAGGGGGAACAGGTCCTCACGCGGTTGGCGGCGGCCTTCCCGGGCCGGCTCTACGTCGAGATCATGCGCCACGGTCTGGCGGACGAGGACCGGATCGAGCCGCGGCTGATCGATATGGCCTATCGGCTCGACCTGCCGCTGGTCGCGACCAACGACTGCTACTTCGCCGATCGCGGCATGTATGAGGCGCATGATGCGCTGCTCTGCATCGCCGGCGGGACCTATGTCGGGCAGAGCGACCGCCGGCGGCTGACGCCGGAACATTGTTTCAAGACGGCCGGCGAGATGCGCGTCCTGTTCGCCGACATCCCGGAGGCGGTCGACAACACGCTTGTCATCGCCCGGCGCTGCGCGGCGATGGTCGAATGCGTGAAGCCGTTGCTGCCGACCTACACCAAGCTGGACGGCAGAACGGAAGAAGAGGCGCTGCGCGAGCTTTCCGTCTCCGGCCTGCGCGCGCGTTTGGAGACGCAGGTCTATACGCCGGATATGGATGAGGCGGCGCGTGAGGAGGCCGCAAAGCCCTATCTTGAACGGCTGGAATACGAGCTCGGCACCATCATCCAGATGGGCTATGTCGGTTACTTCCTGATCGTCGCCGACTTCGTGCAATGGGCGAAAGAACAGAAGATACCGGTCGGGCCGGGCCGCGGGTCGGGCGCCGGTTCGGTCGTCGCCTGGTCTCTGACGATCACAGGACTGGACCCGCTTCGTTTCGGCTTGCTGTTCGAGCGGTTTCTGAACCCCGAACGTGTCTCGATGCCGGACTTCGACATCGACTTCTGCCAGGACCGCCGGGATGAGGTGATCCGATATGTGCAGCAGGAATATGGCGACGATCGCGTCGCCCAGATCATCACGTTCGGAAAGCTGCAGGCGCGCGCGGTCCTGCGCGATGTCGGCCGGGTTCTGGAAATGCCCTACGGTCAGGTCGATCGGATCTGCAAGCTGGTGCCGAACAATCCAGCGAAACCGGTCACCCTGCAACAGGCGATCGACGGCGAGCCGCTGTTGCAGGAGATGAAGGCGGAAGACCCGGCGGTCCGGAAATTGATCGATACGGCGCTGCCCCTGGAAGGGCTTTATCGCCACGCCTCGACACATGCCGCGGGGGTGGTGATCGGCGACCGACCGCTGACGGAACTGGCGCCGCTCTACCGCGACCCCCGCTCGGACATGCCGGTCACCCAGTACAATATGAAATTCGTCGAACAAGCGGGCCTGGTGAAGTTCGACTTTCTCGGGCTCAAGACCCTGACAGTCATCGCCCGCGCCAAAACGCTGATCGACGCGCGGCCTGATCGCGCCGAACCATTGGATATCGACGCGCTGCCGCTGGATGACGACAAGACGTTCGACATGCTGTGCCGGGCCGACACGGTTGGGGTTTTCCAGTTGGAAAGCTCGGGCATGCGGGATGTGCTCAAGAAGCTGCATCCAAACAGGTTTGAAGACATTGTCGCCCTGCTGGCGCTGTATCGGCCTGGACCGATGGACAATATCCCGACCTACATCAAACGACGTCACGGCGAGGAAACGCCGGTCTATCCGCACGAGAAACTCAAACCGGTCCTGGAAGAGACCTACGGCATCCCGGTCTATCAGGAGCAAGTGATGGGCATGGCGCAGGTTCTGGCGGGTTACACGCTCGGCGGGGCCGACCTGCTGCGCCGGGCGATGGGCAAGAAGATCCAGTCCGAGATGGACGCTCAGCGCTCGACTTTCGTGCAAGGGGCGCTCGAGACCAGCGGCGTCGAGGCCAAACAGGCCAACGAGATCTTCGATATGATCAACGCCTTCGCCGGATATGGTTTCGTGAAAGGTCATTCCGCCGCCTACGGTCTGATCGCCTATCAGACCGCCTGGTTGAAAGCGAACTATCCGGTCGAGTTTCTCGCCGCCTCGATGACGTTGGATTTGCACAACACCGACAAGCTGGGCGTGTTCAGAAGCGAGATCGATCGCCAAGGCATCGCGCTCCTGCCGCCGGACGTGAACGCCAGTGAGGTCGAGTTCAGCGTCGAGCGGCCGGCGGAGCATCCGGACGGTCAGGTGCGCTACGCCTTAGCGGCCCTCAAAAATGTCGGGGCTGGCGCGATGGCCGCCGTCGTTAGAGAGCGCGAGGAGAATGGGCCGTACGAGGATCTGTTCGATTTCGCCAACCGGCTGGACCCGCGCGCCGTCAATAAGAAAGCGCTGGAGAATCTGGCCAAGTCCGGCGCTTTTGACCGCCTCAATCCCAACCGCAAACAGGTCTTCGACTCGGTTGATACACTCGCCGGCCACGCCGCCGCCGCCGTCGCAGAGCGCGAGAGCAATCAGGTCAGCCTGTTCGGCGAGATCGACGACGCGGCCCCGAGGCCGAAACTGGCCGACACACAAGACTGGCCGCAGCAGGAACGGCTGACCGCCGAGTTCGAAGCGATCGGCTTCTATCTCTCGGCGCATCCGCTGGAGGCGTATGAGAAGACCTGTCGCAAGCTCGGCGTCATTTCCTATCGCGATGTCGCCAGCGGCCGGGCGCGGGGGAACCGGGTGAAACTAGCGGGCATTGTCGGCGGCCGCCGGCTCATGACCACCTCACGCGGCTCGAAAATGGCGTTCGTGCAGATGTCCGACGCCAGCGGCGCGTATGAAATAACGCTGTTCCAGGAAGTCCTAAGCGCGTCGCGGGACCTGCTCGACGCCGGCGAGCCCCTGGTCGTGACCCTGGACGTGCAGTCGCGCGGCGAGGATGAGGAGCCGCGCCTGACCGCACTGGCCCTGACCAGCCTGGAGCAAGAGGCGGCGAACGCGGCGGACGGGATGGAAATCACGCTCGCCTCGCCGGACAGTGTGAAGAACCTGTCGGGCATTCTACACAAGCACGGGACCCGCGGCCGGGGTCTGGTGAAGCTGCATCTGCCGGACAGGCCCGAAGGGGATATCGAGCTGGACCTCGGCGAGACCTTCACCATCACAGCCGATCTGCGCAAGGCGGTGAAATCCATTCCTGGCGTTATTGCGGTTCAGGACCTCTAGAGACCGTCGTATCTTCGGGCGGGTCAGCGTCGGTCCGGGCTTGCAAAGCCGCGCGTCGCACTATACATGCCGCGCCATCACACACATGAAGCCGGCGTCCGTGCGGACGCCATCCGGTGTCGGGAAACCGACCGTCAGCGCTTCGTGGAGGACAAACCGGAGAAAAGGAGGCCGCCGCCATGGCGATGCCAACATTTACCCTGCGCCAATTACTCGAAGCAGGCGTGCATTTCGGACATACCACCCGTCGCTGGAACCCGAAGATGAAACCGTTCATCTTTGGTGAGCGCAATGGCGTTCATATCATTGACCTTGAACAAACTTCGCCGATGCTTGCGCGCGCGTTGCAAGCCGTGCGCGACGTCGCCGCCTCGGGCGGCCGGGTGCTCTTCGTCGGCACCAAGCGCCAAGCCCAGATCCTGATCAAGGAAGCCGCTGTCAAGTCGGGCCAGTACTACGTCAACCACCGCTGGCTGGGCGGCATGCTGACGAACTGGAAGACGATTTCCGGCTCGATCAAGCGCCTGAAGGACATGGACCAGAAGCTCGCCGACGATCAAAGCGGCTTTACCAAGAAGGAGCTGCTGCAGCTTCAGCGCGAGCGCGACAAGCTGGATCTGTCCCTGGGCGGCATCCGCGAAATGGGCGCGCTGCCGGACCTAATCTTTATCATCGACACGAACAAGGAAGCGATCGCCGTCCAGGAAGCCAACAATCTCGGTATTCCGGTCGCGGCCATCATCGACTCCAACAGCGATCCGGACGGCATCACCTTTCCGATCCCCGGCAATGACGACGCGATGCGCTCGATCAATCTCTATTGCGATCTGATCACCGCCGCGATCCTCGACGGTCTGCAGGTCTCGCTGTCGAAGTCGGGCGTCGATATCGGGGCCGCCGCCGATCCGGTTCCGGAAGAGATCCCGGCGCCGGTGATGGAAGCGTCCGCCGAGGAGCCTGCGTCGGCTGAGGCCGCGCCTTCGGAACCAGCTGACACGGCCGAAGCGCCCGCGGAAGCCGCCTCGGCGCCGGCCGACGAAAAGCCGGCCGAGGCGCCCGCCCAGTAAGGCGCGCGGGGCGCGCCGGGTCCGCCTGCCGCCCCGCAAAGCAATCGGTTACATGACTCCGCCGCCGCCGAGAGCGCGGCGTGCAACACGCGAAAGAGAACGAAGATGGCTGCGATTACCGCCGCAATGGTGAAAGAACTGCGCGACAAATCCGGCGCGGGCATGATGGACTGCAAGAAGGCCCTGGCCGAGACCGACGGCGACATGGACGCCGCCGTGGATTGGCTGCGCACCAAGGGCCTGGCCGCCGCCCAGAAGAAATCCGGCCGTGTCGCCGCGGACGGGTTGGTCGGCGTTGTCGCGGACGGGACCAAGGGCGCCGTCGTCGAAATCAACGCCGAAACCGACTTTGTAGCCCGCAATGAGGGTTTTCAGGGTTTCGTGTCTGACATCGCGAAGATCGTGCTCGACCAAGGCGACGACACGGCGACGATCCTGGCGGCGTCCTATCCGGGTTCGGAACGCAATGTGGAAGAGCAGTTGACTCATAATATTGCGACCATTGGCGAGAATATGAGCTTCCGGCGGGCGCAGGTTTTGGAAGTCTCGAACGGCGTCGTCGCCTCCTATGTGCATAGCGCGCTGGTCCCAGGCCTCGGCAAGATTGGCGTGCTGGTCGCCCTTGAATCGGAGGCCCCGCGCGAGACGCTTGAGGCGCTCGGCAAACAGATCGCCATGCATATCGCCGCCGCGCGTCCGGAATTTCTCTCGATCGCCGATGTCGACGCCGAGTCCCTTGATCGCGAACGGGCGGTCCTGACGGAACAGGCCCGCGAATCGGGTAAGCCTGAAGCGATTATCGAGAAGATGGTCGAAGGCCGTTTGCGCAAGTTCTATGAAGAAGTCGTCCTGAACGAGCAGGTCTTCGTCATCGACAACGAAACCAAAATCGCAAAGGTTGTCGAACAGGCTGCGAAAGAAGCGGGTTCCGCGATCGCCTTGACCGGTTTCGCGCGGTTCGAACTCGGCGCTGGGATCGAGAAAGAAGAATCCGATTTCGCGGCCGAGGTCGCCCAAGCGGTGCAAGGCTGAGCGGCGCTCGGACAGACCGGCCGGAACCGGGTTCGAGGGTCCGATAGGATTGGGAGAGACCATGGCCGCCGGCGTGTCCACAAGCATCGATCAGACGCAAAGCGCAGAACTGGCCGAGGCCGGCGAACCACGTTTCCGTCGCGTTCTGTTGAAAATCTCCGGCGAAGCCCTGATGGGCGAGCGCGACTACGGGCTCGACCCGGCATTCGTGGCGCGTGTCGCCGGCGAAGTGAAGGAAGCGGTCGCGACCGGCGTTCAAGTCTGTCTGGTAATCGGCGGCGGCAATATCTTTCGTGGCGTTTCAGCGGCTGCGCGTGGCATGGAACGCTCTACCGCCGACTATATGGGTATGCTGGCGACGGTGATGAATTCGCTGGCCATGCAAAGCGCGCTTGAGGCGGCGGGGGCGCCCACACGGGTGCTCAGCGCGATTCCGATGCAGTCGATCTGCGAGCCCTATATCCGTCGGCGCGCCGTACGCCATATGGAGAAAGGGCGCGTGGTCGTATTTGCGGCCGGGACCGGCAACCCCTATTTCACCACCGACACGGCGGCCGCGCTACGAGCGTCGGAGATGCACTGCGACGCGATGATGAAAGGCACGAAGGTCGACGGGGTCTACGATTCCGATCCGGCCGAGAATCCCGATGCGGTCCGGTATGAGTCGCTGACGCATAAGGACGTGTTGGCCAAAGATCTGAAAGTCATGGACGCGGCGGCGATCACGCTGAGCCGGGACAATCAAATCCCGATTATTGTGTTCTCAGTATTGCAACCTGGCGGTTTCGCCAAAGTGTTGCGCGGCGAGGGGCGGTATACGATAGTGCGCAGCCCCGAATAACCTGGGAGCCTGGCTTGGGCAGCGCCTGAGCCTCACCGGATAACACGCTGTAATCTATCGAAAAACTCAGAGGCTTGATTGATGTCCAACGGCGATATGACGGATCTCAAACGTCGCATGGAAGGGGCGCTCGACGCGCTTTCGCGCGAGTTCAACGGCCTGCGCACCGGACGGGCTTCGCCGTCGCTTCTGGAGGACATTCAGGTTGACGCCTATGGATCGGCCGTGCCGATCAAGCAGGTCGCCGGCGTCAGCGCGCCGGAAGCGCGTATGCTGAGCGTGCAGGTCTGGGACCAGAGCGTCGTGAAGGCGGTCGAGAAGGCGATTATGGAATCCGGGCTTGGCCTGAACCCGCAGACCGAAGGCGCCGTTATCCGCGTTCCACTGCCCGAACTGAACGAGGAACGCCGGGCCGAGATGACCAAGGTCGCAGGCAAATACGCCGAACAGGCCAAGGTTGCGATCCGCAATGTCCGCCGGGACGGGCTCGAAGGCCTTAAAAAAGCCGAAAAGGACGGCGATATCAGCAAGGACGACCTGCATCGACAGTCCGATGAGGTGCAAAAGCTGACCGATGCGCATGTCAAGAAAGTCGATGATGCGCTGGCGCTGAAAGAGTCGGACATCATGACGGTCTGATCGGCCGAACCGATTGACGAGCCCAAACGCTATGGACCTTTCTCAAACGGAAGCCCCGCCGCCCAACCATGTGGCAGTGATCATGGACGGGAACGGCCGCTGGGCGAAATCGCGCGGCCTGCCTCGGCTCGAAGGCCATCGCCGCGGCGTCAACGCGGTGCGGGAGACGATCGAGGGCGCCGCGGAAGCGGGGGTCCGGTATCTCACCTTGTTCAGCTTCTCGTCGGAGAATTGGCGGCGTCCGCCGGCGGAAGTCGCGGAATTGATGCGGCTTCTGAAGCGCTATCTGCGCTCGGAAATCGCGGAGTTGCACGCCAAAGGCCTGCGCTTTCGGGTCATCGGCGACCGCTCGGCCCTGGAGACCGAGATCGTTCGGCTGATTGAGGACGCCGAACGCCGGACCGCCGACAATGACGGCATGACGCTGATCGTCGCCCTGAATTACGGATCGCGCAGCGACATTGCGGCGGCGGCGCGCAAATTGGCGACTTCTGCGGCGTTGGGTCTGATTAAGCCGGAAGCGATCGACCAGGATGTTTTTTCCGCGCATCTCGACACGGCCGGCGTCCCGGACCCGGACCTCCTGATCCGCACCAGCGGCGAACAGCGGATCAGCAATTTCCTGCTTTGGGAATGCGCTTATACCGAGTTTGTCTTCACGTCCAAATATTGGCCGGATTTCGAGAAGGCGGACCTGGCGGCGGCGCTTCGGGAATACGCGGCGCGGGACCGTCGCTATGGCGGTCTTTCCGCATCGCGGATCGCCGCGAACGACAAGGCCTGATCGGCGCGGCCACGGTATGGCCTCTTTCGCGCTCTCGCCGGAACTTCGGTCCCGCGTCGTCTCGGGCGCGGTCATGGCGGCGTTCGGCGGCGTCTGCGTCTATTTCGGCGGTATCGTGTTCGCCGGCGTCACCGCGGTCCTGACGGTCATCGCCGCGCTCGAGGCGATGGCGATGTTCGGCGTGAATTCGCGCCCCTTGGCCGTCGTTCTCTCGGTCGTGGCGGCGATCCCGGCCTTGTCCGCGCTCCATCCGACCCTCTCGGTCGAAGCGGTCTTGCCAGGGGTGGTCGTGGCGTTGTTTGTCGCGGTGCTTCTGCTTCGCTTGGCCCCATGGCGGGCCGCGTTGGCGGCGAGCTATATCGCCATCGCCGCGGCGGCGTTGGTATGGTTGCGCGAAGGCCCGGACGGGTTGGCTTTTGTCAGCGGTCTCGTCGTTATCGTCGTTGCGACCGACATTTGCGCCTACTTCTTCGGCCGAGCCATCGGCGGCCCGAAACTGGCGCCCAAAATCAGCCCCAACAAGACGATTTCCGGCGCGCTCGGCGGCGTCTTCGGGGCCAGCGGGCTCTGTCTTGTGTTCCTTCTAGCGCTCTTCCCGGGGCTGGTTGAAGATCGCCTGCTTTCTGTCATCCTCCTCGCAGTCGTCCTTTCCGCCGTCGCGCAATGCGGGGACCTGCTGGAGTCCTCCGCAAAGCGCCGCCAAGGCGTGAAGGATTCAGGCGACCTGATCCCCGGACATGGCGGCATCCTGGACCGGGTGGATGGTTTCCTGGCCGCCGCGCCGACGGCCGCTTTGATGGTCATGGCGTTCGGGACGTCCGGCTTATGGTGAGCGCCCCGGTAGAGAACCCTGCGCCGACGCCCGACCGTCGCGCTATCAGCGTCTTGGGCTCCACCGGCTCGATCGGCCGCAGCACGCTCGATCTGGTGCGGCAGGCGCCCGACAGCTTCGAGATTGCGGCGCTTACGGCCTTCCAAAACCTGGATCTTCTCTGCGAGCAAGCGGCGGAATTCCGACCAAAGCTGGCCGTGATCGGCGACGAGACCTTGTTCGAGGCGGCGAAATCCCGGTTGCGCGGACAGGGCTTTACGGGCGAGATCGCGGCAGGCCCGTCCGGCCTTCTGGAAGCAGGCGTCGGCGACGCCCACACCGTCGTTGCGGCGATCGTCGGTGCGGCGGGTCTCGCCCCGACCCTCGCCGCGGTCGAGGCCGGCAAAACGGTCGCACTGGCCAACAAGGAATGCCTGGTCTGCGCCGGCGATATCTTGATCGAGCGGGCGACCCGATCCGGGGCCACATTGCTGCCGACAGATTCAGAGCACAACGCGATCTTTCAGGTGCTGTACGGCCGGAAACAGGATGTCGAGAAACTCATCCTAACCGCGTCCGGCGGCCCGTTCCGCAACTGGCCTGTTGCGGATATCGCAAAAGCCACGCCGGCTCAGGCGGTGGCCCACCCGAACTGGTCGATGGGCGCGAAAATCTCTGTCGATTCAGCCACGATGATGAATAAAGGCCTGGAATTGATCGAGGCGGCCTATCTGTTCGACATGACGGAGTCCGCCGTCGAGATCGTGGTGCATCCGCAATCGATCATCCATTCGATGGTGCAATATCGCGACGGATCGGTTCTGGCCCAGATGGGCGCGCCCGACATGCGAATCCCTATCGCCTACACACTCGCGTGGCCGGATCGGATGGCGACGACGTCACCCCGGCTCGATTTCGCGACGCTGGGCGCGCTGACTTTCGAAGCGCCCGACTTGCACCGGTTTCCGGCTCTGCGGTTGGCCCGAAACGCCTTGAAAACCGGAGGAACAGCGCCACCTGTGCTGAACGCGGCGAACGAAGTCGCGGTGGCGGCGTTTCTGGACGGGTCGATCGCCTTCGGGGCCATTTCCCGTGTCGTCGAAACCTGCCTGGACAACCATTCCGGCGGCGGCGTTTCCTCTCTGGATGATGCGCTGGCGGCGGACGCGGACGGACGCCGACGCGCGCTGGCGGCGGTCGCAGCCCTTTAACGCGCCCACGCGGCGTCGGATCCCTATGAGCTAAGGCGGCATTATGTTGGACGCATTCGTTGGATCGATCGGATATTGGAACGCCCTCTGGGTCTTGTGCCTGCTGATATTCGTGCACGAGTTGGGGCATTACGCCGTGGCGCGCTGGTGCGGCGTCCGCGTGGAGACATTCTCCATCGGCTTCGGCCGAGAGTTGATCGGTTGGACGGATCGTCACGGAACCCGTTGGAAGATCAGTCTCATTCCACTGGGCGGGTATGTGAAAATGTATGGCGAGCGGATGGCTCCGGGCGACGATGCCGTCGGCGATGCGGCGCGCCTGAGCGCCGAGGAGATGTCGACGTCCTTCGCTCATAAATCGCTTGGCGCACGGGCGGCGGTCGTCGCCGCGGGGCCGGCCGCGAACTTCCTATTCGCCATCATCGTGTTCGCGATCACCTTCGCCACGATAGGCCGTCCGCAACCGCAAAGTTTCGCAGAAGCAGGAATCGGCGGCGTGGTTGCGGACTCGGCTGCGGCGGAAGCGGGCTTCGAGGCCGGCGATCGTGTGCTCAGCATCGAGGGGGCCCCGGTTGAGACGTTTGAGGACCTGCGCGACGCCGTGATAGCAAGCGACGGGGCGATGCTGCGGTTCGAAATCGATCGCGCCGGCCAGTTTCTGATCCTGCAGGCGCAACCGCGCGTCTTTGAACTCGCCCAGGATGACGGGTCGAGCGTCACGCTCTACAGACTCGGCGTCCAGGGTCCGTCGCCGGTCTTTGTCAGCGCCGGGCCGCTTGAGGCAGCGAGCCTGGGCGTGACGGAGACTTGGCGGCTCTCTGTGGCGACGCTGACAGCGGTCGGCGAGATGATCATCGGATCGCGCGGGGCCGACGAGTTGGGCGGCCCGATCCGGATCGTCGAACTGTCGAACGATTTCGCACAACAAGGCTTGTTGGCGCTAGTTTCGTTCGCGGTGTTGCTGTCCATCAATCTGGGGCTGATCAATCTTTTTCCGATACCGATGCTCGATGGCGGGCATTTGCTCTTCTACGCGTTCGAGGCGGTGCGCGGAAAACCGTTGGGCGAGCGGGCCCAGGAATACGGACTCAGGATCGGCTTGGCGCTGATCTTCTGCCTGATGGTTTTCGTTATTTTCAATGATTTATCGAGATTTGACCTATAGCCAAACCACGAAGACTTCAGTAGAAGAATCCGTGCGCGATCCTTTGCGCAGGTAGGAGTTTTTTGTGTTCGGACTGATGCGCCGTAAGACCTGGAAGGCTGCGGAGACTCGACGAGTCTCTGCGGTCCTGATGTCTTTCGCGGTGATCGCCGGATTGCTGGCGGCGCTGATCACAGCCGAAGCGCAGGCGCAGTCAGGCCCGATCGTTGTGCCGGAGCCGGCGGACGGCGCGGGGCCGGCGCAGCCGACGAGGCCGCGCGTGGTGGCGCCCGGCACGCCCTTGGTCGAGGAAATAATTGTCGAAGGCGCGCGTCGGATCGACCCGGAAACCGTCCGCACCTATTTGGCGATTGGCGAAGGCGACCCGTTCGATCCACAAGCGGTGAACGATTCGCTGAAGAACATCTTCGCGACAGGCCTTTTCGCAGACGTCACGATCAGCCGGGAAGGGGACAATCTGGTCGTCCGGGTGGTTGAAAATCCGATCATCAACCGCATCGCCTTCGAAGGGAATCAACGAATCACCGATGCGGCGCTGCAGGCCGAAGTGCAGCTTCGTCCGCGCGTGGTCTACACCCGCACCCGGGTCCAAGAAGACGTGAACCGCATTCTAGCGGTCTATCGGCGGAGCGGGCGGTTCGCCGTCACCGTCGAGCCGAAGGTGATCCAACTGGAGCAAAACCGCGTCGATTTGGCCTTCGAGATTTCCGAAGGCGAAGTCACGGGGATCGAACAAATCAGCTTTATCGGCAACAAATTCTTCTCCGACAGCGCGTTGAAAGCCGAAGTCGCGACAAAAGAGACGCGTTGGTATCGGTTCCTGACCAGCAATGACACGTACGACCCTGATCGCTTGACCTTCGACCGGGAATTGCTGCGGCGCTTCTATCTGGCGAACGGCTTCGTCGATTTCCGTGTGATCTCGACGGTCGCGGAGTTGAGCGAAGATCGGGAGAACTTTTTTATCACGGTGACGCTTGAGGAAGGCGAGCGTTACAATTTCGGAACCTTCAGCGTGTTCTCCGAAATTGAGGAAGTCGACCCGGAGCCGCTGCAGCCTGTCATCGAGTTGGAGTCCGGGGACTACTATGACGCAGACGCCGTTGATGAAGCGGTCTTGGCTCTGACCGACGCTGTCGGCGAATTGGGTTACGCGTTTGTGGAAGTGCGTCCGGTCGTCAACCGTGACCGCGAGAACAGGATTATCGATATCGAGTTCCGGATCGGCGAGGCCCCCAAAGTCTATGTCGAGCGAATCGATATCCGCGGCAACGTACGCACCTTGGACCGCGTGATCCGTCGCGAGTTTGAATTGGTGGAAGGCGACGCGTTCAATTCGGCGAAGCTGAGACGGTCTCGGAACCGGATCCGGGGGTTGGGGTTCTTTGAGAGCGTCGATGTCAAGAACGTGCCAGGTGCGGCGGGCGACAGAACCGTGATCGAAGTCGACGTCACCGAACAGTCCACGGGCGAACTATCGATCGGGGCCGGGTTCTCGAGCGACGCCGGCGCTTTGGGCGAGGTGTCTGTCCGGGAGCGGAACCTTTTGGGGCGGGGTCAGGACCTGCGCGCGACCATCCGCTTAGCCCAAGAAGAAACCGGCTTCGACATCAGTTTCACCGAACCCTATTTCCTGGGTCGCGATCTATCCGCCGGTATCGACGCCTTTCATTCCGTTGTGGATGCGCAGGATGAGAGCTCCTTTGACCTGCAACGTAGCGGCGGCGGCGTGCGGTTGGGCTATAACATCAACCGGGAATGGAGCCAGCAGCTCTTCTATCGCTTGAGCATCGATGACGTTCAGAGCGTCGATAGCGACGCATCGCCCCTGATCCAGGCGGAAGCGGGGGAAAACACGCGAAGCATCATCGGCCAGACATTGACGCTCGATCGGCGAAACAGCCGGATCGATCCGACGGACGGCTACACGGCTTCGCTGACGACGGACTATGCCGGCGTTGGAGGCGGTCTCGGTTTCGCGCGGTTCCGCCTCGGCGGCACTTATTTTCAACCGGTCTATGAGGAAGTGCGCGCTGTACTCTCGGCCGAAACCGGCTTCATGTTCGGCGTGGGCGACGATGTGCGGGTCAGCGATCGGTTCACGCTTGGCGGCGCCAATCTGCGCGGCTTCGAGGCCGCTGGGGTCGGACCGCGAGATGTCGCCACCGACGACGCGCTGGGCGGCCAGCAATTCGCTAGAGGATCAGTCGAACTGTTGTTCCCGCTTGGACTGCCGGAGGAACTCGGCATCAACGGGGCCGCGTTCAGCGATTTCGGCACGTTGACTGAAATCGACAATACAAACAGCAATGTCGAGGATTCAGGAAATCTGCGCGCCTCGGTCGGCGTTGGCATAGGGTGGGCGTCGCCCTTCGGCCCGATCCGGGTGGATTTCGCGAAGGCGGTCGTCAAGGACGGTTCCGACCAGGAAGAGTTTTTCCGGTTCAATTTCGGCACCCAATTCTAAGGCCAAGCGGCGTCCCCGCCGGGACCGCCGCCTACATTGTTCGATAAGGAGACCGCCCTATGCGGGTCATACTCATTGCGTTCTTCATAGCGGTTTGCGCGGCGCCCGTTGCGGGTCCGCGCCAGGCCGCCGCGCAACAGCTACCGGCGCCGGTGATCGCCGTGATCGACGTATCCGAGGTAGAGCGCCGTTCCATCGCCTGGCGCGATCTAACCACGAAGATCGACGCGCAGCGGGAGGCGATCAAAGGTCAGCTTGGCGCAGAGGAGCAGGCGATACGCGATGAGGACGCGGCGCTCAGCCAGCAACAGACGGTTCTTGATCCTACGATCTTCGCGCAGCGTCAGAACGCGTTGCGGGAGCGGGTGGCGAACCTGCAGCGGGCGGCGCGTCAAAACCAACAGGAAATTGAGCGGCTCTTCAATCTTGGACGGGCCCAGATCCAAACGATCCTTCGCCAGGCGGCGACCCAGATCGCGGCCGAACTTGGCGTTAACATCATGTTGAACATCAGCAACAACGACCAATCCGTTCTATTCGTCGATCCGGCCTTCGTGGTGACCGAGGAAGCGCTGAAACGTCTCGACGCCGCGATCCAGACTGTTGACCTGACGCGGCAACCCGCGCCGCAGCAATAGGACGTCCCGATCATGGCCGATCCCCGTTTCTTCGAACGATCCGGACCGTACACCTTGCGCGAATTGGCGGAGATCGGCGAGGCGTCTCTTCCCGACGACGCCGATGGCGACCGCCTGTTCAACGACGTCGCCGCCTTGTCTGATGCCACCGCAGAGCAGGTCTCCTTCCTCGACAATCGGAAATATGTGAAGGCCTTGGGCGAAAGCGCGGCGGGCGCGGTCGTCTTGGCGCCGGACCATGTCGAACAGGCGCCGAAGACGGCGTCATTGCTGATCAGCGAGACGCCTTATCGCTCTTTCGCCTTGATCGGACAGGCTTTCTACCCGCTTCCCCCGGTGACGCCTGGTGTGGCGGCGAACGCGTTTGTCGACCCTTCGGCGACCGTCGATCCGAGTTGTCAGATCGATCCCGGCGCCGCCATTATGGCGGAAGCGGTGGTCGAGCGCGGCGGCGCCATCGGTCCGAACGCGATAATCGGGCCAGGCGTGACGATCGGCGCAGAAACCCGAATCGGCCCGAACGCGTCGGTTGAATACGCGCTGGTCGGATCGCGCGTCCAGATCCATGCCGGCGCTCGGATCGGAACGCGGGGCTTCGGCGTCGCCATGGACGGGCGCGGCCATGTCGAACTGCGGCAGACCGGCCGGGTGATCATCGGCGACGATGTCGAGATCGGCGCCAACACCACCATTGATCGCGGCATGGGCCCGGACACCGTCATCGGCGACGGCTGCAAGATTGATAACCTGGTGCAGATTGGGCACAACGCGCGCCTGGGGCGCGGTGTTGTCGTCGCCGGCCTCTCCGGCATCGCCGGCAGCGCGGTCCTTGAGGATTTTGTCGTCTGCGCCGCCATGGTGGGCGTCGCCGGCCATCTAACGGTCGGACGCGGCAGCCAGATCGCCGCAACGTCGTCCGTCGCTAAATCTTTGCCGCCCGGCGGCGTCTACGGCGGTACGCCCGCTGTGCCGATGGATCAACTATACCGGCGGATCGCCGCGCTGAATCTGTTGGCGCGGCCCCGTAAATCGGGGAAGACATAAGCCAACGCCGGCGAGCCTCCAAAACGACAACGCCGACCCGTGGATCGGCGATAAGAAGATTGAGAAGAAATATGCCCGACAGCGACACCGTCCCGAACCCTGTGATCGACATTAACCAAGTGATGCAGCGGATCCCGCACCGCTATCCGTTTCTGATGGTCGATCGGATCGTCGATTACGCGCCCTATGACAGCGCCGTCGGCATCAAGAATGTCAGCATCAACGAACCGCATTTTCAGGGCCACTTCCCCGAGCGCCCGATCATGCCGGGCGTCTTGATCATCGAGAGCATGGCCCAGACCGCCGGCGTGTTGGTCGTATCCTCTTTGGGCGAAGAGGCGGAAGGCAAGCTGGTCTATTTCATGACGATCGAGGAGGCAAAGTTTCGTCGGCCGGTCGAGCCCGGCGACCAACTGCGCGTCCATGTGAAGCGCAAGGCGAATCGCGGCCCGGTCTGGAAATGCGAAGGCCGAGCTATGGTGGACGGCGCGTTGGCGGCGGAAGCCACGATCTCCGCCATGATCCGGTCCTGACGATGGCCGACATCCATTCTTCGGCGGTCGTCGACCCTGGCGCGATGCTGGGAGACGGCGTTCTTATCGGCCCCTATTGCGTGGTCGGCCCCAATGTCGAGTTGGCGGCGGGCGTAAGCCTGAAGAGCCATGTCGTGATCGACGGACGGACCAAGATCGGCGCGGGAACGGAGATTTATCCTTTCGCCTCGATCGGTTCGGCGCCGCAGGACATGAAATATGCGGGCGAGCCCTCGACGCTGACGATCGGCAAGAACAACCGCATTCGCGAACATGTCACCATGAACCCGGGCACCGAAGGCGGCGGCATGAAGACGGTCGTCGGCGATAACGGCCTGTTCATGGTCGGCGCGCATGTGGCGCATGATTGCATCCTGGGCGACAACGTGATCATGGCGAACAATGCAACTTTGGCCGGCCATGTCGTGGTCGGCGATTTCGCCATCTTGGGCGGTCTGTCGGCGGTCCATCAATTCGTCCGTATCGGCGAGCACGCGATGGTCGGCGGCATGTCCGGCGTCGAGAATGACGTGATCCCATTCGGGTCGGTTATGGGCGACCGCGCTCGGCTTTCCGGACTGAACATCGTCGGGCTGAAGCGGCGCGGCTTCAGCAAGGATGATGTGCACAGCCTGAGACGCGCCTATCGGATGCTGTTCGCCAATGAAGGCACCATGGCCGAGCGCATCGCTGATGTGTCGAAACTCTTCGCGGATCACACAGTGGTTCAGGACATCATCGCCTTCATGAGCAGTGAGACCTCGCGCGGCATCACCCAACAGCGCAATGGAAATGCCGGCTAAGCTCGGCATCATCGCAGGGCGCGGCGATGCGCCGGTCCTGATCGCCGAACGGTGCCGCAGCGAAGGCCGGCCGCATGTCGTCCTGGCCCTAGAGGGCCATGCAGAGACGGACCGCTATCCCGGATCGGCGCTGCACACGATGCGGGTCGGCGCCGTGGGGTCTATCCTGGGCGCGCTCGATAAGGAAAAGGTCGAGGAAATCGTCATCATCGGCGCCGTAAAACGACCAAACTTGCTTCAGCTTCGCCCGGACGCCGCCGCGCTGAAGCTGATGGCTAAGATCGGCTACGCCAACCATGGCGACGACGGCCTTCTCCGCCGGTTGATCGACTATCTCGAAACGGACTTGGGCTATCGGGTGGTTTCCGCCGATTCTCTTCTCGCGCCGGACACGCTGCTGACGCCGTCCGATTTGACGACACGCGCGCAGCCGTCGGATCAGGACCTCGCCGATATCGCCCGGGGCCGTTCGGTCCTCGAGGCCCTGGCGGCGGCGGATGTCGGCCAATCCGTGCTTGTTCAGGAAGGCGCGGTCCTCGGCGTTGAGGCGATCGAAGGCACTGATGCGTTGATCGACCGCTGCGCCGCTTACCGACGGGAAGGATCCGCGCGCGGCGTTCTGGTCAAATTGGCGAAACTAGGTCAGGAGAGACGGGCCGATCTGCCGACCGTCGGCGCTGAAACCGTTCGGCGCTTGGCCGCGTCGGGTTTCGCCGGGTTGGCGATCGATCCGACCGCCGCTTTATTGATCGATCCGCCGGGCATCGTCTCAGCGTGTGATGAAGCCGGGCTTTTCCTTCAATCAATCGACCAGGGCGACGGGCGGTGACACGGGAGGATCGGCCGCTTCGGGTCTTTATGGCGGCTGGCGAAGCTTCCGGCGACGTCCTCGGCGGCCGATTGATTCAGGCCCTGAAAGAGCGGGCGGGAGCCGATGTTGAGTTTCACGGCGTCGGCGGTCCGCAGATGGCCAAGGCGGGTCTGAGCAGTCTTTTTCCGATCTCGGAACTGGCGGTGATGGGGCTTATCGAGATCCTACCGCATGCGCGACGCCTTTTGCATCGGATTGATGAAGCGGCGGCGGCGGCGCGGCGTTTCCAACCCGACTTGATCGTCACCATTGATGCGCCGGGTTTCGCGCACCGTTTTATCGATAAGCTGAAAGACCTGCCGGCGTTGCGGGTTCATTATGTCGCGCCGACAGTCTGGGCGTGGAAACCGAAACGGGTTCACAAATTCAAGGCGCGATACGACCATTTGATGGTCCTTCTGCCTTTCGAGCCGCCTTATTTCACATTGGTTGGCTTGCCGACGACCTTTGTCGGACATTCGGTGCTGGAAGCCGGGATAGATCAGGCCGACGGCGCCGCGCTGCGCGCGGAACTCGGCCTTGCGCCGGATCGACCTCTTCTTGCGGTGCTGCCGGGAAGCCGGAAAGGGGAGTTGGACCGACATCTCCCGGTATTTCGCGAGGCGATACGGCGTTTCGCCAAAGAAGCGGGGGATATCGCCTGTATTTTTCCTACCGTTGAGCATTTAGAGCAACAGATCGAGACCGAAATTGCGGATTGGCCGACCGATGCTTTCTGCGTCACGGGACAGGCGCGCCGCTACGCCGCGATGCGCGCCGCCAACGCCGCGCTCGTGGCGTCAGGCACAGCGACGCTTGAGATGGCCGCAGCGGGAACGCCGATGGCGGTCGCCTACCGGGTCAATCCGCTGACCGCAGCCATTGCGAAACGCATGATTTCCGTTCGCTACGCCAGTATCGTCAATCTGCTCGCCGATTTCAGCGGGCGGCCCGCTCCTATTCCCGAATATCTGCAAAGGGCATGCGCTCCCGAGCCCTTGGCGCAAGCATTGCGCAACCTGTTCGGTAAGGCCGGCGAAGCGCAAAGCCGGGCGGTTTCGCAGGAGCTGGCCGCCTTGCAGCCGCCGGCGGGCGGCCGGCCGTCGGATGTCGCCGCCGACTTGCTGCTGCGTTTAATGTCCGAGCGAGCGGACATGAAAAGAGCCGCGCCGGTCTGACCGGGTGGCTCTTCGGCAGTCGGAACTCAGGATCGTTAGCGTTTGTCGATCGGGACAAAGGCGCGTTCGCCATGTCCGGTGAACAATTGACGCGGCCGACCAATCTTTTGCGTCGGATCGGTGATCATCTCGTTCCATTGCGCGATCCAGCCGGTCGTCCGGGCCAGGGCGAACAAGACGGTGAACATGCTGGTCGGGAAGCCGATCGCCTTCAAGATCACGCCGGAATAGAAATCGACATTCGGGAACAGTTTGCGTTCGACGAAATAGTCGTCCTTCAACGCGATCTGCTCCAGCTCCCGCGCCAGATCGAGCAACGGATCGCTGACCCCCAATTCGTTCAAGACGTCGTCCGCGCTCTTCTTCAGTACTTTCGCCCGTGGGTCGTGGTTCTTGTAAACCCGGTGGCCGAATCCCATGAGGCGGAAAGGATCGTTCTTATCCTTCGCTTTTTCGAGGAATTCCGGGATATTCTTCTTATGCCCGATCTCCGCCAGCATGTTCAGCACCGCCTCGTTGGCGCCGCCATGCGCCGGGCCCCAAAGGCTTGAAATGCCCGAAGCGATACAGGCGAACGGATTCGCCCCAGACGACCCGGCCAGCCGCACCGTCGAGGTCGAGGCGTTCTGCTCGTGGTCGGCGTGCAGGATGAAGATCCGATCCATCGCGCGCGCGACCGTCGGGCTGATCTGATAATCCTCCGCCGGCACCGAGAAGGTCATATGAAGGAAATCCTCGGCGTAAGTCAGATCGTTGCGCGGGTAGATGAAGGGCTGGCCGACCGAGTATTTGTAGGCCATGGCGGCGATCGTCGGCAATTTCGCGATCAACCGGTGCGAAGCGATCATACGCTGTGTCGGATCGTTGATGTCGGTTGAGTCGTGATAGAAGGAGGACAGCGCGCCGACCACGCCGACCAGAATCGCCATCGGATGCGCGTCACGCCGGAAGCCGCGATAGAAATTCAGAAGCTGTTCGTGGACCATCGTGTGATAGGTGATGGTCCGCTCGAAATCGTCCTTTTCCGCCTGATTGGGCAACTCGCCGTTCAACAGCAGATACGCGACCTCCATATAGGTGCAATGTTCGGTCAGGTCCTCGATGCTGTAGCCGCGATGGGTTAGAATCCCGGCGTCGCCGTCGATATAGGTGATCTCGGACTGACAGGAGCCGGTCGAGGTGAAGCCTGGATCATAGGTGAAATAGCCGGTCTCGGCGTAGAGCTTGCGGATATCGATCACGTCGGGGCCGATTGAGCCGCTGAGGACCGGCAGGTCGATGCTCTTGCCGGATTGGTGATCGACCAAAGTCACATATTTCTTATTATTCTCTTTGGGCTCGGCCATCTTCCTCTCCTCAACTCGCTCGCTTCAGGCACGCGTGACACCCTCAAAGGCATGACGCGGTGCAATATCACCTGCGCCCGCTTTATACGTGCTGAGCCGGGGGCACGCAAACAACAGGACGGGTTTGGCTGGTGCGGCAAGGTCCCGCGCCGGCCGGTCAGCCTTGGTCTACAGCGGCCTTCAGCCGTTTCAGAGCGTCATCCTTTCCCAGAACCGCCATCACTTCGAAGACGCTCGGCGATACGGTCGATCCGGAGAGTGCGGCGCGCAATGGCTGGGCGACTTTCCCCAATCCCAGACCGGCTTGCTCCGCGACCGCGCGGATAGCGCTTTCGATTTCGGGCGCGGTCCAGTCGGTCAACGCGCCGAGCGCGGCCGCCGCTTTATCGACCAGGGCCAGACCGTCGCCGGACAGCAATTTCGCCGCTTTCGCATTCTCAAGCGGAAAGGTCGGCCCGGAGACATAGATTCCGGCGCTGTCAGCCAAATCTTTGACGGTTTTGGCCCGTTCCTTGAGCCCGGACATGCCGCGCTGGATCCGGTCGATCGCCTGGGCGTCCTCCAGCCCCATCGCGTCGGCGGCGAGTTGGGCGAGACGGGCGTCGTCGGCCTGACGCATATAGTGGCCGTTGAGATTCTCGAGCTTCGCGAAATCGAAGCGTGAGGGCGATTTGCCGACGCCGGCCAGGTCGAACCAGGCGACGGCCTGATCGCGGGAGATGATCTCGTCATCGCCGTGCGACCAGCCCAGGCGTAGCAGATAATTGCAGACCGCTTCCGGAAGATAGCCTATCTCACGATAGGCCTCGACGCCCAGCGCGCCATGGCGTTTTGACAGTTTCGCCCCATCCGGACCGTGGATTAGCGGAATATGCGCGAATGCCGGCGTGTCCCAGCCACAGGCGGCGTAAAGCTGATGCTGGCGAAAGGCGTTGTTCAGATGGTCGTCGCCCCGGATGACATGGGTGACGCCCATATCGTGGTCGTCGACCACGACCGACAGCATGTAGGTCGGCGTCCCGTCAGAGCGCAGCAGGATCATATCGTCCAACTGCGCGTTGGCGACGGTGACCCGGCCCTGAACCCGGTCCTCGATGACCGACTCGCCCACCTGCGGCGCTTTCAACCGCACAACGGGCTTCACCCCCGCCGGCGCGTCGCTTGGATCGCGGTCGCGCCATCGTCCGTCATAGCGCATCGGCCGGCCCTCGGCCTTTGCCCTCTCGCGCATTTCCTGCAATTCTTCCGGCGTGCAATAGCAGTGATAGGCCTTGCCTTCTTCCAGCAGCGCGTGCGCCACCGCCGCGTGGCGCTCGGCGAAATCGGACTGATAATGAACCTCGCCGTCGTGATCGAGCGCCAACCACGCCATGCCGTCCAGGATCGCGGCCTTGGCCGCGTCGGTCGAGCGCGCCTTGTCCGTGTCTTCGATCCGCAGCAGGAACAGGCCGCCATGACGGCGCGCATACAACCAATTGAACAGAGCGGTGCGGGCCCCGCCGATATGCAGAAAACCGGTGGGCGAGGGGGCGAAACGGGTGACGACAGTCATGAAAGGCTCCAAGCGGGGCGGCCAAAGGGGCGGCCTAAGCCCGCCGGCCGAATAACGCATGCGCGCGCCGTTTAGCATAGGGGATTGGCTTGGCAAAGCCGGCGGAAGTCGGTTCAGAACCCAGACCGTCTTTGCAACACCCGCCGCGCGCGCCCTCGCCGAACGCGACCGATGGATTCTTTGGGCGCCGGTGGCGTTAGGGTTGGGAGTCGCGGGCTATTTCGGCCTGCCGCGCGAGCCTTGGATCGGCGCTGGCGCCAGCTTGATCCTGGTCAGCGCGCTGCTTTGGCTCGGCTGCCGGACGCGCTCGGAGATCGCCGCGTCTGCGATGATCGGACTGGGACTGGTCGGGCTGGGCCTGCAAGTCGCCGCCTGGCACGCCCATGGGGTCGCCGCGCCGGTTTTGGAGCGCGAGTTGCGCGCGGTCGGGGTTGAGGCGCGCATCCTGCGCATAGAACAGCGTCCTGGACGCGATCGCTTGATCTTGGCGCCCGACCGGATCGACCGGCTGAACCCAGACCGGACGCCGGCGCGAATCCGGCTCACCGCGCCGGATCGGGCGGCGCAAGATCTGTCGGTCGGTCAAGATGTGACGCTGCGGGCGACATTACGCCCGCCGGCCGGCCCCGCCTATCCGGGCGGCTTCGATTTCCGACGCTGGGCTTGGTTTCAACAGATCGGCGCCACCGGTTTCGCCATCGGACCAATCGAGGTTCAGCGTCGGGACGGCGACCATTCCATCGGCCTGTCTATCGGCTTGTCTCTGGGCCTCGCGGTTCAGACGGTCCGGGACCGAGTTGCGCAGCGGTTACGCGCAGCCCTACCCGGCCAGACCGGAGAGGTCGCCGTCGCCCTGGTGGTCGGCGATCGCAGCGGCCTTAAGCCGGAGAGTCTGAACGCGATGCGGGATTCCGGGCTGGCGCATTTGCTGGCGATTTCCGGATTGCATATCGGTCTGGTCGCGATGACCTTGTTCTTCAGCCTTCGTCTCGCGTTCCTGGCCTGGGATCGCTTGGCGCTGCGCTTTCCGATCAAGAAATGGGCGGCGGCCGGCGCGCTGGTCGGAGCCTTCGCCTATATGATCCTCTCGGGCGCGCCGCCGCCGACGCAGCGCGCCTTCGTGATGACAGGGTTGGTGCTGATCGCAATCATGGTCGATCGGCGCGCCGTCTCGATGCGCCTTGTCGCCTTGGCGGCCGTGATCGTGCTGCTTTGGAATCCATCGACCGTTACGGGCGCCAGTTTCCAACTCTCCTTCGCCGCGGTCGTGGCGCTCGTCGCCTTCTATGAGGCCTGGAGCGCGCGACGAATGGGGGCGGCGGAGAGAGAAGGCGGACCGCCGCGGACGCCGGGGCTGGTGCGATATGCGGCGGGGGTTTGCGCCACGACCCTGATCGCCAGCGCCGCCACCGCGCCCTTCGTGCTACACCATTTCGGCCGACTGGCGCTTTATGGGGTCGTCGCCAATCTGGCCGCCGTGCCGATGATGGCCTTCCTGGTCATGCCCGCGGGCCTACTGGGTTTGCTGTTGATGCCCATCGGGTTGGAGCAGGGGCCGCTCTGGCTCATGGGATTCGGGATCGACGCGGTTCTGGTCATCGCCAAGACGGTCGCCGCGTGGGAAGGCTCGCATATCATCGCGCCGACAACGCCGCTTTGGGCGCTGTTCCTCTGCATCGCCGGCGGCGTCTGGCTGGCGATCTGGCGCGGCGGCTGGCGCTGGTGGGGCGCGGCCGGACTTGCGCTCGGGTGTCTAGCCCCGCTCGCCATCGACGACCGCCCGGACATTCTGATCGCCGATACGGGCGGCGCGATCGCGTTTCTCGACCGTGGGACCGACCGGGCCTTCCTCATCGGCGCCGAGACCGACGGCTATCTCGCGGGAAGATGGGCGCGGCCCTTGGGCCTGGCCGAATTCGCGGCGGTCGGCGACGGCGAAGCGGACACAGGCGCGCCGATTCGCTGCGACGCGCTGGGATGCGCCGGACCGCTTGATGGCCGATTGGTCGCCTTGTCCAACGATTCGCGCAGTCTGAAGGTCGATTGCAGCCGCGCAGCGCTCGTGATCGCGCCCGCCACGCCGATCCCGCGCGCCCTGTGCCGAGAGTCGCGGTCGGTCGGTTTCTTCGATCTCTGGCGCGGCGGCGCGCATGCGGTTCGTTTCGAGCCTGGCGGCGCCATCGATATCCGCGCTGCGCATACAGAGGGACGGCTTTGGAGCAATCCGGACCCGGCGCGCTGACGTCGAATCGGACGGTAGCTGACAATAGGACCGCCGGGGAGCGCTTTAATATTTCCGCAGCAATCCGACAAGACGGCCCTGAACGGCGACCTGGTCCGGCGTGTAGACCTGGGTCTGATAGGTCTGGTTGGCCGGCTCGAGCCCGACGCGTTGGCCCAACCGGCGGAACTTCTTCAGAGTCACTTCCTCGCCTTCGACCAGCGCCACCACGATCTCGCCTTCCTGGGCGGTTTGGCAGCGTTCGATAATGACGCAATCGCCGTTCAGGATCCCGGCCTCCATCATCGAATCGCCATCCACTTCGAGCGCATAATGGTCGCCGCGTCCCAGCATCGTCGCGGGCACTTCGACCGTGGTGGATTGATCGCGCAACGCCTCGATCGGCGTCCCTGCCGCGATCCGGCCATAGAGCGACAGGCTGACGGACTCAGCGGCGCCGCGGACGATGGACCCGCGCGTCCCGACCTCATTCTGCCGGATGTCCATCATCCGCTTGTTGCGGGTCGGCAGTCGCTCCGGCGTGGCGTTTTCCGGCAGTTTCACCACCTCCAAGGCGCGCGCCCGATGGGGCAGGCGGCGCAGATATCCGCGCTCCTCCAACGCCGTGATCAAGCGGTGCACGCCCGATTTCGAGCGGAGCTGCAACGCCTCTTTCATCTCGTCGAAAGAGGGGGAGACGCCGCTATCCTGCAGGCGTTCATGGATGAAAAGCAGAAGATCATATTGTTTTCGAGTCAGCATCGCGGCCCTGTCCCCCGTGTACTTGTTCCTGACGGCTCGTCTCTCCAGGTGCGGCTCAAGTCTTGAACAAACATAGAACACACGATGTTGTTCTAGAAGTGTTCTTCAAGACGGTCAAGAAAAAAGCGGAACAAGCGGCGAACAAGCCGTGCTGCTCGGCGAGACGGTTTAGACTCTCAGGACGCCGCCGGGAAAGCCCAGACAATCGACCCGGGCGCCGGCTGCTAACGCCGGGGCGTGCGGCGCGCGAATAACGAAACAGTCGGACTGCTGCAGCAGCCGCATCATCGAGCTATCCTGCTTCAGGTAGGGGTCGACCCGAAGGGCGCCCTTCGCGTCTTTGCTGAGCGCCGCACGCAGATAATCCTGGCGGCGGTCGTTCGCCGGAAGATCGCGCCCCAAAGTGGCGCTAAATTCATCGCCTTCCGGGCCTGGATCCGTCTGACCCAGCATGGTTCGGATCGCCGGCGCGAGGAACAGGATCGCGCAGACGATGCTGGAGACCGGATTGCCCGGCAGGCCAAGCATCTGCGCCTCGCCGATCTGACCGAACATCAGGGGTTTGCCCGGCCGCATGGCGATGCGCCAGAAATCAAGCTCCAACCCCTGCTCACCGAGCGCCGACTGTACGAGATCATGCTCGCCGACCGAGGCGCCGCCGGTCGTGACCAGCATATCCGCGCCCCTGGCACCCGCGGCCAACTGTTTCAATCCCGCTGCGTCGTCGGGCGCGACGCCCAACAGAACCGGATCGCCGCCAACCGTCTCAATCAGGGCGGCCAGCGCCAGGCCGTTGGAGCTGACGATCTGGTTCGGGCCCACCGGATCGCCGGGCATGACCACCTCGTCGCCAGTGGCGAGGATGGCGATGCGCGGACGCCGCCGCACCATCAGCCAGGGGATGTTCATCGCCGCGATCAGCCCGATGTCGCGGGCGTTCAACAGTTTCCCCGCTTTCAGCAAGACCTCGCCATCCGCGAAGTCCAGGCCGGCGGGGCGCACATAGACGCCAGGCTCGGCGGACGCGCGTAGGGTGACCGCGTCGCCGTCTCGTTCGGCGTTCTCCTGGATGACGATGGCGTCAGCGCCCGCCGGCAAGGGCGCGCCGGTGAAAATCCGCGCGGTTTCGCCCGGGTTCAAAGGCTGGTCATAGCTTTTCCCGGCCGGGATTTCAGCGACGATCTTTAGCGTGGCCGGCGCTGTCTCCACGTCTGCGGCGCGGACCGCATAGCCGTCCATGGCCGACATGGCGCTGGGCGGCTGGGTGCGCCGCGCGGCGATATCTTCTGCAAGGACCCGGCCGAGCGCCTGACGCAAAGAGCACTGTTCAGGCGGCTGCAGCCAGGCAGCCTCAAGGATCCGAGCTTGCGCTTCTGCGACGGCGAGCACGCTCAGTCCGCCGAGTAATCGCCGGACTTGCCGCCGGATTTCTGCACCAGGCGCACGGCCTCGATCCGCATGCCGCGATCGACCGCTTTGCACATGTCGTAGACAGTGAGCGCTGCGGCGGAAACGGCCGTCAAAGCCTCCATCTCGACCCCGGTGCGGCCTTTAAGCTTGCAGGTCGCCTCGATCTCCACGGCGGAGGCGATTTCGTCCAGATCAAGCGTTACGACGACGGACGTCAGAGCCAAGGGATGACACAGCGGAATCAGGTCCGGCGTCTTCTTGGCCGCCATGATCCCCGCCAACCGCGCGACGGACAGCACATCGCCTTTCTTAACGCCGCCATCCCGGATCAAGGACAGGGTTTCCGGCTGCATGACCACGCGGCCGCGCGCCGTGGCTTTGCGTTCCGTGACCGCTTTATCGCCGACATCGACCATGACGGCGTCGCCCTGATCGTTGAAATGGGTGAAGCCGCTCATTCAGCAGCGTTTCCGGCGGCGTTTCCAGCAGCGGCTTCGGGGCCAAAAAGCAACGCCCGCGTCGCCGCCGTGACATCCTCATGCCGCATCAGCGATTCCCCCACCAAGAAACAACGGGCGCCGACATCGGCCATCCGACGCAAGTCGTCATGGCTATAGAGCCCGCTCTCAGCGACCAGCATCCGGTCGTCCGCCAGCACCGTCTCCGCCAAGGCTTCCGTCGTCGCAAGATCGACCTCTAAGGTCTTAAGGTTACGGTTATTTACGCCAACCAAGCGGCTATTCAGCTTCAGTGCGCGCGTCAGTTCTTCCGCGTCATGAACTTCGACCAGCACATCCATGCCGAGCGCGTGGGCCAATGTTTCGAGAGTCGCCGCCTCCTCATCGGTCAAGGCGGCCATGATCAGCAGGATGCAATCGGCGCCCAAGGCTCGCGCCTCAAACACCTGATAGGGGTCGAGCATGAAATCCTTGCGCAAGGCGGGCAGGGTGACCGCCGTCCGGGCGGCGGTAAGATAGGCGTCGCGCCCTTGGAAATAGGGCTCGTCGGTCAGGACCGACAAACAGGCGGCGCCGCCGCTTTGATAGGCCCGGGCCAACGCGACGGGCGCGAAATTCTCGCGGATCAGTCCCTTGCTGGGCGAGGCCTTCTTAATCTCCGCAATCAGGGCGAAGCCCGTTTCCGCTTTCGCTTCTAATGCGGCGATGAAGCCGCGTGGGACCGGGGCGTCGGCGGCGCGCTTCTCCATCTCGGACAACGGCGTCGCGTCCATGCGTCCGGCGATATGGCGGCGCTTATCGGCGCAGATCTTCTCAAGAACGTCGCTCACGCCGAGACCTCGTCATCGGAGACCGTGCCGGTCAACAGCAGCATATTGTCCAACGCCTGTTTGGCCCGGCCATTGTCGATCGCTTCGGCCGCCTTCGCCGCGCCGGCGGCCAGATCCTCGGCGACGCCGGCGACGACCAGCGCGGCTCCCGCATTTAGGAGCACGATATCGCGGAAGGGGCCGGTGTCGCCCTCCAGCAGCGCACGGATCGCCGCCGCATTCTCTGCAGGCTCGCCGCCTTTTAGATCGGCCAGCGTCGCGCGCGGCAATCCGGCGTCTTCCGGCGTCACCTCGAAAGTCCGCACCGCGCCATTCTCCAACGCCGCCACCTGAGACGCCCCGGTCGTCGACAGTTCGTCCAAGCCGTCCGCGCCGTGCACGACCCAGGCCGCCTCCGCGCCGAGCTTGCCCAGAGTCTGCGCCATCGGCTCGATCCATTTCGCGTCATAGACGCCGACCAGCATGCGTTTGACCAGCGCCGGGTTGGAGAGCGGTCCGAGGATATTGAAGATCGTGCGCACGCCCATTTCGACCCGGGTCGGTCCGACATTGCGCATCGCGCCATGATGGCGCGGGGCCATTAGGAAGCCGACTTTGGCCGCGGCGATCGATTGTTCGACCTTCCTGAGATCCGCCTCCAGATCGAGGCCGAGCGCCGTCAGGACATCCGCAGCGCCGCTCTTGGACGAAAAGGCCCGATTGCCGTGCTTGGCGACCGGGACGCCGCAGCCCGCAACGACAAAAGCGCTGGCGGTCGAGATATTGTGCGTGCCCGACGCGTCGCCGCCGGTGCCGACGATGTCGATCGCATTGGGCGGAGCGGTCACCTTGAGCACCCGGGCGCGCATGACCCGGGCCGCCCCAGTGATCTCCGCCACCGTCTCGCCCCGCTGCCGGAGCCCCATGAGGAAGGCCCCCATCTGCGAGGGCGTTGCATCGCCGGCCATGACGATGTCAAACGCCGCTTCCGCGTCGGTTTCACTCAACGTGTCGCCGTCAGCGAGACGGTTCAGATAGTCTTTGAAGGCAGGCGTCGCGTCGTTCATCAGGGACTTTCGACTGGCGCCGCGGCGGGCGCGCTCTCTCTATTGGCGCTGGCGGTCAGGCGGCGTCGCGCCGCGCCGAAGGATCGGTTCGATCGAGGAAATTCTTCAGCAAGGCGTGGCCGTGCTCCGTGGCGATGCTTTCCGGATGGAACTGCACGCCATGGATCGGCAGGGTTTGATGTTGCACGCCCATAATGACGCCGTCATCCGTGCGCGCCGTCACGCGCAGCTCCGTTGGCGTCGAATCCGGATCGATGGTCAGGCTGTGATAGCGCGTGGCGATCATCGGCGTCGGCAAGCCTTCGAACACGCCCGTATCATCGTGATGGATCGGACTGGTCTTGCCGTGTTTGATTTCCGAAGCGCGAACGATCCGGCCGCCGAAATGCTGGCCGATGCTTTGATGGCCGAGGCAGACGCCAAGCAGCGGCAGGCCCGTTTCCGCCGCCATCGCCACCATGCCCAAGCTGACTCCCGCCTTGTCCGGGGTCGCGGGGCCGGGCGAAATCACAACGCCCGCCGGCGCCATCGCCGCGACATCTTGGGTCGAGACCGCGTTGTTGCGATAGACCGTACATTCCGCCCCCAACTCGCCCAGAAAATGGACCAAATTGTAGGTGAAACTGTCAAAGTTATCGATGACGACCAGCACTGCGCCCGCCTTGCATGCTCGGATTTTGGATTTGCTGGACATAGCCGGAAAACAAGGCGCATTCAAACCCTGATGGCGTCAGATCGCGTTTCCGCGCGCCTTGGGCGTAACAACCGCCCACTGGCGCCCACGGCGAATCCGGTCTACCTATTTCTTGGAAAAACAAATGGTTGGAACTGAAGGGCGACGCGCGTGCGCGGACCAATCGAACGATCGAAACCGATAGCCGCAGCCAGGACTGACCCTCGGACCGCCGGTATGGCTGACCGCGCTGCGCCGTCTCGGCGCGCCAAAACGGCGCGTGCGGCGGCGGCCGGGGCGACTCGGAAGGCGCTCAGCGACCGCCGTGTCGTCAGTGGCCTGATCGCGGCAAATGTCTTCGCGATTGGCATCGGCGTCGGTTTAGGCCTCGGCGCTATCTTCGGAGAAGCGCCGGTCCGGCAAGTCGCCTCGGCGATGATCCAGGAACGCCCCGCCGAACCCGCGGCGCCGGGCGCAGCCGGTTTCCGATCCGACGAAGGCGCTGCAGACCTGGAGCTTTCCGTTCGGGTGCGCCGGTCCGAGCGCGCGCTGGCGGGGTTCGTGTATGAGGAAGCCGCCGATCCGCCATTGCCGGCGACACTGCGCGCTGCACCACCGCAGAGCGTCGAATTCCTGGATCCGCATGAAGCGATGACGGCGTCGGCCCGATCGGCGGAACCAACGGCGCCGCTCAGGCTGGCGTCTCTGACGACCCCCGCTTTCCCTGACAAATCGGTCGTCCGCGCAGGGCCCGCCGCCGAATCGCCCGCCGGCGCCCTTTGGCGACGCAACGCCGCGTCTTTCAACCGTGATTCGTCCCGTCCGGCGATCGTGGTGGTGATCGATGATCTCGGCATTGACCAGAAACGCACCAGGCGCGCCATCGCGCTCGACGGCGCGCTAACGCTCGCCTTCATTCCCTATGGCTACAATCTGCGTTCGCATGTCGCGGCGGCCAAAGCGGCCGGGCACGAGATTATGCTGCATCTGCCAATGGAGCCGATGAACCCAGATGTCGATCCGGGGCCAAACGCCTTACTCACGACGCTTGATCCAGCCCAGCTACAGCAGCGGATTGACTGGGCGCTGGCGCAGTTCTCCGGCTATGTCGGGGTGAACAACCATATGGGCAGCCGCTTCACCGCCTGGCCGGACGGTATGGCGCAGGTGGCCGCAACGTTGCGCAAACGCGGCCTGTTGTTTCTCGATTCGATCACGACCCAGGACACCATCGCCTATCGGGTCGCAGCCCGGGCCGGCGTGCCGCATGTCACAAGAGACGTCTTCTTGGACAACGATTTAAGACCTGAGGCGATCGTTCGCGCTTTGCGCCGCGCCGAACTGATCGCCCGCGCGCATGGCCACGCAGTCGCCATCGGGCATCCGCATGACGCGACCCTCGTGGAATTGGCGAAATGGATCCCGACATTGGAAGGAAAGGGGCTGCAGCTGGCGCCGATCAGCGCAGTGGTGGCGACGCCGCCGGTCGGGCCGGACGGCTAGGCCCTCAGTAGATCGTTTCCTTCAATCGCGCCGGGTAGGCGGCGTCATAGGCCGCGCCGTCAAAGTCCCGCGCGCCGAGGTCCGACAGGATATCGCCGGCCGTCGGCAAGGTCTTGCGATCGACCCGCGCGGCCGGATCCCAGAGCCGCGAGCGGGCCAACGCCTTTTGGCATTGGAAATAGACCGTCTCGACATGGACCGAAATCACGCTGCGCGGCGTTTTGCCTTGCATCTCGAAGCGCGCCAGCAGGTCCGGATCAATCAGGATTTCCGCTCTTCCATTGACACGCAGGGTCTCGCCAACGCCGGGAATAAAGAAGATCAGCGCCACGCGAGGATCGCGGATGATGTTCTTCAGCGTGTCTGCGCGGTTGTTGCCGCGCCGATCCGGCAGGAGCAGGGTGCGCTCGTCTTCGATATGCACGAACCCGGCGGGATCGCCGCGTGGGGAGCAATCGACGCCTTCCGGCCCGACCGACGCGATCACCAGGAAGGGCGACGCTTCGATCAATTTCCGGTAAGGCGCGGCGATGTAATCGACCTCTTTCTCGATCGAGCGCGGGTTCGCCGGCCCATACAGCGCCTCGAGCTCTTCGATGCTGGTGATCTTGCCTTCAACCTGAGCCATCCACTCCCCCGTCTAATTCGCGCCGATCGAGAAACGCACCGCTTCTTCGGCCGCGCGCACCAAAGCCTTGGCCTTGGCGACGCATTCGCGGTGCTCGCTCATCGGATCGCTATCATAGACCACACCGGCCCCGGCCTGAATGATCATCCTGCGATCATGAACTATGGCGGTGCGCAAGGCGATGCAGGTGTCCATCGCGCCGTTGGCGCCGAAATAGCCGATGCAGCCGCCATAGACCCCGCGCCGGTCCGGCTCCAACTCGTCGATGATCTCCATCGCCCGCACCTTCGGCGCGCCGGAAACGGTGCCCGCCGGGAAGCCCGCCATCAGCGCTTCGATGGCGTCGACGCCGTCCTTAACGGCGCCTTCAACGTTCGAGACGATATGCATGACGTGGCTGTAATACTCGACGATATTGCGTTCGGTGACGGAGACGCTGCCGATCTTGGCGACCCGGCCGACATCGTTCCGTCCCAAATCCAGCAACATAAGATGCTCCGCCAACTCTTTGGGATCGTTCAACAAACTCTCTTCATTCGCCTTATCTTCGACGGCAGTGGCGCCACGCGGCCGTGTACCTGCGATCGGCCGGATCGTGACGATCCCGTCACGCAAGCGGACCAGGATCTCTGGACTCGATCCGACGATGGAGAAATCGCCGGAGCCAAATCCGCCGAAATCCAAGAAGAACAGGAAAGGCGAGGGGTTCGTGCGCCGGAGCGCTCGGTAGAGCGAGAATGGCGGCAAGGTGAAGGGCGTCTCGAACCGCTGGCTCAGGACCACCTGGAACACATCGCCGGCGCGGACATATTCCTTGCCGCGCTCGACCATATGGACATAGTCGTTCGGGCTCATATTGCTGACCGGTTCCGGTAGGTCTTCTATCGAGGCGCGGAGCGAGGCGTCATGCGGCACAGCGCGCTCCAGCGCCGACTTCGCCGCATCGATCCGCGACAGCGCGCCATCATAAGCGTCGCCGCTTGAGATCGCCGGGTTGGGTCGGACCGGGGTGACGATGGTGATCACATCCTCGATCGTATCGAAGACCGCGATCACCGTTGGGCGCATATAGACGCCGTCGGGCAGGGGCAGCGCTTTCGGATTGGCGTCGGGCAGCGTCTCGACCAATCGCACCGTGTCATAGCCCATATAGCCGAAGAGGCCCGCGGCCATCGGCGGCAGGTCTTCAGGCAAATCAATCCGCGATTCGGCAAAGACCGCGCGCAAACTGTCCAGGGTCGGCTCGGGGCAGGTCTCAAACCGGTCGAGCCGATCGAGCGCCCGCCGATTGATCTCCGCCCGGTCGCCGTCGCAGCGCCAGATCAAGTCCGGTTTGACGCCGATAAAGGAATAGCGGTTCCGAACCGCGCCGCCTTCGACCGATTCGAGCAGGAAGGCGTTCGGCTTGCCGCCCGCCAATTTCAGATAGGCCGAAACCGGCGTTTCCAAGTCGGCCACGATGCGCGTCCAAACGACCTGGGCGCGGCCCGCCTCGTATTCGGCCTGGAACGCGTCAATTTCTGGACTAATTTGCAAGGCCGCCTCACTCCAACGCTTGCCGACGACGCCCGACCGCTCATCCGAATGGGGCGGCGGGGTCAGTAGACCAGATCGACCGCTTCCTGGTTGACCGTGACCGAGTATTCGTCCTGCAACGCCCGCCGCAATTGCGCAACGAGATCGATGCTGAGGCCGATGGCGAGTTGCTGACCGAACGCATCGACCGCCTCGTCGCGCGCGGCGCCGGCGGCCGCCTCTTCTGCTGCGCGCACTTGGGCGACGACATAGCCGTCCTGCGCGCGCTCCACCAGGACGGCGCCGTCTTCGACCTCGAACAATTGGTCGCGGATCGCCAAGGGCAGGGCGCCGCCGCCGCTGCGCCGGGTGATATCGCCGACATTCGACCAAGTATAACCGTCGGCGGCGGCGATGGTCTCGACGCTCTCCCCATTCTCGAGACGCGACACAACCGCATCGACCTCGGCCTGCGTTCGTTCGAACCGATAATCGACTTGCCAGGCCTCAGCCACTGCGTCTGTGATCTCGCTGAGGGCGGGAATGCGGCTATCAATGATCTCATCGAGGCGGACGACGAAATAGCCGTCCGTACGCGTCTCTTCCAACAGGCTCTCGTCGCCCGGGTCGAGATCATACAGGACTCGCAGGAAGGATCCCGGATCGGACAGCCCGATTGGCGCGCCGCTCTCCAACAGGCCGGTCTGGTCCACCACCGCCGTCTCGGCCGTCAGATCCAGCGCAGCGGCCGCTTCCTCGAGCGTCGCGCCGCCGCCCAGCTGATCGTCTAGATCGGTGGACAGCCGGAAAACGTCTTCGATGGCCTGATCGGCGGCGAGGTCGGCGCGGATTCGCTCTCGCACCTCATCGAGCGATTGCACGCCGCCGGGTTCGATGGAGACAGCCTGCACAACGAACCAGCCGAACAGGCCTTCCTGCGGTTCAGAGACCTCGCCGGGACCCAGGGCGAAGGCCGCTTCGGCGACCGCTTCGTCGGCGATGGCGTCACGCGACAGCATGCCCAGCGAGACGGTTTCCGCGTCGGCGCCCACCAGATCTTCTGCCACCGCGACGAAATCCTCACCGTTGCGCGTGCGCTCCACGGCGCTACGGGCGGTCTCCTCATCGGGCGCCAGTAGCTGTCGGATCTCGCGACGCTCGACCTGGGTGAACTCGGCGATCCTGGCGTCATAAGCCGCGGCGATCACGGACTCGTCGATCTCGATGGAATCGCGCAGGTCCGCGAATTCAAGCGAGACATAGGTGGCGCGGCGATATTCCGGCCGGCGGAACTCTTCTTGATTCTCAGTGTAGTACGCCTCAACCGCAATGGCGTCGGGCGTCGGAGCGGCCATGTCCGGATCGACCGGAACAATCAGTGCGTCCGCCGTGCGGGTTTCGTTGCGCCAATCATAGAGGCGTTGGGTCATCGCGGCGGGCGAAGCTGCGCCGGCGATTACCGAGGTCAGCAATTGGTTGCGCGCCACTTCTTCCCGAATGCGGGCGACGAAAACTTCCTCAGATTGACCGGTCGCCGCCAGAAAGGCGTCATAGCGGCCGCGGTCGAACGCGCCCGTAATCTCACTGCGGAAAGCCGGATCGCTCTGAATGCGTTGAACGACCGCCTGGGCGCCCGCCGTAAGTCCCAAGGATGCGGCATGTTGGTCGATCAGCGCCTCGGCCACCAAGCCGTCCAGGACACTGTTCGCAACGCCGAGGCTGCGCGCCTGGTCGGGATTGAGCCCGAGCTGCAGGACCTGTTCGCGATAAGCGCCGCTCAGCGACTGGACCGATACTTCGCGGTCGCCGACATAGGCGGCTGTGTTGCCCGGATGATCGCCGCTCGAGACATAGTCCGCCAAGCCCCAGGCCCCGAAACTGAGAATCAGGATGCCGAAGAGGAAAATCTTGGCGAAGGTCGTTCCCGCCATCTTGCGCATCGCGCTGAGCATTCACAGTCTCCCGCGTCGTTAGACGCCCGAAATCTTGGATTTATTGGCAGGTGATATGTTCCGTCTGGCCCGGGTTCGCAACCGAAATTGACGGGCCGCGCTTCTCAGACCAGCCCCTTTCTCCATCGGGACCCGCGTGCTACGCCGCCACCTGATTGAACAAGACGCGGCGGCGGCGCGATCGCCAAAGCGCGCCTTGGGCGGAGGAATAGAACGATGGCCGCGCGAAAACCCCTGGTGGCGGGCAATTGGAAGATGAACGGGCTGATGTCCTCGGGTCCGAACCTGGCCGCTCAGATTGCCGAGCGCGCCGAGACCGGCATGGTGGATGTGGTTCTGTGCCCGCCTTTCACCCTGACCGCCGCCATCGCCGAGGCGTTGAAAGGCTCAGGCGTGTTCGTGGGCGCTCAGGACTGCCATTACGAAGCCGACGGCGCCTATACCGGCGATATCAGCCCGGTCATGCTGAAGGAGATCGGCGTCAGCCACGTGATTCTCGGCCATAGCGAGCGCCGGGCCTATCACGGGGAGCCTGATGAAGAAGTGAAGGCGAAGGCCGAAGCGGCGCATGCGGCCGGTCTAACGGCGATCATCTGCGTCGGCGAGACCGAAGCGCAGCGCGACGCCGGCGAGACATTGTCGTTCCTCTCGACCCAGCTCTACAATTCGGTCCCGGCAGGCGCCGACGCCGAGAACACCGTGATCGCCTATGAGCCGGTCTGGGCCATCGGCACCGGCCGCACCGCGACACCGGACCAGGCGGAGGAAGCGCAGGACCATATCCGCAACTTCGGCATGGCGACCTTCGGCGCCGGTTTCAAATCCGTACGTATTCTCTATGGCGGATCCATGAAGCCCGGCAATGCGGCCGAACTGATGGCGCAACCGGCCATCGACGGCGGCTTGATCGGCGGCGCCAGTCTGAAGGCGGAGGATTTCCTGGCCATTGTCGCGGCCGCCGCTTCCTCATCAGCGGCGGACTGAAGGTCCCTCAGCGGCTAGGACCGAAATGTGTCGGATCGGTCTGGTCAAGCGGGCGCGGCTTCTGTAGAACCCCGCGCTGTCGATGCGGCGGTCCGCGGCGGCCTTTGAATTGCGGTCGACCAAACCCAGATAGTGGTTTCCAAAGACCGGCGCGCGGTCCTTGCGGAAGCCCAGAAGCGAAACTGATCATGGAAAATATCGTTCTCCTCGTCCATTTGTTCCTCGCCATCGGTCTGGTCGTCGTCGTGCTGCTTCAGCGCAGCGAAGGCGGCGCCCTCGGAATCGGGGGCGGTGGCGGCGGAGGCGGCGGCGCGGGCGGGATGTTCAGCGCACGCGGGGCGGCGAACGCCTTGACCCGAACCACAGCCATCCTGGCGATCTGCTTCATGTGCACCAGCCTGACGTTGGCGATACTGGCCGGGAACAGGACCGGCGGGACCTCGATCCTCGATCAGGCGCCGGCGGCGCAAACCGCGCCCGCCCCGGCGCCGGTGCAGACCGATCCCGACGAACCGGTCGTACCGCTGTCTCAGTAGCGCCGAACCGCAATCCTAAGCCCTTTTATCCGTCCGGGTGCCCCCGGATTTCCAAGGCTGGTCGCGCGCGGCCCGAATAATTCCGCCCAAGGCGCATTTTCTATTCGCTCCGGCGATGGAAATGGATAGTGTCTAGGTCCATGTCGGCTCGATTCATATTTGTCACTGGCGGCGTGGTCTCTTCTCTCGGCAAGGGCTTGGCCTCGGCTTCTCTCGGCGCGTTGTTGCAGGCGCGCGGCCATAAGGTGCGTCTGCGCAAGCTCGACCCTTATCTCAATGTCGATCCCGGGACGATGAGCCCGTATCAGCATGGCGAGTGTTTCGTCACGGACGACGGGGCCGAGACCGATCTGGACCTCGGGCATTATGAGCGTTTCACCGGCGTCTCGGCGCGGCAGAGCGACAATGTCACGACCGGCCGGATCTATTCCGACGTCATCGCGCGCGAACGGCGCGGCGACTATCTGGGCGGCACGGTCCAGGTCATCCCGCATGTCACCGACGCAATCCGCGATTTCGTGCTGAGCGACCTGAGCGACGAAGAGTTCGTGATCTGCGAAATCGGCGGCACGGTTGGCGATATCGAAGGCCTGCCGTTCCTCGAGGCGATTCGGCAGTTGGGGAACGAGTTGGGCCGGGCGCGCACCTGTTACATCCACTGCACCTTGCTGCCTTATGTCGGGGCGGCGGGTGAATTGAAGACAAAACCGACCCAGCATTCGGTCAAGGAACTGCTGTCCGTCGGGATTCAGCCCGACATCCTGCTCTGCCGCGCCGATCGCGACATTCCGAAGAACGAGCGGCGCAAGATCGCGCTGTTCTGCAACGTCAAGGAAGGCCGCGTCATTCCGGCGCTGGATGTCGATACGATCTATGACGTCCCCAACGCCTATCACAGGGAAGGACTCGACACAGAACTGCTGCGCTATTTCGGCCTTCTCGGCGAGGATGATGACGGAGATGTCGATCTGTCGCGCTGGCACGATATTGCGCATCGGGTGAGGGCGCCCGAAGGCGAGGTCACAATCGCGATCGTCGGAAAATACACGGTCCTGCTCGACGCCTATAAATCCCTGAACGAGGCGCTGACCCACGGCGGCATCGCGAACAATGTCCGGGTCAACCTGAAATGGATCGAGTCGGAGGTTTTCGAATCCGCCGATCCGGCCCCGCATCTGGAAGGCGTTGACGGCGTGTTGGTGCCGGGCGGCTTCGGCGAGCGCGGCTCGGAAGGCAAGATCAAGGCGGTCACTTTCGCCCGCGAACGCAAGGTGCCCTATTTCGGCATCTGCCTGGGCATGCAAATGGCGGTGATCGAAGCGGCGCGGAACATCGCCGGGATCGACCACGCCAGTTCGACCGAGTTCGGCCCGACGCCGGAGCCGGTGGTGGGCCTGCTGACCGAGTGGATGAAAGGGAACCAGCTGGAAAAGCGCGGAATCACCGGCGATATGGGCGGCACGATGCGGCTCGGCGCCTATCCGGCGCATCTCAAACCCGGCAGTCTGGTCTCTCAGATTTACGGCGGCGCAACCGAGATTAAGGAAAGGCACCGCCATCGGTACGAGGTGAACGCCGCCTACAAAGACCGGCTGGAGCAGGCGGGCATGGTGTTTTCCGGCATGTCGCCCGATGGCGAACTCCCAGAGATTGTGGAATTTCCGGATCATCCCTGGTTCGTCGGCGTGCAATACCATCCGGAGCTGAAGTCGAAACCGTTCGACCCGCACCCGCTCTTCGCCAGCTTCGTCGCCGCCGCGGTTCAGCAATCCCGTCTGGTTTAGCGCGTGCGCCCAAGGCGGCCCTTGGATAGACGCGCAGGGCGCGCTATAGACCGCCCGTCCCACTTTGGAGCCAAGCCATGACCCCGTTCCACGTGACCGTCGGAAAAGTCACTTTCGGCGCCGACCTGCCCTTCGTCTTGATCGCCGGACCGTGCCAGATGGAGAGCCGCCAACATGCGCTGGAAATGTCGCAGGGCATCAAGGAAATCACCGACGCGCTGGACGTGCCGCTCGTCTATAAGACCTCCTACGACAAGGCCAATCGGACCTCGCTCTCAGGGCGCCGCGGCGTCGGGCTGAGCGGCGCGCTGGACGTGTTCAACGAAGTGCGCGAGACGCGCGGCTGTCCGGTCCTGACCGACGTACACGCGGCGGATCATTGCGCGCCGGTGGCCAAGGCCGTGGATGTCCTGCAGATCCCGGCCTTCCTCTGCCGGCAGACCGACCTTCTGGTCGCGGCGGCGCAGACGGGTCGCACTATCAATGTGAAAAAGGGCCAGTTCCTGGCGCCCTGGGACATGAAGAACGTCGTCGCCAAGCTGGTCGACAGCGGCAATCCGAACGTGCTGGTGACCGAGCGCGGCGCTAGCTTCGGCTACAATACGCTGGTCTCGGACATGCGCAGCCTACCGATCATGGCGGAACAGACCGGCAAGCCGGTCGTGTTCGACGCCACACACTCGGTGCAGCAGCCGGGCGGGCAAGGGACCTCTTCCGGCGGTCAGCGCGAGTTCGTGCCGGTCCTGGCGCGCGCGGCGGTCGCGGTCGGCGTCGCGGCCGTCTTCATGGAGGTTCATCAAGACCCGGACAATGCGCCGTCGGACGGACCCAACATGGTGCATCTGAAGGACCTGCGCGACCTTCTCGCCACCTTGAAAGCTTTCGATCAAATCGCCAAACCGGCCGCCAAACCCAGCGCCCACGCCGCCGAGTAGGCCTCTCTTCAGCAAGGAATTCCAGATTATGACCTCCATCGTAGATGTGTTCGGACGCGAGATTTTGGATAGTCGGGGCAACCCGACGGTCGAGGTCGATGTCGTGCTCGAAGACGGCTCCTTCGGCCGCGCGGCGGTTCCCAGCGGCGCCTCGACCGGCGTCTACGAAGCGCATGAGCTCCGCGACGGCGGCGACCGCTATCTCGGCAAGGGCGTCGCGCGCGCCGTCGAGGCGGTGAACAGCGAAATCTTCGACCTGCTGGTCGGGCTGGAAGCGGAGGATCAGGTCAAGCTGGATCATATGATGATCGAGCTCGACGGGACCGGGAACAAGAAACGGCTCGGCGCGAACGCGATTCTCGGCGTCTCTCTGGCGGTCGCCAAAGCGGCGGCGGATGCAGCGGGCCTGCCGCTCTATCGCTATGTCGGCGGCGCCTACGCCCGCACCCTGCCGGTCCCTCTGATGAACATCGTCAATGGCGGCGCCCATGCGGACAACCCGATCGATATTCAGGAATTCATGATCATGCCGGTGTCGGCCCCCAGCTTCGCCGAAGCGCTGCGGCATGGGGCCGAGATCTTCCACGCGTTGAAAGCCCGGCTGAAAAAGGCGGGGCATAACACCAATGTCGGCGACGAAGGCGGCTTCGCGCCCGGCCTTTCTTCGGCCAAGGAGGCGCTCGATTTCATCTCCGGCGCGATCGAGGACGCCGGGCTGAAACCCGGTTCCGACGTCGCCCTGGCGCTCGATTGCGCCTCGAGCGAGTATTTCAAGGATGGGAAATATCATCTAGCGGGCGAGGGCGTGACGCTCGACGCCTCAGGCCATGTCGACTATCTCGCCAAGCTGGCTGGCGACTACCCGATCATTTCCATCGAGGACGGGATGGATGAGGACGATTGGGACGGCTGGGCCGCCCTGACCGCGGCCATCGGAGACACGGTGCAACTGGTCGGGGACGATCTGTTCGTGACCAATCCGGAGCGGCTGGCGACCGGCATCGAGAAGGGCGTCGCCAACTCGATTCTCGTAAAAGTGAACCAGATCGGCACGCTGAGCGAGACGCTCGAGGCGGTAGAAATGGCCCACCGCGCCAACTACACCTCGGTGATGTCGCACCGGTCGGGAGAGACCGAAGACGCGACCATCGCCGATCTCGCGGTCGCGACCAACAGCGGCCAGATCAAGACGGGCTCGCTAAGCCGTTCGGATCGCTTGGCGAAATACAATCAACTGCTGCGAATCGAGCAGGAGCTGGGTCCGGCCGCGCGCTATGCGGGCGCGGCGGTGCGGCGCGCTTCAGCCTAAGGCGAGACACGGGCCGCATGGGCTCCCTCCGGTTGCAGGCGCGGCAGATATTGCCCATTGACGGCGATCCCAGCCGCGTGATCCTGTCATCTGCATGGCGGTAATGGACGAGATCAGAAGACGGTTCCGGCAAATCGCCGCGCCCGTGCTTGGCGCGGTGGTGCTGGCCTATTTTTGTTACCACACGGTTCAAGGCGACCGGGGCCTCTTGGCCTATCATCGGGTGTCGCAAGAAGTGGCGCGCGCGCAGACCGCCCTGGACGCGGTGCGTGAGGAACGGCTGCAGTTGGAGCATCGCGCCGGATTGCTGCGCGCCGACAGTCTCGATCTCGACATGTTGGAGGAGCGCGCGCGCGCTCTGTTTAACCATGTTCATGCCGACGAGCTGTTGATCTACGAGAATTAGCGGCATAAGTCACCGAGAGGTGAATATAGGGTTATTCAGATTTTCCTTAACCCGATCAGTCGGTTGCGCCGACTCTGTCCAAATTGAGGATTTTGGGCCCTGCAAAAAATCCGCGCACACGGCTTGCCCCCCTTAAAGATACCGACTACCCAACCGGTCCGAGGCCGCTAAATCGCTTGGATTTCAGCCTCCGGACGAGCCGCCGCACCGTGTGATTCGGCGGCGGCTTATGCAGGAACAGGGTGCGCCGCGCGGGGTCAGACACGCCGCCCGGCCAATCGGGAGGGAAACGCATGGCGAAGTCGCCGGCCGCCGCGACGTCCAAAAAGGGCGCCGCGAAAAAGGCGCCGAGATCGAAATCGGCGAAACCGAATGTCGACGTCGATCAGCTGAAGCAAGACTACCGGATGATGCTGCTGATCCGACGCTTCGAGGAGAAGGCGGGCCAGCTCTACGGCATGGGCCTGATCGGCGGCTTCTGCCATCTTTATATCGGTCAGGAAGCGGTCGTGACCGGAGTGCAAGGCTCGGCCACCGGCGATGACGGGGTGATCACCTCCTATCGCGATCATGGCCATATGCTGGCCTGCGGGCTCGACCCGAAAGGTGTCATGGCCGAACTGACCGGGCGCGAAGGCGGCCTGTCGAAAGGCAAGGGCGGCTCGATGCACATGTTCTCGAAAGAGAAGAATTTCTATGGCGGTCACGGGATCGTCGGGGCGCAGGTGCCTTTGGGCGCCGGCATGGCCTTCGCCTATAAATATCGCGGCCAGGACCGGGTCAGTCTGACCTATATCGGCGACGGCGCGATGAACCAGGGCCAGGTCTATGAAAGCTTCAACATGGCGGCGCTCTGGAAACTGCCGGTCGTCTTTATCGTCGAGAACAACCAATACGCCATGGGCACCTCGGCTGAACGGCATTCGGCGAGCGGCCTGTCCCTGTGCAATCGCGGCGCGTCCTATGGCATTCCGGGCGTCGAGGTCGACGGCATGGATGTCATGGCGGTGCGGGAGGCGGCCGCCGACGCGATCGCCCATTGCCGCGCCGGCAAGGGGCCGATCATCCTGGAGATGATGACCTACCGTTATCGCGGCCACTCGATGTCCGACCCGGCGAAATATCGCAGCAAGGACGAAGTGAACGAGATGCGCAGCCAGCGCGACCCGATCGAGAGTGTCCGCAAAGTGCTTCTCGAGGGCGGTTATGCGACGGAGGAAGATCTCAAGGCGGTCGACAAAGAAATCAAGGCGATCGTCGCGGAAGCCGCGGATTTCTCGCAGAAAAGCCCCGAGCCGGACCCGTCCGAGCTTTATACCGACGTTCTTGTGGACGCCTGACCCCCTTCGCCCGCGCCGCCCGAAAGCGGGCCGGCGCTGCGCGCGCTAGGCGATCCCCATCAGACACCCGACTAGGGAGGAATTCATGCCCATTCAGGTCCTCATGCCGGCGCTGTCGCCGACCATGACCGAAGGCAATCTGGCCAAATGGCTGGTGAAAGAAGGCGATGAAGTCGCCTCCGGCGATGTGATCGCCGAGATCGAAACCGATAAGGCGACCATGGAGGTCGAAGCCGTCGACGAAGGCGTCATCGGCAAGCTGCTGGTCGATGAAGGGGCCGAAGCCGTCGCGGTCAACACGCCGATCGCGGTTCTGCTGGAGGAGGGCGAGGACGCCAGCGCGATGGACGCCGTTCCCGCCGCGCCCGCGCCCGCGCCCGCGCCGGCCGCCGCCGAAGCGCCGACGCCGGATCCGGCGCCAGCGGCGGCCCCAGGAACGGCGGCGCCTGCACAGCCCGCCGCGGCCGAAGCCGCGCCGCCGGAACCCGAATGGACCGGCGCGATGAAGCAGCAGACAATCCGCGAAGCCCTGCGCGACGCCATGGCAGAAGAAATGCGCGCCGACGGCGACGTCTTCCTAATGGGCGAGGAAGTGGCGCAATATCAGGGCGCCTACAAGGTCAGCCAGGGCTTGCTGGAGGAATTCGGCGACGCGCGCGTCATCGATACGCCGATCACCGAACATGGCTTCGCCGGGATCGGCGTCGGCGCCTCCTTCATGGGGCTGAAGCCGATCGTCGAGTTCATGACCTTCAACTTCGCCATGCAGGCGATCGACCAGATCATCAACTCGGCGGCCAAGACGCTGTATATGTCCGGCGGCCAGATGGGCGCCCCGATCGTCTTCCGCGGTCCAAACGGCGCCGCTTCGCGCGTCGCGGCCCAGCACAGTCAGTGCTACGCCAGTTGGTACGCCCATTGTCCGGGCCTGAAAGTGATTGCGCCCTATTCGGCGGCGGACGCTAAAGGGTTGCTGAAATCGGCGATACGCGATCCGAACCCGATCATCTTCCTGGAAAATGAGATTCTCTACGGCCAAAGCATGGATGTGCCGGATTCCGACGATTGGACCGTGCCGATCGGCAAGGCCAAGGTCGTGCGGGCCGGAACGGATGTCACTATCACCGCCTTTTCGATCATGGTCGGCAAGGCGCTGGAAGCGGCCGACGCTCTGGCCGCCGAGGGGATCAGCGCCGAGGTGATCGATCTGCGCACCATTCGGCCGCTCGACACCGCGACCATCGTGCAGTCCGTGCAGAAGACCAATCGTCTGGTGTCCTGTGAGGAGGGCTGGCCCTTCTCCGGGATCGGCGCTGAATTGGCCGCCCAGATGATGGAGCAGGCCTTCGACTGGCTCGATGCGCCGGTCGCCCGGGTCCATGGCGAGGATGTGCCGCTGCCTTACGCGGCGAATTTGGAGAAGCTGGCCTTGCCGCAAGCCTCTCACATCGTCGAGGCGGCGAAGGCCGTCTGCTATCGCTAACCGGCGCCGGAAGGGGAGGAAAGACCATGCCCGTCAGTATCTTGATGCCGGCGCTGTCGCCGACGATGACCGAAGGCACGCTCGCCAAATGGTTGGTGAAGGAGGGCGATGAAATCTCGTCCGGCGACGTGATCGCCGAGATCGAAACCGATAAGGCCACGATGGAGGTCGAAGCGGTGGACGAGGGGGTCGTCGCCAAACTGGTCGTGGCCGAAGGCTCTGAGAATGTCGCGGTCAACGAGCTGATCGCGGTGCTCGCGGAAGATGGCGAGGATGTCGCGGAGGCGGCCGCGTCCGCCGATTCCGCGCCGGCGCCAGCCGCCCCAGCCGAAACCAAGGCGCCCGAACCGGCGCCAGCGGCCGCAGCCCCAGCAGCGAGCCCAACGCCTGCGCCAACTGCTGCGCCCGCCGCCGCGCCTGCACCGGCTCCCTCTGGCGGCCGTGTTTTCGCGTCTCCCTTGGCGCGCCGAATCGCGGCGGACGCCGGGGTTGAGATTTCGGCGATCGCGGGCTCAGGACCGCATGGCCGCATCGTAAAAGCCGACGTCGAAGCCTTTATCGCCGCGGGCGGCGCCAAGCCGGCGCCTGCGGCCGCGTCGAAAGCCGAGGCCAAACAAGCCAAAGCCGAACCCGCGCCGGCGCTGAGCCTCGACGATCCGATCTTCAAGCTGCTGCCTGAGTTCGAGGCGGTTTCGAACAGCAACATGCGCAAGACCATCGCCCGGCGCCTGACCGATTCCGCGCGCGACATTCCGCATTTCACCCTGACGGTCGATGTCGAGATCGACGCATTGCTGGCCATGCGTAAACAGCTTAACGAGCGGGACGGGGCTGATTACAAGATTTCAGTCAACGATTTCATCATCAAGGCGACCGCGTTGGGTCTGACCCGCGTGCCCGACTGCAACGTCGCCTATACCGACGACGCGATCCTGAAGTTCAGCCGGGTCGATATGGCGATCGCGGTCGCCATCGAGGGCGGGCTGATCACGCCGATCATCAAGGATTGCGCCTCCAAGGGTCTGGCGACGATCTCGAAAGAGGCGAAGGAACTGGCCGGCAAGGCGCGCGAGGGCAAATTGGCGCCGGAGGAATATCAGGGCGGCACCTTCACCATCTCGAACCTCGGCATGTTCGGGGTGAAGAGCTTTAACTCGATCATCAACCCGCCGCAGGCGGCGATCCTCTCGGTCGGCGCCGGCGAGCAGCGCGCGGTCGTCAAAGACGGCGCGCTCTCGATCGCGACGGTCTGCACCCTCAGTCTGGCGGTCGATCACCGTTGCATCGACGGGGCGGCGGGGGCCGCCTTAACCAAGGAACTGAAGGCGCTGATCGAAGATCCGATCGCGTTGATGCTGTAGAGACCGGCGGGAGGCGAAATCATCATGGATAAGCAAAGCTTCGATGTCGTGATCCTCGGCGCCGGACCGGGCGGTTATGTGACCGCCATACGGGCGGCGCAATTGGGCCTCAAGGCGGCGGTCGTGGAAGCCAACCATCTCGGCGGCATCTGCCTGAACTGGGGCTGCATTCCGACCAAGGCGCTGCTGCGCTCGGCGGAAATCTATCACTACATGACCCATGCGGACGCCTATGGGCTGAGCGCCGGTCAGCCGGGCTTCGATCTCGAGAAAGTCGTCGCCCGCAGTCGCGCCGTGGCGAAACAGCTGAATGGCGGGGTCGGCCATCTCTTGAAAAAGAATAAGGTCCCGGTCTTCGACGGCTGGGGCAAGCTGACCGGCAAGGAAGGCGCCCGCAGCGTCACTGTCGAGAAAGACGGCAAGCCCTTCGCTGAACTATCGGCGAAGCATGTGATCCTGGCGACAGGGGCTCGGGCGCGGCAACTGCCGGGGCTTGAGGTCGATGGCGACCGCGTCTGGTCCTATCGCGAGGCCATGGTGCCCAAGACCATGCCGAAATCCCTGATCGTCGTCGGCTCCGGCGCGATCGGGATCGAGTTTGCGAGCTTCTACCGCACCATGGGCGCCGAAGTGACCGTGGTCGAAGTGATGGATCGTGTGCTGCCGGTCGAAGACGCCGAAATCTCGAAGGCCGCCGAAAAGGCGTTCAAAAAGCAGGGCATGACCATCCTGACCGGCGCGACGGTCAAGGGCGTCGCGAAAACGGCGACCAGCGTCACTGCGACGGTGGAGAAGAAGGGCAAGACCCAGGAAATCACCGCCGAGCGCCTGATCAGCGCCGTCGGCATCGTCGGCAATGTCGAGGATATCGGGCTGGAGAGCGCGCCCAAGATCAAGGTCGACCGCACCCATGTCGAGGTCGATCAATGGTCCCAGACCGGCGAGCCGGGCGTTTACGCCATTGGTGATCTCACCGGTCCGCCCTGGCTGGCGCATAAGGCCGAGCACGAGGGTGTGATCTGCATCGAGAAGATCGCCGGGGTGAAGGATGTGCATCCGCTCGACACGGGCCGGATCCCGGGCTGCACCTATTGCCATCCGCAGGTCGCGTCGATCGGCCTAACTGAGCAGGCGGCGAAAGACCAAGGGCGGGCGGTCAAGGTCGGCCGCTTCAGCTTCGTCGGCAACGGCAAGGCGATTGCGCTCGGCGAGCCCGAAGGGCTGATCAAGACCGTCTTCGACGCCAAGACCGGCGAGCTGCTCGGCGCGCACATGATCGGGGCCGAGGTGACGGAACTGATTCAAGGCTATTCGGTGGCGAAGACGTTGGAGACGACCGAGGCGGAACTGATGCATACGGTCTTCCCGCATCCGACCCTGTCGGAAATGATGCATGAGTCGGTCTTGGACGCCTACGGGAAGGTCATTCATATGTAACGCCGCGGCGGGTCAGGGGCTTGGCATCGTCGATGACCTCGTCTAGGGCTCCCCCAGGGGTGAATCGGAGCATACGGGAGCGATGGATCGAGCCGCCTGAGGGGATCGGATGCCGGACGACACGACGAACCATCCCGGCGTGATTCGGATCGAACGGGAGTTATCTTGGTCGCCCGCAGGATGGGAGCATGTCTTGGTGATCGTGACATCCTTGCAAGTCGATCCAACCGACCCGACCTATGACGCAACTGCGTTGCACGCGATGACAGAGGCGGTGGCCGCTGCATTGCGCGCAAAACGCCAAGGCTTCAACCGGATTGTCGTTCGGACCGAACGCGCCGCCCCCTAACCGCCCTTAGAGATATAAGAAACACGTTATGGCCAAAGAACAGTTGGACGCCGCCGCACGCCGTCATCCGGAAAAACGCAACCGCCCGGACAATCCGATCCAGCGCAAACCCGCCTGGATACGGGTCAAAGCGCCGGTCAGCCGCGACTATCAGGCGACACGGAAAATCGTGCGCGACCACAAGCTCAACACGGTCTGCGAAGAGGCCGGCTGCCCGAATATCGGCGAATGCTGGGCGAAGAAACACGCCACCATGATGATCATGGGCGAGGTCTGCACCCGCGCCTGCGCCTTCTGCAATGTGACCACGGGCAAACCGGGCGCGCTCGACCCGATGGAGCCCTACAATGTGGCCGCGGCGGTCGAGAAACTCGGCCTGGAACATGTGGTCATCACCTCGGTCGACCGCGATGATCTCGACGATGGCGGCGCCGACCACTTCGCCCAAGTGATCCGCGCGATTCGCGAACGCGCGCCGGGGACCACGATCGAAATCCTCACGCCCGATTTCAAGGACAAGCCCGGCGCCGTCGAGACCGTGGTCGAAGCGCGGCCGGATGTCTTCAATCACAACCTGGAGACCGTGCCGCGGCTTTATCCGACGATCCGGCCCGGCGCGCGGTTCTTCACCTCTCTGGCGTTACTGCAGCGGGTCAAGCGGCTTGATCCGGCGATATTCACCAAGTCCGGCCTGATGGTGGGCCTCGGCGAGGAAAAGGTCGAAATCGGCCAGGTGATGGACGATTTGCGCGCCGCCGATGTCGATTTCCTGACCATCGGCCAGTATCTTCAGCCGACCCCGAAACATGCGGCCATCGACCGCTTTGTGACGCCCGAAGAGTTCGACCAATATGCGGCGGTTGCGCGGGGCAAGGGCTTCCTCATGGTGTCGAGCTCGCCCCTGACCCGCTCGTCATACCATGCCGGGGATGACTTCCGCCGCCTTCGGGAAGCGCGCGCGGCGCGGATCGCCGCGGCGGAATAACCGGCCTAAAATCCGTCCCCTAGTCGCCGCAAGTCGAGCCGCCGATGCCGCGTCACGAAGAACGCAAATTGCTGCCCTACACGCCGGATCAGCTCTATGGGCTGGTGATGGATATAGAGCGCTACCCGGAATTCATCCCCTGGTGCACCGGCCTGCGCATCCGGCGTCGGACGCCGGATGCGGTGATTTCGGACGTCCGGATCGGCTTCAAGGGAATATCGGAACGGTTCACCTGCCGGGTCCAACCGCATCCGGAGGCGCGTCGCATTGATGTGTCCTATGAGGATGGGCCATTTAAGTATCTGAAAAACACGTGGATATTCGAGGATCACCCGGATGGGTGCGTTGTCGATTTCTTCGTTGATTTCGAGTTCAAGTCCCTGATTCTCAATAAGATCATGGGGTTGGTCTTTACCGAGGCGGTAAAGAAAATGGTCGGCGCGTTCGAAGCCCGCGCGCGAACGCTTTATGGGTCCGGTGGGGGGATCGCAGCCTCCGCCTGACTGGGATTCATTTGTAGTTTCCCGATCGCGGCGCCGCAGTTCGTTTCTTGCGGACGCGGTCACCGTCGGCGCCACCCACCATATCTGGTTTCGGCCCCGCAACATCTTGCGTATCGCCAGCCAAACTAGGTATGAAGCCTGATAAACCCGTATCAGGACCTGTTAGCCATGCCGGTCACTCCGCGCCGTCTGTCGCGCCGATCGCCACCCCGCCGATGATCCGAGGGCCGCAAATTCGCGCCGCGCGCGCGCTGTTGAATGTCAAACAGAGCGAACTGGCGCGTTCCGCCGGGGTCGCGCTGGCGACGCTGAACAATATCGAACGCGGCGTCGGCGATCCGCGCAGCAGCACATTGGCGGCGATCGAACGCGCGCTGTCGGAGGCGGGTATCTATTTCGAGGCCGATCCTGAACGCCAAAGCGTCGGGCTGCGCCGGATCGAACGGCCGCCGACGCGCGATCCCTACAGCGCTGGTCAACGCATCCTCGACCTGTTCGCGCCGGACGCATTGGTCAAGCCGAACCGACTGTTGGCCTTTGCGCGCCGGGCTGAGTCGCTCGGCGGCGACGGTAGGCCGCGCGCCGGCTTTCTGGTAGAGGCGGCGGGACGGCGCATCCTGTTCGATCAGGCGGAATTCTCCGCCGCGGATAGTGTGCGGATCGCCGAAATCGCGCGGATCCTGGTCACCGCCGCCAGCATGATCCGGGACCAAGTCTGGTATCTTGACCAGCTCTGCGCCGATACGACGATTGAAAGCCCGCTGGAGGCGCTGCGCGCCTTGGATTCGGCACACGCCAAGCCGTTGCGCGGCCTATCAGGCTTTTTCGGACTGCTCGCCGACTGGCGCGCCGAAATTCGCCCCTATGCCGAAAAGGAAGGGCACCCCTTGCGCACGCTGCTGTTGCTGCACGGCGAATAGGGGTCAACGCACGTTTTTAAGAGCCACCTTGGCCGCCATCTCGAGCGCCGTGAGCACGCTTTGGGTCCGCACCGACTCGCGGTCGCCGTCGAAGCGGTTCTCAACGATCGTCACGGGGCCGCCGCGTGCGCCCGCGCCGATATAGACCAGGCCCGCCGGTTTGCGCTCGGATTCGCCGGGGCCGGCGACGCCGGTGACCGAGACAGCGACCGAGGCGGTCGAGCGGTCGAGCGCGCCGATGACCATCGCCTCGGCGACCTCTGCGCTCACCGCGCCCACTGTCTCGAAAAGCGGCGCGGGCACGCCCAGCATTTCTTGCTTGGCCGCATTGCTATAGGTCACGAAACCGCGCTCGACGACCGTGGACGAGCCGGCGATGGCGGTCAGGCAGGCGCTGATCAAGCCGCCGGTGCAGGATTCGGCCGATGCGAAAGTCAGCCCCTTCGCTTCAAAAGCTTCGAGCAGGCGCTCGGCGGCGGCGCGCAGATCAGGCGGCGGAAAGGACGACGCGCGCATAGGCGACCTCCAAGAGGATGACAGTAAGTCCGGCATAGAGACCGGCGGCGATATCGTCGAGCATCACACCCAAGCCGCCTTGCACCCGCCGATCCAAGAGGCCGACCGGGAACGGTTTCGCGATATCGAACAGGCGAAATGCGAAGAAACCCACGATATAATGGGTCAGGGACAAATCTCCCACCGTCCAGGCTGCCAGGGCGAAGGTCAGCCATTGGCCCGCCACTTCATCCACCACGATCTCGCTGCTGTCATGGCTTTGGCTCAGCCGATCGAAGCCTTGCGCCGCCCAAACGCCGAGGGCGAACACCGCCGCTGTTGCAAGGGACAAGGCCAACGCGCCGCCCAAACCCAATAGACCATAGGCGAAGGGCAGGGCGGCCAAGCTGCCCCAACTGCCGGGCGCCGGTTTCAGATAACCCGATCCGAACCAGGTGGCGATCAAGATGGCCGGCGTCGCAAGAGACGGCCGGGACGGGGGCGCGTCGGCCATGCGTCAGACGGGGAACAACAAGGTGGCGACGGCTTGCGCCGCGACGCCTTCGCCCCGGCCGGTGAAGCCGAGCTTTTCGGTCGTCGTCGCCTTTACGCTGACCGCATCCGGCGAAATGGCCAGGATCTCGGCGATCCGGGCGCGCATGGCCGCCTTGTGCGGCCCGATCTTCGGCTGTTCGCAGATCAGTATGACGTCGAGATGCGCTATACGCGCGCCGCGATCCGACGCGAGGGAGGCCGCATGGCGCAGGAAATCGGCGCTGTCAGCGCCCTTCCAGCGCGGGTCGGAAGGTGGGAAATGATCGCCGATATCGCCGGCGCCCAGCGCGCCGAGGATGGCGTCGGTCAGCGCGTGCAGCCCGACATCGGCGTCGGAATGCCCTTTCAGCCGCGCCGGGTGTGGGATATGCACGCCGCAGAGCGTGACCGCATCGCCGGGCTCGAAGCGATGGACGTCAAAGCCCTGACCGACGCGTGGGGTTTCGAGACGGCGCGGCTCTGCGGCCACGCCCGACAGAAAATCCTCGGGATGGGTAATCTTCATATTGGCTTCCTCGCCCTCGACGACCTGCACAGCGAGGCCGGCTTCCGCGGCCACCGCCGCATCGTCGGTCAGCGCCGCGCCCGCGCAGGCTCGATGCGCCGCCAGGATCGCGTCGAAGGGAAACCCTTGCGGCGTTTGCACCCGGCGCAGCGCCCGGCGATCGAGCGTCTCCGCCACGAGGCCGTTCAACCCGAGTCGCTTCACCGTATCGGTCACGGCGAGACCGGGGACGACGCCCGCCGCGCCTGACTTCAGCGCGTCGATGACCCGATCGATCAGAGCGGTTGAAACGAAGGGCCGCGCGCCGTCATGGATCAGCACGAAATCGGGCCGTTCCGCCGTCGACGCCGCCGCCAGCGCCTCCAAACCCAACAAAACAGACTCCTGCCGCTCGGCGCCGCCATGGATCGCCGGACCGACGCCGCCCAGCTCTGCGCAGGCCTCTTCATAGAGCGGTGTATCACCATCGGAAATCACCGCCTGAACCGACGCGGCGCCGCCATGGCGTAGAAAAGCGTCAAGCGCGTGCGACAAGACGGCGCGGCCGTTCAAACGCTGATATTGCTTCGGAAGCGCGCCCCCGGCGCGCAGTCCTTTTCCAGCCGCCACCACCAGAACGGCGACTGAGGCCGATTTATCGCCGGCGTGTCCTTGTCGGGACGCAACGTCTTCCTTCATGACTTCCGCCGCTGGACAGAGTATAGGCCAATCATGGTTTCCGTCTCGCCCGCCATTCTGCACATTTCCGCTGTCAGCAGCCTGATCCCGATGATCGCTTTTTCGGTGCTGAACCGGCATCGGTCAATAAGCGACAAGGCCGGTCTCTATTGGGTTTGTCTCGGATTTGCGACCCTCACCCTGGCGGGCTGGATCGGCTGGCGCCTGGCGCAGCAATGGGCTTTCGGCTTCGGCGCCGCCCTGGATGTCGCCGCCGCGACCACTTTTCTGGCCTTTGGCGTGACGGCCCTGTTCGCGCCGTCTGCGCGCGGCCTGACGGCGCTGATCCTGGCCTATTGCTTCCCAATTCTGATCCTCGCGCATATCGCCGGCGACTGGCGTCCCGCCGGGCCCGACGCGGCGGTACGTGACGCTTGGTTCTGGGCGCATATCGCCTTTTCGGCGCCCGCCTTCGGATTTATCGGGGTCGCGGCGATCGCCGGGGTCGCGGTCTGGCTGCGCGAACATATGCTGAAATCCCGGCGCAACGCCCGTTTCGTCGAAGGGCTGCCCGCTCTTACCGTCGCTGAGGCGCTGCAATTCCGGCTGTTGTCGTTGTCGGCCGCCTTCTTGTTCGGGGCCGTCGCCACCGGGGCCGCAACCTCTTTCACCGCCGCCGACACGTTGGCGCCGCTGGACCACAAATCGATCCTGTCAGTCGTCGGCCTCGGTCTCGTGGTCGCATTGTTGGTCATGCATGCTTGGTTCGGCTTGCGCGGCCGCAAAGCGGTTCGGGTCGCTCTGGCCGCCTTTCTCGTCTTCCAACTCGCCTATCCCGGCGTCAAATTCGTGACCGAGGTCATGGCCGGGGCCGGCTAAGATCAGATTAAGGCGGCGTCGACGCCTGGTTTTTCGGGAACCCGCCTTGTTAAGTGCCTAATTCTTGTGCACAAGACGGCCGGACTCAAAAAGCGGCGATTTTTGATGCAGGATTTATCAGGCCTCAGACCGATCACGCTTAGCCGGAAGTCCGGCGGCTCGATCACGATCCCAACACCGGTCTATCTGGCGCCGATGTCCGGCGTCAGCGACTTGCCGTTCCGGCGCCTAGCCCATCGGTTGGGCGCGCCGATTACGGTGTCGGAGATGATCGCCAGCAACGAGGCCCTTCGACATACCGAAGGCACCGCCAAGCGAGTGATGCGCACCAACGCGTCCGGCCCGTCGATCGTTCAACTGGCGGGCCACGATCCGGCGGCGATGGCCGAGACGGCGCGGTTCGCCGTTGGCGAAGGGGCGGATATCATAGACCTCAATTTCGGCTGCCCGGCCAAGAAAGTGACCTCGAAATATTGCGGCTCGGCCTTGATGCGCGAGCCGGCTGCGGCGGCGGCGATCATGAGCGCGGTTGTCGCGGCGGTGGATGCGCCGGTCACAGTGAAAATGCGCACGGGCTGGGACGCCGAGCACCGCAACGCGCCGGAAATCGCCCGGATTGCGCGGGAAACCGGGATCGGCCTGATCACCGTCCACGGCCGGACCCGCGACCAGAAATACGGCGGAACGGCCGATTGGCGCTTCATCCGGACCGTTCGTGAAGCCGTCGATCTGCCGCTGATCGTCAATGGCGATATTATCTCGACCGAGACGGCGCGCCGGGCGCTGCGGGAAAGCGGCGCGGACGGTGTGATGATCGGACGCGGCGCGCAGGGCAAGCCATGGCTGCCGGCCGTCATCACGGCTGGATTGACTGGCGTGGAGGAACCTGGAACGGCGCCGCCCGACGGTCTGTCCGATATCGTCGCCGGCCATTTCGAGGCGATGTTGCGCCATCATGGCGCGCATCGCGGCCTGCGCATGGCGCGCAAGCATCTCGGCTGGTACGCCGCCGGCTTGCCCGACGCTGCACGGTTTCGAGATCGAGTGATGAAACAGGAAGACCCCGCACGGGTCCTGGCGGAAATCCAGGCCTTCTTTTCGAAAGCGCGCCGGCCGCGCGCCGATCAGGGGCGCTCAATCTTGGAGTTGGCGGCATGAGAAGCGCGATCAAGAAACTCTCCGGCGGCGTGTTTGACAGCTTCAGCGGCGCGCAGACGGTCAGCGCCGACGCGATTTTGGAGGCGATTCCGAGCCCCTTGCTGGTTCTGGATAAAGAAGACGGGGTCACGCGGGTTAATCAGGCGGCGGAACAGTTTTTCCGCTCGTCGGCCGCAGCGCTGGACAAGGCGTCGCTGCAGGACCTGATTCCGCATGACAGCCCGATCCTGTCGCTGGTGCGCCGCGCGCGCCGGAAGGATTCCAGCATGACCGAGTATGGGGTGTCGTTGACCACCCCACGGCTCGGCGATCACTCGCTCAGCGTCCATGCCTCGCCGATCCCGGGTAGCGACGGGGCCATCGCCGTCGCCTTTCAGGAAGCCTCAATCGCCGGACAGATGGATGAAACCCTTGTGCAGCAAGGGGCCGTGCGATCGGTCTCGGCTCTGGCGCGCATGCTGGGCCACGAGGTCAAGAACCCGCTGTCGGGCATTCGCGGCGCGGCGCAGCTGTTGGAAAGCATGGTCGATCCGCAGGACAGGACCCTGGCGCAACTGATCATTCGCGAGACCGACCGGATCGTGAAGCTGGTCGATCAGTTCGACGATTTCGCGGACAATCCGCAGATCGAACGCTCGGCGGTCAATATCCATGAAGTGCTCGATCAAGTGCTGGCCGTCGCGCGCGCCGGTTTCGCAAGCGGCGTGCGGGTGCGGGAGAGTTTCGATCCGTCCTTGCCGCCGGTCTTCGGCAATCATGACCAACTGGTTCAGGTCTTTCTCAACCTGGTGAAAAACGCGGCCGAAGCGATCCAAGGCGAAGACGGCGAAATTGAGGTGGCGACCGCGTTCCGGCATGGCGTGCGCCTCGCGATTCCCGGCGTCGAAAGCCGGATGTATCTGCCGATGGTGGTGATGGTGCGCGACAACGGGGCGGGCGTGCCGGAAGACATTCGCCCGCATCTGTTCGACCCTTTCATCTCGACCAAGAAAGGCGGCGCCGGCCTGGGCCTGTCGCTGGCGGCGAAGCTGGTCGGCGATCATGGCGGCTTGATCCATCTGGAGAGCCGACCGCGGCGGACCGAGTTCAGCGTTATGCTGCCGCTGATCCGCAATGACGCGCCACGACCGGATCAAAGTGCGCCAAAGGCCGCGCAGAGCGCCGCGGCCAAGACCAAAAAGGCGGCCAAGCAAGGGGATGTGCGATGAGCGCGCCCGCCACCATCCTTGTCGCCGATGACGATGCGGCGATCCGGACGGTCCTGAACCAAGCGCTATCGCGGCAGGGCTACGCGGTGCGCACGACCGGCAGCGCAGCGACGCTTTGGCGCTGGGCGACGGACGGCGACGGCGACCTGGTGATCACCGATGTGGCGATGCCCGACGGCGACGGGCTCGATCTGCTGCCGCAGATCCGCAAACGGCGCGAGGATCTGCGCGTCATCGTCATGAGCGCGCAAAACACGTTGCTGACGGCGGTGAAAGCGACCGAGCGCGGGGCGTTCGAATATCTTCCGAAGCCGTTCGACCTGCCGGAATTGATCGGGGTGGTCGAACGCGCGCTGGCGGACGAGGGCCGCCAGGACGACGCGGCGCCGGATCCGGAGAACGCCGAGAATCTTTCCTTGATCGGGCGCTCTCCGGCGATGCAATCGGTCTATCGGGCCATCGCGCGCCTGACCGCCACCGATCTGTCGGTGCTGATCAACGGCGAGTCCGGGACCGGCAAGGAACTGGTCGCCCGCGCCTTGCATGAATACAGCAAGAGGCGCTCCGGACCGTTCGTCGCGATCAACATGGCGGCGATTCCGCGCGACCTGATCGAAAGCGAGCTTTTCGGTCATGAGAAAGGCGCCTTCACCGGAGCCGCCGCCCGCTATTCGGGCCGGTTCGAACAGGCGCAGGCGGGCACGCTCTTCCTAGATGAGATCGGCGACATGCCGATCGAGGCCCAAACAAGGCTGCTTCGCGTTCTGCAGGAAGGTGAATACACAACGGTCGGCGGGCGCACGCCGATCCGCACGAATGTCCGCATCGTCTCGGCGACCCATCGCGATCTCCGTCAGTTGGTCGCGCAGGGCCTTTTCCGAGAAGACCTATACTACCGGCTGAATGTCGTGCCGATCCGCCTGCCGCCGCTGCGTGAACGGCGCGAGGACATCCCCGACCTGGTCGCGCATTTCCTGGAAAAGACGGCGGAAGAGGGGCTCGGCGCGAAATCGATGGGTCCTGACGCCATGCGCGCGCTGCGCGACTATCATTGGCCCGGCAATGTGCGCGAACTGGAAAATCTCGTCCGTCGCATCAGCGCGCTGTATAATCAGGATGTGATCACCCGTTTGGAAGTCGAGCAGGAACTGGCGGCTTCCTCGCCCCCGCAGATCGGGGAGGGCGAGGACGTCCGGGACGGCGGCGGCTTGGCCGGCTCTATCGAGCGGCATCTGAAGGCCTATTTCGATGGTCACGGCGCGGAGTTGCCCGCGAGCGGCCTTTACGACAGAGTCCTGCATGAGATGGAACGGCCGCTGATCCAGCTTTCCCTGGCCGCGACCGGGGGCAATCAAGTGAAAGCCGCGGACATGCTGGGGTTGAATCGGAACACCCTGCGCAAGAAGATCCGTGAGTTGGGCATTCCGGTGATCCGCGGCGCATCATGAGGTCCGCGCCAAGAAACCGGCGTGGCGAGGGGCCGACAAGGACGCGATGACGGAAACCGCCGAGCAGCCGTTGACGGCGAAAACCGGCGGTCTGGGCCGGTTGCTGTCGGTGCTGGACCGCCCGAAGGTCTCGCGGACCCTGACGGTGCTCGTCGGGCTGGCGACCTTAGCGGCGGGCGCGGCGACCTACTATGTTTTTTCCGGGGCCGGCGCGGGCCTCGAGCGCGATCCGGAACAGCTCGTCACCCTGATCTATGTCGATCTGGTGGTGCTGCTGCTGTTGGGCGTAATTGTCGCGCGGCGGCTGGCGCGGCTTTGGACGGAACGGCGTCAGGGGGCGGCCGGCGCGCGCATGCATGTGCGCCTCGTCGCCCTGTTTGGGGCGCTGTCGATCGCACCGGCGATCGTCGTCGCCGGCTTCTCTCTGCTCTTCTTTAATTTCGGTCTGGAATCCTGGTTCTCGGATCGCGTGCGTACGGCGGTGCAGAGCAGTTCCGCGATCGCCGAAGCGTATCTCGAGGAGCATACCCGCAATATCGAGGCGGACGCGCTCTGGGTCGCCGGCGCGGTCAATCGCGACGCGCCGCTTTACGTCACAAATCCGCGCCTCCTTGAACGGCGGTTGAACATCCACGCCAATCTGCGCCAGTTACCCGAGGCGCTGATCTTCGAAGAAGGCGGCCAAATCCTGGCGCGCGCCGGATTGACCATCGCCTTGGAATTCGAACCGATCAGCAGCCAGTCGCTGCAGCGCGCGCGCAGCGGCGACGTCGTCATCCTGCGCGCCGACGGCGATGAAAGGGTCCGGGCCCTGGTGCGGTTGGAGAGCATTCTCGACACTTTTCTGATTGTCGGTCAGATCATCGATCCCGTGGTCCTGGGCGATGTGGCGCGAACCCAAGGGGCGGTGCAGGAATATGTCCGGCTAGAGACCGAACGTTCTCAGTTCCAGATCTCCTTTGCGCTCGCTTTCGTCATGGTCGCCTTGCTTCTGCTGCTGACGGCGGTCTGGTTCGGGTTGAACGTCGCCACCGGCTTGTCGGCGCCGATCAGCCGGTTGATCGCCGCGACCGAACAGGTGCGGGGCGGCGATCTGTCGACGCAGGTGGTCCCGTCCGAACGCGACGACGAAATCGACCTGTTGGGGCGGGCGTTCAACCGAATGACGCAGCAATTGCTGACGCAACGGAACGACCTGCTCTTCGCCACCGATCAGGCGGAAGCCCGGCGCCGCTTCACCGAAACCGTGCTGACCGGCGTGTCAGCGGGGGTGATTGGGCTGGACCAAGAGGGTCAGATCGATCTGCCGAACACGCGCGCATCGGAACTGCTTGGCGTCGACCTGGATCAGCGTTTGGGACAAAGCCTCGCTTCCGTCGTTCCGGAGATGGCGGAACTGGTCGGGCGGGCGCGGGCCGGCGGTCAAATCGGCTTCATCGAGCAAGAGGTGCAAATCGGCTCGCAAAGCGCAGGGCGCACGCTTTTCGTCCGGATCGGACCGTTGCGCCAAGCCGGCGCGGTCTCTGGCTATGTGGTCACGTTCGACGATCTGACCGCTCTGGCCAGCGCCCAACGCACCGCGGCCTGGGCCGATGTCGCCCGGCGTATCGCGCATGAGATCAAGAACCCTCTGACGCCCATCCAGCTCTCCGCCGAACGCTTGAAACGGAAATATTTGCGCGATATCGAAAACGATCCGCAAGTCTTCGAAACCTGTGTCGATACGATTATCCGGCAGGTCGGCGATATCGGCCAGATGGTCGACGAGTTCTCGAGCTTCGCCAAAATGCCCTCGCCGACGATCCAAATCGTCGATCTCAGCGATTTGTGTCGGCAACAGGTCTTCTTGCAACAGAACGGGAATCCGGGGATCGATTACAGCCTGTCGGCGCCCGAAGAAGCGGTGGAAGTGGCCTGCGATAGCCGGCAGATCGCTCAAGTGCTGACAAACATCCTTAAGAACGCGCAAGAGGCTATTGATGGGGCGAGACAATCCGGCGTTGATGAAAAGCGCCGCGGCGCCATCAATCTGGACCTGACAGTGACGCCTGAGGCGACCGTCATCACGGTCAGCGACAACGGAAAAGGCCTGCCGCGCGAGAACCGCAACGCTTTGACGGAACCCTACGTGACCACCCGGGAGAAAGGCACAGGCCTGGGATTGGCGATTGTGAAGAAAATTATGGAGGATCATGGCGGGGCGCTCGTCCTGGGCGACAATCCCAGCGGCGGCGGCGCCGCGATCCGCCTTGTCCTGCCGCCTCCGGGCGCTCAGGTGCAGACCGTGAACACTGACGCGCAGCTTGGGGCCGCCGATGTCGCATGAAATCCTGATTGTCGATGACGAAGCCGATATCCGGTTTCAAATCGCCGGCATCCTCGAAGACGAAGGTTTCACAACACGTGACGCGGCGAGCGGCGAGGCGGCTCTGGAGGCCGTCGCCGCACGGCTGCCCTCTCTTGTGATCCTGGATGTCTGGTTGGCGGGCAGCGCCTATGACGGATTGCAGCTCTTGGAACTGCTGAAACGCGATCATCCCGCGCTTCAAGTGGTCATGATCAGCGGCCATGGCGCCATCGATATGGCGGTCAACGCCACAAAAAAAGGCGCCTACGGCTTCATTGCCAAACCGTTCAAGACCGAAGTGCTGCTGCACACGATCGAGCGCGCTCTGCAGGACGTCAAACTGAAGCGCGAAAACGAGGCGCTGAAGGCGATCACAGGCGGGGCGGAATCAGATTTGGTCGGGACGTCCGCCGCCGCGCTCGAAATCCGACGCACGGTCGAAAAAGTGGCGGGTACGGACAGCCGCGTTCTGATCACCGGCCCGTCGGGGGCGGGGAAATCATCGATCGCCCGCGCCCTGCACGGCAAATCCCATCGCGCCAAAGGCCCGTTCGTGGTGATGAACTGTTCGGCGCTCGATGTGCGCACCGTCGAAGCGACGCTCTTCGGGATGGAGCCCAGCGGCGACCGGCCGCGCATGACCGGCGTGCTGGAGCAGGCGCATATGGGAACGCTGCTGCTGGACGAGGTGTCTGAGATTCCGTTGGACGTCCAGGGGCGGCTGGTGCGCGTGCTACAAAACCAACGGTTTCAGCGTGTCGGAGGCGGCGCCTGGGTCGATGTCAATGTGCGCGTCCTGACCTCAACAAGCCGGGACCTGACGACGCTGATCGAGAAAGGGATGTTTCGCGAGGACTTGTTCTATCGTCTCAATGTGGTGCCGCTGGCGGCGCCGGCCTTGCGCGATCGCCGCGAGGACATCCCGGATCTCGCCGCTCAGATCATGCAGCGCTCGGCCCACGCAAAGGGACGTACGGCCCGCACTTTGGCTCCCGACGCCCAATCGGCCCTGCAGACTCATGACTGGCCGGGCAATATCTGGGAGTTGGCGAATGTCGTCGAACGGCTGTTGCTCCTGATCGGCGGACCGGATCAGCCGGTGCGCGCCGACGCCGTCGCCAAGGCCATCGGCGGCGAAAGCACCGATGTGTTGCGCTGGGAACGCGCCCAGGAAGTCATGAATATGCCGCTTCGCGATGCACGCGAGTCTTTCGAGAAGGAGTATTTGCTCTTTCATTTGACCCGATTTGGCGGAAACATCAGCCGAACGGCGGAGTTTGTCGAAATGGACCGCGCGGCCCTGCATCGCAAACTGAAGGGGCTGGGCCTTCAGAATATCAACAAGGCCGCGCGTTAAGCGCGATCGTCGCCTGACCTGATCTGGGCGTATCCTCGCCGTAAACGCCGGCCCGGCCCTGGGGACCCCATGGAGTTGCTGCTCGCATGAAAGTCGTGATCTGCGGCGCCGGCCAAGTCGGCTTTCATATCGCCCGTTACCTCGCCAGCGAACAGAATGACGTCACGGTCGTCGACCAGTCGCCGGAATTGATCAGCCGAATCAACGATTCGCTGGATGTGCAGGCAATCGTCGGCCATGCCTCGCACCCCGACGTGTTGGCGCGCGCCGGCGTCGCGGACGCCGACATGCTGATCGCGGTGACCTATGCGGACGAGGTGAATATGATCGCCTGTCAGGTCGCGCACTCGCTGTTCAACGTGCCGACCAAGATCGCGCGAATCCGGCAACAGGACTATCTCCAGGCCGAATGGTCCAACCTGTTCGCCACCGATCAATTGCCAATCGATGTGATCATCTCGCCCGAAATCGAGGTCGCACGCGCCATCCGTCGGCGCCTCAACGTACCGGGCGCCGCCGATATGATCCCGATGGCCGACGATATGGTGCGCGTGATCAGCGTGCGCTGCGAAGAGGATTGCCCCATCGTCCATACGCCCTTGCGGCAATTGACCTCGCTGTTTCCCGATCTGGCCATCACGGTGCTGGCGATCATTCGCGGCGGCGCGATGATCATCCCAGAGTCGACCGATCAGATGCTGCCGGGCGACGAGGTTTATTTCTGCGCCGATACCGGCCATGTGCCGCGCGCCATGGCCGCCTTCGGGCATCAAGAACCGGAAACGCATCGGGTGATCATCGCCGGCGGCGGCAATATCGGCGTCTATCTGGCCAAAGAGTTGGAGGACGATCCCGACTACACCGCCAAAGTGATCGAGTTGGACCGAACAAGGGCCCGACGGGTGGCGGAAATGCTGCCGACAACCACCGTCATCCAGGGCGACGGGCTTGAGGCGGAGATCCTGGAAGAAGCGAATGTTGGAATGGCCGAGGCCATTGTCGCCGTCACCGACCATGACGAGACCAACATCCTGGCCTCTCTGCTCGCCAAGCAATATGGCGTCAATCGCGCGGTCTCCTTGATCAACAAATCGAGCTACGGCTCTCTGATAACCACGTTGGGCATCGATGTGGTGGTTAGCCCGCGCGAGATCACCGCCTCGAAGATCTTGCAGCATGTCCGGCGCGGCCGGATCCGCTTCGTCTATTCGATCCGCGACGGGTTCGCCGAGGTGATTGAGGCGGAGGCGCTGCAGACCTCGCCTCTGGTCGGCATGCCGTTGAAAGACGCCAAACTGCCTGACGGCGTGATTGTCGGCGCGGTGGTTCGCAATGGCGGCGAGGTCATTCTGCCGCGCCCGGACACCGAGATCATCGTCGGCGACCATGTCATTATGCTGGTCAGCGCCAAGGCGGTGAAAAAAGTGGAGAAAATGTTCGCCGTTCGCTTGGAATATTTCTGATCCCGCGCATCGCTTCGAGAAGGACGCCCCGCCATGCCCCGCTACTGTTACGTCAACGGACGTTTTACGCCCCATAATCAGGGCGCGGTCCATATCGAGGACCGCGGCTACCAGTTCGCCGACGGCGTCTATGAGGTCGTGACGGTGGCTGACGGCAAGCTCGTGGATGAGGAAGGCCACATGGCCCGGCTGGACCGCTCGCTTAAGGAACTGCGCATGCCGGCCCCGATGAAACGCGCCGTGCTACAGCTTAAAATGCGCGAATTGATCCGTTTGAACGGGCTGACGGACGGGTTGGTGTATATGCAGGTGACGCGCGGCGTCGCCCCTCGTAATCACGCCTTTCCGGCCGAGGACACGCCGCCGGCGCTGGTGATGACCACGAAACGCATGGATTTCGCCTCGATGCGCAAATTCACCGACGGGGTATCGGTGGTGACGCGGCCGGACCTGCGCTGGGCGCGCTGCGATATCAAAACCGTATCCCTGCTGCCCAACTGTCTGGCCAAGCAAGAGGCCTACGAGGCCGGGGCCTATGAGGCCTGGCTGGTCAAAGAGAATGGCGAGGTCACCGAAGGGTCCTCGTCGAACGCCTGGATCGTGACCGCCGACGGCAAGCTGATCACACGGCCGCCGACCAACGAGATCCTGAATGGCATCACCCGCAGAACCATCATCACGCTCGCCGCAGAGGAAGGCCTGACATTCGAGGAACGGGCCTTTTCAGTCGATGAGGCGCATGCGGCGGCGGAGTGTTTCGTGTCCAGCGCCACCTCTTTCGTCACCCCGGTGGTGAAAGTAGATGACGCTGTAATTGGCGATGGATCCCCGGGACCGCTGAGCCGCAAGCTGTTGGACGCCTATAAGGATTATATCGCCGGGCGCCGCGACCGCGCCGCATGAATGGAATAAGCCGCACCGCCGAAAAACGCGGCGCACGACCGACCGCGCCGCCGACCGCCATTGTCTTCGATTGGGACAACACATTGGTCGACACATGGGCGGTGATCCACACGTCACTGAACGAGACCCTGACGGCGATGGGTCACGCGCCTTGGCGCATGGAGGAGACCCGGCGCCGGGTCTCCCGATCGCTCCGGGACTCGTTCCCGTCGCTGTTCGGCGATCGTTGGGAAGAGGCGCGGGACATCTTCTACGCGGCTTTCGAGGCGCATCACCTGGCCGACCTGTCGCCGCTGCCAGGCGCGCCAGAGATCTTGCGGGCGCTGCATGCGCGGCCCGTTCCGCTTTTCATCCTCTCCAACAAGCAAGGCCGCTATCTGCGCGACGAAATCGAGCATCTCGGTTGGGGCCGCTATTTCACCGCGGTCGGCGGCGCCGGCGACTTTGCGGTCGACAAGCCGGATCCCGGCGCGCTGACCGCCTTGATGGGCCTGCCGCCCGGCGGCGGCGGCCGTGATATCGTGGTCGTCGGCGACACAGTGTCCGACATCGAACTCGCCAATAGGAGCGATTGCGGCGCCGTTCTGTTTAATCCAGACGCCGGCGCCCGTGACCCAAAACTGGATGGGTTACGCGTTGATCGGGAGATCGACCACCTCTCTAAAACCCTTGATTTATTTGGGCTTTAGACATGTTGCAGTGCAACCTAATTTACCCTAATACAGTGATTGCGATTGCTGTTCGGCGCAGGGGACGCGTCGTTCGCGATTGATTCTTGTCGGAGCTGCGCTAGAGATATCTTGGTGCATCCGATGCGAAAGCCCGAAAACACGAAGAAGAAGGGGCATGACCATGTCGTCCGATAAACCGCAAAATCTTCAAGACGCGTTCCTGAACGGCGTGCGCAAGTCGAAAGTGCCGGTGACTGTGTTCTTGGTGAATGGCGTCAAACTTCAGGGCGTGATCACCTGGTTCGATAATTTCTGCGTCCTGTTGCGTCGGGATCAACTATCCCAGCTCGTCTACAAGCACGCGATTTCGACGATCATGCCGTCGCAGCCGTTGAACCTGTTCGAAGCGGGCGAGAAGTCGGACGACGCCTGATCGGCGTCGCCGTACCCGCGGGATTTTTCAAACCCCAACTGGCGTTTCGCTGGGCGCGCTCCTATCTATTGCGCGGAATGGCCACTACTTTCCAACATACGACCGGTTGAATGAGCCGCGTCGATAAATCAGGCGTGCAGGGCGACGCTCCCGACGGCCGCCGGCGCGCCGTCGTGCTGCATCCCGACATCAGGCCGGCGCAGGGCGAGACACGGTTGCGGGAAGCTGCCGTGCGTCTCGAGGAGGCCGTCGGTTTGGCCGCCGCCATCGATCTGGCGGTGATCCACGCCGAAACGGTCCGCGTCGACAAGCCAAAGCCGGGGACGCTCTTCGGAGGCGGCGTCATCGAACGCATCGCCGATCTGGCGGAGAACGCGGCGGCGGAACTGGTGATTGTCGACGGACCGCTGAGCCCGGTTCAGCAACGCAATCTAGAGCGCGCGCTGGCCGTCAAGGTCATCGACCGGACAGGCCTGATCCTGGAAATCTTTGGCGCGCGCGCCAAGACGCGGGAAGGGGAGTTGCAGGTCGAACTGGCGGCCTTAAGCTACCAACGCTCGCGACTGGTGCGCAGTTGGACCCACTTGGAGCGGCAACGCGGCGGGCTGGGCTTTATCGGCGGTCCCGGCGAAAGCCAGATCGAGCTCGATCGGCGCTTGATCGACGAACGCATCGCCAAGCTGAAACGCCAGTTGGAACAGGTGAAACGCACCCGCGGGCTGCACCGGTCGGCGCGGGCGCGCGTGCCCTATCCGGTCGTGGCGCTGGTCGGCTATACAAACGCCGGAAAATCGACGCTGTTCAATCGGCTGACCCAAGCGCGGGTCGAAGCGAAGGACATGCTGTTCGCCACGCTCGACCCCACGATGCGGGCGGTCACGACGCCGAACGGCGCGCGGATCATTCTGTCGGACACGGTCGGCTTCATTTCAGACCTGCCGACCGATCTTGTCGCGGCGTTCCGCGCCACGCTGGAAGAGGTCGAGACGGCGGATGTCATCCTGCATGTCCGCGACGCCGCCAGCGCCTCCAGCGAGGCGGAGAAGCAGGATGTCGATCAGGTGATGCGCGCTCTAGGCCGAACCGATTCGGAGAACCAAATCGAGGTCCTGAACAAGATCGATCTGGTCGATGCGACAGGCCGGGCCGATCTGGCCGCGAAAGCGGCGCGCACCGCGAATACGGTGATCGCCAGCGCCGTCACAGGCGAGAATTGCGGCGCAATCATGCGTCAAATCGATGAGTTGATCGCGCGCGGCGCCGCAGAGGTTGAGCTGCACCTGCCGCACAGCGCCGGGGACGCGGTCGCCTGGCTCTATCGCCATGCGGATGTTCGAGACCGCTGCGACACCGAAGCCGGCGTCTCTCTGCGTCTGCGCGCCGCCCCGGCGGTCCTGGCGCGGTTCGCCAGCAAATACCCTTCTTTTGCGCCGACCGCTGGCGTCCACGACCGGGCGGCCGACAAACTGGAGCGACCTGCGACAATCTCGCCATCGGCCGCTTGACAGACAGCACGGGCATCCTTATCTCGCCAAGCACTCGCCTCGGGTGAGTGCTAACATTCCGCATCTCGACACCGGCGCGCGCTCGCGCGGCCCGTGGAGACGCGGTCTTGAGTTCCAAACTGCGATAGCTCGAAAAGGGAGAGCGCATATGAAATTCCGTCCCCTGCATGACCGTATTCTGGTCAAGCGCGTGGAAGCTGAAGAGAAGTCGGCCGGCGGCATCATCCTGCCCGACACCGCTCAGGAAAAGCCGATGGAAGGCAAGGTCCTGGCGGTCGGCACCGGCCATAAGGACGAAGACGGCAAGGTCCGCCCGCTGGACGTGAAGAAGGGCGATCTGGTGCTGTTCGGCAAATGGTCGGGCACCGAAGTGAAGATCGACGGCGACGATCTGTTGATCATGAAAGAGTCCGACGTGATGGGCGTGATCGGCTGACCCTAGGCGGCCGCACCCTTTACCCGACACAGACCAAATTACAAAGAAACGGAGTCATCCAATATGGCTGCTAAAGACGTTAAATTTTCCGTCGACGCCCGGACGAAGATGCTGACCGGCGTGGACATCCTGGCCGACGCGGTCAAGGTCACGCTCGGCCCGAAGGGCCGGAACGTGGTGATCGACAAATCCTTCGGCGCCCCGCGCATCACCAAGGACGGCGTCACCGTCGCCAAGGAAATCGAACTGAAAGACAAGTTCGAAAACATGGGCGCGCAGATGGTCCGCGAAGTCGCGAGCAAGACCAATGACATTGCGGGCGACGGCACCACAACCGCCACCGTTCTGGCCCAGTCGATCGTGCGCGAAGGCGTGAAAGCGGTCGCCGCCGGCATGAACCCGATGGACCTGAAGCGCGGCATCGATCTGGCCGTAGACAGCGTCGTCGCGGACATCGAGAAAAAGTCCAAGAAGATCAAAACCTCCGAAGAAGTCGCGCAGGTCGGCACCATCTCGGCGAACGGCGATGTCGAAGTCGGCGCCATGATCGCCGAGGCGATGCAGAAAGTCGGTAATGAAGGCGTGATCACGGTCGAGGAAGCCAAAGGCCTCGAGACCGAGCTGGACGTTGTCGAAGGCATGCAGTTCGACCGCGGTTACTTGTCGCCTTACTTCGTCACCAACAGCGATAAAATGATCTGCGAGCTGGAAAGCCCGATGATCCTGCTGCACGAGAAGAAACTCTCCTCGCTGCAGCCGATGCTGCCGATCCTCGAGTCGGTCGTTCAAAGCGGTAAGCCGCTTCTGATCATCGCCGAGGATATCGAAGGCGAGGCCCTGGCCACCCTCGTGGTCAACAAGCTGCGCGGCGGCCTGAAGGTCGCGGCCGTCAAGGCGCCGGGCTTCGGCGATCGCCGGAAGGCGATGCTGGAAGACATCGCGATCCTGACCAAAGGTCAGGTCATCAGCGAAGATCTCGGCATCAAGCTCGAGAATGTCACGATCGACATGCTCGGCTCCGCCAAGCGGGTTTCAATCACCAAAGACGAGACCACGGTCGTCGACGGCTCGGGTACGAAGAAAGAGATCGCCGCACGGTGTGACCAGATCCGGGCTCAGATCGAAGAGACCAGCAGCGACTACGACCGTGAGAAGCTGCAAGAGCGTCTGGCCAAACTGGCGGGCGGCGTTGCGGTGATCCGCGTTGGCGGCGCCACGGAAGTCGAGGTGAAGGAACGCAAGGATCGTGTCGATGACGCGATGCACGCGACCCGCGCCGCGGTCGAAGAAGGCATCGTCCCCGGCGGCGGTTCGGCGCTGCTGTACGCCGCTAACGCGCTGAAGAAATTGGAAGGCGGCAACGCCGACCAGGATGTCGGCATCGAAATCGTGCGCCGCGCGATCAAGACGCCGGTTCGTCAGATCGCCGAAAACGCCGGTGAAGACGGCGCCGTGGTTGCGGGCAAGATGGAAGAGTCCAAGTCCAGCACGTGGGGCTTCGACGCCCAGGCCGGTTCGTACACCGACCTCGTCAAAGCCGGCATCATCGACCCGGCCAAGGTCGTGCGCGCCGCGCTGCAGGACGCCGCTTCGGTCGCCGGTCTGCTGATCACGACCGAAGCCATGGTCGCGGAGAAGCCGGAAGACAAACCGCCGGCGCCGCCGATGCCCGACATGGGCGGCATGATGTAAGTTGACGGGTGCTTATCTAAGCGACTCAGCTTATTGAAGGTCGAGTTTGGAGGGGCGGCGCTTCGGCGTCGCCCTTCTTTTTGATCACCTTGAAGCGTCAAAATCTTATTTAAATCAAAGAATTGCCGCCCGATGTTGACTCTTGATCCAGACCGCGTCACGGACTTTCTGAAAGAATCGGCGGCGCTCGACGTGTTGCCGCGATTCCGCGCGCTTCAGCGCCATGAAGTGATGGAGAAGAAGCCGGGCGATGTGGTGACCGTCGCAGATATCGAGGCGGAGCATCGGCTGACGCCCCAGCTTGAAGGGTTGGTTCCCGGCTCTCTTGCGATCGGGGAGGAGGCGGTATCACGCGACGCCCGCATCCTGGCGCGGTTCGAAGAGGATGCGCCGATCTGGCTGATCGATCCGATCGACGGGACGCACAATTTCACCCAAGGCGATCCGCGTTTCTGCATGATGGTGGCGCTGGTCGCTAAGAACGAGACGGTTTGGAGTTGGATCTACGATCCGACCACCGAACGGATTGCGATCGCGGAAAAAGGCGCGGGGGCGCGGTTGAACGGCGCGGTTCTGCAGGCGCCGCCGCCGCGGCCGGCCAATGAAATGGTCGGTCAGGTCAATTACGGCTCGTTTGAGAAGGCGCATCGCGGCGAAATCCGATCCTTGGTTACATCGTCCTTCGGCGGCGAGGACAAGCTGCGCTGCGCCGGGCACGACATGCTCGGCCAGTGCCTGGGCGCGCGGGATTTCGCGCTATATCGCCGGCTCTGGAGTTGGGATCACGCGCCTGGCGTGCTGATCCTGCGGGAATCGGGCGGCGTCGCGGAGCGCTTGGATGGCGGTGCGTACCGGCCGCGCGACCGGGTCAAGCATCTGCTGACGGCGCGCAATCGGGAGACGTGGGAGCAGGTCAGGGACGTGCTGATGGGCGCCGGGCGCCCGCTGGCGGAATGACGGGCGGGTTCGGCCGTGCGCGGCGTGACATTTCGTCAGGGGCGGCCGCCGCAATGCAACAAGGTCGCGCGCGTCGCCCGACCGGACTTGCGCGCGCTCAAACGCCGCTTACAGTGTGCGCGCCGAACGAGACGCGCGGTCGACTTTCCGCCGGACCGCGGGCGACAAAAAAGAGACACAAGGGGACGGAATATGGCGAAGACAGCCTTCATTGGACTGGGTGTGATGGGCTATCCGATGGCCGGACATCTGAAATCGAAAGGCGGGCATGAGGTCACCGTCTTTAACCGCACGACCGCCAAGGCGGAACGCTGGGCCGACGAGCATGGCGGGGATTTCGCCGCAACGCCGCGCGAAGCCGCGGAAGGCGCCGATTTCGTCTTCACCTGCGTCGGGAATGATGACGATCTCCGAAACGTCGTGCTCGGCGCGGATGGGGTGCTCGCCGGGATGCGGTCGGGCGCGGTCCTGGTCGACAACACCACCGCCAGCGCCGAAGTCGCCCGCGAATTGGCTGCGGTCGCTGCGGAACAAGGCGTCGGCTTCATCGACGCGCCCGTCTCCGGCGGTCAGGCCGGCGCTGAAAACGGCGCTCTGACAGTGATGTGCGGCGGCGACAAAGGCGTCTATGACAAGGCCGAGCCGGTCATCATGGCCTTCGCCCGAGCCTGCCGCCTGATGGGCGAGAGCGGCGCCGGGCAATTGACCAAGATGGTCAATCAGATCTGCATCGCCGGCCTGCTGCAGGGCCTGTCGGAAGGCGTGAATTTCGGCATGAAGGCTGGATTGGACATGGAGGCGGTCCTAGATGTGATATCGAAAGGCGCCGCCGGTTCCTGGCAGATGGAGAATCGCGGCGGCACCATGAGCAAGGGCGCGTTCGATTTCGGTTTCGCGGTGGACTGGATGCGGAAGGACCTCGCCATTTGCCTGAATGAGGCCAATCGCAACGGCGCACGGTTGCCGGCGACCGCCCTGATCGACCAGTTCTACGCCCAGGTGCAGCAGCGCGGCGGCGGGCGCTGGGATACGTCGAGCCTTGTGCATCTCTTGGCGACAGATTGACGCCTGATCGGATTCGGAGCATCGAACCTTGCCAGACGAGATCGTGAAACCTGCAGCCTTCAAAGAATCGGCGGTCCACGAGATCAGCGATTGGATCATCGAATCATCGCTGAACGGGATCGGCGCCGACATGCTGATCAAGGGCTTCTGCGAACGTCTCAACGCCGCCGGTTTGCCCATGGACCGGTGCAGCGTCGCGATGTCTTTTCTGCATCCGATGTTTCGGGCCTTCAGCGTGAATTGGAGCACCGATCGCGGCGTACAGCGCAATCGCTTTCCGCATGCCGGCGCCCAGACGGACGCCTGGAAGAAGAGCCCCTTCAAGGCCATGCTGGACAGCGACGACCATGATATCCGGCTGCGGATCAAAGACGGCGAGGGCATGCGCTTCAGCGTCATCCCGGAATTGAAGGAGCGCGGCTTCACCGACTATTACACGACGATCACAAGCTTCACCTGGCCGCAATCCAAGGCCCGCAGTTTTCTCGACGGCAGCATGTCGAGCTGGGCGACGAAACACCCGGACGGATTCGATGACAGCCATATCGAGGCCTTGCGCCGATTGATCCCACGTCTTGGGCTTGGGCTGAAGATCTATGCGCGCGAGGCGACGACGCATAATGTGGTTAGCGCCTATCTCGGCAATCACGCCGGCAGCCGCGTTTTGGACGGCCAGTTCAAGCTGGGTGACGGCGATGAGATCAACGCGGCGATCTGGTTCAGCGACCTGCGCGGCTCGACCGAGGCGGCGGACCGGATGCCGGCGGAACTGTTCCTGACCAGGCTGAACCGCTATTTCCAATGCACCGCCGGCGCCGTGATGGATCATGGCGGCGAGGTGCTGCGATTCATCGGCGATGCGGTGCTGGCGATTTTCCCGATTTCCGGCCCCGGCGGCGCCGAGCGCGCGGCCCGCATGGCCATCTCGGCGGCGCGGGACGCTATTCGGCGCATTGAGGAGGACAACAAAAAACCGCCGGACGACGACCCGGAACCGCTGGATTTCGGCTTGGGCCTGCATATGGGCGATGTCTATTACGGAAATATCGGCGTCGTCGACCGGGTCGAGTTCTCCGTCATCGGCCATACCGCAAACGAAGCGGCGCGGCTTCAAGACCTGACCAAGGAGCTGCATCGCACGGTGATCGTGTCGGACAGTTTCGCCAGCGTCGCCACCGAGGACTGGGAGGCGATGGGCAGCTATCAACTTCGCGGCGTCGCCGAACCGCAGCCGATATACGCCATGAAGATCGAGGGCGACTGATCGCGTTCAAGATCAAAGGATCTTTCGCCCCTTGGTTTAGACCAGTAGGCCTCGACCCACGCCAATGCGGAGCGCGTGAAAGGGCGCGCCATTTCAGTGCAGCCGGTGATCGCACCGTCAAGCGGCTAGGTCCTGGGCGATCATCAATGCATTCCCATCAGGGTCGTAGAAAGTCGCCGTGCTCACCATTCCCTCTATGGTCTCCGTCGGCCCGTCGAAAACCGCGCCCGCCGTCTCCAAGTTAGTGCGGGCGGTCTCTATGTCGGCGACGCCAAAGACAGGGACCATATTCCCAGGCTTTGGTTCTGTTTGCTCCCCAAGGCCAAGAGTGACGCCGTCGACATTCGTCCGCAATTCAGACCATCCGACTTCGTCACTATGGTAAAGGAGTTCGAATCCCAAGGTATCCTCGTACCACTGGGCGCTGACATGTCGGTCGCGCACTGACATAGCGAGCGTGATCGTCTTTTCCAACGCGACGGTAGACATTGCGCTTTCCTTCTCTGAAAAATTATATAGTTACTATACTTTATGGACATACAATTTCTTGTCAAGCTGACGTCCAGAGCGTGGTCGGTGAAAATACTAGCGTTGATGCACGACGGCGTTCCGGGCCGCCAAGCGCCGCTTCTCGCCGCCTCGGGCGCCAGTCGGACCGCGTTCGCACAGAGCCTTGAGCATCTGACAAGCCTTGGTTTGCTGGAAAGGAACCCGGGTCACGGCCATCCGCTGAGGCCAGAGTTTCGACTGACCGCGCAGGGCGTGGAAATCGCATCGACCGCCTATCGGATAGAAGCGGCGGCGCCCGTTTCCCTAGACGCCGTGTTGTTGCGTCGAATGTGGACCATTCCTGTCCTGGCGGTGACCCGAAGGCCGAAATTCTTTACAGAGATAAAGAGAGACCTCGCGCCAGTCACGGATCGCGCCTTGTCAAACTCGCTTCAACAGCTTCACAAGCGGGAATGGATAGCGCGACAGGTCAACGTGGAAATGCGTCCGCCTCGGCCGTTCTATCAGGTCGTAAATGACGGCGCGCGGATCAGCGATGCGGTGGACCTGGCCGGATAAGAACCGGCAGGCGATGAGCGGTGATCGACTGATCACGGGCGCCGAACCCCAGCGTTTCTATTCCATGGCAATCGACAGGGTTTGAGGCCTCAGCCATTCTTTGGTTGGGAGGCGCCCGCTTTCTCGGCCTGTTTGGCCCGGTCCCATCCGGCGTCCATTTCTTCGAGCGTGTAGTCCGACAGCCCACGCCCGTCCGCGGTCAGGGCCGTTTCCATTTGCTGAAATCGCGCGATGAACTTTCGATTCGTCCGCTCCAGCGCTTTTTCCGGATCGACGCCGAGCAGGCGGGCCAGATTGGCGACGACGAACAGAACATCCCCCATCTCATCTTCGAGCCGGTCCGGGTCGGCGCCGTTGTCGATCTCAGTTCGCAGCTCGCCCACTTCCTCGTCCAGCTTTTCCAGAACGGCGGCTGCATCAGGCCAGGTGAATCCCACCCGCGCCGCGCGCTTGGAGAGCTTTTCGGCGCGCATCAGGGCGGGCAGGGACAGCGCAACCCCGTCTAGAACGCTTGAGTCCTGACCCTTTTCCGCGCGTTCGCGCGCCTTCACCTGCTCCCAGGTCTCCGTAACACCGGCGGCGTCGCCGCGTTCCTGCTCGCCGAAAACATGCGGGTGGCGACGGACCATCTTGTCCGCGATGCCGGCGGCCACATCCTCGAACCTGAATGCGTTCCGCTCCTCGGCCATGCGCGCGTGGAAGACGACCTGGAGCAGAAGATCGCCCAACTCGTCCCGCAGCTCCGTCATATCGCCGCGATGGATGGCGTCGGCCACTTCATAGGCTTCTTCGATCGTATAGGGCGCGATGGTCGAGAAATCCTGCTCCAAGTCCCAGGGGCAACCGGTCTCGGGCGTCCGCAGGGCGGCCATGACATCAAGCAGGCGGTTCAGGGAGTCGCTCATAAAAGGTCCATGTTGGCGCGGTTAAGGGCGGGCGAACCGGGCGAGGGCGGCCATCAAGGCCGCGATATCCGCCTCATCATTGTAGGCGTGCAGCGATATCCGCAGCTTGCCGGCGCGCGCCGAGATGAAGACGCCATTGTCCTTCATATCTTGGGCGGCCCTTTTCGCGTCCGCCGCCTCGATGACGGTGATCCCGGCGCGGCGGCCTTGGACGCGCGGCGAAACGATCCTGTAGCCCGCAGCTTCCAACTCGCCATGCAGCCGGTCCGTCAGCGACGCGATGCGGGACTCGATCGCGGCGACGCCGTAGCGCTCGAACAGTTTCAGCGTCTCGCCCAAGGCGAGCACAGCCGGGATCGGCGGGTGGCCAAGCTCGAGCTCTTTCGCGGCGCCGGTTGCGGTCAGCCGGTCGGCGATCAGCAGGTTGGGCTCCGCCGCCGTGCGCCAGCCGGCCGCCGGGTAGCCATATTCCTCCAACAACCCATCGCGCAGATACAGAACGCCCGCACCATAGCCCGCCGCCGCCCATTTATAGAGCGAGAAGGCCATCGCATCGATCCGTTGGGCCCGCACATCGATCGGCGTTACGCCGAAAGACTGGGTGACGTCGAGGATGAGCCCCAATTCATGCCGGTCGGCGAGGGCGCGCAAAGCGTCGAGATCAAGCCGCACGCCGCTGCTATACTGAACATGGCTGGCCAAAAGCCAGCGGATCGACGGGTCGAGGGCGTCAATTTCTTCTAGTGATCCGTCCGGCGCAATCGGCAGGGTCTGAAGCGGCGCGCCGCGATTGAGCCAGGCGAGCGAGACGCTGGGAAATTCATCGGACGGGGCGAGGGCGCCCGCCTCCGGTCCGGCCAGCATCGCCGCCACATGGTTCAAACCGAGCGAGGCGTGCTGCACGAAGGCGATTTCATGCGGCGCTGCATTCAGCATTCCCGCCAGGCGCGCGCGGGTCTCGTCCGCCGCCGCGACCCAATCGGCCCATTTCAGATCGCCGTAATCCAGGCTCTCCTGATAGTACCGCTGTCCGGCGGCGGCGGCTGCGCGCGGGATCGGCCCGCCGCCCGCCGCGTTCAGATACGTGATCCGGTCGAGCGCCGGAAACTCAGCGCGAAACGCTTCCCAATCCAAGCGGCGCCCATCGCTGTCGGACGACTCTTTCAGCTCGGCCTCAACGTTTGCTCTCATATCCATTCGGCAGATGTCCCTTGGCGTAGATCAGCTGCCACACATGGATGTCGCCGACCGCGAAATTCGCGGCGCAGATCCGGAGATAATAGTCCCACATCCGCCGAAAGGTTTCCTCGGAACCCCAGATCCGGGGCCGTCCTTCCGCATTGCCGCTGCGCCGCCAATAGGAGTCGAAATTGTCGGCCCATGCAAGCAGGGTCGGGGTGTAATGAACCCCGATATTGTGCAGATCGTGGAGCGGTAGAAGGCTCTCCGACGATTCCGACAATTGCCTCATCGAGGGGATCACGCCGCCGGGGAATATGTAGCGCGAGATCCAGGCGTCGGCGCTGGCGGTTGTCACATTGTTGCCAATCGTATGCAGCAGGAAAAGGCCCTGGTCCCGCATCGACTGCTCGGCCGTCTCGAATAGAGCGCGGTAATTTCGATAGCCGACATGCTCGATCATGCCGACCGAGACGATCTTGTCGAACGGCCCGCCATGCGCGTCGGCGGAGAACTCGCGATAGTCGCAGAGCACGAATTCGACATTCTCGTTTTCGCAAAACCGCTCGGCATAGTCCGCCTGTTCCTTGGCGATGGTCAGGCCGACGACCTGAACGTCGTACTGTTCCGCCATATATTTGGCGAGGCCGCCCCAGCCGCAGCCGATATCCAGCACGCGCTCGCCTGGTTTCAATTCCAGCTTGCGGCAGATCAGGTCGTATTTGGCGTATTGCGCGTCGTCGAGTGTGTCCGCCTTGGCCCAATAGCCGCAGGTATAGGCCATGGATGGGCCCAACATTTCTTCGAACATCTCGTTGCTGAGATTGTAATGCGCGTCCGCCATGCTGCGCGCCTGTCGCGGCGTCTGGACGTTGGTCAGCTTGGCTTTGACGAAGGCGAGGCTGGTGCGCAGCCCCGCATGGCGGTAGGCCTTGATCTTGGATGATTTCAGGAGGCGCTTGAAAAAGCCGACCAGATCCGGGCAATCCCACCAGCCGTCCATATAAGACTCACCAAGGCCGAGCGAGCCTTCGGCCACGATCCGGTCATAGGTCCTGTCGTTATGGATGCGCATATCCCATGACCGATCGCCGTTCAGCGCGACGTCAACTTCATTGCATATATCTTGAACGATCTCCTGTGCGGACATATCGACCCTCCCACGCAAATTGTCCTATCCGTTGGGCGCAATTGAGCCTTTCCGCCTTAACGGTAAGAAATCAGGCGCGGGTTGTTAAGCTTTTTCGAGCATCTTTTGACTAATCGTGCGGGCCGTCTGCGATAATCGATAGGGTTCGGTGTCGTTCCTTACACTCCTGTCACAACGGTGAGAGGAGGCCTGTGGTTCTTGAAGCTCCTTCGGGCATTCAGCCAAAAAGGAGGCGCAAATAATGAAACGAACACCGGTCAATCCATGGGCCTGGTCTCTGAACCATGGCTACAACCAGGCGGAACTCGTGGAAGGCGCGTCGCGACGCCTGATTTGCGCAGGCCAAACAGCCGTCGACGGCGAGGGGGCGCCGCAACATCCTGGAGACATGCGCGGCCAAATCGCGTTGGCGCTCGACAATCTGGAATCCGTCCTGGAAGCGGCGGATATGGGGCTCGCCAATGTCGTTCGGCTGGGCCTTTACACGACTGATGTGGACGAAGCCCTGAAACATTTTGATATTCTCGGCGCGCGCTTCGGACCCTTGAATGCGGCGCCGCCGATGACCCTGCTAGGCGTCTCGCGGCTGGCGATTCCGCCGCTTATGTTCGAGATCGAGGCTGAAGCGCTTGGTTAAACAAGGTCAGGCTCGCGACGTCGCCGCCGGCTTGTGCTACAAACAGGCGGTCAAGCGGTAGCGTGCGAGCGTATCCGATGCGGCGGGCCGAACGACTGTTCAGATTGGTGAATGAGCTGCGGACCCGGCATGTCAGCCGGGCCCATGACCTTGCCGAGCGGTTCGAAGTCAGCGTCAGCACGATCTATCGCGACATCGCCCATCTGCAGGGCTCCGGCCTGCCGATCGAGGGCGAGGCTGGCGTTGGATACATGCTTCGGCCCGGCTTCGACCTGCCGGCCATGACCTTCACCCACGATCAAATTGACGCGTTGGCCGTCGGCCTGTCCTTTGTCGAGAGCGCCGGTGATCCGACGCTTGCGGCGGCGGCGCGCGAGACGCGGGCCAAGATCCAGGCGAACCTGCCAGCTCCGGAAGAGCGCAAGCTCGCCGACGCGCCTTATTTCAGCCTGCAGAAGCGAAACGACGCAGCGCGGGATGTGGGGTTGGTGCGTGAAGCGATCAGGCGGCGTCAGGTTCTGCGGATTCGTTATCGCAATGGGGAAGGGCGCCCGTCCGAACGGCAGGTACGCCCACTGGTCGTCTGGAATCTAACCGACGGCTGGATGTTCTCCGCCTGGTGCGAATTACGGGGAGATTTCCGGACCTTCCGCTTTGATCGTCTTTCATCAATCTCTACGACCGATGACATTTACATGGAGGACAAAGCCACCGGGCTGCGCGCATTCCTAGCAAAAGAACGCCGCGAAGCGAAATGTCGTGTTGGCGCACCGCCTTCGCCCCTAAATCGTCTCTAAAAAGCCCCATGGCTCAGGCGCCAACCTTAAGAAAATCCAGCTCTGGGACCGAGCGTTTCGGATCCATCTCTACCGTCTCGGCCGCCACAACGCAGTGCGCGACAAAAGGGTCCGACGCGATTCGCGCTTCGTAGTTCGTCGGCGCCTCACCCCGCGCCAGAATGACGCCGCCCGCCGCCGGTTTGATCGACCCAACAGCGAGGAAAACACCGTCGCTGAAGCCCTTGGCGATCCACCGATTGTGCGCGTCCATGAATTCAGCGGCTTTGGATTTGTTCCCAGCGAACCGTAGAAATGTAATGAACATCGGATCCCCCTAGTCACCTTGCAACTTAAGCGTATCCAGCCAGTCGGCGATACCGGCCGCCTCTCTATGGATGAAGGCGTCATCTCGAAATGCGGCGGCGATAGAGGCCACACCCTGCGACCAAGACAGAACATGCAGCGCGTGCGCCTCGGCCTGTTTGCCGGCGCCAAGCGCCCTGAACTGGCTGGTCAGCCAATCTCTGAATAACGCGAAAATCTCGGTCGCCCGGCCGTGCGCGGCGTGGTTCAGTTTCGCAAGCTCGGCGCTTAGGGTTCCAACAGGACAACCGAACGCCATGATCTTGTCGCGGTTGACGATCAAAATCCGAACAAAACACAGGATTCTGTTTCGGGGCGCGGGGCTCGTATCTTCCCACGCGCTCAGCATCGCCCACGTTTTGTCGAGCCGGTACGCGATGACCGCATCCAAGATTTCATCTTTAGTTCTGAAATGGTGGTAGAAATTGCCGCGCGACAAACCGAGAGCCGCCGCGATGTCGGCGAAGGATGTCGCTTCGAAACCGACCTCGTAGAAGAGGGTGTCGGCTTTCTGGATAATTCGGTTGCGCGTCGAGACTTTCGGCATCGTGACTCGTGCAATCCAACATTTGGCGTCGATGGAGATTAGGACGTTTGTCCTAAATTAGTCAAGGTGCATTCGGCGCGCCGACAAGCGCAACCCTATGCGTGGTGTTGGCCGACCAATCGGAAGCACAGCCAGCAAGCGGCGTAAGCGGAAAGTTCGCTGGTCTAAAATCTTTACGGCGTTTATGTTTTCGATTGATGGAAGGAGGGCGCGAGGGCCGGTCTCAATGCGCGGCGCTGAATTTCGAAAGCGCGGGCCAGTGAACGAAGATACTCAGCCTAGCTTATTTGATGTTTTGACCCCGGACAACGCCCGCCGCTGTGGGAGGGTGTTAGACAAGCTGGCTGACCATCTGGATCGCTTCGTTCTGGTCGGCGGCTTGGCTCAGCGCTGTTACCTTTCCACCATGGAGAAGGCGCCAAAACAAGGGGGCCTAAATGACATTGATTTTGCGATAGAACACGCAGCTCTTTTGCCTTCGGCCCTGAAGGACGAATTCCTCGTTAATCATTTCCATCCGAACGCCACGCCCGGACAGATAATTCTACAGCTGATTGATGAGGATGACGCTGTTCGTATCGACATATTCCGAGCAAATCGCGGGGCGGCTTCTCGATCAGTTCCGCATCTTTTCTTCGGCCACCGAGTTAAGGTTCTCTCATTGCAGGACGCCGCCGCGAAAGTTACGGCGTTGTTGTTGGCCTTGGAAAAAAACGAACAGACGCCGCGAAAGTTCGCCGAGCAGCTTCTGCGTATCATGGCGGTCGTCGATCCGGAAGACGTCGCACGCGTTTGGCCTATCTACCGGAAGGCGGACCATCCAGAAAAATTCAGTGACGCCGCCGGCCGAGTTGAAAGACTCTTGGCTTCGCATAGGGGCTTCTTGCGCGTTCCTGTTTTAAACGAGGATCCCGACCATGAGTGTCGCCGGTGTGTTTCCGACGGCCAGTTTAGTCTCGCGGATCGGAAAAGGGTCTTTGCGGTTATGGGATATGTCTGAACCCTGGCCGTGTTTTTTCATGCTCGATACTGTTTGCATAAGGCGTCCTTTAGTCTCGAGCAACTAAGAGGGCCCAATCCATGAAGTCGGTTCAATGGCCACCCATGGTCTCCAGGAAAAATCGCATAATTTATATTATGGAAAATATTCAGAAGGCTGCAGGCGCTCTTATAGACAGAGAACTTGGCCGTCATACGCAGGTTCGACATTTGCCGGGCATTCCGCTTTCAGTGTCTCGTAGTCCAAATCCACATGCATGTTGGTCAAAAGCGCGCGGTCCGGGCCCAGGCGATCGATCCATGCCAGGCTGCGCTCGACATGGGCGTGGGACGGATGCGGCCGATAGCGCAGCGCATCGACGATCAAAAGGTCGAGCCCATGCAGAGCGTCGAATGCCGGCTCGGGGATTTCCGACACGTCCGGGAAATAGCCGACCCGCGCACCGCCCGGCGCCTGAAAGACGAAACCGAGCGCATCGATCCGGCCATGGCGCACGGTGATGGGCGTCACCCCGACCGCGCTCTCGCCTGCCCCAACGCTGACCGGCGCCGCTAGTTCATTGCCCTGTAGAATGGGCGGATAGTCTTCTATTTCCTCAAAACAGTAGTCAAAGCGCGCCTCCAAAGCCGCCAGCGTCACCGGGTCCGCATAGACCGGAATCCGGCGCCGCTCGCGCAGAAAGAAAACCCGCAGATCGTCGATGCCATGCGCTTGGTCCGCATGGAGATGCGTGTAGAACACTGCATCCAACCGGCTGACATTCGCATCAAGCATCTGCTGGCGCAGGTCCGGCGCCGTATCGACCAGAATCGTCGTGTCGCCGCGCTCGACCAGGATGGAGCAACGCGAGCGCCGGTTTTTCGGGTTCTCCGGATCGCAGGCGCCCCAATCATTGCCGATGCGCGGCACGCCGCCGGAGGACCCACTGCCGAGGATCGTGACCTTCATGCGGTGAAAGACCCTGCGCCGATGCTAAGCGGCGGCCAAGACTGCGCGCGGCGTTTTGTTGAAGAGCCTGAAGAAGTTCTCGGTTGTCGCCGCCGCCAAGTCGACCTCCGTCACGCCTTTCAGCCCCGCCAACGCCTGGGCGGTGAAGCGCGTATAGGCCGGCTCGTTCTTCTTGCCGCGTTTCGGGACCGGCGCGAGATAGGGCGAATCCGTTTCCACCAGCAACCGGTCGAGCGGCGTCTTGGCGACGATGTCACGCAGCGCTTGCGCGGACTTGAAGGTCAGAATGCCCGATATCGACAGCGAGAAGTCAATTTCCAACGCTCTTTCAGCAACTTCGATGCCACTGCTGAAACAATGAATGAGGCCGGGAAACGCGCCCTTCGCATATTCCGCTTGCAGAATATCCATCGTGTCGCGATCGGCGTCCCGAGTATGCACGACCAGCGGCAGACCGGTCTCGCGCGCCGCCTCGATATGGGCGATGAAAGAGGTCTGCTGCGCCGCGCGCGGGCTGTGTTCGTAATAATAGTCGAGGCCGGACTCGCCGATCCCAACGACCTTGGGATGCTGCGCCCAGTCGATCAGCTGGTCCGCCGTCACCGCCGGTTCGCGCGCCGCTTCATGCGGGTGGACGCCGACGGTGCAGAACACATTCGGGAAGCGCTCGGCGATCCCCAGCACGGTCTCGAATTCCGTCACCTTGGTGCAGATCGTGACCATCGCGGCGACGCCCGCGCGCTCGGCCCTGGCGACGACTTCGGCGAGGTCCTGGCCGTCGCGCTCCAGATAGTCCAGGTGGCAATGGCTGTCGATGATCGTCGGCAGGGCGTTGGTATCGCTGTCCATTGGTATCGCCCCTTCCCTACGCCGCTTCCGGATCGACATAGCGCGGAAAAACCGGCTTCGGCGCCGGCAGCGCCGTTCCCGGCGTCAGCCGCGTCTCCAGATCGGCGAAAGACCGCGCGTCTGCCGGCGCGGCGAGTTGGTCCAGCATCCGAGACGCCGCATCCGGCGTGAAAGGCTGGGCGTAGATCGCCAGCATCCGGATGACGTCCCCCAGAGTGTAGAGCACGGTCGCCATGCGCGCGGGGTCGGTCTTCTTCAAGGCCCAGGGCGCCTGCGCGTCGACATAACGATTGGCCGCGCCGACCACGGTCCAGGCCGCCTCGATCGCCTTATGAATGGTTTGGGCCGCCATGGCCTCGCGCATGGCGGCGGCGACGGACAAAGCCTGATCGACCAACGCCTTATCCTCTGCCGTCTCCGGCCCCGGTTCCGGAACGGCGCCGCCGCAATTCTTGGCGATCATCGACAGAACACGCTGAGCGAGATTGCCGAAATCATTGGCCAGATCGCTGTTGATCCGATGGACCATACTGTCCTTTGAGAACGACCCGTCATTGCCGAAGGGCACTTCGCGCATCAGGAAATACCGCATCTGATCCAGACCGAATTCCTCGACCAAAGCGTCCGGCGTGATGACATTCCCCAAAGACTTGGACATTTTCTGGCCTTCGACATTCAGATGGCCATGACCGAAGACGCGCTTGGGCAGCGGCAGTCCGGCCGACATCAGAAAGGCGGGCCAGTAGATCGTGTGAAAGCGCATAATGTCCTTGCCGATGACATGCAGATCGGCGGGCCAGTATTTCCGGTATGTCTCACTGTCCTCGTCCGGAAAGCCGGCCCCGGTGATGTAATTGGTCAGCGCGTCCAGCCAGACATACATGATATGTTTGTCGTCGCCCGGCACCGGTACGCCCCAGTCGAAGCTGGTGCGTGAAATCGACAGGTCGGTGAGCCCCTGTTTGACGAAATTGACGACCTCATTGCGGCGGAAATCCGGCTGCACGAAACCGGGATTCTCGGCGTAGAGCGCCAGCAGAGGCTCGGTATATTTCGACAGGCGGAAGAAGTAGCTGGGCTCCTCAACCCAATCTACTTCGGCCCCCGACGGCGCGATCCAGGCGCCGCGCTCGTTCTTGGTCAGTTCATCCTCGCCGAAGAACGCCTCGTCCCGCACGGAATACCAGCCAGCATAGGCGCCGAGATAAATGTCGCCGGCCGCTTCCAAGCGGCGCCAGATCTCACGCACAGACTCATAGTGCCGTGGCTCTGTCGTCCGAATGAAATCGTCGTTTGAGATGTTCAAGCGCCGCGTCATGTCTTGAAAGCTCGCCGCGATGTCGTCGCAGAAGGCGCGCGGCTCCAAACCGGCGGCCAGCGCCGTCTTCTCGACCTTCTCGCCATGCTCGTCCGTGCCGGTCAGAAAGCGGACGTCATAACCGTCCAGCCGCATGAAACGCGCGATCACATCTGTGGCGATCACCTCGTAAGCGTGACCCAGATGCGGTCTGCCATTCACATAGGAGATTGCGGTGGTGATATAATAGGGCTTCATGGCGGCGCCGGCTTTCGAAGGGCGAACGAGCGATTGGGGTGTGCGCAAGGGTCGGCGGAAAGCCATCGCCTTCCGCGCGCTTGGTTTACCCAGCCTTTACAGCGCGCTCAAGCGTAATAAAGGCGGACAACAACACATGTTTCTTGCCGAGATTCGCGGGCGGTCCGGCGCGATCCAGCAAGGACAGAGCAGCTTCGCGCGCCTCGATCCACCGCCCGGCCCGCAAGGCCTGAGCGGCCCGCGCGACAATTGCGCCGTCGCCCGGCGCCACATCCCTTGGCGCGCGGCCGGTCGCGCCGGCCTTGATGATCCGCTGCAGGAACGCGTCCAGAAGGTCGCGAAAGGTCTGGTAGGCGTCCTCCGCGCCCTTCTTCGCCAGGATGTCGCTAAGGCCGGAAACCTTCTCGAAATCGAAACCGGCCGGTGTTTCGAACAAGGCCGCCAACGCGCGTGCGAAATCGACCGCACTGTGCTCTGCATAGGCGAGCGCCCTGCCCGGACGTCCTTCCGTCAACGCCGCCAGAAGCGCCAAGTCCGCCTCCGGCGAGTCGGGTAGTTCGGTCCTCAGGATCGCCATCACCGCCTCGGGCGCCATCGGGCGTAGCGGCAAGGCGCGGCAGCGGGACCGGATCGTCGGCAGCAGCCGTCCGGGCTGGTGCGCGACCAACAGGAACACTGTCTGAGCCGGCGGCTCCTCAAGGCATTTAAGCAATGCATTGGCGCCGCTGGCGTTCAGATCGTCCGCCGCATCGATCAGGATCGCTTTCCAGCCGCCCTCCGCCGCCGTCTGATAGGCGAAATCCAGAACCTTGCGCAGATCGTCGACCGGGATGGTCGTCTTGTCCTCCGGCTTGGCCAGAAGCCGGAAATCGCTGTGCCCGCGCGCGGCGATCCGGCGGAAAACCGGGTCGTCGGCCGAGACATCCAGGCTGGCCGGCGCCGCGTGAAGGGGCGCGCCGAACATATCCAGCCCTGGCTCCGACGCGACGCCGCCCTCTGTGCTGGCGCCATATTTCAATACGAACCGCGCGATCCGATAAGCCAGCGTCGCCTTTCCGATCCCGCGCGCCCCGCCGATCAGCCAGGCATGCGGAAAACGCTCGGCGTTCCAAGCCGTCAAAACGCGCGTTTCAGCCTCCGCATGGCCGTAAAGCCGCTCCGTATAGGCCGGGCCGGCGGGCTCGAGCGTTTCCTCATCCATCGGCATCGACCATGAACCGTGCGGCGACGGCGGCCCGCACAGCCTCGGCCACGCGCTCTTCATCCTCGGAGGCGTCCAACACAACGCAGCGCTCAGGATCGGCGGCGGCGATGCCTAGGAACGCTTCGCGGATCGCCCGATGCGCCTCCGGGTCCATCCGGTCATAGCGGGTCTCGGCGTCTTGGCGGGCGCGCATTCGGGACAAACCCTGGTCCGGGTCGATATCCAGGATCAGCGTTAGGTCCGGCCGAAAGTCCGCCAAAAACATCGCCTCCAGGCGGTCGATCGGCCCTAAGCCTAATCCTTGCATCACGCCCTGATAGGCCCGCGTGGAGTCCGTAAACCGATCGCAAAGCACCCACTCGCCCCGTCGGCGCGCCGGCGCGATCAGTTTATCGACATGGTCGCAGCGCGCCGCCGTCATCAACAACGCCTCAGACGCCGGCGTCCATCCAGACAGGTCCGGGTCGAGCACAAGCGCCCGGATCCGCTCCGCCGCGGCTGAGCCGCCGGGCTCCCGCGTCTGCACCACCGTCTCTCCGGCGGCGCGCAGCCAATCCGCCAAGCGCGCGATTTGCGTGGTCTTGCCGGCCCCCTCACCGCCTTCGACTGTGATAAAGGCGCCGCTCATGGCGCCGCGCGGATCATCGCGACTCGCCCCAAATCAAATAATTCAGGGCTGCATTCAGCCGGCCGGTTGGGCCCAGCTGCTGAACCGCCGCCGGCGCGATCAAGGGGGCCTGGATCGGCTCGATTCCAGGTGCGGTCACGATCAACGCGCCGACGGTCTGCCCGGCTGCAATCGGCGCCGGCAATGGCTCGTCGAAGCGCACGACGACCTTCAAGTCGTCCCGCGCACGCCGTCGGATCGTCACCGCCACATCCTGTTGAACAATAAGCGGCGTCGCCCCGCTCTCACCCAGCCAGACCTGCGCTTCGGTGACCGTATCGCCGGCCTCGAACAGCGCGTAGCTGCTCCATTCCCGGAACCCCCAATTGATCAGCTTCTCGCTTTCCTCGGCCCGGGCGCGCCGGGACTCGAGACCGTTGACGACCATGATCAGGCGCCGTCCGTCACGCACCGCCGAAGCCGTCAATCCATAACCCGCCGCCTCGGTATGGCCGGTCTTCAACCCGTCCGCCCCAACATTGCGATAAAGAAGCGGGTTCCGGTTCGACTGCGTTATTCCATTAAATGTGAATTCGGTTTCAGCGTAGAGCTTGTACATCTCCGGAAAGTCCCGGATTTTGCGGATCGCCAAGACCGCGAGATCACGCGCCGTGGTATAATGCTCCGGGTCGGGCCAGCCGCTGGCGTTCTTGAATTGGGTGCCGGTCATGCCGATTTCCCGGGCGACTCGGGTCATCTCGACGGCGAAGGCTTCCTCGCTGCCGCTGATCGCTTCGGCTACGACGATAGTCGCGTCATTGCCGCTTTGAATGATGATGCCGTAGAGCAGATCCTCGACGCTGACCTGCTTGCCGACCTCGACGAACATTTTTGAACCGCCTTTGCGCCACGCCTTCTCGCTGACCGGCAACAGGTCGTCCATGGCCAACACGCCCTCTTTGATGCGCTGCATCAGCACATAGACCGTCATCATCTTGGTCATCGAGGACGGATACATCTTCTCGTCCGCGGCCTTGTCCAGCAGAACCGCGCCAGTGTCGAAATCCAAGAGGAGCGCCTGTTTCGCCGATGTCTCCAGGCTCTGGCCGCGCGCCGGCGCGATCGCCAGCACAAGCGCTAAAAGCAGAGCTGCGACCGTGGCGAACAGGGCGCTCGACGGGCGAAGACGGAGATGAGAGACAATTCGCTGGGGCATGGTTCGGTCATCCAAAAACGGATCGGCGGGATGGTACAGGTTGAAGCATAGGGTGCGGCGATCGGCAATCATCCGCTGGAAACCAACCGCATGACACGATCTCATGGCGCCGCGACGACGAAATGAGGCGCCGCGAAGGCGCCTAATTGACGACGACGATTCGCGCGTCGGGATAGCCGGCGTTCTGGACCCGGATGAGCAGACTATTGGCCGCGATGGCGGAGGAGGCCGGGCCGACGCGGATCCGGAAAAGCGGCACGGACGAGGACATGATTTGCTCGACCGAGACATCGCCGATCGGCGAGAGCAGGGCCTGCGCCCGCCGCGCATTGGTGAATTGGCTGAAAGCGCCCGCCTGCACATAGATCACCGGCGTTCCCGCCAGGCCCGGAGTGACGGTCGCGACCGTGTCGGATTCCGGCAAAGACGCTGACGTCTCCGGGCGCGCGGCCACCTGCACCTCTTCCGCCTTAGGGGTCGCAGCAGGCTCTGCCGCGGACCGGACGCCCGGCGGCGGCGCCAAATCGGTTCCGCTGACCGAGACCGTCGGCGCGGCTCTTGGCGCCGCGCCCGCCTCTTCCCCGCTTCCCGCGACATTCGACGCAGCGACAACGCCCTCGCCTTGGAACGCGGCGGCCAGTTGTCGGCTTTCGCCTTCGACAATCTCAACCCGCACCAGCGCCGTGCCCTGACGCTCGAACCCCAACAGCTGAGCTCCGCGGCGGGACAGGTCGATGATCCGGTTATGAGCGAAAGGCCCGCGATCGTTCACCTTGACCTTGAGCGAGCGTCCGTTCTCGAGATTGGTGACTCTCACCATCGACGGCAAAGGCAATGTGCGATGCGCGGCCGATACGCGGTTCATGTCGAATATGGCGCCGTTCGCCGTCGGCCGGCCGTGGAAATTGGGGCCGTACCAAGACGCGATCCCCTCTTCCTGATAGTCATAATCAACGCGCGGGTAGTACCAGACGCCGTTGATCTCATAAGGCCGCCCAACCTTGTAATGCGTGCCGTTCGGCGTATCGCGGGTGGCGCTGACCGGTCCGCTCACCTCATCGGACGACATTTCCTTCGCGGCGTGCGATAGGAACTGGAATTCCGAGCATCCGGCGAGGATCAGGATGGCGATTAAGGGGAGCAGTCGGGTCATTCGGAGACAGCCGCTGTTGCGCATTCGGAGATGGATCGCCAAGCGCGCGTTGTCCGCATTCTACGCCCGGCCTTCCAATCTTCCGATAACCACGATTCAAGCGCAATACCAAGCGTCGCCGCAGGCCGACCGACCGTCACAATCGACCGGCCCGCTCCGTCACCGCCGCCACAAGAGCGCTGTCGGCGTAGCCGTCTTGCGGCAGACCGGCGCCGGCCTGAAAAGCGCGCACCGCCGCCCGCGTCTTCGACCCGGCGATGCCGTCCGGCGCGCCGGCGTCGAAACCCAACCGGTTCAGCGCGGTTTGCAGAGCCAATACGTCGTCCCGCGACAGGGGTCGGTCGCCTGCGGGCTTCTGCGCTGCGAGCGGGCCGCGCCCGACAATCCGATCCGACAGATGGCCGACGCTTAAGGCATAGAGGATAGACCGGTTCCAGGTCATGATGGCGCGGAAATTGTCATAGACCAGAAAAGCCGGGCCCTTGATCCCCGCCGGCAAGACAATGGAACCGTCGATATCGACGCGCGGCAGCCGCGATCCGTCCACCCGCGTCACGCCCATCGCCGCCCAATCATCCAACGAGCGTCGGATCGACAATTGCGCCTGTCCTGCGTCGAAATCCGCCGGCAACAGGACTTCCCGCCCCCAAGTCTTCTCGCCGTTCCAGCCGATCTTCGACAGATAGTTCGCCGCCGAATGGAAGATATCCGGCAGGCTGCCCCAGATATCGATCTTGCCGTCCCCATCGCCATCCACGGCGTAGGCGGCGAAGGTAGAGGGCATGAACTGGGTCTGGCCCATCGCTCCGGCCCAAGAGCCCTGCATGCGGTCGAACTCGATATGGCCGGCTTCGAGGATGCCGAGCGCATAAAACAGTTCGGCGCGGAAAAAGTCGCTTCGCCGCGGATCGTGCGCCAGGGTCGCCAGCGCGCCGGTCACCGGGAAGCCGCCGGTGAAATCGCCGTAATTGCTCTCCAAACCCCAGAACGCCACCAGGAACCGTGGTTGAACGCCGTATTTGCGCTCGACTTCGGCGAACAGCGCGGCATGTTCCCGCAACAGGCGCGCCCCCCGTTCGATGCGCGCTTCGGAGATCGTGCGTTCGAAATAGCTCCACAGCGTCTGGGTGAATTCCGGTTGGCGGCGGTCGTAGAACAGCACCTTCTCAATCGGCGCGGCGTCCTGAAAGGCCCTGTCCAAGACACGCGCCGAGACGCCGCGCGCCAAAGCCTCGCGCCTTAACGCGTCGAGCCAGAGGTCGAAACCGGGCGCCGGGGTCACCGCCTGGTCCGCCGCTTGGCCCGCCCCCTGCCCGACCGCGCCCTGGAGCGGCGCCCAACTCAGCAGAAAGGCGGCGACCAGAATTGACTGACGGCGCCGTAGAGTCAGCGCCCCGCGAACCCAACGAGAGAACCGTTGAAGACCCATCGCACCTATCCGTAGTGATTGAGGATCAGGCATACAAATCAGGCTTCGGCGACCGACGCAATTCATGTCAGCGCACGGACGCGAGGTTGCCCGAGGCGCGGGAATCAGCGCTGATCAAAAAGGCTGAAATGAAGGGCGCGGCCCGTTGCGACCGAAGGATAGGCGGCATGAGCAAGTACGTGTTGGCGGCGGCCATCCTGCACGGCGGCGTCTGGACGCCCGCAGACCGGATTGAGCATCCTCGCGTCTATTTTGAGACCCAGACCGCCTGCGAGGCCTTACGCGACGCCCGCAATTGGCTCGGCCGCAACGCCTTCCTGCGCCATGAGTGCGTCGCGGTCGGGGCGCGCCACAGCCTGTTGCCCACCGACCCGCCCGTCACGGCCAAGCCGCCCCGGGAAGAATAGTCGGCGGGCCCCGTTCCCCGGCTCGCGAAAGGCCTGGACGCCCAAAACCCGCTTTGTTAAAGCAGGCGTCCCTCGGAAACGCCGGTTTCCGAGGGTGACATGGCGATGGAGCGGTGGCCGAGCGGTTGAAGGCGCCGGTCTTGAAAACCGGAAGGCGGGAGACCGTCTCGTGGGTTCGAATCCCACCCGCTCCGCCATTATCGTAGACACGCCCGACTATATTCTATAGACATTTCAATACTCTAGCGCCTAGAGCCTGCGTAGCGTTACGCTCGTGCTGGTATCTTGGCAAACAATTTGGCAAACTTTCTGGCAAACATTGAGGGTTGGGGTTCATGCAGCGGGTTGAGGGCTGGCCGCATTTGTATCGCCGGAATAATGGCGCGCTGTACTATGTGCGGCGCGTGCCGGTCGATCTGACCGACGTCCTGCGCGAGCGTCAGTTCAAACGCTCGTTGAAGCATCGGGATCAGCGTCTGCCGGCGTTCAAGGCGGCCTATGACGCCGTTCATCATGAGGTCGAGAGTTATATCGCCAAACTGCGTCGCGGCGTGGCGGCGCCGGAGGCGCATCAGGCCTATGAGCTGGCCGTTGTGCGGGCCCAGCGGCTGGGCTTCGATCTACGGCCGATGGCTGAACTGGCCTCCGACGCCGCGAGCGTCGAGGATCTGGTGGCGCGGCTGATCGCCGTTGAGAAAGCGATTGGCGATCGCGCCGACCGAACAGTCGATGCGGTGCTGGGCGCGGTGGAACAGCCTTCGCTCACCATGGCGGACGCGCTTGAGAAATATGTCGCGCTGCATAAGACCGACATCCGCGACAAGAACGAGAACCAACGCCGGCGCTGGCGCAATCCGCTCGATCTGGCCGTCCGGAATTTCCACGCAGTCGTCGGCGAGAAAGCGCTGGCCGAGATCACGCGGGACGATGCGCTGACGTTCCGCGAATGGTGGGTCGAGACGCGCATCGGAACGGATGTGCGGACCGCCGTCACCGCCAACAAGAACCTGATGGTCCTGCGCAAGATTTTCCGGGAGGTGAATGACGCCTATCGCCTGGGGCTGGAGAACCCGTTTCAGGGGCTGCGCATTTCCGACAGCACGCGACGCGAACGGGTCTCGCTCGCGCGGGATTGGCTGGAGCGTGTGCTATTGACCGACAAGGCGCTTGCCGGGCTCAACCCGCAGGCGCGCGGCGTCGTGCGCGTCATGGCCGATACCGGCGCGCGGGTGAATGAGGTCACCGGGCTTGAGACGGCGGATATCGTTCTGGAGGCGGAGACGCCGCATATCATCCTGCGGGCCAACAGCATCCGTTCCCTGAAGACGGCGCATTCCGAGCGGACCATCCCGCTCGTCGGCGTGGCGCTCACCGCGATGAAAGAGAACCCGTCCGGCTTCCCGCGCTATGCCGCGAAGAATGACAGCGCGTCCGGCGCCATCAACAAATATTGCCGGGAGAACGATCTGTTCCCGCCAAACGCCACGCTCTACGGATTGCGGCATGGGTTCCAGGACCGGTTGATCGAAGTCGAAGCGCCTGAAAGGATCCAGGCCGACCTGATGGGCCATAAGACCCTGCGGCCCAAATACGGCAAAGGCCCGTCCCTCACGCAATTGCAAAGCTGGTTGGAGAAGACGGCGCTCCGGCCCGACCGTTGAGCAAAGCGGACTACCCCGTCACGGGGTTGGTCCTTGCCGACTGGCCAACAGCGCGCGACGGCTGCGGGCGATGTTTTCCAGGCTGGCGATTGCGTTGCGGCGTTCGGGCGTACCCGGCGCGCTGCGGTTCAGGATACAGGTCATGTGGCGATGTACGGCGGCGAGTTCCGCCTCGGTCTTGCCGGTCAGTTCGGCCATGGTGATGAGAATGGTCATGGGTTCTCTCCTTGTCATCTCAGGCCTGGACGATCCGGGCCTTTCTTTCTCGCCCACCCCACACCCCAGGAAAGAAAGACCCGGAGGCGGAGACAGGCCGGCCGACGGGGAGACGCAGCGACTTTCGCTCTTGAACAGGACTGCGGCCAAAGACCGAAGGCGCGCTGGCGGATTTTGCATAATACAACCATGGAATGTATACTAAAGGGAGAGTGTCGGCGTTTGCAGGACGCTGCGCGACGCCCGATCGGAACATATGACAAAGTGGAGGCGCGATGGCGGATCATGAGAATATGGATCGGTTCAACGACAGGGCGGAGGGTCGGCTGAGCGCCTATCTGACGGGGCGCTATGTGGACAAGGCCGAGGCGCTAGAAATCCTCGCCGGAATGAACGTGCGATGGACGCGCCGCCAGATCGACTGGACGGCGGAGCCCGATGCGTCCGGCGCGCGGCGATGGCCCTGGTTCCTGGACGACAAGGGTATCCTGCGGATCGATGAAGGCTTCATCCACCGCCAGTTCGAGGCCAAACAACTCGCCGCCCTATCGGCCTGGAAAGCCGGGATCCGTCGGGATTGAGCTTATCCACAGCGCTATGATGGGAGAAATTACCAGAATGCGGGATTATTGTGCTATACTGGATGGAGAAGGAGACAGTATGGCCAACGACCCAACCGAGATCATCCTCCCCCTCATGCGGGCGCTGCGGGACGATGTCGCCCAGATCAGGAACGATGTCGGCGATATCAAGTTCCGCCTGACGCAGGTCGAGGAGACGCAGGTCCATCTGACAAAACGCTTCGACCGGATGGAGGAGCGGCTGAGCCGGATCGAGACGCGGTTGGATCTGGTGGAGGCCTGAAAAACAGGAGTGCATGGCGTTTATACAGCGGGTCAGCCGCAAGAAAGGAACCGTCTACAAGGTCCACTATACCGACCCGGTCACCGGGCGCCGGCGCACGAAAAGCTTCAATCGGCGCAAGGACGCGGACGCTTTCATCCAGTCGCCCAAAATCTCCGAGCGCTACGCCACTCCTGATAAGACCGTCGGCGACGCGATCGATCACTGGCTGCATGTCTGCGAACATCATGGCCGCAACGGCAGAGAGCCGGTCGCGCAGGCGACACTCAAATCCTACATTCAACAGGCGGACCGGCTGAGGGCGACCGCGTTCCCGCATGACGGCGAGACGATCGTCTTGAAGGACTGTCTGCTTGTACGGCTCGATAAGTCGATCTGCACTTCGCTTCGGGCGCATCTTATTGAGACCTGCAGCTGGAGCTACGCGCGACGGCTCTGGGTCAGCTATCGCAGCCTCCTGCAGCAGGCCCGGGAAGACGGTCTGATGGATCACGCGCCGTCGGAGGCGGTGCATATCCGCGCCCCGCGCCGCACGGGAGAGCCGCGACAGCGGCTCGAAGACAAGATGCCGAGCCTGGCGGAAGTGAAAGCCATCTTCGAGGCCGCGCGCGCCCGGCTGCGTGTCTCGGACCGAAGGCTGCGGCGTCAGCGGCTGCGCTATAGTCTGATCCTCGAGACCATGGCCTATGGCGGAACCCGCCCCGGCGAGGCGCTTGGCCTTCCCTGGTCGGAGATCGACTTCGACCGCGGCGGCATCCGCATCATCCAGGACGTCGAGGATGACGGCACGATCGGCCTCCCCAAATCCGACGCCGCCTATCGCTTCATCCCAATGCCGGATCGATACATGCGGCGCCTGCATCACTGGCGGAAACTCTGCCCGTCGTCGGAGCTGGACCTGGTCTTCCCGAATTGGAGCGGCAAGGTCGACTTCCTGTCGAACCTGAACCATCGCGGCTGGCGCCCGATCCTGAAACAGGCCGGCGTTTGGACCGAGGACGGCCGCCCCAAATACCCGCCGAAGAGCCTGCGCCATGTGCGCGCCTCGCTTGAGATCGAACGCAACGCCAACCCGAAAGAGATCAAGGAGCTGATGGGCCATTCCTCGATCCGCGTGACCTTCGACATCTATGGCCACCTGTTTGACGCCCACAACGACCGCCGCGCCTCCCGCGCCAACGATATCGCCGATCTGATTGCGGCCGAATAGCGTTCGGAAGTCCCCAGCACTGTACCCAAATTGTACCCGCCGCCGCCCTATGTTGAGCAAAACCATGCGGTTAGAGCCCGTTTATCGGTGACTGTTAATCACTTGGTCGCTGGTTCGAATCCGGCCCGGGGAGCCATTCATTTCCGCGGCCTTCGGCGGGTTAAGCCCCAAAAACCAAGCCCTTGGCGTCGCCTTCACCCTCCTCCGTACCCCGCGGAATCTCAGGCCGCCACAAACCGACACAAATGAACCTGTACCCAAAATGTACCCGCGAAGAACACACGCGCGCCCGGCGAGCCGTGCGCTTGGCCCCCTATCTCGGCAGCTTACACCGAGACGGAGCGGCCTGATCCAATAGCCCCGTCCGGGCTGGCCCGCACCGCCGCCGTGTGGCCCGGACGCTGACGCGCCTCAAGAGGCGGAGGCTGGACCTATGGTGGCATGACTAGAACCATGTGCGACCGCACTCATCCCTGGGCGGGCTCCCGCCCGCCGCGCGCCGTTCGCTTGCGCAATCTGGAGGCGCCGCTCACGGCGCGCTTCACAAACCCAATACGGCAAAGTATCGATCATCAGGACTCCACTTATAACTGCAGGAGCCAAGGGGCTCACGTCATTTGAATTTTCCTCTATTCGGATTGGGCGTTCAGTTGGTCGTGATACTGACGAATGTCGTCGGGCCAGGTTGACTTGATGAAGGACAGCACCGCAAAGATCTCATCATCGCTGAGCACGCCTTCATAGATTGGCATGCTTGTAGGGGGAGCGTTCTCCATCAATCCGGCGAGGCCATATTTGGTCAAGGTGAAGAGGGTTTCATCGTCATGGTGCCACGTATGCCCTGTAGCATCATGCGGCGGAGCTGGAAGCAAACCGTTTTCTCCACGAATGCGCCAGTTTGGCTGCCCTTCGAGGCGCGCACCGTGGCACGCGGTACATTGAGCAGCGTAGACTTTTTGGCCAAGAGCCACGACTTCGGCGTCATCAGGTGTCAAGAGGCCGACCGCATCAGTGGGTTGGGCCAGCATCATTACGGCGGCGATACCGGCGAGCACAAGCCCGCCGGTCACTAAAACTGTCTTGCGACTTACCATCAGGCGTCAAATGGCCGTGCGGCGCCAGCACGGTAGTAGGCCGTTCCGGCGCCAGCCTCTCCGCCGAACGCAATGACGTCGAAACGGGCCGACGGGTCATCTCCCATGCCGGGGGAACCCATCGGCATACCAGGAACAGCAAGCCCAGTGATGTCTGGGCGATCCCGCAGCACAGCTTCCAATGCTTCGAATGGAACATGCCCTTCAAAGACGTACTCGTCCGCTTCAATGGTGTGACAGGATGCAAGTTCAAGCGGAATGCCCCGTTCAGACTTCTGTGCCTCGGGGTCAGTCAGTTCCTCGACAGTGACAGCGTAGCCGCGCGCGCGGGCCAAATCAGCCCAGGCGTGACAGCATCCGCAGCCCGGCGAGGTGAGAACGCGCATAGGGGCGCCCGCACGGGCGGGCAGAGCAGCCACGACAAGAGCTGTTGCGGAAAGAGTGGTGAAGTGACGACGTGTGATCATGTCTGTCGGTCCTTTGATACGAAAGTTGAATGGATTGCAGGCGAGCGCCCGTTGCCCTTCAGACTTTCGGAGGACCGGTTGGGACAGACAGTGTCGAGTTTGAAAAATCGAAATCAGCGCACAGCAAACCACTGACCTTTCTGCTTGTGGGACTGATCGGCGATACCGCCGATGTGGCTACAAGATCACCAAAACAGGGCGTTGATCCCATGCCGGCCGTGGTGTCGCAGCAGTCCGCAAGTGTCTTCTCGGCATCAGCCAACAGATCATTTTCTGTCATTTCAGGGTGGTGCTCAGCGTGATCCGATCCATGGTTCAAGCCATGCATCACAGACGCGGGGGAAGCACCGGCGAACAAAGCAACAAGAATGATCGACAGGACTAAGCGAACCATGCCAAATACCTACTGGGGGTACATGTTTTTGACAAGTGACGAGGACGTGTCTCTCCTAGTCGCACCCATTATGGTTGCGCCACATGTCACGATCATGCCCCTCTGGAACCGCGGCGCATGGATGTTCTGAGTATCCGCGCAAGACCGAATACTCGATCACCTGACCATCCGTCAGCAATGGCAAGGTCAGCAGGTGCGCGTTGAGGTGAACCAAGCGCAAGTCCGCCCGTGCCTCACCTGCCTCCATGACGAGCCGCTCAACTGTCTCGGCATCTGGCGCACCAAGTTGAAAGGCTGCGTCCAGCGCTTGTTCCGCCGCGACGAACCGTTCCCCTGCGGCTATAGCGTCCGCCTGCATCTGCGCCCGGATCGCTTCGACGCCGTCGCGCTGGTCCTTGGTCAGACCAATTGGTTCCGCAAGTTCGAGGAGATGGGTCGGCCCCGGGACACCGTTGAGCTCCGCTGCTCGCGCAAGCCCCCATCCGCCGCCACGCGCGATCTCCTCCAAGTCCTGTTCCGATAAGGACTTTATCAAGCGCGTTTCTTCACCAGCATAGACCGAGGGTGTCGAGCCGTGGCTTCCATCACGAGTCTGAGCAAACGCGACGGCGGGCAAGATCATCAAAAGAATTGCGAAAAACTTGGTTTTCATACTTGAAGTCCCCGATTTATCCAAAAGTGGCGCCAAGCTGTTGCATAGCTTGTGCAAACCAGAACATGATAGAAATCATGTCAGGTCATTGGCTTCATTGTTTTGACGGCGCTCCGAAACGAACGCTGGAAAAAGGCGAAACGCTGTTTCGGCGGGACGATAAAGTCGAATGGGCTTTCCTGCTTCGTGAAGGGCAGATTTACCTTCGTCGGGCTCTGCAAGATGGCGGACTATTGACCTTGCACCGTGCCGGTGCTGGTGACCTAATCGCAGAAGCATCCCTCTTCGCGGAACAATATCATTGTGATGCTGTGACGGATTCCGTGACGACGGTCGCGGTTCTACCGAAGGCGCATTTGCTAAAACAATTAGAGTATGATTCTTCAGGAGATCGCCTATCGGTTAGCGCCTTTGAGCGAACGGCCAAAGAGCTACAGACCCTACGCACCCGCGTTGAGATCATGCAATTGCGGAAGGTGACAGATCGTCTCGACGCCTATCTTGAACTCTTCGGACCTCCAGGTGAAGGCGGCTGGGTGCGCGTTGCTGATTGGATCGGGGTGTCGCCTCCCGCCATCTACCGAGAACTCGCGAAGCGTCGAAGGAGCGATGCGACTGAAGCCCAGACGCAACGGTCTATCCTCAGATAGCGGACATTCGTCGTCCTGCTGCAACAAAGTAGGCATGCGCTCACAGCTGCCATTTTCCGTATCGCAGAATTTCGAAGGCTTGTGATGCGATCCTGCTCCCTACTGGAATCGACCGCTTGCAGCACAAAGAGGGGGCCGAAGTCCCCTCTTGCCTCTCGGTGACACTCTCCGTGGCTTTTAGGACATTTCGGGAGGGTGGTGATCCCTGCTTTCCGGAGCTGCCCCGTCTTTGTCTTGCCCGTTCCCGGCGCCTGCAGCTTGACCGGCGTATCGTCGGCGAAGATAGCCTCGACCGCCACGACATGACGGCTGATTGCATTGGCCAACGGTTCCAGGAGAGCTTCATAGTGTCCCCTGACGATGGTGGGCATTTAGACTGCTTCATGCGCCAACGTTAGGGCAGCGTGACCGGACGGTTGCAGTTTGAGCGATGTTGTAGCGACCTCAGCCGCAGGAGTGATTGGCAATTTCGAGAGGATCGCGGCGCGCAGTCTGAAGGGCGGTCTCGAGTCGGTCGGGGCGGCATGGAATAGCGCACCTGATTGTAAGGCGACGCGCTTGCAATGTGCCGGATTCACAGGACGTGTCACGAATCCAGGATCGTGCGAGGTCTCTAATCCAACCCCTCAAAGAACGCGGCCACATCGACCTTCATGAACTTGGCGCAGACGTGGAGGCGGCCGGCGGAGATGCGGTTCTTGCCGTTTTCGTATTTCTGATATTGCTGGAAGGAGACGCCGAGCGCTTCGGCGATGGCGGTTTGAGAGAGGCGGCGTTCCTTGCGCAGGGCTTTCAATCGTTGGCCGACGGCGCGGTCATGCGCGGCGCAAAGGCGATTGATGGCGTCTTTGTTTGTCATTGGGCCGCCCCCTTCGCCCCGATCCGGCGGGCACTGTCGCGGCTTCTACAGGTCATGGCCGGCGCTCCACATGCGGCGGGCGAGTTTTCGGTCTTCGGGGCTGGCGAGGTCGAGATAAATTTCGGTCGTGCGCAGGCTGGCGTGTCCGAGCCACTTCTTGATCCGTGTCTCGGGGATGTTGCACATGGCGGCGTGGACGCCATAGCTGTGGCGCAGCCCCTTGGCGCAGGCATGCGGGCCGGTGATCCCGGCGAGCGCCATGACGGCGCGCATCCGCTTCCAGGCGGTGGTGCGGCTCATGGTCCAGAGGCGTTGGAACTGCCCGCCGGTTTTGAGCTTCTGCAGCGCTTGCAGCCCGTGCGTCCGGTCGAGGCGTTTGATGAAGGCGCGGGGCACGGGAATGGAGCGGAAGTGCCGCCCCTTGTTCTCGCCGCGCTTCTTGACGCTGGGGACGACGATCAAGGCGTCGGCGATGTCGATATGCAGGGCGGTGAGCGACAGGGCCTCGGCCGGCCGGCAGCCGGTCCAGAAGATGGTCTCGCAGAAGGTCCGGTCGGTTGGGCTCTCAAGCCGGGCGACCGCCTCAAGGAACGCCCCGCGCTCTTGAGCGGTCAGGTACTTGCGCGCGCCTGTCTCGGTGAACAGGGTCAATCCGGGGTGAGTCGGCGCGTTTTTGGCCATCGCGGTAACACCTTTCATGCGTCGGCGGTGAACAGAATAAGATATTCTGTTTCATCGCTGTCACACCCTCAGGTTACCGGCGGCTTTCCGCCACGTTGGCTGGAGCGGCGATCTTCGCGTCGCCTGCCTTGATCCTTTCAGGGTAGAGAAAGTCTGTTAAAAATCAATCCAAAAAACACTTTATCTTATTCTGTTTATTGGCGTTTTCTCGAGCCCAAAAACCTCTAACGCGCGCCTGGCGCGGGATTCGGCGCCGTTTGGCGGGTGTCGCGGGCGCGGTGATTTTTTGCGCCGCCGCCACACCATCGTATGCGGAGACATTCACAAGCCGCGAGTTCCTGACCTGGCCGCGTGAGGCGCAGCGCGGCTATTTTCAGGCCTCGATCGGCATGGCCGGCTTCATCGCGCGGGAGAACGATGCGGGTCACGGCGCCTGTCTCGAACGCTGGTACTTCAGCGACACAGCGGCGACGGAGGACTCGATTCGGTCGGCCATGGCCCAGAATGCGGCCTATCATCCGCGCGCGGTGATCGTGGCGTTGATGCGCAAGGCCTGCGGCCCGTTCGACTATGCAAGGCGCTGATCAGAGGTCGGGAAGGGTCAGCGCGAAGGACGTGTCCTTGGTATGCGCCGCCGGCGCGTCCGGTTCGGCGACCGCTTCCGGGGCCTGGTCGCGGATTCTGTCCTGCAGCTCACGCAGCTCATCCGCGGTCAGCGGATTGTCCTCGTCCGACAACCGGTCCCGCGCGACGCCGATCACCGAGACCAGATAGTCGCGCCAATCCTCGACCTTCTGGCGCGCGTCCGCGACGGCCCGGCGATGGGCGAGATAGTCTTCGTAAGACGGCGCATCGTCGGGCCAGAGGATCCCCTCCGCGTCGACAGGATCGATGGGCGCGCCATCCTCGGCGTGCAGGGTTCCATCCGCGTCGCGGAAAACCCGCCGCCCGTCCGGCAGGCGCGCCGCGTTCTGCAGCAGTTCGTCAAGCCGCGCCTCCGCCGTGGCCAAGGCCTGTTCCGCATCTTCCAGGGCGGCCTCCGCCTTGGCGGCGTGGTCGTTGACCATATCGACGGTGTCTTGATAGAGCGCCGCATAGGCGGGGTCGGCGAGAAGCGCCATCAGCGCCGTGAGCGCCGCGTGTTCCCGACGCGCCTTGCGGTCCCGATCGTGTGGACTCCCGGGCCTTTCTTTTTGGAAAAAACGGTGGATGCGACCGGTCTCGCGACCCGCCATCTCGTTATTGTAGTCGTCCCGATCCTGGCGCTGTTCGGCGTCCTTCCGCCGCTTCCGTATCGCCTGCTCTTCGTCATCCCACCCTGTTCGATCCATCCACTCATTATACAAGAAATGGGGAAAAGTTTCAAACTTGAGGCCGCTATCCGTGTGGGTCATCCTGAAGCGGGAAGGATGTCTGTTGAGGGGAGGCGCCGGCCATGGCGGATTGGACAGCCGAGTTGGAGGCGCTCGCCATCACGCCGTCCTTGCGCCTGTTCCTGCGCGCGGAGTTCCGTTTGGCGTTGCGCCTGACCGATGATGAGGGACGGCTTTGGAGCCCTGAAAAGGCCTATCGGGAGATCGTGGAAGATCCCGACATTCCCGGAAAGACCAGCATCGCCACACTGGAGCGTTTCGCCACGGACACGACCGATGCGCCGCGCGGGAAGGATACGCTGATCGCGGTCGCGGGGTTCTTGATCGCGGGTGAGTTCGTCGTTCTCGACGATATCGTCAATCACCAACGCGGCGGCGCCGATCGTCTGGCGGTCGTCTTGGCGCGCAGATTCCCGAAGGCGGAACCGGAGGGGGCGGGCCCCGCATCGCCGCCGCTTGACGGGGTCTATCGTCATACCTTTTTGCGGGAGCCTGGGGTGTTGGAGGTCTCGACCTTGACCATCGCCTCCGTGGCGGGCGGGGACGCCATGACCGGGGTTGTCCAATTAAGGCTCTTTGAAGTCTCGGACACCGATGACCTGATGGCCGTCACGGAAGGTTTGGACCCGCAGATCATCGGCGGGACGGCTGAGTTCGTCGGGGAGCATTGCGACGACCGGCTTCTTTCGACATCCGGCTCGGGGGCGGTGATCGCCGCGCCGGGTCTGGCCTTCGCCGTCCTGACCGGAACGCAGGACCCGATCAACGAATTGCTGGCGATCGAGGAGGTGCGTGCCGACGCCGACGGCGTTACCGGTCTGCGCATCTCCGCGCCGCCCAACACGCGCAGCTTTGTCGAGGACGTCAGGTCGGGCGACCGTCCGATCGGCGCCCGCCCCTACGCCGAACGCGACATGGATTTTTATCCACAGGATAGGCCGGTCGAAAGGCTGCCGGCGTTTGGCGCGGCGCCCGCTGCTGATGTAGACTCAGGGGAGGGAAGGACAACATTGGGCTTTATGGATGACAAACTGCCGAAAACCCTGACGCTCACGGCGCGTATCCTGGCCGTGGCGACGGAGCGTGGCGTAGAGAGTGACGCGGCGCTGCTCGATTGCGCCGATGCAACCGAGCGTCTGATCACGGCGATCGATCTGTACCGGCCCGGCGACGCCGTGGATGCGGTCCGCGACGGCGCGCTTCTCAACATCCTGCATCCGAGCTTCGATCTTCCGCTGATTCATACCGCCGCCGCGCTTGGCATGACCGACCTCGTCGTCGCGATGCTCGAGCGGGGCGATGTCGAGCTGGCAGTCCGGGACAAGTACGGACGGCTCGCGAGTGGCTGCGCGGAAATCTGCGCCGACGACCTGGACCTCAGCGACCGTCTGCTCGATGCGGAGATCGCGCAGTTCCGCGCCAAAGGTCGCGATCCGCGTCGCCCCCGCCCGACCGAACAGGGCCGCGACCCGTCCGCTGAATAGCGCCAAGATCGACGCTCATGAGCGAGGACTTCTACGGGCCTGACGCGGCGCTTGCGTTCCGGCGCTATGCGCTCCGGTCGTTGAAACGGCCCAGCATCGACCTTGACGGGCTAGAGGCGGATAAGACCCAGGATTTTCTGAAACTTTCGCTCCTCAGCATGCGCGACCATATGGGCTATGGGAAGGGTAATCGGCGGGCCGATGGAACGCCCTTTGCGGTATACCCCGCCTATCTCGACGATATCCTGCCGGACGCCTTCGCGGCCGAAGACGGGGGCGTGCATCTTTGCGGGCTGCATGTCGGGCTCGGCGCGGCGTTCTTCGAGGCGGCGCAGTACTGTTTTGCGCAACGCGCCTTCTTCCCGCAGATCGGCGATGCGCATGCGGAGGTCGATCCCGATCCGGTTGAGGGGTATCCGCCGGGCTTTTGGATGCGGGAGGTCGGCAATAAGGTGACGCCGGAGGTCTTTGTCGACGCGGTGCAGGCCTTTCTGCCGAAGGATCGGGTGCGTCGGTCGGCGGCGACCTTGCTCTGTCTGCTGATGATGCGGTTTGTCTGGTTGCATGAACTGTATCACTGCCTGAACGGACATGTGGGCTACGCCGCCGCACGCGGTTGGTCGCGCCGGGTGCGGGAGCGACGCGTGACACCGGTCGCACCCCAATCCAAGGCGGAGGACGTTCCCCCTGAGACGATGCGGCGGCTGGAACTGGACGCGGATAAATCCGCCTTCCATGCGCTCCTTCGTATTCAGCTCTCAGGCATTGAGAATATCACCGGCCTGCGATCCATGGCGATGGATGTGCGTCTCGACCTCACCGTCTTCGCCGCCTATGCGACGAGCTGGATGATGGCGGAATACGCCCGCCGGGACGGGTTTGAGACCGGCGGCGCCCATCCCTATCCGCATCACCGTTTGAACATCATGGTCCGAACCTACGCCAGCACGCTGTTCGACATGACCCCAGACGCGCGCGCGGTTCATGACCGGGTTCTGGGTCAGATGAACGGGCTTCACACGCGGTTCCCAAGCTTTCCGTCAGGCGATGGGCTGGTCGCGCAGATGCGGGACGCCGAACTCCAGGCGTTCTTGGACGGCGAGCAGGACGCGCTGACCGAACTTTGGCAGGCGTTGGATCCCTATCGCTTCAGCGCGCCCGAACCGGGATCATAGCAGATGGAGGCGTCGACTTCCCGCCTTCTAACCCTCCCGATAGGCTTCGATCCGGTCGGGCCGCGCCGGATGGGAGGGCGTGGCCGCTAAGGTGAGACGAGGCGCGAAGGAGAGCGCGTGCTCTTCGGCGCCGCCGAGCCGGGCGACGGCCCAGCCGCTGAACCGGTCGGCGTCCAACTCGTCGCGGTGGCGGGTGGCGCCGACGCCGTTGGTATGGCCGTAGATATGATGCCCGATCTCATGCGCCAGGATGGCGACCATATACCAGCCGAGCCCTTTCTCTTCGAACGGGAACCATTTGGCGTCATAGACCACATGCCGCTCCCGCGTGCGCACGGCGGCGAAGGCGACGCTCCCATTGTTGAAGTCGGCCTCATGCACGTGGAAGACCGGCCGCATGCCGATGAGATCGATGATCGCCTGCGTGGCGGAGAGCGCCAAAGGATCGGGCGCCCGCAGCGCGGATGTCTTTTTGAAGTCGGGCCTGGCGGCGTAGCAGCAGAGAATCTCCTCTGTCTCGAACGCGCCCGGGGACGTGGCGGAGACGGCGGCGCGCGCGGTGGGCGCCGATGCAGCGACGGCCAATCCGCCGAGAAGCTGGCGGCGGGTGATCATCGCTTGTCTTCCTCCCGGCGGGAGCGCGTGTCGATGAACGGGTTCGGCGGTTCCACATCGCAGACCCGCGTTCCGTCCGGCAGGATCGCACATGGGGACGGGGCGACGCCCGGATGATGGTGCATGGTTGAGGTCTGTGATCCGGTCAGCGCCACGTCGGTTGCGATCAGGGCGATGACCAAGAGGGCGACCAGAAAGCCGACGATCTTCGCGGCGTGACGGTGCAGCTGCTCCAAGAGCTCCGTCCAAGCCATCTCACCGCCCTCCGCCGTCGGGTTTGTCTGTCGGGTCGTCCTCGTCGGTCTTGTATTCGATCTTGCTCGGCGACCCGGATAGGTCGTTCTGCAGCCGCGTGATGACCTCGCCATCGATGGCGCCGTTGCGGATGGCGTCTTTGGCGTAGTCGGCGGAGAGGATGTCTTCGACGGTCAACGCGCCGACGCGCTCGGCGAACAATCCGGGGCGTCCGCGGATCTGCATGATCACCATGGCGTAGATCAGGACGAGGGTCGGCGCAAAATCCATCGCCAACCCGCCGACCCAATAGGGCGCGTTCTGCAGCGGATAGCGCAGTACGGCTTCGATCGGATCGATGCGGGCGAATCCCGGCGCAGGGCCGATATCCGCCGTCAGCGCAGCCAAGGCTGATGACAAGGCGGTCGCCGTCTCCCCCACCTCTTCGGCGATCCGGTCGAGGGCGGCGCGTTGTCGGGCGGCGCCGGCTTCGGTTCTGGCGCTGATCCCCTGCAGCCGCGCCTCATTGGGAATGGCCGCAAGGGTTCGGTTCACGCTCTCCACAAGCGGCCGCGGATCGGCTTCGGCGAGCGCCGCCAAAAGCGCGTCGGCCTGCCGGGCGAACCCCTGCAGCTTGATAGCGGCGTCTTGGCCGCCGGCCGCCGTCGCGCGCAGAGTGTCGAGCGTTTTCTGCGCAACCGCCATCGCCGGTTGGCGTTCGCTGATCTGTTCGTCGAGCGTTTGACCCTGAGCTGCGAACCGTTCGGCGATCGCGCCCAGGGTTTGCTCCACGGTGCCCGGGCCGGGTCCGCCGGAATAGGCGCCGTTTGTGATCTCGCTCTCCCGGCGCGTGCGGTAGAGCGCGGCGGCCTGCTCAAAATCGGGAATGACAGCTTTCACGCGCGCGAGCGCGCTTTGCCGCTCCGAAAGCGCGGCCTCATAGGATAGGATGGCGCTGTTCAGATGCTGCGCAATGGCGGACGCGCCGGCGATGCCGGCGACATTGAGCCAACTGCTGACGCCCGCGATCATCAGGGCCGCGACCGCGATCAGGATCAGCGCCAGCGCGCGCTCCCGCGCCGTCTCGACCTTCGCCGCGAGCGCCGGCGCGGCGGTCTACAGGAAATAGAGAACGGTGGAGGAGCCGATGGCGAACAGCACCGCATCCATCTTGGTGAGCCAGGTGACCAGGCCGGCGGCGAGCGCCATCGACGCGCCCTTATAGGTAAAGTACGCGCTGACGCAGCTGAGGATGATCAGAACGGCGCGCGCGGTCTGCGTGTTGAAGATCGGGATCGGAGCGAGGGATTGGCTGGGCATGATATCCTCTTCATCATCTGTGGGTTGATCCCCGCTGTAGAGCACGACGATCCAGCACCCTCCCTCATCGCTCCCTCATGGGCCCCCGATCACGCCCCCTGATGCCCGGGTTGGCCGGCGTCCTACATCCGGCCCAAGGCCCCGTCCCAATCGCGGTCCGGGGTCAAGGTGACGCCGCCGTCGCCCTGGGTCTCTCCCTCCATCACATCATCGCAGGCCATGAGGCGCGCGTGGATCTTGCGGGCCGGTTCGACGCCATAGACCGTCATGATGTCCTGCCGCTCCCCGAAATAATCGAGGCAGATATGGAAGGCGACGTCGTAATAGGCGTTTGGGCGCAGGAACCAGAAGCGCGGCGGGTTGCGGCTGTTGCGGAAGGCGAGCTTCTGTTGCTCCTCCTCCGCATCGTCATGTTGGTAGAGCGTGAAACTGTGCGGATGGCGCCGCTCATACCGGTCCCAACCGAAGCCCTTCTTGATGCTGATCGCCTCGGGCGTGAAGCGGATCACTTTCCGGAATTTGAGAAGCGCGGCGAGGCTGTAGCGCAGGACCGGATAGATGAGCAGGACGCCGCCGAGCGCCCAGGCGATATCTTCGCCGGATGGCTGCGGATGATCGTAGAGACCCATCGTCGCCAGGACCAAGACGCCCAAAGCGGCCGCGAGGCTGATCCAGCGGATGAACCGCAGCATCAGCGGATGCAGCGCGCGGGCCTGGACCGTAATCGTGAGATTGCCGCTATCGTCTTCGTCGAAACGGGTTGTCGGCTTGCCGCGGAACGGCGGTTTGCGGGTATGGGCTTTGGGCGTCGTACTCATGGCAGGCTCCTCTCAAGGATGACACAAGCCTGCACGGTAGGACCGGCCGTCAGGGCCGGCCCTCATACCTTCCTCACATCTTCAGCCATGCCCGAAATATCCGGCGAAAGGCGCGGTTCGGTCGTAATATTCGACTCTCTGCAGGATGGCGGGGGCCTTGCCGGCGAACAGGATCAGTTGGCGCTTGAGGGCGTCGTCGCGGGCGAATGTGCGGGCGACCTCGTCCTGGGTCATCAGATCGTGGAGCTCTTTCGACTGGTTGGCGCCTGTGAGGCCCTTGTGGCGCTGATCCTCCGCCGTGTCGCCGGTCTTGGTGGTGGGGACCGGCGTCTTGCCCATGCGCTTGGTCAGTGTCTCGGTTGTCGCGAGGTCGGTATTGCCGAAGGCCTGGATCACGCCCGCATTGGCGGCGAAGCTCTCGAAGCGTTTGCCGTAGAGCGCCTCGCCCTGGTTCCAGTCCTGCAGGATGGTCCAGAGCTTCACATGGAAAGAAGCGATCTGGCCCGCGGCATCCTGCAATTGGGACATGAAGCCGAGCACGGGGAACTCGTCGAGACAGGCGAGGACGGGCGCCTTCGGGACGGTCTCTTCTTCCTCCATCGCCTGCAGCAATTGATTGACGATCAGCCGGAGCCAGCGGTTGCAGGTCCCCATCCGGGTCGCGGGCAGGCAGAGAAAGACCGAGATCCCGTTCGGGTCCCGCTTCAGATCGGCCAGATCAAAATCATGGCCGGACAGGACGCGCTTCATGGCGCCGTAATCGAGGAACTGGGTGTGGCGATGGGCGGTGGAAAGGACGCTGGCACGTTCATTCTCCGACTTGTCGTAGAAGCTCGCCATGCTGCCGTCGATCGCGTCGGCGACATCCTCCAACCCCTGCTCCCGCAACGCGCGCGCCGCGTTCGTCGCTTGGACGGGAAGTTCATAATGGCCGCCGTCCGGGGTCGTGGCGAGCGCGTTGTTGACCCGTTTGCGCACGGTTCCGAGATGCCGGTCTTGATCCGGAACATCCGGCGCCAGCGCCACATAGAGGATAAGGCCCAAGAGGAACTGTCCGGCGGACTCGTTCCAATGCGGGTCCTTCTCATCGGGGCTTTTGATCACGAGCGCATCGACGATCTGCACCGCATCTTCGACCGCATAGGGGTTGGCGCGCGTGAGACGGGCGAGCGGGTTGAAGCGCGCTTGGAACTGGCGCGCGCCGCCGCGGGCCCGGTCGAACGGGTCGAGGACATAGACTTTCTGGCCCAACGCCGCGCGCACCATGGCGGTTGTGTTGGCGAGCTCCGCCTTGGGATCGGTGCAGAGCGCGCTCCCGCGATAGAAATACAGGTTGTTGATGACGGTCACCGACTTCCCCGCCCTTGATCCCGCGATGGTCAGGATGTGTCGGTTGTCCTCAAACCCGATCAAACGGTCCCCGATGGCGCCGAGCAGGATTTTGCCGCCCGGATCGCGCGGATCATAGGCAAGCGCCGCCGCCGACCGCATGCGCGCCGGGTCCTGGAAGAACGCCATGGGGACTTTCTGATCGCGCAGATATCGCGCGGTCACGCCGCGTGGCACATCGGAGAGAAGGTCGGGATGGTCTTGGTCGGATGACATGAGGGCTTTCCTTTCCGCAGCGCTTTGGTCTCGCCGCCCGGCCCCAGCGCCAGGCGCGTTTGGAACCCAGTAGCGCGCGCGGTCGATCCGCCCCTCACGACTGCCTCACCATGCCAGCGATCATCCTGTGTGAGCGCCATGCCCTCTGTCGAATCCGGCGCCGGTGTTTTGCGGTGCGCGTTCCAACCGTCTTCCCCCTTTCTTCGATCGCCCATCGACCGACCGAGGCCTTTTGACGAGGGTCAACCTGGACCCAAATCGGGGGCCTTCTCAAAAAGAATTTTCCTAGGACGCAGGCGTCCATAGTCGCGAAACAAAATTCTTTTACGGGCCGCCTTCCCGCCGGTTCCCGTCGCAAGGCCAGGCGGCCCTTGATAACGCCCCCGATCCGGGTCGCGTTCCGGTGTGACCTAAGAAAAGGCCGCATCGGGCGGTCTTGACCCAACGAAAAGGAGAAAATCATGATTGTTGGAACTTTCACAAAAACCCAAACCGGCTCGTTCGAGGGCCTTGTCGAAACCCTGATCTTCAGCGCGGACCTGGTGATCCAGCCCGTTGAGAAGGACAAGGACCGCGCGCCGGACTACCGGGTGCACGCCAAACATAATGGCGCTGAGGTCGGCGCGGGCTGGAACGAAAAGTCCCAGCGGACGAACGAGCCTTATATCTCGCTCAAGATCGACGACCCGTCCTTCGCCTATCCGATGTGGGCGGCCCTGACCAAGAGCGAGACCGGCTACGCCCTCAAATGGTCCCGGCCGCGTCCCAAGTCAGGCCAGGACGGCGCGGAGGCGGAGGCGGAGGGCGGCGATACGCTCTAACCCCGGACTCCAGCCGCAAAAACGGCCCCGGCGGCATCGTCGGGGCCGATTGCGTTGAGGGTGTCGGGTTCGTCAGGCGGCGACCATCGGGATCTTATGCTCCCCGCAGAGCAGCCGCGCGCTGTGTTTGGCCCAGGCGTTGAGGCTGCAGCTCGGACAGGTGAACTTTTGCCGCGCGCCGGACTTGTCGCCGTCTTCTTCCTCCGCCCCGCCCGGCGCCTTCGGCGTTTTGGCCTCGGCCGCAACGGGGCGCTCGGACCAGCGCAGGGCGAAGCGGCGCTGTTCCAACTGGCGCATCGCATTCTCGAACGCGCCGCCGGGCAGGATATAGTGGGACATCGTATCGCCGGTCTCCTTGCCGCCCGGCTCGCCCGTATGAGAAGGTTGCAGGCCGAGCGCCTTCATCCGGTCCGCCCATTGGCGATTGTGATACGAGCCTCGGCCGGGCTTGCCGTAATGATGCTGCCAGAGATGGACCATCTCGTGGACCAGCGTCGCCAGGGTCGCGGCGAGGGACCGGTCCTGAAAATGACGCGGGTTCAGCGCGATCTCATCGCAGAGCTCGCCCAGATCGGCGCCGAACCGGTCGCCCGCAAAATACCCGAAACACCGACCGTGCCGGCGCAGGGTGATGACGCAGTCCGGCAGACGGTTGTCGAACAGCCGCGCGTTGAAATACTCATAGGCGCGCTGAAGCGTGTCGTAAATCTCCGGCGTCGGCGGCGGCCCGCTGCGGCGGGGACGCTCGGTATAGCGGTCTTCTGGCATGGCGGCGAGACTCCTCTGTCTCACCGAGCCTAGGTCGGCGATCCGGCGCGCCGCCTCACGACGCCCTCAGCGAAGATGGGGCGGGGGCGCGTCCACAAGCGGACCGGGCCCTCGACGCTGGCGCGTCCCAAGCCCCGCCGGCGGGTCTTGGCCATACGGTATCGGTCCCTCGCGCAGGATGCGGAGGCGCCGGCGGACCGGCGCCGCTTGTTCGCGCGTGCCGGGCACGCGCAGGGAACCCTGATTGTCAGCTTATATCGGAACCGGGGACGCGCTGCTGTGGGTCAACGCTCTTCCGCCGTAAGGCGTCGCTGCGCCTCGATCGTCAATAAACCCCTTCCGTGGCCGCGAGAGGGGCGCGGGCGCGCCTGACGGTCTCCCGAGAAGAGCGCCGCCGGTCCCGGCTCTGACCCATCCCCGCTTCCGATCGACCGCCGGGCTGCGGCGCGCGCATCCGCGCGCAGGTTTTTGCCTTTCTCTCCGGACGCTCGGCGCTGGCCAAGGGTTCATGCGCGGGGGTGAAGGGTTCGCTTCCGCTCATCAACTCACCATCCATGGAAAGGAGTCAAATCATGGAACTGAAAACAATCGACTTGGAGAAACTCAAGACCACGAAGGTCAATGTACGAAAGAAGGATGCGAAGGAGATGGCCGATCTTCTGCCCAGCATCCGCGCGCTCGGGCTGTTGCAGCCCTTGCTGGTGCGGCCCAATTGCGATGGGTATGAGGTTGTGGCGGGCGGCAGACGGCTGCAGGCGCTGCGGACGCTCGCCGAGGAAGGCGGGAAGGCGGCGCCCGTTCCTTGCATCGTGATGGCGGCGGGCGATGACGCGCGGGCTATCGAAGCGTCCTTGGCGGAGAATATCGCGCGCCTGCCGATGGATGAAATCGACCAGTACAAGGCCTTCGCCGCGCTGATCAAACAGGGGCTGGACGCGGAAAGCATCGCGGCCCGGTTCGGGGTGACCGAGCGTCTCGTGCGCCAGAGGCTCGCCATCGCCAACCTGGCGGCGCCGATCCTCACAGCCTACCGCAACGGCGATATCCATGTGAATACGGTGCGGCTGCTCACCATGGCCACGCCGAAACAGCAGAAAGCATGGCTCGCGCTTTATCGGGGCGACGCGGCGCGGGCGCCGGAAGGCTACCGCCTCAAATGCTGGCTCTTCGGCGGGGCTGAGATCGAGACCGGCGTGGCGCTGTTCGACCTCGACCTCTATCCCGGCAATCTTGTCGCCGACCTCTTCGGGGAGGCGACCTACTTCGACGATGCGGAGGCGTTTTGGGCCTTGCAGAGCAGCGCGATCGCCGAGGCGGCGGCGCGCTATCGCGCCGAAGGATGGACGGATGTGATCGTGCTGGATATCGGCGAGCCGTGGTTCGCCTATGAGCATGTGGACACGGCCAAGGAGGATGGCGGCAAGGTCTTCATCCGGCCGACCCGAAACGGGGAAGTGCTGTTCTATGAGGGCCAGCTTCACCGGAAGGAGGCGCGCAAGAGACAGGCGGCGGCCGACACCGCGTCGGAGCCGTCCCCGCCCTCCAAACCGGAAATCACCCACGCCATGCAGAACTATCTGGCGCTTCACCGCCATGCGGCGGTGCGGGCGGCGTTGCTTGGGCGGCGCGGTCTCGCCCTGCGTCTGGCCGTGGCTCAGATCATCGCGGGCTCCGGCTTGTGGACAGTCTGCGCCGATCCGCAGAAAGCCCAATCGCCCGCCATCGGCGAAAGCCTCGCGGCGAACAAGGCCGAGGCCGTCCTGCGCGGGGAACGGAACGCCGTAAAAGCGCTTCTTGAGATCGAGAGTCCGCCCAACCATCCGGTGGCCCGGCGATCCGCCGATCATGCGGAAGGGGGCGACCTTCACTCGCTGTTTGCGAAGCTGATCGAACTCAAGGACGCCGATGTCATGCGCATCCTTGCCTATGTCGTCGCGGAAACACTGCCCTGTGGCGGCGATCTGGTTGAGGCGCTCGGTCAGGTTCTCAAGGTGGATATGGCGGATTGCTGGGTTCCCGACCAGACTTTCTTCGATCTCCTGCGGGACAAACCGGCGATCAACGCCATGGTCCGGGAAGCCGCCGGCAAGAACGCGGCGGACGCGCATGTCGTCTCAACGGCGAAGGTCCAGAAATCGATCCTTCAAGATTGCCTCAAGGGCGAGCGGGATGGCGGGAAAGCCGATTGGACGCCGCGCTATATGCAGTTTCCCATGAAGGCCTGCACAAAGCGGGGCGGCATCCGCGCCATGGAGGAATGGGCGCTGATCAAACGCTGCTACCGCTGATCGCTACAGACCGGCGATCCACTAGGCCGTCGGGCGCAGGCGCGTCCGGCGGCCTCTATTTATGAAAAATCAGGGAAATCCGCGCGGGAAAACAAGGCGATTAACAGTCAAGCCCGAATTGGAATGTACATTACAAAAACCGATTCCCTACGCGAAGAAGCAACCGAACAACGACCCACAGGAAATACACGATAAAATATAGCACTCAATAGACAGAAAATACACACCAATGATAAATATTAGAACAATCTTAAACTCTTTCTCCTACACTTGACATAAGACCGGTTGAAACAAAAGGGAACACAAGGTGTGCGGGGTATTACCCCCCGCCAACCTTGAGGGGGGACGTCCCGTCCCCCGCTAACCCCCCTGGGACGCGCTAGGTTCAACCGATCCCTTTGGAATCGGCTTTGCCAAGCGCGTGCACCGACCAACCGGCGCAACACAACCGACCCGCGCGCGCCACGACCGACCCACCGGACAACACGAACCGGCGGCGTGAGGAGGCGATGAGGGAAGCAACGCCGCCGCCGGTCTAGAACCAAGAAGGAGCCATGCCGACAGAAAAACCGAAGACCAAACGACAACCTCCCACCAGCATCCGGCTGCGGCCGGACGTGCTCGCCCATCTGCACGCCACGAAAGACCGCACCGGCAAATCCCTCTCGGCTCAGGTCAATGAAGCTTTTGGGGAGGCCTTCTCCAATATCGAGACGCCCCGACAGCAGCGCCGACCGCCGATTGAAAAAGCCCTGCTCGCGCAAATGCTGGGTGAGCTCGCCGTGCTGAAGGCCAAGGCGCATGAAATTGCGCTTGCTGGCGGCGATAACAGCGCCCTCCTCCTCGAAGAAATCCGCGACAGTCTGATCGAGCTGCGCACGATCCTGATGCGGCTGTTGGGGCGGCGGCGGTGATCCCGTTCGGCTCGCAGCGCGGCAATGGCGGCGATCTCGCGGTTCATCTGCAGAACGCGCAGGACAATGAGTATGTCGAGATCGCTGATCTGCGCGGGGCGCTCGCCGAGGACCTGAACGGCGCCTTCGCCGAATGGGAGGCGCAGGCTCACGGCATGACCCAATGCCGGAACTATCTCTACAGCCTGTCGATCAATCCCGACCAGCGCCAGGGTCGGCTCACGCGCGATCAGTATGACGATTATATCAGCCGCGCCGAGGACAGTCTCGGCCTGTTCGGCCAGCCGCGCGCCGTCGTCTTCCATATCAAGGACGAGCGCGAACACTGCCATGTCGTCTGGTCACGGATCGACATCCAGGATCAGAAGGCGATCCAGATCCCGTTCGACCGGCAAAAGCTGATGATGGTGACGCGCGCGTTCGCCCGCGACCATGGGCTCAAGCTGCCGGACGGCTATTACAAGGACCGCGACGCTGACCTCGAGAAGAACAAACAGCTCTCGCTCTACGAGAAGAACCAGCAGGATGTCAGCGGCCTGACCAAGGAAGATCGGATCGCGCTGGTCACCGATCTTTGGCGCCAAAGCGACAGCGCCAAGGCCTTCGTCGCCGGTCTTGAGCAGAACGGCTATATGCTCGCCACGGGGCGGCGGCCCTATATCCTCGTCGACAGTCTCGGCAATATGAACGCGCTGCCCAAACTGATCGGCGACAACAGTATTCGCACCAAAGACATCCGCGCCTTCCTGGAGGGCGACTATCCGCCGGACGCGCTCCCCGAGGTCGAGGAAGCGCGCGCGCTCGTCGCCGAACACCGGGCGCAGCAGAAGGAGCATTCGGTCAAGGACAAGCAGCACGATCGGCGCGATCAGCTGAAAGACATGCATGAGAAACGCCGCACCCAGCTCGAGAAGGAAATCGCCGAGAAACTCGACCGCCAAAAGGCCGACCGGCTGGCCTTGGAAAACCGACAGGCGGATGCACGCAAACAGGCGCGATCCCTCTTCCTCGCCGAGTCAAAACGGCTACGGGAACAGCGAGAAGCGACCAAGCCCACCGGTCTCGCCGGCTTCCTCGCCCGCGTCACCGGCGCCGAGCTCCTCCGCCGTCAATTGCACAAACGCCAGGACCGTCAGCGGCACGCGGTCTATCAGCAGGAGAAACAAACGCGACAACTGGAGCAGCAGGCGAAACAGGAAGACCAACGCCAGCAACACCAAATCCAGGCAATGGAGCTCCGCCGCAAAGAACAGGCCCTCAAGGAACAACAGGCGCGCGAAACACAATCCCTCGAAAAGGCCTTCCAACTCGAACAGAACCGGAAATACCTCCAGGCCCACGGCCATGATCATGGCAAGGGACGGCCACTGGAGCACAAGCCAACCCTAACCCTCGACCTCACCCCACCCGGCCGCTTCGCCGTCCCCCACAAAGCCAAAACCCGCTTCGCCAAACCCTCCCGCGAGAACCAGGAAAAGATCGACCGCTTCGCCGCAAAACAAGCGGCGACAACACCGACCAACCCGAACCTATCTCCGCAGCAATCGAACCCAAACCAGTCCGACATGAATCGCCAATTCTCAACGGCAAGCGAGCCGTTGCGAGGCGCCGACCAGGCGAACGCGTCAGGCGCCGAAGGCGAAACACGCTCAGAACCTCGGTTCACCCCCAATGGCCGCGGTGACAACTCGCAAGGGCGCGAAAGATAGTGTCCAATTCGCTATAGATTGTTTGCTGAATTATGGCGCAGTTCTTTGAACGACAATTTACTGTATTGGCAATGCGTCTTCGCCAATATCGCCGCGGCGCAGGCCACCCCTGCGGATCCTTCTTTCGGCAGACTTCCTGCGTCGAACGATCCGCGCCCGCGATCTGCTCCCACAGTGACATCCAGCGCAGGCCGGGCCCCTTGCGCGCGACGCCCGGTACTGTACGATTTGTCGATGGCGCACCGCGCCTGAGGGACAGATGGGGGGGGGGGAGACAATGACATTCTCGGAACGGTGGAAGTCGGCCTTTGAGCGGCGCGACAGCGAGGCGCTCGCAGATCTCATCGACGACAGCTTCGTCTTCGTGCGCCACCAGTCGGACACCGATATCGGCAAGGACGAGATGGTGCGGATCTGGTCGGCCGACGGCCCGCGCCCCGAAAGGCGGGCCTACCGCATCGTCTATGAGAACGCCGATATCTGCGTGTCCCACCAGTTCATCGACTTTCCCAGCGGCGACACAGAAGCGGTGATGGTCGTGATGCTTTTGAAGGACGGAAGACTCGTCCGTATGGAAACAGGAGCAACCCCCATAACGTCATAGGGTCGCACCCTAGCCCAGGTGCAAGGATACTCGAGCGGATCGAATGTAAGTATCTACGACACCCATCCCAGGACGCCGCCAAAGAGTGCGCGTTGGAACCCCTTGTCGTTGATTGAGCATTGGCCAGCGCCAAAGGTCGGTTCACGCAATGACGGCTACTGCCGGCAGCCAACCAAGACTCGCCTGCCCCGCTGACTCACCCGAATCCATTTACGCGCCGATAGCGTCGTTTCCAGTTTCCAAGCGCGGAAATTATCTGGGCAACAAATTTCTTTTCCGAACATTCCGGCGAATGAAGTCCGCCAGCAAGCGAATGCGGAGAGGAACGGCGGCGTTCGCGCTGTAGACGATGTGCAGCGGGAGGCTCGGCGGCGACCAATCTGGTAACAGCCGCACCAGACGCCCGGACTTCAGATGGTCCGCCATCACCCATTCAGGCATCATCACCACGCCTGCGCCCGCCGCCGCATATTCCACCAGAGTGTCGCCTTGATCAGCGATCAGGGCGCTGTTGATCGCCACTTCCTCGATCTCATCGTCCTTGGTGAACCGCCAAGTCTGAGCCGATCTCATTCTGCTAAAGGCGACGCATTGATGCGCTGTGAGGTCCGCGGGCCTTTCAAGTCTGGCCGCCTTCTTCAGATAGGATGGAGCCGCCGCAAGGGACAACGGATTAGACGAAATTCGGGAGGCGATGAGGGTCGAGTCTTCCAGGTGGCGGGCGCGAACAGCTAGATCGACACCCGTACCGACAATGTCCACATGTTGTTCGGTCAGAAAAGCGAGCACCTCGATGCTGGGGTATTCTCGAACAAACTCCGCCACCAGAGGCGCGATGATCAGCCGCGATAGGACTGGCGACAGGGAAAGCCGCACAAGCCCGGTGGGCGTTTGTGCGTCAGTCCGGATCTGGGTATCGGCGGCGTTCAGATCATCCAAAATCCGTAAGCAATTCCGGAAATAGTCTTCTCCCAAGGTCGTCAGAGAGACTTCGCGCTGGTTGCGTCGAAGCAGCTGGACGCCGAGATGCTTCTCCAGCGCCGACACACGTTTGCTGATCGTGCCCTGCGCCAAACCCTCAAGCTTCGCCGCCTCGACAAAGCTCCTGGTCTGGGCGACACGGACGAAGGCGCGCATTGCAAGAACTTGATCCATATAGATTATTCTATTCTAGAATTGTACATATTCCTAGCCGAATGTGGGCTTGGTCGCAGGATTGTGACACGATCCTTCTCAGGCCAACGAGCCAATTAAGAACAATTTTTTCTAATGCACCCTCAAAAAGCGCGGCTTTTGCGGGAACGGGAGAACTGTGTCTGGCGATCGGTGAATCTGGAGCGATGTGGCGACGACAAGGCGTGCTGATGAACGGTCGGACCGGTTTATCCGCGTCGGCGATACCGAGCCCGGATTGCGGCCATCGAACTGACAAAGGGGGGAACAATGGGACCGCAAGGTCAGCGACGTCGACGCCAATCTCTGACCCGCTTAATGGTCTGTCCACGGACGCTGAACGCGCGTGCGGCGGACGGTGCTCTTGGCTTTTTCACCTTTTGTGCGTTGCGGGTCCGGCGGGAGGGACGCCAGAACCAGCACCGCAATCTTTTCGGCGCATAGAGTGTGACGTGAGCCATGGGTCAAGACATCCCATTGCTCACGGCCAGTTACCTCAAGTGCGCAATAGAGTTCGCCAAGGCCGAGCTTGGCGATCGCGGCTGCCGTCGCGCCCTGGCGGATGCCGGGCTGCCCGGATGCTTGCCGGCGCTAGAAGGATTCTTCGTACCGGAGGCTTCCGTTGCACTGTTCTTGGAGAGTGCGGCGCGCCAATCAGGCAACCCCTCACTCAGCGCCAGACTCGGCGAGCGTACCAATGTCGCCGCTCTCGGCGCTTGGGGGCGCTATATCGTGGAAGGAGAAACGCTTGGCGCCAGCCTGGAACGGTTCGACCAGGTGGCTGTCTGTTTCTGCAGCTACCAGGGCGTAAGGATCGCACGAACGGATGATCTGGTCTGGTTCGGGTTTCGGTTTGCAACATCAGAGCGCCGCCCGCAGATCCACCTTGGCCTCGCCGCGACCGGATTTCTCATCAGCATTGTGCGTTACTTTGCAGGGCCGGACTGGTTTCCGGAGAGCGTTCGACTGGATGTTCCACCGCCGCCCGCCTCGCCGAGCGCATTGGAAGACATATTGCCGACCAACATCCAATACGATGCGGATTTCATCGGCTTGGCGCTTCCAAAGGAATTGCTTGCGCTTCAACGGCGATCTGGCTTGCCGCTTAGCGGCGTCACGGTGTCCGACGCTCTGCGCGCCCGACACCACCAGCCGTCCGAAAAATTCGAAGCGGCCGTGGAAGAGATCATCCGGGTGCAAATCGCAACGGGACAAGTCTGCCTCGACGCGGCGGCGCGCTCGCTCGATCTAGGCGTCCGAACCGTTCAGCGGACATTGGACGCAGCGGGTCTGGATTTTCGCCACATGACAAGCCGCGTAAGAATGGAGATTGCCCATGAGCATGTCAGGGAAACCGATCTACCACTGGGCGTGATCGCTGAATCGCTGGGCTATACGAACCAGTTCAACTTCTCGCGCGCATTTCGCAAGCACTTTGGGCAGTCCCCCTCCAAAGTCCGGAAACTGGCCGCGCCGAAGGACGAGGCTATCCCACGGGACCCGATCATCGAGCATTTGAGCACACGCTGAAAAGACTCTCGGCAGATAAGGACTATCCTGTGAACCAAAAATAGGCGCCAAACTTAGAGGCGGGCTGCGACCGTCACGCATTCCGTCTTGAGCGCGCCCGAGCCGGAACGGGAAGCGAGCCAGGAGAAGAGAGCAGAGGGAGGTGAGCCCTGAATGGCTACTCTCGCCGCGCTCACTCGGCCAGCACGATGTCGATACCCGTGGGCATGGGAAAGCTGCCCTGAAGGCCCAGTGCATCATCACGCTTGATTTCCATTCCGACGCAGGTCCGCGTATTCTGAAAGCCGGTGCCGCCGATCCCTTTGACAAGCGTGACCCCGGCCCCCATTCCGGCATAGAAGCCTGCGAAATCCTCCGGTTCTTCGAGATTATAGACCACGCCGCTATAGGTCATGTTCACAGCGCCGACTTCCAGGACCTTCGCGCCCTTGGCCTTGAACTTGAACGTGCGGCCGTCATCCATTTCGACGGTTCCACTACCCCAGCGCACCCCGATGATGAACCCGACCGCGTTGCCTTCGCCGGTCACCGTACCGGTCCGTACGAGTTCCATATCCTTGCAATCATTCTGCTCGGCGGCCCGGTCGGCAGCCTGGTCGTCGGCTCGGCTTGGCAGCGCGCCTTGCGCCATGAAAGCGGTAAAAACCGCCAGTCCGATAAGTGTGCGCATCGTTTGTGTGCTCCTCTTTTGCGCCTTGGACGATCATCCGACCAAGACCAAGGGACAACGCAAGGCGGCCGGACATCGGTATCAGCGCCGCGCCGCCTTGGACCGCTAAGTATCGCCCTAACGAGCTCCCTCGCGCGCCGCATGCGGATCGGCGTGAAGTGGAAATTTCCCTCTCGTATTCTGCACCGTACCACCGGTGCTTGCACTCTGGGAACCGGCTCTCGGCCGAGTGTCACGAAATGATATAGATCGACGCTTCAACGAAAAAGTTAATAGGGCTAGCGTGTGTTCAATTCATTCCGTCACGGGGGCCGGGATCATCAACGTCCGGCATTGTGGTGGGGCTGAGTTCCGATTTCTGCAAAGGGAGGTTGTTATGAGAACGCACAGATCACATGCTCGCACGCCGTTGTGGCAGCCGCCGAATCAACGGCGTTTCCATCACCCCAGCTACGCCGAACTGAACAGCCAGGGGTGGAAAGCCACCCAGGCCGAAGAAAAACTATCCGAGGATGCATATCAGCGCGAACTCAAATGGGCGCTTGAGATGGGGCTGCCCGGCGCCGACTCCCTGGAAAGCCGCAACATTCCCACGTTCTCGCGTGGGGAGAAGCCGCATTTCGCCGGCATCAACACCTTCCTCAAGGCGCCCTATGTTGAGAATGTGCGCGACGTGGGCAACTACGACGCGGCGGTGATTGGGGTTCCCTTCGACGGCGGCACGACCTATCGGCCGGGCGCACGGTTCGGGCCGCAGGGCGTCCGCAAGATTTCCGCGCTCTACACCCCCTACCATTACGAAACGGGGGTCGATCTTCGAGAGCAAATGACGCTTTGCGACTCCGGCGACATCTTCGCGATTCCAGGCAATCTGGAGAAGAGCTTCGATCAGATCTCACGCGGCGTCGCCCATGTGGCTTCGTCCGGAGCCGTGCCGCTGATTATCGGCGGCGACCATTCGATCGGCTTTCCGTGCGTTCGCGGCATCGCCCAATGCACCAGCAAGAAAATCGGGATCATTCACTTCGACCGGCACATCGATATGCAGGCGAAGGATCTCGACGAGCGGATGCACAACACGCCTTGGTATTGGGCGACCGAGCTCGACAATGTGTCGGCGCATAATCTTGTCCAGATCGGCATCGGTGGTTGGCAGGTCCCCAGGATCGCCACGAAGGAAGTCGTAAAACGGGGGTCGAACGTGCTGACCATCGACGACGTCGAAAGGCTCGGGCCGGAGAAGATCGCCGAGGTCGCCCTTGATCTCGCCTGGGATGGCACGGACATGGTGTATCTCAGCTTCGATATCGACTGCGTGGATTGCGGCTTTGTCCCCGGGACCGGCTGGCCCGAACCCGGCGGGTTCCTGCCGCGGGAGGTGCTCAAGATTGTGGGGCTCGTGGCGGCCCAAGGGGTCTGCGGCGTTGAGGTGGTCGAGGTTTCACCGCCCTACGACACATCCGACATCTCGGCTCTGTTGGGCCTGCGGGTGATGGTCGACGTGCTTGGCTCCATGGTGGCGCATAACAAGCTTGGCGCCCACAAGGGCTTAATCGACAAACCGGTGACGTTCTGATGGCTGAGCTCGGACATAATTCGGCGGCCGGCAGGCCGACCCAGTGGCAGACGCCGCATCTTCCGCACGATCACGAAGGTGAGACGACGACCGATCCTAGAGAGCCGGATCTCGACCTGGTGGAGTCGGCGTTCGTTGAGGCGTTCGGATCGGCGACCGATCCGACGAGCTTTCTGCGGCTCTCTAAGATTCCGTTCGTGACCGAGCGGGGTGGGACGAAGCTGGAGCTCTTGCGAGTCCAGGTCGAGAGCACGGCCGATGTGGCGTCGGTCACCCCTTGGATGGGTGGCGGTCACCGGGTGGCGCCATTGCCGGCGGCTCTTGTGTCGCGCCGAGGCCGCCTGCGCTTCGTGTATTTGGCGAGCGATCAGCGCCTTGAGCTGTCGCTTGCCGATGTCCGCGATCTTCCCGACCTCACGCCGCCCGGCGGCGGCTGGATGGACTAGGACTTCTCTAACCCTAGTCCCACAGCCGCCAAAGGTCGAACGACTGTTCCGCGGGTCGCCTGTCGCCTGAATGCGTTATTGCGCCCGTACCGATCGTCCTCGTTTCAGGCACCCAAGGATTGAGTTGGGCAAAGAGAAATGGTCAAGGCGTACGAGAAACCGAAGCCAGCACGCGGTCGAAGGATGTCGCTTTTCGTCATTCTCGTACCCGCGTTGCTCGCTTCGGGCTGCGACGAACCGGAGATCGTTCAGGAAGAGCCTGTGCGTCCGGTTCGCGCCATGAAGGTCGCCGACTTTGCCGGGGTGACCGAGCGCAGTTTTCCCGGACGTGCGGCGGCGACGCAGGAGATCAACGCGGCGTTCCGTATTTCGGGCCAGCTCATAAAGCGCCCGATCAAGGTTGGGGAGGATATCAAGAAAGGCGACCTCATCGCCGCGCTGGATCCTTCCACGTTTCAGGCCGAGGTGACCCGTTCAAACGCGGATATGGTTTCGTCGCAGGCCGCCCATGAAAGGGCGGTTCTAGAATTGGATCGACAGAAGGAGCTTCTCGCGAATGGATGGGTCACTCAGGCTCGCGTGGACACGGTTCAGGCGACTGAATCGGCCGCGCGCGCCAGTGTCATTGCCGCGGCGGCGGCCTTGGAACGCGCGGAACTCGACCTGTCCTTTACGGCGCTGACAGCGCCATTCGATGGCGTTGTCGTCGACACCTATGTGGAGAATTTCCAAGAGGTTCTCGCCAAACAACCCATCGCGCGGATCGTCGACACGTCCCAGATCGAGTTCGATATCGATATTCCCGAAGGGCTCATCTCGATGGTCCCCTATGTGCAGGACATGCGGGTGCGATTCGACGCGTTTCCGGACTTGGAGGTGCCGGCGAAGGTCGAGGAGATCGGAACAGAGGCCTCGCAGACGACCCGCACCTATCGGGTCACCTTGATCATGGACCAGCCCGAGGGCGTTCGGATATTGCCAGGCATGGTGGGAACGGTCACCGGGTCTGCAGCGCCGCCGAGCGAAGAGCGGCCCCTCAACATCGTCGTGCCGACGGCTGCTGTATTCGCCTCCAAGCAGAGCAACGAGAGCTCTGTGTGGGTGATCGACGAGTCCTCTAACACCGTAAACCGCCGACCGGTGCAAATCGGGAATCTCATCAGCGGCGGGTATGTCATCGATGCGGGTCTTGAGCCCGGCGAGATCATTGCGACGGCCGGTGCGAACTTCCTGCGCGAAGGTCAGAAGGTCCGTCCCGAGGTTCGGTAGGGAGACGCCCCCATGAGTCTGCCCGAATTTGCGATCAAGAACCGCGCCTTTACGTATTTCGCGACCTTCCTTTTGGTGGTCGCCGGGATAGGCAGCTTCTTCAATCTGGGTCAACTGGAAGACCCGGAATTCGCGGTGAAAACGGCCGTTGTCTCCGTGAAATATCCTGGCGCCAGCCCCGAAGAGGTTGAACAGGAAGTCACGGACCGCATCGAGATCGCGATCCAGGAGTTGCCGCAGCTTCGTTACGTCGAATCCTGGTCGCGCGCGGGCGAAGCGCTGATATCGGTCGAGATCAAGACTGAGTACTGGGCCGACCAACTGCCGCAGGTATGGGACGAATTGCGGAGCAAAATCGACGACATGCGTGCGTCGTTGCCGCCGGGTGTCGAGGATCCGGTGATCACCGATGACTTTGGCGATGTGTTCGGATTCCAGTTGGCCTTGATTGGTGATGGATTTACCGATGCCGAGCTTGAGGATTTCGCCAAAGACCTCCGAAGGGAGCTCAGCGTCGTCGAAGGCGTAGCGCGCGCGGACCTTTGGGGCGTGCAGCACCGAGTGATCTACTTGGACGTCGCCGAACCGCAGCTTGTCGAGCTGGGTCTGAGCGATTCCAGCATCGAAAACACTCTGCGCCAACAGAACATGGTCGTTAACGCCGGAAATGTCGACGTGCAGGCGCGGCGGCTCCGTATCGCGCCCACCGGCGAATTTCGCTCTCCGGAAGATATCGGCAAACTCACGATTCGGCCGTCCTTGACCGATAGCCTGCAAAGCGGCGAGGCCGGCTTCCTTGGCGACCGCTCGTCCGAACTGATCCAGATTCGCGACATTGGCACGGTCAGCAGGGGGTATCTGGAGCCGCCCCATACGCAAATGCGCTATCAAGGCCAGCCGGCGATCGGTCTGTCCATCACCAACGCGGCGGGCGAGAATGTCGTCAAAGTCGGAGAGGCGATCGACCGACGACTGGCGGAGCTCGTGGCCGAGTTGCCTGTGGGCGTCGAGGTGCGAAAGGTGCACTGGATGTCCGATGTCGTCGCCGACGCGACAGGCGGATTCTTGACCAGCTTCGGACAGGCGGTCCTGATCGTCTTAGTCGTACTCACAATCTTCACCGGTTGGCGGATGAGCATCATTATCGGCACGGCGCTCGTTCTATCCATTCTGGCCACCTTCATCATCATGACGCTGACCGGGATCGATCTACAACGGATGTCCCTCGGCGCGCTCATCATCGCTTTGGGCAGTATGGTGGACAGCCCCCTGGTCGTGGCGGACGGCACGGCGGTTCGGTTGCAGCGCGGTATGGAGCGCAGTGAAGCCGCTGTCGAGGCCGCCCGTCAGCCGGGATGGCCGCTGCTGGGCTCGACGATAATCGGGCTGATGTCCTTCTATCCCATTTTCGCGTCCGTCGATCAGGCAGGCGAGTACTGTCGGACGCTATTCTCGGTCGTGGGGATATCCCTACTGGCGAGCTGGGTCGTATCGATGACGGTGACCCCGCTGATGGGCGTCGACATGTTGCCCGCCCCCAAGGAAGGCGAAGGCGCACGGGACCCTTTCGCGGGACGCTTTTTCGTAAAATTCAGATCGTTCTTGGAGATGGCGATACGCTTCCGATGGATGACGATCGCCAGCATGGTGGGCCTGTTGGTGGTTTCGGCCGGCGCTTTTGGCAACGTGACCCAGCTGTTCTTCCCCGAATCTTCCATGAACAAGGTCATGGTCGATTTCTATGCTCCAGAGGGCGCCCGCATTCAGCAGGTCGCAGCGGATCTGGAGGCGGCCGAAGAAATGTTCATGGCCGACGAACGGGTCGAGAGCGTCTCGGCCTTCATCGGTGCTGGGCCGCCGCGATTTTACCTGCCGGTTGACCCGGAGTCCCCGCTTCAATCCTACGCCCAGCTTATCGTCAACGTACATGATTTCGAGCTGATCGACGCGTTGATCGAGGAGACCGGCCCCTGGTTAGAGGCCGAGTTCCCTGACACGCTTGTGTCGGTGCGCAAATTCGGCGTCGGCCCGTCGAACACCTGGACATTCGAACTGCGCATCAGCGGGCCGGCGATCGCTGATCCGGCGCAGTTGCGATCGATCGCCGATGAAGGCGTAGCGATTCTCGAGAATCATCCTCTGGCCGGGCCGGTGCGGACCGATTGGCGCGAGCCCGTGGCGAAGCTGAGACCCCTGTTCAACCAGGAGCGGGCCCGGTGGTCGTCGATAACGCGCGATGATGTCGCCTACGCCACGCGGCGCGCCTTCGACGGTCGGCAAATCGGTTTGTACCGAGAGGGCGACAATCTTCTGCCGATCATTCTGCGACTCACCGAGGAGGAGCGCCGCAACTTCCGGTCGGTCGACGAGCTTCAGGTTCAGTCTGAAACGGCGACAGATTCTGTTCCCCTTTTGCAGGTGGTTGATGGCGTTCCGGTCGAGTGGGAGGACCCCATCATCGCCCGTCGTGATCGGCGCCGCACAATCACCGTGCAGGCGAATCCCATCCAGGGAATCACGCTCCCTACCCTGCGCGAGGCGGTGCTGGAGGATTTCGAAAAGATAGCGCTGCCGCCAGGGTACAGCATGGAGTGGGGCGGCGAGTACGAAGACACAGTCGACGCCCAACAGGGTCTGATACCGGGCGTCATCCCGGCGGTGATCATTATCCTGTTGATCCTGGTCCAGCTGTTCAACGCCTTTCGGCCCCCCATCGTTATTCTTCTGACCGTGCCATTCGCCATAATTGGCGTCACATGGGGGCTGCTGGCCTTCGACGTGCCCTTCGGTTTCGTTGCACTGCTGGGCGCCATGAGCCTGGGGGGGTTGATGATCAGGAACGCCGTCGTGCTTCTCGACGAGTGCGACGTGCAGCTCAAAAACGGGGAAAGCCGCTACGATGCGATCGTGCAGGCCGCGGTGTCGAGGCTGCGACCGGTCTGCCTCGCCGGAATGACCACCGTGTTGGGCGCCATTCCGCTGCTGAAAGATGTCTTCTGGATTGGGCTTGCCGTCACCATCATGGTGGGCATCACCTTCGGGACATTGCTGACCATGTTCTTGGCGCCCGTGTTCTACGCGACGATATATCGTCTAAGACCCAGCGCCGCGCCCGCGCCAAGCGAAACAGCCGCAGTATACAGTCCGAGCGGAGGCGATTGAGATGAAAACCGACTCAACGGCGGGCGCTCCGAGTATCTTTCGTTCCGAACTGGCTTGCTGGGCCGGGTTCGCCACTGTCCTGGTCTTCTTTACCGTAGGCGCAAGTTGGCTCGAGGACCTATCCGAGATTGCATGGTATTCCTTTATGTTTGCATGGCTCTGCGGCGCTATTCTGTGGGCCGCCTTCGGGGTGACAAAACACGCGGATTGCCTTGCGATCATGCTGGGCGAGCCTTACGGCACGCTGCTTCTGACCGTCGCTGTGACCGGCATGGAAGTCATCATGATCGTGGCGGTCTCGGTCACAGGCGGTGAGAATCCGACAGTCGCGCGGGACACAATCTTCTCGGTCGTCATGATTCAGTTGAACGGTCTCATTGGTTTGACATTGCTGATAGGCGGCCTGCGACACCGGGAGCAGGTATTCAATCTGCTCGGCAATACGGCCTTCCTCGGGGCCATAGTGGGGCTCTCGATATTGACCCTCGTGCTACCGCGGTTTGCGGCGACGCCTGCATGGTTTCTCATCGCCGCGTCGGTGGTCCTCTACGGCACGTTCCTCGGCATACAGACGATGCGACACCGGGGTTACTTCAAACACCCGATCAAACGCATGATCGCTGCGAAGGGTGAGAAGGAAGAGGAGGACGAAGGCGAAGGCGAAGGCGAAGACGAACATGATCATCATCATCATGGACTGGTCATGAGATCCAGGCGCTATCACGTCTTCTTCTTGATCCTCACAATGCTTCCGGTTGTGCTTCTCGCTAAGAAGTTTGCGGTATTGATCGACCACGGTGTCGGTCAGATGGGCGCTCCCATCGCCCTCGGCGGCCTCCTGATCGCCGTTCTGGTCCTTTCGCCGGAGGTGATGAGCGCAGTGAAGGCCGCTCACGCGAACAAGCTGCAAAGATCCGACAATATCGTGCTCGGCGCCACCTTGGCGACGATCGGACTCACCGTCCCCGGCGTGTTGGCGGCGTCTTTCTTTACCGGCTACAGGGTGGAATTCGGCCTGGACAATGTAGGGATCGTCCTCTTAAGCGCGACCTTGTTGATCTCGGTGATCAATGCCGCCGCGGGTCGGACGAACATCATGCAGGGCGTCATCCATCTGACTATGTTCGCAGCCTTTCTCGTCGTGATCTTTGTTTGACCTTCTCACGAGGCGTATCGGGCAAAGAGAGATGTTCAAGGCGACGAAAAAGGCAAAGACAGCAGACACGCAAATGGTGCCGCTTCTTAACGACCATGTGTCACTGGAACGTGCGTTTGTTTGGGTTAACAGGTCGGCGAGCATTCGCCGCGCAATTGCTCAGGGGGGTTAGATCATGGAAGGGTTCCTAGTGCTTGGCTTTCTCATTGGGATGCAGCATGCACTTGAGGCCGATCATTTGGCGGCGGTCGCTGCGATGGCTGCGGGGTCTCGCAGCTCGAAACGCGGTCTCGCGCTGCGTGGGGCCGTTTGGGGTCTCGGACACACAATCACGCTGTCCGCGATCTGCTTCGCGGTGATTTTGATGGGTCTGACGCTGACGGACCAGATGGCCGCCGCGCTCGAGTTCGGGGTCGGCGTTATGCTGGTATTGCTCGGCATCGATGTGGTTCGCCGAATGCGGGCGCGGCGGATTCATTTCCACGCTCATGATCATGGCGATGGCCAGGCGCATCTTCATGCGCATAGCCACGCAGGAGCAACGCAGCCGCATGCCGACGACCCACACGATCACCGCCATCCGAAAGGGTTTTTCTTGCGCGCCTTAATCATCGGTCTGGTGCACGGCGCAGCGGGTTCCGCCGCTCTGCTCGCCCTCGCCGTCGCCGCGACTCGGGACCCTTGGTCGGCGGTCGGCTATGTCGTGGTCTTCGGCCTCGGCTCGATTCTCGGCATGGCGGCGTTGTCTTTCGTCGCCGCCTGGCCCCTGGGCGCTATGGAACGGTATACGAAGTGGCTGCATAACGGTTTGTCCCTTGGGGCCGCGGTGCTCGCCGTCGGGCTCGGAGTCAGCGTCATGCTCGGAACGGGCGCAACGGCCTGGGGAGGCCCGTGAAACGCCGGTTCGGTTTTGCTCGGAACGCGCTGGACGACCGTATCGTAGCCGCCGCGTCACCCGCGCCGAAGGCACTGGGCGCGAACGATGCGCGGTCCAGACCGAAAGCTTTGTGACAAAGCACTCGGTGCACCATGCTCCTGCAGCCAAGCGCTAGAAACGTTGACGGGAAGTTGCGAAACGCCCTCGCGTTCAACCGCAAAATAGTGCGACAGCAGGAATGACTTAGGGACAAACAGGATTCGGTTTGAAGCTTGTTCATTCGATCCCTATCGTCAGATCAACTAGACTTACCGAAAAGGCCGTAGCTACGTTGACGCAGTATCTGCGGTGCGCCTCAGCTCTGATAGGCGTTGGAGAGTTCTAAAGATCCCCGTCGTCGACATAGCCAACTACCTGTTTGCGTTGATTTTTTTAGTCGATGATAGCCGTAATTCCGATCCCCTTACCCAATATCAGGAGATCTTGCTTTGCATCATTCTCTGATCTCATTCTGAACCAGAGAAGTCCAATCTACGACCATGAAATCCAGGACCAACGGGCGCAGGACGAGCGGTTCTGTACTTGGATGCGTCGCAATTCAGCGAGTTCGGTTTCAATCCTGTCTGAATAGTCGTGTGTATATTCGCTTCCGTTGAACAGACCGATCTCCTGACCTGATCCCCTGTTTATCCTCATTCAGAAGTTAGCTCTGTTCAGGTTTTGATCCTCGACGGACCGGGTTGCATATTCCTTTGGGGTGAGCCCGTGCAGGCTCGAATG